>Ga0206106_100001_pt1:1657500-2096057 | contig 2096057 bp, 2076 predicted proteins | sample 1B1ome_FD_148677 | JGI IMG/M metagenome (GOLD analysis project Ga0206106, IMG submission 148677) | Enriched microbial communities from leaf-cutter ant dump, University of Wisconsin, Madison, United States - 1B110A | ecosystem: Environmental > Terrestrial > Nest > Insects nest... | reverse complement strand
ATAGAAACTCTGATGACTGATCCCGAGATGTCGCCTCTCGCACAGAGGCGTGGATCGAAACCACGAATAGAAACTCTGATGACTGATCCCGAGATGTCGCCTCTCGCACAGAGGCGTGGATCGAAACCACGAATAGAAACTCTGATGACTGATCCCGAGATGTCGCCTCTCGCACAGAGGCGTGGATCGAAACACGGATAGGATCGACCCCTGCCTTGCGAAACGTCGCCTCTCGCACAGAGGCGTGGATCGAAACGAGAAGCACAGCGCATCAGGCGCGAACACGAACACCGTCGCCTCTCGCACAGAGGCGTGGATCGAAACCTCGAAGCCAGCGACAGCATACGGTCCGATAAGAGTCGCCTCTCGCACAGAGGCGTGGATCGAAACATCGACATGCTCGCCATGAATGTCCTTGCCGGATGTCGCCTCTCGCACAGAGGCGTGGATCGAAACATCGATCTCGGTACGCAGGCCGGCGAATACATGGGTCGCCTCTCGCACAGAGGCGTGGATCGAAACAACGAGCTCGCACTGGCGCTGATCCTGCTGCCGTCGCCTCTCGCACAGAGGCGTGGATCGAAACGTGCGCATGCAGACGGAGATGCCAAGTGACCCAAGTCGCCTCTCGCACAGAGGCGTGGATCGAAACTTGATCGTGATGTTCGGCGTGCCGCTGATCGAAGCGTCGCCTCTCGCACAGAGGCGTGGATCGAAACGTCCAGATGGCGACCGGCCAGTCGGGCTTGGTGGTCGCCTCTCGCACAGAGGCGTGGATCGAAACGATGTGACCATATGTGATGCGGATGACCTTGCCGGTCGCCTCTCGCACAGAGGCGTGGATCGAAACTAGACGCTGTCGTCCAGTGGAACAACACCACAGGTCGCCTCTCGCACAGAGGCGTGGATCGAAACGCCAAGCTGGAGTGCATGAACGCCCGCACCGTCGAGTCGCCTCTCGCACAGAGGCGTGGATCGAAACATCTGGAACTCCGAGGTCGGCTCAAAGACGTTCGGTCGCCTCTCGCACAGAGGCGTGGATCGAAACACTGGCGCGCGGGCGGCGCTCAAACGGTAGGTCGTCGCCTCTCGCACAGAGGCGTGGATCGAAACAGTGCATAGCATGGCGGTGCTGAGAGAGAGTTGGTCGCCTCTCGCACAGAGGCGTGGATCGAAACTTTCGGTCAGGTGGCGGGTGGAAAACCGGGTGCGTCGCCTCTCGCACAGAGGCGTGGATCGAAACTCGATACGGAGAGATGATCTCACTCAAGCCCTAGTCGCCTCTCGCACAGAGGCGTGGATCGAAACTCCGCCCCATAGGTGATGGCCGAGGAACTCTCCGTCGCCTCTCGCACAGAGGCGTGGATCGAAACGATGAGCCAGAGAAAAGATGCGCCGGGCGGCAGGGTCGCCTCTCGCACAGAGGCGTGGATCGAAACCGGGAGGATGGTTAGAACCTCTCCCTCTGTGCCTGGTCGCCTCTCGCACAGAGGCGTGGATCGAAACAGGTCGCGGCGCGGATCGTCATCGTCCGCGTCGGTCGCCTCTCACGCAGAGGCGTGGATCGAAACGACCGAACAGGCCGCCACGCGCGGCGACGTCGTGTCGCCTCTCACGCAGAGGCGTGGATCGAAACGCCAACGAGTGGCGCATCGACGGCGTCGACCAGGTCGCCTCTCACGCAGAGGCGTGGATCGAAACTACGAGGTTGCGGCCGAGACGCTGCGCCGCGACCGTCGCCTCTCACGCAGAGGCGTGGATCGAAACGACTACGCCAAGGCCGACAAGGTGGTCGCCGCCTGTCGCCTCTCACGCAGAGGCGTGGATCGAAACTCAAAGTAGCGGCTGACCTCGCAGCTGCGAGAGGGTCGCCTCTCACGCAGAGGCGTGGATCGAAACACCGGCCAGCTATTGCCCAGCACCATGTAGCGCGTCGCCTCTCACGCAGAGGCGTGGATCGAAACGTCTCGGCGACGATGGCGTCAGCCTCCCAGCGATCGTCGCCTCTCACGCAGAGGCGTGGATCGAAACCAGATAATCCGCTCGCATGCCGAGCGCGGCGATGTCGCCTCTCGCGCAGAGGCGTGGATCGAAACGATCTCAGGGCCGACGGCATCTGGGGGCGGGTCGTCGCCTCTCGCGCAGAGGCGTGGATCGAAACTTGAACAACACGCGCCGGGTCTGCGTCTTGTTGGTCGCCTCTCGCGCAGAGGCGTGGATCGAAACGCTGATGCGCTAAGGAACTTCGCCCGGCGCGCAGTCGCCTCTCGCGCAGAGGCGTGGATCGAAACTCGATACGGAGAGATGATCTCACTCAAGCTGTAAGGTCGCCTCTCGCGCAGAGGCGTGGATCGAAACTCCGAACACCTCGAACGCTCCGGCCCGGAACACCGTTGCCTCTCGCGCAGAGGCGTGGATCGAAACGAAGGGTCGCGTGACCAATTCGACCGCTCGTATGTCGCCTCTCGCGCAGAGGCGTGGATCGAAACGACCGAACGGGCAGCAGCATCAATGCAAGGTGGGGTCGCCTCTCGCGCAGAGGCGTGGATCGAAACGCCGCCATCGACGGTGAGCGCCTCGATCCACTCGGTCGCCTCTCGCGCAGAGGCGTGGATCGAAACTCGTCATAGCGCAGCGTGATGATCACGTAAGCCGAGTCGCCTCTCGCGCAGAGGCGTGGATCGAAACTGCACAGAGATTGTGACCGTAAAGCCGCTGAAGTGTCGCCTCTCGCGCAGAGGCGTGGATCGAAACCATGTGGGGAACCGATGACAAAGTTCCCTGCCGCGTCGCCTCTCGCGCAGAGGCGTGGATCGAAACTCTAGCCGCGCGACCGATGACGATCTCGACCGGTCGCCTCTCGCGCAGAGGCGTGGATCGAAACAGGGAGAGCTTGCCCTGGCGCGCGTACTCCTCCTCGTCGCCTCTCGCGCAGAGGCGTGGATCGAAACCAGATCGCGGTGCTCGAGGCTGACTACTTCGACGAGTCGCCTCTCGCGCAGAGGCGTGGATCGAAACGGTGTCATGGGGCGGAGGGTGGAGAAGCTGGTGGGGTCGCCTCTCGCGCAGAGGCATGGATCGAAACACGGCGGAGTGGGAGGGCAAGCTCCTGGTGCGCGGTCGCCTCTCGCGCAGAGGCGTAGATCGAAACAGTGCATAGCACGGCGGTGCTGAGAGAGAGTTGGTCGCCTCTCGCGCAGAGGCGTGGATCGAAACGCGCCGGCGCCGATCGGGCCGAGAACCGCCACCGTCGCCTCTCGCGCAGAGGCGTGGATCGAAACATGGATCTCGAAAGCTCCAATTTCGTCGCGAGCTGTCGCCTCTCGCGCAGAGGCGTGGATCGAAACCACGCGTACTCGAAGACGCTCAGCACCCCGTCTTGGTCGCCTCTCGCGCAGAGGCGTGGATCGAAACCTTTGCTCGCGGGGTTGTCTCCCTCGCTGAGCATGTCGCCTCTCGCGCAGAGGCGTGGATCGAAACTCGTAGCGGCGCTCGGTCCAGGCTACGCGAAACGGTCGCCTCTCGCGCAGAGGTGTGGGTCGAAACCCGCAATCCTTCCTCGCGGGAGGGAGAGGCGTCGTCGCCTCTCGCGCAGAGGCGTGGATCGAAACATGTCGTGGACGATGGCCGAGCCGGGCCAGGTCGTCGCCTCTGGCGTAGGGGCGTGGGTCGAAACGAGGACAACGCGCTGGCTATCGCGGCGGTGTTCGTTGCCTCTCGCGCCGAGGCGCGGATCGTGAATACGGAGCTTGCTGTCGGTCGACGGCCGATTGCCGTTGCTCCAGTGTCGGCCGCCGGCGTGTTTCCGCCGGCGGCGCCTGCGCTCGTGGGCCGCCCGGTACCATCATCCCGCCGGTGATCGTCGCGAGGATGTCTTGCCGGGCGGCCGCGATCTTCCGACGCCCGCGCGCCTGTCGGCCGCCTCCACCAAATGGTGGACGCGGGGCGGTGGGGGTTTGCGGCAAGCTTGGGGCCTCGCGAACGGGCCGGGGGGATCACGGCGATGAAATCGGCGGCTTTCGTTGTGGCGCTGGTCGGGCTCATGGTGCTGGTCGCGGGCGGCATCGGCCAGATCCAGGCGCGCTCGGGCACGGTGATGGACTTCTGCCCGCCGCAAGGCACGATGAACTGCGCCATCGTCGCCAAGTTCTGGCTGAAGCAGGCGCACCCGTCCGACAAGCAGATCTCCGGCGTCGCCGACGCCATCGTCGCCTCGAGCCGCGACCGCACGATCAGCGCGCGGGCCTGCGCCGACACGGCGGATGCCTTGCGGGCGCTGGCCGCGGCCGCCACCAGCGCCGAGCTGCGCGTGCGCATCACGGAGCTCGCCGAGCTGCTGTGCGCGCGTCAGAACGGCATCGCCTCGCTCAGCCATTCGCTGCTGCCCGATATCTTCGGCCGGGAGATTGGCGGCCAGAGCTCCGGCAGCAGCGGGTCGTCGGGGCCGTCCTGGCCGGCGGGCTTCTATTACGGCTACGACATCGCCTGCGACACGGCGGGACAGGACTGTCACGTCACCTGCCGCACCGGCAGCGCCGGCCGCGAGACTGCCGATTGCCCGCCGCCACCGTCCGGCACCATCGTGCACGGCGGCGAGGCCTACAACAACCACGAATATCAGTGGACCTGCGACACCGCCGGGCAGAGCTGCCATTGGGACTGCCTCGGCAGCGTGTCGGGCCATCCCGACACCTGCACGAGCCCGCCGTCCTGGGGCAATGGTGCCCCCACCGATGGCGGCTACGGGCCGGGCACCGGCTGGGCCTATTACGGCTACACGCTCCAGTGCGATGGCGATTTCTGCCACTGGACCTGCAGCGCCGGCGGCCATGGGGCGACCTATTGCGATCAGCCGCCGGCCGGCACGATCGGCAGCACCGACGACCATTATTACCAGTGGAGCTGCCCCGCCGGCCAAGCCTGCGAATGGACCTGCCTCGACCCCGACCGGGACGGCGCCGGCGCCTGCGGCAGCGGCCTGCCAGGCTGGAACGAAGACGGCTCGTCCGGCAACAGTGCGGGCTGCGGCCGTGGCGACAATCTCAGCGGCTGCGACGGCGGCACCTCGGGGTCCAGCGGACAATCGTCCGGCAGCAGCGGCGAGGGCGCGTCGTCCTCCGGCGCCAGCGGGCAGAGCTCGGGCAGCAGCGGCCAGGTGCCGCCGGACAACTGCGACGGGAGCACCAGCTCGAGCGGCGCGTCGGGCAGCAGCGGGCAATCGTGCGACGGTGGCGGCACGAGCGGGTCCTCCGGCCAATCCTCGGGCAGCAGCGGTGAAGGCGACGGTGGCGGCACGAGCGGGTCCTCCGGCCAATCCTCGGGCAGCAGCGGCGAAGGCGATGGTGGCGGCACGAGCGGGTCCTCTGGCCAATCCTCGGGCAGCAGCGGCGAAGGCGACGGTGGCGGCACCAGCGGGTCCTCTGGTCAATCCTCGGGCAGCACCGGCGAGGGTGGCACCAGCGGTACGAGTGGCTCTTCCGGCCAATCCTCAGGCACCAGCGGCTCGTCGGGCCAATCTTCCGGTGAGGGTGGCGATGGTGGCGAGCCGCCCGTGTGATGGAGGCGGACGCGCAGCCTGGGCCTGAGGCGGCGGCTGCCGGCGGGAGCGGTGGGCAGGCAGCATCAGGGGGGCTGACGCGGCCGCGGTCGGCAACTGGCGTCGGCACCGGCCTCGCCGGCGTCGCGGCGCTGCTGGCCGGCCCGCTCCTCCTGCGCGGCTGGCCGCAGCCGGCCCCGATGAAAGCCCTCGCGGTGCTCGGCCTTGCCGCGCTCGCCATGCTGCTGGTCGATCTCCTCGTCTATCGCGTCGATCGCCATGCCAGCACCGGGCTTGCGCTGGCGCCGCTGCGCCGGCTCGACCTGCGCCGGGGGCTGCGCAAGCTCGCCGGCTTCTGGGCGATGCTCGGCGTCCTCGCCGTGCTCTATCTGCTGCTGCCGGAATATGGGAAGCCGTTCTACCAGCCGTTCAAGGACGCCGCGCTCATCGTGCTGGCGCCGCTCGCCATCGCCTCGCCCTTCTACGTCTTCTATGTCGATCGCCGCCAGCACGCGCCGGACGACGCCTATGCGCAGCTCGGCGCGCTGCTGCTCCATGGCCGCCGGCCGGCCGACTGGGCGCCGCTCCACCTGCAGGCGCGCGGCTGGCTGGTGAAGGGCTTCTTCCTGCCGCTGATGTTCGTCTATGTGACGAACGACCTCACCAGCATGTGGGCGGCGCCGCTGCTGCCGGCGCCCGATTTCCAGCACGTCTTCTCGCGTCTCATCGACCTGTTCTACTTCATCGACGTCGGCATCGCGGCCATCGCCTATGCGCTGACCTTCCGGCTCATCGACACGCACACGCGCAGCGTCGAGCCCAGCGTCGGCGGCTGGGTCGTCTGCCTCATCTGCTACCCGCCCATCGTCGACGTGCAGGCGCCCTACATCCAATACGAGCTCGACAAGGTCTATTGGGGCGCCGTGTTCGCGCCCTGGCCGTGGCTCTATGCGCTGTGGGGCAGCGCCATCCTCGTCTTGGTCTTCATCTATGCCTGGTCCACCGTCGCCTTCGGCCTGCGCTTTTCCAACCTCACGCATCGCGGCATCATCACCAGCGGGCCCTATCGCTGGGCGCGGCACCCGGCCTACCTCAGCAAGAATCTGAGCTGGTGGCTGATCTCGGTGCCGTTCGTCGCCACCGCCGGCTGGGGCGTGGCGGCGCTCTCCTGCGCCATGCTCGGTGCCGTCAACCTCATCTACTACATGCGGGCGAAGACCGAGGAGCGGCATCTCGGCGCCGATCCGGTCTACCGGCACTATTCCGATTTTATCGGCGCGCACGGGCTCGGCGCGCAGGCCCGGCGCCTGCTCGCCCGCCTCACACCGGCAGCCTGATCTCGCCGGCAAGGCGCACCAGCCCGGTGCGGCTGTGGTGGCCCGTCTTGTCGAAGACACGCAGCAGATGCGTGCGCAGCGTGCTCGTCGCGATGCCGAGCTCGCGCGCGATGTCCTGGCTCGAGCGGCCGGCGACCACGAGCTCGAAGACGCGCGCCTCGGCCGGGGTCAGCTCGTGCAGGATGGCGACGGCGTCGGTGGCGGCGGTCCAGGGCGTGCCGCCATCGGCGACGAACACCGCGGCGGCGGCGCCCGGCTCGGCGCCGGTCGGCACGGCGCGGCGCTCGAGCGGCATGACATGCACCGACACGGGCGTGCCGTCGCGCCGCCGCGTCGGAATGCTCATGCCGCGCCGGCCGAGCTCGATCTCGGGCAGGGTGGCGGCGGCGCGCACGGCGTCGTCGAGGCGGCCCGGCACGGGGCTGTGCACCAGCTCCAGCCGGCCGGCGGTGACGCGGATCGGATCGCCGCCCGCCAGCATGGCTTCGGCGGCGCGGTTGGCATGGCGGATGGCGAGATCCGCATCGACGAGCAGCGCCGCGGCGCCGATGACGTCGAAGGCGGCGCGAAAGCTCGCCGCTTCGCTGCGCGCCGCGCCGATGAGGTTGCTGATCGTCGCGGCGCGGCGCAGATGCGGCGCCAGCACGCGCAACTCGTCGAGCTCGGCGGTGGTGATGGGCGGGCGGCTCTCATGCACACCCATGCCCAGCGAGGCAACGAGCGACGGATCGTTGGCGAGGCCGATGACCACCTGATCGATAAGGCCCTGCGGGCGCGACCATTCGGCGTACCAGCGATTGTCGGGGTGCTGGCGGAAGTCGTGGACCCGCGACTGCACGATGGGCTCTTCGAGCGGCAGCCGCGCAATGGTGGCGAGCCCACCCCACAGCTCCGGGATGGCGTCCGCATAGTCGGCGGCGTGCGCGGCGAACCAGTCCGGCACATTGCTGGCGACCTGGACCACGGGGCTCATGTCGGGCAGCCGGTTGACGGCGAGGATGGCGATCTGGAAGCGGTAGCGCTGGCGGATGCGCTCGATCGCGTCGTGCCAGAGGTTCGGCTCGATGGTCGCATCATAGATGGCGCCGATCAGCTCGTTGAGAACGGGGTCCATCGCCGGTCGCCTCAGCCCTCTTCCTCCGGGCCGAACAGGAAATCGCCGCGCGCTGGCCGTGTCAATCTAGGGAATCGTCACTTCGGCCTCGAATTTGCGCAGCTCGAAGCGGCCGAGGCGGACCTCGACGCCGATCCGCCAGGCGCCGGCGACCGGCAGGGTGAGGCCGGCGACGTGCCAGCCGTCGTCGGTCGGCGTCGCGTCGCGCCGGAGCGGCTCGATGCCCAGGCTGGGCGCCGCGGCGGTCACGGCGACGGCCTGCGCCAGCTTCGGCAGCCCCTCGAAATCGGTGATGGCGAGGGCGATCTCGACCGGGCCGGCGCGGCCGGGCGCAAGGCTCGCCATCACCATCATGTCGGCGTCCATCATGTGCACCAGTAGCGGCTCGGCGGCGACGGCGGGCGACGGAGTTTCCGCGAGGGCGCGCGGCGGCGGGGTGAAGCGCCAGCCGGCGACCAGCGCGAGGATGACAAGCGCCAGCGCCAGCTCCGCGCCGATAGCGCGGCGCAACTGGCGGCGGGCGGGCGCCGCGCCGGCCAGCGCCGGTCTGGTCAGCCCGACCCGGTTCCACAGGGCGAGCCCGAACAGGCCGACGAGCAGGCCGAGCTTTATGGCGAGAATGACGCCATAGGGACTGAGCCAGGCCGGGCCGGGCGCCCCCATCTGGATGATCGCCAGCGTCACGCCGGAGACGACGAGCGGCGCCACGGCATAGGGGATGGCGCGCGAGAAGCGCGCCAGCGCCGTCGTCGCGGGCTCGGACGGTGTGCGCAGCAGCACGAAGAGCGGCCACAGGGCGCCGAGCCAGAACAGCAATCCGGCCATGTGCAGAAACACCATCGGGCGCGTCAGCCCTTGCGGCGCGGCGGCGCTGGCATGGCCGCTGAGGGTCAGCGCCAGCGCGCCGAGGGCGGCGGCGAGGAGGCCGAGGCCGGCACGCGACAGCAGCAGGGCGAGTGTCGCGACGACAAAGCCGAGGGTCGCGGCGCCCACGGTCAGGCCGTAGCTGGTGGCGAGGCCGGCGGCCCACGCAGCGGGGCTCGGCAGCGCCGCTAGCGGCAGGGCCAGCGCGTCGAGCCCCTGCAGCGCCAGCGTCGCCGGCGCGACGACAAGGCCGGCGAGCGTCAGCGCCAGGGCGGGGCGCCGGGCCGCCGCGGGCAGCGGTGCCAGCGCCTGGAACGCGGCGCCGCCGATGCCGAAGAACAGGCAGGCAAAGAGCAGCGCCTTGCCCAGCCAGAGCGCCGCCATGGCCGCGGGGTCGGTGGTGGGCACGGGCGCGGCGCCGGTCACCGCGCCCACCGAGAACACCAGCGCGCCGCCGATGGGGTGGCCGTCGGCCGAGACCACGCGATAGCTGAGGACATAGGTTCCCTCCGCCGCGAGGGCCGGCAGCGCGACGCCGACACTGGCGCCGCCGGCGGTCTGCGCCAGCAGGTCGGTGGCCGTGCCATCCGGCGCGACCAGCCGTGTCGCCAGCGGCGACACGGGTTCGTTGAAGTCGAGCTCCACGCGCGCCGGCGCGGCCGCCAGCAGCGCGCCGTCGGCGGGGCTGGCGGCGAGCAGTTGCGCGTGGGCCCAGGCGGGCCCGGCCGCCATGGCGGCGAGCAGCACCAGCGGGGCGAGCAGGGCGGCGAGGCGCGTCATTCCCGCCTCAGGGGGCCGGGGTCAGGTCGAGGCTCGGCGCCGGCATCTCGGCTGCTGCGTCGCCGCTCACGTCGATCCAGGCCTCCTCGCCCGTGGCGCATTCCTGCACGGTGGGGAAGTAGACCCTGCCGGGCGCCAGCGTCGTCGCGAAGCTGCCGCGGAAGACGAACTCGTCGTACCAGGCGTCGGGCAGGTTGCCGCCGGCCCAGGCGATCTCGGTGACGCCCTCGGTGAGCTGGGTGCCGTGATTGTCATAGGGTTGCGCATAGGGGCCGGTCACGGTCTCCAGCGTCCAGCCGGGCTTGGGCATCGGCTTCACATTGTAGAACCCCTCGGGGATCTGGACGCGGATGGCGGTGGTGGCCGCCGTGCCGCAGCCATGCGGCACGCGCAGCACGGCCTTGTAGGTCGCGCCGATGGCAGCCTGCGGCACCTCGAGCGTGACATGCGCGAAGGCGGGGGCGGCGAGGACGAGAGCGGCGACGGCGACGGTCGCGCGCGCGAAAATGCGGATCATGATGATCTCCAGCGATGAACGGTCTGAACGGTGGGCGCGGTCAGGCGGTCGCTGGCGGGGCGCGGGGCTGCTGCGCGCCGGCAAGGACGGGGTGCGGCACGGCCATGGGTGCGGCCGCATAGGCCACGTCGTGCGCGCGGCGCGGCAGGTCGAGGGCGGCGGCGCCGGGCGCAACGCCCGAGAGCTCGAACTTGCCGGCGCCCGCCATGTGGCATTTGAAGGTGGCGGCGCTGCCGTCCTGGTCCGTCGCGGCCCCGCCGCACAGATCGAGGGTCGCCGTCGCCACGTAGCCGAGATCGGCCAGCTCGTGCTGGAGCGCCGCGGCCTGGTGCCAGGGCGCCAGCAGCAGCAACAGGTACATGGCGAGCACCGCCATGGCGGTCCCCGTGTCCCTTGCTATGCGTTTCGAGCCGGCCTGCATGTCACCCTCTCGGCGCCCAGCCCTACACCGTCCACCGCCCCGCCAACAAGGCCGGCGATGTCGCATGCCGGCAAGGGCAGGCTTACGCCGGCATGGACAGCGCGGCGGAAATGCGGGCGGCGGTCTGGTGCAGGCGGGGGATCAACTCCGCCACGATCTCGGCGCGGGTGAAATCGGTGGTCTGCACGGTGAGTCCGAGGGCGAGGCCGGCGAACTCGCTCGTCGCCACCGGCACTGCCAGCCCGTTGAAGCCGAGTGCCAACTCTTCTTCGACGATGCTGTAGCCGAGGCGCTGCACTTCGGCGACGGCGCGCCGCAGCACGGCCGGCTCCGTGCCGGTCTTGGGCGTGAGCCGCGCGAGCGGGGCGGCCAGCACCGCTTCCAGCGCGGCTGCCGATTGCGCCAGCAACATGCGGCCCATTGCGGTGCAATGGGCGGGAATGCGCGAGCCGACGCTGATGCGCATGGTCACGAGGCGACGGATTTCGGGCGGTGGGGCGACGCGCGCCAGATAAAGGATATCGCGCTCGTCGAGCACGCTCAGATTGGCGACGCCGCCCGTCTCGGCTGCGAGTTGCTCGAGGAACGGGGTTACCGTGGCGCCGATGCCGAGGCTGCGCAGCGCTGCGTAGCCCAGTTCCAGCACCGCCGGCGTCAGATGATAGCGGCGCGATGTGGAACTGACGGTGACGTAGCCCTCGGCGGCGAGAGTCTTCATGAAGCGGAACACTGTGGGCTTGGGCAGGCCCACGGCGCTGGCGATTTCGCCCAAAGTCGGTGTGGGCTGGGCATTGAACAGCCGAAGAATCTGTAGACCGCGCGACAGCGACCTGTTAAGTGTAGTCATCTATCAAAACACCATTTCAACTAGTGAAATGACTACGGCAGGTTTGGCGGTGACGCAAGCAGAAAATCACTTTGCTCCCTTCGCGCTTTCATCGGACCCGATGGACGCTGTCCTGGGGGTGGTCCGATGACTGCGGCAAGCCCGCTCGAGGCGGGTCTCGAACGCCTCGTCGGCTTGTGGAATGCACGTGGGGGCAGTCTCGTCAGCCGTCGCCTCGAAGGGGCGCTGGGCCGGCATTTCCGCATCGAGGAACTGGGCGGGCCCGTCTTCCACCTGCAGCTCGAGCGCGATCACGCGCGCTGGGGCGAGGGGCCGGGCGATGGGGCACCGCATGCCGAGATCAGGATGTCGGCGGCCGATTGGGCACGTGTCCTTTCCGGCGAGTGGAGCATCGTCGCCGTCGTCCTCGCCGGGCGTGCGCCCTATCCCAAGCACCAGCGCCGCTACCTCATGCAGCTCTCGCTGGTACTGCAGACCCTGTTGCTCTCCGAGGCCAGCTCGAAATGACTGTCAGTTCCCCGCGCGCTGCCGATCCGACCCGCTATAGCGTCCCGCCGGCGACGGCCGAGCTGGCCCGCTTCGCGACCTCTCTGGTGTTCTCCGATATTCCTGCCGACGTCGTTGCCATCGCCCGCGAGCAGGCGGTCGCCACTATCGGCTCGTGCCTCGCCGGCAACCACATGGCGGCGATGCACAGCATGGCCGACGGCATGGGGATTCTGGGCGGCGGCGAGGTGGCGACCGTGTTCGGGCGAGCCGAGCGCGTGCCGGCGCCCACCGCGGCGCTCTACAATTCCGGCGCGGCGCAAGTGATCGAGTGGGATGACTGGGTCATTATCAGTCATTCGGGCGGTGCGGTCATTCCTACCGCTTTTGCCGCCGGCGAGCAGGCGCGCGTTTCCGGCAAGGAGCTGCTGGCCGCCATCGTCATCGGCGACGAGGTCAATGCGCGTACGTCGCGCGCCATGCAGCGCGGCGCCTATGTCGGCAATTCCATGCCCAACCACCAGATCGAGACGGCGCTGATGGCGGCGAGGCTGTTCGGTTGCGACGAGACGGCGACGCGCTGTGCCGTGGGGCTGTCGGCCTTCCTCGCCATGGAGAACTGCCCCATCGGCTGGACCTCGGACAGCAAGGTGCTGGTCAACGGCCTGCCGGCGTTGTGGGGGATCGTCTCGGCCAGCCTCGCCAAGGCGGGCCTGCGCGCCAACCAGGAGATCATCGAGCACCCGGCCGGTTTCATGAGCACGGTCTCCGAGGAGGTCGATGCCGACGAGCTGGTGAGCGGGCTCGGCAGCGACTGGCATACGCGCACGCTCAACACCAAGCGCCATCCCTCCTGCGCCTATAATCTGCCGGCGATCGAATGCGCCATCGCGCTGCATGAGCGCATTCCCGGCTTCGATCCGGCGCGCGTCGAGCGCATCGTCGTCCATGGGCCGGGCGTCACCGCCTATGTCGCGGCACGCTACCAGGCGGTGGAGCCGTCACTCTACGAGGTGGTGCGCCAGGGGCTCTATTCGCATGTGCCGTTGTGCTTCGATGCCGGCTTCGCGACCGTCGCGAGCCTCGTCGATGGCGAGCTCACCTGGCGGCAGTATCAGAACGAGCGCATTTTCGCGCCCGAGATTCAGCGGCTCGCCAAGCGCGTCATCTTCCGCACGGATGCGAAGATGCACGGCGCGTATTACTCCGACTACCAGTACGGTGCCCGCGTCGTTCTCACCATGGACGACGGGCGCGAATATGTGGAGGAGCGGCGCCAGTTGCTCGGCGCGCGCGACCGGCCCTTCGATCACGCGGAAAAATTCCGCGAAGGAGCCGAGGGGATCCTGTCGCCCGCCCAGACCGAAGAGGCGCTGGCGGCGCTGCGCGCTCTCGACACGGTCGATGACGTCCGCGAGGTCGCGGCGCTGCTGCGGCCAAGGTGAGTGACGATGACTGAGCTCAAGGTCATCGCCGAGCCGGCGCGCGCAACTCCCGTGCGCCACGAGGTCGATGTGCTCGTCGTTGGCGGCGGATCGGCGGGCCTTGCCGCTGCCGTTGCCGCGGGCAGACAGGGCGCAAGCGTGCTGTTGGTCGAGCAGAACGGCTATCTGGGCGGCACGCTGACCATGACGACGGTCGGAAGCGTGTGCGGTCTCTATGCCGTCAGCGACGACGAGGTCACGCCGATCATCGGCGGCATTGGTGCCGAGCTCCTGGCGCGGCTCACCGCGCTGGGCGGTGCGCGCGGGCCGGAGCGCTGGCTGAAGACCGCTTCGATGCTCTACGATCCCGTGCTGCTGCGCCTCTTGGCCGACGAGCTGGTCGGAGAGGCCGGCGTCGAGGTGGTGCTGCATGCCACCGCCGTGCAGGTGGTACGCGACGGCGCCCGGTTGCGCGGCGCGATCTTCGAGAGTGCCGGTGGGCGCTGGGCAGCGCTGGCGCCGGTAGTCATCGACTGCACCGGCGACGGCGACATCATGGCGCTGAGCGGCGCCGCGTTCGAGTATCGCGAGGGCGAGGTCCAGGCACCCACTGCGATGTTCCAGTTCGGCGGCGTCGATACCGAACGGGCCATGCGCATCGATCGTGAAGAGCTGCATCGCTATCTTGAGGCAGCGGTCAGCGCGGGGCTGGCGCTGCCGCGTACCGCCGGCGGCATGTTCAGCCTCTATCCGGGCTTCGCGCACATCAACATCACCCGCGTCAACGGGGTCGGCGGCGTGCTCGACCCGCTCGACACGGCCGGGCTCACCGCCATAGAGATGGAGGGGCGCCGGCAGGTGCAGCTCTATCTCGAGGCCTTCCGCCGCTTCGTGCCCGGCTTCGAACAGAGCTACGTGGCAGCCATTGGCGGCCATATCGGCGTGCGTGAGAGCCGCCGGCTCATCGGGATCTACCGCCTCGAGCTCGACGACGTGCTTGGCGGCGCACGCTTTGCCGACGCGGTGGCCTGCGGCGCCTGGCCCGTCGAGGACCACGGCGGCGGCCGCGGCACGCGCTGGGTCTTCCTGCCGCCCGGCACCTACTACCAGATGCCCTATCGCATGCTGCTGCCGGAAGCTGTTGACGGCCTGCTCGTGGCTGGCCGCTGCGCTTCGGCGAGCCACGACGCCCACGCTTCGATGCGGGTTGCCGGCATCTGCTTCGCCCTCGGCGAGGCGGCCGGCGTCGCCGCCGCGCAGGCGGTGACGTCCAGCGTCTTGCCGCGCGCCATCGACATCGCCCGGTTGCAAAGCCAGCTCCTCGCCCAGGGCGCGTTCCTCGGCGAAGGATTCGGCGCGGGTGCACCACAAGCGCCTGTGCCGGCATCCATGACTACGCCTGCCCATAACCGAGAGGGAGAAGTCAGTTGATCCGTTCCATCGCAGTGCTTGCGGCCGCCGTGATAGGCCTCGCCGCAGCGACGGGCGTTCAGGCCCAGACCAGTTCCGGCACCTTGACGGTGGCGGTGCCGTTCGAGCCGCAGACGCTCGATTCCATGTCGTCCACGACCGATCTCGTGGCGCTCATTACCGGCAGCGTGCTCGAGCCGCTCTATGCGTTCGACGCCGAATGGAAGCCGGCTCCCGTGCTGGCGGCAGCGCTGCCCGAGATCAGCAGCGACGGCACAATCGTCACCATTCCAGTGCGCACCGGGCTCCGCTTCCATGATGGCAGCGCCATGGATTCGGCCGACGTGGTCGCCTCGCTCGAGCGCTGGCTCAAGCTGTCGCCGCGCGGCCAGGTGGCCGGCAAGGTGGTGACGGCGATCGAGGCCGTCGATGACGCCACCGTGCGGCTGACGCTGTCGAAACCGTTCGCGCCCCTGTTGCCGCTCTTGTCGTTCAACACCGGTGCCGCCGTCGTCTTCCCCGAAGAGGTGATCGCCGGCAATCCCGATACGCCCATTGCCGACGACACCAAGATCGTCGGCACCGGCGTCTTCAAGCTGGCCGAGCACGTGCCCGACCAGTTCGTGCGCCTCGTCAAGTCCGACGGTTACCAGTCGCCCGAGGGCGAGCCCTCGGGCTTTGCCGGCGCCCGCGCCGCCGAAGTGGACGAGATCCGCTTCTTCCCGGTGCCCGACGCCAATACCCGGCTCAGCGCGTTGATGTCGGGCCAGTACGATATCGTGCTCGGCCTGTCGCCCGAGACCTATCCGCAGGTGTCGCGCAATTCCGAGCTTGCGGCCAATATCATCCGGCCGAGCGGCTGGCTGCTGTTCGTCGAGAATACCAAGGAAGGCCCGACCGCCAACGAGAAGTTCCGCCAGGCGGTGCAGGCGGCGCTCAACCATGACGACATCATGCTCGCTGCCTACGGCCTGCCCGACTTCTACACGGTCAACGCCAGCCTCTACGCCGAAGGAACGAGCTTCTATTCGGCTGCGGGAGCCGCCAACTACAACCAGCACGACCTTGACAAGGCCAAGGCGCTGCTGGCCGAATCCGGCTACAATGGCGAGCCGTTCCGGCTGCTGACCAGCCAGCAATACGACTTCGTGTTCAAGGCCGCCGTGGTCGCGTCCGAAAATCTCAGAGCGGCCGGCATCAATGTCGAGCTCGTCAATCTCGACTGGGCCAGCATGCTGCAGCAGCGCAACGACGCAACGACCTGGGAGGCCTTCATCAGCTTCTTCGGCTTCGTGCCCGAGCCGTCGCTGCTCGCGACCTTCAACCCGACCTGGTATGGCTGGTGGGATACGCCCGAAAAGGCGTCGGCGCTCGACGCCTTCACCTCGGCCATCGATCCGGCCGAGCGCAGCGCGGCGTGGGACAATCTCCAGACCCTGCTGCTCGAGCAGGCGCCGTGGATCCAGCTCGGCGCCTATGCCGAGCTGGTCGCTGCCTCCGCCAGCGTCGAGGGCCTGCGCCCGGTGCCGTTCCTGCCGCTGTGGAACGTCTCGAAGCCATAAGAAGAACGGGCGGCCGGCCTTGCGCCGGCCGCTCTCCTGCCGCGGAGGGCCATATCGATGAGCTATGTGCTGCAGCGGATCGCCGGCATGCTGGTCGTCATGTTCTTCGTCGTCAGCATCGTCTTTCTCATCGTCCATATCGCTCCGGGCGACCCCGCCGTGGTCATGCTCGGCCCCGGCGCCACCGCCGAGCAGGTGGCGGCGCTGCGCGCGGCGTGGGGGCTCGACCAGCCGCTGTTCGGCCAGTACCTGCTGTTCCTCAGGCAACTGGCGCAGGGCGATCTTGGCCAATCCATCTTCCTCGGCCAGTCGGTGCTGAGCCTGCTTGCCGGGCGCGCCGAGCCGACCTTCTTTCTCACCATCTTCTCGACGGTTATCGCCTGCCTCATCGCCATTCCGCTCGGCATCTATTCGGCCTATCGGCGCAACAGCATCTGGGATCGTCTGGCGACGACGCTCGCCATGTTCGCGGCCAGCGTGCCGAGCTTCTGGCTCGGTCTGCTGCTCATCCAGACATTGTCGCTGCAGTTGGGCTGGTTTCCAGTTTCCGGCTATGGCGGGCCGGGCGCCGATTTCCTCACGCGCCTCTATCATCTGTTCCTGCCGGCGGTGTCGCTGGGCATCTATTCGTCGGCGCTGATTTTGCGCTTCACGCGCGCCAGCATGCTCGATGTGCTCGGCGAGGACTATGTGCGCACCGCCCGCTCCAAGGGCATGGGCGAGTTCCGCGTGATCATGAAGCACGCGCTCAAGAATGCGCTGGTGCCGATCGTCACCATCGTCGGCATGACGATGGCGCTGCTCGTCGCCGGGGCCGTCATCACTGAAATGGTGTTCGGTCTGCCCGGCGTCGGCAATCTCATCGTCAGCTCGGTGCTGCGCCGCGACTATCCGGTCATCCAGGGCACGCTGCTCGTCGTGTCGCTGATCTATGTGCTCATGAACTTTCTCATCGACATGCTCTATCTCGTCATCGATCCGCGGGTGAAATACTGATGCGCGAGATCCTTGCCGCAACGTTGCGCCTGCGCCCGCTGGTCCTCGCCGGGGTGGGTGTGCTGCTGCTCATCGTCTTTTTCGCGGTGGCCGCCCCGCTTGTCGCCCCACATGATCCGGGAGCTCTGGCCATCAGCAGCCGGCTGAAGCCGCCCAGCGCCGAGTGGTGGTTCGGCACCGACGAGTTCGGCCGCGACATCTTCAGTCGCACCCTTTACGCCGGGCGGCTGTCGCTGCTGGTGGGGGCAGGGGTCGTCTTCATCTCCGGCGTCATCGGCATCGTTCTCGGCCTGCTGGCGGGGTTCTTTCCGCGTCTCGATACTATTGTCGCGCGCCTTATCGATGCACTCATGGCGTTTCCAGACATTCTGCTTGCCGTGGCGCTGGTCGCGGCACTCGGCCCGTCGCTGCTGACCGTGCTCGTTGCGCTTGGCGTGGTCTATGCACCCCGGCTCGCCCGCGTTGTGCGCGCCTCCACCCTCATCATCCGCGAGCTGCCCTATGTCGAGGCGGCACGGGCGCTGGGGGTGCCGACCTGGCGCATCATCGGCCGGCACGTCCTGCGCAATCTCGCCTCGCCGATCCTCGTCCAGTGCACCTTCATCTTCGCCTATGCCATTCTCGCCGAGGCCGGCCTGTCCTTCCTCGGCCTTGGCGTCAACCCCGAGATTCCGACCTGGGGCACGATGATCGCCGGCGGCCGTTACTACACCGGCCAGGCCGACTGGATGACGGTCTTTCCCGGCATGGCGATCATTCTCGCGGCATTGTCGCTGCAGATGGTCGGCGACGGGCTGCGCGACCTGCTCGATCCGCGGCTGGGGCGCGACCTGTGATGGACGATGACCTCATCCTCGCCATCGGCGATCTGCAGACGCATTTCGGCACGCGCAGCGTCGCCAAGGCGGTTGACGGTGTTCGCCTCGAGGTGCGCCGCGGCGAGACTGTGGCGCTGGTGGGCGAGTCCGGCTCCGGCAAGTCGGTGACGAGCCTGTCGGTGATGCGCCTTCTTACGCCGCCTGGCCGCATCGTCGGCGGCGCCATCCGCTTCCGGCGGGCGTCGGATGAGGTCGTCGATCTCGCCAGCGCACCCGAGGCGGAGATGCGCCGCATCCGCGGACGCGAGATCGCGATGATCTTCCAGGAGCCGATGACCTCGCTCAATCCGCTGCTCACCGTCGGCGACCAGATCGGCGAGATGATCGCACTGCATAGTTCGGTGACGCGGCATGAGGCGCGCGAGCGGGCTCGCGAGATGCTCGAACGTGTCGAGATTCCGGCGGCGGCGCGGCGGCTCGATTCCTATCCGCACGAGATGTCGGGCGGTATGCGCCAGCGCGTCATGATTGCCCTGGCGCTCGCCTGCGAGCCGGCGCTGCTCATCGCCGACGAGCCGACCACCGCCCTGGATGTCACCATCCAGGCGCAGATTCTCGACCTGTTGCGGCGCCTGCAGGAATCGGCCGGCATGAGCGTGCTGTTCGTCACGCACAATCTGGGCGTCGTCGCCGAAATCGCGCACAGCGTGGCTGTCATGTATGCCGGGCGCATCGTCGAGCAGGCGCCGGTCCGCGACCTCTTCGCCCGGCCGCGCCACCCCTACACGCGCGGCCTCATGGCGTGCGTGCCGAATGCTGCCATCCATCGCGGCAGTGATGGTGGCCGCCGGCGCATGACGCCGATCCCCGGCGACGTGCCCAACCTGGTCGCGCCGCCGTCCGGCTGCGCTTTTCATCCGCGCTGCGCTCATGCGGTGGCGCGCTGCGCTGTCGAGGCACCGCCGCTGGAGCAGGTGGGACCGCGGCAGTTCGCTCGCTGCTGGAGGGTCAACGAGCTATGAGCGCCGGCACCGCCAAGACTGACGTGCTGCTTTCGGTCGAGGGGCTGAGCAAGCTGTTTCGCACGCGGCGCGGCACCGTGCGCGCCGCCGAGGAGGTGAGCTTTGCCGTGAAGCGCGGCAGCATCGTCGGGCTCGTGGGGGAATCCGGCTCGGGCAAGACCACCGTCGGACGCACCCTGCTGCGCCTCACCGAGCCGACGGGTGGCCGCGCCGTGTTTGACGGCGTCGATCTGTTTGGGCTGCCGCCGCGGCAGATGCAGGCCTATCGGCGCCGCCTGCAGATCGTCTTCCAGGACCCGATGTCGAGCCTCAATCCGCGCCTGCGCATCGGCGATATCGTCGGCGAAGGGCTCGCGACGCATGGCATCGTGCCGGCCCGCCAGCGCGGCGAGCGCGTCGCGGAGCTGCTGGCGCAGGTCGGCCTGCGCCCCGAGCACGCGGCGCGTTTCCCGCATGAATTCTCCGGCGGCCAGCGCCAGCGCATCGGCATCGCCCGGGCGCTCGCCGTGGAGCCCGACCTGATCGTCGCCGACGAGCCGGTCTCGGCGCTCGACGTCTCCGTGCAGGCGCAGATCCTCAATCTCATCCTCGACCTGCAGCAGCGCTCGCCGCTCGCCATCCTGTTCATCGCGCACGATCTGGCGGTGGTCGAATATATCTGCGACGAGGTCGTGGTTATGTATCTCGGGCGGATCATGGAGCGTGGGCCGAGCCGCGCCGTCTATGCCGCGCCGCGCCATCCCTATACGCAGGCGCTACTGGCGAGCGTGCCCATCGCCGATCCGACCGCGCCGCGCCGGCGGCTGGTGCTGCAGGGCGATATTCCGAGCCCGCTGGCGCCGCCCAGCGGCTGCGTCTTCCGCACCCGCTGCCGCTTCGCGCTGCCCGCCTGCGCCGAGCTGGTGCCGCCGCCCGTCGATGTCGGCGGCGACCATGTGGTCGCCTGCATCCGGCAGGACGACGCCGAAGTGCGCGCCGGCGCCTAATCCGCGGCCGGCAGCGGGGAGGGGCCGCCGAGGGCCCAGTCGATGAGCTCGATGGTGTGGACGATCGGGGTCGCCGTGCCCTGAGCGATCTGCGTCAGGCAGCCGATATTGCCGGTGGCGATGAGGTCGGGCTTCACCCGCGCGATATTGGCCACCTTGCGGGCCCGCAACTGCGCGGCGATCTTCGGCTGGGTGATGTTGTAGGTGCCGGCCGAGCCGCAGCAGATATGGCCCTCGGGAATGTCCACCACCTTGAAGCCGGCGCGGCGCAGGAGCGTCTTGGGCTGCTCGCGGATCTGCTGGCCGTGCTGCATCGAGCAGGCCGAGTGATAGGCCACCACCTTGCGCTCCGCGAGCGTGCCCTCGAAGGGCAGCTCGACGAGATATTCGGTGATGTCCCTGGCCAGCGCCGAGACCCGCCGCGCCTTGTCGGCATAGGCGGGGTCGTTGCGGAACATGAAGCCGTAATCCTTGATCGTCGTGCCGCAGCCCGAGGCGGTGATGATGATGGCGTCGAGCCCGGCGCCGTCGATCTCGGCGATCCACGCATCGATGTTCTGGCGCGCCAATATGTGGCTCTGCGCCGTGCGGCCGAGATGGTGGACGATGGCGCCGCAGCAGCCCTCGCCGCGCGGCCGCACCACCTCGACGCCGAGCCGGGCGAGGACGCGCTCGGTCGCCTCGTTGATGCCGGGCCGCAGCACCGGCTGGGCACAGCCTTCGAGCAGGGCGACACGGCGGCGCGTCGGGGCGGCGGCGATCTGCGGGTGCGTATGGCTGGCGCGCGGCAGGCCGCTTGCCGGCACGAGTTCGAGCATGGCGCTGAGGCTTGCTCCCGCCGGCAGCCTTGCGAGCAGGCCGCGAAAGGGCCGCGCCAGCCGGCCGGCCATGAGCGCCGCGCGGAAGCGGCGCGGATAGGGCAGGATGGCGGCCAGCACGGCGCGCAGCAGCCGGTCGGGCCAGGGCCGTCGATAGGTCTCCTCGATATAGTCGCGGGCGTGGTCGACGAGGTGCATGTAATGCACGCCCGAGGGGCAGGTGGTCATGCAGGAGAGGCACGAGAGGCACCGGTCGATATGCTTCACCACCTTCTCGGTGGCGGGCTTTTGCTGCTCCAGCATGTCCTTGATGAGGTAGATGCGGCCGCGCGGCGAATCGAGCTCGTCGCCACCTAAAAGGTAAGTGGGGCAGGTGGCGGTGCAGAAGCCGCAATGCACGCAGGTGCGCACGATCTTTTCGGACGCGGCCATTTTCGGGTCGGCGAGCTGCGCCGGCGAAAAATTGGTCTGCATGGGCTACACCCCCTCATACATGCGACCGGGGTTGCACAGGCCCTCAGGGTCGAAGCTCTGCTTGATGCCGGCGGTCAGCGCCGCGAGCGGCGCCTCCAGCGGCTCGTAGACGGCGATAGCACGGCGGCGCGCCACGCTGGCGCGCACCAGCGTCGTATGGCCGCCCAGCGCCGCCGCTCGCGGGCGCAGATGGCGCTCCAGCGCGGCGCGTTCGGGCGCGGCGAGCCAGACCAGCGCGCCGGCCCAGTCGAGCAATACGCTGAGGCCCTCGATTGCCGCGAGGCTGGCGACAAGCTCGGGGGCGCGGCTCGGCGACAGGCCGACGCGCCAGATCTCGTCGTCCGGGGCGGCGCCGAGCGCGGCGACGTCGCGCACCGCCTGCCACAGCGTTGCCGCCGCCGCGCCGGCGAGCGTTTCCGGCGCGCCGGCGGCGAGCCGTTCGGCCAGGGCGCCGGTGCGTCCGCGCACCGCCGTCTCGAAGCCTTCGAGCCTGAGCAGGGTACGGGAGGGCGCGCCGCCCGCGGCGGGCAGGTGCGCGGCGCCCGACACCTCGTAGGGCGAGCCCATGGCGGCGCTCATCAGCGCCACGGCGGCAGCGGCGTCGCGGCCGCGATAGACCAGCGTCGCCGTCGTCTCGGGTGCCGGCAGCACCTTGAAGATCACCTCGGTCAACACCCCCAGCGTGCCCATGGCGCCGGTGTTGAGGCGCACGAGGTCGAGCCCGGTGACGTTCTTCATCACCCGCCCGCCGCTGCGCACGGTCCTGGCGCGGCCGGTGACCAGCGTCACGCCGAGCAGATGGTCGCGCGCGGCGCCGGCGACGACCCGCCGCGGTCCTGCCGCGCCGGCCGCGAAGACGCCGCCGATGCTGCCCTCGCCGCCGAGCCCGTAGAGCGCACCGTGGCGCATGGGCTCGAAGGCGAGGATCTGGCGGCGCTCGGCCAGGGTCGCCTCGATGGTCGCAAGCGGCGTGCCGGCACGGGCGCCCATCACCAGCTCCGCCGGCTCATAGAGCGTTATTCCAGATAGGCCATCGAGGGCGAGCGTCGTCGGCGTCGCGACCGGCCGGCCGAGGCCGGCGCGGGTGCCGCCGCCGACGATCGTCAGCGGCGCGTTGTCGCGGCCGGCTTCGGCCAGCGCCTCCATCACCTCGTCGGCCGTCGTCGGGCGCAACACGCTCATGGCATCCACCGTCCGGCGAGCGGGAAGACTTTCGCGGGATTGAGCAGCCAGTCGGGGTCGAACACGGCGCGCACGCGCATCTGCTGCTCCAGCTCGTCCGGCGTGAACTGGGCCGGCATCAGCTCGCGCTTTTCGATGCCGACGCCGTGCTCGCCGGTGAGGCACCCGCCGGCCTCGACGCACAGCAGCAATATGTCGTTGCCCGCCGCCTCGGCCTTTTCCTGCTGGCTCGGATCGTTGATGTCGAACAGGATCAGCGGGTGCAAATTGCCGTCGCCGGCGTGGAACACGTTGGCGACGCGCAGCCCGTAGGCGGCGACGATTTCGTCCATGCGGGCGAGCACGCGCGGCAATTGCCCGGTGGGGATGGTGCCGTCCATGCAGATATAGTCGGCGATGCGGCCGGTGGCGCCGAAGGCGGATTTGCGGCCTTTCCAGATCAGCGCCGCGTCGGTCGCCGATTGCGACTCGCGCACCGTGGCGACACCATGCTGCTTGCAGATGGCGATGATGCGCCCGAGCATCTCGTCCATCTCCGCATCGGACCCTTCGACCTCGATGATCAGCATGGCGGTGGCGTCGAGCGGATAGCCGGCATGGGCGAAGGCCTCGGTGATGGCGATGGCCGGCTTGTCCATGAATTCGATGGCGGCGGGGATGATGCCGGCGCCGATGATGTCGGCCACCGCGGCGCCGGCGCCCTCGACGGTGGGAAAGCCGAACAGTACGGGCCGCGTACCTTCGGGCAGCGGCACGAGGCGCAGCACCGCCTCGGTGACGATGCCGAGCTGGCCCTCGGAGCCGACGATGACGCCAAGCAGGTCGAGGCCGGGCGCATCGAGCGCCTCGCCGCCGATCTCGACCACGGTGCCGTCGATCAGCACCAGGCGCACGCCCAGCACGTTGTTGGCGGTGACGCCGTATTTGAGGCAGTGCGCGCCGCCCGAATTCATCGCCACATTGCCGGCGATGGTGCAGGCGAGCTGCGAGGAGGGGTCGGGCGCGTAAAAGAACCCGTCGGGGCTCACCGTGCCGGTGACGGCGAGGTTGGTGATGCCGGCCTCGACGCGCATGGTGCGCGCCGCATAATCGACGGCCAGCACGCGGTTGAGGCGGGCGACGCTCACCACCACCGCGTCTGGCTGCGGAATGGCGCCGCCGGCGAGCGAGGTGCCGGCGCCGCGTGCCACCACCGGCACCTTTTGCGCATGGAGGAAGGCGAGCACGGCGCTCACCTCCTCCGTCGTGCGCGGCAGCACCACGGCCAGCGGCAATTGCCGGTAGGAGGTCAGCGCGTCGGTCTCGAAGGCGCGCCGCTCGTCTTCGTCGATCACGAGGCTGTCGGCATCGACGAGGCGGGCGAGGCCGGCGACGATCGCGTCGCGGCGCGCGAGAATCGCGGCATCGGGTGTGGGGAAGGCGATCCTGGACATGGCGGCGCGGCACTCCCAAAGGCAGTCGGCTCGTCCCATGATCCGCCGCCGGCGCCTTGCCTGCAACGCCTCAGCGCCAGTTTTCCGTCTGGCGGGAAAGCTCGGGCTCAGGCCGGCGGGGCGGGCCAGGTGCCGCCCAGCACCTGCGTCAGCTCCTTTGCCGTGTCGCGCACCAGCCGGCCGAGCCCGTCGAGGCGCGCGGGCGTCAGCCGTCCGGCGAGGCCCGATACGGAAATGGCGCAGAGCGGCTCGGCGCGGTCGTTATAGACCACGGCGGCGACGCAGCGCAGGCCCGGAACATGTGCCTCGTCATCCACCGCATAGCCCTGCCGCCTTATCGCTTCGAGCTCGGCGGCCAGCGCCTCGCCGCCGCGCGGCCGCCGGCCGGCCAGCCGCGTCGCCACGTCCGCCGGCGGGTAGGTCGCGAGGATCGCCTTGCCCATGCCCGAAGTGGCGATCGGCACGCGGCCGCCGATGCGGGTGATGGCGCGCATGATCTCGCGGCTCTCGACCTGGGTCAAAACCACGATCTCGCCGTCATCGACGATGCCGAGATTGGCGGTTTCGCGGGTCTGGTCGCGCAACCGGCGCAGGAACGGCAGGGCCGGGGGCACGAAATTGCGCCGCCGCGCGAAGGTCGCCCCCACCTGGAAGGCCTGCCGGCCCACATGCCAGAGCCCCGAGGACTGGTCGATCTGGACGAAGCGGCGGCGCTCGAGCGTGGTCAGCAGCCGGTGCACCGTCGAGGTGGAGAGGCCGGTGAGCGCGGCGAGGTCGGTCAGCCGATAGCCCTCCTCGTCCTCGGCCAGCGTCTCGAGGATCAAGAGCGCCCGGTCCACCGCCTGCACCGTGCCGGTGCGGCTCGTTTCGGCGGCTATGGGCCGTGGCGCCGGGGCGCGTGTCGGGGGAGTGTCGCTCATTTTGCCCTCATAGCAGCTTCGGGCCATGAGGGCAGCACGAAACCTTGTTCTAAAGCCCGTAGGCGCGCAGGTCGGGGCGGCTGGCGAGGGCGGTTTCGACGGTGGCGCGGACCGCCGCGGCCTCGGCGCCGACGAGCTCGAGCCGCGGCTTGCGCACCACCGGCGAGGTACCGCGCACGATGGCCTCGCACAGCTTGATCTTCTGGACGAATTTCGGCCCGATATCGAGGTGCAGCAGCGGCAGGAACCAGCGATAGATCTCCATCGCCTCGGCGATGCGGCCGGCGCGCACCAGCTTGTAGATGGCCACCGTCTCGTGCGGGAAGGCGACGACGAGGCCGGCGATCCAGCCTTCGCAGCCCAGCACCAGGCTTTCGAGCGCCAGGTCGTCCACGCCGGTCAACAACTGGTAGCGGTCGCCCAGCGCGCTGAGCGTCTCGTTGATGCGGCGGGTGTCGCCGGTCGATTCCTTGACGGCGACGAATTTCGGCTCGTCGGCCAGCTCGGCGAGCATCGCGACGCTGATGTCGATGCCGTAGGCGATGGGGTTGTTGTAGACGATGATCGGCAGGCCCGAGGCGGCGGCCACGGCGCGGTAATGGGCGATCACCTCGCGGTCGTCGGCGAGGTAGCGCATGGCCGGCAGCACCATGAGGCCGGCGATGCCGCGGCGTTCCGCCTCGGCGGCAAGCGCGGCGCCGGCGCGCGTCGAATCCTCGGCGATGGTGAGCAGGATCGGGCGCTGGCCGGCGGCCTCGGCCATGGCGGCCTCGGCGATGGCGAGCTTTTCGTCGCGCGTCAGGCTGCTGGCCTCGCCCAGCGAGCCGCAGACGATGACGCCATCGACCCCGGCGTCGATCTGCAGGCGCACATCGGCGCGCAGGGCGGCAAGGTCGATCTCCTCGTCGGCACTCATCTTGGTGGTGATGGCGGGAAAAACCCCGCGGAAATCGCGCTTGTGCATGATGTCCTCACTGTCGGCAGCGTGTCGACAGAGCTTGGCATCTTGCGTACAGTTTGTCGACTAGGACGAAGGGCGCGGTCCGGCACGGGGCTCAGACGCGCAGTTCCTTGCCGCCGCCGGGCAGGCGCATGAGCAGCACGAGCGACAGCATGGTCAGCACCAGGAGCAGCGTCGAGAGCGCCGCCGCGGTGCCCATCTGGCCACGGATGACCTCGGCGTAGATGCCCAGCGACAGCGTCTGCGTCGAGGTATTGTAGAGGAACAGCGTGGTGCTGAGCTCGGTGATGATGGTCACCCAGCTCAGCACCGCCCCCGACAGGATGCCGGGCGCCAGCGCCGGCACGACGATCCGCGTGAAGGTGCGGAACTTCGAGGCGCCGAGGCTGATCGCCGCCTCCTCGACGCTGGGGCTGAGCTGGTACATGAGCGCGGTGGTCGAGCGCACCGAATAGGGCAGGCGCCTGATGGTGAGGGCGATCACCATGATGGCGAAGGTGCCGGTGAGCAGCAGCGGGCGCTGGCTGAAGGCGGTGACGAGCGCGATGCCGATGACGAGGCCGGGCACGACATAGGGCACCATGGTCATGGTATCGAGCGCGTTGCTCAAGGGGCCCGGCCGCCGCACCGTCAGATAGGCGACGAGCACGGCGATGACGACGAGGATGACCAGCGCGGTGATGCCGATGCCGAAGGTGTTGCTCACATAGCGCATGATGTCGCGCTGGGAGTCGATGTAGTTCTCGAACGAGTAGCCGGCGACGAACTGGCCGTAGAGCGTGTTGCGGAACGAGCTGACGACGACCACGGCGAGCGGCGCGAGGGCCAGCGTCAGAAAGCCGTAGACATAGAGGTGCACGCCGAAATTGCGCCAGCCGGTGAGCCGGCGCGGCACGATGAAGCGCATCGCCGTCATGGTGAATTTCTGCCGGCCGGCAAGGTATTTCTGGACGAGGAAGACGGCGAGCGTCACCACCATGACGATCACCGCCACCGCCGCGGCGAAGCTCTTGTCGATGCTCACCTCGCCGACGAAGGAGCTGTAGATCAGCACCGGAATGGTGCGGAAGCCCTGGCCGATGAGCATGGGCGTGCCGAAGTCGGCGAAGGCGCGCACGAAGACCAGGAGGCTCCCCGCCAGCACCGTCGGCCACAGCAGCGGCGCGATCACCTTGAGGGCGCGGCGCACGCCGGTGACCCCCATGCTCTCGGCGGCCTCGAGCAGCGACACGTCCAGCGTGCGCCAGGCGCCCATCAGATAGGTGAAGATCAGCGGCACGAGCTGCAGCGTCAGCACCAGCACGATGCCGACGAAGCCGTAGATGCTGGGCGGCTTGACGCCGATGAGGTCCTGCACCAGCCGCGTGATCATGCCGTTGTTGCCCAATAGCAGGATCCACGAATAGGCGCCGATGAAGGGCGGCGACATCATCGAGGCGAGGATGAGGATCTGCGCCGTGCGGTTGCCGGCGATGCGGAACATGGTCATGAAATAGGCGAGCGGGAAGGCGACGAGCAGCGCCAGCCCGGTGACGCAGACGGTGACTAGGAGGCTGTTGGTCAGCGTGCCGTAATAGAGCCGCGAGGAAAAGAAGGTCGCAAAGCCCGCGAGCGAGAAGCCGGTCTCGCCGCTGACGCTGCTCAGCAGCACCAGCGCCAGCGGCCAGACGACCATCAGCAGATAGCCGCCGGTCAGCGTCACCGCGACGGCGGTCCAGCCGTCGTAGCGGCCGCCCGGCAGCCTCACGGTGCCGCTCCGCGCATGAGCGAGGCGCCGCTTTGGGCGTCGAAGAAGGTCAGCATGTCGGTATCGAGCCTGAGCGCCAGCTTTTCGCCGCGCTCCCAGCGCGCGCCGCGGCGCGCGAATTCGAGGAACTCGACGGTCTCGCCGCTGGCGAGCTGCGCGCGCACCTGCGAATGCGAGCCGAGGAAGGTTTCCTCGACGATCTCGGCCAGGAGGCCGGTCTGGCTCGCCTCTACCGCCTCGGGGCGCACCGAGACCTGCACGCGGCCGCTGGCGCCGGGGGCGAGGCGTTCGGTGACGTCGAGCGTCACTCCGTCGCCGATCTCGACGAGGGTCTTGCCGTCGCGCGCCAGCAGCTCGCGCTCGATGAGGTTGGTCTTGCCGATGAACTCGGCGACGAAGCGGTTGGCGGGGGTGCGGTAGATGGCCTCGGGCGAGCCGACCTGCTGCACCACGCCCAGATTCATCACGGCGATGCGGTCGGACACCGCCATCGCCTCCTCCTGGTCGTGGGTGACGTAGACGGTGGTGATGCCGGCCTCGCGCTGCGCCTCGCGGATGGTGTCGCGCATCTCGACGCGCAGCTTGGCGTCGAGGTTGGAAAGCGGCTCGTCCATCAGCAGCACGGCGGGCTGGATGACCAGCGCGCGGGCCAGCGCGATGCGCTGCTGCTGGCCGCCGGACATGGCGCCGGGCAGCCGGTCCTTGAGATGGCCCATATGGACCGAGGCGAGCGCCGCGCCGACGCGCCGCTCGGCCTCGGCGCGGCCGACATTGCGCGTCTGCAAGCCGAAGGCGACGTTCTTGCCGGCCGTCATGTGCGGGAACAGGGCATAGTTCTGGAAGACCATGCCGATATTGCGCGCCGCCGGCGACAGCTCGTTGATGGTCGTGCCGTCGAAGGCGATGGTGCCGGATTCGATGGAGTTGAAGCCGGCGATCATGCGCAGCAGCGTGGTCTTGCCGCAGCCCGAGGGGCCGAGCAACGTGAAGAACTCGCCGTCATGGATGTCCAGGTCGAGATCGGGGATCGCGACCTGGCTGCCATATTCCTTGCGCAGGGAGCGCAGCGCGATGGCGGTCACCGCGCTGCCTCCCGGTTGGCGATCGCTGCCGTCAAAGCACCGCCTCGAGGATCGCCTTGTACCTGGCGAGGATATCGTCGCGATGCGCCGACACATAGGCGCCGTCTTCCTCGACCGTCGGGATGTCGGCGAGCGCCGGCAGACCCGGCTTGGTGACGCCGTCGCGCAGCGGCCGGCCGGCGGTCTTTTCGGCGATGATCGTCTGGCCTTCCTCGGAAATGACGAAGTCGATGAAGGCCTTGCCCGCTTCCGGGTTGGGGCCGCCCTTGATGAGCTGGATGGTGGCCGGCAGGAAGGCGGCGCCCTCGGCCGGATAGACGATCTCGACCGGCGCGCCGCTCAGGACGAAGTTGAGCGAGAGCGGCTCATAGGTCAGCCCGACGATGTATTCGCCATTGGCCACGTCCTTGGCGATCTGGCTCGACGAGCCGATGGTGATGCCGTCGAGCTGGACGACGAGGTCGCGCACATAGTCCCAGCCCTTGTCGGATTCGTAGTCGCCGCCCACCGCCTTCAGCATGTTGGTGAGCTGGGCGAAGGCCGAGGACGAGTTCATCGGATCGCCGAAGGCGATCTTGCCCTTGAGGGCGGGGTTGAGCACATCGGCGTAGCTCGTGATGGTCAGCCCGGCGGCGGCCGCCGCATCCTTGTTGACCAGAAGGTTCGAGCCGTCCGCCTGGTAGGGGGTGAAGGCGCCGGTCTTGTTCTTGCCGGCCTCGACCATGTTGGCGTCCTCGGGCGAGGTGTACGGTCCCCACAGCTCGATATTGGCGTTGGCCTGCGCCGCGCCGCCGCCGAACATCACGTCGCCCTGCGGGTTGCCGGCCTCGGAGCGGATGCGCTGGTAGAGCTCGCCGGTGCCGGCGGTGATGAGCTGCACCGTGACGCCGGTCTTGGCCTCGAAGGCGGGGATGAGGTTGTCGAGCATGCCCTGCTCGTTGGGCGTGTAGACGACCAGTGTCGAGCCGGAAATGCCGTCCTGGGCGAGCGTGGCGGGGCTGGCCGAGAGCGCGAGGGCGGCGAGGCCAAGGGCTGCGGCGCCGACGAGTGACCTGCGATGCATGGGATTTCCTTTCAGTGGGGCACTGTCATCGAACTGTCACAAAGCATAGCCCGATCGCGGCCGGCCGCGCCACTGGATTGTGGAGCCGGGCGCCGCCCGGCTCCTCCCCGTTCCGTGGCTACTCCCAGCTCAGGGCGCCGCCATTCTGGTATTCGATGACGCGGGTCTCGAAGAAGTTCTTCTCCTTCTTCAGATCCATCGCCTCGCTCATCCAGGGGAAGGGGTTCTCGGTCTCGGCGAAGACCGGGGCGAGGCCGAGCTGGGCGCAGCGGCGATTGGCGATGAAGTGCATATATTGCTCGCACAGGCCGGCGTTGAGGCCGAGGAAGCCCCTCGGCATGGTCTCGCGGCCATAGGCGGCCTCGAGTTCGGCCGCCTCGGCGATCATGTCCCGAACTTCTGCCTGGAACTCCTTCGTCCACACATGCGGGTTCTCGGCCTTGATCTGGTTGATGACGTCGATGCCGAAATTGAGGTGGATGGACTCGTCGCGCAGGATGTACTGGTACTGCTCGGCGATGCCGACCATCTTGTTGCGCCGGCCCAGCGACAGGATCTGGGCGAAGCCGGTATAGAACCACATGCCCTCGAAGATGACGTAGAAGGCGACGAGGTCGCGCACGAAGGCGCGGTCGGCCTCGGGCGTGCCGGTAGTGAAATCGGGATCGTCGAGGTGCTGGGTATAGTCGAGCGCCCAGGCGGCCTTGTCGGTGATCGAGGGCACCTCGCGATACATGTTGAACAGCTCGCCCTCGTCGAGGCCGAGCGAATCCACGATGTACTGGAAGGTGTGGGTGTGCACCGCCTCCTCGAAGGCCTGCCGCAGCAGGTATTGCCGGCATTCGGGATTGGTGAGGTGGCGGTAGATGGCCAGAACGATATTGTTGGCGACGAGCGATTCCGAGGCGGCGAAGAAGCCGAGATTGCGCTTGATGGTGTGGCGCTCGTCGTCGCTCAGCCCGTCCTTGCTCTTCCATAGCGCGATGTCGGCCTGCATCGACACTTCGGTGGGCATCCAGTGATTGTTGCAGCCGCTCAGATATTTCTCCCAGGCCCAGCGATATTTGAGCGGCAGGAGCTGGTTGACGTCGGCGCGGCAGTTGATCATCGCCTTGTCGTCGACCGAGACGCGGCCGCCGGCGCGGTCGATGCGGGTCTCGGCGGCGGGCGCCGGCGGTACGGGCTTGGTGAGGTCCGAGGACCAGTCGAGGGACATTGTTCTACTCCTTGAGCGGGGACGGACCGGCCTTACTGGCAGGCCTCGCAATCGGGGTCGTCGATCAGGCAGGCGGGGCCCGCGACGGGCGCGGCGAGCACCGGCGTCACGGCCACGGCGTTGAGCTTGCCGTCGGTGCCCTTGAGGGTGGATTTTTCGACATGCGTCGCCGAGCGCGAGCGCAAATAGTAGGTGGTCTTCAGCCCGGCCTGCCACGCCGCGCGATAGAGCGCGTCGAGCGCCTTGCCCGAGGGGTTGGCGATGTAGAGGTTGAGCGACTGCGCCTGGTCGAGCCATTTCTGGCGGCGCGAGGCGGCGGCCACCAGCCAGGTCGGGTCCAGCTCGAAGGCGGTGGCGTAGATGGCCTTCAAATCGTCGGGCACGCGGTCGATCTGGCCCACCGAGCCGTCGAAATATTTGAGGTCGGAGATCATCACCTCGTCCCACAGGCCGCGCGCCTTGAGGTCGCGCACGAGCTGGGCGTTGACCACGGTGAAGTCGCCGCTCATGTTGGATTTGACGAAGAGGTTCTGGTAGCCCGGCTCGATCGACTGGCTGACGCCGCAGATATTGGCGATGGTCGCCGTCGGGGCGATGGCCATGGTGTTGGAGTTGCGCATGCCGACGGCTTTGACGCGCTGGCGCAGCGCCTCCCAGTCGAGCCGCTGCGTGCGGTCGATGTGGATCTCGCGGCGTGTCGCGGCGAGCATGTCGAGGCTGTCGATGGGCAGCACCCCCTGGCTCCACAGCGAGCCCTGGAACGAGGCGTAGGCGCCGCGCTCTTCGGCGAGGTCGGCCGAGGCGGCGATGGCATAGTAGCTGATCGCCTCCATCGAGGTGTCGGCGAATTCGACCGCCGCCTCAGAGCCGTAGGCGATGCCCTGCATCTGCAAGGCATCGGCAAAGCCCATGAGGCCGAGCCCCACCGGGCGGTGCCGCAGGTTCGAGCGGCGCGCCTCGGGGATGGTGTAGAAATTGATGTCCACGACATTGTCGAGCATGCGCATGGCGGTCGCGACGGTGCGGCCGAGATGGGCGAGGTCGAGGCCGGCCGCGCCCAGGTGGGCGACGAGGTTGACCGAGCCGAGGTTGCACACGGCCACTTCGTCCTTGCTCGTATTGAGCGTGATCTCGGTGCACAGGTTCGAGGAGTGGACGACGCCGACATGCTGCTGCGGCGAGCGGATGTTGCACGGGTCCTTGAAGGTCACCCAGGGGTGGCCGGTCTCGAACAGCATCGTCAGCATCCTGCGCCACAGATCGAGGGCGCGCACCGACTTGAACACCTTGATGCGGCCGGCGGCGGCCTGCGCCTCATAGGCCTCGTAGGCGGCCTTGAAGGCGGGGCCGTAGAGGTCGTGCAGGTCCGGCGTCTCGTCGGGCGAGAACAGCGTCCAGGTCCCGTCGGCCTCGACACGCTCCATGAAGAGATCCGGCACCCAGTTGGCGGTGTTCATGTCGTGGGTGCGGCGGCGGTCGTCGCCGGTGTTCTTCTTCAGATCGAGGAATTCCTCGATGTCGATGTGCCAGGTTTCGAGATAGGCGCAGACGGCGCCCTTGCGCTTGCCGCCCTGGTTGACGGCGATGGCGGTGTCGTTGGCGACCTTGAGGAAGGGCACGACGCCCTGGCTCTCGCCATTGGTGCCCTTGATGTGGGCGCCGAGCCCGCGCACCGGCGTCCAGTCATTGCCGAGCCCGCCCGAATATTTGGCGAGCAGCGCGTTGTCCCTGACGGCCTTGAAGATGCCGTCGAGATCGTCGGCGACGGTGGTGAGAAAGCAGCTCGAAAGCTGCGGGCGCAGCGTGCCCGAGTTGAACAGGGTCGGCGTCGAGGCCATGAAGTCGAAGCTCGACAAGAGCTCGTAGAATTCGATGGCGCGCGCCTCGCGGTCGATCTCGCGCAAGGCGAGGCCCATGGCGACGCGCATGAAGAAGGCCTGCGGCAGTTCGAACACCGTTCCATGCGCGTGCAGGAAATAGCGGTCGTAGAGCGTCTGCAGCCCCAGATACTGGAATTTGCGGTCGCGCTCGGGCTTGAGCGCCGCGGCGAGGCGGGCGACGTCGAAGCGGGCCAGCTCGGGGTCGATCAATTCGAGCGCGATGCCGCGCGCCAGATAGTCGGGGAAATAGTCGGCATAGCGCGTCGCCATCTCGGCTTCGCTCGCCTGCTCGGGGCGGCCGGCAAGAAAGCTCAGCGCCTCGCGGCGCAGCTTGTCGTTGAGCAGGCGCGCCGAGACGAAGGCGTAGTTGGGCTCGGTCTCGACCAGCGTGCGGGCGGCGAGGATGGGGGCGAGCGCCAGCTCGTCCGGCGTGATGCCGTGATAGAGGTTGCGGCGGGTCTCGGCGAGGATGGCCTCGGGCGAGGTGCCGTCGAGGCCGCCGCAGGCCTCGGCGACGAGGGCGGCGAGCCGCGCCTCATCGAGCGGCGTGCCGTCGGCCATGCCGAGGGCCGGCGCCGTCGCGGCGGGCGCCGCCCGGTCGGCGCGGGCCCGCGCCCGGTCCTCGCGATAGAGCACATAGGCGCGCGCCACCTTCTGGTGCTCGCCGCGCATCAGCGCCAGCTCCACCTGGTCCTGCACGTCCTCGATGTGGAAGACCCGCTCGCCCTTGGCGCGGCGGGTCAGCGCCGCCACCACCTCGGCGGTCAGCGCCTCGACGATCTCGTGCACGCGGCGCGAGGCGGCGGCCTTGTTGCCCTCGACGGCGAGGAACGCCCTGGTCAGCGCCACGGCGATCTTGCTCTGGTCGAACGGCACCGTGCCGCCATGGCGTTTGATGAGCGAGAGGCCGGGCTCGTGCGGCGCACGTGGCTCGGCGACGGTGATGACGACCGGCGCGCCGGTATCGGAATGAACGATCTGCTGTGCTGCGGACATGGACCCCAGGAACCCCGTGCGTGGCGGCGGGGCGTGGGGGACGCGAGGCGGCGTTGCGGCGCGAGCGGCCGAACGCTGTCGCGGCCAACCGGTGCACCCCGCCCGTGGACGAACTAACCTGTCGTGGCAGGTATCTGGCTCGGCCGGAACGCTCCGGCTGTCACAGTTGCGGGGGCAGCGCCGGACTGGGGCCAAGGCCCGCACCGGCTTCCCTATTATCACCCGTCCTTGCGAACCGGGCGACCACGACACACAACATCTAGTGGGCCGATGGCTGATTCCCGTCAATGGGCAGAATGCATCTAGGGATATAAAGATGTCTTTATATGTCGCATTGACAGGCCGGGAGGGCTCCGGCATCGTGCCGGCGTCCAGGGTCCCCGCGAGGGGATAACAGGGAAGCCGGTGCGGACCCCGCGAGGGGGCCAAGTCCGGCGCTGCCCCCGCAACTGTCGGCGGAGACGGCTGTCCAGAGTGCCACTGGCTTTTGAACGAGCCGGGAAGGCGGGCGGCCGGGTCGATCCGCGAGCCAGGAGACCTACCCTGGAAGTGATGTTCCACATCGTGCCGATCGGGCGGATCGGTAAGAGGAGCCGACCATGACGCGCCTGCGTCCCGTTTTCCGAATGCGCCGCTAGAGCCGGCTTTCAGCCTGCCCGTCATCAGTCCTTTTGCCCGCGCCCGTCGGCGGCGGGCGTTCACACGCATCGGATATCATCATGACCCGTTCCGCCACTCTCGGCTTTCCCCGCATCGGCCTTCATCGCGAGCTCAAGAGCGCGCTCGAGGCCTATTGGAAGGGCAGCAGCGACGCCGCCGCCCTGCAGCAGACCGGCCGGGAGCTCAGGGCCCGCCACTGGCAGCTGCAGCGCGCCGCCGGCATCGACAGCATCCCGTCGAACGATTTCAGCTTCTACGATCACATGCTGGACATGACGGCGACGCTGGGCGCGGCGCCGCCGCGCTTTGCCGACAGCGCCGATGAAACGTCGCTCTATTTCGCCATGGCGCGCGGCACCGCCGCAGCGCCGGCGATGGAGATGACCAAGTGGTTCGACACCAACTACCACTATATCGTGCCCGAGCTCGGGCGCGGGCAGGCGTTCCGCCTCGCCTCGCTCAAGCCGGTGAACGAATATCTCGAGGCCAAGGCGCTCGGCATCGAGACGCGGCCGGTGCTGGTCGGGCCGGTGACCTGGCTCAGCCTCGCCAAGAGCCCCGACGAGGGCTTCGAGCCGCTGGCGCTGCTCGATGCGGTGCTGCCGGTCTATGCCGAGCTGCTGGCGACGCTCAAGGCGACAGGCGCCGAATGGGTGCAGATCGACGAGCCGATCCTCGCGCTCGATCTGTCCGAGGCGCAGCGGGCGGCGCTGCGGCGCGCCTATGAGGTGCTGGCGCCGGTGGCGCCGCGGCTGATGCTCGCCACCTATTTCGGGGCGCTGCTCGACAACACCGCGCTCGCCGCGGCGCTGCCGGTGGCGGGCCTTCACATCGATCTCGTGCGCGCGCCCGGCCAGCTCGAGGCGGTGCTCGCGGCGCTCACCGGCGACAAGGTGCTGTCGGCCGGCGTCATCGACGGGCGCAATATCTGGCGCGCCGATCTCGACGCCGCCTTCGCCCTCGTGCGCCGTGCCTGGGACAGCGTCGGGCCCGACCGGCTGGAGATCGCGCCCGCCTCGTCGCTGCTGCACGTGCCGGTCGATCTCGACGCCGAAACCGAGCTCGACGCCGAGCTGCGCCAATGGCTCGCCTTCGCCACGCAGAAGCTGGGCGAGGTGGCGGCGCTGACGCGCGCCATGCAGCACGGGCCGGCGGCGGCGCGCGAGGCGTTCGCCGCCAGTGCCGCCGCGCGCGCGGCGCACCGGCAGTCGGCGCGCATCCACCGGCCCGCGGTCGCGGCGCGCGCCGCCGCGCCGCTGGCGCTCGCGCGCCGCTCGCCCTTTTCGGTGCGGCGTGCGGCGCAGCGTGCGCGCTTCGGGCTGCCGGCCTTTCCGACCACCACCATCGGCTCCTTCCCGCAGACCGGGCAGGTGCGCGAGCAGCGCGCCGCCTTCAAGCATGGGCGCAGCGAGGCGGCCGCCTACGAGGCGTTCCTCAAGGCCGAGATCGAGGCCGCCGTGCGCCTCCAGGAGCGGCTCGGGCTCGACGTGCTGGTGCATGGCGAGTTCGAGCGCAACGACATGGTGGAATATTTCGGCGAGCAGCTCGACGGCTTCGCCTTCACGCGCAATGGCTGGGTGCAGTCCTATGGCTCGCGCTGCGTCAAGCCGCCGGTGATCTATGGCGACGTGTCGCGGCCGGCGCCGATGACGGTGCGCTGGTCGGCCTATGCGGCTTCGCTCACCGAGCGGCCGATGAAGGGCATGCTCACCGGGCCGGTCACCATCCTGCAATGGAGCTTCGTGCGCGTCGATCAGCCGCGCGCCGACACCTGCCGGCAGATCGCGCTCGCCATCCGCGACGAGGTGCTCGACCTCGAGGCCGCCGGCATCGGCATCATCCAGATCGACGAGCCGGCGCTGCGCGAGGGGCTGCCGCTACGCCGCAGCGACTGGGCCACCTATCTGCGCTGGGCGGTGGACTGCTTCCGCGCCACGGCCTCGGGGGTGGCCGACACGACGCAGATCCACACCCATATGTGCTATGCCGAGTTCAACGACATCATGGCCTCCATCGCCGAGCTGGATGCCGACGTCATCTCCATCGAGACGTCGCGCTCGCATATGGAGCTGCTCGGGGCGTTCCGCGATTTCCACTATCCCAACGAGATCGGGCCGGGCGTGTGGGACATCCATTCGCCGCGCGTGCCGGGAAGTGACGAGATGCGGGCGCTGCTCGACAAGGCGGCCGAGGGCATCCCGGCCGGGCAGCTCTGGGTCAACCCCGATTGCGGGCTCAAGACGCGCGGCTGGCCGGAGGTCGAGGCGGCGCTGACCAACCTCGTCGCGACGGCACGCGCCCTGCGCGGCTAGGCCGGTTTGCCGCATCGGCGCCGGCGCGCCGTGGTGGTAAGGCAGGGCCCATGCGCATGAGCCTTCCCATGACCACCACGACGCGCCGGCTGCTGCTGGTCGCCGGCTTCGTCATGCTCGGGCTCGGCATCGTCGGCGCGGTGCTGCCGGTGCTGCCGACGACGCCGTTCCTCTTGGTCGCGGTGGCGTGCTTCTCGCGCTCCTCGCCGCGGCTCGAGCGCTGGCTGCTGACGCATCCGAAGCTCGGGCCGGCGCTCACGGCGTGGCGCCAGTCGGGCGCCATCGCGCCGCGCGCCAAGGCGCTGGCGCTGGCGACGATGGCGGCCGGCTATGTGGTGTTTCTGGTCGGCACGCCGGCGCCCTTCTGGGCGCGCCTCGGCGTCGCCGCCATCCTCGCCACCTGTGCCCTGTTCATCCTCACCCGCCCGAATGCGGGGCGGCGGGACTGAAGGTCAGCGCGAGGCCGAAGGTCATGGACTGGCCGGGCGCCAGCAGCGCCCGCCCGTGCCGGGTTTCGAGCGCGTCGCCGCCGTCCGCGACGGGCGCCGTGCCGTGCCACGGCTCGAGGCAGAGATAGGGCGCGCCGGGCTTCTGCCAGATGGCAAAGTTCGGCAGGTTGGCGCAGCGCAGCTCGACCCGCGCGCCGCCCTCGGCGGCAAAGGCGATGGCGTCGCCCGCCCCCTCCGGGAACAGCATGGCATCGGCCTCGAACATCGCCGCCGCAGGGGTCAGCACGCCGGCGACGAAGGGCGAGGGCAGGGGGCGCGACACGAGCAGCTTGTCGGCGTCGAGCCGGTAGAGTGGTGGCGCGCCGCCATTGGCGAGAGTCACGCGATGGGTTTCGCCGGCGCTGCCCGGCAGCGGCCAGGCGAAGCCGGGGTGAAAGCCGAATTGGAACGGCATATCACTTATATCGCGGTTGCTGACCGTGGCGCTGGTATGAAGGGTCGCGCCGGCGAGGCGATAGCTGAGCTCGAGCCGGAAGGCGAAGGGAAAGGCGGTGCGCGTCGCCGCGTCGTCGGCGAGGGCGAGGCGCGCCGTGGTGGCGTCGGCGGCTTCGACGGTGAAGTCGGCGGTGCGCGCGAAGCCGTGCGAGCCCATCGGATAGGCGGTGCCGCCGATGGTCACGCGGTCGTCGGGGCTGCGCCCCACCACCGGAAAGAGCAGCGGGGCGCGGCCGCCCCACCAGGCGGGGTCGCCCTGCCAGAGCCATTCGGCGCCGCTCGCGTCGCGCACCGAGCGCAGCTCGGCCCCGCGTTCGGCGATCTCGACGGCGAGCTGCGGGGTGGCGAGGCGGAGCATGGCGGGGACCGGCGTTAGAGGATGGCGACGGCGTTGGCGGGCGAGCCGAACGCGCCCTTGATGTTAAGCGGAACGCTGGCCAGCGCAAACTCCCAGATGTTCTCGCGTCGGCAGAAGGCGACGAGGTCGTCGAGCGCCCACAGCTCGGCGAGATAGATGCCGAGGCCCTTCATCGCGCCGGCGTGCAGCGGGCCTTCGCCCATCGGCATGGGCTCGACCGCCGGGTTGTCGGAGACCAGGGCGAAGGTCTTCGCGTCGCCCCATAGCGGCAGCGAATCGGCGAGCAGGCCGGGCGCGATGGGGTTGTAGTGCGGGCCCTGGAACACCCAGGCGTCGGGATTGGCGGCGAGGCGGGCCTGAAAGCCGGTGTAAAAGAGCACGGCGTCGCCGGGATGGAGCGCCAGCTTGTGGCGGGCCAGCGCGCGCTCGACCTCGGCACGGCCGAAATTGCGGCCATCGGCGAGGAAGGCGGCGTCGGGGCCCTCGAGCAGATCGACCATGTCGAGCAGCACGGCGCGGGTGACGATGCCGCCCGCCAGCGTGTCGATGCCCAGCGTCTTGGCGCCGAACTCCGGGAAGGTGTCAGCGAGGCCGATGCCATCGACATAGACGGCGCCGGTGCCATCGGGCTCGATCACGCCCCAATGGGCCAGGGCGTCCCAGTGGCTGTGCGATTGCAGGGCGATGCTGATGACGTCGTCATTGACGACGTTGAAGCGGCCGCCGCTGATCGGGCGCGTCTGGTTGTGCATGCGCGCGGTGTGGGTGAGGCCGGGGCGGCCCAGCGTCGGCCCGTCGAGCGGCAGGTTGAGCGCGATGACCTCGCCGCGCGTGACGAGGCCGACGGCGCGCAGGGTCGCGGCGCGATCGACATGGCGGAGGGCGCCGCGGCGGGCGGGGGCGGAAGTGGCGGAAGGCATCGCGAAAACCCCATATGTTGGCGAGCGATAAAATCAATCATTGCACTGATCATCTATAATATGATCTTATAATCCACAAACTCTTTGAACGAGGGGGCTGATGGGCGAGGTGGCGGAGCGCGTGCTGCGGGCGGTCGACACGCCCGCCGTGCTCGTCGATCTGGAGCGGGTGGAGCGCAACCTGGCGCGCGGGCAGGCGCTCGTCGCCGCGGCCGGGCTCGCGGCGCGGCCGCACGTCAAGACCCACAAGATCCCGGCCTTCGCGCAGCGCCAACTGGCGCTCGGCGCCGTCGGGCTCACCTGCCAGAAGGTCTCCGAGGCCGAGGTCTTCGCCGACGCCGGCTGCACCGACATCCTCATTCCCTACAACATCCTCGGCGACACCAAGCTCGGGCGCCTCCACGCGCTGGCGCGGCGGGTGACGCTCAGCGTGTCGGCCGACAGCCTCGCCACCCTCGACGGACTGTCGCGCTGGTTCGACGATCCGGCGCATAAGCTCGCCGTGCTCGTCGAATGCGACACCGGCCAGCATCGCTGCGGGGTGCGCGCGCCCGAGCAGACGGTGGAACTGGCGCAGGCCATCGCCGCCCGCGCCGGGCTGAGTTTTGCCGGGCTGATGACCTATCCGCCGCGCGCCAAGGCGGCGGAGGTCGAGGCCTGGCTCTCTACGGCGCGCGATCTCTGCCGGCAGGTGGGCTTACCGGCGCGCGTCATCTCCAATGGCGGCACGCCGGGGCTGGCCGAGGCCGGTGCGGTGCCCGCGGCCACCGAATTCCGGGCCGGCACCTATATCTACAACGACCGCTCGCTGGTCGCCAAAGGGCTTGCCGGCTGGGGCGATTGCGCGCTCGCGGTGGTGACCACCGTGGTGAGCCGGCCGAGCGCCGATCTCGCCATCATCGACGCCGGCTCGAAGATCCTGACCAGCGATCTGCTGGGGCTCACCGGCTATGGCTACTGCCCCGAATATCCGGGCGCCGTGCTGCGCGCGCTCAACGAGGAGCATGGCTATCTCGATCTCGACCGCCTCGCGGGGCGGCGGCCGGAGGTGGGCGAGCCGCTCAGCATCATCCCCAACCATGCCTGCGTCGTCTCCAACATGGTGGACATGGTGGTGCCGCATCGGCAGGGGCAAATGCAGGCGCCGCTGGTCGTCGCCGCCCGCGGCAAAGTGGCCTAAGCCCCGCCGCCATCGTCAACACCGTTGACGATTTCATAGATAATCTATAATCCATACTTTTATCTGTAGTACCTGAGTGACACGCCGACGGCCATCCGGGGGGATCATGACCAAAGTCACCGACGTGATCGTGCATCACGTGCATCTCAGCCCGAATGCCGAGCGCGCCGCCTATCGGCTGGTGCTGGTCGAGGTCGAGACCGAGAGCGGCGTCGTCGGCGCCGGCGAGGTCGGCCTCGCCTACGGCATCGGCGCTGTAGGGGCGATGCAGGTGGTGCTCGAAATGGCGCGCAACTACCTCATCGGACAGGATGCCCGCGAGGTGGCGCGGTTCGGCGAGCGCGTCTATCGCAACGGCTTCTGGCTGCAGGGCGGCGGGCCGGTGATCCACGGCGCCGTCAGCGCCCTCGACCAGGCGCTGTGGGACATCAAGGGCAAGCTGCTCGGCGCGCCGGTCTACGAGTTGCTCGGCGGCGCCATGCGCGAGCGCATCAGGCTCTATTGCAATGGCTGGTCGCGCAGCATCGGCACCATCGACGAGCTGGCGGAGCGGGCGGCCGAGGAAGTCGAAAAGGGCTATACCGCCCTCAAGTTCGACCCGTTCAAATACGACGCGGCGGGCGAGCGGACGGCGCTGGTCGGCGCCATCGAGCCGGCGCTGCACCGGCTCGGCGTCGAGCGGGTGCGCGCCGTGCGCGAGGCCATCGGCCCCGATGTCGATATCCTCATCGAGCTGCACGGCAATCTGATGCCGACCGATGCGCTGAGGGCGTGCAGCGACATGGCGGAGTTCCGCCCGTTCTTCTTCGAGGAGCCGATCGACTGCTCCGATGTCGGCGTGCTCGCCGATTTCGCGGCGCGCGTCGCGACGCCGCTCGCGGCGGGCGAGCGCATCTACACCAATTCCGGCTTCCGGCCTTATCTCGAAAGCGGCGCGCTGGCAGTGATCCAGCCCGATATGGGGCTGTGCGGCGGCATCACCGAGCTGATGCGCATCGCCGGCAGCGCGCAGGCGCATCAGGTCAAGGTGCAGCCGCACAATTGCGGCGGCCCGGTCTCGACGGCGGCCTGCCTGCAGGTCGACGCGGTGATCCCCAACCTGCAGTTCCAGGAGATCTTCCCCTATTTCGCCGACGGCCGGCAGGACGTGGTGACCGACGCCTATGAGCGGCGCGTCGCCGGCGGCTACATGGCGCTGCCGCACGGGCCGGGGCTCGGGGTCGAGATCAATCACGACTACCTCAAGGGTCATGCCAGCAGCCTGAGGGCGAGCGCATGAGCGGGCCCGTGGACATGGCGGCGGTGGCCGCCGCCTATAACGAGATCGGCCTGTTCATCGACGGGGCGTGGGGCCCGGCTGCCGATGGCGGGACCTATGAGACGGTGAACCCGGCCACCGAGGAAGTGATCGGGCGCGCGCCGCAGGCCGGCGCCGCCGACGCCGAAGCGGCGATCGCCGCGGCGACGCGGGCCTTCCAGAGCTGGCGGCACGAGCCGGCGGCGCGCCGGGCGGCGCTGCTGCGCCGGGCGGCGGCCGAGATGCGGGCCCGCGCGGCGCTGATCGCGACGCTCATCACGCTCGAGATGGGCAAGCCCTTCGCCCAGGCGCTGAGCGAGGTGGACTCGTCCATCGGCCAGTTCGAGTGGTTCGCCGAGGAAGCGAGCCGTGCCGTGGGCCAGATCCTGCCGCCGCGCGGCGATGGCGGCGCGAGCCTCGTGAGCTATGTGCCGGTCGGCGTCGTCGCGGCGCTGACGCCGTGGAACTTCCCGGTGTCGATGCTGGCGCGCAAGCTGGCGACGGCGCTCGCCGCCGGCTGCACCGTCATCGCGCGGCCGGCCGAGGAGGCGCCCTGCGCCGTGGCGGTAGTCTTCAAATGCCTCGAAGCGGCGGGGCTGCCCAAGGGGGTGGTCAACCTGCTGCTCGGCGCGCCGGAGCCGGCGGCGAGCGTGCTACTCGCCTCCAGGGCGGTGCGCAAGCTGAGCTTCACCGGCTCGGTGGCGGTGGGCAAAAAGCTCTATGCGGCGTCGGCGCCGACGCTCAAGAAGCTGTCGCTCGAACTGGGCGGGCATGCGCCGGTCATCGTCTTCGACAGGGCACGGGCGGCCGAGATCGGCGCCCTCGCGGCGCAGCGCAAATTCTCCAATGCCGGACAGGTGTGCGTGTCGCCGACGCGGTTTTTCGTGCAGCAGGACGCGATGGCGGCTTTCACCGACGCCTTTGTCGGCGTCGCGAAGGCACTGAAGCTCGGGCCGGGGCTCGACCCGGCGACGCAGATGGGGCCGCTCGCGACGCGAAAGCGGCTCGCCGCCATCGAGGCGCTGGTGGCCGACACCAAGGCGGCGGGCGGCCGGGTCCTCACCGGCGGCAGCCGGCCGAGCCATCTCAACACCGGCTATTTCTTCGAGCCGACGGTGGTCAGCGAGGTCGAGGACGACTGGCGGGTGATGGCCGAGGAGGTGTTCGGGCCGGTGGCGCCGCTCACCCCGTTCCGCACCGAGGCCGAAGTGGTGGCGCGCGCCAACGCCTCCGCCGTGGGGCTCGCGGGCTATGTCTATACCGCCGATCTGGGGCAGGCGCAGCGGCTGATGCGCGACCTCGAGCTGGGCGTGATCGGCGTCAACACGCTGACGCTGGGGCGGCGCGAGGCGCCGTTCGGCGGCACCAAGGACTCGGGCTTCGGGCGCGAAGGCGGGCTTCTCGGCATCTACGAATTCCTCGAGCCGAAATGGAGCGAGATCGCCTTCGATCCCGCGCCGGAAGGCGGGGAGGCGCGGCCATGACGCCGGCGCCTCGCCGCGTCCCATGATGGGCGTTCGCACGCTCACCGCCGAGGCGTTCTTTCCCGCCGCGCACGCGCTGGCGGAGAGCGCGCTGTGGTCGGCCGAGACCGGCGCGCTGGTCTATGTCGATATCGACGCGGGCCGGCTCTACCAGCTCCCCGCCGGCGCGCCGCTGGCGGCGCACGAGACCGCGCTCGGGCGCTGGGTCGGCGCCGTGGTGCCGGCCGGGCCGGGCGAGGTGCTGGCGCTGGCCGAGCCGGGGCTGGTGCGGGTCGGGCTCGCGGGCGGCGAGTGTGCGCTTCTTCATCCGTCCGTCGGGCTGCCGCCGGGCCAGCGCTACAACGACGCCAAGCTCGACCGGCAGGGGCGGCTCGTCGCCAGCTCCATCGGACTCGCGTCGCCGCGCGGACCGAGCGGCACGGTGTTCACGCTCGACGGAGCGGTGCCGCGCGTGCTCATCGACGGCCTCAGGACGCCCAACGCCATCTGCTTCAGCCCTGACGGGCGTTGGCTCTACGCCGCCGATACGGCGGTCGGCACGCTGTGGCGCTTCGCCTATGAGAGCGGCGGCGGGCTCGGCCCGCGCGCCGATTTCGCGGCGCCCGACATCGCGCCGGGCAAGCCGGACGGCGCCACGGTGGATGCCGAGGGGTGCGTGTGGAGCGCCCGCTACAATGGCGGCGCGGTGGCGCGGATCACGCCCGAGGGGCGGCTCGACACGCTGGTGACGCTGCCGGTGCGCCAGATCACGAGCTGCGCCTTCGGCGGGCCCGGACTCGAGCTGCTGTTCATCACCACGGCCCGCCAGACCCTCGACGCCGCGGGGCTCGCGGCGCAGCCGCTCGCCGGCTCCATCTTCGTCGTGCGGCCGGGCGTAAGCGGCGTCGCCGAAAGCGTTTTCGCCGGCCTCGGCGCGTCCGCCGCGCCGGCCAAGACCAACAACAAATCCGGGCCTACCGGAGGACTCACGCCGTGACTTCGCATGGCACAACCAGGAGAGAGACCATGAAGAAGACCATTCCAGGATTGCTCGCGGCGCTCGCCGTCGCATCGACCGCACTGGTGCAGCCGGCTCTGGCCGCCCCCAAGGTCGAGCTCATGCATATGTGGACCTCGGGCGATTCCGCCGCCGCCCTCGCCAGCCTGCAGGAGCGGTTCGTGGCCGCCGGCGGCGAGTGGGTGGACAGCGCCGCGGCCGGCGCCACCTCCGGGCAGATGGCGACGCTGCGCGCGCGCGTCCTCGCGGGCGACGCGCCCACGGCCTCGCAGCTCGAAGGCCTCAACATCACCGAATGGGCGGCCGCCGGCGCGCTCACCAGCCTCGACGACGTGGCCGAGGCCGATGGCTGGGATGCGGTGATGCCCGACGCCCTCAAGCGCGTCATGGTCTATGATGGCCATTACGTGGCGGTGCCGCTCAACATCCACCGCATCAACTGGGTCTACTACAACCCGACGCTGCTGGCCGAGCTCGGGCTCGACTATCCCAAGAACTGGGACGAGATGCTGGCGGCCGTCGAGACGGCGCAGGCGGCCGGCTATCAGGGCTTCCACCATGGCGGGCGCCCGTGGCAGGACTTCACCCTGTTCGAGGGCGTGGCGCTCGGCGTCGGCGGCGTCGACTTCTACAAGAAGGCGTTCTACGACCTCGACGAGGCGACGCTGCAGGGCGACACCATGCTCGAAGTGTTCCAGGTCTTCCGCAAGCTGACCGCGACCTTCGACGAGGCCTTCCCCGGCCGCCACTATTCGGAATCGCTCAAGGCCATCGGCCAGAAGCAGGCGCTGTTCACCATCATGGGCGACTGGGCCAACGCCAACTTCATCTCCGACGGCTACAAGTACGGCACCGATTTCGCCTGCGCCCCGGCGCCGCAGAATGACGGCCGGCATCCGTTCACCATCAACTCCGACGCCTTCGGCTTCTTCAAGCAGAGCGAGCCGGAGCGCATCGAGGGCCAGAAGATCATCGCCCGCATGGTGTTCGAGCCGCAGACGCAGATCGAGTTCAACCTCAAGAAGGGCTCGGTGCCGGCACGGCTGGGGCTCGACCTCAGCGCCTTCTCGGAGTGCCAGCAGCAGTCGGCCAAGGACATCCAGACGGCTATCGACGACGACAGCCTGCTGATGAGCTTCGCGCAGTCCATGGCGCAGCCGGGCGCCATCTCGGGCGCCGCCGAAGAGGTGCTGACGACGTTCGTCGCCACCCCGGAGACCACCGCCGAAGAGGGCATGAAGCTCCTCGCCGACGCGATCATCGCGGCCAAGTCCTGAGCCGCGCCGAGGCAGGGCCGGCCCCCACCCGGCCCTGCCTCACCCGCCCGGACGACGGAGGATTGTCATGACGCAACCATCGCTCGGAGACGACCACGCCGCCTTCCGCGCCGACCTCGCGGCCGGCCGCGTGACGCTGGAGCGGGCCCGCCCGCGCTGGCGCGACCGCCTCGACGGCATCATGCCGCAACTGGCGATCACGCCGGCCTTCCTCGCGGCGCTGCTGCTGATGGTCGGCTCGGTGCTGTGGACGGTCTATCTGAGCTTCACCAATGCGACGCTGATGCCGTCCTACGAATTCGCGGGGCTCATCTCCTATGAGAAGCTGTGGGCCAATCCGCGCTGGATTCTCGCCTACACCAACCTCTTCATCTTCTCGGTCCTCTATATCGCGCTGACGCTCGCCTGCGGGCTCGGGCTCGCCGTGCTGATGGACCAGAACATCCGCGGCGAGGCGCTCTACCGCTCCATCCTGCTCTATCCGATGGCGATCTCGCTGGTGGTGACGGGCACCGTGTGGCGGTGGCTCTTCAACCCCGGCACCGGCATCGAATCCTTTGTGCGCAATCTGGGCTGGGCGAATTTCGACTTCGACTGGATCGTGCAGAAGGACAAGGCGATCTACGTCATCGTCTTCACCGCCATCTGGCAGGGCTCGGGCTTCATCATGGTGCTGCTGCTCGCCGGGCTGCGCTCGGTCGATGCCAACATCGTCAAGGCGGCGCAGATCGACGGCGCGCCGATGAGCATGATCTACCGGCGCATCATCTTCCCGGCGATCGGGCCGATCTTTCTGTCCTGCTTCATCATCCTGCTGCAGCACGCCGTGAAGACCTACGAGCTGGTCACGGCGCTGACCAGCGGCGGGCCGGGCACGGCCACCACCGTGCCGGCGCTGTTCGTCTTCGACGTGTTCTATGCGCGCGGCCAGATCGGCCAGGGCGCGGCCGGCGCGGTGATGATGATGGTGGCGCTGCTGATCTTTCTGATCCCCTTCAACATCTACCAGCGGCTGCGCCGCCGGCACGAGGGCTGAACGTGACGGACACTTACCAGTACCACCCCCTGCAACTGGGCAGCCAGCGCCGGCAGCGCACCATCCGCATCATCGTCTACACGCTGCTGACGCTGACGGCGCTGCTCTACGTGCTGCCGCTGTTCATCGTCTTCCTCAACAGCTTCCGCGACCTGCAGGAGATCAACCGCACCTCGCTGATCGGCTGGCCGCAATCGTTCAGCCTCGATGCCTGGGGCAAGGCCTGGGGCGAGGTGCAGATCGGCGGCAATGGCGGCGGCATCAGCCCCTATTTCATCAATTCCTTCCTGATGGTGGTGCCGGCGACGCTGATCTCGACGGCGCTCGGGGCGATCAACGGCTACGCGCTCTCCATCTGGCGCTTTCCGGGGCACAAATGGGTGTTCGGCATCATGCTGTTCGGCGTCTTCGTGCCGGGCCAGCTCATGCTGCTGCCGTGGGCGATGATCCTCGGCACGATCAAGCTCTCCAATTCCTGGATGGGGCTCGTCGTCGTCCATGTGGTGTTCGGCATCGGCTTCGTGACGCTGTTCTTCCGCAATTTCTACGTGCAGATCCCCGACGAGATCATCCGCGCCGCGCGCATCGACGGGGCCGGCTTCTGGCGCATCTTCTGGCGCATCATCCTGCCGCTGTCGCCGCCCATCATCATCGTCACCATCATCTGGGAATTCACCCATGCGTGGAACGAGTACCTCTACGCCTCGACCTTCACGTCGGGCTACAACCGGCCGATCACGGCGGCGCTGATCGCCATCTCGGGGACCAACCAGGTGGCGCCCGAATACAACATCCAGTCGGCCGCGGTGATCATCGCGGCGCTGCCCACCCTCGCCATCTACCTGTTCGGCGGTCGCTATTTCCTGCGGGGATTGGCCGCGGGCGCCGTGAAAGGATAACGCCATGTCGGTTTTGCGCGCGATTGCGATCAACAAGAGCTTCGGTGGCGTCGAGGTGCTGAAGGGCATCGACCTCGATGTCGGCGACGGCGACTTCGTGGTGCTGGTCGGCCCGTCGGGCTGCGGCAAGTCAACGCTGCTGTCGATCATCGCCGGGCTCGAACGCACGACGACCGGCGACATCGTCATCGGCAACCGCGTCGTCAACGAGGTGCACCCCAAGGACCGCAACATCGCGATGGTGTTCCAGAACTACGCGCTCTATCCGACGATGAGCGTGCGCGAGAACCTGACCTTCGGGCTCGAGGCGCGGCGCGTGCCCAAGGCCGAGCACGGGCCGGCCGTCGATCGGGTGGCGAAGTTCCTGCAGATCGAGCAATTGCTCGACCGCAAGCCGTCGCAACTGTCGGGCGGCCAGCGCCAGCGCGTTGCCATGGGGCGGGCGCTGGTGCGCAACCCGGACCTGTTCCTGTTCGACGAGCCGCTCAGCAATCTCGACGCCAAGCTGCGCGCCGAGATGCGCATGGAGATCAAGCGGTTGCACCAGAGCCTGGGCACCACCACCATCTATGTGACGCACGACCAGGTGGAGGCGATGACGCTCGCCACCAGGATCGCGGTGATGGATGGCGGGCTGATCCAGCAATATGCCGAGCCGCAGGTGGTCTACGAGACGCCGGCCAATATTTTTGTCGCGACCTTCATGGGCACGCAGCCGATGAACCTCGTGCCGGTGACGCTGGTACGGCGCGGCGCCGAAAGCGCGGTGCGCCTGCCGGCATCGGAGGGTGAGGGCAGCCTCCTGCCGGTGCAGGGCGGGGCGCTGTCGGCGCTCGCCGACGGCGCGCGGCTGACGCTCGGCTTTCGCGCCGAGAACATCGCGCTGGTCCAGGACGGGGCGCCGGCCGGCCCGGCGCTGGGCCAGTTCGCCGGCGTCGTGACGATGACCGAGCCGCTCGGGGCCGAGACCATCGTGCTGCTCGATATCGGCGGGACGCCGAGCGCGGCGCGCGTGCCGCCCGACCTTACCCCGGCCATCGGCAGCAGCGTGCGTTTTGCGATGGACATGCGCAAGGTTTCGTATTTCGACATCCAGAGCGGGGCGCGGCTTTCCTAGCCTTGCCCGGCCTCCTTCATCTGCCAGCGAGAGCGTCATGACCGGCCAGTATGCGAGCTATCCCAGCCTTTCGAACAAGAGCGTCCTCGTCACCGGCGGCGCCTCGGGGATCGGGGCCGACATCGTGCGCGGCTTCGCGCGCCAGGGGGCGAAGGTCGCCTTCATCGACATCGACGCGGCGGCGGGCGCGGCGCTGTGCGCCGAGCTTTCGGGGGCCGCGCACAGGCCGCTGTTCGTCGCGGCCGACCTGCTCGAGGTCGCGGCGTTCCCCGAGCTCGTGGCGCGCATCGGCGCGGCGCATGGCGCGCCGGACGTGCTGGTCAACAACGCCGCCAACGACCAGCGGCACGAGGTGCTCGAGGCGAGCGAGGCGGACTGGGACTGGTCGCTCGCCATCAACCTCAAGCACGTGTTCTTCATGGCCCAGGCGGTCATTCCCGGCATGCAGGCCAAGAAGGCCGGCGCCATCGTCAACATGAGCTCGATCACGGCGCTCAACGGCAGCCCGGCGCTGCCCGACTATTCGGCGGCCAAGGGCGCCATCATCACGCTGACGCGCACGCTGGCGCGCAAATACGGGCCGGACGGCATCCGCTGCAACGCCGTGGCCCCCGGCGCGGTGGTGACGCCGCGGCAGGCGCGGCTATGGGTGCCGCCGGAAAAGCAGCAGGAGTTCATCGCCCGCCAGCCGCTGCACGAGCCGGTGACCGAGGCGAACATCGCCGACGCCGTGGTGTTCCTCGCCTCCGACCAGGCCCGCATGATCACCAAGCAGGTGCTGGTGGTGGATGGCGGGCTGCGCTAGCCGGCCCGCCGTCAGGCCGCGAGGCTGGCGCGCGACTCGGCGAGCTTTTTCTGCAGCGCGCCGCGCAGCAGGCTGATGTCGGAGCCATCGACCACGAGGTTGCAGCCGAGCGCGAAGAGGCCCCTGGCGTCGATGTCGGGGCGCGGCACCGAGCCCAGCAGCCGCCCGGCGGCAAGGATTTTCTGGCGCGCCTGCTCGATGCGGGCGACGACCGCGGGGGTCGCGGGCTGGCCGATGAAGCCCATCGACGCCGACAGGTCGCCGGGGCCGATGAACAGCATGTCGATGCCGGGCACGGCGAGGATGGCGTCGAGATTGTCGATGGCGGTGGCGCTCTCGATCTGGACGGCGAGCAGCGTCTGGACGTTGGCGCGGCCGAGATAGCCGGGTTCGGTGCCGTAGCCGGAGGCGCGTACGACGTTGGCCGCGACGCCGCGATTGCCGAGCGGCGCGTAGCGGCAGACATCGACGACGGCGCGCGCCTCGGCGGCGGTGTTGACCATTGGCACCAATAGGCCGTCGGTGCCGGTGTCGAGCGTGCGGCTCAGCACGTCGCGGGCGTGGCTGCCGGCGCGCACGATGGTCTGGGCGCCGGCGCCCTGCGCGGCGCGCACGAGGCGCAGCGTCTCGCCGATCGAGGCCGGCCCGTGCTCATTGTCGATGACCAGCGTGTCGAAGCCGACGCGCGCCGCCATCTCGGTCATCAATTCGCTCGCTCCCTGCTGCCAGAGCGCGTTGATGCGCTGGCCGCCGCGCAGGCGGTCGATGAGGCTCGGGCTGGACATGTCGGGATTCCCTCAATCAGAAACGCTTGCTGGCGAGATCGGGCGACCAGCCCTTGGGGACGCGGGCGCGGCGGCCGCCGGCCGGGCGCTCGCCATTGCCGCGCGCCGCCATCATCTTGTGGTACTGGGCGAGCAGGTCGTCGCTGGCGTGCTTGGCGTGCAGCCGCGCGATCTCGCTGGCCTTGTCGGCGTCGCGGCGCTCGAAGGCGTCGATGAGGGCGCGGTGCTCGGCGAGGATGGCCTCGATGCGCGCGCCGCCATAGCCGACGAGGCCGCGGATGGTGCGCGTCAGCATGGAGGAGCGGGCGAGGAACGCCTCGGCCTCGCGATTGTTGGCGGCGGCGATGATGATCTCGTGAAAGGCGTTGTTGAAGGCCGGATACTCGGCCTCGCGGCCGGCAGCCACCGCCTCGTCGAAGCGCTTCTGGATGCCCTTCAGCTCGTCGAGCAGCTTGTAGGAGCCGGTCTCGGCGAACTTGCGGGCGACGAAGGCGTCGATGGCCTGGCGCAGCTCCAGCATCTGGCGCGTCACCTCCTCGTCGAGGTAGCGCACGGCGGCGCCCTTGTTGGGCGTCATCTCCACCAGCCCCTCGCCCTGCAATTGCTGCAGGGCCTCGCGGATGGGATTGGCGCCGACATCGTAGCGCTCGACCAGGGCGTTGATCTTCAGCCGGTCGCCCGGCTCGAACACGCCCGACAGGATGTCGCGCCTGAGCACGTCGCGCACGCGCTGGTAATTGGCGCCCATCGGGGCCGGCTGCTCGGAGGGGAACGTCACCTCAAATCTCCTTGCCACGCTGCGGTGCACATGGACGAATCGGCCTTCCATTTCCCACAAAGTACGGTATTGTGGATGAAAATTACATATAATCGATGATCCGTGTCCAGCGGGATCATCGCCAGAGCGGCGGATTGTCGTGGTTTTCGTTGTCTTCGCATCGCTTCGGCACGGGCCCGGCTCCTGCCCCACAGTTGAGGATGGGCCCAGTGCCAGCAAATAACATCACCATCTATCTCAGTGCCAATGTCGACGATGCAAGACTGGAGGAGCTGAGGCAAGTCGCCCCCGGTGCACAACTGCGCCGATTCGCCTCGCAGGCGGATATGGAGCGCGATATCGCCGACGCGGAGATTGTCGCCGGGCCCCTGTCGCGCGAGGCGTTCTTGCGGGCCACGCGGCTGCGCTGGCTGCATAGTTGGCTCGCCGGCCCCAATACGCAGCTCTTCGACGCGCTGGTCGACAGCCCGGTGGCCTTCACCTGCTCGAAGGGCAATGGCGCCATCCCGCTGGCCGAGCACGCCATGCTGCTGATGCTGATGCTCAACCGCAACGCCATGCGCTGGATCGACGCGCAGCGGGCGCGCCAGTGGGACCATTTCCTCCATCCCGAGCTCGCCGGGCTCACCGTCGGCATCATCGGCATGGGCAATTCGGGCGCCGACCTGGCGCTCAAGGCCAAGGCCTTCCACATGCGCGTGCTGGGCCTGCGGCGCAGCCCGGCTCCGGCGCCGAATTTCGATCGCGTCCATGGCCGCGAGGGGCTCGACGAGCTCCTGGCCGAAAGCGACTTCGTGGTGATGAGCGCGCCTCATACGCCCGAGACGGCGGACATGCTGGGCGAGGCCGAGTTCCGCCGCATGAAGCCGAGCGCCTATTACATCTGCTTTTCGCGCGGCGGCGTCGCCAATGACGCGGCGCTGCTGAGGGCCGTGCGCGAGGGCTGGATCGCCGGCGCCGGGCTCGACGCGCATGGCGAGGAGCCGCTGCCGCCCGACAGCCCGTTCTGGGACCTGCCCAACACCATCATCACCCCGCATAACGGCGCCAGCACGCCGGCCACCGGCCGACGCGGCTTCGAGATCTTCGCCAATAATCTCGCGCGCTATGTGCGCGGCGCGCCGCTGACCAATCTGGTCGACAAGCGCGCCGGCTACTGAGCGCCCCGGTTCCGACGGACATGATTTCGATGCCGCAGCTTCGCACGCCCGACTGGTACGACACGGCCACGCGCTGGTCGCAGCTCACCTTCGTCGAGACCGATCCGCCGCAGCTCGACACGGCGTTCTGGCTCGAGCTGTTCCAGAAGACGCGCTCCAACGCCGTGTGCCTCAGCGCCGGTGGCTATGTCGCCTACTATCCGAGCCGCATTCCCCTCCATCATGTGAGCCGTGCGCTCGGTGACAGCGACCCGTTCGGCGAGATGGTGGCGGGCGCGCGGGGGCTCGGCATGCATGTCGCCGCCCGTATCGATCCGCATGCGGTGCACGACGATGTGCGCGCCGCGCATCCCGAATGGATCGCCCGCAACGCCGATGGCAGCTATCGCCGGCACTGGGCTTTCCCCGAGGCGTGGGTCACCTGCGCGCTGGGCGGCTACAATCGCGACTTCATGACCGGGGTGATCGCCGAGATCGCCGCCGGCTACGATATCGATGCCGTCTTCGCCAATCGCTGGGACGGGCATGGCGTGTGCTATTGCGCGCATTGCAAAACGGCGTTCCACGCGGCCTCGGGATACGACATCCCGCTGGCGCGCGACCCGCATGACCCGGCGTGGCAGGCCTATGTCGCGTGGTCGCGCGGCGTGCTCACGGCACTGGTCGTCCACTGGAACGACACGGTCAGGTCGCACAAGCCGCATGCGCGCTTCATCCCCAATATGGGCAGCGACGCGCTGCTCGACTACGACCTCAAGACCTTCCGCGACAACTGCCCGATCCTGTTCGTCGACAATCAGGGCCGCTTCGGCGTGATGCCGATCTGGGCGGCGGGGCGCGACGGCAAGCGCATGCGCGGCATCATGGGCGACCGCCCCATCGGCATGGTGACGAGCGTCGGGCTCGAGGAGCTGCCGCGCTGGAAGGATTCGGTGCAGACCGCTGCCGAATTGCGGCTATGGATCGCCGACGGCGCGGCGCATGGGCTCAGGCCCTGGTACACCAAGTTCAACGCCGCGGTGCCCGACAGGCGCTGGGTGGCGCCCATCGTCGAGAGCTTCGTCGCCCATGCGGCGGTCGAGGCGGAGCTGGCGCCGCTGGCGCCCATCGCCGAGATCGCGCTGCTCGATCCCAGCACGACGCTGCGCGCCTGGGCGCGCGACGACCGCGACGGCGTCGAGGCGCATGAGCGCGGCTTCTACCATGCGCTGGTCGAGGCCGGCCTGCCCTTCGAGCTGGTCTCCGACCTCGTGCTCGAGGACGGGGCGCTGGCGCCGTTCAAGGTGCTGGTGCTCGCCAATGCGGCGTTTCTCAGCGACGCGCAATGCGCCGCCATCCGCGCCTTTGCCGCCGCCGGGGGCAGCATCGTCGCGGCCTTCGAGAGTTCGCGCTACGACGAGACGGGGCGGGCGCGCGCCGATTTCGGCCTCGCCGACGTGTTCGGCGCGAGCGTTGCCGGCGACACGCTGCCGCCGACCAACAACCGCTACATGCAGCTCGACGCCGGCCATCCGCTGTGCGCCGGCTATGACGGGGCCGGGCGCATCATCGCCGGCACGCGGCATGTGCCGGTGCGGCTGCATGACGGGAGCGCGGCGCCGCTCCTCGCCGTGCCGCCATTCCCCGACCTGCCGATGGAAGAGGTCTATCAGCGCGCCCCGGCGACGGCGCCGAGCGTCGTCGTGCGCGAGACGGGCGCCGGCGGGCGCGTCGTCTATATCGCCGAGAATATCGGGGAGACGTTCTGGGAGGTGCTGGCGGCCGACCAGGCGCGGCTCATCGGCAATGCCGTGCGCTGGGCGCTCGGCAGGGTGCCGGCCGTCGAGGTGACGGGGCCCGGCCTCGTCGATGTCGCGACGCGTGCCGGCAGCGGGCGGCTCGCCGTGCATCTCGTCAACCTCACCAATCCGATGGCGATGAAGGGGCCGATGCGCGAGGTGCTGCCGGTCGGCGCGCAGCAGGTGGCGCTGCGCTGGCCAGAGGCGCGGCCGCTGCCCACGGCGCGGCTGCTCGTCGCGGGCCGGCCCATTGCGCCGCAGCGCGCCGGCGGGCGTATCGTCTTTAACATTCCCGAATTGGCGATCGACGAGATCGTCCTCATCCAGTTTCCAGACGTGCAAGGAGAGCAGCAATGGCAAAAGTAGCGTTTCTCGGGCTCGGCGTGATGGGCTACCCGATGGCGCGGCACCTCAAGGCCAAGGGCCACGCGGTGACCGTCTACAACCGCACCGCGGCAAAGGCCGAAAAATGGGTCGGCGAGAATGGCGGCGCGGCGGCGCCGACGCCGGCCGCGGCCGCCGAAGGACAGGATTTCGTCTTCTGCTGCGTGGGCAACGACAATGATCTGTTCGAGGTGACGACGGGCGCCGACGGCGCCTTCGCGGCGATGGCGAAGGGCGCGGTGTTCGTCGATAACACCACGGCCTCGGCCAAGGCGGCGCGGGCGCTCTCGGCGGCGGCCGACAAGGCCGGCTTCAGCTTCATCGACGCGCCGGTGTCGGGCGGGCAGGCGGGCGCCGAGAACGGTGCGCTCACCGTCATGTGCGGCGGCGCGGCGGCGGCGTTCGCGCGGGCCGAGCCGGTGATCATGAGCTTTGCGCGCGCGGCGCGGCTGCTCGGGCCGTCGGGCGCCGGGCAGCTCGCCAAGATGATGAACCAGATCTGCATCGCCGGCACCGTGCAGGGGCTGTCCGAGGCCATCCATTTCGGCAAGCAGGCGGGGCTCGACGTCGAGGCGGTCATCTCGGTGATCTCCAAGGGCGCGGCGCAGAGCTGGCAGATGGAGAACCGGTCCAAGACCATGCTCGAAGGCAAGTTCGACTATGGCTTCGCCGTGGACTGGATGCGCAAGGATCTCGGCATCGTGCTCGACGAGGCGCGGCTCAACCAGTCGCGCCTGCCGCTCACCGCGCTGGTCGATCAGTTCTATGCCGAGGTGCAGGCCATGGGCGGCAATCGCTGGGACACGTCGAGCCTCATCGCGCGGCTCGAGCAGGCTAAGTCGTGACGCGCCGCTGACGCCCGCCATGCCGCCCGCGACCAATCCCTATCTCGCCCTCGGCGTCCGGCCGTTCATCAATTGCTGCTCGACGCGCACCGTGCATGGTGGCAGCCTCATGCTGCCCGAGGTGCAGGCGGCGATGGCGGCGGCCGCCGGCCATTTCGTCAACCTCAACGAGCTGATGGCGGGCGCCAGCGCCCGCATCGCCGCGCTCACCGGCGCCGAATGGGGGATCGTCACCTGCGGCAGCGCGGCGGCCATCGCCACGGCGACGGCAGCGGCGATCGCCGGCAACGATCCGGTGAAGATGCTGCGCCTGCCGCAGACGGCGGGCATGGCCAACCAGGTGGTGATGCTCGACACGCAGCGCTTTCCCTATGATCAGGCGATCCGCATGGTGGGGGCCGAGATCGTCGAGGTCGGGAGCGTCGCCGAGCTCGACGCCATGAACTTCTCCCAGGTGGCGATGGTCGCGGTGCTGGGCCAGCGCGACGCGGGCTCGGCGGTGCGGGTCGAGGATTTCGCGCGCGTCGCGCACCGGCACGGCGTGCCGGTCCTGGTCGATGCCGCCTCCGAGCATCTCAGCCGGCCCAATCCGTGGCTCATGCGCGGCGCCGACCTCGTCGTCTACAGCGGCGGCAAGTTCCTGCGCGGACCGCAGACCAGCGGGCTGCTGCTGGGGCGGCGCGACCTCATCGAGGTGGCGTGGGCCAATGCCGCGCCGCATCGCGCCTTCTGCCGGCCGATGAAGGTGGGCAAGGAGGACGTGATCGGGCTGCTCGCGGCGCTCGAGGCGTGGTTCGCGCGCGACCGCGCCGGCGAGCTGGCGCACTGGACGCGCGACCTCGAAACCATCGCCGCCCAGGTGCGGGCGGTGCCGGGCTGCACGGCCCGGCTGCTGCCGCCCGAGCCCGGCGACGAGCAGCCGCAGCTCGAGCTCGGCTGGGCGCGCGACCGGGTGGGCATCGACGGCATGGAGCTGCGCCGGCGGCTGCTCGCGGGCACGCCCCGCATCATGCTCGACGACATGTCGGCGGGCGCCGACCGGCTGGTGATCGAGCCGTTCAGCCTGCAGCCGGGCGAGGCCGAAATCGTCGGCACGGCGCTGGCCCGCACGCTGGGCTCGGCGCCGGTGGTGCCAGCCGCCCCGGAGCCGGCGCCGGCAGCGGTCGCGGGCGCCTGGACGTTCGACGTGGCGCTGCTGCCGAAGCCGCGCCAGCACACGATCCAGTTGCTGCAGGACGGCGATGTCCTGAGCGGCACGCACAGCGCGCCGGATCTGGCGGGCGCGGTGAGCGGCCGCGTCGTCGGCGACGCCGTGACGCTGGTGATCGAGGCGCTCTATGAGGGCGCCATCATGACCTTCCGCTTCGCCGGCACGGTCGCGGGGGACGCCATGTCGGGCACCGTCCTGCTCGGCAGCACGACGCCGGGGACGCGCGGCGAGGTGAGCTACACCCAGTATGGCAGCGCGACCTGGACGGCACAGCGCCTCTGAGAGGAAAGCGGGCCGGCCGCGCGGGCCGGCCCTTGCGCTACTTCATCAGGCCGGGGGCGACGGAGCCCTGCAACTGGCGCTGGAAGATGATGTAGGTGACGAGCACCGGCAGCACGGTGATCACCACGGCGGCGAACAGCGCGCCGAAATTGACGGCGTAGCCGGCCTGCGAGGCGAAGGACGCCATGCCCTGCGACAGTACGTAGTTCTTGGCGTTGGTGTTGAGGGCGATGGGCAGGAGGAACTGGTTCCACAGCCCGAGGAAGTTGAAGATCGCCACCGACGCCATGCCGGGCTTGGCCATGGGCAGCATGATCTGGAAGAAGATGCGCCACGGCCCGCAGCCGTCGAGCGCCGCCGCCTCGGCCACTTCCTGGGGCAGGGTGCGGAAGAAGGCGTAGAGGAAGAACACCGTGAAGGGCAGCGCGAAGGCGACATAGGTGATGATGAGGCCCGGCAGGGTGTTGAGCAGCGCGAAGGTCTTGAGGGTGTTGAACAGCGGCACCACGGCGAGGAAGATCGGGAAGGTGAGGCCGGCCAGCATCAGATAGTAGATGACCTGGCTGCCCTTGAACTGGTAGCGCGCCAGCACATAGGCGCACATGGCGCCGAGCAGCATGACGATCACCAGCGCGACGCCGACGACGATCACCGTGTTGAAGAAATAGGTGCCGATGCTGGCCGTCGTCCAGGCCGAGACGTAGTTGTCGAAGTTGAGGCTGGTGGGCAGCGAGAAGGGCGACTGGAAGATCTGCGAGGTCGTCTTGAACGACGACATCAGCACCCACAGCAGCGGCAGGCAGACGATGACGACCCAGCTGATGAGCGCGACATGGGCCAGCGTCGCCACCTTCCTGTCGCTCCAGAAGCCCGGCTGCGAGGCGCGCGCGACGCGCGGCGGGCGCGCCGTGCCGACCGCGTCGGTGGCGAGCGGCGCGCCGGCGCGCAGGGCCTCGACGGCGGCGCGCACGTCGGTCGCCGGGGGCGTCGCGGGGGCGGCGGCCTGCTTGACCGGCTTGGGCTTTTTCTCGCCGGTGAGCCAGAAGACGAGGATCACCGTGGCGGCGAACAGCAGGGTGATGATGGCGAGCGTGGCGCCCATCGAGGTGGCGTAGCCGAACTTGCCCTTCTTGAAGGCGGTGTTGAGCAGGTGCTGGGAGATCACCACGGTGGAGTTGGCGGGGCCGCCCACGGGGTTCATCGCCTGCATGTAGACGAAGGCGTCGAGGGCGAGGATGCCCAGATAGATATAGGCGGTGCGGATGGTGTCGCGGATCATCGGCACGGTGATGCTGATGGCGGTGCGGAAGCGCCCGGCGCCATCGACGCGCGCCGCCTCGTAGACCTCCGAGGGGATGCCTTTGATGGCGGCGATGAACAGCACCATGTAGAAGCCGACCATCGACCAGGCGATGACGAAGATCGAGGCGCCCATCGCCGTGCGCTCGTTGCCGAGCCAGGCGAAGGACTTGAAGAAATCGAAGCCGAGCGCCGTCAGGATGCCGTTGAGGAGGCCGTTGGACGGATCGTACATCTGCGCCCACAGGATGCCGATGATGATGGCCGGCACCGTGTAGGGGAAGAAGGAGATGACGCGGTAGAGGTCGGAATGCTTGAGCCCGGCGACCTGGCCGCGGCTCGTGCCGCCGACCGTCACCAGCGTGGCCAGCGTCAGCGACAGGACGATGACCAGTGGCGGCAGGACCACGACCAGCACAATGCTGTTGGTGACAGCCTTGATGAAGACCGGGTCCTGCGTGAGCGCCACGTAGTTGGCGAGCCCCACGAAGTTCATCGTCTTCGAGAAGCCCGTCCAGTCGGTGAGCGAGTAGTAGAAGGCTTGCACGAATGGCAAGATCACGAAGATCGTATAGATCGCGAGCGGAAGCCCGAGGAACACCACGAAGAAGCTGGTGGTCTCGAGGTTCGGCAGCGCCCACCGTCGTCTGACGGTGGACGCTCCTGCCATCGTGCCGGCCGTCACTTCACTTCGACCTTGGTGACCGACGGATCGTTGTAGACGGCGTCGGTGATCTGCGTCAGCGCGGCGGTGAAGGCCGCCACGTCGAGCTGACCGTCAAGGAAGCTGTTCCACACCACGAGCTCGTCGCGGTTGGTGCCGTAGAGGTCGAACGAGTTCCAGGTGAACACGTCGCTGCCGGCATCGGCGAGCAGCTTGCTCTGCGAGACCAGGGCGGTCGAGCCGTAGCCATCGGCCGGGACGGTGTCCTTGACGATGGTCGGCGCGAGCTTGGTCTTGGCGAAGTTGGCCGCGGCCTCCTTCGAGAGCATGGTGCGCAGCAGTTCCTTGCCGCCGGCCACGTTGAGGCCGCCGAGCGGGATGATGAACGGCTCGCCGGCCGTCGCGTGCAGCGCGGTCTTGGGGAAGGCGCCGTTGTCGGAGACCGACAGCTCCGGCATGCCGGTCATGCGGAAGCCGTCCTTGGTGGCGTTCTTCATCTCGTTCTCGATCCACGAGCCCGAGGGGTAGAGCAGGAAGGACTGGTCGTTCGACCACTGGGCCTGCGCGGCGGTGAACTGCGTGCCGGCGCCGCCGGGCTTCATCATGCCGCCCTGGATGATCTCGTAGAGCGAGGTGAACACCGCCTGGAAGGCGGGGTGCGACCAGAAGCCGGGCTTGAAGTTGTCGACGGCGAGACGCACTTCGTCGCCGCCTTCCTTGATCGCCGAGGCGACGGCGGTGGTGCGGTAGTAGGTCGCCGCTTCCTTGCCCCAGCCGAGCAGGTAGAGGCCCTTCTCCTTGGCCTGCTTGCCCAGGTCGATGGCCTCGGCCCAGGTGGTCGGCGGGGTCCAGCCATTGTCCTCGAAGAGCTGGGCCGAATACCACATGGCGTAGACGGTCATGACGTAGTTGAGGGCCACGAACTTGTCGCCGAAGGTGCCGGCCGCCTCGACGCCGCCCACCAGCGTGTCGCGGATCTTGACGCCTTCGAGGTTCGGCGCGTCGAGCACCGAGTTCATGTCGTCGAGCTGGTCGATGATCGCCGCGAAGCCGATGGAGTCGGCGCCGGAGTTGTCGATCAGGTCGGGCGGGTTGCCGCCGAGGAACCGCGGCTGCAATTCGGTCGCGATCTGGGTCGAGGGCGCCACGTTGACCGTGAGGCTCGGGTGGTTCTTGCGCATCAGGTCGGCGGCGAACTCGACATAGTCGATGCCGTAGCCGCCGTTGAAGATCACCGCGTCGACGGTCGAGCCGTCGGCGATGGCGAACGGGTTGGCGGCGTCCTGCGCGAAGGCGCGGCCGGTGGAGCCGAGCAGGCCGGCGAACGGCGCCGCCGCGGCGAGAGCCGTCGTCCCCTTGAGGAACGTGCGACGGTCGAAACTCTTCTTGATGGTCATTTCTAGTCCTTCCCTTGTCGTATTTGACAGTAGTTCACCCCATGCCGACAGGTTCCGCAAGCTTTATGCTTCCCTGCGGATCCGCTCGCCGTAGAGATCTTCGAGCGCACGATTGTGCTCGTCGCCTCCTGGAATATTCGCCGAGATGTAGACGGGGGGTGTTTTACCGCGCCGCCGCATCGTCTCGGCCACGCCGATGGTGATGCGTTGCGCAATAAAGGCGGCGGTGAGCGAGGACACGGCGCCGACGCCGATGCCGCCCTCGAGCTCCATGGTGCTGTCGCCGAACGGGGCGAGATTGTCGATGACGATGTCGGCCACCTCGCTCAGCCTTTTGCCGCTCGGATGCTTGGGCGTCACGCGGCTGGTGTGCTCGAGGCTGGTGACGGCGATGAGCGTGTGGCCGCGCGCCTTGGCGGCCAGCGCCATGCCGACGATCGAGCCGTTGACGCCGGAATTTGAGGCGATCATGAAGACGTCGCGCGGGTTGAGGTCGAACAGGCCGAGCAGGTCCTCGGCGACGTTGGGATCGCGTTCGAGCTCGGCGCCGCCGAGGATCGACAGGTCGCGGCCGCCGCGCAGCACCAGGGTGCGCAGCGGAATGCGGTTGGTGGCGATGAGGCCGCCGGCGCGGCCGGCGATCTCCATGGCGAAGGCTTCCGAATGGCCGGTGCCGAAGGCCTGCACCACGCCGCCCGCCTCGAGCGCGTCAGCAATCACCGCGATGGCGTCATCGATCGGGGCGCTGGGGCCCGCGAGGCGCGCGAGGCGCGTCGTGACTTCATTGAGGTATTGCGTGGCGAGGTCGGTCATAATTCGCTTGGTTCCTTGGCTCGGTGAGGCACTGTGTGGCGCATGGCGGCGTGCGAGACGGCGCCGCGCATCGGCCGGCGGCGCGGCGCCACGGCCGCCCCGGAGGCGGCGAGCAGGCGGGTCGTGCGGTCGAAATCGGACTGGGCGATGAGCAGGTAGAGCAGATCGACCACGAAGAGCTGGCAGAAGCGGGCCGACAGGTCCGCCGGCTGCAGATAGCCATGCGGCGAGGCGGCGATGAGCACGTCGTCGGCGATGCGGGCGAGCGGCGATTCCGGGTTGGCGGTGATGGCCACGGCATAGGCGCCCGAAGCCTTGGCGACCGTCAGCATCTGGATGGTCTCTTCGGTCTGGCCGGTATTGGAGATGGCGATGGCGACACAGTGCTTGTCGAGGATGGCGCCGCTGGTCAGCCCGTCGTGGATTTCCGACCAGGCATGCACGTTGATGCCGATGCGGTAGAGCCGCGCCTCGGTCTCGAGCGCGGTGAGGGCGCTGCCGCCGACGCCGTAGACGTCGAGATGGCGGGCGGCGACGATGCGCTTGGCGACGCGCATGGCGGTCGGGATATCGACCAGCCCGGCGGTCGTCTGCAGCGACTGCACATGCGTGTTGAACAGGGTGTTGCGGATTTCCTCGGGCGGATCGTCGGGGCCGAAGGAGCGGCCGATATCGGCGATCCAGGCCGCCTCGGCGCCGCCGCGGCCGACATCCTCGGCAATGCCGACGCGCAGCTCGGAAAAGCCGGCATAGCCGATCAGCCGGCAGAAGCGGGTAACGCTGGCGGGCGAGGTGCCGGCGCGCTCGGCCAGCTCGGTGATGGACAGGTTGAGCGGCGCCTTGGGATCGTCGATCAGCACTGCGGCGATCTTGGCGATCGTCGCCGGCATCTGTGACTGATAGGTCATGATGCGGTTCAGCACGCTGAACGTCTTTGCCGGTTCGGCCATCTATGCTACGAGCCTATCCCTGAAAATCACTCTCAAGACGGTCGGCAGATCGTGAAAACAATTCTTATCGGGCAAATCCGGCAAAGGCAAGCGGGCGTGGCACGATGAGCACGGCGCTGCTGGCCATCGACGTGGGTGGCTCGACCTCGCGCGCGCTGCTCGTTAGCGAGGCGGGCCTGTGCCTCGGGCGCGGCCGCAATACGGGCGGCAATCCGGCCTCGAACACGCCCGACGGGGCGGCGGCAGCGATCATCTCGGCGGTCGAGATGGCGCTGGCCGAGGCGGCGCGGCCGCTCGACATCGCCGTGGCGCTGATCGCGCTCGCCGGGCCGCGCGCGCATGTCGCCGAGGCGCGGCTCGAAACGGCGTTCCGGGCGCTGGGGCTCAGCGGCAAGCTGCTGTTCTCGGGCGACCTGCAGGCCATGCTGGCCTCGGTGACGGCGGCCGAGAACGGCTATTGCATCGTCGCGGGCACGGGGGCGGGCGCGGCGCGCATCCGCGCCGGCGCCATCGAGCGGGTGGCCGACGCGGTGGGCTGGCTGCTCGGCGATCTCGGCTCGGGCTACTGGCTCGGGCACCAGGCGGCGATCGCCGTTGCCGCCGATCTCGACGGGCGCGGCGAGGCGACGGCGCTGACGCCGGCGCTGCTCGGCGCGCTCGGGCTGGAGCTGAGCGACGCGCGCGCCTATGACAGCCGGCCGATGGCGCTGCGCACGCTGATCGATGCCGTCTATGGCGGCAAACCCATAACGCTGGCGCGCTTCGCGCCGCTGGTCATCGCGGCCCGCGACGACAAGGTGGCGGCGCGGCTGCTGGCGCAGGCCGAGGCTTACCTCGTGGCCGATTTCGAGCGCGTCTTCGACCCGCAGATGCCGGGGCCGGTGGCGGTGGGCGGCGGCATCGCGCCGCACCTCACCGGGCTCGGCGCCGCCATTGCCGAACGGCTGCGCGCCGCCGGGCACGCGCCCGACATCCGCGCGGCCGGCGACGGCTCGGTGGGCGCCGTGGTGCTGGCCATGCGCGCCATCGGCCGGCCCGTGGACGAGGCGCTGGTGGCGCGCATCGCCGCGTCGGTCGCGGCGCGGGGCTAGGCCTCGCGCGCCAGCGCGTGCATGCGCAGATCCAGCGCGCGCGGCAGCGGGTGGGCTGCGAGGTCGGCGGCCGCTTCGTCCGGCGTCGGGGCGCGGCCGAGCGCCGCCGCGAGCCGGAGCTGCCGCAGCCGCACCCACAGGTCCGAGAGCAGCGTCTCGCCCTCGCGGATGGTGGCGAAGGGGCGGGCGAAGAGCAGCGCTTCGAGGCTCGCGGCATCGCCGTCATCGGCGGCGACCACGGCGCGCGCGAGGAGGATGCGCTCGCGCTCGCGCAGGTCGGCGGGCAGCGCCTCGACGAAGGCCTTGAGCGCGGCCGAGCGGCGATGGACCATGAAGTGCTGGGCGATCTCGACCGCCAGCTCGGGCGGGGCGTCGCCCATGGCCCAGGCGCGCTTATAGCTCTCGGAGGCCGCATCAGCATCGGCGGCGAGCAGCGCCATGAGGCGGTGGGCGGCCCAGTTCGGCCGCAGCGCCAGCGACTGGGCGGCGTAGGCGCCGGCCACCTCGCGATCGCCGGCGTCGAGCGCGGCGGTGGCGAGCAGCAGGGCATGGAGCCAGCTCATGCCCTGCGCCCTGGCGCTGTCCTCGAGCCGGGCGGCCCAGAGCGGCGAGACGGCGACGCCCTCGGGCAGGGCGCGCAATTCGGCCTCGGCGACGGGGCCGCCGGCGGCGAGCGCGTCCCAGAAGTCGGGCGGCGTGTCCGTGGCGAAGTCGAGCCCGGCGGCGAGCGGGCGGCCGATGAGGCGCTCCTGCCGCCGCCCCCAGGGCGCACCCGTGGAATATCTGGTGTCGAGAGGCTGGCGGGCTTCGTCGCGCAGGAAGGCGTCGATCGCGGCCAGCTCTGCGGCCGGCATTGTGGCATCCACCGCGGCAGCGGCGTGGGCGGTGGCGGCGGCGTAGTCGGGATCGTGGGCGCGCGCGGGGTCGAGGCTGATGGGCGCGAAGGCTTCGGTCCACTCCCGTTCCTCGCCGGCGGCCAGCACGAAATGCTGGTTCTGGGTGGGGGTGAGGCCACTCTGGATTTCGAGATAGCGGCCCTCGCCGGGCCGGGCGAGATAGTCCATCCAGTTCTGCCCGCCGGTGGCGGCGCCGAAATAGAAGAATTTGCGGCCGACCATTTCGGCCGTCGCCGTCTGGGCGAGGCCGTGCCCGGCGCCGTCCACGGCGAGGACGAAGCGGCGCGGCGCGTCGGGGGCGCGGAAGAAGACCGAGGTCGCGTTCTGCCAGTTGTCGGGATAGGAGGCGTCCCAGCCGTCGTGCGGGAAGGCGCAGCGGCCCAGATTGTTGCCCGGCCAGATATGCTCGATGGAATAGGCGGCGGGGCTCAGGACGCGGGTCCTGTCGTCCATCGGCGCGGCGATGTTGGTCCACCAATAGGCGAGGCGCGGCGCGTCCGACGGGTTGACGATTCGGCCATGGGCAAACAGCGTTGCCCGGTCGGCGGGCAGGAACAGGTCGATCTGCCAGGTCGCCTCGACGCTGCGGTCGAATTCGTAGAGGCGCAGGATGGGGCCGCGCGGCGTGTCGCGCACGCCGGCGAAGACCGGCGCCGTGGTGAAGGGCGAATGGCCGGGGATCAGCCCGTTCCACTCGATGCCGCCCGAGAACCAGGCGTTGAGCGCGGCGAGGTTGGCGGGCTGGAACACCGGGTTGCGGAAGACGAGGTCGCGGCCGGTCGCCAGGTCCTGCAATGCGAGCAGGCGCCCGCCCAGCGTCGGGGCGATGGTGGCGCGCAACAGGCCATTGTCGATGACCAGCACGTCGAGCTCGCCCGGCGCGAGGGCGCGGTCGTAATCGTCATAGACCGCATAGGGCAGGATGGAGCCCTCGCCCCATTCGAAGCCATGCGCCGCCTCGTCGGCGCTGAGGCCGAAATTGGGCGGCGTCGGCTTTTTCGGCATGGGCTGCTGCCAGCCGAAGCGCGGCAGCTTGCTCGGGCCGCCGAGGCGCGCCATGGGCAGGGCCAGGCGCTGCCGCGTAATATGGGTCGTCATCGTTACCGTCACTCCCGCAGGAACAGTTCCACCACCGGCACCACCACGTCCGGCTTCTTGACCGGCAGCTCCAGCGTCAGCGTGCCGGGGCCGACCGGCGGCACGAAATGCGGGTCGGCGTCGGCACCGAGCCAGCGCACCTCGCTCGCGTCGTGGAGAAGCTGGGCGTAGCGCAGCTTGCCCATGAGCCCGTCGAGATGCAGGTGCCGGTTGGGCCAGCTATAGATGTGAAGGTAGAGCCGGTCGCCGCGCTGCGTGTAGCGGCAGCCGTCGGGCGCCGTGAAGGCGGCGCGGCCGGCGCCGTAGATGGCGCGGGAGTGGAGCGCCATCCATCCTGCATAGGCGTCGAGCGCCGCGCTGGCGCGAGGGTCGAAGGTGCCGCGCGCGGTGGGGCCGACATTTATCAGCAGGTTGCCGCCCAGCGCCACGCCGTCGATGAGGATGTGGAGCAATTGCTCGGGGCTCTTCCAGCTTTCCTCGTCGCGGAAGTAGCCCCAGGAGCCCGAAAAGGTCTGGCACATCTCCCAGGTCACCTCGCGCCCGCCGATCAGCGGCGGCGTGCGCGGCGTATATTGCTCGGGGGTGACGACGTCGGGCAGGGCGTCGGTCAGCTCGTCGAGGTCGAGCCGGTTGTTGACGATGATCTCGGGCTGCAGCCGGCGCACGAGGCGCAAGAGCTCGAGGCTCTGCCAGTCGTCGCGGCCCTTGCCCGGCAGATCGCGATAGGTGCGGCCGGGATAGGAGAAATCGAACCAGATGACGTCGATGCGGCCATAGAGGGTCAAGAGCTCCGTCACCTGGGCGCGCATATAGGCGGCGTAGCGCGCCATGTCGCGGCCTTCGTTGAGCGCCGCCGCGTCGGGCCGGTTGCGCAGCGGGTGGTACATGTCGATGGTGAAGTCGGGGTGGTGCCAGTCGAGCAGCGAATAGTAAAAGCCGATCCTGAGCCCCTCGGCGCGGAAGGCCTCGACGAAGGGGGCGATGAGGTCGCGACCATAAGGCGTGTTGGGCGCCTTGTAGTCGGTCACTTGGCTGTCCCACAGGCAGAAGCCGTCATGGTGCTTGGCGGTCAGCACCACATATTTCATGCCGGCTTCGCGGGCGCGGCGGGCCCAGTCGCGCGGGTCGTAGAGGTCGGGGTCGAAGGCGTCGAAATAGCGGCGATAGCCGGCCGCGTCGATCTCCTCGCGGTTCTGCAGCCATTCGTGCCGGGCGCCCAGCGCATAGAGGCCCCAATGCACGAACATGCCGAAGCGGTCGTGGGTGAACCACGCCTTCTGCGCGTCGGTGAGAAAGAGTTCCGGGGAGAGGATGTCGGCCATGCCGCGACTCAGTTTCCGAACCAACCCTCCTTCAGATAGCGCATATATTCGAAGATCATGCCGTATTTGCGCACGAACACCACTTCGAGGAAGTCGCCGACGATGAAGGGCGGGATGAGGATCTCGACGCCCTCGGCGGCGAGGTGCGGGGCGAGGTCCGTGACGCGATAGGCGACGTGCGGGTTGTCGCGCACCGCGGCCGGCACCGTGCTGTCGGCGCGATAGCGCAGAAACTCGATATGCTCGGGGTGGTGGCGCGGATTGGTGACCCAGATCTTGCTGGCCTCGACCCAGTCCTCCTCAGGCTGCACCTCGGTCGTGGTGATGCCGACGTGATCGAATTCGTAATCGCTCATAGCCGCACCACAGTGCCGCTGCGCGCCGACTCCTCGGCGGCGAGGGTCGCGGCGAGCGCGGCGGTCGCGTCCTCGGGCGTGCCGATGGTGACGGTGCCGCCGGATAGCGCCGTGGCGGCGAAGTAGACGAACTCGTCGCGCAGGGCGCCGCCGCGCACGCCGTTGACCATCGGCCAGTAGGTGGTGTCGGGCGAATGCAGCTTGTTGCCATCGACGATGGCGAGGTTGGGGAAGGTGTCCTGGATGTGGATGATGCCCTCGGTGCCGATCACCGACATGCGCTCGTCGATGTCGAAGGGCGTCTTGTCGGGCATGCACCACACCGTCTCGAGCGTCGCCGTGGCGCCGCCCTTGAAGCGGTACATGGTCTGGCCGATGTCGGGGTGCTTCAAGCCGCGCACATCGACCCATTGCGCATAGGCCGAGGCCACGGTGTCGCCGGTCAGCCAGCACATGATGTCGGTGTCGTGGATGGCGTCGCCGACGATGGGGCCGATCTTGTTGAGGATGGTCGGCGTCCAGGCGGCGGGGATGTTGCGGCGCGACGACAGCGCCACGATCTTGCCGATGCGGCCCTCGTCGATGGCCTGCTTGGCCATGCGGTAGCGCGGGTTGAAGCGCACCACGTGGCCGATGAACAGGATGCCCTTGGCGCCCTTCGAGGCGGCGGTGATCTTTTCGGCGTCCGCGACCGTCGAGGCGATGGGCTTTTCGAGAAAGACGTGCTTGCCGGCCCGGAGCGCGGCGATGGCCGGCGCGGTATGCTGGTCCCACATGGTGCAGATCGACACCGCGTCGATGTCAGGGTCGGCGAGCATGTCGTTATAGTCGCGATAGAGCTTTTTGACGCCGAACTTCTCGCCCAGCGCGGCGAGGCGCTCGGGCGTGCGCGTGCACAGCGCTGCCAGCTCGAGATTGGGCACGCCGGCAATGGTCTCGGCGTGGATTTCGCCGAACCAGCCCAGCCCGATGATGCCGATACGCAAACGGTCCATGTTGGTCCTCCTCCTAGAAATCTTCGAGCGTCAGCTCGCGTGCCATGACGATGTTGCCGGCCATCAGCCCGCAATCGACCGGGATCGCGGCGCCGGTGATGGCGCTGGCGAGGTCGGAGGCGAGGAAGGCGACGACGCGCGCCACCTCGTCGGGCTCGACGATGCGGCCGAGCGGATACCAGCGCTCCAGGGTCTTGAGCACATCGGGGTCCTTGGCCTTGCGCTCGCCCCAGATGGGGGTGCGCACGGTGCCCGGCAGAACGATGTTACAGCGGATGCCGTAGCGGCCGTATTCCTGCGCTATCGAGCGGGTGAGCGAGATCATGCCGGCCTTGGCGGCGCTGTAGGCGGGGTCGCCCAGCGCGCCGAGGCCGTTGACCGAGCCGATATTGACGATGTTGCCGGCGCGGCGCGCGACCATCTGCGGCAGCACCGCATGGGCGCAGGCCTGCGCGCCGTTGAGGTTGGCGGCGATGTCCTCGGCCCAGCCGGCGGGGTCGGTCGCGGCCAGCGTCGGGTGGCGCGAGATGCCGGCATTGTTGATGAGCACATGCACGTCGCCGAAGCCTTGGAAGGCGGCGGCGATGGCGGCGGCGTCCTCGATATGGGCGATGGCAGGCGTCACCTTTATGCCGTCGGCGGCGAGCTTGTGCGGCAGGTCCAGCACGGCCTCGGAGCGGTCGATGGCGGCGATGGTCGCGCCCTCGGCGCCGAAGAAGCGGCACAGCCACTGGCCGATGCCGCCCGCCGCGCCGGTGATGGCGATGGTCTTTCCGGCAAACGCTCCGCTCATGCGACGGCTCCCAATGCGGCGCCGAGCCAGTCGAGATTGGCGCGGCGCAGATGACCCCAATTGTAGAAGGCGATGTCGGTAACGCCGCCAGCGGCAAGGGCCGCCACCGCCTCGATCACCGCCGCGCGGCTGGTGAGGTCGGGAAAAGCGGGGCGCAAGATGCCGCGCAGGCGCGTGTCGGTGCCGGCGAGGCGGCGCCGGATGTCGAACAGGTCGGCGCGGATGCGGGCGACGCTCGGCTCGTAAAAGCACGCCTCGATGATCCCGGCGGTGCGGCCGAGCGCGCCGAGGTCGCTGCCCTCGTACCAGGCGCCGCCGGTGGGGCGCGCGACCGAGGGGATCACCGCCACCGTCGCGTCGGCGCGCACGGCGGCGCGGATCTCGGCGACGAGCGAGGTCACCTGGCCGCTACGGAAATCGAGATAGCGTCGCAGGTCGCCATCGGCCGCGAGGTCGGCGCGCCAGAAGGCCTCGGCCATGTCGGGCGGGAAATCGAGGTCGGAATCGAGATAGGCGGTGATGTCGGCGGCGACCTGCGCCTTGAGGCGCCGCGCGTCGATGCCGGCCGCCTCGGCGGCGGCGACGCAATGGTCGCAGAAGCACAGGCCGAGCTGGTTCTCGAGCCAGGGGTTGAGCTGCACCAGCCCGATCTCGTGGTGATAGCCGTGGCTGTAGGGCGTGAAGCCGGGCGCCTCCATCGAGATGCCGCTTACCGGGTAGCTCTCGGTCACGTCGCGGGCGAGGCCGATGGCATAGGCGCGCGCCGCCGGCGCCGAGGGGCAGAGGTTATAGTAGTAGGGGTCGCCGAAGGCGTTGCGCACCACGCTGTCGGGGTGGGCGAAGCCGAGGCGGCTGTTGTGCAGCAGCACCAGCCAGACATTGACTGCCATGGTGCCGGCAGCGGTCAGCTCGCGCAACACGTCGTGGTCCGCGAGGATGGAATTGGCGGCCGGCTTGATGGCGCCGTAGCGGGCGGGGTCGGCGTTGAAATAGACGGTGCCGTCCTCGGGAAAATAGACCTTGCCCGCCGTGCCGTGCGGGCGCAGGAACTTGCCGGCATGATAGCTGCCGGCCAGCGTCACCGTATCGAGGCCGAGGCGGCGGAAGTCGGCGGTGGCGGCGGCGACGCCGGTCTCGGCGAGGTCCCAGGCGTAGGTGTAGATGGCCTTGTAGCTCACGGGCGTCCTCAGTGGTGGTGATGGCCGTTTACGAGGAAGGCTTCCTCGAAGGGGCGGCGGCTGACTTCCATCTCGCGCCCGTCGAGATAGACGGCGACGGGCTGCAGGAGGGTCGCGCCCTGCCGGTGGGTGCCGACCACGTCGGTGAAGACGTAGTCGCTCTCGACCTCGTCGAGCACGGTGATGTCGGCCGGGGCGCCGACGCCGAGATGGCCGAGATCGGGGCGGCGGATGGCGAGGGCCGGGCGGCTCGCCGACATCTCGATGACCTCGGCAAGGCTCAGGCCGCAATTGCGCAGCTTGCTCATGGTGTGCAGCAGGTCGTAGCCGGGGCCCTCGACGGCGATGACGTGCACGTCCGAGGAGATGAGGTCGGGCTTGAAGCCGTCCTTGAGCGCCGCCTCGGCGGTATCGTAGCCGAAGGCGCCCATGCCGTGGGCGATGTCGAAGAGCACACCGCGCTCGCGCGCCTGCCACACGGCGTCGAGCACCTTGCCGTCGGGGCCGATGGCCGAATTGGGCTCGGGCCGGTAGCAATGGGTGAGGATGTCGCCGGGGCGCAGCATGTCCACCACGTCGGCATAGCTCGGCGGCGGGTGGCCGATATGGGTCATCAGCGGCAGGCCGACCGCTTCGGCCGCCTCGAGCGCCAGCTCCAGCGCGCCGAGCCCGAGATCGCCGGTGACGATGCCGCCGATGCGCACCTTGACGCCGACGATGCGGTCGCGGTTCGCCTCGATCGTGGCGACGCAGCGATGCACCGGCAGCATGGCGCGCGTCGTCGCCTCGCCCACCGCCACGTCCTTGTCGAAGCCGAAGATGCCGGGGAAGGAAATGTTGAGGAAGGCGAAGATGCGATAGGGCGAATGCACCATCACATAGTCGCGGAAGCCGTCATAGTTGCCGGCGCCGGCGCTGCCGGCATCGACCAGCGTGGTGCAGGCCGAGCGCCGCGCGATGAAGCCGGGATCGACGCTGAGCGAGGTTGCCTTGTGGTAGACATGGGTGTGGATGTCGATGAGGCCGGGCGCGACGATCCTGCCGCTCACGTCATGGACGCGCGCGCTGCCGGGCGCGAGGTCGGGCGCCACCGCGGCGATGCGGCCGCGGGCGATGCCGATGTCGAACCTGCCGTCGATCCGGTTGCGTGCGTCGAGCACCCGTCCACCCTTGAGGACGAGGTCGAGGCCGGTCTGAGCAGGGCTCATTTATATCTCTCCGCTGGGCGCCGGCGCGGGCGGCCCCGGCCGCCCGTCCTGCTGCGCGTGATGGACGACAGGCTCGTCAGGCGAGCTCGACGACCCGCTCTTCGTTGATGCTCTGCTCGGCCGCCAGCACGATGCGCAGGCTGTTGACCGCCGCGTCCATCGATTCGGTGAGGTCGAGATCCTCGGTGATGGCCTTGAGGAAGAAGGCCTGCTCGCGGTCGCACAATTCCTGGTGGCCGGGCTCGTCGTCCATGGTGAAGATGTCGTCCTTCCTGACGAAGGCCTTGTCGCCCGGCGCCACCTCGGCATGATGGTACTGGATGGCGTCGGTCTTGGTGTGCTGGTCGATGTTGGAGGAGTCCGACACGCCCTCCTTGTGCGCCTTGGGGTTGGGCACGATGGAGACGGCGCCCTTGGGGCCGACCACGTCCTTCACGAAATAGGCGACCTCGCTCATCATCGGGCCCCAGCCGGCCTCGTACCAGCCGACCGAGCCGTCATCGAAGGTGACGTGCAGATGGCCGTAATTGGGCTTGTCGGCCTCGGCCCAGAGCTTGGCGCCGATGCCGTGGACGCGCACCGGCCTGGCGCCGGTCAACTGACACATGACATCGACGTAATGCACGCCGCAATCGACGATGGGGATCAGCGAGTCGATCAGGTTCTTGTGCCAGTCATAGGTCGGCCCGCCCGATTGCTGGTTGAGGTTGAGGCGCATGACCAGGGGCTTGCCCAGCGTCTGGCCAAGCTCGATGAACTTCATCCATGAGGGGTGGACGCGCAGGATGTAGCCGAGCACCAGCTTGCGGTTCTTCGCCCGCGCCGTGGCGACAACCTTCTCGGCGTCTTCGATGTTGGTGGCGATGGGCTTTTCCATGAACACATGGGCGCCGGCGTTCATTGCCTTGATGGCGTAGTCGGCGTGGCTGTTGGGCCACGAATTGATCGAGACGGCATCGGGCTTGGTCGCCGCCAGCGCCGCGTCGAAATCCTCGAACAGGGGATAGCCCTTGAGCTCGTCGGGGATCTCCTTGCTCTTGATGGAGCGGCTCATCAGCCCGACGATCTCGAAGCCCGGATTGCGGTGATAGGCGCTCGCATGGGACTTGCCCATATTGCCGAGCCCAACGACCAGAACTTTCACCTTGTCGGCCATCCGGCCCTCCCATGCAGTAAACCACAAAGGCGTGGGCGGCCGGCGCCGCCCACGCGTTCAGTCGCCTCAGCGGCCTTCGGGGATCGCCTGATCGAACAGGTGGGCGCGCACGTCCTCGATATCGATGGCGGCGAGGTCGGCCGGCAGCTCGACGGCGAGGGCATCGGCCTTGACCTTGTCGTGGTCGAAGTCGTTGGCCGCCGCGATGCAGGCATTGGTGCACACGTCCTCGGCCTTGACCGGGTTCTTGACCTGGCCCAGCTCGTGGACCTTGTCGAAGAAGGTCTGCCAGGCGGCCATGTCGTGGTCGCCCCAGCCGGCGCGCTTCGACATGTCGCCGCGCACGACGTTGAGGTTCTGCAGCATCGACATGGCGCCCTGCGCCGGGCCGTTGGCCTGCGCCACCGCCGGGAACTGCTCGAACACGGCGTGCACCGCGGCGAGCGGGTTGTGGTAGGAGGCTTCGAGGCCCATCGACCAGGCGCGCAGATATTTGTCGAGGAAGGCCTTCTTGTCGGGGTCCTCGAGGTCGTCGGCGCGCACCACATAGGTGTTGGCGACGAGCGGCGAGCGCTGCACGCCCAGCCAGTATTCGAAATCGAGCCCGGTCGAGACCCATTCGGCGCGCAGGCCTTCCCACGAGAGCGCCGCGTCGCCCTGGCCGGCGGCGAGCGCCGTGCCCCAGGTCGGCCAGCCGGCCTCGACATACTTGATCTTGGAGATATCGACGCCCTGCACGGCCAGCATGGGGTCGGTGATCGACTGCCAGGCGGCGGAGCCGAGCAGGATGGTCTTGCCCTCGAGCTGGCGCAAATCGTTGCTGCCCTCGCCCTTGCGGAAGGCGAAGGAGAAGGTGTCGAGCGCGCCCCAGTGGAACGCCGATTTGAGCTTCATGCCGTTCTCGAGCGCGAACGAGAAGATGCCCGGCGAGGGGAAGCCCATGTCGGCCTGGCCGACATCGACGAACTTCACCGTGGCGGTGCCGTCCGAAGGGCCGGGCTGCATGTCGACCTCGACGCCGAGATCGTCGAAATAGCCGAGCTTCTTGCCCATCCAGTAGCCGAAATCGTCGAGCACCTCGAGGGTGCCGCGCGGCGAGATCCAGGTGAACTTGGAATAGGGCGCGGCGAGCGCCCGGCTGCCACCCAGGGCCGTCGCGGTGACGACGCCGGCGGCCGAGACCTGCAGGAAGGTGCGACGGCTCATGCCGCCGGGAAAAGGAAGTCTGGTCATGCTGTTGTTCCCCTTGCTTATACGTTCATGGTCCGGCCGGCGCTGCGCGTGCGGCCGGTTTCAGCCTCAGGCCTCCCAGCTCGCGAACTTCTTTCCCAGAAGAAAGAAGAGCACGTAGATGAGGATGCCCAGGATGGACAGGATCAGCACCACAGCGAAGAACTGCGGCATCTGGATCATGGAGGAGTAGGAGGTGAGCCGGTTGCCCAGCCCGAAGCCGCCGCCCACCATCTCGGCGCCGACGGCGGTCAGAAGCCCGAAGATCGAGCCGACCATGAGGCCGACGAAGATCATGGGCAGCGCCATGGGGGCGCGGATCTTCCAGAAGATCTGCAGCGTCGAGGCGCCGTAGGAGCGCGCCAGCGCGATCTTGCCGCGATCGACGCGGCGGAAGCCGGTGGCGGCGTTGATCATCACCATCGGCCCGGAGGCGAGCGCCACGGCGATGATGCGCGGCTCGTAGCCGAAGCCGAAGCGCAGAATGAGCAGCGGCACCAGCGCCAGCATGGGCGTGGTGACGAGCAAGAGGATATAGGGGGTGATCACCTTCTCGGCGAAGGGGAACTGGGTGATGAGCGCGGCGAGGATCAGCCCGACACTGGCGCCGATGCCGAAGCCGGCGAGCAATTCGACCAGCGTATGGCCGAGATGCGGCGCGATCAGCGGGAAATCGGTGACGAGGGCGACGAAGATCTCGCTCGGCTTGGGCAGCACATATTGCGGCACGGCGAAGAGCGTCAGCAGCAGCTCGGTGCCGCCGATGATGATGACGGCGACGGCGAGGATGGCGAGCACCTCGCCGAGCGAGCGCACGCCGGGGCCGGCGGCCAGCGCCGACATGCCGCCGCTGAGGCTCACCTCGCCGCTGCCGGCGGACGCCTGCTTGAACTCGGGAATGGCGTCGGTGTCGCTCATTTTCCCCTCACTGTGCGGCGGCCGGCGCGGCGGGGCGCGCATAGCGGCTCTGCTGGGTGCCGACGATCTCGCGCTTGATGGTGTTCATCAGCTCGAAGGCCTCGAGGCTGGCCAGCGTTTCCTCCGAGCGCGGCCGCGCGAAGGGCACGGTGTGGGTGCTGGCGATGCGGCCGGGGCGCGGGCTCATCACGATGACGCGGTCGGAGAGCAGCACCGCCTCCTCGATGGAGTGGGTGATGAGCACGATGGTGGTGTGGGTGGTGAGCCAGATCTCCTCGACGAGGCGATTCATCTCCTCGCGGGTGAAGGCGTCGAGGGCGCCGAAGGGCTCGTCCATCAGGAGCAGCGAGGGCTTGTAGGAGAGGGCGCGCACCAAGGCGGCGCGCTGCTGCATGCCGCCCGACAATTCGCCCGGAAAGCGGCCGCCGAAGCCGGCGAGATCGACGCGCTCCAGCAGGTCGGCGATCCACGCCCGGTCGGGCGTCGTGTGCATGATCTCGAAGGGGAAGTTGATGTTGGCGTCGAGATTGCGCCAGGGCAAGAGGTTCGCCTGCTGGAACACCATGCCGATCTGCCGGTTCGGCCCGGTCACCGGCTTGCCGTCGAGCAGCACCTCGCCGGCGCTCAGCCCGTGCAGCCCCGACATGGCCCAGAGCAGCGTGGTCTTGCCGCAGCCCGAGGGGCCGACGATGGACAGGATCTCGCCTTCGCGCACGTCGAGCGCGCAGTCCTCGATGGCGACGAGATCGCCCGATCTGGTGCTGTATGTCTTCGTGGCGCCCCGCACGGAGAGCTTGGTGGTGCCACTTGCAGCCGCCGACATCGTCCCTCGCGAGTCTCGTGCTTCCCCAGGCCGGCGCCCCGCCTTTTGCGGCTGGTCGCGCTGACCCGATGAGTTTGTAACTATCCGACAGACAGAGTCAAGCGCGCGACAGGATCGCCTGTTTCCGGGTGGAAAAGGCTTGCACCCGACAGGTAACTTTCTTACACAATGGCTTGGGGAAAGGGGAGATCGGCCGCGCGCCGGCCGTTCTGGACCGGCCTCGATATGCTATAGGCGGGCGGGGACTGACGATGGAGGAACGCCGCGTGCACGCCATGACCCAGGGGACGGCCGGCAGCGAAGTCTATCTGGGCGGCATCCCCGACATCCTGTCGATCATCAAGGATTCCTACGCCGAGCTCAGGCCGGCCGAGCGGCGCGTCGCCGATGTCGTGCTGGCCGACGTGACCTTTTCGGTCGATGCCTCCAATGCCGAGATCGCGCGCAAGGCCGATGTCAGCGAGCCGACGGTGACGCGCTTCTGCCGCGCCATCGGCTGCGACGGGGTGCGCGACTTCAAGCTCAAGCTGGCGCAGAGCGTGGTGGTGGGGCGGCTCTATCTCGCGCCCGGCGAGCCGCTGCCCACCGGCGACCGCTCGCCGCTATGGAGCGTGGTTTTCGGCGAGGCGCACAACGCGCTGGCGGCGGTCGAGCGCAGCATCGATCCGGCCGACGTGCTGAAGGCGGCGGGGCTCATCGCCGGCGCCCACCAGGTGCTGGTGTTCGGGCTCGGCGGCAGCTCGACGGCGCTGGCCCAGGAAACGCAGAACCGCCTGTTCCGCTACGGCGTCACGGCGGTGGCGCATGCCGACCCGTACATGCTCAAGATGACGGCGGCGACGCTCAAGCCCAACGACGTCATCATCGCCATCTCCGGCACCGGGCGCACGCGCGAGGTGATCGAGGTGGTGGAGCTGGCGCGGCACTACCGCGCCAAGGCCATCTGCCTCACCGCGCCGGATTCCGACCTCGCCCGGCTGGCCGACGTGAAGCTCACCGTCAGCATCCCGGAATATCCCGACCCGCTGAAGCCCACGGCGTCGCGCTACGCCTTCCTCGCCATCATCGATCTCGTCGCCACGGCCGTCGGCTACCGGCTCGACGGGGCGGCGCGCGAGACGCTGCGGCGCATCAAGTACACGGTGCTGAGCCACCGCAAGGGCACCGTGCTCGAGCCGCTCGGCGACTGAGGCGCCCGGAGGTGGTCCGGGTCGTGGCCTCCGCCGGGAGGCCACGACGGGTTCGCGTCAGCGCAGCGACGGTACCGGGGTGGCCGGGTCGCCGTCGGCGGCGGCGGCGAGGAGCGGCGGCAGCGTGTCGAGCAGGTAGGAGATCGACAGCGGCGACTGGAACGACAGGGCGCCCGAGAAGGTGCCCTTGCCGTTGTCGAGCCACACCGAGCGGCCCTCCTTGGCGAGCCGCAGATTCTGGTAGAGCGGCATCGCCTCCACGGTCTTTTGCGAGACCGTGTCGCCTTCGTCGATCGGCCAGATGACGACATCGAGGTCGAGCAGGCGCATGTTCTCGGCGGCGATGTCGATGCGGTTGTAGCCGGCATCGCCCTCGCCCAGCGTGTCGGGGAAGGCGAAGCCGAGATCGATCACGAAGCGGCTGGCCGTGTCCTCCGGGCCATAGGCGTGGAAACCGCCCTCGCTGAAATAGACATTGGTCGCCGTCTGGCCCGCGAATTGCGGATTGTCGGCCTTCACCTTGGCGAACTTGGCCTCGAGATCGGCGATGATCCCTTCCGCCTTGGCCGTGGTGCCGGACGTGGCGCGATCGATGATCCTCAGCTCTTCCTGCCAGGGCGCGCCCCAGGTGGGGTAGCCTTCGGGCAGGGCGACGACCGGCGCAATCCGGCTCAGCGCGTCGTACATGTCCTGATCGATGTCCTGATAGACCGCGACGATCAGGTCGGGGTCCTGGGCGAGAACCCATTCGAGATTGATGTCGCCGGAGAGCACTGCCGGCGTGGCGCCGAGCGCCTCGCGAGCCGCCTCGGCCCACGGCCAGGTCGCGTAGGCGTAGTCGCCCCACCAGTTGTGGACGCCGACCGGCGCGATGCCCAGCGCATAGAGGAAATCCTGCTCGACATAGCCGACCGAGACCACGCGTTGGGGCTGGGCCTCGACGGTGATCGTGCCGAAGCTGTGCGTGATGGTGACGGGGAAATCCTGCGCCTGCGCGGCGGCAGCCGGCAGGGCGAAGGCGACGAGGATAAGGGCAAGCAGGCGGCGCATGGCGGTTTCCGAAGCTCCTGGGTTGGCAGACGGACCGGCATACGCACAAACATGATATTAGATGTCAAGTTTTCATGCCCGACTCTGGAGTCGTTCCAAACTGGGTCTGTTTAATTTGACTTGCCCGGTCATGATTGTTAGCGCCAGCGGGCTTCTGAACGGTCGTGCCGGAGGTGCCGCCCATGTCATCGCCGAACTCTTCCCTCCGCGCCGGGCGGCCATGACGGTCGCGGCCGAGTCCATCGCGGCGTCGGCAGCGGCGGAGGCGCGCGTCGGGCTGGTCGCCAGCAACGCGCAGCGTTTCTTTTGGCTCATGCTGGCGCTGGGCCTTTTGGGGCTCGTCGTGCTCGCCAGCATCGCCATCGGCTCCAAGGACATCGCGCTCGGCACGGTGCTCGACGCGCTGCTCCACTATGACGACAGCGACGACCACGCCATCATCATGGCGCTGCGCGTGCCGCGCACCGTGCTGGGGCTGCTGGTCGGGGCGGCGCTCGGCGTTGCGGGGGCGCTGATCCAGGCGCTGACGCGCAACCCGCTGGCCGATCCCGGCATCCTCGGCGTCAATGCCGGGGCGAGCTTCGCGGTGACGCTGGCGGTGGGCGTCTTCGGGCTCACCGGCATCGCCGCCTATATCTGGTTCGCCTTCGCCGGCGCCGTCACGGCGACGATCGTCGTCTACGCCATCGGCTCGGTCGGCCGCGGCGCGGCGACGCCGGTGCGGCTGACGCTGGCGGGCGTCGCCATTGCCGCCGTGCTGGGCGGCGTGCAGTCGGGGCTGGCGCTGCTCGATCCGGCGACCTTCGACAAGCTGCGCTACTGGGGCGCCGGCTCGCTGGCGGCGCCCGGCTACGAGACCATCGCCACGGTGGCGCCCTTCATCGCCTTGGGCCTCGTGCTCGCGGCGCTGGCGACGCGGCCGCTCAACGCCGTGGCGCTGGGCGACGATCTCGCCGCCTCGCTCGGCGCCAACATCATGCGCACGCGCGTCATCGTCGTCATCGCGGTGACGCTGCTCGCCGGTGCCGCCACCGCGGCGGCTGGGCCCATCGTCTTCGTCGGCCTGATGATCCCGCATGTGGCGCGCTGGCTGATCGGGCCGGACCAGCGCTGGATCGCCGCCTTCACCGTGCTGCTGTCGCCGATCCTGCTGCTCGCCTCCGACATCATCGGGCGGCTGGTGATGCGGCCGGGCGAATTGCAGGTCGGCATCGTCACCGCCTTCGTCGGGGCGCCGGTGCTGATCGTTCTGGCGCGCCGGCGCAAGGTGAGCGGGCTATGAGCCGGCTCGACGGCGACAGCGTCGATTTCGGCCGCCCCATGCGGGTGCTGCGCCTGTTCGAGGAGCGCCTGTCGCAGCGCTTCGACCTGCGCACGCTCGGGGTCAGCGGCATACTCGGCCTCATCGCCGTCGCCGTGGCGCTGGTGACGATGGCGAGCGGCGAGTTCCAGATCCCGCTGGGCGAGGTGGTCTGGGCGCTGTTCGGGCAGGCCGGCGCCAAGGTGCATATGGTGGTGGTCGAGTGGCGGCTGCCGCGCACGCTGCTCGCGCTCGTCATGGGCGCGGCGCTCGGCACGAGCGGCGCCATCTTCCAGTCGCTGACGCGCAACCCGCTCGGCAGCCCCGACGTCATCGGCTTCGATTCGGGCGCCTATACCGGGGCGCTGGTGGTCATCATCCTGCTCAAGGGCTCGTTCTACATGGTGGCGGGCGGGGCGCTCATGGGCGGTATCCTCACCGCGCTCGTCGTCTATGTGCTGGCCTGGCGCGGCGGCGTGCAGGGCTTCCGGCTCATCATCGTGGGCATCGGCGTTTCCGCCATGCTGACCTCGCTCAACACCTACCTGTTGATCCGCGCCGACCTGCAGGTGGCGATGATGGCGGCGATCTGGGGCGTCGGCTCGCTCAACGGCATGAGCCTCGAGCGGCTGGTGCAGGTCGGGGCCATCCTCGCCGTGCTGTTCGTCATGGCGCTCGGCGTGGCGCGGCCCATGCGCCAGCTCGAGATGGGCGACGACGCGGCGCGCGCGCTGGGCGTCGATGCCGAGCGTACGCGGCTCGCCATGACGGTGATCGGTGTGGCGCTCACCGCCACGGTGACGGCGGCGGCGGGGCCGATCGCCTTCGTCGCGCTGTCGGCGCCGCAGATCGCGCGGCGGCTGACCGGCGCCGCCGGCGTGGCGCTCTTGCCCTCGGCGGCGATGGGGGCGCTGCTGCTCGTGGGCGCCGACTATCTGGCGCAACGCGCCTTCGCGCCGACCCAGTTGCCGGTCGGCGTCGTCACCATCTGCATCGGCGGGCTCTATTTCGCCTGGCTGCTGATGCGCGAGGCGAAACGTTAGGAGTGCCCGAAGTGAACCAGCACAGCCCGATCGTCGCCGCCGCGGCGCCACGTCTCGCGGCGCGCACCGCCACCATCGGCTACGACAAGCGCGTCATCGCCGAAAAGCTCAGCGTCGGCATCCCCGACCGCTCCTTCACCGTCATCGTCGGGCCCAATGCGTGCGGCAAGTCCACGCTGCTCAGGGCGCTGTCGCGGCTCTTGAAGCCGAGCAGCGGCGACGTGGTGCTCGATGGCCGCCAGATCCACACCTACAAGGCGCGCGAGGTGGCGCAGCGTCTGGGCCTGTTGCCGCAGACCTCGATCGCGCCCGACGGCATCACCGTCGCCGACCTCGTGGCGCGCGGCCGCTACCCGCACCAGAAGCTGTTGCGCCAGTGGTCGAAGGACGACGAGGCGGCGGTGGTCGATGCCATGACGGCGACGCGGGTGACGGGGCTGTCGCGGCGGCTGGTCGATGAATTGTCGGGCGGCCAGCGCCAGCGCGTCTGGGTGGCGATGGTGCTGGCGCAGAAAACGCCGATCCTGCTGCTCGACGAGCCGACGACCTTCCTCGACATCGCCCACCAGATCGAATTGCTCGACCTGCTCGCCGACCTCAACCGGCGCGGCGGCCAGACCGTCGTCGCCGTGCTGCACGACCTCAACCATGCCTGCCGCTACGCCACCCACCTCATCGCCATGCGCGACGGCAAGGTGGTGGCCGAGGGGCGGCCCGCCGACATCGTGACGCCGAAGCTGGTCGAGCGCGTCTTCGGGCTCTCCTCCGTCATCATCGACGACCCGCTTTCCGGCACGCCGCTGGTCATTCCGCGCAGCGGCGGCCTCAGCCCTTCCCAGCGTTCATCAGAGGATTGACCATGCCCATACTGACCCGCCGCTCCTTCGGCCTCGGCGCCGCCGCGCTCGGCCTCGCGCTCGCCCTTGTGCCGCACGCTGCCGCGCAGGACGCCTATCCGGTGCGCTTCACCCATGCCTTCGGCGAGACCGTCGTGGCGCAGAAGCCGGAGCGCATCGTCACCATCGGCTGGACCACGCAGGACGCCGTGCTGGCGCTGGGCGAGGTGCCGGTCGCCATCCCCGAGCAGATGTGGGGCGGCGACGCCGAGGGCGTGCTCCCCTGGGTGCGCGACGCGGTGACGGCGCTCGGCCAGCCCATGCCGGAGATCATCAATTTCGACACCGACATCCCCTATGAGCGGCTGCTGGCGCTCAACCCCGACCTGGTCCTCGCGCCCTATAGCGGGCTGACCAAGGAGCAGTATGAGCGGCTCGCCGCCATCGCCCCCACCGTCGCCTATGCCAGGGACCCGTGGGCCGGCTCGTGGCAGGACATCACGCGCATCGCCGGCAAGGCGCTGGGCAAGTCGGCGGCGGCCGAGGCGCTGGTCGCCGGCGTCGATGCGCAGTTCGCGGCCGCCGCGGCGGCGCATCCCGAGTTCAAGGGCAAGAGCTTCACCTTCGGCTCGCTGTGGGTGGGCGACAACGGCATGAACGTCTATGCGGTCACCGATCCGCGCATCCCGATGGTCGAGCAGCTCGGCTTTGCCGTCTCGCCGGGCGTCGTCGAGCTGTCGAAGCAGCCGGGCTATTTCTTCAACGTCAGCCTCGAGAACCTTGCCAGCGTCGATGCCGATGTGCTGATCCTGCTCGACGAGGGCGGGCCGGAGGCCGACGCGCTCTACGACAATCCGCTGATCCAGCGTTTCGCGCCGGTGGCCGAGGGCCGCATGCTGCGCCTCAACGGCAAGAGCTATGTGATGGCCACCTCGGCGCCGTCGCCGCTCAGCATTCCGTGGATGCTCGACCAGTTCGTCGCCGGCCTCGCCGACGCCGCGAAGTAAATGCAAGGGGGCGTCGCGCCCTCATCAGAGGGCCCGATGCTCCGCCGCTTCTTCCAGTACTACCGCCCCTACCGCAGGCTGCTTCTCATCGATTTCGGCGCCGCCGTCGTCCTCGGCGTGCTCGAGCTCGCCTTCCCCACCGCCGTGCAGGCCTTCATCGACCGGCTGCTGCCGACCGCCGACTGGCCGGTGATCCTCATCGCCGCGGCGGGGCTGCTCGCCGTCTACGCCGTCAACACGCTGCTGCTCGGGGTGGTCAACTATTTCGGCCATGTGCTGGGCATCGGCATCGAGACCGATCTCAGGCGCATCGCCTTCGCGCATCTCACCAAGCTCAGCTTCCGCTTCTTCGACGGGCGGCAGACGGGCGAGCTCATCACCCATGTCACCAAGGATCTCGAGCAGATCGGCGAGGTCGCCCATCACGGCCCCGAGGACCTGCTCGTCGCGGTGATGACCTTCTTCGGCGCGCTGGCGCTGATGCTGTTCATCCATTGGCAACTGGCGCTCTTGACCCTCACCATCGTGCCGGTGGTGGTGTGGCTCGCCGCCGTCTACGGGGCGCGGCTCACCCGCAACTGGCAGGAGATCTACGGCAAGGTCGGGCGCTTCAACGTGCGCGTCGAGGAGAGCGTCGGCGGCATCCGCGTGGTCAAGGCGTTCGGCAACGAAGGTCATGAGCGGGCGCTGTTCGAACGGGACAATGACGGCTACCGGCGCACCAAGCTCGACGCCTACCGGCTGATGACCGCCTCGATCACCATCACCTACCTGTCGACGCGGCTGTTGCAGCTCGTCGTCATGCTGGCGGGCACCTGGTTCGTGGTCGGCGGCTCGCTGACCTATGGCGGCTTCATCGGCTTTTTGCTGCTCATCGACGTGTTCATGCGGCCCATCGACAAGATCACCTCGGTGCTCGAAAGCTATCCGCAGGGCTTTGCCGGCTTCCGCCGCTTCACGGCGCTGATCGACACGGCGCCCGACATCGCCGACCGCCCCGGCGCCATCGACGCGCCGCCGTTCCGCGGCGAGATCGCCTATCACGAGGTGAGCTTTTCCTATGGCGGCGGGCGGCGCGTCCTCGCCGGGCTGAACCTCGTCGTCAGGGCCGGCGAGACGGTGGCGCTGGTCGGCCCCTCGGGCGCCGGCAAGACGACCATCTGCTCGCTGCTGCCGCGCTTTTACGAGCCCGACACGGGCTGGATCAGCATCGACGGCATCGATATCCGCGACATGACGCAGGCCTCGCTGCGCGCCCAGATCGGCATCGTGCAGCAGGACGTGTTCCTGTTCGGCGGCACCATCCGCGAGAACATCGCCTATGGGCGGCTGGGCGCCAGCGACGCCGAGATCATGGACGCCGTGCGTAAGGCGCAGCTCGACGAGATGATCGCCAACCTGCCCGAGGGGCTCGACACCAAGGTGGGCGAGCGCGGCGTCAAGCTCAGCGGCGGCCAGAAGCAGCGCCTCGCCATCGCCCGCATCTTCCTCAAGAACCCGCCCATCCTCATCCTCGACGAGGCGACCTCGGCGCTCGACACCGCCACCGAGCAACTGATCCAGGCCTCGCTCGGCGAATTGTCGCGCGGCCGCACGAGTCTCGTCATCGCGCACCGGCTCGCCACGGTGCGCAATGCCGACCGCATCGTGGTGGTGGACGAGGGCGGGCTGGTCGAGGAAGGCACGCATCGCGAGCTCGTGGCGCGCGGCGGCCTCTATGCCTCGCTCAACGCCTTCCAGAGCGACGGCGAGGCGGCGCCCCTGGCGCCGGGGCGCGGCGCGACCGCCCCGTCCTTCGCCCCCTCCTAGGGCACGGCGCGGCCGGCGCCAGGCAGGTGTTGCGCGGCGCCTTGCACATGCGTGCATCGCGGCTTCCACTAGAGCTTGCGGATGATTGTGCATCGGCGCTGGAAATCGCCGTTGAGAAGTGCAATGGTGTGCAACGGTTGGTCGGACACAACAGGCGCGTAACGCCGCAGAGCCGCCCGCCGGAGGAGAGGAGCGCATGCTGCACGGGACTGCCCTGACGGGTGGAAGGTCCGTGGTGTGGCCGGCAATTGGGCCGGCCGGCACCGGTTGCGGGCTACCCGCACGGCGCCGCCAGCCGCTGTCATTCGCCTGTCACCGGCGGGATCGTATGCCGGTTGCCGGCCCGCTCGCGCGCCGGTTTCCGGCCGGGGGGCGGTATCAGACTTCACACAAGGGAGACACAGTATGAAACGTCGTCAGTTCATGATCGGCGCGGGCACCGCGGCGACCGCTCTCGCGCTCAGCTCGCGCCTGGCGTTCGCCGAGCCGGGCCGGATCGACTGGTACACCAGCTCGGACCAGAACATTCTCGATTTCTGGACCAATGTGGTGAAGCCAAAATTCGAGGCGGCCAATCCCGGCCTGACGCTCAACCTCGTCGATGGCGGCGATAGCGCCGGCCTGCAGGCGCTGGCCGATCGCGCGCTGGCGGCGCTGGGCTCCGATGCCGACCCGCAGGCCGACTTCTTCGAAGGCTTCGATGCGCGGCTGCCGGTGGGCGCGCGCGAGAAGGGGCTGTGGGTGGATTTCTCCAAGGAGAACCTGTCCAACTATTCGAAGATCAACCCGCTCGCCTTCGAGATCGACAATCTGCGCGAGAACCTGCCCTATCGCGGCTCGCAGGTGCTGCTCGCCTACGACACCACCAAGCTGCCGGCCGCCGACGTGCCCAAGACCTGGGACGACCTCGTCACCTGGATCAAGGCCAATCCCGGCGAGTTCATCTACAACCGGCCCAACAAGGGCGGCGCGGGCGGCAATTTCGTGCGCCGCGCCATCTATGCGGCGAACGGCAGTGATCCGACGCTGTTCTCCATCGACGGCTATACCGACGAGAAGGCCAAGGCGCTGCTCGATCCGGCCTGGGCGATCCTGCAGGATCTGGCGCCCTCGATGATGGATGGCGGCGCCTATACCTCGGGCAACACGCAGTCGATCCAGCTCCTCGGCCAGGGCGCCGTCACCATGGTGCCGGCCTGGTCGGACCAGGCCATCCAGGCCATCAACCAGGGGGCGCTGCCCGAGACCACCGGCCTCGTGCAGTTGCAGGATCTCGGCTTCCCCGGCAATTTCGCCCGCATCACGGTGAACACCAACGGTGCCAACAAGGACGCGGCGCTCAAGCTCGCCGACTTCATCCTCTCCGAAGAGGTGCAGGCGGCGGTGCTGTCCGAGCTCGGCGGCTTCCCGGCGCTGTCGTGGGACAACATGTCCCCCGAGCTCTATGAGAAGTACAAGGACGTCGTTCCCGCCTCGATCCCGGTGTTCCCCGGCGGGCCGTGGGAAAAGGCGATCAACGAGAACTGGTACCGCGTCGTGGCGCCCAACGAGGACCCGAACGCGTGACGGACGCGCCCGCAGGCTTGGCGACGGCTGCGCCTGCGGGCGACATCGTCGGCACGAGGAACAGGTGGTATATCGGCCTGCTCCTCGTGGCGGCGCCCGTGCTGCTCATGTGCTGGCTGATCATCTATCCGATCATCGCCGCCGTGGTGCAGACGCTGTGGGCGACGGCGCCGGACGGCAGCAGCCAGTTCAGCATCGACACCTATAAATTCTTCTTTTCCGACGGCTATAGCCTCGGCAGTCTCTCCATCACGCTGTGGACGACGTTCGTGTGCGCCGTGCTGCTGCTCGCCGTGTGCCTGCCCATCGCGCTTTATCTGCGCTTCGCCGAGGGGCGGCTCGCCGCCTATGTGCAGGCGCTCGCCATCTTTCCGATGTTCGTGCCGGCGATCATTTTGAGCTACGCCTTCATCCGCGTGCTCGGGCCCAACGGCATGCTCGACATCCTGCTCAACGCCGTCGGCCTTCCCAAGATCCGCTCGCCCTATCTCACCCCGTGGGGGCCGGTGATCGGGCTCGTCTGGGACCATATCCCGCTCACCGTGCTCATTCTCCTGTCGGGGCTCGGCAATGTCGCGACGCAATCGATCGAGGCGGCGCGCGACGTGGGCGCGGGGCGGCTGAGGGTCCTGTGGCACATCATCCTGCCGCGCATCTCCAACTCCGTTCTCGTCGCCATCTCCTTTGCCGTGCTCGGCATCTTTTCGGCCTTCACCATCCCCTATGTGCTCGGCCCGGCCGCGCCGGAGATGATGGGGCCGTTCATGCAGCGCACCTTCCGCGAGCTCTACGATCCCACCAATGCGATCACGCAGGCGGTGGTGTCGTTCGGCTTCTGCATCATCTTCGGCCTGTTCTATGTCAGGTCGGTCGCGAAAAACCGGAAAGCGTGATGGCAGCCCTCGTCGAAAAGCGGCGCATCGACTGGATCGGCCTCGGCTTCGCCGTGCTGCTCACCGCCACCATCATCGTGCCGCTGATCGTCGTCGCGGTGTGGGCCTTCGCCAATGTGTGGCGCTACCCGGCCATCGTGCCGCAGGAGATGGGGCTACGCTACTGGGGCACGACGCTGGCGCGCGCCGATGTGTGGACGTCGATCACCATGAGCATCAGCCTCTCCGTTATGGTGACGCTGATCAGCGTGGTGATCTGCCTGCCGGCCGCCTATGCCTTCGCGCGCATGAGCTTTCCGGCACGGAACCTGTTGTTCTTCTCCTTCCTCGCCGGGCAGGCCTTCCCCAAGTTCGGGCTGCTCGTCGCCATTGCCGGCATCTTCCTCAACCTCAATCTCATCGGCACCTTCTGGGGCGTGGTGCTGATCCAGCTCGTCGGCACGCTGCTCTACATGATCTGGATTCCGGTGGCCGCCTTCCAGTCGGTGGACCGGCGCATGGAGGAGGCGGCGCGCGATGTCGGCGCCTCGCCGCTGCGCGTCTTCTGGTCGATCACGCTGCCGCAGGCCGGCCCGACCATCGCGGCGGCGGTGCTCTTGAGCTTCGTCGGCACCTTCTACGAGACCGAGGGGGCGTGGCTCATCGGCGCGCCGGCCATCCGCACCATGCCGGTGCTGATGATCTCGTTCATCAACAACCAGCCGGTGATCCAGTACGGCGCGGTGCTGTCGGTGCTTTTGTGGGTGCCGTCGATCTTTGCCATCGTGTTCGCCCGGCGGGTGGTCAATTCGGGGTCCTTTGCGCGTGGGTTTGGAGGCTAGATGGCCGTTCTCGACATCCAGAACGTCACCAAGAGCTTTGGCACGGTGCGGGCGGTGGACGATTTCTCGCTCGCGGTCGGCGATGGCGAGCTCGTCTGCCTGCTCGGGCCGTCCGGGTCGGGCAAATCGACGCTGCTGCGCATGGCGGGCGGCTTCGAGACGCCGACCGGCGGGACGATCCGCATCGACGGCGAGGACGTGACCAGGGCGCCGCCCGAGAAGCGCCCGACGGGAATGGTGTTCCAGAGCCATGCGCTGTGGAGTCACATGAACGTCTTCAAGAACCTCGCCTTCGGGCTTAAGCTCCGGCGCCTGCCGGCGGCCGAGATCAAGACGCGCGTCGAGGCCATTCTCGAGCTGGTCGGGCTGCCCGGCTATGGCAGCCGCATGACGCATCAGCTCTCGGGCGGCCAGCAGCAGCGCGTGGCGCTGGCTCGCTCGCTGGTGCTCGAGCCCAAGATCCTCCTGCTCGACGAGCCCTTCGCCAGCCTCGACCAGCACCTGCGCGAGCGGCTGCGCGAGGAGGTGCGCGACATCCAGCAGCGGCTCAGGATCACCACGCTGTTCGTGACGCACGGGCAGGACGAGGCGCTGGCGATGGCCGACCGCATCGTCGTCATGCGCGACGGCCGCACCGAGCAGGTGGCGCCGCCCGACGTGCTCTATCGCGAGCCTGAGACGCCGTTCGTCGCCGGCTTCATCGGCACCATGAACCTCGCCGAGGGCACGGTCGAAAGCGGCATGTTCCGGCGCGGCCCCTTCGCCATGCCGCTGCCGGTGGCCGACGGGCCCGCGATCTTCGCCGTGCGCCCCGAGGCGCTCGACCTCGCGCCGGGCGCGATGGCGACGATCCACCGCGTCACCGATTTCGGCACGCACGGCATCGTCGATGTCGATCTCGCCGACGGCTTCCGCTTCAAGGCCATGGTGCCCGAGGCGCGGGCCTGGGCGGCGGGGCAGGGGGTCGATCTCAAGCCGCGGGCGTTCTCGGCCTATCGCGACAACGCCGTCATCCACAGGTCGCAGGCGACGCCATGAGCGATGCCGTGGCGGTGACGCGCGCGGGTCACCGGACCTTCTTCAAGTGGCACCGCGGGCGGCGCCGCGCCGGCGACCCCGTGTTCACCGGCCGGCGCATCCTCGAAGGGCTGGCGCTGGGGGCCAGCGTCGAGGTCGATCTGGTCGTCCATGGCGGGGGCGGCTGCGCCGTGCTGCACGACCATGAGGACATTTCCCGCGAGACGACCGGCAGCGGCCCGGCGCGCAGCCACGACGCGGCGAGCCTGCGCGCCCTCAACCTGCGCGGCGAGGACGGCGCCCCCATCGCCGACCATGTGATGCTGCTCGAGGACCTCTGCGCGCTGCTCGTCAAAACCCCGCCGGCGCCGACGGCGCTGCTGCAGCTCGACTTCAAGGAGAATCAGGGGCCGCTCGACGATGCCACCGTCGCCGCCTTCGCCGCGGCGGTGGCGCCGGTCGCCGCCAGCATGATCCTCTCGTCGGGCGAGGTGGCGGCGGTCCGCCGGCTGGCGGCGGCGACGCCGGGGCTCAGGGTCGGGCACGATCCCTGCCACCAGGGGGCGCTGGAGCGGGTGGCGCAGTCGCGCGATTTCGCCGGCTTCGTCACGACGGCGCTGGCCGAGGCGCCCACGGCCGAGATGATCTATCTCGCCGTCCCGCTCATCCTCATGGCCGACGCTGCCGGCTTCGACCTCGTCGCGGGTTTCCACCAGGGCGGGCGGCGGGTCGATGCCTATACGATCCAGCGCGCCGACGCCCAAGCGCTGGCCATCGTGGAGCGCCTCTTGGCGCTCCGGGTGGACCAGATCACCACCGACGACGCCGAAGGGCTCGCCGCCTTGCTCGAGACCCACAGATGACGCCCGATTTCGATGCCGTGCTTGCCGATATGGTGACGGTCGCCCGCGCGGCGGGCGCCCTGACGCTCACCCATTTCGCGCGCTTCCGCGACCTCGAGATCGGCATCAAGGGGCCGGCCGATTTCGTCTCCGACGCCGATCGCGAATCGGAGCAGCTCATCCGCAAGTTCCTGTTCGCGCGCTATCCCGACTGGAGCTTCACCGGCGAGGAGTTCCCGCCCGTCGACGGCGCCGACCGCGAGTATCGCTGGCTGGTCGATCCCATCGACGGCACCACCAACTTCATCAACGGCCAGCACTACACCATCTCGATCGCGCTCAGGCGCGGCAACGAAACGGTGTGCGGCGCGCTCTACAATCCGGTGGCCGACGAGATGTTCACCGCGCGGCGCGGCGCCGGCGCCTTCCTCAACGGGGTGCGCCTCGCGGTGAGCGACAAGACCGATATCGGCCTCATGGCCATCGGCACCGGCCTGCCGACCAGCCGCCTCTTCACCTTCCCCGGCTTTTACGCGCGGCTCGAAAGGCTGCGCGATCCGGTGGGCGCCGTGCGCATCGTCGGCAGCTCGGCCAATTCGTGCGCCTATGTCGCGTGCGGCCGGCTCACCGGCTATTTCGAGGAATCGGGACTGGTCGATTGGGCGGTGGGCGTGCTGCTGGTCGAGGAGGCCGGCGGCGTCGTCACCGACTGGTGGGGGCGCGGCCCGGAATTCTACGAAAAGACCGGCTGCGTCATCGTCGCCAACAAGGCGACGCACGCCTATCTCATCGACCAGCTCAAGGACGCCCCGCGCAAGGATTTCGGCCGCGAGTGACGGCGCCGGCAGTCGGGCTCCTCCCCCGTTCACGGGGGAGGGGGACCGTGCGCAGCATGGTGGAGGGGCGCCGCCACCGGAAAAATCCCGCTCTACTTGAAGAACCGCGCCACCTCGGCGAACAGCTTCAGGTCCAGCAGCGAATCCTCGAGGCTGGTCTTGTTTGGCGCGCCCGTCGTCACGCTGTCGAAAAAGGCCTCGAGTTCGATGCGGAAGGGGTCCTCGTAGATCGGGCCGACGATCTCGGTGCCGGTCTCGGTATCGCTCGACGTGGTGATCTCGAGCCGCGTCGGCAGATTGCGGATATAGGGCGTGTCGTAGTTCATCTTGAAGTGCTGGCTCTGGGTCAGCACCTCGATGCCGGCATCGAAGCGCGACACGTCGTCGATCACCGCTTCGTAGAGCGCCGTGAAGTGCCCGTAATCGAACAGCGCGAGCACCGTCTCGCCCTTGTGCTGGGTGGCGTAGCGCACGCCGCGCGGCGGGCCGAGCAGGTCGCGCATGGCCGAAAAGCTGTGCGAGCTCAGTCCGGTCAGCACCTGGTAGGCGCGCAGCGCGTCGGGCGGGCAGTCCGCGCCCATCACTGCGCGCAGCATGGTCTCGGTGCGCGCCCGGCCCTCGGCGATCAGCGTCGCCGGCACGTCGTCGGGCCGGAAGATATGGCGCGTCTGGGCGACGAAGAAGGGCGCCTCGCGGATGATGTCGCGCACCCGCACATGGCGGATCGCAGCGAGCGGCGGCAGGCGTTTCTTCAATTCGAGGAAGGGGCGCGAGAAGCGCCGCATATAGCCCACGAACACCACCTGGCCGGCACGGCGCGGCAGGCCGAGCAGCGGCGCGAGCTGCGCCGCTGTAAGGCAGGCCGGCTTTTCGATGAAGACGTGCTTGCCCGAGCGGATGGCGGCCTCCAGCAGCTCGGCATGGAGGTGGTCGGGAGTGAGGATGAACACCGCGTCGAGCGCCGGATCGGCGATGAGCGAGGCGGCGTCGGGGTGACGCGTTGCAACGCCGTAGCGCGTCGCGACATGGGCGACGAGGCTGGGCGACACGTCCGTTATGGCGGCGATGGCGAAGCGCGCATCGTCGGCGAGCAGCGGCAGGTGCATGAGCTGGGCGACCTCGCCCAGCCCGATGAGGCCGACCTTCAGGGGCGTGCTCATGCGGCGATCCCATCCATATAGGTCAGATTGCGCGCCGCGAGCTGGAGCGGCGTTTCGGTGGCGGTCTCGGCGATGTCCTGCTCGACCACGATGGGGCCGGCGAAGCCGCGCGCGGCGAGCAGGCGCATCACGGCGCGGATATCGACGGCGCCGTCGGGCAGGGGGCACATCACGCCGGCGCGGAACGCCGCATCCATGTCGAGGCTGCCGTCGAGCACGCGGGCGCGCACCTTTGGATCGACGTTCTTCAGATGCATATAGGCAATGCGCGGGAAGACCCGCTCCATATAGGCCAGCACGTCCTGGCCCCAATAGGCGTGGTGCCCGGTGTCGAAGCAGAGGTCGATGTCGGTTTCCGCCAGCAGCCGGTCGATCTGCGGCTCCTTTTCGACGGCGGTGCCGACATGCGGGTGAAAGCTGAGCTTCAGCCCGTACTCGTCCTCGACCAGCGCCAGCGCGGCGCGCACCATGTCGGTGAGGCCCTGCCAGCCGGCCTCGTCGAGCACGCCCTGCGCCTCTGGCGGATAGAAATTGCTCTCGTCCATGATGACGAGGTGCTTTGCGCCGAGCGAGACCAGCAGCTCAGCCAGCTCGCGCAAGGTCGCGAGGAAGGCCGGCTTGCTCGCGGCGTCGCCGAAGGTGTGGACGTGCGTCGCGCCGAGCAGCGTCAGGTCGCGCCGCGCCAGCTCCGCCTTGAGGAGCGCCGCATCCTTGGGCAGGAAGCCGAAGGGGCCGAGCTCGGTGCCGCGATAGCCGGCTTCCGCCACCTCGTCGAGATAGGCCTGCCAGGTGTAGGCGTTGCCGGTGGGATAGTTGATGCCCCAGGAGCAGGGCGCGTTGCCGATAAGCATGGTCAGGACTCGATATAGATCGGGTTGGAGAGGGCGCGGCGGATAGGCTGGGCGGCCAGCATGTCGGGTGTCAGATCCCATGGCAGGCCGCGCCCGTCCAGGGCTGCGGTGAAGCTTGCAACGAGCGCCGCGCGGCTCGCCGCCGCGACGATCTCGGCGCGCACGAAGCCGCGTGGCGCCGCGAGCGGCAGCGTCGCCTGCCAGTCGTCGTCCGCGATGGTGTGCGAGGCGATGGGGCCGGTGGCGTCGAGCAGCGTCAGCACGTCGCCGGGCGCGCCGCGCACGGTGACGTCCAGCGCGGCGGCGGCAGGCACTGTGCCACCCATCGGCGTGCCGGCGATGGCGATGTCGAGATGCGGGCCGGCCGGGCTTTCGGTGACGTAGCCGTTTCCGGCCTGCATCGCGGCGAGGATGGCGGCTTCGCTCAATTCGGGCAGCCAGAGCACGGTTGTCGGGCGCGCCAGCACCAGCGGGCCTTCGGGCAGCAGCCGGTCGGGCTGGTGGAAATCCGAGCCGCCGATGGCTGAAAGGCGCATTCCCGCGGCGAGGCGCGCCTGCCAGCGGTCGAGCGACACCCAGTTCCAGGCGAGCCAGGTCGATTGCCACACCTCCTGGCAGTCGGCGGCCGGAAATTCGTAGTCCCAGGGGATGGTCGGCTTGTCGTGGTTGATGGAGAGCAGGCCGCCCCGCTCGTGCACCAGGCGGGCCAGCGTGTGGGCGTCGTCCGGCCGCGTCATGCGGAAGTCGATCCAGTCATCGACGCCGAAGACATTGGCGTGGCCGATAGCGGTCGTCACCTCCATGGCGCGCACGAAGACCAATTCGGGGCGCGACTGCGGGTGGAAATAGCGGCGCTGCGTTATGGTGTTGTGGTCGGCGACGGCGAGGAAATCGAGGCCGGCCTGGCGTGCCGCCGCGTGCAGCAGCTCGGGCGCGCCGCGCGCGTCGGAGTGGTAGGTGTGCGAATGGAGGTCGCCCTTATACCAGCCGGCGCCTTGACGCACCGGAAAGGTGCGCGCCGGCTGCGGGGCGAGGGCACGCGGCGCGCTGTCGAGCGCGATGGTGACTGTCACGTCGGTGCCGGCCTCGGGCACCTTGTAGAGGCCGAGAATGACGTTCCAGGTGCCGGGCGGAATGGCGCCGTGGATATAGCCGGGCGTCGCGTTGTCGGTGGCGATGAAATAGGAGTCGCGGGCGCCGCCGCTCCAGCCGCGAAAGCCCTCGGCGGTCGGGTAGCCCGTATCGCGCGGATCGAAGGCGCCGAGGTCGATGATGCAGTCCGCCGCCTTGGCGTAGCCCAGCGTCACGTCGATGCGGGTCGTCCCCGCCGGCACTTCGAAGGGGATGTAGAAATAGGGCGATTTCGCCTGGTCGGCGCGGGTGACGTGCGCGGTGCGGGTCAGCATGTCAGGCGGTCTCGCCCGGTGCCGGGATGCGGGCGCCGGTGCCGTCGAACAGGTGCACATGCTCGGGCGCAAAGCTCAGCGTCACCATCTCGCCCAGCGCCAGATGGTCGTCGATGAAGATGCGGGCGGTGACGCGCGCCGCCTCGCCGCGGTCGATGGTGACGAGGCTTTCGGGGCCCATGTTCTCGTTGGCGAAGAGCGGCGCGGTGATGGTGTTCGGCGCGCCGGGGGCGGCGATGGCGAGATGCTCGGGGCGGACGCCCAGCGTCAGCTTGGGGCCGGCTCCGAGCGCCGCGCCGATGGCATCGGTCATGGGCAGGGCGGCGATGACGAGGCCGTCGGCACGGAGCGCCAGCCTGCCGTCCGCCTGCGTGCCCTCGACCTCGATGAGGTTCATCGGCGGGTTGCCGACGAAATTGGCGACGAAGGTCGTCGCCGGGCGGCGGTAGATCTCGATGGGCGAGGCATATTGCACGATGCGGCCCTGGTCCATCACGGCGATGCGCGTCGCCAGCGCCATGGCCTCGGCCTGGTCGTGCGTCACATAGACGGCGGTCATGCCCATGTCGCGCTGCAGATGGTTGAGGAAGCCGCGCGCCTCGAGCCTGAGCTTGGCGTCGAGGTTGGAGAGCGGCTCGTCGAACAGGTAGACCCGCGCCGGATAGACCAGCGCGCGGGCGAGCGAGGTACGCTGCTGCTGGCCGCCGGAAATCTGGCTGGGCAGGCGGTCGAGCAGATGGCCGATCTTGAGCACGTCGGCCACCTCCTTGGCGCGGCCGTGGCGCTTTTGCACCGCCTCGCCGCGCACCTTGAGCGGATAGGCGATGTTGTCGGCGAGATTCATGTGCGGGTAGAGCGCGTAGTCCTGGAACACCATCGCAATGTTTCGGTCCTTGGGGTGCAGGTGCGTGACCTCCTCGCCGCCGATCATTATGTGGCCGGCGGTCGGCGTCTCGAGGCCGGCGATCATGCGCAGCGACGTTGTCTTGCCGCAGCCCGAGGGGCCGAGCAGGCACACGAACTCGCCGTCGCCGATGGCGAAGCTCACCTCGGCGACCGCTGTGAAGTCGCCGAAGCGCTTGGTGACGTTGGAGAATTCGACCGATGCCATGGCGCCTATGCCTTGATGCCGCCGAAGAAGCGGAAGCCGAACTTCCAGCTCACGAAAAGATAGAGCACGATGACCGGCAGCGAGTAGATCAGCGAATAGGCCGCCAGCAGCGTGACGATGGGGGTGCCCGCCTCGGAGTAGAACGAGTAGATGGCGACCGAGGCCGGCATGTACTTGTCCGAGCGCAGGAGGATGAAGGGGATGAGGAAGCTCCCCCAGATATTGACGAAGCCCCAGACCACGACGACGACGATGCCCGGCCGGATCACCGGCAGCGCCACGTCGAAGAAGGCCTGCACCGGGCTGGCGCCGGCCACCATGGCGCTCTCCTCGTAGGATTTGGGGATCGAGTCGATGAAGTCGCGCAGGATGAACATGGCGGTGGGCAACAGCCCGCCGGCGAAGGTCAGGATGACCGCGAGGTGGGTGTCCATCAGCCCGGCCGCCGAGACGATGAGGAAGATCGGCACCATCGCCGCCGAGCCCGACACCACCGAGGAAAAGAGCAGCAGCACATAGGTCACGGCGCCCTTGCCGGGGATCGACGAGCGGCTCAGCGCATAGGCGGCGAGCGTCGCCGCGGCGCCGACGAGGACGACGCCGCCGACGGCCTGGATGAGGCTGTTGCCGAGCGCCTGCACGGCATAGGAATTGCCGAACACCGTCACGAAGTTCTGCAGCGTCCACGGCTCGGGGATGGCGAGGCCGAGCTCGGCGCGGGCATTGAAGGGCGCGAACAGGAACCAGATCAGCGGCAGCGCGAAGGCGGCGCCGAGCAGCGCGGCGAGCGCCGAGAAGGCGAGGCGGCCGGCGAAGGCGGGAAGGGTGAGCCGCATCGTGTCAGCGCCCCCGCTGCCTGCGGCCGATGCTCAGATAGACCAGCGCGAAGGCGAGGTTGATGAGCATCATGATGACGCCGACGGCGGCGCCCTTGCCGAACTGGAAGTCCTGGAACGCCACGCGGTAATTGTAGATCGACACCAGCTCCGTGCGGTAGCTCGGCCCGCCATTGGTCAAAAGGAACGGCGTGAAGGTGTTGAAGGTCCACATGGTGATGAGGATCAGGTCGGTGACGATGTGGCCGCGGATCAGCGGCAGGCCGATATCCTTGAACTTCTGCCACGAGGAGGCGCCGGCGACGTCCGCCGCCTGGAAATAGCTCGGCGGGATGGACGAGAAGGCCGAGTTGAACAGCATCATCGAGAAGGCGGCGCCGCGCCAGGTGTTGAAGACGACGATCACCCAGAAGGGCTGCTGCAAGAGGAAATCGCCTTGTGGCAGGCCGAGCCCGGTGAGCAGCATGTTGAGCGTGCCGGCGTCGCGGTCGAGGAAGGCGAACCAGGCGAAGCCGATCACCACCTCGGGCAGGATCCAGGCGGCGATGACGAAGGTCTCGGTGATGGCCTTGAGCCAGCCCGGCACCGATTGCAGCAGCCAGGCGAGCAGGAGGCCGAGCAGCGCCTGGCCGATCAGCGCCGAGGCGACGACGAACTGCGTGGTGAGGATGAGCGAGAAGCCGAACTGGCCGCGCTGGAAGAAGGTCGCCGGGTCGAACAGCGTCAGGTAGTTGGCGAGGCCGACGAATTCGGGGTTGAGCGCGGTGCGCCCGAGCAGCGTGCGGTTGGTGAAGGAAACGAAGATCACCCAGAAGAAGGGCACGATGACGAAGACCGCGACCAAGAGGCCCGCCGGGGTCAGGAAGGCGGCGCCGGCGCGGGCCGACAGCAGCGCGAAGTTGCGGCGCCGGAGCGGCGTGGCGGCGGGGGATTCGGCGGTCATGGCAGGTCCCGGCGGCTCGCGGTGGCAGCGAAAGGCATCATGGTGAGCCTGCAGACGGCTCGGGAGGAGGGCGGCCGACGGGGCCGCGCACGGGCCGCCGGCAGGCTCACCATGATGTCCCCTGGGGCATCCGGCGCGAGAGGGGCGCGCCGGATGCGAGGGACTGGCGGGGAGCCTAGAGCAGGCTCACCGTGTCGGCTTCGCCGACGATGCCGATGACGGCGGTCTTGTAGCGGGCCATCGCCTCTTCCGGCGACAGCTCGCCCGACACCACCGCTTCGGTCATGCGCTGGATCTCCTGCGACACGGCGTTGTAGTTGGAGTCGTTCGGCCGGGCCGTGGTCAGCGGCAGCAGCGTCTGGCTGGTCGCGGTGAGGAAGGGCGAATCCGGGATGGCGACGTCGGAGCGCGAGCGGATGCCCGGCTGGTAGTTCTGGAAGGCCGACATCTGCTCCTGGCTCATCATGAAGGAGAGCAGCTTCCAGGCCTCCTGCGGGGCGTCGGTGTGCGGGTTGATGACGTAGCCCGTGCCGCCCGAGATGGAGACGAAGTCCTGGCCACGAATGCCCTCGCCGGGCTGTTCGGCGGGCATCTTGGCCCAGGTCATCGTGGTGTCGCGGTCCTTGACCTCGAACTCCGAGCCCGGCGCCGTCACCGAGCGGTAGAACCAGTCGCCCTCGACCAGCAGCCCGGTCTTGCCGTCGCGGAAATTGGCGAAGGAGCGGTTGCGGCCGTCGGCCAGAAGCTGGGCGCGCTGGTCGCCCAGCGCCTCATCGACATAGATGGTCTTATAGAGGTTGAGGGTGTCGAGGATGCCCTGGCTCGAGACGATGTACTTGCCGTCGGCGTCGGTCACGGCCTCGCCGGTGCCGAGCAGCGCCATCCAGTAGCCCTGCATGGTGGTGGCCTCGCCCATGGCCACGCCGGCATTGAGCTGGAGCGGCGCCTCGACGCCGGATTCCTTGAGCTTGCGGGCGGCGTCGAGCAAATCGTCCCACGAGGTGGGCTGCCAGCTCTTGGCGTCGATGCCGGCGGCGTCGAGCAGGTCGGCGCGGGCGAAGATCATGCGCACGTCGGTGCCGAGCCCGATGCCGTAGGTCTCGCCCTTGTAGGACATGATCGAGCGGATGCCGTCGGAGATATGGTTCCAGCCCTCCCAGCTCAGCGCCGGCTCGCCGATCAGATCGTCGAGCGAGCGCAGCAGGCCGCCCTCGGCGAAGGAGGGGATGAGGAAGCCGTCGAAGCCGGCGATGTCGGGGCCGGCGCCGGTGGAGAAGTCGAGCGCCAGTTGCTGGGTGAGCTGGGCGTCCTCGCCGCCGAACTGGTTGAGCTTGACCTTGATGTCGGGGTTGGCCGCCTCGAAGGCGGGGATGACGCTCTGTTCGAGCCACTCGGCCGTGGCGCTGTTGACGCCGCCGATGACGCACCGGCAGGTGACGTCGAGATCCACGGCGAATGCCGGCGCGGCGAGAGCCGTGGCGCCAACAAGGCCGAGTGCTAGACTGCGCAGACGAATGCTCATCGCAAAACCTCCCAGGATGGTGGCCCCGAATTCTCCGGTGGCCGGATTGGCCGAACGGGGGAACAGCGTCCCGCCGTCGCAGGCCAGGCTAGATTGAACACGTTTTCACTTTTCGTCAACGCGGAGAATTCGCGAGCGAGACGGGTGCCTTGTCGGGCACGGGCGCAACTGCGCAGATTCTCACGACAATTCGATGAAGGCGTGGTGGGAATGCCTGTGGACATCGCCTTGACAGGGACGGGCCGAGGCCGCAAAAACTGAACACGATTTCATCGACATGCGGGACGGGAGGCAGGGGGTGAGCGAGGCGCGGCAGCACCCGCAGGGGCGCGCGACGGCGGCGCTGGTGGCCGAGCGGGCCAAGGTCTCGCGCGTCGCGGTGTCGCGCGCCTTCAACCCGCACACCTCGCTCAAGCCGGAAAAGCGCGAGCGCATCCTCGCCATCGCGCGCGAGCTCAACTACACGCCCGACCGGGCGGCGCGGGCGCTGGTCAGCGGGCGCACCCACCTCGTCGGCATGATCGTGCCCGACGTGTGCTCCAACTGGGAAAGCCAGGAGATCGACGCGCTGACCTCGGCGCTGCAGGCCGAGGGCTTCGCGACGCTGCTGTTCAAGACGCGCACCGACTACAGCATGGACGAGCAATTGCTCGCCTATATGCGCGGCTTCAACCCCGATTCGGTCATCGCCTTCGTCGAGAATGTCCGCCCCAAGACGCTGGCGCGCGTGCTCGACCGGGCGGTGCCGATCTATATCGACTATCCGCTGCCGGGCGAGGCGGGGGCGGCGCATGGCGATCCGCTGCACGACCGGCTCAACGTGCTGCAATATACCGGCATCGACCAGGCGGTGGCGCTGCTCGCGGGTTATGGCGTGACGCGCATCGCCTATCTTTCGGGCTCGCCGAAATCGCGCGCCAACACGTCGCGCGAGCGCACGCTGCGCCAGGTGCTGGCGGCGCGGGGCCTGCCCGATCCCCTCATCGCGCCGGGCGATTTCAGCTACGACACCGCCTATCAGGCGACCATCGACCTGTTCCGCGTCGGCCAGGGCGTCGAGGCGATCTTCGCCGCCAATGATTTCGGCGCCTTCGGCGCCATCGACGCGCTGCGCCACGAGCTTGGCCTGCGGGTGCCCGAGGATGTGCGGGTGGTCGGCTTCGACGACATCACGCAGTCGCACTGGAAGAGCTACAACCTCACCACGGTGAAGTTCGATCTCGACGAGCGGGTGCGCGCCATCGTGCGGCTGATCCTGAGGCGCCTCGCCGCCCCCGACGCGCCGGGGCTCGAGGAAACGCTGGATACGCGCCTCGTCGTGCGCGGCACGGTGGGTTAGCGCGCATGGCCGCGCCCCTTATCCATCTCGTCTACAAGACGCATCTCGATATCGGCTTCACCGACCATGCGGCCAAGGTGCGGGCGCAATATCACCGCCAGTTCATCCCGCAGGCCATCGCCACGGGCGCGCATTTTTACGCCGAGGACCCGGCGCGTCCGGCCTTCGTGTGGACCACCGGGGCGTGGCTCATCTGGGACCATCTCGAAACGCAGGACCGCGCGGCGGTGCGGCGGCTGGAGGAGGCGATCGCGCGCGGCCTCATCGTCTGGCATGCGCTGCCCTTCACCACCCATACCGAGCTCATGTCGCCGGCGCTGTTTCGCGCCGGGCTGAGCTTTTCACAAGAACTGGATCGGCGTTTCGGTCGCACCACGTCTGCCGCCAAGATGACCGACGTGCCGGGCCATACGCTGGGCATGGTGCCGCTGCTCGCCGAAGCCGGCGTGCGGTTCCTGCACCTCGGCGTCAACACGGCGAGCCCGGTGCCGAAGGTGCCGCCGATCTTTCGCTGGCGCGCGCCCGACGGCAGCGAGGTGGTGGTGCTCTATCAGGGCTCCTATGGCGAGACCGATTTTCCCGCCGGCCCCGATGTGGGGCTGAGCTTCGCCCATACCAGCGACAATCTGGGCCCGCAAAGCGTGCCGCAGACCGTCGAGGTGCTGCGCCGGCTGCGCCAGGCGCAGCCGGGCGCCGAGATCGTCGCCTCGACCCTCGATGCCTTCGGGGCGGCGATGTGGGCGCGGCGCGAGCAGTTTCCCGTCGTCACCGACGAGATCGGCGATAGCTGGATTCACGGGGCGGCGAGCGACCCGCAAAAGCTGGCGCGCTTCCGGGCGCTGCAACGGCTCTACGACGATTGGGAGGGGGCGCTCACGCCGGCGCGCCGCGCCTTCGGGCGCGGGCTGACGCTGGTGCCCGAGCACACCTGGGGCGTCGATATCAAATCCTATCTGCGCGACGAGACGGCGTGGGACCGCGCCGCGTTCGACGCCTTGCGTGCGAGTGATTATCGTTTCGCCTATACGGAGCAATCCTGGGCCGAGCAGCGCGCCTATCTCGACGCGGCCGTCGCCCTGCTCGACGCGGACGACCGGGCGGCCGCCGCGGCGACCCCGCTGCCGGCCCCGGCGGCGCCGGTCGCTGGAACGCGGTTACAGGATGGCGGCTGGGTCGCGACCCTGTCGCCCGCAACCGGCGACATCGTGTCGCTGACGACACCCGCAGGCATGATGATCGCCGGCCGCGACGGGTCGCTGTTCGGCTTTGCGCATGAGAGCTACGATGCCGCGGCGCTCGAGACCCATCTCGACAGCTATCTGCAGCATCGCGAGGCGTGGGCCATCCTCGATCACGACAAGCCGGGGCTGGCCGAGGCGAAGACGGCACGCACCGCCGCCTTCCGGCCGCTGCATCTGGGCGTCGCCGAGGGGCGGATCGGGGTGGCGGAGATGCCGGCCGAGGCGCACGCCCTGCTGGGTGCTCCAAAGACCCTCGAAATAGCCATATGTTCGCGATCCATTGCGCAAATCGAGATCGCGCTCGTCCTGCGCGGCAAGCCGGCCAATCGCATGCCGGAAGCCGGGTTCTTCCGCTTCGCGCCGGCCGGGGACGCGGACTGGCGCCTCGGCAAGTTGGGCCTCTGGCACGACACCCGCGCCATCGTGCGGCGCGGCGGCGGGCAGTTGCAGGCGGTCGCGGCGGTGCGCGCCGGGTGGCTGACGCTGGACCTCCTCGATGCCGCGCTGGTCGGCCCGGCCGACGCCCCGTTCCTCCCCTATCAGCCTCAAATCCCTGACTTTTCCGGCGGGCTCAGGGTCAATCTCTACAACAACAAATGGGGCACCAACTTCCCCATGTGGTGGCAGGGCGATGTGCGTTTTCGCTTCGTGCTGACCGTTGCGGCGGGCGCCGCGGGCCCGTAAGGTCCGGCCCCTGGACGAGGCCGGGGGCGCCCATGATCATCTATATCGGCTCGCGCCGGCAGACGCATATGCTGCGCCACATGCGGCGCGAGGCGCATATGCCGGCCTGGACGGCGCGCACCTATGCCTGGCTGTTCCGCACCGCGCGGCTGCCGGCCGCCACCTACATCTTCGTCGGCATCGACCGGATGGATGCGCCCGAGCGCCGGCTGGCCGCGCAGTTCTATAGGCATATCAACGGGTTGGGTGCGGGCTGGCGGGCCCTCAACGACCCCGCCATCGCCATGGGGCGCTACCGCCTGCTGCGGCAACTGCACGAGGCGGGCATCAATGATTTCAACGCCTATCTGGTCGCCGAAAGCGCGCGGCCCGAGCGCTATCCGGTCCTTGTCCGGCGCAATGCGACGAGCACGCCGCCGCTCACCGGACTGCTCGAGAGCCGCGCCGCGCTCGATGTCGAAATCGACCGGCTGGTGGCGGCCGGCGAGGTTCCCGAAGACCTCGTCATCATCGAATATTGCGCCGAGCCCACCGAGAGCGGGCTCTATTGCAAGCAGGCGGAATACCGCATCGGCGAGCACTTCATCCCGTCGCCGTCGATCTATGCGGGCGACTGGTATGTAAAACGGTCCACCTCGCTCGCGGTGGACGACGCTGTCACGGCCTATGACGCCGAGGTGCTGCGGACCAATCCGTTTGCCGAGGTGGCGCGCCGGGTCTTCGCCATCGCCGGCATTGAGTATGGGCGGGCCGATATCGGCGTCGTCGGCGGGCGGCCGCAGATCTTCGAGATCAATTTCAATCCCGATGTGCGCAGTCAGCGCGAAAACCCTGAAAGGAACAAGATCCTGAGCGGCTTGTGGGACGATAGCGACAAGCGCTTCTTTGCCGCGCTGCACGAGGTGGATTCGAGCGGCCGCGGCAGCGCACCGACGCTGAGGACCGGCGAGCTCACGGCGTTCCGGCTGCGCTTCTGGCGCAACTACGCGCCGCAGCGCTTTTGAGCGCGGCCGGCATGGTGGAGCCGGCGCTGGCGCGGCTGTGGCAGGCCGGCGAGGGCGCGGTGTTCGGCCTGTCGCAGGCAACGCAGGCGCTGGCCATCGTGCACGAGGTGCTGCGGCGCGAGGCGGCCGGGCCGCTTTGCGTGTGGGTGCCGGACTATTACTGCGAGGGGGCGCTCTATCATCTGCGGGCCGGCGGGGCGCGGCTGGTGTTCTACCCGGTGGACGCGGCGCTCAGGCCCGACTGGCAGGCCTGTGCGGCACTGCTGACGGCAGGTGCGCCGAACCTTTTCCTCCTCGTCCATTATTTCGGCACGGTGAACGACCTCGCGGGGGCGCGGGCCTTCTGCGATGCGGCGGGGGCGCGGCTCCTCGAGGACGCCGTGCATGTGCTGCGCCCGGTCGGCGGCATCGGCACGGCAGGCGATTTCGTCTGCTACAGCCCGCGCAAGTTCTTCGCGCTGCCCGATGGCGGCGTGCTGGTGGTGCGGGGCGCCGAACTGGGCGCCGCGGCGCGGATGGCGGCGGCGCGGCTGTCGCCGGCGACGGCCGGTGCGTGGCCGTGGCGGCTCAGGACATTGCTGCCGCGCGCGCCGCGGCGCGGACCGGCGCCACCGATCGGCATCGAGCATCAGGCGCCGCAGCCGCCGCCGCAACCGGCGCTGTGGATGAGCCGGTACACGCGGGCGCGGCTCGCGGCGCTGGCGGCGAGCGGGCAGCTCATGGCCGAGGAGCGCCGCCAGCAGGCGGTCGTCGCGCAGATCGCCGGGGCGCTCGGCGGCTGGCGCGGGCTCGAGGTGCTGGCCATGGCCGACGGGGCAACACCCTATTTCTTCGCCATGCGCGGGCGCGATGCGGCGTCGGTCGCCGTGGCGCTCGCCGAATTGCGGCAGGCGGGCGCTGTCGTCGCGCCGTGGCCGGGCCTGCCGCCCGAAGTGCTGGCCGCGCCGGAGCGCCATGCGACGGCGTTTCACATCCGCCGCACGCTGCTGCGCTTCACGCCGCGCGAGATGGCGCGGCGACGCCCCCTCGATTTCCTCGCGGCGCTGGCGCTGGCGCCGGAGCCGGCTGTCGGACGCCGCCTTGCCAGCCCTGCCTAAGCATATTGCGATCCATGACCAGCCTGCCGCGTTCGAGGCGCTGGCGCCGGACTGGGACGCGCTGCAGGCGCGCTCCATCGGGCAGGCGCCCTATACGCGCCATGACTGGCTGAGGGCGTGCTGGGTGCGCCATGAGGAGCGGCATGACTGGCGGCTCCACATCGTCACCGCCACCCATGCGGGGCGGCTGGTGCTGGCCCTGCCGCTGCGGGCGCGCCGCCTGCCCTTCGGCTTTTACACGCTGGCGTCGATCGATTCGGGGACGCCGTTCTATAGTGATATCCTCGTCGAGGATTCCGAGGATGGGCGGGCGGCGGCAGCGGTGGCAGGTGCGTGGCTCGCGGCCGATCGGTGCCTGCTCAAGGCGCGCTTCAACTATGTACCGGACGGCGCGGCGCTCGGGCTGCTGCGCGGCACGGGACGGTGGTACGAACGCGGCCGGCTCCGCGTTGGCCAGCTCGACCTTACGGGATTTGCGAGCCCGGAGGCGTTTCTCAGGGCGCAGTCGAAGAGCTTTCAGCGCGACGTCAAGGCGTGCGCGCGCCTGCTGGCGCGCGAGGGCGGGCAGTTCCGGCGCCTCACGACACCAGAGTCGGCGCAGCCGGTGCTCGACTGGATCTTTGCGACCAAGAGCGCGCAGCTTGCGGCGCGGGGGAAGCTCGGGGCGTGGTTTGCCGCGCCGCAGACGCGAACGCTGTTCTCCGCGGCGCTGCGCGACGGGCTCGCCGACGGCAGCGCGGCGCTCTTTGCGCTCGACATCGGCGGGCGGCTGGTGGCGGCGGAGCTGGTGTTCTGCGCCGGCGGCACGATCTATCTGTCGAAGAGCGCCTACGATCCCGCCTTCGGGCAGTATTCGCCCGGCACCTATGTGCGGCTGCGGCTGATCATGGAGCTGATGGCGGAGGGGCTGCAGCGCGTCGATTTCATGATCGGCGACCATGCATGGAAGACGCGGCTGCGCTCGGGCACGAACGAGGTGAGGCATCATCGGCTGGCGGGGCCGCTGCTCGCCCCGTTCACGACGCGCTAGGCGGGCTGCACGAGGTTGGCCATGAGCCGGAAGGCGCCGGGCACCAACCGGTCGAGCTGGTGGTGGAGGACGAGGCTCGTATGGGTGTGCCGGCCGCGCCCGACGGGCGCCGACAGGAGGCTGCCGAGGAGCGGCGCCTCGCCGGCATCGTGCATGGCGAGCAGCGGCACATAGGCATCGTCCCACTGCGCGGCGAAGTAGAGGCCGCGTTCCTTGTCCCAGCCGGCCCAGTCGTCCGGGCCGATGCGGTTGGGGCCGGCGAGCAGCGCGTGGTCGGGCGCCAGCACCTCGACCGGCGCGGCGGGGTCGGTGACGCGCCAGCGCAGCGAGGGGGAGCCGATGACGAGGCGGCGCGGCGGCGTGTGGTCGGGGTCCCAGCCGTCGGAGGGCCGGTGGTAGAGCGTCAGCAGATGCCCGCCCGCCTCGACCCAGCGGTGGAGGCGCTCGGTCGCGGCGGCGAGGTCGGGGCGCCGGCCAAACGCTAAGATGCCGATAACGATGGTGGTGTAGGCGGCGAGGTCGCCGGCCAGCGCCTCGGCATCGAGGTCGGTGACGCTCAGCCCCATGCGGCGCAGCCAGAGGCCGACGCGGTCGCTGCCGCCGCCGACATAGCCGAGGCGCGCGCCGGCGGGCAGGCTGAGGTCGAGCGCGAGGAGGCCGAGGGTTTGCGGCAGGGCGACATGGACGGGCGCGATATGCGGATAGGCGAGGGTCGCGATGCTATGGGCCGGGGCGCCGCCGAGCGCGAGGCCGAGCTGGTGGCGGCCGGCGGCGAGGTTGCGGTCGAGATGCAGATGCAGGCCAGCGGGCGTTTCGGCCGCGGTGACGCCGGTGAGCGGCGCGAGCGTCACGGGCGCCGGCGGGCCGTCGCGGCGCAGCGCGATATCGGCGTTGTGCGGCAGGCGGCCGAGCGGCACGACGAGGGCGTCGGGATCGAGCGCCAACGTCTGCACCGGCACGATCTCCAGCGGCTCCTCGAAGGGGATGTCGAGGCGGAGGCGACGGCCGGCGACGGTGGCTTCGAGCGTTACGCCGGTCGCGGCGCCGAGGCTGGAGAACGTCTCGGCAAAGGGCGTCGTCAGCGGCGCGTCGGCGGCGATGGCGAGCGGCAAGCGGGTGAGGCCGTCGGCGGTCGTCGCGGGGCCGGCCGTCACGCCGGCCGGCAGGCGCGGGGTGATGGCGAGGTCGGCGGCGTCGGGCACGGTGGCGTGGACGACGAGCGTCGCCGTGCCGCCGGGGACGAGCGCCGCCGGCTCGAGCCAGGCGCCGGCAGCGAGGCCGCCGGCGAGGGCGAGGGCGGCGTCGATCTCGACGCGCTTGCGGGCGAGGCGGTGGCCGTGGCGGGCGGTGGCGTCGACGGTGAGGTGCGCCGCCGCCATGTCGATCTGCGCGGCGGCAGCGGCGAGCGCCGTGGCGATGGCGGCGCGGTCGGGGAAGGCGGCGGTGGCGGTGGCGATGGCCTGCTGCGCCGCGGCCAGCGCCGTGCCGGTCGGCCCGCCCAGCGCGGCGCCAAGCGCGCCGAGATCGGCGGGGAGGTGGTCGGCGATGTCGGTCTCGGCACCGTCGGGGCCGAGCGCCAGATGCAGCGGCCAGCTCTGCCTGGGCGTCGGCGACCAGTGGCCCATGCCCTGCGTCGCATGAAAGGCGCGCGAGACTTCGCCGAGCTCGTCATAGGCGAGGCCGGTGGCGGGGTCGGGGCCCGTCGCGGCCACCACGAGGCTGGCGTTGGGCGGCGGCACCTCGTCGTCATAGGTGCCGCCGCCGCCCGACCAGGCCGGCAGGTAGAATTTCGCCACCTGCCAGGGTGTGAGGCCCTCGATCAAATGCTCGGGGAAGGCGGCGGGGTCGGCGGCCAGCGCGATGGCGGTGTGTGCCGCCTCGGTCATGGCGCGGTGGTGGCCGTGCTGGCCGGGCACGTCGAGGAAGGTCGGGACGACGATGTCGGGCCTGTCGCGGCGATAGGCGCGCACCAGCCGCTCCAGCAGGCGCTCGCGGCCCCAGCGGCGGAGCGTGTCGGCGCCGTCCTTGGAGAAGCCGAAATCGTGGACCGGATCGTCGGGGCCGAAGCCGAGCCAGGCGATGTCGGCGTCGAGCGCCTGGGCGGCCGCCTCCATCTCGCGGCTGCGCAGGGCGCCGAGCCGGGTGCCGCGCTCGGGACCGATGCCGTTCTGGCCGCCCTCGCCGCGCGTCGAGCAGGCGATGACGACGCGCAGGCCGCGCTCGAAACGCAACAGCGCCAGAAGGCCGCTCTGCTCGTCGTCGGGATGGGCGCCGGTGTTCATCACCGTCAGCACCGAGCCGAGGCGCGACAGCGCGCGGTGAAGCTCGACGAGGAGAGGGCGCGCCCTGTGACGGTTCAGACGCTCGCGGCCGGTCAGCATGGGGGACTCCCTTGAGGTGGGCGAAGGCTAGGCGGCGGCGCGGCGCCGTTCAACCCGTGAAGACCAGTTGACAGGTTTGCGGCCAGAGAAGACGCTGGGCGATGGAGCGGCGCTGGCCGCCCGCAGGAGTAGGCAAGCCGGCCGTGCCGTCATGGCATGAGCGGGCGAACGGAGAAAACGATATGCGCAATCGGTTGACACTTGCCGGCCTGGCCGCCGGGGCGAGCCTGTTCGTCGTGATGGGTGCGGCGCAGGCCGTGGAGATCGACTACTGGCAATATGTGTTCGAGACGCGCGTCACGGCGATGGACGAGCTCATCAAGAATTTCGAGGCCGCCAACCCCGACATCACCGTCAAGCAGACGACCTTCCCCTATGCCGACTACCAGACCAAGGTGATCGCCGCGCAGGCGGCGGGCAACGGGCCGGACGTCTTGCAGTTCTTCTATGGCTGGCTCGACCAGTTCCAGAAGGGCGGCGTGCTGCAGCCGCTCGATCCGGCGGTGTTCCCGACGGCCGAGATCGAATCGGAGTTCTTCCCGATCATCACGGCGGTGAAGCGCGGCGATGCCTATTACGGCCTGCCCACGGCGGTGCGCTCGCTGGCGCTGTTCTACAACAAGAAGCTGCTCGACGAGGCGGGTGTGGCGCCGCCGCAGACGCTGGACGAGCTGGTGTCGGTGGCCAAGGCGACGACCAAGACCGATGGCGGCGGCAACATCACGCAGGAAGGCATCACGCTCGACTTCGCCGGCCAGGACCACCAGTGGTGGCGCGAGGTGCTGGTGCGTCAGTTCGGCGGCGAGCCCTATGACGCCGACGGCAACGTCGCCTACAATTCCGACGCCGGCCTCAAGGCGCTGGAGTTCTACACGGGCCTGCAGACCAACGAGAAGGTCGGCATGTCGGGCTTCATGGACGAGGGCCAGGCGGCGTTCAAGGCGGGCCTCGCGGCGCTCACCATCGACGGCACCTTCCGGCTCGGCTCGTTCGGCGCCATCACCGATTTCGACTGGGGCGTGGTGGAGCTGCCGGCCAATGCCGACGGGCTGCGCTCGAACTATGCGAGCTACTTCGCCAACGGCATCGGCTCGGGGGCGCAGGGCGAGGAAAAGGCGGCGGCCGAGAAGTTCCTGCAATACATCACCTCCGACGAGGCCATGCAGATCTGGCTCAAGACCGTGGGCGAGCTGCCGGCGCGCAAGTCGGCGGCGCTGACCGACGCCAACCTGGCCGACCCGATCTACGGGCCGTTCCTCAAGGCGCTCGACTATGCGCACACGACGCTGTTCGTCGATGAGGCGGGCGAGCGGCAGACGGCCATCGACATGGTCAACCGCGTGCTGCTCGAGGACCAGGCACCCAAGGATTCGCTGGCGGAAGCCGCGGCCGCCGAGCAGGCCATCATCGACGCCGCCAAGAAGAAGTAAGGCTTGGCCACCACGACCGAAACCGCCCCGTCCGGCGCGCCGCACGGCCGCCCCGGATGGGGCTTGACGCTGCAGGGCCGCAAGGTCGCCTGGGCGTGGGGCTTCCTCGCGCTGCCCATCGTCTTTTACTGCTGGATCCGGTTCTATCCGACGCTGCAGGCGTTCTGGATGTCGTTCACCGACTGGGACCTGCTCAACAGCGCCAATTTCGTCGGCTTCGACAATTACGCCAAGCTGTTCGCCGATCCGGTGTTCTGGAAGGTGTTCCGCAACACCTTCACCTATCTCATCGTCGGCACGCCGGTGAGCCTCGTCGTCTCCTTCGTCATCGCCTTCTATCTCGACCGCGTGCGCTTCATGCACGGGTTCATCAGGGCGCTCTACTTCATCCCCTTCCTCACCACGGCGGCGGCGGTGGCGTGGGTGTGGCGCTGGTTCTACCAGCCGATCCCGGTGGGGGTGATCAACGGCTTCCTGAGCCAGATCGGTCTGCCGGCGCAGCCCTTCCTGCGCACGCCGCAGCAGGCGCTGGGCTCGATCCTGGTCACCGGCATCTGGGCCGGGCTGGGCTTCCAGATCATCATCTTCCTCGCCGGCCTGCGTGCCATCCCGCAGACCTATTACGAGGCGGCGCGCATCGACGGGCTGGGCGAATGGGCGATCCTCAGGAAGATCACCTTGCCGCTGCTCAAGCCGACGACGATCTTTCTCGTGGTGTTCTCCTCGATCGGGTTCCTAAGGATCTTCGATCAGGTCTACAACATGACCACCAATGATCCGGGCGGGCCGCTCAATTCGACCAAGCCGCTGGTGCTGATGATCTACCAGACGGCGTTCCGCTCGTTCGACATGGGCTATGCGGCGGCGCAGACCGTGGTACTGTTCCTCGTGCTGCTGGTGGTGTCGCTGCTGCAGCTTTACCTGATGAGGACGAAATGAGCGTCGCGGCCCTCGGCGAGCGCGAATTGCCGGCGAACCGGCGCGCTGTCCGGCCCGGCCGCGTCATCACGTGGACGCTGCTGTTCATCGGCGGCGTGCTGATGGTGACGCCGCTGCTCTACATGTTCTCGACCTCGCTCAAGACGGCGGGACAGGTCTACGATCTGCGCCTCATCCCGGTGGCGCCGACCTTCGACAACTATATCAAGGTGTTGAGCGACGGCACGTTCCTGCGCTGGTTCTTCAACTCGCTGTTCGTCGCGACGGCAGTGACGCTCTCCAACGTCTTCTTCGACAGCCTCGTGGGCTATACGCTGGCCAAGTTCCAGTTCCGCGGGCGCTATTTCATTTTCCTTGCGATCCTGTCGACGCTGATGATCCCCACCGAGATGCTGGTGATCCCGTGGTACCTGATGTCGAGCCAGCTCGGCTGGCTGGACAGCTATTGGGGCATCATGTTCCCCGGCATGATGACGGCCTTCGGCACCTTCCTCATGAAGCAGTTCTTCGAGGGCGTGCCCGACGATTTCCTCGAGGCGGCGCGGGTGGACGGGCTCAACGAGTTCACCATCTGGTGGAAGGTGGCGATGCCGCTGGTGACGCCGGCGGTGTCGGCGCTCGCCATCTTCACTTTCCTCGGCAACTGGACGGCGTTCTTCTGGCCGCTGATCGTCACCACCAGCAATGAGCTCTATACGTTGCCAGTGGGCATTTCGAGCTTTTCGGACGCGCAGGATACCAAGTGGGAGATGATCATGACGGGCGCGGCGATCGGCACCATCCCGACGCTGCTCGTCTTCCTGCTGCTGCAACGGTTCATCGTGCGCGGCGTCATGCTGGCGGGGCTCAAGGGCTGATGGACATGCCGGCTGCCAGCGACACCAGCCGCTTCCCCGACGCGACCTATGCGCAAACGGTGCTGGCGCCACTGTTCGAGGGCGCCAAGGCGCATCATGTCGCGGGCTTTCGCCGCATCGACCGGGCGCATCTGGTGATGCTCGCCGAGACCGGCATCCTGCCGGCCGACCAGGCGGCCGCCATCGCACGGGCGCTCGCCGCCATCGACGCCGAGATCGACATCGCGGCACTCACCTATACGGGCGAGGTCGAGGATTATTTCTTCCTCATCGAGAAGGAGCTGAAGGGGCGGCTCGGGCCCGACCTCGGCGGGCGGCTGCACACGGCGCGCTCGCGCAACGACATCGACCACACGCTGTTCAAGCTCAGGCTCAAGGCCGAGATCGATGCCTTGTCGGTGCGGCTCGACACGCTGCTCGCGGCGCTGATCGCCAAGGCGGGCCGCGAGACGGAAACGCTGATCGTCGCCTATACGCATGGCCAGCCGGCGCAGCCGACGACGTTCGCGCATTATCTCGGGGCGATGATCGAGGTCCTGATCCGCGACATGGAGCGGCTCGAGGCGGCGCGTGCCATCGTCGATCGCTCGCCGATGGGTGCGGCGGCGATCACCACAACGGGCTTTCCCATCGACCGGGCGCGCATGGCGGAACTGCTCGGCTTTGCCGCGCCGCTGCAGAATTCCTATAGCTGCATCGCGGCGGTGGACTACATCGCCGCGACCTATGGGGCGCTGGAGCTGCTGTTCCTGCACCTCGGGCGGCCGATCCAGGACCTGCAATTCTGGACCAGCTTTGAGGTCGGCCAGATCTATGTGCCGAACGCGTTCGTGCAGATCTCCTCGATCATGCCGCAAAAGCACAACCCCGTGCCGATCGAGCATATGCGGCATCTGGCGAGCCAGACATTGGGGCGGGCGCGCGCCGTGCTCGACATCATGCACAACACGCCCTTCACCGACATGAACGACAGCGAGGGCGAGACGCAGGCCTTCGGCTACGAGGCCTTCGCCAGCGGCGGGCGCGTGCTCGACCTTATGGCGGCACTCTATGGCGCCATCGAGATCGACGGCGCGCGCGTTGCCGACAACATCAGGCGCTCGTGCATCACCGTGACCGAACTGGCCGACACGCTGGTGCGCGCGGCGGGATTGTCGTTCCGGCAGGCGCACGAGATCGCCGCGCAGGTGGCGCGTGCCGTCGTCGCCAGGGGCGGCGATCTCGGCACGGACGGCTTCGCGCCGTTCCGCGAGGCGTTCGCGGCGGCGACCGGGCGGGCGCCGGAGATGGATGCGGCGCGCTTCGCCGAAATCGTCTCGCCAGCCTATTTCGTCGCGGTGCGCGACCGGCTGGGCGGGCCGGCGCCGGCGGCGATGGCGGCGGCGCTCGCGACCTATCGCGCCGCAGCGGCCGACTTCATCGCGCGCCGCCGACGGCAGGCGGACGCCGAGGCTGCGGCAAGCGCCCTGCTGGAGCGCCGTTTCAACGATGTGATGGGAGCTGCGTGATGGCCGCGATCACCCTCGACAAGCTGACCAAGCGCTATGGCAAGGTGACGGCGGTGCGCGGCATTGACCTGGCGATTGCCGATGGCGAGTTCATCGTTCTGGTGGGGCCATCGGGCTGCGGCAAATCGACGACGCTCAGGATGATCGCCGGGCTCGAGGATATTTCGGGCGGCACGGTGACCATCGGCGGCACGGTGGTCAACCAGCTCGACCCCAAGCAGCGCAACATTGCGATGGTGTTCCAGAACTACGCCATCTATCCGCATCTGACGGTGGGCCAGAATATCGGCTTCGGGCTCTACACCTCGAAGCTGCCGCAGGCCGAGCGGCGGGCGCGCATCGCCGCCGTGGCGCAGACGCTGGGGCTCGAGGAGCTGCTGAGCCGCCGCCCGGCCGAGCTCAGCGGCGGCCAGCGCCAGCGCGTCGCCATCGGCCGGGCGATGGTGCGCGACCCGGTGGCGTTCCTCTTCGACGAGCCGCTCAGCAATCTCGACGCGCAATTGCGCGCACAGATGCGCATCGAGATCAAGCGGCTGCACCAGCGGCTGGGCACGACCACCGTCTATGTGACGCACGACCAGATCGAGGCGATGACGATGGCCGACCGCATCGTGGTGATGCGCGACGGCGTGATCCTGCAGGTGGGCACGCCCATTGAGCTCTACGAGGCGCCGGCGGACGTGTTCACGGCGCGCTTCATCGGCAGCCCGTCGATGAACCTGTCGGCGGCGACGATCGGCGCCGACGGGGCGCGCGTGCCGGGCGCCGCAGCGCCGCTGCGCCTGCCGGCCGCGGCAGGTCAGAACGTGCTGGTCGGGGTGCGGCCGAACGACCTCGTGGTGGGCGCGGCGGCGGAGGGTGGGCTCACGCTGCGCGGCATGGTGAACGCCGTCGAGCCGCTGGGAGCGGAGACGCTGGTGCATCTCGACGCCGAGGGGACGCCGTTCATCGCCACGGCGTCGGGCAAGACCATCCCCGCCGTCGGCAGCACGATCACGGCGAGCGCCGCGCCCGGCGCGCTCTATCTGTTCGATGCCGCGAGCGAGCGGGCCCTCGGCCGGGCGTAAGCCTATTGGAACATATGTTCCGAATTGACTTTCGGCGGAACGCATGATCCCTGTGAGCCCCGTGTCGTAAGGCAGGGAGGCAGGACAGATGGCACTCAATTTCGCGTTGCTGGGCGCCGGGCGCATCGGCAAGGTGCATGCGCGGGCGATCACGTCCAATGCCGCGGCGAAGCTGGTGGCGGTAGCCGACGCGGTGCCCGCGGCGGCCGCGGCACTGGCGGCGCAGTATGGCGCCGAGGTGCGCAGCATCGAAGCGATCCGCGACGCGGCCGATATCGACGCGGTGGTGATCTGCACGCCGACCGACACTCATGCCGACCTCATCGAGATGTTCGCGCGGGCGAAAAAGCCGATTTTCTGCGAGAAGCCGATCGACCTCGATGTCGGGCGCGTCAGGCGGTGCCTCGATGTGGTGGCGGCGAGCGGCGTGAAGCTGATGGTGGGGTTCAACCGCCGGTTCGACCCGCATTTCCGCGCCGTGCATGAGGCCGTCGCGCGCGGCGACATCGGCGCGGTGGAGATGGTGACCATCGTGTCGCGCGATCCGGGTCCGCCGCCGCTCGATTATATCGGGCGCTCGGGCGGCATTTTCCGCGACATGACCATTCACGATTTCGACATGGCGCGGTTCCTCATCGGTGAGGAGATCGAGACGGTCATGGCGCAGGCCTCGGTGCTGGTCGATCCGGCCATCGGCAAGGCGGGCGATTATGACAGCGCCAGCATCATGCTGGCGACGGCGAGCGGCAAGCACGCGACCATCTCCAATTCGCGGCGCGCGCTCTATGGCTATGACCAGCGCATCGAGGTGCATGGTTCGAAGGGCGCCGTGGCGGCCGAGAACCAGCGCGCCGTTTCCATCGAGGTGGCGACCGCCGCCGGCTATACGCGCCCGCCGCTGCTCGACTTCTTCATGACGCGCTATATCGAGGCCTATGCCAACGAGATGGCGGCCTTCATCGACGCCATAAGCGGCAAGGCGGAGGCGGCGCCGGGCGGCGCCGACGGGCTTGCGGCGCTGGTCTTGGCCGAGGCGGCGCTGCGCTCGGTGCGCGAGGGGCGCGCCGTCAAGGTGTCCGAGATCACGGGCTGAGCAGCCACTCGTGCTCGGCGGCGTTGTGGAATTTCCACGTGCGGCGCGGGCCGGCCATGACGTTGAGATAATAGAGGTCGTAGCCATGCACGGCCGCCACCGGGTGGTAGCCGCGCGGCACCAGCGTCACGTCGCCGTCCTCGATGACCAGCGCCTCGTCGAGGCTGCGGTCGTCGGTATAGACACGCTGCATGGCGAAGCCCTGCGGCGGATTGAAACGGTGATAATAGGTCTCCTCGAGCTGCGATTCGTGCGGCAGGTTGTCGGTGTCGTGCTTGTGCGGCGGATAGGACGAGGTGTTGCCGCCCGGCGTGATGACCTCGACGACGAGCAGGGAATGGGCCGGCTCGGTCTCGGGCAGGATGTTGGTGACGTAGCGGGTGTTCGAGCCCGTGCCGCGGGTGATCCGGGCGGGGATGTCGAGGATGCGCGCCGGATAGTCGCCGCCGCCCGGCGCGGTGCAGAGGGCAAGCTCGAGCCGCGATGTCGCCTCGACCCGCCAGTCGGCATGGGCGGGGACATAGACGGCGGCGGGCGGGCCGTCGAACGGGCTCGTCCGCCCGCCCAACTCGCCGAACTGCTTGCCGCCGACGGTGACGCGGCCCTGGCCGGCGACGAAGACGAGGCAAAGCTCGCTGTCTCCGGTATTGTCGTGCGCGGTGCGGCCGGGCTCGAGCGTAGCGATCTCGAAGCCGACATAGGTCCAGCCGGCGCTGTGCGGCGTCACGGCGATGTGCCCGTCGGTGGGGCGCTTCAGGCGCAGCTCACTCATTTGGGAAATCCTTCGGTGGCGACGGTGTAGCCGGCGGCGGTCATGACGCGCATGAGCTCGGCATAGCCGATCTGCGCCATCTTGAGCGGGGGGTTAAGGCGCGGGTCCTGCTCGGCCTCGACCACGAACCAGCCTTCATAGCCATGATCGGCGAGGCGCTGCACGATGGCACCGAAATCGAGCGCGCCGTCGCCGGGCACGGTGAAGGCGCCGAGCGCCACGGCGTCGAGAAAGCTCTGGCGGCTGCGGTCGAGCGCGTCGATGACGGGGCGGCGGATATCCTTCACATGGACATGCCGGATGCGCGCGTGGTGCTTGTCGATGGCGCGCAATACGTCGCCGCCGGCGAAGGCGAGGTGGCCGGCGTCGAGCAGCAGCGGGATGCCGTCGCCCGAGGCGCGCATGAAGGCGTCGAGCTCGGGCTCGGTCTCGATCACGGCGGCCATGTGGTGGTGATAGGCGAGCGGCATGCCTTCGTCGGCGCACCATTCGCCGAAGGCGGTGACCTTTCTCGCATAGGCTTCCATCTCGTCGTCGGCCAGCCTGGGCTTGGTGGCGAGCGGCCTGGTGCGGTCGCCCTGGATGGAGCGGCCGACCTCGCCATAGACGATGCAGGGGGCGCCGACCGCCTTGAACAGCTCGATCATGGGCTGGATGCGGTCCTTGTTGGCCGTCAGCTCCTCATCGACCAGCGTGCCCGAGAACCAGCCGCCGCACAAAGTCACGTCGGCGGCGCGCAGGATCGGCAGCATCACCGCCGGATCGCGCGGGAAGCGGCGGCCCATCTCCATGCCGGTGAAGCCGGCCGAGCGCGACTGGCGGAGGCACTCCTCGAGCGACACGTCGTCGCTGAGCTCGGCCAGATCGTCGTTCCACCAGGCGATGGGCGACATGCCCAGTTTGGCCAGCATCGGGGTTCTCCCTAGAATTTCTGCGCCTTGACGGCGTCTTCATAGGCGCGGCGGGCAGCGTTGACCTCGGGCCGCGCGGAGACCTCCGGCACCGCCACGTCCCACCAGTGGCCACCGGCCTCGGTGGACAGCAGGGGATCGGTGTCGATGACGATGACCGAGGGGCGCGTGTCGGCCTCGGCCTCGTGCAGCAGGGCTTCGAGCTCGGCGATGGAGCTGGCCTTGCGCGCCACGGCGCCCATGGATTCGGCGTGCTTGACGAAGTCGATCTCGGGCATCGCCTCGTGGCGCGTGTCAGCGAACAGGTTGTTGAAATTGGCGCCGCCGGTCGCCATCTGCAAGCGGTTGATGCAGCCGAAGCCGCGATTGTCGAGGACGATGACGGTGAGCTTGGCGCCCAGCATGACGGCGCTCGACAGCTCGGAATTGAGCATCATGTAGCTGCCGTCGCCGACCATGACGATGACGTCGCTCTGGGGTTTCGCCAGCTTGACGCCGAGGCCGCCGGCGATCTCGTAGCCCATGGTCGAATAGCCATATTCGAGGTGGTAGCTGCCCGGCGCGCCGGCCGGCCAGAGCTTGTGCAACTCGCCGGGCAGGCCGCCGGCGGCGCAGACCAAAGTCACGTCCGAGCCGCGGGCGCGGTGCACGGCGCCGATCACCTGCGCGTCGGAGGGCAGCGCGTTGGTGGGGGCGAGGACGGCGGCGGCTTCCTCGAGCCAGTGGGCTTTCGCGGCGGCAGCGGTTTCGGGCCAGCTTGCCGGGCTGCGCCAGGCGCCGAGCTCGGCCGTCAGCGCGGCGAGGCCGACCCTGGCATCCGTCACCAGCGGCAGGGCGCGGTGCTTGCCGGCATCGAAAGGCTGGACGTTGAGACCGACGAGCCGCATATCGCCGGCCTTGAACAGGGCCCAGCTACCGGTGGTGAAATCCTGCAGCCGGGTGCCGATGGCGAGGACGAGATCGGCCTCGGCGGCGAGGCGGTTGCTGGCCGACGAGCCGGTGACGCCGACCGCGCCCATGTTGAGCCGGTGGTCGTGCGGCAGCGAGGATTTGCCGGCATTGGTCTCCATCACCGGGATGGCATGCGCTTCGGCGAAGGCGCGCAAATCCGCGGCGGCTTCGGAATAGAGCACGCCGCCGCCGGCGATGATCACGGGTTTTTGCGCCGCCCTGAGGGCGGCGACGGCCGCCGCCAGTTCGCGGGCGTCGGGGCCGGGCCGGCGCGGCATCCACACGGTCTCGGCGAACATTTCGGCGGGATAGTCGTAAGCCTCGGCCTGCGTGTCCTGGCAGAGGGCGAGGGTCACGGGGCCGCATTCGGCCGGATCGGTCAGGACCTGCATGGTGCGGCGCAAAGCGGGGATGAGCTGCTCGGGCCGGGCGATGCGATCGAAATAGCGGCTCACCGGGCGGAACACGTCATTGGCGCTCACCGTGCCATCGCCCCAGTCCTCGACCTGCTGGAGCACGGGGTCGGGGCGGCGATTGGCGAAGACGTCGCCGGGCAGGAGCAGCAGCGGCAGGCGGTTGACGTGGGCGAGCGCGGCGGCGGTGACCATGTTGGTGGCGCCGGGGCCGATGGAGGAGGTGACGGCCATCATGCGGCGGCGGAAGCTCGCCTTGGCGAAGCCGATGGCGGCGTGCGCCATGCCTTGCTCGTTCTGGCCGCGATAGGTCGGCAGCTCGTCGCGTACCTGATAGAGCGCCTCGCCGAAACCGGCGACGTTGCCATGCCCGAAAATGGCGAAGACGCCGCCGAAGATGGGCACCAGCCGGCCGTCGATCTCGGTCTTCTGGCGGGTGAGAAAGCGCGCCAGGGCCTGCGCCGTGGTCAGCCTGATCCGTGTCATGTGCGTTCCTCCGCGGCGGCGCCGGCGCGCTGCCAGATGTCCACCAGCGCGGCGAAGCGGCCGGCCATGTCGGTGACGGCCGTCGCGTCATCCATCGTACCGGCGAGCCAGGCGCGCGCGGCGGCGAAAAAGATTGTGCGGCCGACCGCGAAACCCTTGACGCTGCGTGCGGTGCGGGCGGCGGCGAAGCCTTCGGCCAGCACTTCGGGGCTGGCATCGAGGCCGAGCAGCACGACGCCGCGGCAATAGGGGTCGGCGCCGGCGATGACGGCGTCGATCTCGGCCCAGGCGGCGGCGCTGGCCTGCGGCTCGAGCTTCCACCAGTCGGGCTTGAGGCCGGCTGCGTAAAGTTCGCCGAGGGCGCGGGCGAGCGTGTCGTCGGCGAGGGCGCCATGCTTCGAGGCGATGATCTCGATCAGGATCTCGCGACCGACCTTGCGGGCGGCGTCATAGGCGGCGCGGAGCTTGTCGATCTGGGTGGCTTTCAGCGCCGCATCGTCGTCGGGGTGATAAAAGCACAGCACCTTGAGGCAGTGATCGACCGGCCAGTCGATGATGCGGCTGCCGAGGTCCTGCGAGAATTCGAAGTGCAGCGGGCGGCTGCCGGGGTCCTCGACGGGGCGGCCGATCCACAGCTTCGTTGTGGCCACGTCGAACAGGGCGTCGCGGCCGAACTTGTCGTCGAGCAGCATGCCGAAGCCGGGCCGGCCGTCGGCCACCTCGAGGGCCGCCTGCACGGCCAGCCGCTTGAAGGCGATGAGGCGCTCGGGCGTTGCGCCGGGCAGCGCCTCGAGCTGGGCGCGGTGATCGATGGCGAAGGCCATGAGCTCGGGCCAGTCGGTGCGCCGCGTGGTGGCCCAGTGGAGATGGTTGAGCGCCAAATCCTTGCGCAGCGCATGCTCGGGGCTGCCATGGGCGAGGAAGTGGCCGAGCTCCTCCCAACTGGGATATTCGGGGGCGCAGAGCAGGCGCGACACGGCGAAGGCGCCGCAGGCATTGGCCCAGGTGGCGGCGGTGGCGAGCGTCTCGTCGCGCAGCCAGCCGCGCAGGAAGCCGGACATGAAGGCATCGCCGGCGCCGAGCACGTTGTAGACCTCGATGGGAAAGCCCTCGCCGACGATACCCTGTTCGAGGTCGTCGGGGATGGCGCCGTCATAGACGATGCAGCCCATGGCGCCGCGCTTCAAGACGATGGTGGCGGCGGTCACGGCGCGGATGGCGCGCAGCGCCTCGGACAGGGTGTCGGCGCCGGCGGCGATCAGCACCTCCTCCTCGGTGCCGACGACGAGGTCGGTATGGGGCAGCACCTGCTGGTAGACGGTGGTGACGCGCGACGACTTCACATAGCGCGAAAAACCCGCCTCATGGCCGGCGAGGCCCCATAGGTTGGGGCGGTAGTCGATGTCGAAGACGACGCGCACGCCGTTGGCACGGGCGATGCGGATGGCCTTTTTCTGCGCGGCCTCGGCATTGGGCGTCGAAAAATGCGTGCCGGTGACGACGATGGCGCGGGCCGAGGCGATGAGGCTCTCGTCGATGTCGGCTTCGCTCAGCGCCATGTCGGCGCAATCGGAGCGATAAAAGATCATGGGCGAGACGCCCTGGCCCTCGACCGAGAGCAGCACCAGCGCGGTGAGGCGGTCGGGGTCGGTGACGACGCCGCGCGTCTCGACGCCCTCGCGGGTGAGCTGCTCGCGGATGAAGCGGCCCATCTGCTCGTTGCCGACGCGGGTGACGAGGGCCGATCTGAGGCCGAGCCGGGCGGTGCCGATAGCGATGTTGCACGGGCACCCGCCGACCGACTTGGCGAAGCTGCCGACATCCTCGAGCCGCGTGCCGATCTGCTGGCCGTAAAGATCGACCGAGGCGCGGCCGATGGTGACGACGTCGAGCACTGGAGCCTCCCTCACGCTAGCGGGTTCCGGCCGAAGTGAAATACGTATTCCTGTGATGCGTCAACATGGAACATATATTCCGTTCAGGTCTGCCGCCGCTCGGCGACCGCGACGGTGAGGGCCATGGCGAAGGCCATGCTGGCCGAGAGCGAGCGGAAGCCGGCATGGTCGGCCTCGGCCAGGGCGAACCAGACGCGGGCGCAGTCGGCGAGCGGCGAGAAGGCCGAATCGGTGAGGGCCACCACCGGCACACCGCGCGCCGCGAGGGCGCGGGCCTGCGCCGCCGTTTCCGAGGCATAGGGCGAAAAGCTCACGGCGAAGGCGGCGTCGCGCGGGGCGGCCTGGGCCAGTACGTCCTCGTCGATGCCGGCGGCGGTGCCGACGGCGACGCATTTCACCCTGAGCTTGCCGAAGGCGTAGGCGATGTAGCTGGCGATGGGGTAGGCGCGGCGGCGGGCGAGGAGATAGATGGTGTCGGCACCGGCCAGCAGGTCGGTGGCGGCCTCGAAGCCGGCCGGGTCGATGGCGGCGGCAAGGATGTCGAGCGAGCGGTGGCCGGCGGCGGCGAAGCCGGTGAGGATGCCCAGCCCCTCGGGCGGGGCGGCGTCGTCGGCGCGGATGCGGCGCAGGCGCTCCTCATAGGAGGAATTGCGCGCGCGCAGGCGCTCGCGGAACAGCGCCTGCAGGCTCGAAAAGCCGTCGAGGCCGAAGTGGCGGGCGAAGCGCACCAGCGTCGAGGGCTGCACCGCGGCGGCGGCGGCGATGCGCGCGGCGGTCGCAAAGGCCATCTCGTCGGGGTTGTCGAGGGCGAAGGCGGCGACCTGGGTCAGGCGCTTGGGCAGCGTTGCCTTGCGCTTGAGGATGGCGAGGCGCAGCGCGTCGAAATCGCGGGGCGGCAGATCGGTGTCGTCGCTGGCTGGCATGGGCTCGCCTCTTGGTGCGGCGGCATTCGGCGGGCGCGCGGGGCGCCTGTCAAGCAGAAAGGGCGTTCTATAGGATCGCCGGGCGAAATGCCCGTTTCGCGCGGGGCTATGTGCGGCGCGGGCGCGGCCGCACCGAGCGGCGCCAGACCGGCAGCAGCTCGAAGGTGACGGGGGCGTCGGTGGGCGGCCCCTCGGCCTCGAGCAGCGTCACGATATGCGCGGCGATCTGGTCGAGCGGCTGGCGGAAGGTGGTGAGGTCGTAGGCGGCCCAGCCGGCCTGCTCGATATCGTCGAAGCCGATGATGCACAGATCCTCCGGCACGGCGATGGCGAATTCATGCCGTGCCGCATCCATGAAGCCGAGCGCCAGCAGGTCCGTGACGCAGAACACGCCGTCGGGCGGGTCGGACTGCGAGAAGAAGCGGCGTGCCGCCTCGGCGCCGGCAGCGTAGCCGGTGGGGCCGGCTCGGACGGCCCGCGCCACGAGGCCGCTGTCACGCGCGGCGGCAAGAAAGCCGGCCTCGCGCGTGGTGAGGCTGGGGGTGCCGGCGGTGGAGCTGACGAGGCCGAGCCGCTGGCAGCCGGCGCGTTGCAGCAGGAAGCATGCTTCGCGCGCCGCCGCTGCGTTGGCGACGACGATATTGGTGGGGCCGTCGAGGTGGTCGTCGCGGTTGATGAGGATGACGCGCTGGCCATTGGCGAGGCAGGTGGCGATGAGGCTGGGCGCCGGCGCCCCCGACACGACGATCACCGCCTCGGCGCGGTAGTTGACGGTCTTGCGCATGGCGGCGGCCACGGCATCGGGCTCGCCGGTGGTGTTGATGAGCATGCCGATCTTGCCGATGGCCTGCAACTGGCGCGTCACCACATCGACCATGCGCGCCTGATGCGGCGTCGGCAGGTCGGCGACGACGAGGCAGACGATGCCGCTGCGCTCGTGCGACAGGCCGCGCGCCAGATGATTGACGTGGTAGCCCAGCGTTTCGGCGGCGCGCAGCACCTTCTGGCGCGTCGCGGCGGACACGCTGGCGCCGTTGGTGAAGGTGCGTGACACGGCGGAGCGGGACACGCCGGCGAGCCGGGCGACCTCGTCGGCGCTGACGAATGAGCGTTCCTTCGTGTCCATGACGGTCCGGTCCGATAGGGCAGGTTGCACGGCTGTGCAGGGGGCAACGGCTATCCGTCTGCCGGGTGAAAATCAAGCCGCGCCGCGCGGCAGGCGTCCAGCGGAATCTGCAACCGCGTGCAGGGCATCGTTGACAGATGGGCGCCCGAGGCGTGGGGTAGGGCATGGGTCTGCCGTTCTTCACCATCGGCCATTCGACGCGAACGCTCGCGGAGTTCGCGGGCCTGCTGCAACTGGCCGAGGTGAAAATGCTGGTCGATGTGCGCACCGTGCCGCGCTCGCGCACCAATCCGCAATTCAACCGCGACGGGCTGGGGGAGGCGCTCGGCGCCTACCAGATCGGCTACCGGCACAGCGCGGCGCTGGGTGGGCTCAGGGGGCGGCAGAAGGCGATCGGGCCCTCGCCCAACGGCTTCTGGGAGAACCAGAGCTTTCGCAATTATGCCGACTACGCGCTGACGGCGCCGTTTCGCGCCGGGCTGGCGGAGCTGCGCGAGATCGGGGCGCAGCAGCGCACGGCCATCATGTGCGCCGAGGCGGTGTGGTGGCGCTGCCACCGGCGCATCATCGCCGACTATCTTCTGGTTGCCGGCGAAACGGTGTTCCACATTCTCGGCCCCGACAGCATCAAGCCGGCGACGCTGACGCCGGGGGCGCGGCCGGGCGACGAGGGTATCGTCTACCCGGCCGCGGCGCCGGAGGCTTAGCCCTCCATCGTCTTCTTGAACTGCGGCAGGTGCTTCTGCTGCGCTTCGATCATACGCTCGCGATAGATGCCGTAGATGATGTCGGTATCGTGCAGGGTGACGCCGGCGATGGTGGGCGAGGCGAAGACCGGTAGCTCGATGCCGCGCTTGGCGAGCTTTTGCGCGCTCTGCGAGATCAGCTCGTGCATCATGATCATGGCGAGCACTGTCGAGGCGCCCGAGACCGGCCGGCTCCAGCCCTCGATCGGCACGATAGCGTCCTCGATGGGCGCGCCGGTGTCGATGACGATGTCGGCGGCGTCGGCGAGGCGCTTGCCCGAGGAATGGGTGGCGGGCTTGTCGAGATTGGCCTTGGCGGTGATGGCGATGACGGTGAGGCCGCGCGCCTTGCAATAGAGCGCCGTGTCGATGCCCGAGGCGTTGCGGCCGGAATGGCCGAAGATGACGACCGTGTCGCCGGCGTTGATCGGCTGGTGGTCGAGGAATTTCTCGGCGTAGTGCTCGGTACGCTCGAGCCAGAGCAGTTCGCGCACGCCGCCGGCGCCGAGCACGTTGTGCCACATGACGCGCGGGTCGGTCAGCGGGTTGAAGCCGACATAGGAACCGTAGCGCGGGAAGGTCTCCTGCACCGGCAGCACCGAGTGGCCCGAGCCGTAAAGGTGCACGAGGCCCTTGTTGGCGAGGGTTTCGGCGATGGCGTCCGAGGCCTTGCCGAAAGCCTCCTGGTTGGCGTCGCCGGCCGCTTCGGCGAGCTTGAGCAGGCGGCTGATGTAAAGGGTAGACATGGTGGGAGGCCTTTCGGAACGTTACTCTAGATATAGAGGGTCGAGCGGATCTCGTAGCGATCGGCCCGCATGGTGGAGAGGGTGAACTCGAAGGGGCCGCGCGCGTCATAGGCGATGCGCTCGACCTCGAAGGCGGGGGTGCCGGCAGGCAGCGCGATGAGGCCGGCATCGGCGGCGGCGACGCTGCCGACACGGTAGACCTCTCGGGCCCGGACCGGGGCGATGTCGCAATGGGCCCGCAGCCAGTCGTAGAGCGACTGCACCTCGGCGGCGGCGGCCAGCAGGCCGGGCACCCGCGCCTCGGGCAAATGGCTGGTCTGGATGCCGATCGGCATGGCGTTGCCCAGCCGCAGGCGCTTCAGCCGCACGATGGCGGCGCCGGGCGCGATGTCGAGCGCGTCGGCGATGCCGGCATCGGCGGCGATGCGGTCGGCGGCGATGAGGGTGGTGCCGGGGGCCAGTGCCAGCGTCTTCATCTCGTCGGTGAAGCTGTTGAGGCCGCGGGCGCCGGCGAGCATGGCGGCGGCGCGCACGAAGGTGCCGCGGCCGTGCTCGCGGCGGAGGAGACCGGCCTCCTCGAGGTTGCGCAGGGCGTGGCGCACGGTAATGCGCGAGATGCCGAGCATCTCGCACAGGCGGTCCTCGTTGGGGATCTGGGCGCCGGCGGCCCATTCGCCGGCCGCGATGCGGGCGCGCAGCGCCGTCTCGGCCTGGTGCCACAGAGGCTCCGGGCGGCTGCGGTCAGGGCGCAAAAGGGCGATAGGATCAGCCATTGTGCTCTCTCCAGGCGGGACCATAGGCGCCGGCGAGGGCGGCGCCGACGAGGCCGGCGCGCGGCCCGAAGTGGCCGGCGCGCAGGCCGATGCCGCGCAGATGCGGCGGCAGGTGCCGGTCGAGCGCCTGCCGGATCAGCGGGGCGAGCACGTCGAGCGCGGCGGCGACACCGCCGGCGAGGATGATCGCCTCGGGGTCGAGCAGGGCGACGGCGCCAGCGAGGGCGGTGCCGAGCGCCGTCATCGGCGGCGTGAGGGCGGCGATAGCCTTGGCATCGCCGACACGGGCGTCGGCGACGAGGGCGAAGCCGTCGGTGAGACCGAGGCCACGGGCGGCGGCATCGAGGGCGCGGCCCGAGGCGTGGCGTTCGAGCCAGCCGCTGCGGTCCTCGCCCGGATCGGCGAGGTCGGCGGCGGCCCAGCCGAAGGAACAGGCGCCGCCGTGGCGGCCGGCGACGATGCGGTCGCCGGCGAGCACGGCCGAGCCGATGCCGGTGCCGATGGCGAGCAGGATGGCGTCGGAAAGGTCACGGGCGGCGCCGGCTTCGGCTTCGGCAAGGAGGCCGAGCTGGGCGTCGTTGCCGAGCCCGACGCTGATGCCGGGCAAGGCCGCGGCAAGGTCGAGGCCGTCGAGCCATGAGAGGTTCGGCACCCAGTCGCAGCGCGTGCCGGTGGTGAGGCCGGGTACGCCGATGCCGAGGCGCGTGGCGCCGAGGCGTGCGAGCTGGCCATGCAGCAGCGACAGGAAATCGTCGCGGCTCGCGGGGGCGGCCATTTCGGCGAGCGGTTCCACCGCGGCGGGGGCGTCCGCGGTGGCGCGGCCGGCGCGGCAGCGCGTGCCGCCAAGGTCGATGGCGAGGATAATGTCGCTCATCCCTTCACCCCCGAGGCGACGATGGAATCGACGAAGAAGCGTTGCAGCAGGACGAAGAGCAGCACCGGCGGCAGCACGGCGAGGGTGGCGCCGGCCATGACGAGGCCGGTGTTCATGGCGCCGCGGTTGTAGCTCAACAGCCGTGAGAGCGAGATGACGATGGGGTAGGCGTCGGCGTTACCCTGCAGCACGGTCAGCGGCCACAGATAGCTGTTCCAGTGATAGACGAAGGCGAACAGCGTCAGCGCCGCGAGGGCAGGCAGCACGGCGGGCGCGACGATGGTGAAGAGGATGCGCAGCTCCGAGGCGCCATCGACGCGCGCCGCCTCGAGCAATTCGTCGGGCACGTCCTTGATGAACTGGCGCATGAGGAAGATGCCGAAGGCGTTGGCGAGGTTGGGGACGAGCACGCCGGCCAGCGTGCCGTTGAGCCCGAGATAGCCGGTGAGCCGGTAGAGCGGGATGAGCGTCACGATGGGCGGCAGGAACATGCTGGCGATGAGCAGCGCGAACAGCGCCTCGCGATAGCGGAAGTGGTATTTGGCGAAGGCGTAGCCGGCCATCAGGCTGGTGACGAGGATGGCCGCCGTGGTGACGAGCGCGATGACCGACGAGTTGAGGAAGGAGCGGCCGAGATCGATGACGCCGGCCACCTGCGCATAGGCGTCGAGATTGGGGCTCGCCGGCAGCCAGACGGGCGGCACCTGCATCGTCTCCTGCGGCGTCTTGAGGCTGGTCAGCACCATCCAGGCCAGCGGGAAGGCGGCGATTACGGCGACGGCGATGATGACGAGCGTCAGCAGCGCGCGGCCGGGGGTGAGGGCGCGGCGCGGCGTCTCCAGGAGGCGACGGTCGGCGAGGGCGGCGCTCACAGCGGCTTCTCCCGCGACCGCGCGAAGGCGAAGAGCGCGGCGATGGCGACGACGAGGCCGAGCATCATGGTCACCGCCATGGCCGAGCCGAGCCCGCCCTGGGCGCGTTCGATGCCGACGCGGCGGATGTGGTAGGTGAGCACATTGGTGGCGTTCACCGGGCCGCCCTGGGTGATGAGCGCCACCGGCTCGAAGATCTGCACGGCATTGATGATGGCGATCACCGCCGAGAACAGCAGCGTGCTGGAGAGCAGCGGCAGGGTGATCCACACGAAGCGCTGCACGGCGCCGGCGCCGTCGATGCGCGCCGCTTCGTAGAGGCTCGCCGGGATCTGGGTGAGGCCGGCGACGGCGAGCACGGTGAAATAGCCCATCTGCTGCCAGACATTGAGCACGACGATGGAGCCGAGCGCCGTCTGCGGCGCCGACAACCAGGTCTGGGGCGGGATGCCGACCCAGCCGAGGATCTGGTTGAGCGGGCCTTCGGTGGGCGAATAGAGCTTCGAAAAGACCAGCGCGATGGCGATCATCGGCACCATGTAGGTGGAGAACAGCACGGTGCGCAGCATGACGCCGCCGGGCGCCAGCGTCTGGTGGACCAGCAGGCCCAGCCCCACCGACAGGGGCAGCAGCACCACCACCGAGGCGAGGGTGTAGAGCGCCGTATTGACGAGCGCCGCCTTGAAGTCGCGCCCCACCGAGGTGTTGGCGAAGATGTCGAAGAAGTTCTGCAGGCCGACGAAGCGCGCGGTGTCGAAGCCGGTCTGGGTCGACCATTGAGTGAAGGACAGCGCGATGGTCAGCGCCATCGGCACGAGGATGAAGACGCCCAGCAGCACGGTTGCCGGGGCCAGCATGACGATTGCCGAGCGGTGCTGCGTGGTGTGCATGAGGGAGCGCGTCGTGGGGTTATGGTTCGGGCGGGGACTATGCCCCGCCCGGACCGGCTGCGGGAGGTGCAGCGTTACTGGGCGTTGCGCTCGAGGATCTCGACCGCGTCGGCCTGTGCCGTCGCCTGTGCGTCGGCCGCCGAGAGCTGGCCGAACTGCATGGCTTCGAGGGTCTTTTGCAGCGATTCGGAGAATTCCTGGCCGCCCAGCACCACCGGGAAGGGCTTGGCGTCGCCCAAGGTCGAGGTGTAGCCGACGAGGAACGGGTCGCTCGCCAGCCGTTCGGCGAAGGCCGCGCCGTCCGAGGTGCGCGAGGGCAGGATGCCCATCGACATCAGGATGTCGCCCATCGCCGAGGCGCCAGCCGGGGCGCCCTCGGGCGTCGAGTCGGGGCCGTTGAGCCAGGCGAGGAAATCCCAGGCGGCGGCCTGCTCGTCGGCCGAGGCCTTGGCGTTGACCACCGTCATCCACGAATAGGAGATGGAGCGGGCGGTGTCGCCGGACGGGCCGACCGGGATCGGCGTCGTGGCAATATCGGCGAAGGCGTCGCCCATGCCGGCCTTGAGCGCCGATTCCCACCAGTTCGCCATGATGATCATGCCGGTCTTGCCCGACACGAAATTGTCGAGGAAGGGGCCGGTGGTGTTGGCGTCGGCGGTGGCCATCGCCGGGTCGGACCAGCCCGAGCTGATGAGCTTTTCGTAGAGCTCGAAGGTTTCCTTGGCCTCAGGGCTGTCGAGGGTCGGCTTGCCATCGACCACGAGGTCGCCGCCGTTTGAGACGAGCAGCGACGAGAAGGGGTGCAGCACGCCCGCGGCCCAGGAGTTGATGAGCCCGAAGCCCTGCTGGCCCTTGGCCTTGTCGGTGAGCTTTTCGGCGGCGGCGAGGAACTCGTCCCAGGTCCTGGGCGCGTCGGCGATGCCGGCCTCGGCGAACAGGCGTTTGTTGTAGTTGAGCGCGTAGACGTCGATCTCGTTGGGAATGCCGTAGAGCGTGCCGCCCACCGAGGCGGCGCCGATGATGCCGGCCGGCCAGTTGGCGGTGGTCTCGGCGGCGGTCGCCGTCGGCACCGGGGCGGCGAGGCCGTCCTTGACGAGGTCGGGCAGCCAGGCGTCGTAGATGCCGGCGATGGTCGCCCCGTCAGCGCCGCCGCCCGACGAGCGCAGCGTCGTCAGCAGGTCGCCGAAGGGCACCGCGCGCACCGTGATGGTCGTATCGGGATGGTTCGCGGTGTAGACGGCGGCGGCGGCTTCCAGCTTGGCCGTCGTTTCCGGCGACCAGTGGGTGAGGAACGATACATCCGCGGCCTGGACCAGCGCGGTACTGCTCAAAAGGATCGCTGCCGTGCCGGCGGCACGGGCGAGGGCCCCAAACAGATGCATGTCGAATGTCTCCCTTGCGCGTCCGCCGCACCATGCCGGCGGGACGAGGTAAGTTATGACGTTATAACGACTCGACGCAAGAGGGGATGCCCGCCTTGTGCATCGCCGTTCAGCCTGTCCTTCCGGCGCCGTGTGGAACGGCGGTCGCCATTCCCTCCGCATGGGGCGTGGGTGTGGCGGGCCGGCGGCGGGACGGTCGCGGGGGTGCTTGCGGCTTGCCACGGGGCGGCCTTTCTCCTGCCCTTGTCGGCATGGTAGCGTCCGCGCGCGACCATTGGGGTCAGACCATTTGGGGGGAATGCCATGAAATTCAGTGTCACCGGGCTGGCCGCGCTCGCCCTGATCGTGGGCATGAGCGCGACCGGCGCTCTGGCGCAGGGCCGCATCTACGCCACCGGCGCGTCGCCGACACCGCCCGAAATATTGCAGTCGATCCCGGAAGCGCCGGTCTATCGCGATTTCCTGCCGCAGGCGGTCGATCTGTCGAACTATTTCCCGGCGGTGGGCGACCAGATGAACCAGGGCTCGTGCGTGGGCTGGGCCACCGCCTATGCGGCGCGCGCCTACTACGCCTATCAGGTCGAGCACCGCGACACCGCGAGCCCGGCCAATATCCCGAGCCCGGCCTGGCTGTTCAACATCATCCACCTGGGCAAGGACTGCAACCAGGGCGCCTATATTCCCGACGCGATGGAAGTGCTGCGCCAGGGCGCCCGCTCGCTCGCCGACTATCCCTATGACGACAGCAAGTGCCCGACGCCGCTGCCGCCGGCGCGGCTCGGCGCCAAGGATTTCCGCATCGACAGCTACGAGCTGGTGTGGGACATCCAGAATCCCGATTTCGACAAGGTGAAGGGGGCGCTCGCCAAGGGTCACCCGGTGGTGATCATCGCCGACCTCGATGCGAGCTTCTTCGACCTCAATCCGCGCCAGTCGGTGTGGCGGGCCGGCGCCAGCGCCAAGAGCGAGGGCGGCCACGCCATCACGCTGGTCGGCTATGACGACGCCGTGGGCGCCTTCAAGTTCATCAATTCGTGGTCGGCGAAATGGGGTGACGCCGGCTTCGGGCGCATTGCCTACGACACCTTCGCGGCGCGCGTCTATGAAGGCTACATCATGCATCTGCCGGGCGATCCCGAAATCACGCTGGCGGATGCCGATTTCGTGCCCGACGTGGTGGACACCACGCCGCCGGCGCCGCCGCCCTTCAAGCCGCCGCTGATCGTCACGCCCTCGGGCGACGAGGTGGCGCGCGACATCGCTGCGCTCGACACTGACATCGATATCGGGCCGCTGGCCTGCGGGCGCGTCGATATCGGTACCGATGCCGAGGGCAATTCCGTCGCCAGCGGGTTCGTCGCCAGCGAGGAGGACATGGCGCGGGTGCAGAACGCGCTGATGGGCAAGGTCGATCTCGTCGATGTCAGCATGGCGCCGTGGCCGGCCTGCGAGGTGCAGTTGACGCTGGCCGCGCCGCTGGCGGAGACCGACGTGCCGCAGGTCGCCGTCGCGCCCGAAGCGCCGCGCGTCGGCGAGGCGCTCAATGTCGGCATCGAGACGCCGGGCTTTGCGAGCTATCTCTATGCCGCCTATTTCGCGGCCGACGGCAATGTGCTGAGCCTCAGCCAGCCGAGCTCGGCGGATCTGAGGCCCAAGGCGGCGCATACCATCGTGCGCTTCGGCGATCCCGATGCCGGGCAGGCCTCGCTCACCATCGCGCCGCCGGTCGGCGACGAGATGCTCCTGGTCGTCGCCTCCGAGCGGCCGCTGTTCGCCAGCGCTCGCGCCGATGTCGAGACCAGCCGGCAATATCTGTCGGCGCTGCGCGAGGGCGTGCTGTCCGGCGCAGCCGGGCGCGTCACCGCGACGCTCGTGCCGGTGACGACCACCGAGTAGGTCGCAGCGCGGCGGGCCGGCCCCATGCCGGCCCGCCCGCGCCTCATCATTTCGCCGCGATTGTCGAGTCCCTCAAGGCTTGTGGAGAGGTGGCGCGCTGCCTCGCCGCGGACTGACCCGACCTGCCGGAGGCGCCCCGCATGCCGCTCGATACCGCCCTGACGTTGCCGATCGCCGTGGGGCTCGTCCTCGCCCTCGGTTTCGGCCTCATCGCCCACCGGCTGCGGCTGCCGGCGCTGGTCGGCTATCTCGTCGCGGGCATCGTGGCCGGGGCGCTGGTGCCCGATGCCGGCGACCGGGCGGCAGGCGGGTTGGCCACGGCCGGCCTCGTGCTGGCGCTGTTCGGGCTGGGGCTCAAGGTCTCGCTCAGGCAGATGCGTGCGGTGCGGCTCAGCATCGTGCCGGCGGCGCTGCTGGTCGGCATCGGCACGGTGGCGCTCGGCCTCGTCTTCGCCATGCTGATGGGCTGGCCGGCGGGCGCCGGGCTGCTCTTCGGGCTGGCGCTCGCGGCGCCCTCGCTCGCGGCGGTGCTGGGCGGCAGCGACGAGGCGGACGGATCGGCGGCGGCCGGCTGGGCGATCGTCACGAGCCTCGTCATGGTGCTGGCGCTCCTGGTGCTGCCGGCACTGGCGGGCGTGATGGGCGCCACGCAGGCGGTGCCGCGCGACCCGTTCGTCGGCGTCTTCGAACGCTTCACAGGGCTCGGCGCCAATGGCTGGGTGCTCACCGCCATCGTCGTGGTGAAGCTCGCCGCCTTCATCGGCTTCATGGCCGTTATCGGGCGGCGCGTCGCACCGTGGGGGCTGAGGCGCGTCGCCGCCATCGGCAGCCGCGAGCTGTCGCGCCTTGCCGTCGTGGTGCTGGCGCTCGTCCTTGCCGCAGGGTCGGCGTATCTGTTCGGTGCGAGCCTGGCGCTCGGCGCCTTCCTGGCCGGTATGATCCTCAGGGAGGACGCGCGCAGCGCCGCGGCGGCCCGTGCCGCGCTGCCGCTGCGCGAGGCCTTCGCCGTGCCGTTCTTCGTCGGCGTCGGCCTGCTGGTCGAGCCGCGGCTTCTCGTCGAGGCGCCGCTGCCGCTCATCGGCACGCTGCTCGTGATCCTTGTCGGCCGGCCGGTGCTGACGCTGCTCGCCGGGGCGTTGACGCGCCAGTCCGCCGGGGCGCTGGCGCCGGTCGCGGCCCGTCTGGCGCATATCGGCGAATTCGCCTTCCTTCTTGCCGTGACGGGCGTCGCCCTGGGGCTGCTGCCGGTGCTGGCGGGCCATCTCGTCATTGCCGGCATGGCCGTGTCGCTGGTCGTCAATCCGGTGCTGCTGAGGCTTGCCGACGGGTTGCGGCCGCGGCCCGTCACGGGCGTGGTGCTGCCCAACCGGGTGGAGCCGGCGCTGGTCGCCGCGGCGCCCGAGACGGTGGCTGTGGAGATCGCGCCGCCGGTCGAGGCGCCGCCGCCGGCGCCGGTGCATGCCGAGCCTGAAGCCGCGCCGGCGCGGCCGGCAGGGCCGGCGACGGTGCCCGGCACGCCCTACCAAGTGGCCGGGTAGCGCGGCGCCGGGGGAATCCTCTATAAGCCGGGAGAGGATTTCGGCAGTTCATGATCTCTCAGAGGGCGAAATATGCGCTGCGGGCGCTGCTGGTGCTGTGCAAGGCGCCGCCCGAGACCTCGTTGATGATCGCCGAAATCTCGCGCACCCAGGCCATCCCCAAGAAGTTCCTCGAGCAGATCCTGCTCGAGTTGAAGCGCGCCGGCATCGTGCGCAGCAAGCGCGGGCGGCTGGGCGGCTATGTGCTGCTGAAGCCGGCCGAGGCGCTGACCTTCGGGGAGGTGCTGCGGCTCATCGACGGGCCCATCGCGCCGCTCCCCTGCCTCAGCAAGACCGCCTATCGGCGCTGCGCCGACTGCCAGGACGAGGCGAGCTGCGAGATCCGGCACGTCTTCGCGCATGTCGTCGCGGCGCAGCGCGAGGTGCTGGATCACACGACGTTTGCCGAGGCGCTGACGCAGCGGCGCCTGCCGGAAGGCGTGCTGTAGGCTCCGCGCGGGCGTTAAGCCCTTCGCGTTACAGCGCAAATTCGTTCCACCGCAGGGCGCATTTCAGGAATTGATTGAACGGAACGTGCCGCGCCGCGTTGCAGGCGGGCAAGATTTTCTCCGCGGCGCGGTTTTGGTGATTGCGGCGGTCTTGTGAATGGCGACCAGTTAGGTAGAGTTATGCTGGCGACTTCAATGGAGATTCCAGATGAAGACAACTGCACGACTATTAGCCTATGGCGGGCTCGTCGCGGCGCTCGGCCTCGGCGGCGCGGTCACGGCGCGGGGCGCGGAGCAGACCCTGCTCAATGTGAGCTACGATCCGACGCGCGAGCTCTACGAGGCCTATAACGAGGCCTTCGCCAGGCATTGGCAGGAGACCACCGGCAACACCGTCACCATCGAGCAGAGCCATGGCGGCTCGGGCAAGCAGGCGCAGGCGGTGATCGACGGGCTGCAGGCCGACGTGGTGACACTGGCGCTCGAGGGCGACATCGATGCCATCGCGGACAAGGCCGGCCTGTTCAACACCGACTGGCGCAGCGAGTTCGAGAACAATTCGACGCCCTACACCTCGACCATCGTGTTCCTCGTGCGCAAGGGCAACCCCAAGGCCATCGCCGACTGGGGGGACCTCGTGAAGGACGGCGTCGAGGTCATCACGCCCAATCCCAAGACCTCGGGCGGGGCGCGCTGGAACTATCTCGCCGCCTGGGCCTGGGCCAACACGGCGTTCGGCGGCGACGAGCAGAAGAACATCGACTTCATCGGGCAGCTCTACGGCCATGTGCCGGTGCTCGACACGGGCGCGCGCGGCTCGACGGTGACCTTCGCGCAGAAGGAGCTGGGCGACGTGCTGCTCGCCTGGGAGAACGAGGCCTATCTGGTGCTCGACGAATTCGGCGCCGACAATTTCGACATCGTCTATCCGCCGAGCTCGATCCTTGCCGAGCCGCCCGTCGCCATCGTCGACAAGAACGCCGAGGCGCATGGCACCACGGCGCTCGCCACCGAGTATCTGAGCTATCTCTATTCGGCCGAGGGCCAGACCATCGCGGCGGCCCATCACTACCGGCCGAGCAAGCCAGAGCTCGTCACCGACAAGGCGCTGCTCGACGCCTTCCCCGCCATCCAGTTGATCTCCATCGACGATCCGCTGTTCGGCGGCTGGAAGACGGCCCAGCCCAAGCATTTCGGCGAGGGCGGCATCTTCGACAAGATCTATAGTCCGCAGGGCTGATAATGGTCGCCCGTGCCCTGCCGGCAAGCCGCCCCGCTCGCGCGGGGCGGCACTTCGTGAAGCCGGGGGTCATCCCCGGCTTCGGGCTGACCTTCGGCTTCACGCTGACCTATCTCAGCCTCATCGTGCTCATTCCCATCGCCGGGCTGTTCCTCAAGGCGGCGGCGATCCCGCCCGAGGAGATGTGGCGGCTGGCCACGGCGCCGCGCACGCTCAACGCGCTGAAGCTCAGCTTCGGCGCCTCGCTCATCGCGGCGCTGGTCAATGTCGTGTTCGGTGTGCTCGTCGCTTGGGTGCTGGTGCGCTACAAATTCATCGGCCGGCGGGTGCTCGACGCCATCGTCGATCTGCCTTTCGCGCTGCCCACGGCAGTGGCCGGCATCGCGCTCTCCAGCCTCTATGCGCCCAAGGGCTGGGTGGGCTGGCTGGTCGGGCCCAACGGGCCGCTGGGGCTCAACTGGAAGATCGCCTATACGCCGGCCGGCATCGTCGTGGCGCTCATCTTCATCGGCCTGCCCTTCGTCGTGCGCACGGTGCAGCCGGTGCTCGAGGAGTTCGAGCAGGAGCTGGAGGAAGCGGCGGCGACGCTCGGCGCCTCGCGGCTGCAAACGGTGGTGCGCGTGGTGCTGCCGCGGCTCGTGCCGGCCATCCTCACCGGCTTCGCCCTCGCCTTCGCGCGGGCGGTGGGCGAATATGGCTCGGTCATCTTCATCGCCGGCAATCTGCCCAACATCTCCGAGATCGCGCCGGTGCTGATCGTCATCAAGCTCGAGGAGTTCGACCAGCCGGGCGCGGCGGTGATCGCGGCGGTGATGCTCGTCGTCGCCTTCCTCATGCTGCTCGTCATCAACCTCATCCAGGTGTGGGCGCGACGGAGGTTCGGCGATGTATGAGGAGGACGTCCTCGTCTATGACAGCCGGCGGCCGCGCCCGCCGCACGAGCACACGCCGCCGACCCAGGAGCGGCCACTGGTGCGCCGGACGCTGATCGGGCTCGCCGTGCTGTTCATGCTGGCCATGCTGGTGCTGCCGCTGGCGCTGGTCTTCGCCGAGGCGCTGCGGCACGGGCTCGACGCCTATTTCGCCGCCTTCGCCGATCGGCAGTCGCAGGCGGCCATCCGGCTGACGCTCATCGTCGCGGTCATCGCCGTGCCGTGCAACCTCGTCTTCGGCGTCGCCGCGGCGTGGGCCATCGCCAAGTTCGAGTTCCCCGGCAAGGCCTTCCTCACGACGCTGATCGATCTGCCCTTCTCAGTGTCGCCGGTGGTCTCCGGCATGGTCTATGTGCTGCTGTTCGGGGCGCAGAGCGTGCTGTCGCCATGGCTCAGGGCCAACAATATCGAGATCGTCTTCGCCGTGCCCGGCATCGTGCTGGCGACGATCTTCGTCACCTTCCCGTTCGTCGCGCGCGAGCTGATCCCCTTGATGCAGGACCAGGGCAATGGCGACGAGGAAGCGGCGCTGTCGCTGGGTGCCACGGGCTGGCAGACGTTCTTCCGCGTCACCTTGCCCAATATCAAATGGGGCCTGCTCTATGGCGTGCTGCTGTGCAATGCGCGGGCGATGGGCGAGTTCGGCGCCGTGTCGGTGGTCTCGGGCCATATAAGGGGCAAGACCAACACCATGCCGCTCGACATCGAAATCCTCTACAATGAATATAACTTCACCGCCGCCTTCGCCGTGGCCTCGCTCTTGGCGTTGCTGGCGCTGGTGACGTTGGTGGTCAAGACCATCCTCGAGTTCCGCTTCGGCGACGAGCTCGCGGGCAATCGCCGACACTGAGGGGAGCGCCGTTGGATATTCGCGTCAAAAACGTCCTCAAGCAGTTCTCGCGCTATCCGGCGCTCGACGACGTGTCGCTCGATATCGGCTCGGGCGAGCTGGTGGCGCTGCTCGGCCCGTCGGGATCGGGCAAGACGACGCTCCTGCGGCTCGTCGCCGGGCTCGAAACGCCGACGGCGGGGCAGATCTTCTTCGGCGACGAGGACGCCTCGGCGATGAGCGTGCAGCAGCGCAATGTCGGCTTCGTCTTCCAGGCCTATGCACTGTTCCGCAATATGAGCGTGCTCGACAACGTCGCCTTCGGCCTGCGCGTCCGGCCGCGCGCCACGCGCCCGCCGCGCGCCGAGATCAGGCGGCGGGCGCTCGAATTGCTCGAGCTCGTGCAGTTGGGCGGGCTCGAAAAGCGCTATCCGCAGCAATTGTCGGGCGGGCAGCGCCAGCGCGTGGCGCTGGCGCGGGCGCTCGCCATCGAGCCGCGCGTGCTGCTGCTCGATGAGCCGTTCGGGGCGCTCGACGCGCAGGTGCGCAAGGAATTGCGCAAATGGCTGCGCGAGATTCACGACCGCACCGGGCACACGACGGTGTTCGTGACGCACGATCAGGAGGAGGCGCTGGAGCTGGCCGACCGGCTGGTGGTGATGAGCCAGGGCCGCATCGAGCAGGTGGGCACGCCCGACGAGGTCTATGACAGCCCGCAGAACCCGTTCGTCTTCGGCTTCATCGGCGAATCCTCGGCGCTGCCGGTCGAGGTGGCGGCAGGCGCCGTGCGTGCCGGCGGCGCCGAGATCGGGCTTGGCGCGGGCACGGCGGCACCGGGGCCGGCGCAGCTCTATTTCCGGCCGCACGACATCGAGCTCGTCGGCGACGGCGCGGCGCTGACGGGCAGCGTCGCGGCATCGCGCCGGGTCGGCGGCACGCGCCGGGTGGAGCTCGACGTGGCCGGCGCACCGGGGCGCGTCGAGATCGACCTGCCGCTCGACCAGGCGGCGCCGGCGGGCAGCAGAATCGCGTTCCGGCCGACGCGCTGGCGGCTCTTTCCTATGCCGGCGTAACGACCGGCGGGCGGCCGCGGGTGGTCACCAGCCAGATGCCGAGGCTGACGAGCAGGAGCGCCGCGAGGTTCTTCCAGGCGAAGATGTTCTCGCCCAGGATGAGCCCGGCCAGCAGCACGCCGAATACCGGGATGAGGAACTGATAGGGTGCGACGGCGCTCACCGGATTGTACTTGAACAGCACGCTCCATACCGAGAAGGCGACGGCCGACAGCGCCGCGAGATAGGCGACGAGCGCGATCTCCCCGGCGCCGAACCCGGCACCGGCGAGCCGGCCGCCGCCAATGAGGCCGGCGCCGGCCAGAAGCAATCCGCCGATCAGCAATTGCCAGCCGGTCATGACGGTGGCGTCCATGCCGCGGCTCAGCCGCTTGCCGTAGATGGTGGCGCCCGAGATGATGAAGGCGGCGAGCATGATGGCGCCCTCGCCCAGAATGGAAAATTCGAGGGCGAGCCCGCCGGCGCTCAGATTGACGGCGATGACGCCGAGGAAGCCGGCGGCGCAGCCCAGCGTGCGGCGCCAGGTCAGCTTGTCGTCGGCATAGAGGAAATGCGCCAGCAGCACGCCGAAAAAGCTCGAGGTCGAGGTGGTGATGGCGACGTTGACCGCCGTGGTGTTGGCGACGCCCACATAAAACAGCCAGTACTGGATCGCCGTCTGCACCAGCCCGAGCAGCGCTACCTGCGCGAAGCCGCGGGCGCCGAGCCCGATGGGGCGCCGGCTGGCGATGGCGAAGACCAGCAGCATCAGCCCGGCGAGCGAAAACCGCACCCCGGCGAACAGGAGCAGCGAGCCGAGATCGGTGGCGGCGATGGCGAACAGCTCGTAGCCGACCTTCACGGCCGGCACGGCGCTGCCCCACAGCACGCAGCATAGGGTGGCCAGCGCCGCGACGGCGCGCCGGTCGGCAAAGAGCGCGGACGAGCCCAATTCAGCCGAACACGACGGTCTTGCGGCCGTTGAGCATGACGCGATGCTCGAGGTGGAGCTTGACGGCGCGGGCGAGCACGCGGCTCTCGATGTCGCGGCCGGCGGCGATCAGGTCGTCGGGGCTCATCGCATGGGTGACGCGCGCCGTCTCCTGCTCGATGATCGGGCCCTCGTCGAGGTCGGGCGTCACGTAATGGGCGGTGGCGCCGATGATCTTGACGCCGCGCTCATGCGCCTGGTGGTAGGGCCGGGCGCCCTTGAAGCTGGGCAGGAACGAGTGGTGGATGTTGATGATCTGGCCGAACAGGCGCGTCGCGAAGGTATCGGACAACACCTGCATGTAGCGGGCCAGCACCACCAGCTCGGCGCCGCTCTCCTGGACGAGGCGCAGCACCTCCTGCTCCTGGGCGAGCTTGTTGGTCCTATCGACCGGCAGGTAGTGGTAGGGGATGGCCTCGTAATCGGCGGTGGCGCGCGAGTCCTCGTGGTTGGAGACGATCGCCGCCACCTCGGCATCGAGCCAGCCGACGCGGATCTGGTAGAGCAGGTGCAGCATGGCGTGGTCGAATTTCGACACCATCACCAGCAGCTTCTTGGGCCGGCGCGCATCGACCAGCGTCGTACGCATGCCGAAGCGGTCGATGGCCGGCTTCAGCGCCAGCTCCAGCGTGTCGCGGTCCACGCCGTCGGGAGCGGTGAAGGCGAGGCGCATGAAGAAGGTGCCGGTCTCGCGGTCCCAGAACTGGTTGCTCTCGGCGATATTGGCGTTGCGCGCGGCCAGCTCGGTGGTCACGGCGGCGACGATGCCGGGCCGGTCGGCGCAGCTCAGGGTGAGGACGAAATTGGCAGGCATGACAGGCTCCGAAGGGGCGGCGCTTCTATCGCGGCAGGCCGGCCGGGGGTCAAGCGGCTCGTTGCCACAGGCTTAAGCGGCTGGCGGCGGCGCGGCGGGGGGTGGCGCCGGCGGTTCGTCGGGGAAGCGTAGAAAGAAGTTCCACACGCAATAGCCCAGCGCCACGGCGGTGATGGCGATCCACAGGGTGTCGTGCGAGAACAAAATCTCGTAGCCGAACCAGGCGACGACGAAGGCGGTGATGAGCACGCGCCGCCACAGCGGTCGGAAGAATTCGGCGTCGCTCGATTTCATGGCCATGACCTGTTCCTAGGCTGGAGCGAGGGGCCGCGCAAGCGCCGCGGCCCCCCGAAGCGTCAGGCCGGCGCCAGCCGGCCGCTGCCGCGCCCTTCGGCATTGAGGATATAGAGCGAGGCGCCGACGATCAGCACGGCGCCCGGCCAGAACAGGGCCGACGGCACCTGGCTCAGCACCAGCCAGCCGAGCAGCGTGTTGAGCGGCAGCTTCAGGTCGTCGAAGGGCTGCAGATAAGTGGCGTCGGCGCGCTTATAGGCCATCCACATCAGATATTGCGAGGCGGCGGTGACGAGGCCGAGAAAGACGATCACCCAGAGCGCCGGGCCGCTGGGCAGGCCGAAATCGAAGCCGGCCGCGAGGCTGGCGGGCAGGGCGCCGGCCGGCAGCAGCACCACCAGGAGGCCGAGCACGATGCCGATGATGGCGTGGTTGAGGCTGATGAGCAGCACCAGATAGAGGGTCAGCGATTCCGCCTCCTCCTCGCGCGACAGATATTTGGTGATGATGGTGGTGGCGGCCCACAGCGCCGAGGCGAGCACCGGCAGGGCGGTCGCCCAACTGAACGCCTCGGTGCCGAAGCCGATGATGAGGAAGGCGCCGATGAAGGCCACCACCGAGGCGCCGATGCGCCGCATGCTCGGCCGCTCGCCGAGGAACAGCACCGAGCCGGCGATGACGAAGAAGGGGCTGGTCATCAGCAGGCCCACCATCTGCCACACCGGCACGCCGGAGGCGAAGCCGAAGGCGAAGACCTGCGCGCCGAGCGCCGAGACCAGCGCCCGCATCTCGTGCAGCATGGGGTGGCGGGTCTTGAGCTTGGCGAGGCCGATCCTGAGCACCAGGGGCAGCGCGAAGGCGGTGGCGATCAGATATTGCCAGAACACGGCGCCCGAGGAGGACATCTTGTCCCCGGCGAGCAGCGGGTTCCACGGATTGGTGAGGATGTCGTAGGTGAAGTTGACGACAGCGAAGATGAGCTGGGCGCTCAGCATGAAAAGCGTCGCCTGCAGCGTGGCGCTGCGCGGCAGGGAAGGCGAGGAAAGCTGGCTCATGTCGATCCTTTCGCAACCAGTTTCCCCAGGGTTGCAGACGGGATCGACGCCGCCCGGTCGCCCGTGAGGGCGGCAGAGGCCGGCGCAAACCCGTTCTCTTTCATCCGGACTGTGACCGTCGGCTCGGGGATCGCACCCGAATCTGCTGACACCTTCCGGTGCGGAAGGCCGCTCGCGGGCTAGGGTTTTTGGCCCATTACCGCCGGTGGGGAGTTTCGCCCCGCCCTGAGAACGTTCGCCGCTCCATCGTCGAGCGACGATGAAGACATAGCGCTTGGGGCGCTGCCGATCAATGCCCCTCTGGGGGCAGATCGGGCGCCAGCAGGCGCTCGGCCAAGAGGCGAATGGCCGGGCCGAGCTCGGCCGCCGTCGCGGCTTCGGCGGCGATCCCCGCCGTTGCGGCGAGCAGCAGGCGGGCGAGCGGGCGGGGGCGGGCGATTCCGGCGTCGACCAGCTCGGCCGTGACGGCGGCGGCGATCTCCGTTGCGGCACTTTCCGCCGGCACCGCGAAGAGCGCGTCGGCATGGGGCGAGCGGGCGCGCCGGCGCCACATCGCCTTGTGGGCGCCGGCCAGCGCGGCGCCGAGGCGCCGGGGCAGGGCCTCCCCGCCGGCGAGGCCGGCCGCGACGGCGGCGCGGGCGTCGGCGGCGAAGCGCTCGCGCAGCGCCGCGATCAGCGCCGGCTTGTCGGCGAAATAGGCATAGAGCGTGGGCTTGGCGATGCCGGCGCGCACGGCGATCGCCGCCATGCTGGCGGCGCGGGGACCGTGCGCCAGCAGCAACGCCTCCGCTGCATCGAGGATCGCTTTGCGCCTTGCCTCTCGTGTCGCCATGTGCCGCTCATTGAACGAAGTGAACGTTTAGCATAAACTTCGTTTAAATTCTACGGAGCAGGGCATGGCCGACCGCGTTCTCGTCACCGGCGTTTCGGGGTTCATCGGCGGGCATGTGGCGCTCGAGCTGCTGCGGCAGGGCTATATCGTGCGCGGCAGCGTGCGCGACCTAGGCAAGGCCGAGCGGGTGCGCGAAACGCTGGCGCGGGCCGGCGCCGATATCGGCCGGCTCGAATTCGTGGCGCTCGACCTGCTCGCCGATGCGGGCTGGGACGCGGCGATGGAGGGCGTGCGCTATCTGCAGCACACCGCTTCGCCCTTCGTCACCGCCATGCCGGCCGACCCCATGGTGCTCGTCCGCCCCGCCGTCGAGGGCACGCGGCGCGCCGTCTCGGCGGCGCTCGCAGCAGGGGTGGAGCGGCTGGTGGTGACATCGTCCATCGCGGCCATCGTCTATGGCCACGGGCGGGTGCGCGCGACGCCCTTCACCGCCGCCGACTGGACGAACCTCAGGGGGCGCGGCATCAGCGCCTACACCGAATCGAAAACACGGGCCGAGCGCGAGGCATGGGCGCTGGTCGAGCGGGCCGGGCGGCACGAGGCTCTCGCGACGATCAATCCGGGCGTCGTGTTCGGGCCGCTGCTCGACGACGATCCGGGCACCTCGATCGGGCTTCTGGCGCGTATGTTCGACGGCAGCCTGCCGGCGGCGGCGCGCATCAGCCTCATCCTCGTCGATGTGCGCGACGTGGCCGCGGCCCACGCGGCGGCCATGGTGGCGCCGGCGGCGCGCGGCCAGCGCCTGCCGATGGGGGCCGGCACGTGCTCGCTGCTGGAGATCGCCGGGGTTCTCAGGGCGGCCTTCCCCGAGCGCGCCGGCAAGCTGCCGCGCTTCGAGGTACCCGACTGGCTGGTGCGCGCCGCGAGCCTCTTCGACCGCGACATCCGCGGCAATCTGGCCGAACTCGGCCTGCCCAAGCACATCGATGCGAGCGCCGTCGAGGCCCTGCTCGGCCGTCCGTTGATCGGCGCCGACGAGGCGATCGTGGCGGCGGCGCACAGCCTCATCGCTATGGGGCTCGCGGGGCCAAAAAAGGACTAGGCCAACGCCGCGCGATTGGCTATGAAGCACCCGCCGGCGAACGGGGCTGTAGCTCAGTTGGGAGAGCGTATCGTTCGCAATGATAAGGTCAGGGGTTCGATTCCCCTCAGCTCCACCAGCCGGCGCCTAAGCATTTGATTTCATTAATGTTAAATAGCCTGCTTCGGCAGGCTAGCCAGCAGCTTGTTCCCGCTTCGGTCCAGTCCGGCCTACTGCGCGTTCCAGCATCCAGGCGTTCGCCTCGAACGGCTCGAGGTGCAGGCGAGCCGGGACCCCAGGGCTCCGGCCGGGATTTCCGACCAGCAGGGTCCCATTGCCCTGCAGTTGCGGCGGCAGGTCCAGCGCGACCTCGCGGGCGGTAAAGTTTGCGATCACCAACAAAGATTGAGACCGCAAGGTTCGCGTGTAGGCCATGACCGCGGGATGATCGTCCAGCCATGACGTGTAGCGACCCTCGACGATAATCGGCAGCTCCTTGCGGAGGGCGATCAAGCGGCGATAGTGCGCGAGGATGGAGTTCGGGTCGTTCTGTGCCGCCTCGACATTGATGCGGTCGTGGTTGGGGTTGATCTCGATCCAGGGCGTGCCCGCCGTGAAGCCGGCATGTCGGCCGCCGGTCCATTGCATGGGAGTGCGTGAGTTGTCGCGTCCGTTGGCGTTGGCACCCGAGATGAAGTCGGCTTCGGGCAGTCCCGCTTCCAGATGCAGGCGGTGCATGTTGAGCGTTTCGATGTCACGATATTGCGTAATGGCGCTGAACGGCACGTTGGTCATGCCGATTTCCTCGCCCTGGTAGACGTATGGCGTGCCCTTGAGGAAGTGCAGCACCGTAGCCAGCATCTTGGCGGATTGGACGCGATAGCCGCTGTCGTCGCCATACTTGGACACGGCGCGCGGCAGATCGTGGTTGCCCCAGAACAGGGAGTTCCAGCCATCGTCGGCGAGCGCAACCTGCCAGCGCGTGATGATGCGTTTGAAGGCGACGAGATCAAACGGCCTGGGCTGCCACTTGCCCCATTTCTCGTGCCATTGCTGGATGATGTGTTCGAATTGGAACACCATCGAGAGTTCCCGACGGTCACGGCCCGAATAGAGGAGCGCGGTCTCTGGCGTGGCGCTCCAGGATTCGCCCACGGTCAGCAGGTCGCGCCCGGCGAGCGTCTCGGCATTCATCTCGCGCAGGTAGTCGTGCAGCCTGGGACCGTCGGCGGTGATGCCGCGATCGGGCTCCTTGGCGATGAGGTTGATCACGTCCAGGCGGAAGCCGGCGATGCCGCGGTCGAGCCACCAGTTCATCATGCGGTAGATTTCCGCACGGACCTGCGGGTTCTCCCAGTTGAGGTCGGGCTGCTCGGGCGCGAACTGGTGGAACCAGTATTGGCCGGTCATAGGATCGAGGGTCCAGGCGGGGCCGCCGAAGGTTGACTGCAGGTCGTTCGGCACGCCTCCATCGGGCGTCGGGTCACGCCAGATGTAGTAGTCGCGATAGCGGCTCGTGCGCGACGAGCGCGCGTCGAGGAACCATCGGTGCTGGTCGGATGTATGGTTGACGACGAGGTCGAGCAGGATGCCGATGCCGCGCGCCTTCGCCTCGGCCACCATGCGGTCGAAATCGTCCAGGGTGCCAAAGATCGGGGCGATGGCCTGGTAGTCGGAAATGTCGTAGCCGTTGTCGCGCATCGGCGACGCGCAGATCGGCGAGAGCCAGATCACGCCGATGCCAAGGTCGCGCAGGTAGTCGAGCTTGCCGATTATGCCGGGAATATCGCCGATGCCGTCGCCATTGCTGTCGGCAAAGCTGCGCGGATAGATCTGGTACACGGTGGCGTTCTGCCACCAGTGGCGCCTCTGTTCGGTCATCGGGGTCTCGCGTCAGGGCTCGTCGCTGCGGTGTCCGAGCACAAAGGTCTGGATAGCGACGACGGCTGCGCCGCGGCACCATTCGACGTTGTCGCCGGAGCGAATGGTCAGGGGCAGGGGTGCGGTGCGCGGATCGCGATCGGCGCGAAGCCCCGCCTCCACGGCTTCCGCCGCGACCGATGCAAGCCCGACGCCTTCGCCGCCGATCACGATGGTCTCGGGCATGGTCAGGTTGGCGATGGCGGCGAGCAGGCGTCCGAGGCTACGGCCGGCGTCGTCGACGATGCGGCGTGCCGCCGGCTCGCGCGAGGCTGCGAGGTCGAGCGCGGCGCCGTAGGTGAGCTGTCTGCCCGATGCCTGCGATACCGATCGTGCGATCGCGGCATCGGTAAGAACAGCCTTGGCGCACCCTCGGTGGCCCTCCGAGCAGACGGGCCCGAACGGATCGAGTGGCCAGTGCCCGATGAGGCCGATGCCGAAATCGTCGTTGCGGACGATCTCGTCGTGAATGACGAGGCCGTAGCCGATGCCGGCGCCGAGCGTCACCACGGCGAAGCGGTCGAGACCCCGGCCGGCGCCGAACCAGTGCTCATACTCCGTGAACGCGACCAGATCGTTTTCGATGATCGTCGGGATACCTGTGGCAGCCTCGACCATCTGCCCTAACGGAACGTCGCTCCATTTGAGGAACGGCGCGCTGCGGACGACCCCGTACGCATCGATCAGGCCGCCAACGCCGATGCCCATCGCCGTGACCTCCGGCTTGCCGCGCATCAGGGATTTTGCCAGTTCGGCGATGGTGGCGACGACGGCGTCGGGGTCGATGGCCGAGAGGCGGCGCGTCTGCCTTGCTCCCACATTGGCGCGGAGGTCGGTCGTGACGCCCTGCACCTCGTCGGCCATCAGCTTCATGCCGATGAAGCGGCGCGAGTCCGGTACGATGTCGAGGAGCTGCTGCGGCCGGCCGACGCGGCCATCGGCCTGTTCCCCGGCTTCGACGAGGAGGCCGCTGTCGAGCAGCGGATTGGCCAGACGCGTAAGGGAGGCGGAGGACAGATCGAGCCGCCGGGCCACCTCGCTGCGTGACAGCGGGCCATGAATGAGCACCTCGAGCGCAACCGCACGGTCTGCTCCGTTGCCTGGTGTCCAGCGTGGCGTCGTGATTCTCATGCGGCCGTTACGCCTCCCGTTGCAGCGCTGTAGCGCATCGGATTTCTTTTGCCAAGAAACTTAATGCGGCTTATTTTCGCTCGTTTTCGCCGATTGACACCCTAATTACTTCCGTCTTAAAACAATTGAGGCGGACCCAAGAGAGGTCCGGCTCTGGAGGACACCTCAATGAAATTTCCCATGACGCGCCGCAGCGCGTTGCTGTCGATGGCTGCTGGCGCGGCCGTCATGCTCGCTTTCCCTGCCCTCGCACAGGACGTCACCATCACGTTCTGGGGCTCGTACGGCAATGGCGGCAACTCCACCCAGCAGGATGCGCTCAACAACACGCTGATTCCCGCCTTCGAGGCCGCTCACCCCGGCGTCAAGGTGCAGTATGTCGATGTGCCCTACGACTCGCTGCTACAGAAGCTGACCACCTCCGCCGCCGGCGGCGAACTGCCGGATCTGGTGCGCGCCGACCTCGGCTGGGTGCCGCAGTTCGCCAAGCTGGGCGTGCTGGTGCCGCTCTCGGAGGCGATGGCCGACTTCGACGACCTCGCGGCCGCCACCTATCCCGGCGTGCTCGCGACCAATCTCTACAAGGGCAAATATTACGGCCTGCCGCTCGACACCAATACCCGCGTGCTGGTCACCAGCCAGGCGGCGATCGACGCGGCCGGTCTCAGCGCGGCCCCCGCGACATTCGACGAGCTCAAGGTGTCCGCCGGCAAGCTCAAGGACGCCGGCTTCTCGGTGTTCGCCGATGGCGGGCTCGGCGCCTGGAACATCATGCCCTGGATCTGGTCGGGCGGCGGCGACATCACCAATCCCGAGCTTACCAAATCCACCGGCTATCTCGACTCGGCGCAGAACGTCGCCACCGTCCAGATGCTGGTCGATCTCTACAATGCGGGCCAGATCCCTAACCTCATCATCGGCAATTCCGGTGCCACCGGCACGTCGGACGGCCTGCCGTCCGAGGAATACGCCAACATCTTCGACGGCCCGTGGATGGCCGGCATCTGGAAGGACCAGTATCCGGACTTCACGCCGATCTACGCACCGATCCCGGCCGGCCCCGGCGGCTCGGTGAGCGTGGTGGGCGGCGAGGACATCGTCGTGACGGCATCGTCGCCCAACCAGGAGGCGGCGCTTGAATTCGTGCGCTTCACGCAGTCCGCGCAGTTTCAGATCGAGATGGTCAAGACCGGCCAGATGACCGTGATCCCGGCCTTCGCCGAGCAGCAGAACGCCATCGCGCCGTTCTATGCGACCTTCGCCGAGCAGCTCAAGACGGCCAAGAACCGCCTCGCCATCTCGTCGGCGAGCAAGGTCGACGGCATCCTCAACACCGAGCTCACCGCCGCCTTCAAGGGCGAGGCCTCGGTGCAGGACGCCCTCACCAGGGCGGCGGGGCAGATCGACACCCTGCTGGCCGACGAGAACTCATGACGGACTTGGTCCGCGAGCGATCCTCCTCCACACTCGCGCGGCGCCCCGTCTCGGGGGCGTCGCGCGAGGCGAGGACGGGGATGCGGGACTGGCGGGCCTACATGATTCCGGCGCTCTTCGTGGCGCCGGGCTTTTTGATCTACGCGGCGTTCATCCTCTACCCGATGGCGCAGGCCGTACTGATGAGCGTCTATGACTACAAGGTCGTCGCCGGCGCCGTGAGCACCTTCATCGGCGCCACCAACTACATCCGGGCCTTGCACGACGACCACCTCTGGCTCGGGCTGTCCAACAGCGGCATCTACATGCTCTTCACGGTACCGCCGCAGATCGCGCTCGGCCTCGGCGTGGCCCTGCTCCTGCAGAAGGCGAGCCCGACGCAGCCGCTCTTTCGCGTGCTCTATTATCTGCCGGTCGTCACGAGCTGGGTCGTGGTCACGCTGCTGTTCCGCTATCTGTTCGCCGATCGCGGCCTCATCAATTTCCTGCTCGGCACGCAGGTGTCCTGGTTCTCGGACCGCTGGACGGCGCTCGTCGCCATCTGCGCGCTCGGCGTGTGGAAGGGAGTCGGCTGGTCGATGATGATCTTCATCGCGGCGCTGCAGGGCGTGCCGAACGCGCTGATCGAGGCTGCCAAGATCGACGGGGCCGGTCCGTGGCAGCGCTTCTGGAGCGTCACTATTCCGGCGATCCGGCCGACCGTCGGCTTCGTCACCATCATGCTGGTCATCGGCGGACTCAATGTCTTCGTCTCGGTGCAGGCGATGACCGACGGTGCGCCGGGCGGCTCGACCGACGTGGTCCTCACCTATATGTACCGGCAGACGTTCAGCTATCTCGATTTCGGCTACGGCTCGACCATCGCCGTGCTGCTGACGGTGCTGGTCTTCGCGCTCTCGGCCGTCCAGTTGCGCTTTTTCCGCAACGAGGCGACGGCATGAGCCGGCGCTTCTCCCCCGCCGAGGCCCTGCGCCTCACGACGCTCGCGGTCGGCGCCGTGGTGATGGTCACGCCCTTCCTCTACATGGTGTCGACCAGCTTCAAGGCGCAGCAATACGTCCTCAAGCTGCCGCCGCAGTTCATCCCGGATCCGGCGACGCTGTCGAATTACGAGCGCGTGCTGATCAAGGGTGACTTCGTCCACTACTTCCTCAACTCGGCGGTCGTCGCCGTGGTGGCGACGGCGCTCTCTGTGCTGCTCAGCGCCATGATGGCCTATGGCTTCGCGCGCTATCGCTTCCGCGGCCGCGAATGGCTGTTCCGCATCCTGCTGCTGGGGCTGATGATCCCGGCCCTGATGCTGATCGTGCCGCAATTCGTGCTCGCCAAATGGCTCGGCCTCATCGACACGTTGTGGGGGCTCATCGTCTTCTATGTGGCGGGCAACCTCGCGCTCAACACGTTCCTGCTCAGGGGCTTTTTCGAGGCGCTGCCGCAGGAGCTCGACGACGCCATGCGTATCGACGGCGCCAGCGACTGGCGACGCTTCATCGGCCTCGCGCTGCCGCTTGCGCGGCCGGCGCTCGCCACGGCGACGATCTTCACCTTCCTTGCGACGTGGGACGAGTACGCCTGGGCGCTCACCGCCATCGCCAGCCCCGAGAACAAGACGCTGCCCATCGCCATCGCGCTGCTGCAGGGGCCGAAGGGCACGCAGTGGGGCCTCGTTTTTGCCGCATCGATCATCGCCATCCTGCCGGTGATCGCGGTGTTCCTCATCTTCCAGCGTCACTTCGTGCAGGGCCTCACGGCCGGCGCTCTTAAAGGATAGCCATGAGCGAGCTGTTGCCGGCCAAGGCCTCGTTTCGACCGAACGAGGCGATCACGATCGAAGTGCGCGGTGTCGTGAACGAGGGGGCCGTGCGCGTGTGGCACCTCGGCGAACTGGTCGCGGAGCAGGCCTATACCGGCGGCGCGATAGCGCTTCGGGCGCTGCCGCCGGGTGGGTACTCGGTGGAGCTGGGCGCGCTGCGGACCGCCGTGGACGTTGCGGCCAATTCGCGCAAGCGGCTGCGCTATGGATTTGTCGCCAGCTATGCGCCGGACAAGGACATCGGCGGGCTCGGCGATATGGTCCGTCGGCTCCATCTCAATGGGGTTCAGTTCTACGACTGGGCATATCGGCATGCCGATCTGATGGGTGGGGGCGATGACTATCGCGATGCCCTCGACCAGCCGATCGCGCTGTCGACGGTCCGCGCTCTGGTCCGCACCGTGCAGGCCGTCGGTTCGCGCGCTCTCGGATACGCTGCGGTCTATGCGGTCGGCTCGAAGGAGTGGGACGGCTGGAAGCACGACGCGCTGCTCAAGGCCAGCGGCGAGCCTTATGCGCTCGGGGATTTCCTGTTCATCGTCGATCCGGCTGCGGCGGATTGGCTGGCGCATTTTACGACGGAGCTCCGTAGAGCATCCGAAGCTCTCGGCTTCGACGGCTATCATCTCGACCAGTACGGCTTTCCCAAGCGCGCGATCCGTGCGGACGGCGTGGACGTCGATGTCGCCGCCTCGTTCGTGACCTTGATCGAGAGCGTGCGAGCGGCGCTGCCCGATGCGCATCTCGTCTTCAACAACGTCAACGACTTTCCGACCGGGCTCACGGCACGCACCGAGCAGGATGCCGTCTATATCGAGCCCTGGGCGCCGCAGCTGACGCTGCAGTCGCTCGCCGACACCGTGACCCGAGCCCGTGCGGCGGGGCAGGGAAAGCCTGTCGTCCTCGCGGCCTATCAGCATGTCTACGACAAGGCGCCCGCTGCCGAGTCCGACCACGCCACCGCGCTGACCATGGCGACGCTCTTCTCGCACGGCGCAACGCAACTGCTCGCGGGCGAAGCCGACCGGCTGCTTTGCGATCCCTACTACGTGCGCAACCATGTGATGGAAGAGAGCACCAAGGCGCTGCTCAAGCGCTGGTACGACTTCCTTGTCGCGCATGACGAGCTGTTGATGCCGGCGCACCTCCACGAGGTTACGCACGCCTACGCAGGCACCTACAATGGCGACCTCGACGTGACGTTCGCCAATGCCGAAGTCTGCGTCACGGCAGAAGCCGGCAAGGTCTGGCGCCGCATCGTTCGCGACGGCGACCGGCTGATCGTCCACCTCATCAATCTTTGCGGGCAAACGGATGTCCTCTGGGACGCGCCGCGCCAGCCCGCCGTCTCCCCTGGCGAAGCCACCCTGCGGGTCAGGCCGCTCTATGGCCGACAGGTTCGAATCTCCGCGGCAGATCCCGACGGCGCAGGACGGCTGGAGGCGGTTGCGACGCATGTAGAGGGCGATCACGTCGCGGCGGTCCTGCCAGGACTGGGAACTTGGCAGCTCGTCGTCGTCGAATTGTGAGCCGGCACCGAGCGGGTGGCCCCCGCCTTGGAACCTCCTCTAGGATTCGGCTGAAGCGCGCCTTGGGCCTTGACGCTGCTGCCGGCTGCCGGCCATAGGCGTGATGGTGCGGCGCGGGGGAGGGTGATGCGCTTGTCGGGGTGGGGCGGCCTGGCGGCCGCGCTGATCTTTATGTCCATGGGCGTGGCTGGGGCGCGCGCGGCGAGCGCGCCGTGTCCGCTGAGCGTGGACGAGGTCGAGGTCGCCCTCGACGGCCAGTACCGGCGCCTGATGGAAAGCCGTGGTGCGCCGGCCACCGACTATATGAGCAATGCCCGCGACGGGATCGACGACTATCTTTCCTATCGGCAGCGCCCCGATGACGATGGCGCGCGGCTGCTGCTGATCTATGTCACGGCGGGCGACGTGGCCTGCGTCCTCCCCAGATCGAGCCGGGACCGGGACGAGCTTGCCGGCTATCTGCTGCCCGAGCCCGTGCCCACGCTCATGGGTGACATCGACAGGCTGCTGGGCGCCGTGCAGCGGCCGTTCGCCGGCCGCTCGGGCACGCTCCCGACGTTGAGGGCAGGGCAGTCGCGCGGGCCGACGCCGGCGGGCGGCGAGGTGACGCCGCCGCTCGAGGTGGCCCGTCGCGCCGTGGCGCGCCAGCTCTTCCCGCCGGAGATCGTCGCCCGGCTCGCCGAGGCCTCGGCGCTCTATGTCGTGCCGGCCGTCAATATCGGTACCGTGCCGTTCGCGCTGCTCGACCCCGACGAGGACGGCGTGCCGCTGCTCGACGCCATGTCGATCACCATCGCGCCCTCGCTCAACGATGTCGCGGCCGCGTCCGTGCTGGTGATGGGCGCCATCACCGGGCGGGTCTCGGTGGTCGGCGATCCCGATGCCACGGCCGATCCCGACTGGGATTTTCCGCGCCTGCCGGCCGCCCGGCGCGAGGCCGAAGCCGTCGCGCACCGGTTCGGCACGCTGCCGGTCCTCGGCTCCGACGCCACGGTGGCGCAGGCGCTCGCCGTCATGCGCGAGGCCGAATACATCCACATCGCCGCCCACGGCTTCAGCGACGCGCTGGCGCCGCTCGACGGCAGCTTCCTCGCCTTCACCGGCGGGCGGCTGACGGCGCGGCAGATTCAGGACGTGCCGGTCGCGCCCTATGCCATCGCCGTGCTGAGCGCCTGCCAGACGGGGCTGGGCGGCATCCATGAGGCCGGCATCATCGGGCTGGCGCGGGCCTTCCTGATCGCGGGCAGTAGCGCCGTCGTCGCCAGCCTGTGGAATGTCGATGACGAGGCGACGGCGCACATGATGACCGTCTTCGCCGACCTGCTCGGCCCCAACGATCCGGCGGAGGCCCTGCGCCGGGCGCAGCTCGAGACGCGGCGGAAATGGCCCGATCCGGCGCAATGGGGCTCGTTCATCACCTTCGGGCATCGCATCGTCGTCGAGTAGGCAGGCGGCGTGCCGTCCTGCGTCGGGCCTAGGCGTGCCTTGGCGGCTGGCCGCCGAGGTAGGTGGTGGCGGCGGTGCCGGTGGCGATGGCGGCGGTGAGGCAGGCCGCTTCCGGCTCGCCGCGCAGGCGGGCGGCGAGGAAGGCGGCGGCGAAGGCGTCGCCGGCGCCGGTGGTGTCGAGCACCTCGACGCCGGGCGCCGGCAAGGAGAGGCGCAGGCCGTCGCGGCCGCCGCTGGCGGCACCGTCGGCGCCGCGCTTGACGATGATGTGCGTGGCGATGGCGCCGAGCTTTCGCATCTGCGCGTCGAGATCGCCGCTGCCGGTCAGCGCCGCCGCCTCGTCGGCATTGGCGAACAGCACGTCCGTGCCGGCCGCCCAGCCGAGGAAGGCGTCGGCGCCCACCTCGGCGAGGAAGCCGACCGATGCCGCATCGAGCGCGGTCGGGAGGCGACGCTCGCGCGCCGTCGCCAGGAGGCCGAGCACGGCGGCGCGCGGGCCGGGGGCGAAGAGGCTGTAGCCCGAGACGCTGACGAGGCCGACGCCGTCAAGCAGGGCGGGCGGCAGGTCGGCGGGGCCGAGGTTCAGGTTGGCGCCGCGGTCGGTGAGGAAGCTGCGCTCGCCATTGGCGTCGATGATGGAGACGAGGACACCCGAGGGCGCCTCCGGGTCGGCCGCGAGACAGGGCTCGACGCCCAGTGCGCGCAGGTGCGCGGCGTGCGCGGCGAGGTCGGCGGCGCCGACGCGGGCGGCGAATTTCACCCTTGCGCCGCAGGCCGCGAGCCAGGCCGCCTGGTTGGCGGCGCTGCCGCCCGGACGGGTGCGGATCGTCGCCCGCTGGTCGGAGCCGCGGCGGAGCGGGCCGTCGGGCCTGACGATGATGTCGGTGATGACATCGCCGACAACGAGGACGGCGGCGCCGGCGCTCATCGCTGCCGGTCGGCGAGCGCCACGGCGATGGCGGCGGCGACGCGGGCGTTGTTCTCGACCAGCGCGATATTAGAGGTGAGGCTCCTGCCGCCAGTCAATTCGAAGATGCGCTGCAGCAGGTACGGCGTCGTCGCCTTGCCGGAGATGCCGGCCGCGGCGGCGTCGGCCAATGCCTGCTCGATATTGGCGGCGATGAAGCCGGCGTCGAGCGCGTCGGCGGCGGGGATCGGGTTGCCGATCAGCACGCCGCCGAGGCCGAGGCGGAACTGCGTGTCGAGGAGCGCCGCCACCGCTTCGGGCGTATCGAGCCGCTGGCTCGCCTTGAGGCCGGACGAGCGCGTCCAGAAGGCGGGGAAATCGTCGGTGCCGTAGCCGATCACCGGCACGCCCAGCGTTTCGAGCACTTCGAGCGTCTTGGGCAGGTCGAGGATGGCCTTGGCCCCGGCGCACACCACCGCCACCGGCGTGCGCGACAGCTCCTGCAGGTCCGCCGATACATCGAAGCTCAGCTCGGCACCGCGATGCACGCCGCCGATGCCGCCGGTCGCGAACAGGCTGATGCCGGCCATCTCGGCCGCCTGCATGGTGGTGGCGACGGTGGTGCCGGCGATGGCGCCGGCCTCGATGAGGGCGGCGACGTCGCGGCGCGAGGCCTTGGCGGCGCGGCCGCCGGTCTCGGCCAGCTTTTCGAGCTCGGCGTCGGCGAGGCCGACGCGGAAGGCGCCGTCCATGATGGCGACGGTGGCGGGCAGGGCGCCCGCCTCGCGCACGATGGCCTCGACGCGGCGCGCCATGCCGAGGTTCTGCGGAAACGGCATGCCGTGGGTGATGATGGTCGATTCGAGCGCCACCACGGGCTGGCCGTCGGCCAGCGCCGCGACGATCTCGGGGCTGGTGCGAAGGAACGGGAACTGGGGCACGTGCTGGCTCCGTCAAAGGGGCGGCCGGAGGCCGGTCCCGCTCCTTAGAGGGCGGCGCCCGGCAAGCGTCAAGTGGGGGTGCGGCACGGTGCGTCCAGTCTCTTGTCGCGCCGGGGTTTTGGCTCTAGGGTCCGGCCGATCGAAACGCTCGTTCGCGGGGACACTTCGCTGCGCACCATTGTGTTTGGTTCGGACCGCCCGCCGGACCCCGACGCGCCGCGAGGCGCCCCGATCGCTGCCCCTGTTTTTCCCGGCGACCTCCAGCGCCGCGTGGCCGAGACGGCCCCATACCCCGATCCACCGCAAGCCGCCGCAGGATGATCTCCGTGGCGGCAAAGCTTTTCAACGATCCCCGCAGCGCAAGCGGGGCCGCATTCGATGGCAAGGAGACGCACCATGCATAAGCCGCTCGCCCTCTCGCTCGGGGCGCTGCTCCTCATGAGCACCACCGCGCTGGCGCAGGAGGAGAAGGTGCTCAACGTCTACAACTGGTCGGACTATATCGCCGACGACACCATTCCCCAGTTCGAGGCCGAGACCGGCATCAAGGTCAATTACGACGTCTATGATTCCAACGAGATGCTGGAGGCCAAGCTGCTCGCCGGCAAGTCGGGCTACGACGTAGTGGTGCCCTCGGGCTTCTTCCTCGAGCGGCAGGTGCCGGCCGGCGTCTATCGCGAGCTCGACAAGTCGAAGCTGACCAACCTCGCCAACATGGACCCCGACATCATGCAGCGCACGGCGCTGCACGACCCCGACAACGCCCATTCGATCGATTACATGTGGGGCACCACGGCGATCGGCTACAACGTTGCCAAGGTCAAGGAGCGGCTGGGCGACGTGCCGCTCGATAGCTGGGACCTGCTGTTCGATCCGGCGACCGTCGCCAAGCTCGCCGATTGCGGGGTGACGCTGCTCGACGCGCCCTCCGAGGTGGTGGCCAATGCGCTCAACTATCTGGGGCTCGACCCCAATTCGGAGAGCCCGGACGACCTCAAGAAGGTCGAGGACCTGCTGATGTCGATCCGGCCCTACGTGCGCTACTTCAATTCGAGCCAGTACATCGATGATCTGGGCAATGGCGAGGTGTGCATCTCGAACGGCTATTCGGGCGACGTGTTCATCGCCCGCGACGCCGCCATCGAGGCGGGCGCCGGCGTCGAGGTCGAATATATGATCCCGACGCAGGGCGCGCTGCAGTGGTTCGACCTGTTCGCCATCCCGGCCGATGCGCCGCACCCGGACAATGCGCATCTGTTCATCGACTTCATGATGCGGCCCGAGATCGCGGCGGCGAACTCGAACTACGTATTCTACGCCTCCGGCAACAAGGCGGCGCTCGAATTCATCGACGACGAGGTGAAGAACGACCCGGCGATCTATCCGACGCCCGAGGTCGCCGCCAAGCTGTTCCCGCTCAAGGCGCACACGCCCGACTTCGACGAGCTGCTGACGGAGACGTGGCAGCGGATCAAGGCCGGCTCCTGAGGTCCACGGGGGCGGAGCCTTCGGGCGCCGCCCCGCATTTCCGGGTTGCTCCATGGCCAAGAAGCCGCAGCTCGCCGCCGATACGAGACCGTGGCGCGATCCCAATGCCAAGCCCTTCGTGCGCATCCGCCACGTCACCAAGAAGTTCGGCGACGTGGCGGCCGTCGCCGACGTGTCGCTCGACATCTACCAGGGTGAGCTGTTCTGCCTGCTCGGCGGGTCGGGCTCCGGCAAATCGACGCTCTTGAGGATGCTCGCCGGCTTCGAGGAGCCGAGCGCCGGCAAGATCGAGATCGACGGGCAGGACATGTCGGGCGTGCCGCCCTATCAGCGGCCGGTCAACATGATGTTCCAGTCCTATGCGCTGTTCCCGCACATGACCGTCACGCAGAACATCGCCTATGGGCTCAAACGCGACGGGCTGCCGCGCGCCGAGATTGCGGCGCGGGTCGCCGAGCTGTTGCAGCTCGTCAAGCTCACCGGCTACGAGCAGCGCAAGCCGCACCAGCTCTCGGGCGGCCAGCGCCAGCGCGTGGCGCTGGCCCGCGCCCTCGCCAAGCGGCCGAAGCTGCTGCTGCTCGACGAGCCGCTGGGGGCGCTCGACAAGAAGCTGCGCGAGGAGACGCAGTTCGAGCTGGTCAAGATCCAGGAGACGCTGGGCGTCACCTTCATCGTCGTCACCCACGACCAGGAGGAGGCGATGAGCCTCGCCACCCGCATCGGGGTGATGAACCAGGGCGAGATCGCCATGGTGGGCGAGCCCACCGACATCTACGAATTTCCCAATTCGCGGTTCGTCGCCACCTTCATCGGCTCGGCCAACATGGTCGAGGGCGTGGTGGTCGAGGACGAGCCCGACCATGTGCGCATCCGCTCGGCGGAGCTGGGCGCCGACATCTATGTCGATCACGGCGTCGATTGCGCGCCCGACCAGATCCTGTGGTGGGCGATCCGGCCCGAAAAGATCCGGCTGACGCGCGAGCGGCCGGCCCCGGAAGCGGGCATCCCGGCCGACGCCAACATGGTCAAGGGCTTCGTCGAGGACATCGCCTATCTCGGCGACATGACGGTCTATCAGGTGCGGCTCGACAATGGCCGCTACATGCGCGTCACCAAGGCCAACGCGCTGCGCGGCGATCCCGACGCCATCTCGTGGGACGAGAGCGTGTGGGCGAGCTGGGCGGGCGCCTCCGGCTCGGTGCTGACCAGTTGAGCGCGCCGGCGCCCCTGCGCGCGCGGCGCTTTTCGAGCCGCGTCGGCGACCTGCTGGCGCGGGTGGGCCTTTCCGGCCGGGCGCTGGTGCTTGCCGCGCCGGTGGTCTGGATGACGCTGTTCTTCCTCTTGCCGCTGGCGGTGGTGTTCGGCATCTCGCTCGCCACCAAGCAGTTCGGCCAGCCGCCCTTCTCGCGGCTCATCGACAGCGCGGACGGCACGGTGCAGCTCACGCTCCACCTCACCAACTACATGCGGGTGCTGGCCGATCCCGGCGGCATCTACTTCAACGCCTTCATCAGCTCGATCCGCATCGCCGCCGTGGCCACGGTCTTCGCCGTGCTGATCGGCTATCCGATGGCCTATGCCATCGCGCGGGCGCCCGAGCGCTGGCGCAATATCCTGTTGATGCTCGTCATCCTGCCGTTCTGGACCTCGTTCCTGCTCCGTGTCTATGCGCTCAGCGGGTTCCTGCGCGGCGAGGGCGTCATCAACAATTTCCTCGGCCTGTTCGGCATCGGGCCGCTGGTGATGATGCAGACCGATTTCGCCGTCTATGTCGGCATCGTCTATTCCTACCTGCCGTTCTTCATCCTGCCGCTCTATACGACGCTGGTGAAGCTCGACCCGGCGCTGCTCGAAGCGTCGGCCGATCTGGGGGCGCGGCCGTTCCGCACCTTCCTCTCCGTGACGCTGCCGCTGTCCATGCCGGGCGTCGTCGCCGGTGCCATGCTGGTCTTCATCCCGGCCATCGGCGAATTCGTCATTCCCTCGCTGCTGGGCGGGCCGGGCACGCAGATGATCGGCCGCATCCTGTGGGACGAGTTCTTCTCGAAGACCAACTGGCCGCGCGCCGCGGCGCTCGCCATCACCATGCTGGTCATCGTGGTGCTGCCGATCGTCCTCATGCAGCGCGCCCAGAGCGCCGTGGTGGAGGGCCGCCGCTGATGCGCCGGGGCTGGCTCGTACCGACCATCGCCGTTCTCGGCTTCGCGTTCCTCTATGCGCCGATCATCTCGCTCGTCGTCTTCTCGTTCAACTCGAACCGGCTGGTGACGGTGTGGGCGGGCTTCTCGCTCAACTCCTACGCCGCCCTGTTCGCCGATTCACAGATGCTGGGCGCGGCGTGGCTGAGCCTGCAGATCGCGGCCATCAGCGCCAGCATCGCGCTGGTGCTCGGCACGCTGTGCGCGGTGGCGCTGGTGCGCTTCCGGCGCTTTCGCGGCCGCACCGTGCTGCAGGCCACCGTCTCGGCGCCGCTGGTGATGCCTGACGTCATCACCGGCCTCGCGCTGCTCCTGACCTTCGTCGCCATGGAGGCGCTGGTCGGCTGGCCGTCGGGGCGCGGCATGCTGACCATCATCATCGCCCACGCCACCTTCTGCACGGCCTATGTGACGGTGGTGGTGCAAAGCCGCCTCGCCGATTTCGACCTGAGCCTCGAGGAGGCGGCGATGGATCTCGGCGCGAGCCCGGTGCGGGTGTTCTTCGACATCACGCTGCCGATCATCGCGCCGGCGCTGGTCTCGGGGTGGCTGTTGTCGTTCACGCTGTCGCTCGACGACCTCGTCATCGCGAGCTTCGTGTCGGGGCCAGGCTCATCGACCCTGCCGATGGTGATCTTCTCCAAGATCCGGCTGGGCGTGTCGCCCGACGTCAACGCGCTCGCGACCATCATCATCGGCTTCGTCGCCACCGGCGTGCTCCTCGCCACGATCCTGCAACTGCGCCGCCCCCGCGGCGGCAGGGCCTGAGCGGGGCGAAGGCCCCCCTCATCCGCCCTTCGGGCACCTTCTCCCCCGAGGGGAGAAGGCCGCTCGTCTCGACGCTCAAAGTCGGGGCCCTTCTCCCCTCGGGGGAGAAGGTGGCGGCAGCCGGATGAGGGGTTGCGGTGGTGCCTGCCCCATCCACCAGTGTCATTCCCGCGCAGGCGGGAATCCAGACGGCGTTGCGGACGTCTTCTGACTCGGCCTGGATTCCCGCCTGCGCGGGAAGGACAGACGGAGAGGTTTTGGCGTTTGGCCGGCGGTTTCCGGCGCGAGTCCTTGGTTCGATACCCAGCCCTCGCTTGCCATACTCACTGGTCCGGCCGTTTTCCGCTCCCATGCGCCCGGCCGCCCTCCGCTCCTGAGCCCCCACGCCCCCTTCTTCTTCACGCCCCCTTGCATCTAACTGACCAGTCAGTTAGTAATATGCGGCAAGGAGGCGTGCGATGGGCGACGAGACGCGGGGACCGAAATTTCGGCGGCGGGCGGCGAAGCGGCCGGACGAGGTGCTGGATGCGGCGCTGGCATTGTTCGTCGAGAACGGCTTCGCGCGTACGCGGGTCGAGGACATCGCGGCGCGCGCCGGGCTCAGCAAGGGCGCCGTCTACCTCTATTTCCCCTCCAAGGAGGCCATCCTCGAAGGGCTGGTGCGGCGCGCCGTGCTGCCCATAGCGACCAGCGCGCTCGGCTTCCTCAGCAATTTCGTCGGCGATCCGCGGCCGGTCATCCACGCCGTGCTCAAGATGCTCGCCGGGCGGCTGGGCGAGCCCGAGACGCGGGCCATCGCGCGGCTGCTCATCCGCGAGATGATCCACTTTCCCGAATTCGCCGCGCTCTACCGGCGCGAGGTGCTGGACCGGGTCATCCCGGCGGTCGAGCAGCTCGTCGCGCAGGGCGTCGAGGGCGGCTATTTCCGCCCGGTCGATCCCAACCTCACCATCCGCTCCATCATCGGGCCGGTCATCGTGCACATCCTCATGGCCGACATCTTCGGCATCGTGCCGGCGGACGGGGCGGGCATCGACCGGCTCATCGACAATCATCTGGTCATCCTGTTCGACGGGCTCAGCGCGCCGGCGAGCGACAAGCGGTTCATGGCGACGTGAGGGCGAAATGGACGGTGTGCTTGCCTGGTTGACCGGTCTGGTGGCGCTCATTCCGGGGCTCGGCGCGGCGCCGCCGGCCGGCTGGTCGGGCTATGTCGAGGCCGATTATTTCTACGCCGCGGCGCCGGGCGGCGGCACCATCGCGCGGCTCGCCGTCGCCGAGAACGAGCTGGTGCGCGCCGGCGAGACGCTGTTCGTGCTCGATGCCAGCCAGCAGCAGGCGCAATACGAGGCGGCCGAGGCGCGCGCCGAAGCGGCCGAGGCGAGCCTCGACAATCTGCGCACCGGCAGCCGGGCCGAGGAGGTGGACGTCATCCGCGCCTCGCTGGCCAAGGCGACGGCCGATCTCAACCTCGCGCGGCAGAATTTCGCGCGCTCCGAGGAGATGTTCGGCCAGGGGCTGATCCCGGCGGCGCAGCTCGACCAGGCACGGGCGACGCTGGCGGCGGCGGAAGCGGCGGTGGCCCAGCTCGAGGCGCAGCTCAAGGTCGCCGAGCTGCCGGCCCGCGACGCCCAGCAGATCGCCGCCGAGGCGAGCCTCGCGGCGGCCCGCGCCGATGCGGCGACGGCGAAGGCGGCGCTCGACGCGCGCACGGTCGTCGCCACCGAGGCGGGGCGCGTCGGCAGGCTGTTCTTCAAGGCCGGCGAGGTGGCGGCGGCGGGCACGCCGGTGCTGTCGCTGTTTCCGGCGAGGGGGCTCAAGGTCAAGTTCTATGTCGGCGAGGCCGAGCGCCCGACGCTGGCGCTGGGCGAACGCGTCAGCGTGAGCTGCGACGGCTGCCCGGACGGGCTGACGGCAACGATCAACTTCTTCTCGCCCATGCCGCAGTTCACCCCGCCCATCATCTATTCGCGCGACGAGCGGGGGCGGCTGGTGTTCCTCACCGAGGCGGTGCTGGACGAGGCGAACGGCGTTCTGCCGGGCCAGCCGGTCAGCATCGGGCGTCCCGATGGCTGAGGCGCCGGTCATCGACGTGCGCGGCCTCACCAAGCGCTTCGGTATGCGCACTGTCGTCGATCATTTCGACATCGCCGTGCCCAGGGGCGCCATCTACGGCTTTCTGGGGCCGAACGGCTCGGGCAAGACGACGACCATCCGCATGCTGTGCGGCCTGCTGACCCCCGATGCCGGCGAGGGCACCTGCCTCGGGCTCGACGTGCGGCGCGAGGCGGCGCGCATCAAGGAAGCGGTCGGCTACATGACGCAGAAATTCTCCTATTACGAGGATCTGACGATCCGCGAGAATCTCGATTTCGTGGCGCGCATGTACCGGCTGGACCGGCGCAAGGCACGGGTCGAACAGGCGCTTGCCGATCTCGGCCTCGCCGACCGCGCGCACCAGCTCGCCGGCTCGCTCTCGGGCGGCTGGAAGCAGCGGCTGGCGCTCGCCGCCTGCCTCTTGCACGAGCCGCAATTGCTGCTGCTCGACGAGCCGACGGCGGGCGTCGATCCCAAGGCGCGGCGCGACTTCTGGGACGAGATCCGCCGGCTCAGCGCCACGGGCGTCACGGTGCTGGTCTCGACCCACTACATGGACGAGGCGGTGCAGTGCGATTTCATTACCTACATCGCCTATGGTAAGAAGCTGATCGACGGACCCTCGGCGCAGATTCCCGAAATGGTGGGGCTCGAGACGTGGCGCGTCGAGGGGCCCGATCTCGCCGGCCTCGAAGCGCGGCTCAAGACGGCACCCGGCGTCGCGCAGGTGGCGCGGTTCGGCGCGGCGCTGCATGTGTCGGGCACCGACAGGGCGGCGCTCGGCGCGACGGTGCGCCAGTTCGAGGCCGAGGGGCCGCAGCGCTGGAGCCGGCAGGCGGCGGGCCTCGAAGAGGCGTTCATCTACCTGATGAGCGGGGCGCGCGACAATTTCGCCGCCGAGACGCCGCCGGAGATCGCGGCATGAGCGGCTTCTCGCTGCGGCGCTTTGGAGCGGTGCTCTACAAGGAATTCATCCAGATGCGGCGCGACCGCGTCACCTTCGCCATGATGATCGGGCTGCCGCTGATCCAGCTTTTCCTGTTCGGCTTCGCCATCAACGCCGATCCGCGGCATCTGCCGACGCTGGTCGAGCTTGGCGACAACGGGCCGCTCACCCGTGCCGTCATCGCCGCCATGCAGCAGTCGGAGTATTTCGACTTTCGCGGCCAGGTGGCCGGCACGGCGGCGGGCGAGGAGGCGCTCAGGCGCGGCGATGCCAATTTCGTCGTCGTCTTCCCGCCCGGCTTCGAGCGCGACGTGGTGCGCGGGCTGAGCCCCGAAATCCTCGTCGCCGCCGATGCGGCCGATCCGTCGGCGGTGGGCGGCGCGGCGGCGGCGCTCAGCGGCATCGTCGATGTGGCGCTGCGCGAGACGCTGGTCGGCCCGCTGGCGCGCGAGGCGGTGCCGCCGGCCTTCTCGGTGGTGGTGCACCGCGAATACAATCCCGGGGGGCGCACGGCGACCAATATCGTGCCGGGCCTGCTCGCCATCATCCTCTCCATGACCATGGTGATGATCACCGCCGTCGCCATCGTCAAGGAGACCGAGCGCGGCACGATGGAGATGCTGATCGCCACCCCGGTGCGGCCCTTCGAGGTGATGCTCGGCAAGATCCTGCCCTATGTCATGGTCGGCTATGTGCAGACGGCGGTGTTCCTCGTTTCGGCCTATGCGGTGTTCCGCGTGCCGTTCGAGGGCACGTGGAGCGCCTTCTTCATCGGCTTCAACCTGTTCATCGTGGTCAATCTGGCGCTCGGCTTTCTCATCTCCACGGCGGCGCGCAACCAGATGCAGGCGATGCAACTGAGCTTCTTCACCATCCTGCCCTCGGTGCTGCTGTCGGGCTTCATGTTCCCCTTCGCCGGCATGCCGGGCTGGGCGCAGGCCATCGGCGAGGGCGTGCCGGCGACGCATTTCCTGCGCGTCATTCGCGCCGTGATGCTGAAGGGCGGCGACGTGGCCGATGTCGCCGGCCCGTGCTGGGCGCTGGCCGCGATCCTCGTCGTCATCTCGATCATCGCCATGCTGCGCTATCGGCAGACGCTGGACTGATCTTGCCATATGGCAGCAATTAAACTATATGCTGCCATATGAAACCGCAACTCATGCCCGTAACCCAGGACGTGCCGGAATTCGTGCGGGCGCCGATCAGCGTGGCCGAAGGCGCGGCGATGTTCCGTGCCGCGCTCAACCTGTTCCGGCTATGGGGGCTGAGCGACGAGCAGGCGGCAACGCTGCTCGACCTGCCCTTGCGCACCTATCGGCGCTGGAAGGCCGAAAATGCCGGCCGCATCGGGCGCGACGGGCGGGCGCGGCTCTCCAACCTCATGGGCATCCACAAGGCGCTGCGGCTCATCTTCAACGAAAAGCAGCGCGGCTATGCGTGGATCCGCCAGGCCAACGACGCCTTTGACGGCCGGAGCGCGCTCGAGGTCATGCTGGGCGGCGAATTGACCGACCTCATGCGCGTGCGCCGCTATCTCGACGCCGAGCGGAGCTGGTGAGCTTGCCGCCGGTCACGCCGGTGGACTGGCCCGGCGCGGTGCGCATCATCCGCAGCCTCTATCCGCCCATCGACCTGTTCGAGGACATCGCCGATCCCGCCGACTGGCCGCTCTTGATCGCGGCCGAGCAGAAGACCAATCCGCGGCTCGTCGCGAGCATCGGCCAGCTCGACCTGGTGCCGCCGGCCCGCCGCGTCTCCGGCCCCGGCGCCAGCTATCTCATGGCGCCCTTCGTGCACGCCACGCCCGACCGGCCGAGCCGCTTCTCCGACGGGCGCTTCGGGGTGCTTTATGTGGCGCGCGATTTCGACACGGCGCTGTTCGAGACCATCCACCATCATCAGGCCTTCATGGCGCGCACGCGCGAGCCGGCGGGCTGGACCTCGCAGTTCCGCGAGCTGGTGCTCGATGTCGCGGCGCCGTTGCACGATCTGCGCGGCACAGCCTCGCCGGCGCTCGCGCCCGACGACTATGGCGCCGGCCAGCGGCTCGGCGCGGCGCTTAGGGCGGCGGGAAGCGAGGGCGTCGTCTATCCGAGCGTGCGCCACACGGGCGGCGACTGCGCCGGGCTGTTCTATCCCGACCGCGCCCGCAACGTCGTGCAGGCGCGCCATCTCGACTATCACTGGAACGGCGCGCGCGTCGATTTCGTGCGCGATGCCGGCACGCGCCAAGTCTACGCCATCGCGCCGGCGGCGGCGTAGCCCAGCATCTTGTCCTGCCGCTGGCGCAGCTCGTAGAGGCGCGTGGTGGGGTCGGGGGCGGCGTTGGCGAGGGTCAAGAGCTCGCCCTTCCTTACCGGCGCCACCACCTTGCCGCCTTCGAGCAGGCCGACCGGCACGGCGCGCTTGTCGCGCGCCTCGGCGGCGGCGAGCACGAAGCTCCTGTAGCAGGTCTCGCCGATGGCATCGAACGTCTCGCCCACCGTGAGGTCGCGCTTCGCCACGGCGCAGACTTCGGCCACCGGGGTGGGCAGCGGCACCATGTCGGGCTTGCCGTAGAGCATGATGCGCGCCGCCGTCAGCGGCACTTCGAGCGAGGTCAGATGGTAGGGGCGGAAGAACGCGTAATACGGCCCCTTGCCGATATGGAGGTCATCCATGCGCTCGATGATGCGCGGGTGCTCGGCCTCGATGATGACGAAGACGCCCGGCGCCACGCCCTTGCCGACGGTGAAATCGACGACGCCCTTGCGATTGAGGATGCCGCCGTCCTCGCGCGGGATCAGCACCCTGGCCATCTGGTCGCGGTCGGCGGCCGGCCCGTGCATGCCCGGCACGTCGGGCACGAGCCCGGTGGCGTTGGCGATGCAGGCCATCTCGACCATGGTCTTCGAGCCATCGACGAACTCGACCAGCATGCGCGGGTTCATGTTCCGCCGTTCGGCTTCCGCGCGATAGTCGTCGGGCACGGCGTCGCGGTTGAAGGCGTTGTTCTTGCCCTTGCCGGCGGCGACGATGCGGTAGCCGAGCGCGCTGGCGAACTCGATCAGCTCCATGCACGAGCTCGGCTCGTCGCCGGCGCCCACCGAATAGACGACGCCGAGCCGGTCGGCCTCGTGCTTGAGGTACGGGCCGATGGTGACGTCGGCCTCGACATTCATCATCACCAGATGCTTGCCGTGCTCCATCGCGGTCAAGTCGTGGTCGGCGGCGACGCCCGGCTTGCCGGTGGCGTCGATCACCACGTCGATCTCGGGCGTGCGCACCAACGTTTCGGCCGAGGTCACGGCGATCTTTTGCGCGCCGATGGCGGCAGAGACCTGCGCTTCCGTCTCCGCCTCGACCGCGTGGCCGTCGTCGCCATAGGCGATGGTCATGGCGGCGCGGGCGGTATGCGGGCGGCGCGTGGCGATGGCGCACATCTCGATGCCCGGCATCAGCATGCCCTGCGTCACGAGGTCGGTGCCCATCTCGCCCGAGCCGATGACGCCGATGCGGATGGGGCGGTTGTCCTCGGCGCGGCGGGCGAGATCGCGGGCGAGGCCCGTCAGGTGGACATTGGCGAGGGGGGCGTAGCTGGGCATCGACGGTGGCTGTAGCACCCGCCGCCTGCTAAGGGAATTGCCATTGCGGCAGGGAGGACCGGAGTGGACGAGGCGCTCGACATCACGACCGACGGCAGGCTGGGCCGCATCGCACTCGACCGGCCGAAGGCCATCAACGCGCTCAGCCTCGGCATGATCGAGGGCATCAGCGCGGCGCTCGGGCGCTGGCGCGCCGACCCCGGCATCGGCGCCGTGCTGATCGAGGGGCGCGGCGACAAGGGGTTCTGCGCCGGCGGCGACGTGCGCGCCGCCCGCACCCATGTCCTCGACGGCCGGCCGGAGCTGGCCGACGCCTATTTCGCCGCGGAATACGAGATGAACGCGCTCATCGCGGGCTACGACAAGCCGCTGATCGCGCTCACCCACGGCGTCGTCATGGGTGGCGGCATCGGCATCGCCGGCCATTGCGGGTTCCGGCTCACCCTGCCGGGCGTCCGCTATGCCATGCCGGAATCGGCCATCGGCTTTTTCGCCGATGTCGGGGTCAACGCCATCCTCGCCAAGGCGCCGCTCAACCGCGCGCTGCTGTTCCTCCTGTCGGGCGTCAGCGTCGGGGCGGCCGATGCGCTGGCGCTTGGCCTCGCCGATGCGCTGGTGCGGCCCGAGCGGGTCGAGGCGCTGCGCGCCGACCTCGCCGGCGCCGCCGCGGCGCCGCATCCGGCCGAGGCCATCGTGCGGCTGATGCAGGCCGAAAGCATCGAGGCGGGCGACGCGCCGTTCTGCGCCCTGGCCGACCTGCTGCCGCCCGATGTGCCCGCCTCGCCGGCGGCGTTCCTCGCGGCCGTCGCGCGCGTGCCGGAGCTGGCCGAGATCGCCGCGCTCCTCGCCACGCGCGCGCCGGGCTCGCTGTGCGCCACCTTCTTCGCGCAGCAGGCGGCGCGCCGGCTGATGGATGTCGAGGCGGTGCTGGCGCGCGACCTGCGGCTCGCCGGCCTAATGGTGCGCCGGCCCGATTTCGCCGAGGGGGTGCGCGCCGTGCTGGTGGACAAGGACAACGCCCCCGTCTGGGCGCCGCCGAGCCTCGCTGCGCTCGCTACCTCCCCCGAGGCTTCGGCGCTCCAAAACCCCTGAGATCGCGCCCCTTTGCGTCGTCGGCTCGGGCGCCGATTAGGAGTTCTTAAACCGTTCGCGTGGAGACTGCTTGCCGGGTTTACCACCCCGTGGGGGACGGGCTTTTCATGGCCGAAACAGCCGAGAGCAGGGTCGTGGCGCTGCCGGCGGTCGTCGATCTCGACGCGCTCGACATGGTGCGCGACGGGCTGATCGAGGCGCTGGAGGCCGGTGCCGTCACCGTCGATGCGTCGCGCGTCGAGCGGCTGGCCACCAATGCGCTGCTGATGCTGGTCAGCGCCGGCGAGACGGCGCGGCGCACCGGGCTCGGCTTCGCCATCGCGGCGGCCAGCGCGCCGATGCAGGCGGCCATCGACCGGCTCGGGCTGCGGGCCGCCTTCGCGGACATGATGAAAGGCTAGGGGTGCATGCGTGTTCTGACGGTCGATGATTCCCGCACCATTCTCGCCATGCTGCATCACACCCTGTCGAATGCGGGGTTCGAGGTGCTGCAGGCCGAGGACGGCCAGCAGGGCCTCGACGTGCTGGCGCGCGAGAACGTGGACGTGGTCATCACCGATATCAACATGCCGGTGATGGACGGCATCGAGTTCATCAAGCAGGTGCGCGCCACCGGCTCGCACAATTCGCTGCCCATCCTCATCCTCACCACCGAAACCAGCCAGGACAAGCGCGACCAGGGGCGCGCCGCCGGCGGTACCGGCTGGATCGTCAAGCCCTTCGACCCCGAAAAGCTGATCTCGGTGATCCACCGCGTGGTGCAATAGGCCGGCCATCTTGAGCGATCTCGACGATTTCAAAGCGACCTATTTCGACGAGTGCTCCGAGCTGCTGCTCGACCTCGAGGAGCAGTTCGCCGCCATTGCGGCGGGCGATCGCAGCGCCGACCGGCTGAACGCGGTGTTTCGCGCCATCCATTCGATCAAGGGCGGCGGCGGGGCCTTCGGCTTCATCGAGCTGGTCGGCTTCGCGCATGCCTATGAGACGCTGCTCGACCATGTGCGCGACGGCCGCATCGCGCTCGCCGAGCCGGTGGTGCTGCTGTGCGTGCGGGCCAACGACATCGTTGCCGACTTCGTCGCCGCGGCGCGGGCCGGCACCAGCCTCGGGGCGGATTACGGCGCCGACGAGCGGGCGCAGTTCGACGCGCTGACTTCGGGCAGCGCCGCCGAGCAGCCGGCCGACGACACGCCGCTCGACGAGTTCGACATCGATTTCGTGCCGGTGCGCGTCGATCTCACGGCGCTCGCCGGCCCGCCGGCCGCCGCCGAGGACGACCGTTTCGCCGAGGTGCCGCTGGCGGTCGAAAAGACCCAGTGGGAAATTCGCTTCGCGCCGCATAGCGAGCTTTATGCGCGCGCCAACGATCCGCTGCTCCTGTTCCGCGAGCTCGGCAATCTGGGCGAGCTCAGCGTCGTCGCGCGCCTCGCCGAGGTGCCGCCGCTCGCCGATTTCGAGCCGTTCGGGGTCTATTGCAGTTGGGAGCTGACGCTGGTCTCGGCCAGCGCCAGTATCGAGCAGATCTCGGAGGTGTTCGAGTTCGTCGAGGGCAATTGCGAGCTGTCGATCGTGCAGCTCGCCAAGAGCCCGCCCGCCGGCGCGCCCGTCGAGCCGCCGCCGCCCGAGGCCGAGCCGGCGCTCAGCTTCGCCGCCCTCGCCGACGAGGTGAAGCGCGAGATGCCGCTGCGCCCCGCCCCGGCGCCGCGCCTCGTCGAGGTGCCGCCGCCGGCTCCCGCCGACGAGCCGGAGGACCGGCGCACCGGGCCCGAGGATCGGCGCAATGCCGGCGTGCAGTCGATCCGCGTCGATCTCGACAAGGTCGATCGCGTCGTCAACATGGTGGGCGAGCTGGTCATCACGCAATCCATGCTGACCCAGCAGATGGACGATACGCTGCGCGCCCGCTACCAGGAGCTGGTGCGCGGCCTCGAGGTACTGGCGCAGACGACGCGGGGCCTGCAGGACGCGGTGATGGCCATCCGCGCGCAGCCGGTCAAATCGGTGTTCTCGCGCATGCCGCGCCTCGTGCGCGAGCTCGCGGCGCGCACCGACAAGAAGCTCAGGCTCGAAATGGTCGGCGAGGCGACGGAGATCGACAAGACCGTCATCGAGCAGCTCTCCGATCCGTTGACGCACATGATCCGCAATTCCGCCGATCACGGCATCGAGGCGCCCGAGCGGCGGCGCGCCGCCGGCAAGCCCGAGACCGGCACCATCCGGCTCGCGGCCGAGCAGGCGGGCGGCAGCATCCTCATTTCCGTCGAGGACGATGGCGGCGGCATCGACCGCGAGCGCGTGCTGGCCGTGGCGCGCGACAAGGGCATCGTGGGCGCCGACGTGATGCCCACCGACGAGCAGATCGACCAGCTCATCTTCGCGCCGGGCTTCACCACGGCGGCGGCGGTCAGCGACATTTCCGGGCGCGGCGTCGGCATGGACGTGGTGCTCTCCAACATCAAGAAGATCGGCGGCTCGGTGCATGTGCGCTCGCGCACCGGCCAGGGCACGCGCATGACGCTGAAGCTGCCGCTGACGCTGGCCGTGCTCGATGTCATGCTGGTGCGCGTCGGCGGTTCGCCCTATGTCGTGCCGCTGAGCTCCATCGTCGAGACCATCCAGTGCGCGCGCGCCGATTTCGGGCGGGCGCCGTCGGGCGCGAAGGTGCTGCGCGTGCGCGGCGAATATGTGCAGGTCGTCGATCTCGCCGAGCGCTTCCAGCAGCACGCCGAGGCCGAGCCGGCGAACCGCTTCGTCGTGCTGTGCGAAGCCGAGGGGGCGACCAAGCTGGCGCTCGTCGTCGATGACATCATTGGCCAGCAGCAGGTCGTCATCAAGAGTCTCGAAGAGAACTTCGAGTCCATCGAGGGCATTGCCGGCGGCACCATACTGGGCGACGGCAATGTGGCCCTCATCGTCGATGTGCAGGGGCTGCGCGCCCCGGCACTTCACCGGAACGCTGCCTAGAACGGGCGGAAGGGATATTTGAATGGATAGTCTTGCCTATAAGGACGAGCTGGCCGGCGTGCCGGCCAATGTGCAGAATTCGCTGCAGCTCATCGCCTTCTCCATCGGCGAGCAGACCTATGGCGTCGAGATCACCACGGTGCGCGAGATCCGCGCCTGGAACGGCGCGACGCCGCTGCCCAACACGCGCGACTATGTGCGCGGCGTCATCAACCTGCGCGGCACCATCGTGCCGATCTTCGATCTGCGCGCCCGCTTCGGCGAGGGGCAGACCTCGCCCACCAAGAACCACGTCGTCGTCGTCATGTCGGTGGGCGACAAATGGGTGGGCATCCTCGTCGATGCGGTGAGCGACATCCTCACCGTCAGCAAGGACGACATCCACAACGTGCCCGAGGGCAATTCGATGGATACCGAGCTGCTCAACGGCATCGTCACCCATGACGGCCGCATGGTCGGGCTCATCGACCTGCTGGCGGTGGTGTCGGGCGCACGGGCGGAAAGCTAGGGCGTTTCTCGGGGGCGCTCCGGCGCCCCCATGCTGCAGCTAGAACAGATCGACGTCGCCGGTCGAGGGGGTCGCGGCGACGCCCGACAGGGCCGGCACGCGCAATTCGTCGAGCACCAGATTGGCCCAGATCTCGTCATAGTCGGAGTCGGGCGCGGTGGGCGGCAGCAGCGCGAACTGGCGCACGGCGAGCGCCATGCCCTGGCAGCGCTGCTCGATGCGGTCCTGGCCCTGCAGCGCGTTGACGATCATGGCGATGGCGCGCTGCTGGCGCTGCTCGATATCGAGCCGGGTGTCGCCGAGCACGCTGAGCGCGTCGGTGACGCCCTCGACCAGCGCCGCGGTCTGTCGCGCGGTTTCGTCGAGTTCACGTGCCAGCTTCTGCAACGACATGAACAGCCTGCTCCCCGAAGATGCGCCATCCTAGCCGAGAAGTCTGAATTGTTTCTTACGGGCGGGCGCCGACCATGCTTGGCGAAACTGGTTAGAAGTTCCCTAAGCAATTGCGTTCTAGGGTAATGACAACCTTGTCAGGGGGCGACGACAGATGCAGCCAGGCACCGGCGAGCCGCCTTTCGAGCGGGGCGTCGTGACCACTATCCATCAGGGCGACTGTCTCGTCGGCGGCGAGGAGGACCTCACCTATTCCACCGTGCTCGGCTCGTGCGTCTCCGCCTGCGTCCGCGACGTGGTGGCGAAGGTGGGCGGCATGAACCATTTCCTGCTCGCCGAGCCGCCGGGCGCGGCGCGCGACCGCTATGGCGCCTCGGCACGCTACGGCGCCTTCGCGATGGAGCAGCTCATCAACAAGGTGTTGACGCGCGGCACCGGCAGGAAGGCCAATCTCGAGATCAAGGTGTTCGGCGGCGGGCTCATCAATGCGGCGCTCACCGATATCGGCGCCAAGAACATCGAGTTCGTGCACGAATTCCTCGACAATGAAGGCTATGCGCTGGCCGGCGAGGATGTCGGCGGCACGGTGGCGCGGCGGGTGATGTTCAAGCCGTGGTCGGGGCGGGCCTTCGTCAGGCGCCTCGACGGGGCCGCCATCGCCAGCGTGGCGCGCGAGGAGCTGTCCATCGTCAGCCGGCGGCGGCTCGGCGGCGCCCCCGATATCGAGCTGTTCTGGCCGCGCCTTTCGGCGTCCTGATCAGGGTAACCGGAACCTTACCCGGCCGGCCCGGCAGTTAGGTTTGATTAACCATTCCGGCCCTAGGGTGCGGGCGGGCTCTCATTTCACTTCCGGTCCCGGATGCGCCGCACCCGAGTTGCGCTGATCGTCGATCTCGTCTGGCTCGCGGGCACCGTTCTCGCGGGGGCGGGGCTGTGGCTGTTCGGCGCGAGCGGGCCGGGGCTCGCCATTGCCGGCCTCGCGCTCGCTGCCGCTTTCGTTCTCAGCCTCGTCATTGCCCGCGCCATCGAGCGCGAGGTGCAGGTGAAGCTCGCGGCGCTCGGCCGGGCGGTCGGGGCCGGCGGCGGCAGTGGCGCGCCCGAGGCGGTGAGCGTCGAGGCGATCATCGCCAATCTCGCCGGTCGGCTGGAGCGGGCGCATCCCTTCAAGGCGGCGTTCGCGGCGCTCGAACGGCCGGCGGTGGTGGTCGCGGCGGGCGGCGAGATCCTCGGCGCGACGCGCGGGCTCGGCGATCTGCGGCCCGACGCCCTCGAGGGCGCCGACGTGGCGCTGCTGCTCGGCGAGTCCTATGCGGCGGGCGGCCTGCGCGCCGACGAGCTGATCGGGCTGGGCGCGGCGCGCTACATGGCGCGCCCGCATATGGTGGGCAATGGCCGGCAACTGATCGAGTTCGTGCCGGCCGGCGCCTATATCGCCGACGACGATCTCGACGCCTTCGCCACGGCGCTGGCCGGCGGGCAGACGGGCTTTCGCTTCGAGGCGCAGGCGCGCGCCGCCTCGCCGGCGCTCCGGGCGCTCGAGGCTGGGCTCGAAGCGCTCGATCCGGGCGTTGCGGCGCTCGACCGGCTGGCCGCCGGCGAGGCGCCGGGCGCGGCGCTCTGCGAGGGCAATGCCGGCATCGCGCCCAAGGTACGCGCCCTCGCCGATTTCATCGCCGTGCTCGACGACGAGCGCCGCGAATCGGCCGAGGCGCGCACGGCGCTGGAGCGCAAATGCGAGGCGGTGCTGGCCGCCATCGACACCTACCGCGTCTCTATCACCACCATTGCCGAATGCGCCGAGGCGGCGCGCACCGGCATGGAGGCGGCGGGCACGGCGGTCGGCCGCGGGCGCGAGCGCGGCGAGGCGGCGGGGCGGCTGGCGCGTGAGGCGCGGACGGTGCTCGACAAGGCGGCGCTGGCGGCCGGCCGCGCCGACGAGGCGGCAAGCGGGGTCGCGGCCGCCGCGGTCGAGATCGACAAGCTCGTCGCCGCCATCGAGGATGTGAGCTTTCGCACCAACCTCTTGGCGCTCAACGCCGCGGTCGAGGCGGCGCGGGCCGGCGAGAAGGGCGCGGGCTTCGCCGTCGTCGCCGACGAGGTACGCATGCTGGCGCAGGTGACGCAGAAGACCTCGCGCGACATTCGCGGGCTGGTCGGGGCGTCGCGCAGCCAGGCCGATGCCGGGGCCGGCGAGGCCGGCGCGCTGCGCGAGACGCTGGCGCGGCTCGGCGGCCATTTAGAGAATCTCAGCACTGAGGCCGATAGCATTGCCGGCGCCCTCACCGAGGGGGGCGGGGCGATCGGGCGGCTCGCCGGGGCCGTGACGACGCTGGGCGAAACGGCGTCGCAGGCATTGGCCCTGCCGGCGCGCCGGCAGCAGAAGGTGGCAGGCGGCAGATGATGGAGCCCAACGAGTTCACGCTCTCCGAGCGCGAGTTCGAGCGCATCCGCCAGCGGGTCTATGCCGCCGCGGGCATCTCGCTGTCCGACGCCAAGCGCACCCTCGTCATCGCGCGCCTCTCCAAGATCCTGCGGCGCCTGAAGCTCTCCGGCTTCGACGCCTATCTGGATTTCCTCGATCGGGACGCCGGCCCCGAAGACGCGCAGGATTTCGTCAACGCGCTGACCACCAATCTCACGCGCTTCTGGCGCGAGGACCATCACTTCACCCATCTCGTCACCCATGTCGGCGAGCTGATGCGCACGCGCGCCGGCGTCGCGCAAAGGCGGCTGCGCATCTGGTCGGCGGGCTGCTCGACCGGGCAGGAGGCCTATACGATTGCGCTCAGCCTGCTCGAGGCCTGGCCCGAGCTCAGGCGCTGGGACTTCAAGATCCTCGCCACCGACATCGACACCGCCGTCTTGGCGCGGGCGGCCACCGGCATCTATCCCGAAAGCGAGGTCGCGGGCCTTGCGCCGGAGCGGGCGCGGCTGTTCGAGCGGCTGGCCGGCGGGCGCGTGCGGGTGCCGCCGGCGGCCGCGTCGATCGTCTCGTTCAAGCCGCTCAACCTCATGGCGGCGTGGCCGATGCGCGGGCCGTTCGAAGCCATCTTCTGCCGCAACGTCACCATCTATTTCGACAAGCCGACGCAGGGCGAGGTGTTCGCGCGGCTCGGCGGCATGCTGGCGCCGGGCGGCTTTCTCTATATCGGCCATTCCGAGAATCTCGGCACGGGCGCCGCCGGCTTCCGGCTCGTGGGCAAGACCATCTATCAGGCGCGGGCGGCGGCCGGGCGCGCGAGGGACGCGGCATGAGCATCAGCGTGCTGGTGGTGGACGATTCTGCGGTGATCCGCGAGGTCCTGGCGCGCACCCTGGCGCGCGACGGCGACATCCGCGTCGTCGGCACGGCGGTCGATCCGATCGATGCGCGCGACAAGATCAAGGCGCTGACGCCCGACGTGGTGACGCTCGATATCGAGATGCCGAACATGAACGGCCTCGCCTTCCTCGACAAGCTGATGCGGCTGCACCCCATCCCGGTGGTGATGGTCTCGACGCTGACCAGGCGCGGGGCGAGCGAGACGCTGCTGGCGCTCGAGCTGGGGGCCGTCGATTTCGTCGCCAAGCCGTCGCACGACCTCGCCGGCGGGCTCGAGGCGTTCGGCGCCAATCTGCGCGACAAGGTGCGCGCCGCGGCGGCCGCCGAGGTGCGCGGCCGCAGCGTGCCGGCCGTGCCGGCCACCAAGCTCAGGACGGCGGCGGCGCCGGCCGGCGCGCTCATCGCCATCGGCGCCTCGACCGGCGGCGTCGAGGCGATCCGACTGGTGCTCGCCGACATGCCGCGCGACTGCCCGCCCATCGTCATCGCCCAGCACATGCCGGCCGGCTTCACCACGCGCTTTGCCGCCCGGCTCGACGAGTTGAGCGCCATCCGCGTGGTCGAGGCCGAGGACCGCATGGCGCTGCAACCCGGCCACGCCTATGTGGCGCGCGGCGACTGGCACCTGCGCGTCGAGCGCAGCTCGGGCCAGCTCAAGTGCCGGCTGGCGCAGGACGAGCCGGTGTCGGGGCACCGGCCCAGCGTCGATGTGCTGTTCCAGTCGGTGGCGCGGGTGGTGGGGCCGCTGGCGGTGGGCGCCATCCTCACCGGCATGGGGCGCGACGGCGCGCAGGGGCTGCGCCAGATGCGCGAGGCGGGGGCCTATACGCTCGGCCAGTCGGCCGCCTCGGCGCTGGTCTACGGCATGCCGCGCGTCGCCTTCGAGGAGGGCGCCGTGGTCGAGCAGGCGCCCCTCGAGACGGTGGCGGCGCGCCTCGCCGCGGCCCTCTCCCGGCTCAAGTCCGCGGCATAGTGTGCACCTGCGGATTGAGGGAATGGTAACGCTTTATGCCTAGCGTCCGGCAAGCGCCCCGCGCCATCTCGGCGGGGCGATAAAGGTTACGCCTCATGCCCAAAGCCAGCGATGTCAGCGTCCTGATCGTCGATGACCAGCAGTCGATGCGCGGGATCTGCAAGTATATCCTCACCCAGCTCGGCTTCAAGGACATCATCGAGGCGCGCAGCGGCCGCGACGCGCTCGGCAAGCTCGAAAAAGCCAATGTCCAGCTCATCATCTCCGACTGGAACATGGAGGATATCGACGGGCTGACGCTGTTGCGGGTCATCCGCAAGCATCCCAAGACCGCCAGCATGCCGTTCATCATGGCCACCGGCCGCTCCGACAAGGAGCAGGTCAAGGAAGCCATCTCGTTCGGCGTCAACAACTACATCATCAAGCCGTTCGACGCCGGCACCATGAAAAAGCGCATCGAGGCCGTCATCGGCGCGCTCTCCTGAGGCCTTTGCGGGGGGAGGACGCGCATGGCCCGCATCGGCCTCGTCGCCCATGACGACAAGAAAGACGACCTCGCCGCCTGGGCGCTGGCGCATCGCGCCGCGCTCGGCGGGCATGAGCTCTGGGGGACCGGCACGACCGGCGGACGGCTCATCGAGAGCACCGGCCTCGCGATCACGCGGCTGCTCAGCGGTCCCCTGGGCGGCGATGCCCAGCTCGGGGCGATGATCGCCGAAGGCCGGCTCGACGCGCTGATTTTCTTCCAGGACCCGCTGACGGCGCTGCCCCATGACGTGGACGTCAAGGCGTTGACGCGGCTCGCGACGCTCTACAACATTCCCTTCGCGGTCAACCGGGCTACGGCCGATGCCGTGCTTGCGGCGCTCTAGCGTTTGACCATGCGGTCAACTTATGCGCATTTGTGCCGCCAACGGCCGCCTAGAGCCGGATAGTCGAACGGGGGAAGGGTGTCCGACGCAGTCATCGACGTCCAGGACGTCTCCAAGAGCTTTGGCGGCCTGCATGCCGTGCGCCACTGCTCGCTGCAGGTCAAACGGGGGTCGATCACGGGGTTGATCGGGCCGAACGGCGCGGGCAAGTCCACGCTGTTCAACCTCGTGGCCGGCAATATCGCGCCCGATGGCGGGCGCATCATCTTCGATGGCCGCGACATCACCGGCCTGCCGCCCTACGAGCTGTTCGGGCTCGGGATGCTGCGCACCTTCCAGATCGCGCACGAATTCTCCAACATGACGGCGCTCGAGAACCTGATGATGGTGCCGCCGGGCCAGCCCGGCGAGAATCTGGCGCGCATCTGGTTCACGCCCGGCGCGGTGCGCGTGCGCGAGCACGAGGTGCGCCAGAAGGCGCTCGACGTCATCGATTTCCTCAAGCTCGCGCATGTGAAGAACGAGCTGGCGGGGAACCTGTCGGGCGGCCAGAAGAAGCTCTTGGAGCTCGGCCGCACCATGATGGTCGATGCCAAGGTGGTGCTGCTCGACGAGGTGGCGGCCGGTGTCAACCGCACGCTGCTCCAGGACCTCGCGGCCAATATCGAGCGCATGAACCAGGAATTGGGCTATACCTTCTTCGTCATCGAGCATGACATGGATTTGATCGGGCGGCTGTGCGATCCGGTGATCGTTATGGCGGCGGGCGAGAAGATCGCCGAGGGGCCGATGGCGGAGATCCGGGCCAACCCGGCGATCATCGAGGCCTATTTCGGCGCTCCCGTGAAGGCGGCCTGAGCGATGGCGCTGATCGAAGTCAGGAACGTCGTCGCCGGCTATGGTGGAGCGCCCATCCTCAACGGCGTCAACATCGCCATCGAGCAGTCCGACATCGGCGTCATCGTCGGGCCCAACGGGGCCGGCAAATCGACGACCCTCAAGGCCATTTTCGGGCTGCTCAAGGTCAGCTCGGGCGAGGTGCTGTTCGAGGGCGACGACATCACCAATTCGCTGCCCGACAAGCTGGTGCCGCGCGGCCTCAGCTTCGTGCCGCAGGAAAAGAACGTCTTCACCAGCCTCAGCGTCGAGGAAAACCTCGAAATGGGCGCCTTCATCCGGCGCGACGACATTTCCGGCACGCTCGCCGAAATCTACGCCATGTTCCCCGTGCTGGCCGAGAAGCGGCGCCAGCCGGCCGGCGAGTTGTCGGGCGGCCAGCGCCAGATGGTGGCGATGGGGCGGGCGCTGATGAGCAAGCCGCGCCTGCTCATGCTCGACGAGCCGTCGGCGGGGCTCAGCCCACGCTACGTGCTCGAGATCTTCGAGCACATCGTCACCGTCAACAAGGCCGGGGTGGGCATCCTGATGGTCGAGCAGAACGCCCGGCAGGCCCTCGCCTTCGCCTCGCGCGGGTTCGTTCTGGCGCAGGGCCAGAACCGCTACACCGGCACGGGGCCGGAGCTCATCGCCGACCCCGAAGTCGCCAAGAGCTTCCTCGGGGGCTGAGCGATGGACGAGCTGATCTTCTTCATCAACAAGGTGATCGTGGCGGGGACCGTCCTCGGCTCGATCTACGCGCTCGGCGCCGTCGGCATCACGCTGATCTTCGGCATCCTGCGCTTCGCGCATTTCGCGCATGGCGACATGATGACGCTCGGCGCCTTCATCGCCTATGTGCTGGTCGGCGCCCTCGCGGCGATGGGCCTCCAATTGCCGATCCCGCTCGGGGTGGCGGTGCTGCCCTTCGCCATGGCGCTGACGGCGGTGGCGGCGCTCGGGCTCGATCGCGGCTTCTACGCGCCGCTGAGGCGCATGGGCGCGCAGCCGATCACGCTGCTCATCGCCTCCATCGGCGTGACGCTGATGCTGCAGGGCCTGGTGCGCCTCTTCTTCGGCACCAGCACGCGGACCTTCTTCGAGTTCGAGACCAAGGACATCTTCCGCTTCGACATGAGCTGGATCGGCGGCAGCCGGCCGATCACCGTCACCGGCCCGCAATTGTGGATGGTGGCGCTGGTCGTCGTCACCGTGCTGGCGCTGCACCTGTTCCTCACCCGCTCGCGGCTGGGCAAGGGCATGCGCGCCATGAGCGACAATGCCGATCTGGCGCAGGTCTCGGGCATCAACACGGCGCTGGTGGTGCGCGTCACCTGGACCATCGCCGGGGCGCTCGCCTGCATGGCCGGCACCATGCTGGCGCTCGACGTGTCGCTGAAGCCCGACCTCGCCTTCAACATCATCCTGCCGGTGTTCGCCGCCGCGGTGGTGGGCGGGCTTGGCCAGACCTACGGCGCCATCGCCGGGGGCTTTCTCGTCGGCTTCGCCGAAACGCTCGCTGTGTTCGACTGGGCGGTGTTCCTGCGGCCGTTCCGCGAGCACCTGCCCGAGTGGCTGGCGACGGCGCAGGGCCTCAGCCTCGTGCCGACCGAATACAAGCTCACCGTCGCCTTCGTGATCCTGGTGATCGTCCTCCTGGCGCGGCCGACGGGCATCTTCAAGGGGCTTTCGACATGAGCCGGCGCGTCGCACTCGCCTATCTGGGGCTGGCTGTCCTCGTCGTCGTCATCGCCATGACGCGGGGCGTCTCCACCGCCATGCTGCTCGCCGCCATCTCGTCGATCTATGCGCTGGTGGCGCTCGGGCTCAACATCCAGTTCGGCTATGGGGGGCTGTTCAACCTCGCCATCATGGGGCTGATGATGATCGGCGGCATGGCCGTCTCCAACATCTCCATGCCGATCAACGCCGCCTTCTGGGCCTCGGACGGGCCGATGCTGCTCGGGCGCGCCATCGGGGCGGCGCTGGCCGGCACCGGCCTCGTCATCCTCGCCCATCAGTCGTGGCGGCTGGGCGTGCCGCGCCCGCTCGTCGTCTGGCTCAAGGTGGCGGCGTGGCTCGTCGGCTACATCTTCTATCGCACGCAGATCGATCCGGCCGCCGACTACATCGAGAAGACCTCGGGCTGGGTCGGCGGGCTCGGCCTGCCGGTGTGGGTCGGCTATGCCGCCGGCGGCGTGCTGGCGGGACTCGCCGCCTACATCATCGGCAAGATCTCGCTGGGCCTGCGCTCGGACTATCTCGCCATCGCCACCATCGGCATGTCCGAGATCATCCGCGCCTTCGTCAAGAACATGGACTGGCTGACGCGCGGCACGCTGACGGTGACGCCCATCCCCTGGCCGGTGCCACTGCCGGGCGCCTATCAGGAGCAGGGCGTCGATATCGGCACCTCCTTCGTCTATGGGCAGGGCGCCTTCCTCGTCGTGACGCTCGCCATCCTCATCGTCTCGGTATTCCTCGTCGAGCGCGCCTATGGCGGGCCGTGGGGCCGCATGATGCGCGCCGTGCGCGACAACCACATCGCCGCCGCCTCGATGGGCAAGGACGTGAAAGCCCGGCAGGTCGAGATCTTCGTCTTCGGCTCGGTGCTGATGGGCATCGGCGGCGCACTTCTGAGCTCGTTCAACCAGCTCTTCGATCCCGGCGGCTACCAGCCGATCAACCACACCTTCCTCATCTGGGTGATGGTGATCGTCGGCGGCATGGGCAATTCCTACGGCGCCGTGCTGGGCGGTTTCCTCGTTTACATGCTGTGGGCCATGTCCGAGCCGGTGAGCGCGGTGATCTTCGCGCAGGTCAGCAACCTGACGAGCTGGATGGGGCTCGGCGCCATCCCCGACATCGACGCGCGGGCGGCGCAGATGCGCGTCTTCTTCCTCGGCTTCGTCATCTGGCTGTCGCTCAGATTCGCCCCCAAGGGCCTGCTGCCCGAGGTCATCAAGCGGCACGTCTGAGGGAAGGCCCCCCTCACCCGGCGCGACGCGCCGACCTCTCCCCGGAGGGGAGAGGCAAGGGCTACTCGAAGCGCACCAGCAGATCCTTGGCGTCGATCTGGTCGCCGGGCTTCACCGTGACCTCGGCGACGACGCCGCCGGCCTCGGCGTGGATGGCGGTTTCCATCTTCATCGCCTCGATGGAGACCAAGACGTCGCCGGCCTGCACCTCGTCGCCGACCTTGACCAGCAGCGAGGAGACGACGCCCGGCATCGGCGCGCCGACCTGGCGCGCATCGCCGAGCGCCGCCTTGGCGCGCAGCTTGACCTCGCCGACCTTGAGCCGGTCGGGCACCGTCACGGCGCGCGGCTGGCCGTTGAGGTCGAAGAAGACGCGCACCTGGCCCAATTCGTTGGTCTCGGCGCGGCCGTGATAGGTGATGACCATGGTCTTGCCGCGCTCGATCTCGGCGAAGATCTCCTCGCCCTGCGTCAGCCCGTAGAAATAGACCGGCGTCGGCAGCACGGCGGTCGGCCCGTAGCGGTCCTGCGTCTTGAGGAAGTCGGCGAAGACCTTGGGGTACATGAGATGCGAGGCGAGGCGGAAATCGTCGATCGTCTCGCCGGTCTCCGCTTCCAGCCTTTGCCGCTCGGCCTCGATGTCCACCGGCGCGAGATAGGAGCCGGGCCGCCGCGTCAGCGGTTCCTTGCCCTTCAGCACCTTCTTTTGCAGGCCTGTGGGAAAGCCCCCCGGCGGCTGACCGAGATCGCCCATGAAGAAACCGACGACGGAGTCGGGGAAGGCGATCTCGCGCGCCGGGTCCTCGACCTCGGCCGGCGTCAGCCCCGACGACACCATGGCCAGCGCCATGTCGCCCACCACCTTCGAGCTCGGCGTCACCTTGACGATGTCGCCGAACATGCGGTTGACGTCGGCATAGGCGCGCGCCACTTCGTGCCAGCGCGCGTCGAGCCCGAGCGAGCGCGCCTGCTCCTTGAGGTTGGTGAACTGGCCGCCCGGCATCTCGTGCAGATAGACCTCCGAGGCACCGCCCTTCAGATCGCTCTCGAAGGCGCGGTAGCGGGTGCGCACGGCCTCCCAGTAGAACGAGATTTCTCGGATCACCCTGGCATCGAAGCCGGGATCGCGGTCGGTGTCCGCCAGTGCCGCCGCCAGCGAGCCGAAGGTCGGCTGGCTGGTGGTGCCCGAGAAGGCGTCCATCGCCGCGTCCACCGCATCGACGCCGGCCTCGACGGCGGCGATCACCGTCGCCGCGGCGGCGCCGGAGGTGTCGTGGGTGTGGAGGTGAATGGGCAGCCCGATCTCCGCCTTCAGCGTCGCGACGAGCTTTTTGGCGGCGGCGGGCTTCAGCAGGCCGGCCATGTCCTTCAACCCCAGCACATGGGCGCCGGCGGCTTCCAGCTCCTTCGCCAGCCCGACATAATATTTGAGGTCGTATTTGGCACGGTCGGGGTCGAACAGATCGCCGGTGTAGCAGATCGCCGCCTCGGCCACCCTGCCGCTTTCGAGCACGGCATCGATCGAGACGCGCATGTTCTCGACCCAGTTGAGGCAGTCGAAGATACGGAAGAGATCGACGCCGCCCGCGGCCGCCTGCTTGACGAAGAACTGCACGACATTGTCGGGGTAGTTGGTGTAGCCGACGCCGTTGGAGCCGCGCAGCAGCATCTGCATGAGGATGTTGGGGGCGCCCTCGCGCACTGCGGCGAGCCGCTCCCAGGGGTCCTCGTTGAGAAAGCGCATGGTCACGTCGAAGGTCGCCCCGCCCCAGCATTCGAGCGAGAAGAGGTTGGGCAGGCCGCGCGCATAGGCCTCGGCGACGCGCGTGATGTCGTAGCTGCGCATGCGCGTGGCGAGCAGGCTCTGATGCGCGTCGCGCATGGTCGTATCGGTGAACAGCACCGCCTGCTGCGCCTTCATCCAGTCGGCGAGGCCCTTCGGCCCCTGCCGCTCGAGGATCTGGCGCGAGCCCTCGATCACCGCCAGCGGCTCATAGGCCGGCACCACCGGCTCGATGGCGTTGGCGGGCGGACGCGGCCGGTCGCGCACCTCGGGATGGCCGTTGATGGTGACGTCGGCGATATAGGTCAAAAGCTTTGTGGCGCGGTCCTTGCGGCGGCGAAAATCGAACAGCGCCGGCGTCGTGTCGATGAAGCGCGTGGTGTAGCGGTTGGCGACGAAGTCGGGGTGGGTGATGATGTTTTCGAGGAAGGCGAGATTGGTTGACACGCCTCTTATGCGGAACTCGCGCAGCGCCCGGTGCATGCGCGCGATCGCCTCCTCGGCGGTCGGCGCCCAGCAGGTGACCTTTTCGAGCAGCGGGTCGTAGAAGCGGGTGATGACCGCGCCGGCATAGGCGGTGCCGCCGTCGAGCCGGACGCCGAAGCCGGTGGCCTCGCGATAGGCGGTGATGCGGCCATAATCGGGGATGAAGTTTTCCTCGGGGTCCTCGGTCGTAATGCGGCACTGGATGGCGTGGCCGTTGAGCCAGATCTTGTCCTGCGGCGGCACGCCCGACTCCGGGGTGCCGAGCACGGCGCCCTCGAGTAGCCTGATCTGCGCCTTGACGATGTCGATGCCGGTGACGACCTCGGTCACCGTGTGCTCGACCTGGATACGCGGGTTGACCTCGATGAAGTAGAACCTGTCGGTATCGGCATCGAGCAGGAACTCGACCGTGCCGGCGCCGCGATAATTGGCGGCGCGGCCCAGCGTCAGCGCCGCCTCGGTCAGCGCCTGCCGCACAGCGTCGCCGAGATAGGGAGCGGGGGCGCGCTCGACCACCTTCTGGTTGCGCCGCTGCACCGAGCAGTCGCGCTCGAACAGATGGACGAGGTTGCCGTGGTCGTCGCCGATGAGCTGCACCTCGACATGGCGGGCGCGCTCGATCAGCTTTTCGAGATACATCTCGTCCTTGCCGAAGGCGGCCTTGGCCTCGCGGCGCCCTTCGGCCACCTCGGCCAAGAGCTCGGCCTCGCCGGCGATGCGGCGCATGCCGCGGCCGCCGCCGCCCCAGCTCGCCTTGAGCATCAGCGGATAGCCGATCTCGGCGGCCATCTTCACCACCGCCGCGTCGTCGTCGGGCAGCGCGTCGGTCGCCGGGATCACCGGCACGCCCGAGGCGATGGCCATGGCGCGGGCGGCGACCTTGTTGCCCAGCGCTCGCATGGTCTCGGGGCGCGGGCCGATGAAGATCAGCCCGGCATCCTCGCAGGCCTCGGCGAATTCGGGCGATTCCGACAGGAGCCCATAGCCGGGGTGGATGGCGTCGGCGCCGGCGGCGCGGGCGATGCGGATATATTCGTCGATCTGCAGATAGGCTTCGACCGGCCCCAGCCCCTTGCCGATGAGATAGGCCTCGTCGGCCTTGAAGCGGTGTAGGGCGAGCTTGTCCTCCTCGGCGTAGCAGGCGACCGTCTTGATGTTGAGCTCGTTGGCCGCGCGGAACACGCGGATGGCGATTTCGCTGCGGTTGGCGACAAGTAGCTTGGTGATCGGCATGGCGTCGGCCCAGGGGAGGGAGGGGAAGGGCGAAACGAAAAGGGGAGCCCGTGGCTCCCCGCTATTTTCGGGTCAGGTGGCCCAGCAGGTGCGAGACGTCGTAGCCGGCGCCCGCCGCCTGGGCGACGATCTCGTCGGCCGGCAGGCGGCCGGCCTGGCTCAGCGCCCACAGCGTCGTCGAGCGCGTGCCCGAGCGGCAGAAGGCGAGCACCGGGCCGGCGCTGGCGGCGATGGCCTCGGCCGTCGCCGCGATCATCTGCTCGGTCACGCCGTCGCGGCCGAGCGGGATGTAATGATAGGCGAGGCCCGCCGCCGCGGCCGCCGCCGCCATGGCGGCGGAGTCGGGCTGGTCGGGCGCCTCGCCGTCGGGGCGGTTGTTGATGATGGTGGTGAAGCCGGCGGCGCGCAGGCCGGGCAGGTCGGCCGGCGCGATCTGCGGGGAAACGCTGATGTCGTCGTTGATCCGCCTGAGGTCCACCACGTCGCTCCACCCGCCGGAAAAGGTCCGCCGGGGTTATAGACGCGCCGTCGCGCCTCGTGCAACTGCGTCAGGCCGCATAGCGGGCCAGCGCCCGGATCACTTGCTTGGCGCTGATCCGGCCGATCATCCTGCCGTCCGGGCCGGTCACGCCCACCCATTCGTGCTCGGCGAACAGCGGCAGCACGTCCTCGCAGCGCGCCTCGGCCGGCACGGCGTGGGCGCATTCGACGCCCGGCGCCGGCTCCATGATGGCGCGCACATGGATGGCGCGGGCCTTGTTCACGTCGCGCACGAATTCCTCGACATGGGCGTTGGCGGGGTTGAGCACGATGGTTTCGGGGGCGCCCTCCTGCACCACGGCGCCGTCCTTCAGCACGGCGATGCGGTTGCCGATCTTCAGCGCCTCGTCGAAATCGTGGGTGATGAACAGGATGGTCTTTCTGAGCCGCTGCTGGAGTTCCAGCAACTGGTCCTGCATGCCCGAGCGGATCAGCGGGTCGAGCGCCGAGAAGGCCTCGTCCATGAGCAGGATGTCGGTGTCGAGCGCCAGCGCGCGGGCGAGGCCGACGCGCTGCTGCTGGCCGCCCGAGAGCTGGCGCGGCCGCGAGGCCTCGTAGCCCTTGAGCCCCACCGTCTCGATCCACTGCATGGCGCGCGCGCGCCGCTCGGGCTTCGCCACGCCCGAGACCTCGAGGCCGTAGGCGACGTTGTCGAGCACCGAGCGGTGCGGCAGCAGCGCGAATTTCTGGAACACCATCGCCACCTTGGTGCGCCGGAACTGGCGCAGCTCGGCCTGGCTCATGGCCAGCACGTCGGTGCCATCGACGCTGATGCGGCCGGCGGTCGGCTCGATCAGCCGGTTGACGTGGCGGATGAGCGTCGATTTGCCCGAGCCGGACAGGCCCATCACCACGTAGATCTGGCCGCGGGCGATGCTGAGCGACACGTTGTCAAGGCCGATGACGTGGCCGGTCTCGGCCTGCACTTCGGCCTTGCTGCGCCCTTGCCGCAGCAGCTCCAGCGCCGTCTCGGGGCGCGGGCCGAAGATCTTGGTCACCGCCTCGATGGCGATGGCGGTGTCCGGCGCGGTCGCCGCCGCGGGGGCGGCCGTGAGGGGGCTCATCTCGTTCATGCCGCGGCCTCCGTGACGCCGATGCGCCGTTGCAGGCGGCGGCCATAGGCCTGCGTCACCCGGTCGAAGACGATGGCGAGGGCAACGATGCCGAGGCCGGCGAACAGGCCGCGGCTCACCTCCAGCCGGCCGATGCCCTGCAGCACCTGGTAGCCGAGGCCGCCGGCGCCGATCATCGAGGCGATGACCACCATGGCGAGCGCCATCATCGTCGTCTGGTTGATGCCGGCGAGGATGGTGGGCAGCGCCAGCGGCATCTGCACGCCGACGAGGCGCTGGCCGGGGCTGGTGCCGAAGGCGCGCGCCGCCTCCATCACCGCCGGGTCGGTCTGGCGCAGGCCGAGATCGGTGAGGCGGACGAGGGGCGGGGCGGCGTAGACGATGGTGGCGAGCAGCGCCGGCACCTTGCCGGGGCCGAACACCATCACCGTGGGGATGAGGTAGACGAAGCTCGGCAGCGTCTGCATGAGGTCGAGCACGGGCGAGATGACGCCGCGCACGCGCGCCGAGCGCGACATGACGATGCCGGTGGGGATGGCGAGGACGATGGCGGTGAGCGTCGCGGCGATCATCAGCGCCGTCGTCGCCATGGCGTCCTCCCACAGGTCGAACAGGCCGAGGAACAGCAGGGCGCCGGCCACCAGCGCCGGCAGCTTCCAGTTGCGCGTCGCCAGCCAGGCGATGGCCATGGCGCCAAGGATCATCACCCACCAGGGGGTGGCGACGAGGCCGCGCTGGATGGCGTTGAGCAGCATGAGCAGCGGCGAGGCGGCGGCCTCGAGCGCGCCGCCCCAGTGACGCACGACCCAGGTCAGGCCGTCGTCGATGGCGCGCCGCAGCGGGACTGTGTCGATGAGGTCGGGAAACATCGGGTCTCTCGCAGGAAAAAAGGAAGGCGCGGCCGGACCAGAGGTCCGGCCGCGGTCGGGGAGCGCACGGTGAGGGCGCGGCTCACCCCAGGGCGGCTTTCACCTTCGCGGCGATCTCGGGCGCCACCCAGCTCGTCCACACGGCCTCTTCCGTCGCGAGGAAGTGGCGGGCCGTCGCCTCGGCATCGGCCTTGTTGTCGTCGCCCCAGGCGACCAGCGCGCTCACCGTGTCGCGGCTCATGGTGGTGCCGGCGAGGTAGTCCACCACGGTGGGCGCCTCGTCCTTGAGCCAGCTCGCCACGGCGATCTTGATCGGGCTCGCCGGCCAGGCGGTCTTCACCGGTGGGGCGTCGCAATCGGGGTTGGTGTTGCACTCGTAGCCGGCTTCATCGACCGGCGGCAGCGCCAGCGCGTAGGAGGGGTATTTGCCCAGGATCGCGGTCGGGCCCCAGTAGTAGAAGAAGATCGGCTCTTCGCGGGCGAAGGCGCGGGCGATGGAGGCGTCGAGATTGCCGCCCGAGCCCGGCGAGAACAGCGTCCAGCCCTTCTCCTTCATGTCATAGGCCTCGTACATGGCGGAGTTGGCCAGCTCGCACGCCCAACCCGGCGGGCAGGAATAGAGCCGGCCCTTGCTGGTGTCCTCGGGGTCGGGGAACAGCTCGGGATGGGCCAGCACGTCGTCGGCGCTCACCAGCTCGGGATGCGTCTCGTGGAAATAGTCGGGGATGAACCAGCCTTCGACGCCGCCACCCTCGAAGGCGTCGCCGAGCTCGATCACCTGGCCGTCGGCCATGCCCTTCTGCCACTGCTCCTGGATGGAGCTGGTCCACAGCTCCGGCGCCACGGCCGGCGTGCCGCGGGCCAGCATCGAGGCCGAGGTCGGCACGGTATCGCCGGCCACCACCTCGACGTCGCAGCCGAAGCCGTTCTCGAGAATCAGGGCGTGGATGTGGGCGAGGGCGGCGGCGGACGCCCAGGTCATCTCGGCGATGTCGATCTTGCGGTCGGTGCCGCAGGCATTGTCCTGAGCTTGGACGGGTAGGCTTGCCGCGGCAGAAAAGAGGGCAACCGCGGCCAGCGCGCCTTTCCAGCGAATATCCATCGTTCTTTGGGTCTCCTGGTTTCCAGTAACTCGGGGAACATAGGAGTCATATCCCACGAGTCAAACCGAAACCGCCCAAACCAAGTAACATAATCTCCAATACTATGTGGATAGACATATGGATTTGCTTATAAAATACTCATGCTGCCGTTTTCTTGACTGGCGACGCCGCATTTCGAACACGAAGTGTTCGCCTTGCCGATAACTTAAATTGACAAGACTTGCGCCGCCGGCCCCAAGAAAAAACGCCCGCCGAGCACTTGGCCGGCTCCTGGGCTCAGTCGGCGGCGGTGCCCACCCAGGGCTGCCAGACGACGCCGCGCGCCATGACGAAGGCGTCGGCGACGGCGTCCACCGTGGCGCCGGGCTGGTTGAGGTTCTGCAGCAGCGCGTTCATTTCAGCGAAGGGCATGTGGGCGCGCTGCAGATAGGCGGCGACCTCGGGCGCTTCGAGATAGACCCATTGCGCCAGCGCCACGATCACCGGGTCGGGAGCGAAGCCCGAGGGCTGCGGGTCGGCGCAGGCGAGCCGGCCGAGGCAGAGGAATTTGTCCTTGTCGTAGGGGCCGAGATCCACCGCGTCGAAGGCGAACTGGGCGAGCACCGCATTGGGCTGCCAGTAATAGAACAGCACCGGCTCCTGGCGGCTCACCGCCTCGGCGATCAGCGTATCGAGCTCGAAGCGGTTGGCCGGCTCGACGATATCGTAGAGCGCGGCGAGGCCGTTGGCGCGCATGAGGTTGCGGTTGACCACGGCGCAGCCCCAGTCGGGCGGGCAGGAGATGAAGCGCGGCCGGCCGCCGCCGCCGCCCGTCGCGAAATCGGCGGCGCGGGCCTTGAGCCCGTCGATGGTCAGCACCTCGGGGTGGGCCGCGGCCTCGTAGTCGGGCACGAACCAGCCCTCGAACACCGGCTCGGCGTAGCTCGGCCCGGCCTGGCGCACCAGCTGGCCCTTGAGGGCGCCGTTCCAGATGTCGGCGACGCGGGTGATCCACAATTCGGGGGCGACCGCCGGCTGGCCGCTGGCGCCCATCGCCGAGGCGGTGGCGGCGAGGTCGCCGGGCACCACCTCCACGGCGCACCCGAAGCTGCGTTCGATGAGCCGCTTGTGGATGGCCGCCAGCAGCTCGGCCGAGGGCCATTGCATGCGGGCGATGGTGATGGTTTCGCCGCCGCAGGGGGCCGGCGGCGGGGGCGGCGGCTCGAGCGAGACAATCGAGTCCTGCGCCAGCCCCGCCGTGGCGAGGGCGCCGACGCCGAGCGCGAGGACGAGGCGGAGCCAGTTCATGGGGCCCGAGCCTACGGGATTCGCGGCGGGTGCGGCAACGGCGCCCGGCCATTGACCATGCGATCAAATCGGGGTGACTCGCCGCCGCCAATTGTGCAATATCGCGGGCAGTGGAGGGCCTGCCGGCGCTCCCGCCAATTGGTTGTCCGTCTCGAAGAGGCTCTCAAGGGCCCCGGCGGCGGGCAATTTTGCAGAGGGACATCATGACGAAACTGACCAGGATTGTGGGCCTTACCGCCGCCGCGGCGCTGCTCGCGACCGCCGCCCAGGGCGCCGACACCAAGATCGGCGTTCTGCTCGGCTTCACGGGCCCGCTCGATACGCTGGCGCCGCCGATGGCGGCCGCGGCCGAGCTCGCCGCCAAGAACATCAACGACCAGGGCGGCCTGCTCGGTGGCAATGTCGTCGTGCAGACGGCCGACGACACCTGCGCCACCGCCGACATGGCGGTTGCGGCGGGCACGCAGCTCGTCAATGACGGCGTGGTCGGCATTGTTGGCGCCATGTGCTCGGGCGTCACCATCGCCGTGGCCAACAACGTCGCGGTGCCCAACAACACGCTGATGATCTCGCCGTCGGGCACCGCCGCGACGATCTCGACGCTGGCCGACAACGACCTGGTGTTCCGCACCACGCCGTCCGACGCCTACAACTCGGAAGTGTTCGCCAAGGCGCTGGTCGCCAAGGGCATCACCGAGCTCGGCGTCACCTATGTCAACAACGACTACGGCAAGGGCCTCGCCGACAATTTCAATGCCGCCTTCACCGCGGCGGGCGGCACCATCACCGCCAATGTCGCGCATGAAGAGGGCAAGGCCGAATACCGCGCCGAGCTCGGCCAGATCGCGGCCAGCGGCACGCAGAACCTCATGGTCCTCGCCTATGCCAACGGCTCGGGCAAGACCGTGCTGCAGCAGGCCGTCGAGGGCGGCGACTTTACCGCCTATTTCGGCGCCGACGGCATGGTGGACAACGTCCTGTTCGACGGCTTCCCGAAGGGTGCGCTGGACGGCATGATCGCCATGCGTCCGGCCGAGCCGACCGGCGCTGGCCCGGATGCCTTCACCGCCGCCGCGGCGGCCGCGGGGGTCGAATCGGGCTCCACCTTCCAGCAGCAAAGCTATGACGCGCTGTTCCTCATCGCGCTGGCGCTCGAGAAGAACAACGGCGCCAAGGACGGCCTGTCGGCGGCGCTGCGCGATGTCGCCAACGCGCCGGGCGAGGTCATCCTGCCGGGCGAGTGGAGCAAGGCCGTCGAGCTCATCAAGGCCGGCACCGACATCGACTACCAGGGCGCTTCGGGCCCGGTGGAGTTCGACGCCAATGGCGACATTGCCGGCTCCGTGGTCGAGATGAAGGTCGAGAACGACGCCTTCGTCGCCGTCGGCCCGCTTAGCTGAGCCTGAGCCTTACCGGAATGCAGAAGGCCCGGAGCGTGTGCTCCGGGCCTTTTTCTTAGAGCCGGCGGGAGGTGCCGTCGATAACGGGTCCGTCGCCGCGCGGGCGGGAGCGGGCCGGCTGCGGCAAAAGGCTCACGATCCAGCTCACCAGCAGCGGGATGACGACCAGGTCATCGAGCCAGCCGAGCAGCGGAATGGCGTCGGGGATGAAATCGAGCGGGCTCAGCAGGTAGAGCGGCACGAGCAGCATCAACCCCTTGAGCCAGACCGGCGTCGTGGGCGCGAGAAAAGCGCGCCACAGCATCGCCAGCTCCCGGCGGAATTGCAGCAAACGGCCCATCGGCGATCCTTCCATCTGCGAGCGTTTTTCCGCAGATGGGAAGCGTGCCGGCGCCCGTCAAGAGCCGCCGTCATTGCGCGGTCACGCGCAAGGGCTTATCTCATGGCGCCATGAGCATATCCGAGCGCAGGCAAACTGTCGGGGTCGATGTCGGCGGCGTCATCGTCGGCGGCGGCGCGCCCATCGTCGTACAGTCGATGACCAATACCGACACGGCCGACATCGAGGCGACCGTCCGGCAGGTCGGCCAGCTCTGGCGCGCCGGCTCGGAGCTGGTGCGCATCACCGTCGATCGCGACGAGAGCGCGGCGGCGGTGCCGCATATCCGCGAGGCGCTCGACAAGCGCGGCATTGCCGTGCCGCTCATCGGCGATTTCCACTATATCGGCCACAAGCTTCTGACCGAGCATCCGGCCTGCGCCGAGGCGCTGGCCAAATACCGCATCAACCCTGGCAATGTCGGCTTCAAGGCCAAGCGCGACACGCAGTTCGCGACGCTGATCGAGCTGGCGCTGCGCTACAACAAGCCGGTGCGCATCGGCGTCAACTGGGGCTCGCTCGACGAGGAACTGCTGACAAGGCTCATGGACGAGAACGCGGCGGCGCCCAATCCGGTCTCGGCGGCGGCGGTGCAGCGCGAGGCGATCATCCAGTCGGCGCTCTTGAGCGCTGCGCGCGCCGAGGAGATCGGGCTCGGGCGCGACCGCATCATCCTTTCGACCAAAGTCAGCGACGTGCAGAACCTCATCGCCGTCTACCGGGAGCTCGCCGCGCGCTGCGACTATGCGCTGCATCTGGGGCTCACCGAGGCGGGCATGGGCAGCAAGGGCATCGTCGCCTCGTCGGCGGCGATGGGCGTCCTGCTCCAGCAGGGCATCGGCGACACTATCCGCATCTCGCTCACGCCCGAGCCCGGCGGCGACCGCACGCAGGAGGTGCGCGTCGCCCAGGAATTGCTGCAAACGATGGGCTTTCGGCAGTTCCTGCCGGTGGTCGCGGCCTGCCCCGGCTGCGGGCGCACCACCAGCCAGACCTTCCAGGTGCTGGCCAAGGAGATCCAGGACCACCTCAACGCCTCCATGCCCGAGTGGCGCGAGCGCTATCCGGGCGTCGAGGCGCTGTCGGTCGCGGTCATGGGCTGCATCGTCAACGGGCCGGGCGAGAGCAAGCATGCCGATATCGGCATCTCGCTGCCGGGCACCGGCGAGACGCCTGCCGCGCCGGTCTTCATCGAGGGTAAGAAGGTCGCAACGCTCCGCGGCGCCGATGTCGCCGCGCAGTTCAAGGTCATGGTCGCCGACTACATAGAACGCCGTTTCGGCATCGACCAGAAGACGGCCGCTGAATGAGCGATTTCTGGCGGCGCCTGTTCACTCCCTTTGCCTCGTCGCCGCGGCGCTGGCTGTGGGTCGGCGTGCTGGTGGGCGTGCTGGCCTTTCTCGCCCTCGGCGGCTACCTGCGCTAGCCCCGCTGCTCCTGCCATTCGGGCAGCGGGAAGAGCCGGTCATAGGCCCAGTTGAAGACCAGCGCGTAGCCCATGTAAAAGAGCGCGAAGGCGAGGTCCATGACCAGCGCCTGCCACAGCGACACGCCCAGATACCAGGCGATGAGCGGCATCAGCATGACCAGGAGGCCAAGCTCGAACAGCACGGCGTGCGCCACGCGGAGGGCGGGCGTCTTCAGCGTCGTGCCGCGCCAGCGGGCCATGAGATGGTCGAAGCCGAGATTGTAGATGTAGTTCCAAGCCATCGCGACGGTGGCGCTGCCGACGATGATGACGGCGCTGTCGCCCACCTCGAGCCCGAAGGCGAAGGCGGCGAGCGGCGTGGCGATGAGGATGCCGATCAGCTCGAACAGGATGGCGTGGCGGATGCGGTCGGCCGGCTTGCGCATGGGAAACCCCGGAAGCTGTCGGGTCGTCCCGCGTAAAGGCCCGGAATGGGGGAGGTCGTCCTCGCCCCGGCGATATAGGGCAGCCCGGCCGTCCCGGCAAGGTGGCTGCTAGTCGGGTACGTCGCAGGCGTCGGCCCAGTTGCCGCCGCACAAGTCCAGCAGCCGGGCCAGCGGCAGGCGCACCGAGGCGTGGGTCGAGCCGCCCGCCGGGATCACCTCGTCGTAGATTTTCAGTGACACGTCGCAATAGATGTCGAGCGGTGCCGGCAGGCCGAAGGGGCAGACGCCGCCGACCGCGTGGCTGGTGAGGCGCAGCACGTCCTCGGGGCCGAGCATGCGCGGGCGCCCGCCGAAGGCCGCCTTGGCCTTCTGGTTGGAAAGCCGCGCGTCGCCGCGCGTCACCAGCAGGAACTCGCGCGCGCCGACGCGGATGGCGAGGGTCTTGGCAATCTGGCCGGGCGCGCAGCCATGCACCTCGGCGGCAAGCTGCACGGTGGCGGTGCTGGCGTCGGTCACCATCACCGCAAGGTCGGGGGCGCGGGCCGCGAGGTCCGCCTGCACAGTCTGAAGCGTCATTTGTCTATCCGGTGATCCTCTAGCTCTGGCGGCTCGCGACGTAATGGGCGGCGGCGCGCAGCCCGTCGGCCTCGGCCCCGTAAGGGGCGAGCGCCGCCACGGCCGCCGCGACGATCCTCTCCAGATGCGCCTGCGCCGCCGCGACGCCCAGCCGAGCGACGAGAGTCTGCTTGCCGGCGCCGGCGTCCTTGCCGGTAGCCTTGCCCATGGCGTCGGGCGAGGCGGTCACGTCGAGTAGATCGTCGGCGAGCTGGAAGGCGCGGCCCACGGCCTCGGCATAGGCGGTGAGCCGGCCGAGCGCCTTGGTGTCGGCGCCGCCGACGAGGGCGCCCATGCGGATGGCGGCGCGGATCAGCGCGCCGGTCTTCATCGCCTGCATCGCCGCGATGCCGGCTTCGTCAAGTCCCGCCGTCTCGCCGGCGATGTCGCGCATCTGCCCGCCCACCATGCCGCCGGTGCCGGCGCCGGCCGCCAGCTCCACGACGAGGCGCAGCGCCAGCGCCGGCGCGTCGGGGGCGCCATGCTCGCTCAGATGCCCGAAGGCCAGCGTCAGCAGAGCATCGCCGGCGAGGATCGCCGTCGCCTCATCGAAGGCCTTGTGCACTGTCGGCCGGCCGCGGCGCAGCGCGTCGTCGTCCATGGCCGGCAGATCGTCATGGATCAGCGAGTAGCAATGGACCAGCTCCACCGCGACGGCCGCGGCGAGGCTCTTTTCCGGCGCCGCGCCGAACAGCGCCGCGCTCTCGCGCAAAAGGAACGGGCGCAGCCTCTTGCCGCCCGCCAGCGTGCCGTGGCGCATGGCGGCGCGCAGCCGCTCGGGCACCTCGCCAGGGCCCGACAGGCGGTCGGCCTGCAACAGGGCGTCGAGCCCGCGCTCGATTTCGGCAGCGTTGCGGGCCAGGTGTTCGGCAAGGGCGCTCATACACCGGCCTTAGCGCAAACGCGCGCGGACCACTAGCCAAAGGCGGTTTTCTTCTCTATAGAGCCGCCAACTTCCCGGCAGACCCCGATCTGTCGCCGCCGACAGGCGTCGGCGAACGCCCGCATTACGGAGACAAAGATGGCCGTTCCGAAACGCAAGACCTCGCCGCAGAAGCGCGGATTCCGCCGCTCTGCCGATGCGCTGGCCGCCCCCGCCTATGTCGAGGACAAGGATTCGGGCGAGCTGCGCCGTCCGCACCATGTCGATCTCAAGACCGGCATGTATCGCGGTCGCCAGATCCTCGAGCCCAAGGCCAACTGAGCCCCGGCCCATCGGTCCAAGGTAGACTTGCAGTTTGTCGCGGCCAGCCCCAAAAGGGCTGGCCGTTTGCATTTCAGGGGACTCCCGCCTTGCCGTCGATCCGTGTCGAATCCGATTCAATGGGCAGCATCGAGGTGCCCGCCTCCCGCTACTACGGGGCGCAGACTGCGCGCTCGCTGGCCAATTTCGAGATCGGCGGCGAGACGATGCCGGCCGGCATCATAAATGCCTTCGGCATCCTCAAGAAGGCGGCGGCGCTGGCCAATTTCAAGCTCGGGCTGATGGACGAGGCGACGCGCGACCTCATCGTTAGGGCGGCCGACGAGGTGATCGCCGGCAAGCTCGCCGACCATTTCCCGCTGGTCGTATGGCAGACCGGCTCGGGCACGCAGTCCAACATGAACGTCAACGAGGTGATCTCGAACCGCGCCATCGAGATGGCCGGCGGCACCATGGGCTCGAAAAAGCCGGTGCACCCCAACGACCACGTCAATATGAGCCAGTCGTCCAACGACACCTTCCCCACCGCCATGCACATCGCGGCGGTCGAGGCGCTCGAAGGCTATCTGTTCGCGCGCGTGACGCTGCTGCGCGACACGCTGGCGGCCAAGTCGGCCGCCTATATGGACGTGGTCAAGATCGGCCGCACGCATCTGCAGGACGCGACGCCCCTGACCTTGGGGCAGGAGATGAGCGGCTGGGTGGCGCAGCTCGACCTCGCCCTCAAGGCCATCCGCGCCACGCTGCCGCAGCTTTACGAACTGGCGCTGGGCGGCACCGCCGTGGGCACCGGGCTCAACACGCATCCCAAATATGGCGAGACCGTCGCCGCCGAGATCGCCGCGCTCACCGGCTATCCCTTCGTAACGGCGCCCAACAAATACGCCGTGATGGCGGGGCACGACGCGTTCGTGGGGACGCACGGGGCCTTGAAGCAGCTCGCGGCGGCGCTGATGAAGATCGCCAACGACGTGCGCTGGCTCGCCTCGGGGCCGCGCTCCGGCCTCGGCGAGATCACCATCCCCGAGAACGAGCCGGGCTCCTCGATCATGCCGGGCAAGGTCAACCCCACCCAGTCCGAGGCCATGACCATGGTCGCCGTGCAGGTGATGGGGAACGACGCCGCCATCGGCTTCGCCGCGAGCCAGGGCAATTTCGAGCTCAACGTCTTCAAGCCCGTCATCGCCTATAATTTCCTGCAATCGGTGCGGCTGCTGGCCGACGCGGCCAGGAGCTTCAACGATCATTGCGCCGTCGGCATCGCGCCCGACCGCGCCCGCATCAAGCAGCTCGTCGAGCAGTCGCTGATGCTGGTCACCGCGCTCAACCGCAAGATCGGCTACGACAACGCGGCGAAGATCGCCAAGAACGCCCATAAAAAGGGTACGACGCTCAAGCAAAGCGCCGTCGAGCTCGGCCTGCTCACCGCCGAGGAATTCGACGCCGAGGTGAAGCCCGAAAACATGGTCGGCCCGCTCAAGGTGTAATCCCTAGGCGCCCCCCCGCACCCTTCTCCCCTCGGGGGAGAAGGTGGCCGAAGGCCGGATGAGGGGGCCTCGCGGGGGCTGGCGGCGCGCGGCGGGGTTTGCCATTGTCGGCGTCCCAGATCAGGAGTCGCCGATGACCGAGACCGTTATCCTGCCGCCCACCGGCGGGCGCGCCCCCCGCGGGCCGCTCATTCCGCCGCTCCTGATCATCCCGTTCCTCATCTACAACGTCGTGGCGTTCACGCTGTTCGGCGGTAATCCCGAAGGCTGGCGGGCGTCGGGGATCCTCACTATCCCCATGGTCTCGGGGCAGAACTGGGTGCTGACGGCGAGCGACCTGCTGCTCGTCATCGGGCTCGTGTGCCTGTTCTTCGAGGTCATCAAATCGACCAATACCGGCCGCTCCTCGGTGATCGAGCACATGCTCTCGACGGCGCTATTCGTGGTCTTCCTCGTCGAGTTCCTGCTCGTCGGCGCCTGCGCCAGCTCGACCTTCTTCATCCTCATGGCGATGGCGCTGGTCGATGTGATCGCCGGCTTCACCATCTCCATCACCGGCGCCGGCCGCGACGTGACGATGGGCTAGATTTCGATGTCGAGGGTGTAGCCCGGCGGCAGGCGGCGCAGCTTCAGCCGCCCGCCTTCGTCATAGGTGCGCAGCGCCGCGAGCAGGGTGCCGGCGGGCCGCTGGCGGCGGCCCATGAGCTGGCCGACGAAGACCGAGCGCGGCGTCGCGGCGGGCGCGAAGCGCCGGCCGGTCCCGAGAGGGACGGGCAGATTGCTGCCGATGCTGCCGATCTGAGGCATGGCCCTCGCTCCGCTGAGGTCCCGAGCGTCGCAGGCCGCCCGCGCGGCGGCAAGGATTTGTTAAGCCTGGCGCGGGCTTTGTGCGGCAAGGGTTAATGCGTAGCGGGGCCGAAAGGCTCCATTTCCCCTTACGTAAACCGGTCCTTGGCGAGGCGCAGCGCGGCGAAGACCACGGCCGGGTCGGTGTCCGGGGCGAGGCCCATGGCCTTGGCCAGCTCCGGCCGGTCGGCGCGCAGGAACGGGTTCGCCGCCTTTTCGAGCCCGAGGCTCACCGGCACGGTGAAGCGGTTTTCGGCGCGCATGCGCGTCACCTCGGCGGCGCGGATGGCGAGCGCGGCATTGCGCGGCTCGATGGTGAGCGCGAAGCGGGCATTGTCGGCGGTGTATTCGTGGCCGCAATAGACCAGCGTCTCGTCGGGCAGGGCGCGCAGCGCCTTGAGCCCCTCCCACATGGCGGCGGGCTTGCCCTCGAACATGCGCCCGCAGCCCAGCGAGAACAGCGCGTCGCCGGTGAACAGGTGGCCGGCCACGCCGTTGTGCAGCGCGACATGGCCCAGCGTGTGGCCGGGGGTGCCGATGACGGCGAATTCCGTGGCGCCCAGCGTCAGCGTGTCGCCGGGGCTGATGGTGGCGTCGAGCCCGAGGATCTTTTCGGCCTCGAGGCGGGGGCCGGTGACCCTGGCCTTGAAGTCGGCCTTCAGCACCGGCACGCCCTCGACATGGTCGCGGTGGTGGTGGGTGATGAAGATGTCGGTCAGCCGCCAGCCGCGGCTGTTGAGCGCGGCCTTGACGGCGCCGGCGTCGGGCGCGTCGATGGCGGCGGTCTTGCGCGTCTCGACGTCGTGCACGAGATAGCCGTAATTGTCGGTGCGACACATGAAGACGTCGATGAGGACCGGCACGATGCCCTTGCTCCGGCGTGGGTTATCGGATGCACTGTCTTATCCCGGAAGTGGCGGCAACGCCACGGCGACGAAGCGATGAACCCTGACGTCAAGCGCCTGATCGGCTTCTACAAATCCCCGCTCGGCAAGATCGCGCGGGCGCTGGTGCGCGAGGAGGTGGTGCGGCTCGCCGGCCCGCTCGAGGGGCGGCGCGTGCTGGGCCTCGGCTTCGCCACGCCCTATCTGCGCTTCACCCTCGCCGGCGCCGAGCGGGTGCTGGCCTTCATGCCGGCCCGGCAGGGCGCCTCGGCGTGGCCGCGCGAGGGCGCCTCGCACACCGTGCTGTGCGATCCGCTCGAAATGCCGCTGACCGATGCCGCCGTCGACCTCATCATCGCCGTCCATGCCGTCGAGCACGTCGCCGACGCCGAGGAGCTGATGCGCGAATTGTGGCGCGTCGCCGCGCCCAATGCCCGGCTCATCGTCGTCGTGCCGCGGCGGCGCGGCATGTGGGCGGCGGCCGACAACACCCCCTTCGGCGACGGCAATCCCTATTCGCGCCCGCAGCTCGAAAAGCTGCTGCGCGACCACAGCTTCGTGCCCGAGGCGTGGCGGGCGGCGCTGCACCTGCCGCCCGCCAACAACCGGCTGATGCTGAAGCTCGCGCGCCTGTTCGAGCGCTTCGGGCGGCTGTTCGGGCTCGTCTTTTCGGGGGTTTTCGTCGTGGCGGCGCGCAAGGAGCTGTTCCCCGCCGTGCCGCGGCGGCGCCGGCTCGAGCATTATGTGCGCGTGCCCGGCCTCGCGCCGCAGACGGCGATGACGGCCAATGACGGGAAGGCTTTGCGTTCCTGAGGCTGCTTCTCTATGGTCCCGGCGGTTTTTACCCCCCGCCAGCACCCATGCCCGACCGCCCCATCCCCCAGCCCGGACTCCTCGATATCGCGCCCTACGTGCCCGGCCGCTCGCAGGCGGCGCCGGGCGTCGTGCCCGTCAAGCTCAGCGCCAACGAATCGCCGCTCGGCGCCTCGCCGGCCGCCCTCGCGGCGCTGGCCGAGGCGGACAAGAGCCCCGAGATCTACCCCGAGGGCAGCTCGCGCCTCTTGCGCGAGGCGCTGGCCGAGGTGCACGGGCTCGACGCCGGGCGGATCGTGTGCGGCAACGGCTCGGACGACCTGTTGCACCTTCTGGCCCAGTGCTATCTGGGGGCCGGCGACAATGCGGTGATGAGCCGGCACGGCTTCAACGTCTATCCCATCATCACCAAGGGCGCCTCGGCCGAGATCGTCATGGTGCCCGAGCGCGACTATCGCGCCGATGTCGAGGCGCTGCTCGCGGCGGTGACGCCGGCGACCAAGATCCTGTTCCTCGCCAATCCCAACAACCCGACCGGCACCTATCTGGGCGCCGCCGAGCTGGAGCGGCTGCATGCGGGGCTCAGGCCCGACATCCTCTTCGTCCTCGACAGCGCCTATGCCGAATATGTCACGGCCGCGGACTACGATGTCGGCATCGCGCTGGTCGAGCGCTCCGAGAACACCGTCATGGTGCGCACCTTCTCGAAGATGGGGCTGGCCGGCGCGCGCATCGGCTGGCTGTACGGGCCGGCGCATGTCGTCGATGTGGTCAACCGCATCCGCGGGCCGTTCAACGTCAACCGCGCGGCGCAGGCCGCCGGCGCCGCGGCGGCGCGCGACGTGGCCTTCACGGCGCGCCTCAATGCCTATAATGCGCGCTGGCGCGACTGGCTGACGCGGGCCCTCGACGGCAATGCCATCCGTGTCGTGCCGAGCCAGGGCAATTTCGTCCTGGCGCTGTTCGAGACGCCGGCGCAGAGCCGCGCCGCCTTCCAGGCGCTGTTCGACGAGGGCCTCATCGTGCGCGAGATCGGCGTCTACGGCATCGACAACGGCCTCAGGATCTCCATCGGCCCCGAGGCGGCGATGCGGCGGCTGGTCGAGGTGCTGCGCGCCTTCGGCGCGCCGGGAGCGAAGGATTAGGGCGATGTTCCAGAAACTGGCGCTCATCGGCATCGGCCTCATCGGCTCGTCCATCGCGCGCGGCGTGCGCCTCAAGGGCCTTGCCGGGACCATCGCCATCGCGACGCGCCGGCAGGAGACGCTGGACGAGGCGAAGGGCCTCGGCCTCGGCGACCTCTATACGCTCGACGCCGCCGAGGCGGTGCGCGGCGCCGACCTCGTGATCCTCAGCATCCCGGTCAAGTCCTATGGCGAGGTGATGGCGGCCATCGCCCCGCATCTCGAGCCCGGCGCCATCCTCACCGATGTCGGCTCGGTCAAGCAGCATGTGGCGCGGGTCATGGCGCCGCTGGTGCCGGCGGGCGTCCATCTCATCCCCGGCCACCCCATCGCCGGCACCGAGCATTCGGGGCCGTCGGCGGGCTTTCCCGAGCTCTTCATCAATCGCTGGTGCGTCTTGACGCCCGGTCCCGACGTCGAGCCGGGCGCAATCAGCACGCTCTCGGCCTTCTGGACGGCGCTCGGCTCCAATGTCGAGATCATGGACCCCCAGCACCACGACATGGTGCTGGCCATCACCAGCCATATCCCGCACCTCGTCGCCTACAACATCGTCGGCACGGTGGCCGACCTCGAGGCCGACACGCAGTCCGAGGTCATCAAGTTCTCGGCCTCAGGCTTTCGCGATTTCACGCGCATCGCCGCTTCCGATCCGGTGATGTGGCGCGACGTGTTCCTCACCAATCGCGACGCCGTGCTCGAAATGCTCGGCCGTTTCCTCGAGGATCTGAGCAAGCTGCAACGCATGGTGCGCGTCGGCGACGGGGCCGGGCTCGAGGAGCTGTTCACCCGCACCCGCGCCATCCGCCGCTCGATCATCACCGCCGGGCAGGAAACGGCGGCGCCCGATTTCGGCCGACCGCATGGCGGCGCCGCGACCGTCACCGGGCCGTCCGGTACGGTCGAGCTCACCGGCGCCCCGGCGCCGCTGCTCGATGTCAATGTCGAGGTGAGCCAGCCCGTGCGCGAGCATGGCGGCGGCGACGACGCCTGATCAGAGCAGGGCTTCGACTTCCGCGCGGGTCGGCGCGCCGAGCCGGCCGCCGAAGCGGCTGCATTTGAGCGCCGCCGCGGTGGCGGCGAAGCGCAGGATTTCCGGCAGCGGCCGGCCCTCGGCGAGGAGCAGCGCGAAGGCGCCGTGGAACACGTCGCCGGCGGCCAGCGTATCGACTGACGCGACGGGTGGGGCGGGGACGTGGCCGCCGCGCCAGAAGGCGCCGCGCGGGCCAGCGGTGACGATCACCTCGGCCGGCCATTGCCGGGCGAGCAGGGCCGCCGCCTCCTTGGGCGGCGCCCCGGTCAGCGCCAGCGCGCCGCCCTCGGAGGCGACGATATGGGTGGCGAGCGCCAGCAGCGGGTCGAGCACATCGCGCGGCGCCGCCTCGACATCGAGCACGGCGGGTAGGCCACGTTCGCGCGCGGCGCGCAGCGCCAGTTCCGCGGCGGTGGGCCAGCGCACATCGACGCTGACCACGGCCACGTCGTCGAGCCGGGGCAGGCTGGTGGGCGGGGCGCGCAGCGCGGCGTCGTATTGCGGCACGATCACGCGCTCGCCGGCGGCGTCGACGAGGATCGACGAAAAGCCCGAGCGCGCGCCCGGCAGGCGGCGCAGGGCGCTGAGGTCGATGCCGGCGGCCGCGAGCTCGGCGGCGATGCGCTCGCCCGTGGCGTCGTCGCCGATCGAGGCCCATAGGCGCGCCCTGCCGCCGAGGCGCACGATGGTCGCGGCCTGCGCGGTGGCCATGCCCTGCGCCACCTGCACGGCCTCGATGGGCAGGTGCTTGCCCGGCGCCAGCGGCAGCGCGTCGAGGCGGAAAATCGTGTCGAGCCCGAGGGCGCCGACGGTCAGGATGGTGCCGGTCATACCGCCTTCAGCGCGGCGATGACGGCGCGGCCGTCGGGCGAATCCCACTCGGCGGGGCCTTGCAGCACGCCCAGCTCGCACCCCTTGGCGTCGAGCAGCAGCGTCGAGGGCAGGCCGATGGCGACGGCGGTGGTCTGCAGATGCTTGAACGCCTCGAAGGTCGAATCCGCATAGAGCGGCAGATGCGCCCACTGGCCCTCGGCGAGGAACGCCCTGGCCTTGTCGAGCCCGCCGGCGCCGAGGTCGAGGTTGATCGGCAGCACCATGAAGCCGTCGTCGTTCTCGGCGGCGGCGAGCCGGTCGAGCGCCGGCATCTCGGCGCGGCAGGGGATGCACCAGCTCGCCCAGAAATTGACCAGCAGCGCCTTGCCGGCGAAATCCTTGAGGGTCACGGACTTGCCGGCCGCGTCGGTGAAGCTCATGTCGGCATAGCCGCGCCCGGTGCCGGTGCCGTTGAGGGCGGCGAGCTGGCCGATGGCGGCGGCGTCGATCGTTGCGGCCGCCGCCGGCTGCGGGGCGCAGGGCGCCGCCTGCTGCACGAAGCCGGCATTGCCCACCCAAACCGTAACGGCTATAGCTGCCGCCGCGCCCATCAGGGCCGCGATCGCGACGCGGCGGCGGGTCGGTGAGGGGCGCTTGGCAACGGGCTCGGACACTCGCAACTCCAGGAGATCTGGCGATGAGCAATCGCATGTGGGGCGGCCGGTTCTCCTCCGGCCCCGATGCCATCATGGAAGAGATCAACGCCTCGATCGGCTTCGACCAACGGCTCTATAAGCAGGATATTGCCGGGTCAATCGCCCACGCCACAATGCTCGCCGAGGCGGGCATTCTGACGCATGAGGACCGCGACGCCATCGTTTCGGGCCTCAACGCCGTGCTGGCCGAGATCGAGGGCGGCACGTTCACGTTTTCGCGCGCGCTCGAGGACATCCACATGAATGTGGAGGCGCGGCTGCGCGAGCTGATCGGCGACGCGGCGGGGCGGCTGCACACGGCGCGCAGCCGCAACGACCAGGTGGCGACCGATTTCCGCCTCTATGTGCGCGACGCCATCGATACGCTCCTCGCCCAGGTCAGGACCCTGCAACTGGCGCTGGCACGGCGCGCCGAGGCCGAGGCCGAGACCATCATGCCCGGCTTCACGCATCTGCAATCGGCGCAGCCGGTGACGTTCGGGCACCATCTGCTCGCCTATGTCGAAATGCTCGGCCGCGACAGCGGGCGGCTCGCCGACGCGCGCCGGCGGCTCAACGAGAGCCCGCTGGGCTCGGCGGCGCTCGCCGGCACGCCCTATCCGATCGACCGCGAGATGACGGCGAAGGCGCTCGGCTTCGACCGGCCGACGGCCAATTCGCTCGATGCCGTCTCCGACCGCGATTTCATCCTCGAAACGCTCGCCACCGGCGCCATCATGGCCATGCATCTTTCCCGCTTCGCCGAGGAGCTGGTGATCTGGAGCTCGGCGCAGTTCAATTTCGTGCGCCTCTCCGACAAGTTCACCACCGGCTCGTCGATCATGCCGCAAAAGCGCAACCCCGACGCGGCCGAGCTGATACGCGCCAAGGTGGGGCGCGTCATCGGCGCCCTGAGCGCGCTGCTCGTCGTCATGAAAGGGCTGCCGCTCGCCTATTCCAAGGACATGCAGGAAGACAAGGAAGTCGCCTTCGACGCGCTCGACGCGCTGAGCCTGTCGCTGGCGGCGATGACCGGCATGGTCGAGGACCTGAGCGTCAATCGCGAGCGCATGCAGCAGGCCGCCGCCATGGGCTTTGCGACCGCCACCGATGTCGCCGACTGGCTGGTGCGCGAGGCCGACATCCCGTTCCGCGAGGCGCACGAGATCACCGGGCACATCGTCAAGCTGGCCGAGGAGAAGGCCATTCCGCTCGACGCGCTGACCATCGAGGATTTCAAGCGGATCGACAGCCGCATCGACAGCCGCATCCACAAGGTGCTGAGCGTCGAAAGCTCGGTGCGGGCGCGCCGCTCCTATGGCGGCACGGCGCCCGCGAATGTGGCGAAGCAGGCGGCGCGCTGGCAGGCGTTGCTGACCGGCGGCAATAGCTGATGGTGCATCACTTCGCCTATCGCGACGGCGCGCTGTTCGCCGAGGACGTCGATTTGACGGCGCTGACTGAGGTCGTCGGAACGCCGTTCTACGTGTATTCGGCGGCGACGCTCAGGCGCCATATCAGGGTAATGGCCGAGGCGTTCGCGGGGCTGCCCACGCTCGTCGCCTATGCCATGAAGGCCAATTCCAACCAGGCCGTGCTGACGCTTTTGGCGCGCGAGGGGGCGGGTGCCGACGTGGTGTCGGGGGGCGAGCTGGAGCGCGCCATCGCCGCCGGCATCCCGCCGGAAAAGATCGTCTTCTCCGGCGTCGGCAAGACGGTAGCCGAGATGCGGCGCGGCCTCGCGCTCGGCATCAAGTGCTTCAACCTCGAAAGCGAGCCCGAGCTGGAGCGGCTGTCCGCGATCGCGTCCTCGCTGGGCAAGCTGGCGCCGGTCTCGGTGCGCATCAATCCCGATGTCGGGGCCGGCGGGCACGCCAAGATCTCGACCGGCAGGAAGGAGAACAAGTTCGGCATCCCCTATGGGCGGGCGCCCGAGGTCTATCGCCGCATCGCCGAGCTGCCGGGCGTCGAGGCGGTCGGCGTCGACATGCATATCGGCAGCCAGATCACCAACATGGCGCCCTTCGACGATGCCTACCGGCTGCTCGCCGGGCTGGTCGGGACGCTGCGCGAGGCGGGCCACGCCATCCGCCACGTCGATATCGGCGGCGGGCTCGGCATTCCCTATCACGCCGACGCCGAGGCGCCGCCGCTGCCGGTCGCATATGCGCAGATCGTGCGCCGCCATCTCGGAAACCTCGGCGTCGAGCTGGTGCTCGAGCCCGGCCGGCTGATCGTCGGCAATGCCGGCATCCTCGTCACCAGGGTCGAATATGTGAAGACGGGCGACAAGACCTTCGTCATCGTCGATGCGGCGATGAACGATCTCATCCGCCCCACGCTCTACGAGGCGCATCACGACATCCAGCCGGTCAATCACTCCAACCTGCCGCCGATCACCGCCGACGTGGTCGGCCCGGTATGCGAGACCGGCGACTATCTGGCGCTCGGCCGGCGCCTGCCGGGCGTGGCCGAGGGCGACCTGCTGGCGGTGATGTCGGCGGGCGCCTATGGCGCCGTCATGGCCTCGACCTACAATTCGCGGCCGCTGGTGCCCGAGGTGCTGGTCGATGGCAGCCGCTGGCACGTCATCCGCCCGCGCCGCAGCATCGCCGACCTCATCGCCCTCGACAGCGTCCCCGACTGGCTCTGAGGCGGCCCGCCGCCGGTGTCATTCCCGCGTCGGCGTCCCCCTCATCCGGCTGCCGCCACCTTCTCCCGCAAGGGGAGAAGGGTCCCGACTGCCAGCGTCGAGACGAGCGGCCTTCTCCCCTTGCGGGAGAAGGTGCCCGAAAGGGCGGATGAGGGGCGGGCCATCGGCGCCGACGCGGCCAATGTCCACATAATTTGGGATGGGCTACCCCGCCATCCTGGCCAGCGACGGCGTCTCCACCGGCCGGCCGCGCAGGGCGTCGTCGACCTTTTCCAGCAGCACCTGCAGCGAGAAGGGCTTGGGCACCACGTCGTAGATCAGCGCGTCGAGCCCGTGAGCGCGCTCGCGCTGGTCGGCGAAGCCAGTCATCAACAGGATGGTGAGGTCGGGATAGGCGGCGGCGACGCTCAGCGCCAGCGCGATGCCGTCCATCACCGGCATCTTGATGTCGGAGAGCAGGAGGTCGAAGGCGCCGTCGGCCTCGGCGCACAGCTCGGCGGCGAGCCCGCCATCGGCCGCCTCGACCACCTCGTGGCCGCCCAGCGCCAGGGCGCGGGCGACGAAGGCCCGCACATTGTCATCGTCGTCGGCAACCAGAATGCGCGCCATCTAGAGTGTTCCTGCCAGTGTCGCGGCAGCGGCGCCGCGGGGGGTGGTGAAGCTCAGCCGCACGGTCGCGGCGCCGCTGGGCGGCGCGCTGACCTCGGTCGCGAAATCCATGACCTCGCCCGGCTCCATCTCGCCGGCGCGCGGGGTGACGATCCATTCGTAGATGGTGGCGCCCCCGGCGGCGACGAGGCTCACCTGCACCGGCGGCACCGGCACGGTGCGGCTGGCGACCGAGCGGATGCGCGCGCTGATCATCAGCAGCGGCTTGCCGTCGCGATAGCTGGTCAGCAGCTTCGGCGTCTCGAAGGTCAGCCCGACGACATTGACCGGCAGGCCGATGGCCGCATAGGGGGCGGCGAGCGCGGGGAAGGCGCGCACCAGCTCGGTGCGCAGCGCCACCAGCGCCACGAGCAGGGCGACGAGCAGTGCCAGCGCGGCGAAGCGCGCCGTGCGGCGCACGCGGGCGCGCGGCAGGTGCCGGCTGAGCCGGCGCTGGCGATGGTCGAAGGCCCGCCGCCGGCGGCGCTGCTGGGCCGCGTCGGTGGTGCCGTCCGGCTCGGGCCTGGGGGCGAGCGTCGCCTTGAGCTCGGCCAGCCGGCGGGCGCTGGCCGCGGCCCCGTCCTCGACGGGCGCGGGGGGCGGCAGCGCCGCCAGCGCCTCGGCCTCGAAGGCGGCATCGAGGGCGTTTTCGTCGGGGGAAAAGAGCAGGTCGTCGTCGGCCGGCATGGGCGCCCGCGGCGCCTCCGCGGTGGCGTGCCAGGGGGCCGAGCATTGCGCGCATTGCACCTCGCGCCCCGCCGCGCCGATGGTGGCGTAGGGCACCTGGTAGCGCGTGCCGCAATTGGGGCAGGCGATAACGACCGTCTGGAGGTCCGGCGAGCTCATGGCCGACCCTAGGCGCCGGCCGGTTAAGTTTCCTCAAACTCGCCCATGTTACGGACTAAACAGGATTTGCGGGGTTCGGCTGTATCATTCGGCCGGCTGATTCGGAGGCACACGCCCGAGTGATCGAGTTCACCAATGTCGGCTTGCGCTACGGCCACGGCCCGGAAATCCTCCGCGACCTCAGTTTCCGCATCGAGCCCGGCTCGTTCCATTTCCTCACCGGCCCGTCGGGCTCGGGCAAGACCAGCCTGTTGCGCCTGCTGCTGCTGTCGCTGAAGCCGAGCCGCGGCACGGTGACCATGTTCGGGCGCGATGTCGGCCAGCTCGACCAGGATTCGCTGCTCGACATGCGCCGGCATATCGGCATCGTCTTTCAGGAGTTCCGCCTGCTCGACCACCTCACCACCTACGAGAACGTGGCGCTGCCGCTCAGGGTGCGCGGCCAGCCCGAAAGCGCCTATCGCGAGAACGTCACCGAGCTGCTCGAATGGGTGGGGCTGGGCGAGCGCATGGAGGCGCTGCCACCGCTCCTGTCGGGCGGCGAGAAGCAGCGCGCCGCCATCGCCCGTGCCGTCATCGGCCGCCCCGACATCCTGCTCGCCGACGAGCCGACCGGCAATGTCGATCCCGAGCTGTCGCTGAGGCTGGTGCGGCTCTTCGCCGAGCTCAACAAGCTCGGCACCACCATCATCCTCGCGACGCACGAATTGCCGCTGCTCGACACCTTCGACTTTCCCCGCATGCAGCTCCATGACGGGCGGGTGGTGCTCAATGGCTGACGCGAGCCTTGCCGAACCGGCTCCCGAGGCCGGGCGCGCGCCCGCGGCGCGGCGCATGGCGCCCATCGTGCCCGAGCGTTCGGTGGCCGGGCGCACGCTGGTGCTGCTCATCGCCATCATGACGTTCCTCTCCGGGGTGACGCTGGGCGGGGTGGTGCTGGTGCAGAAATCGGCGGTCGCCTGGTCGTCCGATGTCGGGCGCGAGGTCACCATCCAGATCCGCCCGGTCGAGGGCGAGGTGATGGAGAGCAATCTGCGCACCGCCATCGCGCTGGCCGAGGCGACGCCGGGCGTGGCGCGCGCCTATGCCATCAGCCTCGAGGACAGCCAGAAGCTGCTCGAGCCGTGGCTCGGCGCCGGGCTCGACCTCAGCGCCATCGACATTCCGCGGCTCGTCGTGGTCGAGCTGTCCGACACGCGCGACGTCGATCTCACACTGCTGGCGCGCGACATCACCGCCATTCGCGGCGCCAGCCTCGATACCCATGCGGCGTGGCGGCAGCAGCTCAACACCATGGCCGGCACCATCGTCTTTTCGGGCCTGCTGGTGCTCGCGCTCATCGTCGTCGCCACCGTGCTGGCGGTGGTGTTCGCGACGCGCGGCACCATGGCCTCGAACCGCGAGATCGTCGATGTGCTGCATTTCACCGGCGCCGCCAACAGCTTCATCGCCGGCGAGTTCCAGGGGCGCTTCCTGTCGCTGGGTTTCCGCGGCGGGCTGATCGGCGCCGTGGCGGCGGTCGCCTTCTTCTTCATCGTCGCCGGCGCGGCCGGCTCGATCGTGCCCGACGAGGCGTCGAGCCAGCTCGGCTTCCTGTTCGGCCGCTTCTCGCTGGGCGGCGACGGCATGCTGGGCATCGCGGCGCTGGTGCCGGTGATCGCGGCGCTCACCGCCATCACCTCGCGGCTGACGGTCAGGCGCTTTCTCACCCAGACCTCCTGAGGGGCGCCCGAATGGCCGCTGTGCAGGCCGTGCGCACGGCCCTCTTCTATCTGCTGTTCCTCGGCCAGACGGTGGTGCTGGCCATCATCGTCGGCACCATCGCCATCCTGTGGCGGCGGCGCACGGCGGTGAGCTGGGCGCTGGCGCGCTACTGGCGCGCCTCGACGCTGGTGCTGCTGCGCGTCGTCGTCGGCATCCGCACCTCCGTCAGCGGCGCCGAGAACCTGCCGGCCGGCCCCTGCATCATCGCCGCCAAGCATCAGAGCGACTGGGACATCTTCGCGCTGCTGCCCTATACCGACGACAAGCCGGCCTTCATCGCCAAGCGCGAGCTCATGGACATTCCGTTCTTCGGCTGGGCGGCGCGCTCGATCGACACCATCTCCATCGACCGCAGCCTCGGCGCCGAGGCGATTCCGCGCATGCTGGACGATGCGCGAGCGGCGGTGGCGCGCGGCTGCCGCATCGTCATCTACCCCGAGGGCACCCGCAAGGCGCCGTTGGCCGAGCCCGACTACCGGCAGGGGGTCGTGCGGCTCTACGAGGCGCTCGGCGTGCCGGTGGTGCCGGTGGCGCTCAATTCCGGCCTCTACTGGGGGCGCAACAGCCTCGTCATGTGGCCGGGCACGGCGCGGGCGCGGCTCCTCCCTGCCATCGCGCCGGGGCTCGACGGCGCAAGCTTCGCCGCTCGGCTCAAGACCGCCATCGAGACCGAGACGGTGCGGCTCGTCGCCGAGGCGGTGGCGGACGGCGTCGCCCGGCCGCTCGGCCCCGAGTTCCACGCGCGGCTGGCGGCGGCGACGCAAGCGGCTGGGGGTCGCTGAGGTGCAACCTACTAGATATTGACGATACCGGCGAAGCAGCCCATACATCTAGCCAGAAGGTCGTATTTTGCTTGACTTTCTGCGTTAATTTGTTCTAGTTTTGTTCTCTTTCGGGAGTTCGGGGAATGGGACTGATGGTGCCTTTCACGGAGCGGCGGTTCGGCGGTGCGATGGCCCAGCGGGTGAACTGGCGCGGCCGCTCGGGGCGCTTCTACGCGCTGGCGCCCGAGCGGCTCGACAGCTTCTCGCTCGGCACCGAGGGCCTGCACATGCTGGCCCGCGGCACCGTGCCGATGTGGGTCGGCTCCGCCCATGACGTCATCCACGACGCCCAGAGCCGCGCCCGTTTCCGCCTCGCGCTCGCCGCCGCCGACCGGGCTTTTGCGGTCGAAGGCAGCGCCGACGCGCTGTCGCAGGCGACGATCGTGTGGGACCTCGAAGGCGCCGAGCCGGTCAGCGGCCTCAGCGCCGCCTGAGACTTTTCTCTTCCGCAGCCTCGAGCGCGGCGACCAGCGTGCCCAGCATTCTGTCCCGGATGCCCAGCGCCGCAAGGTGTTGCGCGGTGTTGCGCACATAGTCGCTGTTGCGCCCGGATTCGCCTTCGCCGGCGGCGATGATCCGTACCTGCTCGGCCAGCGGCAGGCGGCCGGCATATTGCGGGTGGCGTTCATCGACGAGAAAAGCGAGGGCGCTGACCGGCGCGCCGCCCGCCAGCGTCACGGCGCGCCAGGCTTCGCGATAGACGCCGCGGTCCTGCTCGCGCGCCTGCAGGTAGGCGAAGACCTCGGGCCAGTCCTCTGCCGCCACCTCGAAGGCAAGGCCGTGGCAGGAGCCGCCGCGGCGCAGCCCGAAGACGAGGCCGGGCCGCTCGGGCGTGCCGCGATGGCGGTGCGAGTAGATCGCCAGCGCCCGGTGCGCCCCGTGCAGCACGGCCTTGTGCGAACACAGGAACGGAAAGCCCGGATTCCAGAGCAGCGACCCATAGCCGAAGACGTAAGGGTTGGCGTTCGTCATCGGCTTTTGGTAAGCGCGCCGCGATTGTGCCGCAAGCCCCGGCGATGACGGCGTCCGCTCCTGCCGCTAGAGAAGTCAGTCATGAAAAAGCTCATCGCGCTCGCCATCATCGTCGTCCTCGTCGCCGTCGGCTACAGCGCCGCCTGGTTCTGGGCGGCCGGGCAGGCGAAGGACTACGTGAAGCAACTGGAGACGGCGGATGGCGTCGAGGTGCCGCGCCTCGTCTGCGGCAGCTTCTCCATCGGCGGCTTTCCCTTCGGGTTCGACGCCACCTGCACCGATGCCAGCGTGCAGTTGGGCGACATCAGCGTGGAACTGAGCGGGCTCAAGGCGTCGGTCGAGGTCTATCGGCCCACCCATGTGCTGATCTTCGCGCAGGGGCCGGTCACGGTCGCCGATGCCTTCACCGGCAGCCAGAGCCGGGTGGATTTCGCCTCGGCCGAAGCGAGCGCGCGGCTCGACGGCTGGCGCATCGGGCGCGTCTCGCTGGTGGTCGAGGCGCCGGTGTGGACCGATACGGTACTGGGCGATCGGCTGCTGGCGCAGGCCGACGGCTTCGAGGCGCATCTGCTCGACATGCCCGACCGGCACGACGCGGCGGCGGGCCTCGCGAGCCTTGCCATCTACAGCAAGACCACCGGTCTCAGCGCGCCCGGCGCCGGGCTCGCCGGCGGCGAAGCGACGCTCGAGGCCGAGCTCGGCAATCTCGGCGACGACGTGCGCGCCTATAGCGATGCCGAGCTGCTGCGCCGCTGGCAGGAGGCGGGCGGCCGGCTCGTCCTCACCAGCCTCAAGGGCGACGCCGCCGACCTCGCCTTCGAGGTCAGCGGCACGCTGGGGCTCGACAGCTCGGGGCGCGCCGAGGGGCAGCTAAAACTTCATTCCAAGGGTGTGGTCGAGCGGCTCGGCCCGCTGCTGCCCGCCGATGTCAGGGGCATGGTGACCGGCGCGCCGGCCGCCGACGGCTCCTACAGCCAGACGCTGACGCTCAGGGCCGGCGTGGCGTTCGCCGGGCTGGTGCCGGTCGGCATGGTGCCGCCGCTGTTCTAGGCGGTCCTGTCGAGCACGCGCAGCGCCCGCTCGGTGGCGGCGCCTTTGGTCGCGACCGGCATGGGGGCGAGCTCGCCGGCGCGCAGGGCCGCGTCGAGATCGTTGCGGCGCTTGGCGATGAGGGCCAGCGCCGTCGTCAGCGTCGGCGCTTCGGCATAGGCGATGGCGGTGAGGCGCGCTGCCGGGGCCATCAGGCGCGCTTGTCGATGACGAGCCCTTGGCCGGAGGGCGGGGGTGCGGCCTTGGCGACCTCGGCCAGCATGGAGATCAGCGACATCTCCATCTCGTGGTTCTTCTTCATGATCGCCATCTGCGCGGCCTGCTGCGTGCCGGCCATGCGCAGGGCGATGAGCTGCGAGGTGACGTCCACCATGTCCATCCCTCCATGCTAGCGCCGGCCCGGTAAACAAAGCTTAAGCTTCGTCGCTCGCCTTGTTGTCGTGGCCGAAGCGGCCGGGGGTCCACAGCACGTCGATCTTGCCGTTGGCGTTGGCGACGCGGGCGAGCACGAACAGCAGGTCCGACAGGCGGTTGAGGTAGATCATCGGCTGGGTGCTGCCGCCCGGCTCGCTGAGCACCAGCTCGACCACCAGCCGCTCGGCGCGCCTGACGATGGTGCGCGCCACGTGCAGATGCGCGGCGAGCGGCGTGCCGCCGGGCAGAACGAAGCTGCGCAGCGGCGCCAGCCCCTCGTTGAAGGCGTCGATCTGGGCTTCGAGCCAGGCGATCTGCTGGGGCGTGGTGCGCAGCGAGGGCGGGGCGTTCTCGGGGTCGGTGCCGGGCGTCGCGAGATCTGAGCCCAGATCGAACAGATCGTTCTGGATGCGCGCCAGCACGGCATCGACCTTGGGCATGGAGGCGGTCGACAGCCGCGCCACGCCGACGGCGGAATTGGCCTCGTCCACCGTGCCGTAGCAATTCACCCGCAGGTCGTATTTGAGCCGGCGCGGGCCGCGCACCAGCCCGGTCGTGCCGTCGTCGCCGGTCTTGGTGTAAATCTTGTTGATGCGCACCATGTCAGCCGCCCCGCCCGAAGATGAACAGCGCGCCGAGCAGGATGACGAGGGCCACGGCCTGCGCGATGACGCGGGCGCGCATCAGAAGCTGGCTGCGGTTCTCGTCCTGGCCGCGGAACATGTTCCACAGGCCCATGAACAGGATGATGGCGACGGTGCCGACCGCAACGATGACGATGAGATTGAGGATAGTCTGGTTCATGGAGCGTCCATAGGGCCCGGCCGCGCCTCGGCACGGGCAATGTAGCCGGCGAGCGCCTGGGCAAGCCCGTCATAGATGGCACGAATCCGCGGGCTGAGGAACAGCTCGCGGTGCGTGGCGAGCCAGACGTCGAGCGCCGGCACGGTGAGCATGGGCAGCACCTCGCGCATGCCGGGCGTGTCGCGCACCAGCCCGCGCAGGGCGAAGCCGATGCCCAGCCCCGCCCGCAGCAGCTCCCAGCCGGCGCTCTGGCTGTCGGTGCGCAGCGCGAAATCGGCGCGGGCGAGGTCGTAGCCCATGTCCCGCGCGGTATCGATCAGCACCTGCGAGCGGTCGAAGCCGATGAGGTCGTGCTGGCGCAGGTCCGCGGGCGTCTGAGGCGTGCCGCGGGCGCCCAGATAGCTCTGGTGGGCGCAGCCGACGACGCTGAGCGTGCCGAGCCGGCGCGCGATGAGCTCGAGCTGGGTGGGCCGGAACATGCGCACGGCGATGTCGGCCTCGCGCAGCAGCAGGTTCTCGGCCGAATCGGTGGGGACGAGCTCGATGGCGATGGCGGGGTAGGCCTGCCGCAGGCGGCGCAGCAGCGGCGGCAGCACGTAGTGGCTGACCACGGTGCTGGCGGTGAGGCGCACCGTACCCTCGAGCGTCGCCGTCGAGCCCTCGGCCATCAGCGCCGCCTCGGCCAGCGCCAGCTCGGCGGCGGCGACGGGCTCGTAGAGCCTGAGCGCCGTCGGCGTCGGCTTCAGCCCCTGCAGCGTGCGGTCGAACAGCACGACGCCGAGCTGCTGCTCCAGCGTTTCGATATGCCGGCCGAGCGTCGGCTGGCTGTAGCCGATCTTGCGGGCGCCGGCCGACAGCGAGCCCTCCGCCACCACGGCGGCGAAGCTTCGCCACAAGGCCCAGTCCGGCTCGGTCATCGCTGCCATGCGAATTTGAATATCTAATGTGCAGTCTTCGCAGATTTCATTGCAAACGTGAATAGCGCATCTGGGTGCCGTCACCGGCAAAAGGAGCGCGAGATGGCAAACGACATCGTCATTCTGGGGGTCAACGGGCATCTGGGCGCGGCCGCCGCCGCTGGCTTCGTTGCGGCGGGCTGGCGGGTCACCGGCGTGGCGCGGCGGCAGACGCGGGCGCTGGCGGGGCTGCGCTTCGTTGCCGGCGATGCGGGCTCGATAGAGGATTTGCGCCGCGCCATCGGCGACGCCTCGGTGGTGCTGCACGCGCTGAACCTGCCTTACGACAAATGGACGGGCGGCCGGCTCGAACGGCAGACGGAAAACGTCCTCGCGGCGGTGGGGCGCGAGGGGCGCACGCTGCTGTTTCCCGGTAATATCTACAGCTACGCGGCCGGTGCCGGGGTCCTCACGCCCGACACCCCGCAGGTGCCGCAGACGCCGCGCGGTGCCATCCGCCTGCGGGTCGAGGCGCTGCTGCACGACGCGGCGGCGCGTGGCGATATCCAGGCCCTCATACTGCGCGCCGGCGATTTCTACGGGCCCGGCTCGAGGGGCGACTGGTTCGACCAGGTGATCCTGCGCAGCATTGGCCGCGGCCGAATCAGCCTCATCGGCACGCCGGGCGTCGGCCATGCCTGGGCCTATCTGCCCGATCTGGCGCGCGGCTTCGAAAGGCTGGCGGCGCTGCGGCGCACGCTCGGGCCCTGCGAGAGCTTCCACTTTGCCGGTCATTTCGTCACGCCCGAGGTGCTGGGACAGGCGCTGCAGGCGGTGCTCCCCGAGGCGCGGCTCACACGCTTTCCACTGGCTTTGCTGCATCTGGCCGGCCTGTTCGATGCGGCGACGCGCGGCGTGGCGCGCATGGACTATCTGTGGCGCGTGCCGCTGGAGCTGCGCGACCCGCGCTTCTCGGCGCTGCTGGGCGCCGATTTCGCTACGCCGTTCCCGGCCGCGATCGCGGCGACGGTCGCCGCCTTTTCGGGCGTCGCGCCGCCGGCGGGCGAAACTGAACGGCGGCTGAACACGTCTCTCACGCCGTCTTAATGTGCGGCCAGCCATGGTGCTGACACGAACGGTCGCTCCTGATGCGTTCCCCCTCACAACCCAAGGGACAGCAACTATGAAGAAAATCCTGGCCATCGCCGCCCTGTTGATCGGCAGTTCCTTTGCCGGCCTCGCCCAGGCCGATGACATCGCCCTCGGCGAGCCCGGCTATGGCGGCACCGGCTGCCCCGACGGCACCGCTTCGGTGACCCTCAGCCCCGATGCGAAGTCGCTGTCGATCCTATTCGACGAGTATTACGTCGAGGCCGGCGGGACGACGAACAAGTCGTTCGACCGCAAGAGCTGCAATATCGCCATCCCGGTGCATGTGCCGCAGGGGCTGAGCGTGTCGATCCTCACCATCGATTATCGCGGCTACAACAATATCCCGAGCGGCGCGCGGACGACGTTCAATGTCGAATATTTCTTCGCCGGGGCGCGCGGGCCGACCTTCACCAAGAACTTCAACGGCCCGGTCGATGACGACTATCTCATCACCAACAAGCTCAAGGCTTCGGCGCTGGTGTGGTCGAAGTGCGGGGCCGACGTGAACCTACGCACCAATTCGTCCATCCGTGTGCAGACGCGGCAGAACAAGGAAGCGCTGGCGACGGTGGATTCCGAGGACGTGAACGCCGCCATCGTTTACGCTTTGCAGTGGAAGAAGTGCTAAGCTGCGGCTGAGGCAGAGTTCGGAAGGCGGCCTGCGGGTCGCCTTCTGCGTTTTTGGAGTACGCAGATGAAGCGAATTGCCCTGGCGCTCGGCGCCGCCATCGCCGTGACCGGTCCCGTTCTCGCTGCCCCGTCGGATTGTGATCCGACATCTTCACCTGTCGGCAGCACGCAGACCTTTTCGCCCGCGGGCGCGATGGACGTCTATTCCGGTGGCCCGATGAGCGCCTCCTGCTCCATCAGCGGCGCGCTACCCTCGAGCGGTGCCGACAAATATGTCGTCTACTCCACCGATATCCGCGGCGCCGCCTATGTCTATGACGACAGCTCCAGCGTCAGCGTCACACGCGATGCCTTCGGCGACGCCAAGACGACGACACATGCGGGCGAGACGGAACTCGATACCTTCGTCATCACCGACCGCTACGCGGCGGGCCTTGGCTATACGGGTGGCTTCAACGGCGACTACGCCACGTCACTGACCGGCGATGGCGAGCTCTATATCGACGACATCACCGTCACGATGGCGTGGACGACGATGGCCGAGCAAAAGGACTCCTTCACCCAGCTCGCCCTGGGGCAGGCCGGCATCGTGACCCATCTCGACGGCATGACCAATTTGCTGACCGGCGGTAATCTCGCGCTCGAGGGCGATAACGAGATCGGTGTTCTCGGCGGCATCGGCTCGTATATGGTCGGCGCCACGGCTCGCGCCAACATTGCCGAGGGCATCAGCCTGCTCGGCGGCGTGTCGTTCGTCGATTTCAAATCGGGCGGAGCCGGCGCGTCGGGCGTCAATGGCGCGCTGGCGCTGCGCTATGTCGAGCCCTCGGATGCGGCCATGCGGTTCTTCGGCGAGGCGGGGGTGCAGGTCGGTGCGCTCAATGTCAGCCTGTCGCGCTCCTTCTACGACAGCCAGACCTTCTCGTCCGATTACGATGCGACCGGCAGCGGCGATGCCCTGCTCGGTGCCGTCTATGTCAGGGGTGGCATCGTGGTCGAGCCGATGCCCGATCATGAAGTGGTCGTCTCGGCGTCCCTCAAGCAGAGCGTGCTCGGCATCACCAATTATGCCGAAGACGATCCGCTCGCCAATCCGAACCTCTTCGCCGCCGACCTGTCGGGTACGGGGTCGAGCTTCACGACGGTCAAGACCGGAGTCGATTGGACGGCCCAGCTCACCGACAGCGTCGATCTCACCGCCTCGGGCGCGGTTGGCGCGACGTTCGGCTCGGGTGTCACGGGCACCGTGTTCGGTGTGGGAGCCGTCACTGGTGAAGCGAGCACCGTGCTGTTTGCTGAATATGGACTTCGCCTCGGGCTGGAGCCGGCGCCCAACAGCCGGATCGACGCCTTTGTGCAGGGCACGACCGGCACTGGCATCGGCACGCACGCGCAGGTCGGCGCTGCCTACAGGATGTCGTTCTAGAACCCGACCATCGCGCGCACTTCCTGCGGCGACATGCCCGCGCGCCGCAGGTCGCGCAGGCTCTTGGACTCGCGCGACTTGCTGAGCTTGCGGCCGTCCGTGCCGAGGATCAGCCGGTGGAAGGTGTAGAGCGGCTGGCCGAGGCCGAGCAGCATCTGCACCAGCACGTGGATGTCGGTCGCCGCCTCCATGTCGCGGCCGCGGGTGACGTGGGTGATGTGCTGGTCGGCGTCGTCCACCACGACGCTCAGATGATAGCTGGTCGGGGTGTCGCGGCGTTGCAGCACCACGTCGCCCCAGAGGTCCGGGCGGGCATAGCGGATCTGCGGGCGGTCGGCCGGCGTCGGCATGGCGGTGGTGAAGCTCAGGGGGCCGGTCAACTCCATCGCCTCGGCGCAGCGCAGGCGGTATTGTGCCCGCTCGCCACGGGCCAGCCTCGCCTCCACCTCGCTCGCGGAGAGATGCCGGCAGGTGCCGCCATAGCGCGGCGCGCCGTCCGGGTCGGTGCCGGCCGCCTGCGCCGCCACCTCGGCGCGCGAGCAGAAGCAGGGATAGAGCAGGCCCATATCGGCGAGGCGCTGCGCTGCCGCCGCATAGGCCGGCAGGCGCGCCGACTGCGCCAGCACCGGTTCGGGCCAGTCCAGGCCGAGCCAGCGCAGATCCTCGACGATGGCGTCGGCGAATTCGGGTTTACAGCGGCCTGTGTCTATGTCTTCGAGGCGCAGCAGCAGCGTGCCGCCGAGCCGCCGCGCCCAGCGGTCGGCGAACAGCGCCGAAAAGGCGTGGCCCAGATGCAGGTAGCCGTTGGGGCTCGGGGCGAAGCGGAGGATCGGCGAGGGCATGGCCCGCTCTAGCACAGAACGTCTCGACTCGCCCGAGGTGCTGGCGCGCCAGGTGCGGGTGCTGCTCCGGCGCCATCCGGCGCTGCGCCCCGTGGCGCGGCGGGCCGGCGCGTTCGAGATCCGCCTGACGCCGGGCGGCTTTGCCGGCCTCGCGCAGGTGGTGTGCGGCCAGCAATTATCCGTCGCCAGCGCGCGGGCGATCTGGGGACGCTTCGCGGCGCTGCCGGGGGCGCTCGATCCGGCCGCCTATCTCGGCCTCGACGAGGCGGCGGTGCGCGCCACCGGCTTTTCGGCCGGTAAGCATCGCACGTTGCGCGTCATCGCCGAGGCAGTGGTCGGCGGGGCGCTCGATTTCGCCGTGCTGGAGCGGCTCGGCGCCGACGAGGCGGTGGCCTATCTCACGGCGCACAAGGGCATCGGACCGTGGACGGCCGAGATCTATCTCATGTTCTGCGCCGGCCATCCCGACATTTTTCCCGCCGGCGACCTTGCCTTGCAGAAGGCCGTGGGCCATGCCTTGGCGATGGATCACGCCCCCGCTGCCAGAGAGCTGGCCGCCATCGCCGCGCCCTGGGCACCGCATCGGCACGCCGCCGCGCTGCTGTTCTGGAAATACTACGCCGCCGTGCTGCGCCGGGCCGGAGGGATCGCGCTATGACGGCGACGCTCTCCGGGCCGATGCTGCCGCCGAAGTCCGGCGGCGCGGCGAAGCAGGCGATGGTGCTGCTGCATGGCTATGGCGCCGACGGCGCAGACCTGTTGTCGCTCGGCTATCAGTGGCGCGAGCTGTGGCCCGACATGCTGTTCGTCGCGCCCAACGCGCCCCAGGCCTGCGCCGCCAATCCCGGCGGCTATGAGTGGTTTCCGCTCGGCCCCGACCGCATCGCCGGGCGGATCGCGGGGGTCGAGGGGGCGCGGCCGGTGCTGGTCAATTTCCTCATGGACCTGTGGGTGCAGACCGGGCTCGGGCCGGCCGATACGGTGCTGGTCGGGTTCAGCCAGGGCGCCATGATGGCGCTCCATGTCGGCACCGGGCTCGACCGGCCGCTCGCCGCCATCGTCGCCTTTTCGGGCGGGCTGGTTCTCGGCGAGGGCCCTTACGCACTCTCGCCCGTGGCAGTAGTTCATGGTGACGCCGACGCCGTCGTCGACCCGGACCTCGGCCGCGAGGCGGCGCAAGTGCTTGGCGCCAAAGGCTTTGAGGTGGCATTGCACATGTCGCCGGGGATCGGCCACGGCATCGCGCCGGACGGGCTGGCTTTCGCCACGGCCTTCCTGGTGGAGCATCTGCCGGAAAACGCTTGAACTGGGTGCTTCACACTGCCGACATACTGCCTGTAGTATAGCGCCGTTATGAGTGTTGCCGATTCCCTTGACGGGAGTCTCCGGTGACCGTGCACGTGTCGCCAGAGTCGTGTCCCGCGCTGGTGCTGAACGCCGACTACAGGCCGCTCAGTTATTATCCCTTGTCGCTGTGGTCCTGGCAGGACGCCATCAAGGCCGTGTGCCTCGACCGGGTGCAGATCGTTTCGAGCTACGAGCGCATCATCAAGTCGCCCAGCTTCGAGATGTTCCTGCCCAGCGTGGTGTCGCTCAAGGAATATGTGAAGCCGGCGCGCTATCCGGCCTTCACGCGCTTCAACGTGTTCCTGCGCGACCGTTTCCAGTGCCAGTATTGCGGCTCGCACGAGGATTTGACGTTTGACCACGTGATCCCGCGCTCGAAGGGTGGGCGCACCACCTGGGAGAATGTCGTCGCGGCCTGCGCGCCGTGCAATCTGCGCAAGGCCAACCGGCTGCCCAGGGAAATCAGGATGTTCCCGAAGCAGGCGCCCTATCAGCCGACGGTGCACGATCTGCACAATAATGGCCGCGCCTTCCCGCCCAACCACCTGCACCAGAGTTGGCTCGACTATCTCTACTGGGACATCGAGCTCGAGCCCTGAGCCTTGCGGGACAGCGTGCCAATAACTATTATTGGCTGGCAAGGAGGCGCGACATGGCGATCAGTGCGGATCTGGGCGAAACGCTCGAAGCGGTGGTGAACGACCTCGTCGCCAACGGCCGCTACAACTCGAAAAGCGAAGTGCTGCGCGAGGGCGTGCGCCTGGTGCAGGAGCGCGAGGCGGCGCTGGCGCGGCTGCATGCCGTGCTTGATGCGAGTATTGCCGCGTCCGAAGCGGGAGAGACGCGTCCGATCGAAGAGGTTGGTGAGCGTCTGATTGGCAAGTACCGCGCCATGGCCAAGAAGCGCGCCTGATGAGCGTTCGAATTACTGCGCTAGCCGAGGCCGACCTCGAGCAGATCGGCAATTTCATTGCCGAGAGTAGCCCGTTGCGGGCCGAAAGCTTCGTCGCGGAGATTGTTGAACGGTGCCTCGGCCTCGCTGTCCAGCCGAAGCGTTATCCGGTGCTGACCGTCCGACAGGGGCGCGAGATACGGCGCTGCCCCTTCGGGTCGTATCTGATCTTCTATGCGGTCCTCGGCTCCGACGTAGAGATCGAGCACATCGTGCACAGCGCGCGCGACTATATGCGCATCCTGTTCCCCGAGGCTTAAGCCGTGCGGCGGCGGGACTGGATGACGATGGCGGCGACGAGCAGGGCGACGACGGCGAGCGAGACCAGCGCGTTGTAGCCGGCGAGCGACAGGCCGAGGAAGCGGAACTGCACGGCGTCGCAGGGCACGATGCGCTCGATGCTGCCGGCGGAGAGGTCGTCGAAGCTGAGGCCGCCGCCGGTGCCGGTGCAGGCGGTGGGGCCGGGCCAGAAGCCCCATTCGACCCCGGCATGGAAGCCGCCCATATAGGCCGACCACATGAAGACGGCGGCGGTGATGGCCATGCCCGCGTACCAGACCCCGAGCGGCAGGCGGTTCCACAGTACCAGCACCAGTGCGAGCACCGGCAGGCCCCAGTAATAAGCGAGGCGCTGCTCGAGGCAGAGCTCGCAGGGCACGAGTCCGCCGAAAAGCTGGCTGCCCCAGGCGCCGGCGATGGCGGCGAGGGCGAGAAGGAAGGCGAGGCCGGCGAGGATCTTGTCGGTGGGCAGCGAGCCGGCGGCGGGACGTGTCATGAGGCGATCCATGCTGTTTCGACGGCGGATTGAGGCTTTTCCTTGGGCGATTGCAAGGGGGCTCGCGCGCAAATGATCACTCGGCGGCGGGTGTTATGTCGAGCCGCTGCTGCAGGCCCAGCGCGTTGCGCGGCGCGTTCGGCTTGTCGGTCGAAACGAAATAGGCAAAGACGTCGCGCGCCGGCTGCTTGCCCTTGGCCGGCGCGATGTGCTCGCCGGAAAGCGGCTTGCCGGTCGCCAGGGCCGCGCAGCGTTCGGCCCACAGGTCGAGGCCGGCGGCGCCATAATGGTCACCGCCCGGCGGGCCCTGCAGGCGGCAATAGGCGAAGTCGGGGGTCTGGTCGAGCCAGGGCCATTCCGCCGTGTCGGCGATGACGAGCGCGACGTTGCGCGCCGCCAGCATGTCGAGGACTTGCGGGGTGGCGAAGCTGGGCGAGCGCACCTCGATCGCCTGGCGGATGCCGGTGGGCAGCAGCGCGAGAAAGCGGGCGAGGCGCTCGGCATCGAATTTGAGATTGCCGGGCAATTGCCAGCACACCGCGCCGAGCCGCTCGCCCAGCGCCGTGACGGACGCAAAGAACAGCGTGAGCGGTTCCTCCACGTCCTTGAGGCGCTTGATGTGGGTGACGGTCTGGTTGCCCTTCACCGTGAAGCGGAAATCGGCCGGCGTCTGCGCCGCCCAGGCGGCAAAGCTCTCCGGCTTCTGGTTGCGATAGAAGGTGGCGTTGATCTCGATGGCGGTGACGTGCCGGCTGGCCCAGCCGAGCTCGTCCTTCTGCTTCAGCCCCTCGGGGTAGAACTGTCCGCCCCGCCACTCGGGGAACACCCAGCCCGCCATGCCGGTCCTGATCGTGCCTGCCATGCCATTCCCCTTCGTCATGCCGCCGCGCGGCAGGTGGTGCCGGCCGGCTCCACGCCGAGCCTGTGCATCAGGCCGCGGGCGTTGCCGGGCGCCGCGAGCTTATCGGTGTTGTCGAAGAAGATGAACACGTCGCGCTGGCGGCCGTCGGCGCGCGGCGGGGTCACGAAATTGCCGTCGCGCATCGGCTTGCCCTGAGCCCAGGCGCGGGTCCGGGCGGCCCAGCGGTCGAGCTCGCTGTCAGCGTAGCGCGATTTGTAGAGCTCAGCATTGCCGTGCAGGCGGCAATAGACGAAATCGGCGCTCAGATCCATGAGCAGCGGCCAGTCCAGCGTATCGGCACAGACCAGCGCCACGTCGTAGCGGCGGAGCAGGGTGACAAAGAGTGGGTCGCGAAAGCTGTCGTGGCGGATTTCGACGGCGTGGCGGACGGGGTGGTTATGCGCCACGTGCAACCAGGCGCGGGCCCGAAGCCGCTGGTCATGCTTGGCGCCGAGGCGGGCGGCGGCGTGTGTGGTATGGGGCAGCGCGGCGAGGAACGGTTCGAGCCGCTCGGGATCGAAGGCAAAGGAGGGCGGGAATTGCCAGAGGATCGGGCCGAGCCTTTCCCCCAGCGCCAGCACGCCCGAGGCGAAGAAATTGGCGAGCGGCGCCTCGAAACGGGCAAGCTTGAGCATATGGGTGAGGTAGCGCGGGCCCTTGACGGCGTAACGGAAATCGGCTGGTGCGGCGTCGGCCCAGGCGCGGAAGCTTTTCGGCACCTGCATGCCGTAGAAGGTGCCGTTGATCTCGAGTGCATTGAACTGGCGCGTGGCGAAGGCCAGTTCGTCCTTGCGCGGCAGGCCCTTGGGATAAAAGTTGCCGCGCCACGGCCCGTAGGTCCAGCCCGAAACGCCGATCCTGATGTCGCCCTCATGTGCCATGCCGGTTCAATCGCCGGAGCGGCGTCGCGGTTCCGGTTGACGCCCCCACCGGTTTCGCCTTATCTCGCGCCGCCATCGAGGCAGCGCGCGGGCGTGGCGGAATTGGTAGACGCAGCGGACTCAAAATCCGCCGTCCGAAAGGATATGTCGGTTCGAGTCCGACCGCCCGCACCACCACCATCCAGTCTTTCGCCCGTGCTACGGACGCGCTGCTGCTGGGCGCGCAGCAATAGAACGCGATTTCCGCTTGGCCGCGCGTGGGCGGAACAGTGCCGATTCAGATGGCTACGCCGACACGAACAACGATGTTGGCGATCAGGACGCCCGAGGCACCCCGCGGTTGCCATGTAGATGGCCTCGAGACCCGCCGTGGCGCCGCGGAAGACGACGAACGTGCCGGCACCAGCCATTCGGTCATTCAGGAATTTAAAGCGTTTGCAATCTCTATGCAAACGTTTAAAAGTCGAGATCGGCTTTGGGAGGAGCTTTTGGCTGGACTGACGTTGCGCGAATTGGCGGCCCGGCTCGACGTTTCCGTCGGCACGGTGTCGCGCGCCCTGTCGGGCGATCCGGCTATCGCGCTGAAGACGCGCGAGCGGGTGGCTGAGGCGGCCAAGCAGTTCGGCTACGTGCCCAATGTGGCGGCGCGCCAGCTTGTCTCGGGGCGTTCGGGCTTCGTCGGCTTCGTCATGCCGGTGCGCGGGCCCAATTTCATCGATTCCTATCTTGGCGAGTTCCTGACCGGGCTGGGCGAGGGGCTGGTCGAGCATGGCATGGACCTGTTCATCGCCACCGTGCCGGCCGGTCGCTCCGAGCTTTCGGTGCTGCACCATGTGGTGGAGTCGGGGCGGGCCGACGGCGTCGTGGTGCCGCGCATCGGCGAGGCGGACGAGCGGCTCGCCTATCTGATGGCCCGCAAGTTCCCCTTCGTCGCGCATGGCCGGCTGCTCGACTCGTCGGCGCAGTTCAACTGGCTTGATGCCGACAGCGTCCTGGCCTTCGGTGAGGCGTTCGACCTGCTCTACGAGCTGGGGCACCGGCATTTCGGCCTCGTCAGCATTTCCGACGCGATGACCTTCAGGCACCTGCGCGAGCGGGGGCTGCGCGACGCGATCGCACGGCGTGGCGACCCGACGGTGATCCTCGACGTCGCCAGCGCGCCGCGCTTCGACCGCGGCGCCACAGTGGCGGCGGTCAACTCGCTGATCCATGCCGAGCGGCGGCCGACGGCGATCATCGGGCTGTTCGACGAGTTGGCGCTCACCGTGCTCGAAGAGGCGTCGCGCGCCGGGCTGTCCGTTCCGCGCGACCTGTCGGTCGTCGGCTTCGACAACATCACGGCGGCGGCCTACGCGCCGCCGGGGCTCACCACGTTCGAGGCGCGCACGCGCGACTCGGCGCGCGAGATCGCCGGCATGCTGGTGCACATCATCGAGAAGAAGCCGGCCGCGGCCCTCACCAGGCTGATCGCGCCCAAGCTGGTGCTGCGCGCCAGCCATGGGCCGGTTCCCGAACTCATCCGCAAGCTCTGAAAAACCCAAAGGGAGGGAAATACGATGCTACGAAGTCTGAAGAGCCTCGCCGGCGCCACCATGGCGCTCGGCCTGACGGTGGGCCTTGCCGATGCGCAGGTGCTGTTCTGGTCCAACCAGGCGGTGCCGGTGGAAGAGACGCAGAAGATGCGCGAGCAGGTGCTGAAGAATTTCGCGGGCGGCGCCGATTTCCAGCCGCAGGATCCGGGGCCGTTCATCACGCGCATCGAGGCCGAAAGGACGGCCGGCAGCGGCACGATCGGCGTGGTCGGCGCCCTGCATGGCGAGCTTGCCACCTATACCGACAGCTGGATCGACCTGTCCGATATCGATCTTTCGGGCATCACCGTCAGCCCGGCTTTCCTGGAGCTGGGCAAGCTCGGTACGAATGAGCAGAAATACCTGCCCTGGATGCAGGCCAACTACGTCATGGCGGCCAACAAGCAGGCGCTGCAATACCTGCCGGACGGCGCCGACCTCAACGCCTTGAGCTATGACGACCTGATCGCCTGGAGCAAGGCCATCGCCGAGGCGACGGGGTCGCCGAAATTCGGCTTCCCGGCCGGCCCCAAGGGGCTGAAGCATCGCTTCTTCCAGGGCTTCCTGCTGCCCGCCTTCACCGGTTCCGAGGTGACGAAATTCCGTTCGGCGGAAGCCGAGGGCGCCTGGAACACGTTCAAGGAGCTCTGGCAGTACACCAATCCGGCTTCGACCAATTACGATTTCATGCAGGAGCCGCTGCTGACCGGCGACGTGTGGGTGGCGTTCGACCACATCGCCCGGCTCGGCGAGGCCTTCAACCAGAAGCCTGACGACTTCGTCGCCTTCCCGGCGCCGGCCGGTCCCGAGGGGCGGGCCTTCATGCCGGTGCTGGCGGGCCTCGCCATCCCGTCATGGTCGCCCGACATCGCCAGTGCCAAGGCGCTGGTCCAATACATGATGCAGCCTGAGCAGCAGGTCGCGACGCTGCTCGCCACGACCTTCTTCCCGGTGACCGATGCGCCGCTGCCCGCGGAGCTGCCGCCGGCGGCCCGCGCCCTTGGCCCGGCCATCACCACTATGGCGGGCTCCGCCGACGCCCTGCCGGCGCTGCTGCCGGTCGGTCTCGGCGACAAGGGCGGGCAGTTCAACCAGGTCTACATCGATACCTTCGAGCGCATCGTGCTCGGCAACCAGGACGTGCGGCAGGTGCTCGACCAGGAGGCCGAGGTGCTGCGCGGCATCATGAACGACACCGGCGCGCCGTGCTGGGTTCCCGATGCCGTGTCCGAAGGCGCCTGCCCGGTCGAGTAGGTCTCGCGCGCATGCCGTCCGGGGCCGCGCATGGCTCCGGGCGGCTTATGCCCCGCGATGGAGGCGGAGTTGACCAGCAAGACATTGCCCTATCTGCTGCTCGCGCCGGCAATGGTGTTTCTTGCCGTCTTCTTCGTGTGGCCGTTCGTCCAGATCGCCTGGCTCGCCTTCAGCAAGGATGGCGGGTTCACCCTGCAGCACTTCCAGACCATGTCCGGCAACTGGAAGTTCTGGCCGACCCTGTGGAACACCATCATCCTCGCCGCCATCGTCGTGCCGCTGCAACTGGTGATGGCGCTGGGCATGGCGCAGATCGTCGCCCGGCTGCAGACCGCCCGCAACACCGTCCTTTACATCTTCACCATCCCGCTCGGCCTGTCGGATCTCGCGGCGGGGATCATCTGGCTCGCCATTTTCGAGCAGTCGGGCTTTCTCAATTCCATGCTGGTCGGACTGGGAATCGTCGATAAGCCGATCCTGTTCCTCGGCTACCAGAATTTGTGGATCATCTTCATTGCCGTGATCCTGGCCGAGCTGTGGCGCGCCACGGCCATCGTCATGGTCATCCTCGTCTCCGGCATGGGCCTGATCCCGAAGGAATATTACGAGGCGGCCGAAGTGTTCGGCGCCGGCCCGTGGCAGCGCTTCGTCAAGGTGACGCTGCCCATGCTGAGGCCGTCCATCCAGACGGCGCTGATCCTCAGGACCATCGCCGCCTTCGAGGTGTTCGCCGTGGTGATCGCGCTGGGCGGCACCACGCTGCCCGTGCTGGTAGGCGAGACGTTCAACTGGCAATTCGCGCTGCAGGACCGCAACGTCGCCGCGGCCTATGCGCTCGCCATCCTCGTCATCTCGATCGCCGCGACGCTGGTCTTCCTGCGCCTGCTGCGGACGCCGAAAGGAGCCACGGTATGAGCGCCGCCGTCGCCACCGCCGACGACAAGCCCCGTGCCGTCTCCGATGTCGGGGTGGCCGGGAAATTCCTGTTCTGGACCAGCGTCGTGCTGCTGTGCGCCTGGGTGCTGGTGCCGATCTACCTGCTGGCGGTCAACACGCTCTCCGCGCCGGCCGAGGTAACCGCCTTCCCCAAGACCGGGATACCGAGCTTCGACATGGGCTCGATCCAGTTCTTCCTGTCGTTCCAGGGGGTGCTGCAGGCGCTGTGGAACTCGCTGCTGGTGGCGGTGCTGACGATGGTGCTGTCGATCGCCCTCGGCGCGCCGGCTGGCTATGCGCTGTCCCGCTTCGAGTTTCCCGGCAAGTCGGCCTTCCGGCTGCTGGTGCTGATGACGCGCGCCTTTCCGCTGCCGCTGCTGGCCTTGCCCATCGCGGTGATGTTCATCCGCATCGGGCTCGACGACACGCCGATCGGGCTGGCGCTGGTGCACACCACGCTCGCCATTCCATTCTCGGTGCTGATCACCTTCTCGATCTTTTCCGGCATTCCGCTCGAGCTCGAGGAGGCCGCCTGGACGCTCGGTTGCAACCGGCTGCAGGCGTTCCAGAAGGTCGTGCTGCCGCTGGTGCTGCCGGGCATCACCGCCTCGGCGATCTTCGCCTTCACCATAAGCTGGAACGAGGTGTTCGCCGCCGCCGTGCTCACCGTGCAGAACCGCACGCTCACCGCCTTCCTGCTGCAGAGCCTCTCCGTCTCACCGCTGCATCTGCGCTTTGCCGGCGGCGCGGCGCTTGTCATTCCGGCACTGATCTTCATCTTTGCCGTCCGCAAATACATGTTCGCGATGTGGGGCATCGCCAACCGCTAGGGAGCCGGCCATGGCTGAAATCCAGATCAAGGGCGTCGCCAAGAGCTTCGGGTCGTTCACGGCCCTGCATGCGATCGACCTCATCATCGCCGATCAGGAATTCATGGTGCTGCTCGGCGCCTCGGGCTGCGGCAAGACCACGCTGCTGCGCATCATCGCCGGGCTCGAAAGCCCGACGCAGGGCGAGGTGTGGATCGGCGGCCGGCGCGTCGATCAATTGCCGCCGCGCGAGCGCGGCATCGCCATGGTGTTCCAGAACTATGCCGTGTTCCCGCATCTCACCGTCTACGAGAACATCGCCTTCGGGCTGCGCATGAAGAAGGTGGCGCCAGCGGAGATCGACAGGCGGGTCAAGCGCACCGCCGAGCTCATGCATATCGAGCAGTTGCTGAAGCGCTATTCGGGGCAGCTTTCGGGCGGGCAGCGCCAGCGCGTGGCGGTGGCGCGGGCGCTGGCGATGGAGCCCGACGTGATCCTGATGGACGAGCCGCTGTCGAACCTCGATGCGCTGCTGCGCCTCGAAATGCGGGCCGAGCTCAAGGGCGTGCTGGCCAGTTCGAAAACCACGACGATCTATGTGACGCATGACCAGGTGGAGGCGATGTCGCTGGCCGACCGCATCTCGGTGATGAATGGCGGGCGTATCGTGCAGGCAGCATCGCCGGTCGAGGTCTACCGCAACCCGGCGGCGCGCTTCGTCGGTGGTTTCATCGGCAACCCGCCGATGAACTTCCTGCCGGCGCAAAGGAACGGCGACGGGCGCTACCACGTGGCCGGCCTGGCGCTGGGCGGGCCGAGCACGGGCGGCGCCAAGCTCGAATTCGCCATACGGCCGGAGGATGTGACCATCGCGCCGGGCGGACTCAAGGCGACGGCGCGGGTGATCGAGCCGCTGGGCGCCCACACGCTGGTGACCTCCGAGGTCGATGGCGCGTTGTTCCGCGTCGTGCTCGACAGCGACATCAGGGTGGCGCCGGGCGACGAGCTGAGCCTCGTGCCCAAGCCGGACAGGGTGCGCTGGTTCGACCCCGAGACGGGTGGTGCCGTCGATTGAACGCCGTCACGGGGCAGCCGAGCCCCGAAATTACCAGTCGCGCGCCAGCCGCTCCGATTCCACACCTGAGGACACCATGACCCTCGAAACCGCGACGATCTACGACCATGCCCTCGAGGTGCTGAAGGAGAACGACCGGGGGAGCTACACCGTGCCGACCAAGGGGCTCTACCCCTTCCAGTGGAACTGGGATTCCTGCCTCACCGCGCTCGGGCAGTTCCATTACGACGAGGCGCGCGCCTGGACCGAGATCGAGACGCTGCTCGCCAACCAGTGGCCGGACGGCATGGTGCCGCACATCGTCTTCCATGTCCATTCGGACGGCTATTTCCCCGGCCCGGACGTCTGGGACACCGGACGGCCGGTGGCGACCTCGGGCATCACCCAACCGCCGGTGGCCGGTTTCGCCATCAGGCGGCTCTACGAACGCGCCGCCGACAAGGCCGGCGCCGCGGCGCGCGCCAGGGCCCTGCTGCCGAAGATCGATGCGTGGCACCGCTGGTTCTACGCGATGCGCGACCCGCGCGGCGAAGGTCTGGTCGCCATCCTCCACCCCTGGGAGTCGGGGCGCGACAACTCCATCGACTGGGACGAGGCGTTCGAGCGCGTGCCGGCCGACGGGGTGGGCGACTATGTGCGGCGCGACATCCAGCACGCCGATCCGGCCCACCGCCCGACCAAGGCGCAATACGACCGCTATCTCTATCTCGTGCAACTGTTCCGCGCGCTGGGCTGGGACAATTCCCGGCTGCACGAGGCATCGCCGTTCAAGGTGGTGGACCCCGGCTTCAATGCCATCCTGATCCGCTCGATGACCGACCTCGCCGATCTCGCCGAGGCGTTGGGCGAGCCCGGCATCGCGGCGGCCAATCGCGCGCGCGCGGCCAAGGGCCTTGCGGCGCTCGAGAGCCTGTGGAGCGAGACCCATGGGCAGTATCTCTGCCGTGACCGGGTGACGGGCCGGCTCATCGAATCCGCGTCGATCGGTGGCCTCCTGCCGGCCTTTGCCGCCGTGCCCAGGGCGCGCGCCGGCGGCATCGCTCGGACGATCGAGCGCTGGGCGGGCGCGGTGCGCTATCTCGTGCCGTCGCACGATCCTGCCGATCCGCGCTTCGAGGCCAGGCGCTACTGGCGCGGCCCCGCCTGGCTGGTGATGAACTACATGATCCAGGACGGGCTGCGCGCCATGGGCGAGACGGCAGTGGCCGACCGCATCGTGCGCTCCAGCCTCGAGCTGATCACCCGCTCCGGCTTTGCCGAATATTACGATCCTCAGACGGGCGAGCCCTGCGGCGGCGGGCGCTTCACCTGGACCGCGGCGATGGTGATCGAGTTCCTGGAGGCGGCATGAAGCTCCTCGCCATCGGCGCACATCCCGACGACATCGAAATCCTGATGGGCGGCACCGTCGCCGCCTTCCGGGCGCAGGGCGACGAGGTGATCCCGGTCATCGCGACCGACGGCGCCAAGGGCGGCACGATCGATCCGGTCGAGCTCGCCCGCCTGCGGCAGCAGGAGGCGCGGGCCGCCGCAAGGGTCTTCGGGCTGACGCCAGTCCTGCTCGGCTTTCCCGACGGGGCCCTGCGCGCCGAGGCGCCGCTTATCGACCGGCTGGCCGGCCTCATCGGGGCCGAGCGCCCGCAACTCGTCGTCACGCATGCGCCCAACGACTATCACGGCGACCACCGGGCGCTCAGCGATGCCGTGCGCATCGCCACCAACATGGTCGCGCCGGTGCTGTGGATGGAGACGATCATGGGCGTCGGCTTCGCGCCGACCCACTATGTCGATATCACGCCCTACATGGAGCTGAAGCGCGAGGCGATCCGCCAGCATCGGTCGCAGTCTCCCGAGCGCTTCGTCGAAATGGCGGATCTCGGCGGGCGCTATCGTTCGGCGCAGTGCAATGCCAATGCCGGCTACGCCGAGGTCTTCCGCTTCGAGCCGGTCTTCCCCTTCGCCGACCCACGGAACCTGCTGCCGCCGGCGCCGGGCGTCGTGCCGGTGCGCGATCGGGGACGGTAGGGCAGGGTGTGGCGCCCCGGCCGGCCGGGGCGCCACGTATCGGGACGGACTCAGAGCGGCGGCGGCGCACCGTAAGTGGTGCGATAGTCGCGGATCTGGTCCTCGGAATAGGCCGGGGCGGCTTCGTCGAAACCCTGCCAGCCTTCGGCCAGATAGTCGGTGCGGCGCTGGTCGATATCGACGCCGGCGGCGTTGCGCAGGATGGCGGCAACGGCATCGGCGCGCGAATCCTCGGCCCGGACGCTGACCAGCGTGCCGCCGCGGCGCACGCCCTCGGCGTAGACATGGGCCTCGGCTTCGGGCACGCCGGCATTGGCCAGGGCGCCGAGCAGGCCGCCGGCGGCGCCGCCGAGCGCCGCGCCGGCCAGGGCGCCGATGGCGGTGGCCAGCAGCCAGCCGCCGGCGATCACCGGACCGATGCCCGGCAGGGCGATGGCGCCGAGGCCGGCGAGCAGGCCCGCGCCGCCGCCGGCAACGGCGCCGACTCCGGCGCCCGCCGCGGCGCCCTCCTCGGCATCCATATCGTCATAGGCGATGGTGCCGGCCGCATTGTTGGCGACGATCGAGATGTCGGCGCTCGAAATGCCGGCATCCTTGAGTGCGCGCACGGCCGAGGCCGCGTGGTCGTAGGTGTCGAAAAGCGTGGTGATGGTGCGCATCGCATCCCTCCGGGTGTGGTGTCGAAGGGCAAACTCGCGGGCAGGGGCTGGCGTTCCGCCCCGCGCGTCAGGCGCCGAGCAAATGCCGGGCGACGACGACGGCGACCACGCCCATGAGGATGGTGATAAAGACGTTGCGGCTCAGCACATAGGCGAGCACCGCCACGGCGGCGGCCAGCCATTCGGGTGGCCCGCCATTGGCAATGGCAGGGGCGATGAGCGCGATCAGCACGGCGCCGGGAATATGGCGCAGCCAGGCGGCGACGAAGCCGGTTTCGGGCAGCCGGCCGGCGACGAGGAAGCCGCCGGCGCGGATGGCGAAGGTGACGAGCGCCATGCCGAGGATGGTGAGGAACGCGTCAAGCGGCATGGGCGGCACCTTTGCGGTGTTCGGCGAGCGCCCCGGCCAGGCTGCCACCCAGCCCGCCGGCGATGACGTACCACTGGCCGGGAACGTAACGGGCGGTGACGATGGCGAGCAGCGCCGCGACGAGCCAGGGCAGCAGGTCGCCGCGTCCCCGCCACATGCCCAGCACCAGGGCGATGAAGGTGGCGATGAAGGCGAAGTCGAGCCCATAGGTCGCGGGGTCGGCGATGGCGGCGCCGAGCAGCCGCCCGATAAGGGTCGAGGCCACCCAGGCGAGCCAGGCGAGGACACCGACGCCGGCCATGAACGCCACCGAGCCGCGGCCGCGCCGCATCTCGGCGATGGTCAGCGCCCATTGCTCGTCGGTGACGAGAAACATCATGGCGATGGCGCGCCGGCGCGGCACGCCGGCAAACAGCGGCCTCAGCGTCGCCGACATCAGCAGCATGCGCAGATTGACGATGCCCACGGCGATGACGATGGTGCCGATGGGCAGGGCGCCGGGCGTCCACAGCTCGAGCGCCACGAACTGGCTGGCGCCGGCATAGACGAGGCCGCTCATCAGCAGCACCTCAAGGACGCCGAGCCCCGCCTGTCCGGCCAGCACGCCCCAGACGAGCCCATAGGCCGCGATGGAGACCGCGACCGGCAGGAACAGGCGGGCACCGAGCAGGAACTGCGGCCAGGGGGAGGGCGGGGAGGCGGACATCGGCGCTCTCTATTTCATGCCGCGGCGTGCAATGCCACCGCCGCGATGCCGCGCCGGCCGCCTGTCCACCGGCAGGGCCTCGCGCATTGACGCGCCCGCCGCGGCGGGATAGGAACCGCCCCCGCGTGTTTCCAGCCGTGCTCCGACCCGCCGGCGTTGCCGTCCCTTCGGGCAGCGTGAAGTGGCCTGCAAGTCCGGTCGATTTCAATCCGGCGACGCTTTCGGAATGCGCACGATCATTCGCCTTCGAGGCGCGGAGTATGCACGCATGACGCCTGCCCAAAAGCCGCTTTGGCAGCGCTTTCTGATTTTTCTGCTGCCGCTCATGCTGAGCAACATCCTGCAGTCGCTGTCGGGGACCATCAACAACATCTTCCTTGGCCAGATGATCGGGGTGCAGGCGCTGGCCGCGGCCTCGGCCTTCTTCCCGGTGATGTTCCTGCTGATGAGCTTCGTCATCGGGCTCGCCTCGGGCTCGACGGTGCTCATCGGGCAGGCCTGGGGCGCCGGCGACCGCAACAAGGTGCTGGAAGTCACCGGCACGACGCTGACGGCGACGTTCGTGCTCGGGCTCGTGGTGGCCACGATCGGGCTGCTGTTCACCGGCCAGATCATGAGCATTCTGGGCGCGCCGCCCGACATCCTCGCCGAATCCACCGCCTATGGCCGCGTGCTGCTCATCGGCATGCCGGGGTTTTTCGTCTATCTCATCATCACCTCGGTGATCCGCGGCGTTGGCGACACGGTGACGCCGCTCACCGCGCTGGTGCTGTCCATCCTCATCGGGCTGGTGGTGACGCCGGCGCTGATCCAGGGCTGGTGGGGGCTGCCGCGGCTCGGCCTCCTGAGCGCCGCCTGGGCGTTCATCATCGGCTTCGTGGCCGTGCTGATCTACCTTTTCTTCTACCTCAGGCTGCGCAAGCACCCGCTGGCGCCGGACGCGGCCTTCTTCAAGCATCTGGGCATCAATTTCCGGCTGCTCGGCACCATCCTGCGTATCGGCGTGCCGGCCGGCGTGCAGATGATCGTCGCCTCGGTCGCGGCCGTGGTGGTGGTCGGCATCGTCAACCGCTTCGGCTCCAACGCCACCGCCGCCTATGGCGCGGTGGGGCAGGTGATGAGCTATGTGCAGTTCCCCGCCATGTCGATCGCCATCGCCGCCTCGATCTTCGGCGCGCAGGCCATCGGGGCGGGGCAGGCCGACCAGCTCCGCCGCATCACCCGCACGGCGATGATGATGAACTTCATCATCACCGGCATCCTCATCGTGCTCGCCTATGTCTTCTCCGAGAGCATCGTCAGGCTGTTCATCACGTCTGACGAGGTGGTGCTGGTGACCGAAACGCTGCTCCATATCGTGCTGTGGAGCCTGTTGCTGTTCGGCTTCAGCGCCGTGCTGTCGGGCGTCATGCGCGCTTCGGGCGACGTGTTCGTGCCGATGCTGCTGAGCCTCGGCACCATCATCGTGGTGGAAACGCCGCTGGCGCTCTATCTGTCCACGACGTCGCTCGGGCTCAACGGCATCTGGACCGCCTATGCCATCAGCTTCAGCACCATGCTGGTGCTGCAGGGTGGCTATTACTGGTTCTTCTGGCGGCACAAGCCGATCAAGAAGCTGGTCTAGGCAGCCGCGTTTCGAGCCAGCGCACGGCGAATGGGACGATCTGCTGCGCCCGAACGAGAATGGCGGGGGCGGCGCCGACGGTGCCGCGCCGGCCCTTGCCGGTGGCGAGGAAGTCCGCCACCACATCGACGAAATAGTCCTCCGGCAGGCCTTCGGGCGCGTGGCTGGTGTCGAATTCCTCGAACCAGCGCCACATCGTGCGGCCCTCGACCAGCAGCGGGCTCTCGTAGCGGCGGAGGCGCTTGGGGGCATAGTCCGCCAGGTGCTCGGCATGATGCAGCAGGGTCATCCTGTCCCACGGGCAGCCGATGAGCAGCGTCTTGCCGTCGGCCTCGACCAGCTTGCCGAGCGGCGAGGCGGGGCCGTAGCCGTAGTCGAGCGCGTGGTCGGCGGTGAACCAGGCGGCGCGCCCGCCGAGCGCCGCCATCGAGGCGCCCGGATTGGCCGAGCGCAGCGCGCCGGGCGTGGTGCGCAGCAATTCGGGCCAGAAGCCGTTGTCGCGGGTGGCGCGCGAACGTAGCGGATCGAAGGGCGGAATATCGTCGCGCCGGTCCGGTGCGGCGAGGATCTCGTCCTCGCTCTGCCAGTCGGTATAGGCGAGGATCGTGCCGGTGGGGCCAAGCACGTCGCACAGCCCCGCCAGCACCATGTCGGCGCCGCCGACGATGGGGCCGATGGCGCGCAGCCCGGCATGCACCAGCACGCTGTCGCCGCGCGCGAGCCCCAACGCGACAAGGTCGGCGGCGAGGCTGCGCCGCGTGGCGGTCAGTTGGCGGCCCCGGCGTAGCGGCGCTCGGGGCGGGGTTCCTCGAGGGCGGCGTGGGCACGGTCGTAATTGGCGCGCGCTTCGGCGACCGAAGCCATATGTTCGGCTGCCCAGTTCCACAAGGCATCGAGCGGCGCGGTGAGCGTGCGCCCGAGCTCGGTGAGCTGGTATTCGACGCGCGGCGGAATCTCGGGGTAGACCGTGCGGGTGACGAGGCCGTCGCGCTCGAGATTGCGCAGGGTCAGCGTCAGCATGCGCTGGCTGATGCCGCCGATGGAATGGCGCAATTCGTTGAAGCGCATGGTCTTGCGGGTCAAATGCCCGACCACCATGACGCTCCATTTGTCGCCGATGCGGTTGAGGATGTCGCCCATGGCGCCGCAGATGTGCACCTGGTCGCCGTCTGCGCGAAAAGCCATGACAGACCCCGTCGTCGTTGCGGGCACGACTATAGTGCAGGTTACTGTCTGTGCCTAGGGCTCGATTTGAGAGCTATGTATGGGGCAGCAGGGCGGTTCAAAATCATGTCAGCGCCTTGCCCTCGCCTTGAGGCAGCCAAGCGATGGCGCTAGAAGCGGGGCCGTTGATTGCGGCCGGGATTCTCGATGTGATGCAGATTGCGCGACACGCCCGCAGGGTAGCCCTCGGCCTCGCGCTTCTCCTCACCCTCGCCCCGCCGGCTCTGGCGCTGCCGATGCTGCTCGTCGATGCGCGCTCGCTGCAGGTGCTTTATGCCGAGGATGCCGGCCAGCCCTGGCATCCGGCCTCGCTCACCAAGATGATGACCGCCTATCTCGCCTTTGCGGCGATCAAGGAGGGCCGGGTCGGGCTCGACACGCCGGTGATCGTGTCGCAGCACGCCTGGAACCAGGCGCCGGCCAAGTCGGGCCTCGACAAGGGCGCGGCGGTGAGCCTCAGGGACGCGCTCTACATCATGCTGGTCAAGTCGGCGAACGACATGGCGGTGGCCGTCGCCGAGACCATCGGCGGCGACGAGAAGACCTTCGTCAGGCAGATGAACCTCATGGCGGCGCAGATGGACTTGACGGCCACGCATTTCGAGAACGCCAACGGGCTCGACAATGCGGGGCAGGTCAGCTCGGCGCGCGACATGGCCATGCTGGCGCTCTATCTGCAGCGCGATTTCCCGCAATATGCCGACATGTTCCAGACCGAGGCGGTGAAGCTCGGCAAGACGACGCTCAAGACCTCGAACGAGATGCTCGGGCATTTCGCCGGTATGACCGGCATGAAGACCGGCTATATCTGCGCCTCGGGACTCAACATCGTCGCCTCGGTCGAGCGCGAGGGGCGCTCGCTGATCGCCGTGGTGCTGGGCGGCTCGTCGGCGCGCGAGCGCAACGAGCTGGCGGCGCAGCTCTTCCTGCGCGGGCTGTCGGGGGCGCTGACGGCGACCGGGCAGACGGTGGTCGATCTGCGCAACGTGCCGGGCGAGCCGGTCGATATGCGCCCGCTGATCTGCGGCAAGGACGCCAAGACCTATGTTAAGGAGCGCGAGCAGGCGTTCCCGATGGGCCTCAAGGGCCAGCCGAGCTATCTGACCGACAGCATCGCCGGCCCGACCTATGTCGCGACCGATCTGGGCAAGCTGGTCACCGGCGTGCCGCTGCCGCGGCCGCGCCCCGACATGCTGCGGCAACTGGCGCTCAACTGAGGCTCAGCGCCGGCCGATCGTGAAGCGCAGCGCGTCGCCTTCGGCCGCAGTCTCGCAACTGAAGCCGTGCTGGGTGCAATAGAGGGGAATGTCGATCCGGGCCATCGGGTCGGTGGCGAGCACGCTGAGCGTGCCGCCCGGCGGCAGGTGCGCGAGGCGCTTTTCGGTGTGCAGTACGGGCAGCGGGCATTTGAGCCCGCGGCAGTCGAGCGTTTCAGGCAACGATGACGACCCAGTAGACGCCGTAGGGCGAGTTCTCCTCGTAGACGGCCGCGATGCCGGCGCGCGTCACCGCCTTGTCCGACATCACCGACGAGGTCTGCCCGGAATTGCGCCAGCCCGAAAAGGTATCGGCGAAGGTGGCGTAGCCCGCCGAATAGCGCACCTCGACGACGCCATCCGGCTTGGCCGGCTGGCGGCCGGTCTTGGCGTAGGCCGTGGCGAGGCTCGCCGCCTGTACGCTGAGCGCGGGGTCTTCGACAAGGGCGCCGGCGCCCACCGTGGCGCGGTAATGGTTGATGATGCCGAGCGCCTCGGCGCGATTGAGCTGGGCGCCGGCCTGATCCATGCGCGCCGTGAGCCCCGGCGACAGGGCGCCGCCGCTCGAGCAGCCGGCAAGGGCGAGGAGGGCGGCAAAGGCAGCGCTGCGGGCGAGGGCGGAAAGCGGCATCATCCGGGAATAACCTTGGGTCCGAGGAAGCGGACAGTTTATGGCGCGAGACGCCTTTTGTGTGGCGGAGGCCGTCGCAGATTCCTGCCTGGACGGCAAGGGCTAGGGCGACGGTGCCGGCCGATCCGGTGCGGCGCTGCCGGCGTGGCACGGCTCCAGCAGCGCTTGCAGGAAGGCACCGGCGACCAGCGCCGCGGCGAGGATCAGAAAGCCCAGGCCCAGCGCGCGCTGGTCGCTGATGAGGTAGGCGTTGCAGAGGCGCTGCGGCACGGCCTGTTGCAGCCAGCCCATGATCAGCAGCATGGAAGCGGCATTGGCGACGACGAAGCCGCGCAGCACGGGGCCGGCCTGCGCCCAGCCCCAGCCGAGCGGCATGCCGGCCAAAAGGACCAGCGTTGTCGCCTTGGCCGTGGCGGCGACGGGATCGACCAGTGCGGCGTCGATCCAGCGCGGCAGCAGCCAGAAGCCGAGCGCGAACAGCGCCATGAGGAAAGATGGCGCGGCCGTCCAGGCGGCGCGTACCCGCCCTCCAAGCACGCTGCCGATGAGGGCACCCGCGACCACCAGCGGCAGATATTGGCCGAGAATGTGCGTCACCAGCCGTGCCGTCAGCCAGGCCGACACAGGTGGCGCGAGCGCGAGGACGATCAGCGCGCCGGCCATCACGAGGCGCGCCTCAATCCGCATGATCGCCCAGCGCGGCCGCTACCGCCGTGACGTCCTTGAGATCGAATACGGCCGTCAGCCGCCCCTTGGCATCGACGAGATAGAGCCCGGCATTGTGGACGAAGCCGCCATAGCCGTCCGGGATGACGACGACGCCGGCGCGCGCCAGCAGCGCCGTGCGCGTGTCGGTGTCGGCAACGCCGGCGACGCGCCAGCGCGGCGCCTCGGCGTCGTAGCGTTCGGCAAACCAGCCGAGACGCTCGGTGTCGTCGGCCGGATCGAAGCTGATGGAGAGCAGGCGCGCGGCGTCCGGCAGCGCCTCGTCGAGCTGCTCGAAGGCGGTGCCGAGGCTCAGGCAGATATCAGGGCAGGTCGTATAGACGAACTCGAGGATGACGGGCGCCCCGCGATAATCGGCGAGATGCAGCCGGGCGCCGGTCTGGTCGTAGAGCGCGGCGTCGGGAAGCAGGCGCGGTGCGGCGGCGATGTCGAGCCGCCGCACCGTCTCGGAGGTCAGCGCCCGCAGGCCGTCGGTGCCCCACCACAGCGTGCCGGCCCCCAGGGCGGCGACGGTGATGGCGGCGACGGCGGCGCGCATGGCCTCACCGCGGATGCAGCATGCGCGGCACGTGCGCCATGAAGATGCCGACGAAGACGATGGTCAGGGCGATCACGCCGATGGCCATGAGCGAGGCGATCTGGTCCCACACCATCCATTGCTCGAGATGCTCGGCCCAGCGGCGCGGCACGCTGGCCCAGCCGCCGACGAGGAACATGGCGACGAAGCCGAGGCCGAACAGCAGGTAGAGGATGGCGGTGAGATCGCCGCCGCCGGCGTTGACGTCCTCGCCGCGCGCCATGTGGATCATGAAGGCGAAGATCATCGGCAGGAGGCCGAGCAGCAGGTAGAAATGGAAATGCCCCGGCACCCACATGGTGTTGTGCATCACCGAGTTCACCGCGATGGTGGCATCGACGACCGCCGGGATGACGCCGGCCATCCAGCCGAACATCGAGATCAGCAGCAGGGTGGAGACGAGGTTCCAGCGGATGCCGGAGCGATGCAGGATGGCGAGCGCGCCGAGACCGGTGACGATCAGCACCGGGAAGGAGTTGATGTAGGAGAACACCTGCCCGACGACCATGGTCCAGCGCGGCATGGCGAAGTCCATCATCAGGTGGTGCGGGAAGATGATGAGCACCATCACCGTGGACAGCGTCCAGGCGGCGAGGAACGGCTTGGAGGTCTTCCACGGCCGCTGCGTGATGCGCGGCAGAAGCTCGTAGACCGCGACCACCGCCATGTAGATGGTGGCGTTGATGAAGGTGTGGCCGAAGAAATAGATAAGGTTCTTGGCCAGCAGCGGATCGACCTCGATCGCCGGGAAGGCGAGGTTGACGAGGCTCATGACGATGATCGCCGCGGCGGCGATCAGCGCCAGCGTGTTGACGATGACCACCATCGTTGCCGCGACCACCGTGGGCGGCGGCACGTTGTCCTTGGAATTGGCGAAGAGGACATGCCAGCCCAGCCCGTGGCCGAGGCCGCCATAGGTGACGATGATGCCGCGCCCGATCTCGAGGCAGAGGATCAGAAAGCCGACGCCGACGATCAGGAGGCCGCCGAGATGCAGCCCGGCCGACCAGGCCGGCCAGATCTCCTGCGACATGGCGGGCAGCGGATAGAGGATGGTCCAGGCGCCACCGAAGCCGCCGATGAGGTCGGCGATGAGGATGGCGACGACGCCGATCAGGAACAGCGCGAAATTGGCGCCCATCACCCAGGAATTGAGCCTTATATAGGCCGACGCGTAGTGCCACAGCAGAGCCGCGCCACCCAGCGCGGCGATGCCCACCATGCCGGTGCCGTGGACGGTCATCAGCTCGTAGAACAGTGCCGGGTCGAGCGCCAGCCAACCCGATTGCGCGAGCCGCATGGCGAGGCCTGCCAGCATCATCAGGATCAGCACCACGCCGGTTGTCACCAGATAGGTCACGACCCACAGGCGGCCACGATCGAGCGTGTCGTCGCTGGCCGCGGCCATCGGAATGTCAGTCATTGCTCTCTCCCGCTGTCGTCGCCGTGAACTCGGAAACCATGCCGTGGTGGGCGAGCCCGCAATATTCGAGGCACAGCACCTGATAGGTTCCGGGCGCCTCGAAGGTGTAGGTGAGCTGGTTGACGTAGCCGGGCATGGCCTGGGTCTGCGCCACCAGCCGGCCGGTCTCGTCGTAAAGGCCGAAATTGTGATTGACGTCGGTGCTGGTCACCCGGAACTCGACCGGCTGGCCGATGACGGCCTCGGCGGGGTCGAACTCCCAGTACCATTGGTTGGCGGTGACGTTGACGATCTGCGGCGGGGTGGCCGCGATCGCATAGGGATGCACGCGCAGCAGCCAGATGCTGATCGGCAGGCCGACGAGCAGCAGGATGCCGAAGCCGATAGCGCGGATGCGATAGGCCCTGGCCTGCACGGGCGCGTAGTCCTGCGGCGTATTGGCCAGCAGCCGCACGCGCAGGAAGACGCCGGCCAGGGCAAGGATCGCCAGCAGGGTCAACAGTGCCGATATGGATTGAACGGTCATGACGCAGCCCCCCTCTCAAGTTGCGGGTGCAAGTCTTCCAGGCAGAATCGGTAGCGTTGTCGCGCCGGTTGTGGGCGAGCGTCCGGGATGCTCGATGCGCCGCGATGGCGGCGCCGAAGAAGACTGGTATTCTATAAAGTCGATGGCATAGGCCGTGCCCATTTCCACCCCCGACGCCGTCGCGTCCGGCGCGCCAAAAGCGGCGCGTGCCGGGCGTGCCCAGCGCATGGGGAGGAAGCCTAGGTCTGAAAATTTGTGGAAGTTTGCGCCAGCGCAAAGAGAAATGCGAATTGCAGAACGGCGCTCTTGCGGTTTGCGACTTCGACCCGGTGGCCGTTCCTGCAGGCGACTTGCCGACAATGCCGTATAAGATGCGGAATTTCAATGCATATTTCCGCTTCCGCGAACGCTCTCTTCGATGATCCGAGTGGAACGGCATCACAGCCGAGCCGCGACGAGAGGACGCACGCAGAGCGCCCAGGCTTCGCACTATTGTCGATGGCGCGCATGCATTCGGCACGGAGGTGGCGATGGATGGGCAGCATTGGCCGCTGACCAGCAAGGTCTGGCGCCGGTTCGCGCAGTTGGATCTGGTCATGCAGCGGCTGGACGTCGATGTGTCGCGCGCCGGGCGGGCACGCGGCGGGCTGGAGCTCGCGGCAGCCCGCAACACCTGCCTCGCCTGTCCGGCGTTCCGCCGGTGCCGGCGCTGGCACGAGCATACCGGCACGGAAGCGGAGCTGGCGGCGTTCTGCCCGAATGCGCCGTTCCTCCTCACGCATCGGCGGGCCGGTCCGGCGCGTGACGCCTAGGGCGCGTCGCCCTGCCACTCGGGTGTCAATTGCAGGCCGGGCAGGTCGAGCAGGTCGATGGCCCGCGCCGCGAGGTAATCGACGATCTCGGCGACGCTTTGCGGCAGCCGGTAGAAGGCCGGCGCCGGCGGCATGACGATAGCACCCATCTCGGTGACCGCCACCATCTGGCGCAGATGGCCGAGATGCAGCGGCGTCTCGCGCGCCAGCAGGACGAGGCGGCGGCGCTCCTTGAGATGCACGTCGGCGGCCCGCGTCACGAGGTTGTCGGAGATGCCGCCGGCGATGGCCGCCAGCGTGCGCATGGAGCAGGGGGCGACGATCATGCCGGCGGTGCGATAGGAACCCGAGGCGATGGTCGCCCCCATGTCTGATGCGTCGTGGACATGGGTGGCGAGCCGGCGGAGCTGGTCGAGGCTGTCGGCGCCGGCTTCATGCAGCAGGGTGCGCCGGCCCGAGGGCGAGACGACGAGCTCGGTCTCGACGCCGGGGCACGCGGTGAGGCGCATGGCGATGCGCAGGCCGATGGCGGCGCCCGAGGCGCCGGTGATGGCGAGGACGACACGGCGGGGGGCGCTCATCGGGCGAGGCCCAGCTGCGGCCAGAGGGCATCGACGCGGGCGATCACCTCGGCCTCCATGGCCAGCACGCGGCCCCAGTCGCGCGTGGTCTCGGCACCGATCTTGGTAGTGGCGTCGAGCCCCAGCTTGCCGCCGAGCCCCGGCTGCGCCGAGGCGAAATCGAGATAGTCGATGGGCGTGTCGCCGACGACCACGAGGTCGCGTGGCGCATCGAACCGGGTGGAGACGGCCCAGATGATGTCGGCCCAGTCGCGCACATCGATGTCGGGATCGACGGCGATGATCAGCTTGGTCATGCTGAACTGCGGCAGCACCGACCACAGCCCCATCATCACCCGTCGCGCCTGGCCAGGATAGCGCTTGTCGATGGCCACCACCATGGCGCGATAGGAGCAGGCCTCGGGCGGCAGCCACAGATCGACGATCTCGGGGAAGTGCCGCTTCGCCAGCGGCACGAAGAGCGGCGTCATGGCCTCGCCCAGCCGCGACGGCTCGTCGGGCGGGCGGCCGGTGTAGGTGGAAAGATAAAGCGGGTCGCGCCGCTGGGTGAGCGCCGAGACGGTCAGCATCGGGAAGGGTTCCACGGCGTTGACGTAGCCGGTGTGGTCGCCATAGGGCCCCTCGGGCGCCGTCTCCTCGGCCGAGACCATACCCTCGATCACCATCTCGGCTTCGGCGGGCACGGGCAGCTCGACGCTGACGCCGCGCGCCACGGCGCTCGGCCGTCGCCGCAGCACGCCGGCAAAGGCCATCTCGTTCATGCCGTCGGGCAGCGGCATGACCGCCGCGAGGATGGTGGCCGGGTCGGCGCCGATGGCGACGGCGACGGGCATGTCGCGGCCCTGCCGGCGCCAGAGCCGGTGATGGCGGGCGCCGCCGCGGCTGGGCAGCCAGCGCATTATGGTGCGGTTGGGGCCCAGCACCTGCATGCGGTAGACGCCGACATTGATGTCGTGCGGGTCGTCGGGCGCCGCGGTGATGACCAGCGGCCAGGTGATGAGCGGCGCCGGCTCGCCCGACCAGCACCATTGGATGGGCAGTCGCGTGAGATCGATGTCGGCGCCGGTGCGTACGATGTCCTGGCAGGGCGGGCGCCGCGTCGCCTTGGTGCGGAGGCTGAGCGCCGCGCGCAGCATGTCGCGCTGCGCCCAGGCGCCCTTGAGGTCGCGGGGCGGGCGGGGAAAGCGCAGCTCGGCCAGCGCCTCGCCCAGCGCCGGCAGATCCTCGGGATCGAGCCCGAGGCCGAGCGCGATGCGCTCGAGCGTGCCGAAGAGATTGACCAGCATCGGCATGCCGGAGGGCGTGCCGTCGGCGAGGAGCGGGGTCTCGACCAGCAGGGCCGGGCCGTTGGCGGCGAGCACGCGGCGGTGAATCTCGGTGAGATCGTGTTGCACGCTGATCGGCGTCGTTAGCCGCCGCAGCAAACCGCGCGTTTCGAGCAGCGCAACGAAGTCGCGCAGGCTGGCGGCGACGGGGTGGCGCAGGGCCGGGAGCAGGGGCGCGGACATCGCGGAAGCTAGCCGGGGCTTTCGCCATTCTTCTTTGCGCTACAGCAAATCGCCCGGCGATGCGGCGGTCTAGATTATGGGGCAGTCTCGCACCACCAGAGTGATCCGATGCTGCTGCCGCGTCCCGTCCGCCTCGCCATCGACACCGTGCCGCTGGCCGTCGTGCAGCGCGTCGTGGCGACGGTGTTCCGGCAGGCCCTGGCACAGCATCCCGGCCTGTTCGACAGGCTGGGCGCCGAGGCCGACAAGCGCTTCTGCTTCACCCCGACCGATCTCGACCTGAGCTTTGTCGTCCATCCGGCGGCGCGCACCATCACCGTCTATCGCAAGGCCGGCACCCCGGCCGCCGATGCGACGGCTTCGGGGCCGCTGCTGACACTGCTGGCGCTGCTCGAAGGGCGGCTGGACGGCGATGCCGTGTTCTTCTCGCGCGGCCTCGGGGTCGCCGGCGACATGGAGGCGATGCTGGCCCTGCGCAATGCGCTCGATGATTGCGGCTTCGACCTGCCGGCCGATCTTTCCGGTCTCGCCGGACCCTTCGCCCGCCCCTTCCGCCGCCTCGCCGAGGCGGTGCGGGCGCGGGCCCTCGCGGAGCTCGTCTGACATGGATCTCGTCTGTCCCGCCGGAACGCCCGCCGCCTATCGCGAAGCCGTGGAGGCCGGCGCCGACGCCATCTATTGCGGCTTCCGCGACGAGACCAATGCGCGCAACTTCCCCGGCCTCAACTTCACGCGCGAGGAGATGCGCGAAGCCATCGCCCTCGGCCGGGGGCGCGGCATCCGTACCTATGTGGCGCTCAACACCTTCATGCGCGCCGGGGCGGAGGATGTCTGGTACCGCGCCGCCGACGACGCGGTGGCGCTCGGCGCCGATGCGCTCATCGTCGCCGACATGGCGCTCATGGACTATGTCGCCACCACGCACCCGCAGCAGCGGCTGCATGTGTCGGTACAGGCCTCGGCCTCCAATGCCGATGCCGTCAATTTCCTCGTCGAGAGTTTTGGGGCGAAGCGGCTGGTCCTGCCGCGCGTGTTGACCGTGGCGGAGATCGCGGCGCTGGCGCGGCAGGTCAGTTGCGAGCTCGAGGTCTTCGCCTTCGGCGGGCTGTGCGTCATGGCCGAGGGGCGCTGCTCGCTCTCCTCCTATGTCACGGGCAAGTCGCCCAACATGCAGGGCGTGTGCTCGCCGGCGAGCCATGTGCGCTATCGCGAGGACGGCGAAGAGATGGTGTCGGAGCTGGGCGGGTTCACCATCAACCGCTTCGGCGAGGGCGAGGCGGCGGGCTATCCGACCCTGTGCAAGGGGCGCTTCCACATCGCCGATGCCGATGCCTACGCCTTCGAGGACCCGGTCAGCCTCGACGTGATGGAGCATGTCGAGGCGCTCAAGGCGGCGGGTGTCAGCGCCCTCAAGATCGAGGGCCGCCAGCGCGGCAAGGCCTATGTCGCCGAAGTGGTGTCGCGGCTGCACGCGGCGCTGGGCGCGACGGCGGAGGAGCGGCCGGCGCATCTCAGCCAGTTGCGCCGGCTGAGCGAGGGCCAGCGCACCACGTCCGGCGCCTACGAGAAGAGATGGCGATGAGCGCGCGCGCCGACCCCAAGGCCCTCAAGCTCACCATCGGCCCCGTGCCCTATCTGTGGGACGGGGAGAAGTGGCGCGACTTCTATTACCGCATCGCCGAGTCGCCGCAGATCGACGCGGTGACGCTGGGTGAGGTGGTCTGTTCCAAGCGAGACCACTTCACCCGGCCCTATCTCGACGCGGTGGTCGAACGGCTGACGGCGAGCGGCAAGCAGGTGGCGCTCGCCTCGCTGGCGCTGGTGACGCTGGAGCGCGAGGCTGCGGCCACGCGGCGCCTCGCGGCGAGCGCGCTGCCGGTCGAGGCCAATGATCTGTCGGCGCTGCGCCTCCTGGCAGGGCGCCCACATCTCGTCGGCCCGTTCGTCAACGTCTATAATGGCGCGACGGCGCGGCTACTGGCACGCCAGGGGGCGACGCGCATCTGCCTCGGCGCCGAGCTGCCCTCCGCCTCGATCGCGGCGATCACCGCGGGCGCGCCGGAGCTCGACTACGAAATCATCGCCTTCGGCCGGCTGCCGCTGGCCATCTCGGCGCGCTGCGCCCATGCGCGCGCCAAGGGGCACAGCAAGGACAATTGCCAGTTCGTCTGCGGCGACGACCCGGACGGGCTCGATGTCGATACGCTCGACGGCCAGGCCTTCCTTACCATCAATGGCGTGCAGACCATGTCGCGGCACTGTCAGGTGCTGCTCGGCGATCTGGAGATGCTGGCCGGCGCCGGCATCACGCATCTGCGGCTGTCGCCGCAGGATTGCGACATGGCGGCGGTGGCGGGACTCTATGCCGCGGTGCGCGACGGCGCGCTGGCGGTGGACGAGGGGCTCGCCCGGCTGCGTGAGGTTTATCCGGGCGCGGCCTTCGCCAACGGCTTCCTGCACGGGGCGGCCGGCATGGACTGGGTGGCGGCATGAACAGCCTGGAGCCGCTCGGCGCGGGCGACACGTCCGAGGCCTTCGTGCAGCGCATCCGCGGCCTCATCGGCAATGTGGCGCTCGATTGCGACTGCCGGCAGCGGGTCAATGACGCGCTCGAACGGTTCGCCGTGATGGAGCAGCATCGCATCGACCGGCGCCACCTGCTGTCGGCGCGCCAGCACCGCGCAACCATCGCGGCGCTGATCGAGCTGCTCGCGGATCTCGAGGATGTCGGCTGGCAGGAGGCCGACAGGTCGGTGTTCAGCGAGCTGGCGCTGCTGTTCGAGGACGTCGCGCGTCATGCGCTGGCCGGCGCCGAGGACCTCAGGCTGATGGACCCCGGCACGCGGCGCTAGTGCGCCGCACCCGCGTCGTTCCGCAACTCGGCGAGGTTGGCGCCGGTGATTGCCGCCTCGACGGCGTTCAGGCTGGTGTCGGCCACGACGAACTCGCCGGTCACCCGGCCCTGGCGCATGACCACGATGCGGTCGGCGACCTCGAAGACGTGGTGCAGGTTGTGGGTGACGAGGATCACCGAGTGGCCGGCGTCGCGCACCTCCTTGACGAAGCGCAGTACGCCATTGGTCTCCTCGAGGCCGAGATTGTTGGTCGGTTCGTCGAGGATGATGACCTTGGCGGCGAACTGCATGGCGCGCGAGATGGCGATGGACTGCCGCTCGCCGCCCGATAACGCGCTGACCGGCACGTCGGTGTCGAGCCGCTTGGTGATGCCGACGCGCTTCAGCAGCGTGCGCGCCGCTTCCTCGATCTGTTTCAGGTCGAGTGGGGCGAGCGCGCCAAGCCAGGAGAGAAAGGTCGGCTCGCGCCCAAGAAACAGGTTGCGCGCGATGGAAAGGTCGGGGGCAAGCGAGGTGTCCTGGTGGATCGTCTCGATGCCGAGCTCGATGGCATCGCGCGCCGAGCGGATGGTGACCGGCCGGCCATGCACGAAGATTTCGCCGCGGTCGGGGCGGTGCACGCCGGAGACCGTTTTGATGAGCGTTGATTTGCCGGCGCCGTTGTCGCCGAGCAGCGCCAGCACCTCGCCCTGACGGACGGAGAGCGACACGTCGTCGAGGGCGTGCAGGCCACCGAAGAATTTATGCACATTGGCGATATGCAGAATGTCCTCGCTCATGGCTCAAGCTCCCAGGCGGCGGCGCTGCAACAGCGCGTGCAAGATCAGCATCACGAGGATGATGGCGCCCACGAAGATGTTGTAGGCAAGGCCGGGCACGCCGATCAGCACGATGCCGTTGCGGATGGCGCGCAGCATGAAGATGCCGACGAGTGTGCCGAGGATGGTGCCGCGCCCGCCGGTGAGCGCCGTGCCGCCGACCACCACCATAGCGATAACCTCGAGCTCATAGCCGGTGCCGGCGACGGGCGAGGCCGACGAGATGCGCAGCGCGCTGATGAGGCCGGCAAAGCCGGCGGCGACGGAGGTGATGACGAACAGCCAGATCTTCACCGCGTCGGCCGGCACGCCGCGCGCCACGGCGGCGCTGCGGTTGCTGCCGATGGCCGAGATCCAGTTGCCGGCCTTCGAATAGTTGAGCACGTAGATGGAGAGCGCCGTGAGCGCGATGAACCACCAGAACGAGGCGTAGACGCGGAATGGGCCGATGTAGAAATTGCCGGCCATGAGATCGACGAACAGATTGTCGACCTCGAGCGATTTGAGCGGAAAGCCCTGCGTGATGTAGAGCGCGACGCCGCGCACGACGAACAGCATGGAGAGCGTCACGAGGAAGGACGAGATGCCGATCTTGGTGACGAGCAGGCCGTTGGCGAGGCCGATGGCGACGGTGACGGCCAGGCCGATCAGCAACGCCAGCGAGAAGTCCATGCCCAGATTCTGGATGAGCAGCGCCACCAGCACGGGGCACAGCGCGAAGACGGCGCCCACCGAGAGGTCGAACTCGCCGGCCGTCAGCAGTAGCGTCATGGCGAGCGCGATGATGCCGAGCTCGGGCAGGAAGGCGAGCATGTTGGAGATGTTGAGCGGCGACAGGAAGTCCCGGTTGCCGACGGCGAACAAGACGACGACGACGACAAGAATGGCGAGGGAAGAGACTTCCGGCAGCCGCGCCACTTTGGTCCAGCGCGACGAGGTCATGTGGGTTCCGTGGGGCTTGATCGGGGGAGGCGCCGGCAGCGATGCGGCCGGCGCCAATCGGGCTTACTTGCTGTAGAGGTCGAGGATCGGCTGCACGCTCGTCTTGTCGTAGAGCGCGAAGGTGTAGACGTCGTAGCCGATCGGCTGGCCATCGGCGGCGAGCTTCAGCAGCGCCACCGGCATGAAGCCCTGCGCCGAGGGGAACTGCCAGGCGGCGGCGAGTATGTAGCCGTCGCGCACGGCCTCGGCGGCCTCCTTGGAGTTGCCCCAGCCGACGACGGCGACCGAGCCCGCTGCGACGCCGGCCTGGTCGAACACCCGCGGCACGCTCGCGGCGACGGAGTCGCCCAGCGCGATGAGGGCGGTCGGCTTGTTGGCGACCATGTAGTCGGCCATCTTGGCGATGATGCCGGCCGGGTCGGTGCCGGCATCGACCACGTCATAGGTGATGCCGAGCGGATCGAAGACGGAGGCGATGCCTTCGGTCTCGAGCTGCTGATAGCTGGCGCCGGGCACCTCGACGGGCATGAAGACCTTGTCGCCGGCCTTCACCAGCTCGTGGTCAACGAGGTACCTGGCCCAGGCCACGCCCGCCTGCGTCAGGTCGGCGCCGACATAGGCCTGGCGGCCAGTCGCGGGGTCGTCGGTGTTGAAGAACACGATGGGAATGCCGGCGGCCTTCGAGGCGGCGACCTCCTCGGTCCACAGGCCCGGCTGCGCCGAGGTGGTGCCGATGCCGTCGGGATGCGCGGCGAGGGCGGAGTTGAAGGCTTCCTTCTGCGCGGCCATGTCGCCGCCCGAGAACGAGATGCGGCACTCGACGCCGAGCTGGTCGCAGGCCGAGGTGGCGCCGGCGTTCCAGTCGATCCAGAACGGGTCCGAGGCGCCGCCATGCGACAGCAGGTAGAACACCTTCTTGTCCTGGGCGACGGCGGGCGTGACCATGGCGACGCCCACCAGGGCGGCGACGGTCGCGAGGGCTAGTCCGAATTTTCTCATGAGCTTTCCTCCTCCGGGGCGGCACGCCGGCGGCGTTCACGCCCTCCCGGTGCCCTTCTGTCGACCCCTTACCTGAGTATTAATGAGTGGATATGATGTGTTGAGTCAACATGGATCATCAGCAAGCTGCATAATGACGCATGATGCTGATGGGCAAATCCCCGCTAACGTCGTGGAGCGGGGCGTTTTGCCTTGGGTGAGGCGGGTGCTTTACAGACACATCAAAAAACATCAATAACAAGCGTCGCCGTGGAGTGAGTCTTGCGTTCGACACTTATCGATGTGGCCCGAGAGGCCGGCGTCTCCAGCGCCACCGTGGACCGTGTGCTCAACAATCGGTCCGGCGTGCGGCTGCGCACTCGCGAGGTCGTGCTCGAGACGGCGCGGCGCCTCGGCTATATCGGCGGAGCGGGCGGTGGCGCACGATCGAACGCCCGTACGCTGGTCTTCGACATCGTGCTGCCGGCTGGCACGAACAGCTTCATCGCGGACCTGCGCGAGCAGTTCGTGCGGCAGGGCGGCGAGGCGACCGAGGCGACGGTGCGCGTGCATTCGATCGAGGGGTTCAACCCGGCAACGCTCGCCGCCAAGCTCAAGGATCTGGAGCAGGGCAGCGACGGCGTCGGCATCGTCGGCCTCGACCATCCGACGGTGCGTGAAGCCATCCGTTCGCTGGCCAATTCGGGGGTGCCGGTGATCACGCTGGCTTCCGACATTCATCATGTGCCGCGCGCCGGCTATGTCGGCATCGACAATCGCAGCGCCGGGCGCCTCGCCGGCTATTTGACCGGGCGGCTGCTCGGGCCCGGCCGGCACAAGGTGGCGCTGTTCGCCGGCTCGCTCTCCTATCGCGGCCACGAGGAGCGCGAGGCCGGCTTTCGCCATGTCCTCGCCGAAGAATTTCCCGAGATCGCCATCGTCGATCTCACCGAGGTGCAGGACGACATGGAGCGCGCCTATCTCGCGACGCGGACGCATCTCGACGATCACCCCGACATCGCCGCCATCTACAATATCGGCGGCGGCAATCGCGGTATCGCGCGGGCGCTCGACGAGCGCGGGCTGGCGCGCAAGATGATTCTCGTCGGCCACGAGCTGACGTCGGCCAACAAGGCGCTGCTGCTGAGCGGGGCGATGGATGTCGCCATCGATCAGAACGCCAGGGTCGAGGCGCGCGAGGCGATCGCGCAGTTGACCCGCATCGCGCATGGCGAGCCGTGGGACATGTATCCGCTGCGCATCGCCGTGTTTTTCCGCGAGAACCTTCCCGAGGAGTAGGCGTGCGGCCTGCGACGGTTTCGCAGTTGTCTCGCGGTCGGCGGCAGGCGTAGATGGCGTATCGCAGGCAGGTCGCATCGCTGACGGAGACAGGCTGGTGACAACCGGCGCGGATTCGGGGCCAGTAGAATCCACATCCACTCTTGCCAATCTGTCGCCCGCCTATTTCGGGCTGGTCATGGCCACGGGCATCGTGTCGCTGGCGGCCTTCATGATGGGCGTCGATAGTCTCGCCTTCGCACTCTTTTATCTCAACATCGTGCAGTATGTGGTGCTGGCCGTGCTCTATGGCCTGCGGGCCTCACGCTATCCGCGGCGGTTCTTCGGTGACATGGTCACGCATCTGACGGGACCGGGCTATTTTACCATGGTTGCCGGCACCGGCATCCTCGCGAGCCAGTTCCTCGTGCTCGCCGAGAATGTCCGCGTCGGCCTGGGCCTGTGGGGGCTCGCCATCGTGCTGTGGCTCGGCCTCACCTACACGATCTTCACGGCGCTCACCGTGCGGCGCGACAAGCCCACGCTCGACAAGGGCATCAGCGGGAGCTGGCTGCTCGCGGTAGTGGCGACGCAGTCCGTCTCGGTGTCGAGCGCGCTGCTCGCGGCGCGCATCGGCCAGCCCTATCGGCTCGAGCTCAACCTCCTCGCGCTGTCGATGTGGTTGTGGGGCGGCATGCTCTATATCTGGATGATGTCGCTCATCTTTTACCGCTACGTCTTCTTCCGCTTTTCGCCGGCCGACCTCGCGCCGCCCTACTGGATCAATATGGGCGCGATGGCGATCTCGACGCTGGCCGGCTCGCTGCTCATCCTCAATGCGTCGCATGCGCCGTTCCTCACGTCGCTGCTGCCGTTTCTCAAGGGGTTCACGGTGTTCTACTGGGCGACGGGAACCTGGTGGGTGCCGATGCTGCTGGTGCTCGGCGTCTGGCGCTACGGCTTCGAGCGCTTCCCGTTCCGCTACGATCCGCTCTACTGGGGCGCGGTGTTTCCGCTCGGCATGTATGCCGCCAGCACCTGGCAGATGGACCGGGCGATGAGCTTCGGCTTCTTCGCGCCGGTGCTGCAGGTGCTGCTGTGGATCGCGGCGGCGGCATGGGCGCTGACCTTCTTCGGCATGCTGCGCGGGCTCGTGCGCGGGCTGCGCGCGCACCTGCAACCGACCGGTATTTGACTGCGCGCAAATTGCGCAGGTGATTTATAACGTTGCTGGTTGGCCCGGCGCAGCCATGGGGCTAAGCTGATTACAAGTCCCGATGCGAGAGGTGCCGATGTCAGAGTCGGTAAGCTACAGGGTACTAGCGGTCAGCACGCTCGTCTTCACTGTGTGTTTTGCAGTGTGGATGATGTTCGGCGTTACTGGCATTCCCATCAAAGCCGAGCTTGGCCTCAACGCCACCGAATTCGGTCTGCTCACGGCCACGCCCGTGTTGACCGGCGCGCTGTTCAGGCTACCGCTCGGTATCTGGACCGACCGTTTCGGCGGGCGCATCGTGATGCTGATCCTGCTGGTCGGCTGCGCCGTGCCGCTGTGGCTGTCGTCCTATGCGGAGGCGCTGTGGCAGTTGCTGCTGCTGGGGTTGGCGCTCGGCCTCGTCGGTGCCTCATTCTCGGTCGGCACGCCCTATGTCGCGCGCTTCTTCTCGAAGGAGCGGCGTGGCTTCGCGATGGGCGTGTTCGGCGCCGGCACGGTGGGCGCGGCGCTCAACATGTTCGTCGCGCCGGCGCTCATTTCGGCCTATGGCTGGCAGATGGTGCCGCGGGTCTATGCCGTGGTGCTGCTGGCCTCGGCGGTGCTGTTCTTCATCTTTTCGGCGCCCGACCCCGGCGCGGGATCGACCGTGCCGCTGCGCCAGCAATTGGCGGTGCTGCGCAATCCGCGGGTATGGAAATACTGCCAGTACTATTCGATCGTGTTCGGCGGCTTCACGGCGCTGTCGATCTGGATGCCGCAATATTTCGACACCGAGTACCAGCTGCCGATCGCCACGGCGTCGCTGCTGGCCGCCGGCTTCTCGCTGCCGGGCGGCGCCTTTCGTGCGCTGGGCGGCTGGCTCGCCGATCGCTTCGGGGCGCACAACGTTACCTGGCTGGTGCTGTGGGTCGCCTGGGTCTGCCTGTTCCTGCTCTCCTACCCCTATACGGAGCTGACGATCCGCACCGTTGACGGGCCGGTGCAGTTCGTCATCGCGCTGCCGATCTGGATGTTTACCGGCCTGCTCTTCGTGCTCGGCATCGCGTTCGCGCTGGGGATGGCCTCGACCTTCAAATATATCGGCGACGACCACCCGGATTCGATGGGCGTCGTCACCGGCATCGTCGGCATGGTCGGCGGGCTCGGCGGCTTCCTGTTGCCCATCATGTTCGGCGCCACGGTCGATCTGCTCGGCGTCAATTCGAGCTGCTTCATGCTGCTCTACGGCATCGTGTCGATATCGCTGATGCTCAACTACCTGACGGAGGTCCGGCGTGCGCCCGTCATGGGCGAAGCCAAGGCGATGGCCGACGCCGGCTGAACGGGAGGACAATCGCATGAGCCATTTTCTCGAACGCCTGACCTATCTCACCAGGCTGCGCGAGCCTTTCGCGCAGGGGCATGGCGAGCTCAGGGACGAGGACCGGCGCTGGGAAGAGGGCTATCGGCAGCGCTGGCAGCACGACAAGATCGTGCGCTCGACGCATGGCGTCAACTGCACCGGCTCGTGCAGTTGGAAGATCTACGTCAAGAGCGGCCTCGTCACCTGGGAGACGCAGCAGACCGACTATCCGCGCACCCGGCCCGACATGCCCAACCACGAGCCGCGCGGCTGCTCGCGCGGCGCGTCCTATAGCTGGTATCTCTATAGCGCCAGCCGGCTCAAATACCCGCTCATCCGGGCGCGCCTCATCCGCGCGTGGCGCGAGGCGCGGCAGACGCTGGCGGCGGTCGAGGCCTGGGGCGCCATCACCGGCGACTCGCAAATCGCCAAGTCCTACAAGGCGATGCGCGGGCGGGGCGGCTTCGTGCGCGCCAGTTGGGACGAGGTGAGCGAGATCATCGCGGCGGCGAACGTCCACACCGTCAAGACCTGGGGCCCCGATCGCGTGGTCGGCTTTTCGCCGATCCCGGCGATGTCGATGGTCTCTTACGCCGCGGGCGCACGCTATCTCAGCCTGATCGGTGGAACGCTGCTCTCCTTTTACGACTGGTATTGCGACCTGCCGCCGTCGAGCCCGCAGACCTGGGGCGAGCAGACGGACGTGCCGGAATCGGCCGACTGGTACAATTCGGCCTATATCATCGCGTGGGGCTCCAACGTGCCGCAGACGCGCACGCCGGACGCGCATTTCTTCGTCGAGGCCCGTTACAACGGCACCAAGGTGGTGGCGATCACGCCGGACTATGCCGAGGTCGCCAAGCTCTCCGACATGTGGCTGCATCCCAAGCAGGGCACCGACGCGGCGCTCGCCATGGCGATGGGGCACGTCATCCTCAAGGAGTTCTTCGTCGACCGGAAGGTGGACTATTTCGAGGATTACACGCGCCGCTATACCGACATGCCGATGCTGGTGCGGCTGCGCAAGGACGGCAAGCGCTGGGTGCCGGACCGCTATGTGCGCCACAGCGAGCTGCCCGGCGTGCCTGCCGGCGGGCGCGCCGACTGGAAGACCGTGGCGGTGGCCGAGGAGACGGGCGATCTGGTGGTGCCGCAGGGCTCCATCGGCTATCGCTGGCCCAAGGACGGCGAACCGGCGGGCCGCTGGAACCTCGAGGACAAGGACGGCGAAACTGGCGCGCCGGTGAAGCTGGCGCTCAGCCTCATCAATAGAAGCGACAGCGTGGTGCCGGTGGCATTCCCGTATTTCGGCGGCGCCACGCATGAGCATTTCACCGAGAACGACCAGGGCGGCGACGTGCTGGTGCGCAACGTGCCGGTGCGCACGCTGAAGCTCGCCGATGGCGAGGCGCGGGTGGCGACGGTGTTCGACCTGATGTGCGCCCATTACGGGATCGACCGTGGCCTCAAGGGCAACGCCGCCAAGGGTTACGACGACAATGTGCCCTATACGCCGGCCTGGCAGGAGAAGATCACCGGGGTGGCCGCCGATCAGGCCATCACCCTGGCGCGCGAGTTCGCCAGTAATGCCGAGCAGACCAAGGGTCGCTCGATGGTCATTATCGGGGCGGGCATGAATCACTGGTATCACCAGGACATGAACTACCGCGCGATCATCAACATGCTGATGATGTGCGGCACGGTGGGCGTGTCGGGCGGCGGCTGGGCACATTATGTGGGCCAGGAAAAGCTTAGGCCGCAGACCGGCTGGACGATGCTGGCCTTCGCGCTCGACTGGGTGCGGCCGCCGCGGCAGATGAACGGAACGTCGTTCTTTTATGCCCATTCCGACCAGTGGCGCTACGAAAAGCTCGCGGTGTCGGAGATCCTGTCGCCGCTGGCCGATCCGGCTTCGTATCGCGGCAGCTTCATCGATCTCAACGCCAAGGCGGAGCGCATGGGCTGGCTGCCTTCGGCGCCGCAGCTCGCGACCAATCCGCTGCATCTCGCGGCGGCGGCCGAGAGCGCCGGCGTGGGCGTCGCCGAGCATGTCGTCGGCGGCCTCAAGTCCGGGGCACTGCAGATGTCGTGCGAGGACCCCGACGACCCCGCCAACTTCCCGCGTAACCTGTTCATCTGGCGCTCGAACCTGTTCGGCTCGTCGGGCAAGGGGCACGAATATTTCCTCAAGCACTTCCTCGGCACGCGGCACGGGCTGCAGGGCAAGGAGCTGGGCGAGGACGGCGAGATGCGGCCGCTCGACGTCAAATGGCACGAGGTGGCGCCCGAGGGTAAGCTCGACCTCGTGGTGACGCTCGACTTCCGCATGTCCACCAGTTGCCTCTATTCCGACATCGTGCTGCCGACGGCCACCTGGTACGAAAAGAACGACCTCAACACTTCCGATATGCATCCGTTCATCCATCCGCTGTCGGCGGCGGTGGACCCGGTGTGGGAATCGCGCAGCGACTGGGAAACCTACAAGACCATCGCGCGGCGCTTCTCGGAGCTGGCGGAGGGGCATCTGGGCGTCGAGCGCGACGTGGTGCTGACGCCCATCATGCACGACACGCCGGCCGAGATGGCCCAGCCCTTCGAGGTCAAGGACTGGAAGCGGGGCGAGTGCGAGCTCGTGCCGGGCGTCACCGCGCCGCAGATCGCCGTCGTCACGCGCGACTATCCCAATACCTATAAGCGCTTCACCGCGCTCGGCCCGCTCGCCGACAAGCTGGGCAATGGCGGCAAGGGCATCGGCTGGAACACCGAAGCCGAGGTCGAGGGTCTGGCCGAGCTCAACCGCACGGTGCAGGGGGCCGGGCCGACCGAGGGGCGGCCGCGCATCGAGTCCGATATCGATGCGGCCGAGGTGATCCTCTATCTCGCGCCCGAGACCAATGGCGAGGTGGCGGTCAAGGCGTGGGCGGCGCTGGGCAAGGTTACCGGACGCGAGCACACGCATCTGGCGGCGGCGCGGCGCGACGAGAAGATCCGCTTCCGCGATATCCAGGCGCAGCCGCGCAAGATCATCTCGTCGCCCACCTGGTCCGGCATCGAGAGCGAGCATGTGAGCTACAATGCCGGCTACACCAATGTGCACGAGCTGATTCCGTGGCGCACGCTCACCGGACGGCAGCAATTCTATCAGGACCATGCCTGGCTGCGCGATTTCGGCGAGGGCTTCGCGCTCTACCGGCCGCCGGTCGATACGCGCACGGTGAGCACGATGATCGGGGCGCGCTCCAACGGCGAAAAGGAGATCGTGCTCAACTTCATCACGCCGCACCAGAAATGGGGCATCCACTCGACCTATACCGACAATCTGCTGATGCTGACGCTGTCGCGCGGCGGGCCGATCGTGTGGCTGTCGGAGGTGGACGCCAGGGCCGTCGGGCTGGTCGATAATGACTGGATCGAGCTGTTCAATCTCAATGGTGCCATCACGGCGCGCGCCGTGGTGAGCCAGCGGGTGCAGCAGGGTATGTGCCTCATGTATCACGCGCAGGAAAAGATCGTGAACGTGCCCGGCTCGCAGATCACGGGCCTGCGCGGCGGCATCCACAACTCGGTCACCCGCACGCTGCTCAAGCCGACCCACATGGTGGGCGGTTATGCGCAGCTCTCCTACGGCTTCAACTACTACGGCACGGTGGGGGCGAACCGCGACGAGTTCGTCATCGTGCGCAAGCTCAACCAGATCGACTGGCTCGATCACTCCAATCCTGTCGATCGCGCCGTGGGGGAGACTGCCAAATGAAAATCCGTGCCCAGATCGCCATGGTGCTCAATCTCGATAAATGCATCGGCTGTCACACCTGCTCGGTGACCTGCAAGCAGGTTTGGACGTCGCGCCAGGGGATGGAGTACGCTTGGTTCAACAATGTCGAGACCAAGCCGGGCATCGGCTACCCCAAGGACTGGGAGAACCAGGAGCGCTGGCAGGGCGGCTGGACGCGCAAGAAGAACGGCAAGATCGTGCCGAAGCAGGGCGGCAAGCTGGCCATCCTGTCGAAGATCTTCGCCAATCCGGCGCTGCCCGAGATCGATGACTATTACGAGCCCTTCACCTTCGACTACGAGCATTTGCAGAAGGCCCCCGAGCTGCCGACCTCGCCGGTGGCGCGGCCGCTCTCCCTGGTCAGCGGCAAGCCGATGGAAAAGATCGAGTGGGGGCCGAACTGGGAGGAAATCCTCGGCGGCGAGTTCGACAAGCGCTCGCAGGACTATAATTTCGAGGCCGTGCAGAAGGACATCTACGGGCAGTTCGAAAACACCTTCATGATGTATCTGCCGCGGCTGTGCGAGCATTGCCTCAATCCGGCCTGCGTCGCCTCCTGCCCGTCCGGCTCGATCTACAAGCGCGAGGAAGACGGCATCGTGCTCATCGACCAGGACAAGTGCCGCGGCTGGCGCATGTGCGTGTCGGGGTGCCCGTACAAGAAGATCTATTACAACTGGACCTCGGGGAAGGCGGAGAAGTGCATCTTCTGCTATCCGCGCATCGAGGCCGGCCAGCCCACCGTGTGCTCGGAAACCTGCGTGGGGCGCATCCGCTATCTGGGCGTGCTGCTCTACGACGCGGACGGCATCGAAGAGGCGGCGTCGGTCGAGGACGAGCAGGACCTCTACGAGGCGCAGCTCAAGCTGTTCCTCGATCCGAACGATCCTGAGGTCATCGCGCAGGCGCGCGTCGACGGCATCGCCGAAAACTGGATCGAGGCCGCGCAGCGCTCGCCGGCCTACAAGATGGCCGTGGAGTGGAAGATCGCCTTCCCGCTGCATCCCGAATACCGCACGCTGCCGATGGTGTGGTACGTGCCGCCGCTGTCGCCCATCCAGTCGCATGCCAGCGCCGGCGCCATCGAGACGGTCGGCGACATCCCCGACGTGCGCTCGCTGCGCATTCCGGTGCGCTATCTCGCCAACCTGCTCACCGCCGGTGAGGAGGAGCCGATCGTTCTGGCGCTCGAACGGCTGCTCGCCATGCGCACGCATTTCCGGCAGCGCCAGCTCGGGGCAAGCGACGGCATGGCGGTGTTGGAGCAGGTCGGGCTCAGCCCCGAAATGGCCAACGAGATGCATCGCTACCTCGCCATCGCCAATTACGAGGACCGCTTCGTCATTCCCACGAGCCACAAGGAAACCGCCGAGGATGCCTATGGCATGCGCGGTGCCTGCGGGTTCAGCTTCGGCAATGGGTGCGATGCGGGAGAGGTGCATTCCAGCCTGTTCGGCGGCTCGATGGGGCGGCGCAAGCTCACCCCCGTGCGGCCGCTCGATACGTGACGGGGCAGCCATGCTGATCTTCAAGGTATTCAGTGCGCTCCTCTCCTACCCGACGGTCGAAATGCGCGCCGCCCTGCCCGAGATGGCGGAGGCGATAACCCAGGCGCCACTGCTCGAGGGGCGCGAGCGCGCGGAGCTTCTGGCACTGATCGAGGACCTGGCGCGGGGCGACCAACTCGAGGCCGAGGAGCGCTATTCCGACCTGTTCGACCGCGGGCGGGCGCTGTCGCTGCACCTGTTCGAGCATTTGCATGGCGACAGCCGCGACCGCGGCTCGGCGATGGTCGAGCTCAAGCAGCTCTACGAGGCCGCCGGGCTCGACCTGTCGAGCAGCGAGCTGCCGGACTATCTGCCGGTGGTGCTCGAATATCTGAGCTGCCGCGACCTCGCGGAAGCCCGCGAGATGCTGGCCGATTGCGCGCATATCCTCAAGGTGATCGCGCGCGCCCTCATCGCCCGGCGCAGCCCCTATGCGGCGGTACTGCAGACGCTGCTGGTGATCTGCGGCGAGCCGCGGGTCGATCCCGCCAGCGTGACGCCGGCCAAGGAGCGGCCGGATTCCATCGATCGCGAATGGCGCGAGGAGCCGGCTTTCGGCGGCGCGTTCGGCATGGCCGGGCAGGCGGGCGCCCGCACCACCTGAGGAGGGGAGGAAAGATGCTTTCACCCGAGTTCATCAACACGGCGCTGTTCGGCGTCTATCCCTATGTCTGCCTCACGGTGCTGCTTCTGGGCAGCCTCATCCGCTTTGATCGCGAGCCCTATACGTGGAAAAGCGATTCCTCGCAGATCCTCAGGGCCGGGCGGCTGCGGCTCGGCTCCAACCTCTTCCACTACGGCATATTGATCGTGGTGGCTGGCCACTTCGTCGGCTTTCTGACGCCGGCCTGGGCCATCGACTGGCTGCTCGATCCCGGCCAGCATCAGCTCGTCGCCATGGTGATCGGCGGTATCGCCGGCGCCATCGCCATCGTCGGGCTCACCATCGTCATCTATCGCCGTATCGCCGATCCGCGGCTGCGCCTCAACAGCCGCAAGATGGATTTCGCGGTGATCCTCATGCTGTGGCTGCAACTGGCGCTCGGTCTTGCCACGGTGCCGCTTTCGGCCTCGCATATGGACGGGGCGATGTTCGAGCGGCTCAGCCACTATGTCAGCGGCATCGTGACGCTCAACGCCGGCGCCGCCGAATTGATCCTCGATGCGCCGCTCACCTACAAGGTTCATATCCTGCTCGGCTTCACCATCTTCCTCATCTCGCCCTTCACGCGCATGGTGCATATCTGGAGCGGCGTCGCCTCGCTGTTCTACCTGTTCCGCCCCTACCAGATCGTGCGCACGCCCGACCGGCGCAGCAAGAAGGCGGCGCGGCCGTGACCGCCTCCATCAACGGCGTCGCCATCGCGGCGGGCGATGGCGAGCCGCTGGCGCTCGCCGCGGCGCGGGAGCTGCTGCGCCAGGAGGCGGTGGCCGAGGGTTTGCTCGACGACGAGGAGGAGGATGCGGGCGTGATTGGTGCGGCGATCGAGGCGCTGCTCGGCCGCGAGATCGTCGCGCCCGAGCCGGACGAGGGCGAGATGCGCCGCTATTATGACGGTCACCCTTCCGAGTTCCGCAGCAACGACCTCGTCAATGTCCGGCATATCCTGTTCCAGATCACGCCGCAGGTGAGCGTGCCGCAAATCCGCGAGCGGGCGGAGGCCACCCTCAACATCCTCCTGCGCGAGCCGGGGCGCTTTGCCGAGCTGGCCAAGGAGCTGTCGAACTGCCCGTCGGGCGCCGAGGGGGGCATCCTCGGCCAGATCGGTCGCGGCGACACGGTGCCGGAGTTCGAGGCGGCGCTGTTCGGCTCGATGCGCACCGGCGTTTCGCGCGATCTCGTCAAGACCCGCTTCGGCTTTCACATCATCGCGGTCGATCAGCGCCTGCCGGGCAAGACGGTGCCGTTCGAGATGGTGCGCGACAAGCTGGCGGCGCGGCTGCGCGGCGTGGTGGAGGAGCGCGCGGTGCGCCAGTATGTGAGTATCCTTGCGGGGCGCGCGAGGCTCGAGGGCGTGGACCTCGACGCTGCCGCAACGCCGCTGGTGCAGTAGGCACCCATGCTCGGCGACCTCATTGCGCAGCTCGACCGCCCCGAGATCGTCGAGGAGGTGATGGCCGGGCTCAATCCGCTCGCCCGCGAGCAGTTGGAGCGGCGTGCCGCGGACGCGCAGATGACGGTGCCCGATTTCGCCGCCGGGGCGGTGCGCGAGTTCGTCGAGCGCGCCGACGACGATCTGTGGTTTCAGCTCCTGACGCTGATCCGGCAGGCCGACGAGCCGGGGCTGGTCGCGGTCCGCACCATCCTGCGCTGGGTGATCGAGCCGCGCCGCCAGCCCTGAGCGGCCCTCAAGCATGCGACATTATTGGCCGTCCATTGCGGCGCAAAGCGCCCTCGGCGAATTTGACATTCAATTTCCAGCCTGCCAATCTGGTCCTACCACAATGGATTGACCATTTGGCTAACAGGGAGGATTTCTCTATGGGTGGACGACATGTCGTCAGTGCCGTGCTGGCGACCCTCATGCTTTCTTCCGCGGTCGTCGCGGCGGACCTCACGGCCGAGGTCATGCATCCGTGGACATCGGGCGGCGAGGCGGCGGCGGCCAAGGTCTTCGCCGACCAGTACGAGGCGGCCGGGGGCACCTGGATCGACAACGCGATCGCGGGCAACGACGCGCAGCTCGCCGCCTCGATCAGCAGCATCATCGGCGGCACGCCGCCGACGGCGACGCACTTCAACACCGGCAAGCCGTTCGAGGAGCTGGTCAGCGCCGGCCTCCTGCGCGATGTCGAAGCTATCGCCACCGAGGAGCATTGGCGCGACGTGCTGCCGCAGGCCATCGTCGATGCGATCAGCGCCGACGGCAAGATCATGGCGGTACCGGTCAACCTGCAGACCGAGAACTGGCTTTGGTACTCCAAGGAGGTGTTCGAGAAATCGGGCGTCGCCGAGGTGCCCCAGACCTGGCCGGAGTTCTTCGCGGCGGCCGACAAGATCCGGGCCGCCGGCTATGTGCCGATGGCGCATGGCAGCAACTCGTTCTGGGACCGCTTCCTGTTCCAGAAGGTGCTGGTCAGCGTCGCCGGGCCGGAGCTCTATCTCAAGGTGCTGGCCGATCGCGATCCCGCCGCCTTGCAGGACCCCAAGGTCGTTGAGGCCTTCGAGACGCTGGGTAAGCTGCGCGGCTATGTGGATGCCGGCAGCGCCGGCCGCTTGTGGAACGACGCCACCAACATGGTCATCACCAACAAGGCCGGCTTCCAGATCATGGGAGACTGGGCCAAGGGCGAGTTTGCCGCCGCCGGCATGACGCCGGGCGTCGATTACGGCTGCTCGCTGTTCCCCGGTGAAGAGATGGTGGTGATGAGCGGCGACATCTTCGTCTTGCCCAAGATCGACGATCCCGATCAGGTGGCCGCGCAGGACCTTCTGGCGCATGTGCTGTTCGCCAAAGACACGCAGCTCCAGTTCAACATCAAGAAGGGTTCGAACCCGATCCGCAACGACGTCGATGTGTCGAGCATGGACGCCTGCGCACAGCATGCGGCCGCGGTGCAGGCGGAGCCGGGGCATCTGGTGCCGAACCCGCAGTTCCTGATGTCGAACGACATGCTGGGGGCCATGGCCGACGTCATCACCAAGTTCTGGAACATGCCGTCGATGACGCCTGCCGAGTTCTCCACGGCGCTGCAGGCCGCCTTCGAGTCGGCCGTCTAACCGTCAATCAATGGGCAACCGGTGCCTCGTGCACCGGTTGCTGTCCAGGGTGTCCGGTGCCATGCCGTTTCTGGTCCGACTTCGCCGCGTGCTGCCCGCCATGCTGGCGCTTTCGCCGACGGCGGTGTTCGTCTTCGGCATTTTCCTCGGCTGCCTGATCTGGACCTGTGTGATCTCGTTCACCTCGTCCAAGCTCATTCCCAATACGGACTTCATCGGTTTCGCCCAGTATGCACGGCTGCTGACCACCGAGCGCTGGATCGTGTCGGTGCAGCACATGGCCGTCTATGGCGTCGCCTATGTGGTGGGCTGCCTCGTCATCGGCTTGCTGCTGGCCATCTTCATCGACCAGAAGGTGCGCTTCGAGAACACGTTTCGTGCCATTTTCCTGTTTCCCTATGCCCTGTCCTTCATCGTTACCGGCGCCGTTTGGCAGTGGCTGTTCAACCCGAGCATGGGCCTCAATACCGCTTTGGCGGGACTTGGCATTACGGGACTGGACCTGGGGCTGCTCGCCTCTCCCGATACCGCCGTCTACGGGCTGGTCATTGCCTCGATCTGGCAGGGGGCCGGGCTGGTCATGGTCATCCTGCTGGCGGGACTGCGCGGCGTCGACCCCGAAATCTGGAAGGCGACGCGCGTCGATGGCGTGTCGCCGGCCAAGACCTATCTGTGGATCGTCGTCCCCGAGCTGGCGCCGGGGATTCTCACGTCCGTCGTCATCCTCGGGATCGCCGCCGTGAAGGTCTACGACCTCGTGGTGGCAATGACGCAGGGCGGGCCGGGGCTGGGCAGCGAGGTGCCGGCAAAGTTCGTCATGAGCCTCCTATTCGAGCGCGCCAATGTCGGGCTCGCCACCGCCGGGGCAACGCTGATGCTGCTCGCGGTCCTCTGCCTGTTGGCGCCGCTGCTCTATCTCAGCTATTTCCGGCGGAGCACGAGATGAGCGGGGCCGGCACTCTCGTTACGCCGCGCGGTCGGCGCCCCCGGCACCTGTCGATGGCCCGCGCGGGCATCTATCTCTTCCTCGTCATCTCGGCGGCATTCTTCCTTCTGCCGCTCTATGTGATGGTGGTGACCTCGCTCAAGGACATGGCCGAGATCCGGCTGGGCAACATCTTCGCGCTGCCGCAGCAGCTCACCGTCGAGCCCTGGATCACGGCCTGGGGGTCGGCGTGCCAGGGGCTCAATTGCGACGGCATGGCTGGCGCTTTCTGGAATTCGGTCAAGATCACCGTGCCTTCGGTGGCGCTCTCGGTGCTGCTCGGCGCCATCAACGGCTACGCGCTGAGCTTCTGGCGCTTCCGTGGCGCCGAGTTCCTGTTCGTCGTGCTGCTCGTGGGAGCATTCATCCCGCTGCAGGTCTTCATCTATCCGCTGGTGCGGATCACCTCGGCGGTGGGGCTGTTCGGCACGCTGCCCGGCGTCGTCCTGCTGCATGTCTGCTTCAGCCTGCCGCTGATGACGCTGCTGTTCCGCAATTTCTACGGCGCCATCCCGCTGGAGCTGTTCAAGGCGGCGCGCGTCGATGGCGCGCGGTTCTGGAGCATCTTCATTCATGTGATGCTGCCGGTGTCGGTGCCGATGATCGTCGTGGCGCTGCTGATCCAGATCACCGGCACGTGGAACGACTTCATCCTCGGGCTGGTCTTTGCCGGCAACGACAACCGGCCGGTGACGGTGCTGCTCAACAATGTCGTCAACTCGCAGTTCGGCGAGAAGCAGTACAACATCAACATGGCGGCGACGATCCTGTCGGCGCTCGTTCCCCTCGTCCTCTATTTCGTCTCCGGGCGCTGGTTCGTCCGCGGCATTACCGCCGGCGCGCTGAAAGGCTGACCATGAATGCGATCGAAGTTCGTGGCGCGGAAGTCTCCTACGGGGCTCACAAGGTCCTGTCGGCGCTTGACCTCGATGTGGGGCAGGGCGAGTTTCTCGTGCTGCTCGGCGCCTCCGGCTGCGGCAAGTCCACGCTGCTCAACGCCATCGCCGGGCTCATCGATCTCAGCGACGGCGAAATCTGGATCGACGGGCGGAACGTCACCTGGGAGGAGCCGGTCGATCGCAAGATCGGCATGGTGTTCCAGTCCTATGCGCTCTATCCACGCATGAGCGTCGAGCAGAACATGTCGTTCGGGCTGCGCATGGCGGGGGTGGAGCGCGGCGAGATCGCGCGGCGGGTAGCACGTGCCGCCGAAATCCTGCGGCTGGGCGAGCTCCTGAAGCGGCGGCCGGCGGAGCTTTCGGGCGGGCAGCGGCAGCGCGTCGCCATCGGGCGGGCGCTGGTGCGCGATGTGAGCGTCTTCCTCTTCGACGAGCCGCTGAGCAATCTCGACGCCAAGCTGCGCACCGAATTGCGGGTGGAGATCAAGAAGCTCCATCAGGATCTCGGCAACACCATGATCTACGTGACCCACGATCAGGTGGAGGCGATGACGCTGGCTGACCGCATCGCGGTCATGCGCGACGGGCGCATCGAGCAGTTGGCGAGCCCCGAGGAGATCTACAGCCGGCCCGTCAACCGGTTCGTCGCGGGCTTCGTCGGCTCGCCCGGCATGAATTTCCTGCCGGCCCGGTTGACGCGCGCCGAGGGTGGACTGACGGCAGCCGGTGAGGGGCTGGGCGTCGATCTCGCGGCGGCGGCCTTCGCTGTCGCGCCGAGCGCTGATCAGGAGGTCGAGATCGGCGTGCGGCCCGAGCATTTCGTGCTCGGCGGGGCCGCTGCGGGCATGGCGCTGAGCGCCACGCTCAAGGTCGATGTGATCGAGAATATGGGCGCCGACCGCTACGCCTGGGGCCGCATCGGCGCGCATCCGGCGGCGGCGCGCGTGCCGCTGGGGCTGGCGCTCAAGGCCGGCGACACGGTGGCGGTGGGTGTGCCGACAGAGCTGGTGGCGGTTTTCGACGCCGCAAGCGGCATGAGGCTGCAGACGTGACGGAGCCTCGCGCATGACTCACGCAACACACATTGCCGGTAGGGGCAGGGGATAAGAACATGAAGATAAGATCGGTCGAGGCCTTCCCGCTCTCGGTTCCGGTGGAGAACGGCATTTCGTTCGGTATCGGCACCGTGCTGCGCCGCGACACGGTGGTCGTCAAGATCGTGACCGAAAGCGGCCTCGTGGGCTATGGCGAGTCGCATCACGGACGTGCCGCGGGGTCGGTCGCGCATATCGTCAACAGCCTCTTGCGCTATTTCGTGATCGGGCAGGACGCCGGCGATATCGTCGGGCTGTGGAGCCGCATCTATACGATGCAATTGCGCAGCCACGGGCTCGGTGCGGCGACCGCCATCGCAATGAGCGGCATCGATCAGGCGCTGTGGGACATCAAGGGCAAGGCGGCGGGCCTGCCGCTGCATCGGCTGCTCGGCGCCAGCGCCCACCCGGTCCCGGCCTATGCCGGCGGCGTGTCGCTCGGCTGGCAGGAGCCGGCGGCGCTGGTGGACGAGGTCGCCGCGGCCCTGGCGATGGGCTACAGGGCCGTGAAGCTGCGCGTCGGCGACACGCCGCGGCGCGACCTCGAACGCACGCGGGCGGTTCGCGAGGCGTTTGGCGACGACATCGACATCATGGTCGATGCCAACACGAACTACACGCTGAACGATGCCCTCAAGGTCACGCCGAGCTATGAGGAGCTCGGGGTGCGCTGGCTGGAGGAGCCGTTCGCGCCGCACGACTACCGCAGCTATGCCAGCGCCAAAAGCTACCGGCTGCCGCTTGCGGCGGGCGAGAATCACTACACGCGCTTCGAGTTCGCCCGGCTCATCGAGGAGGGCAAGGTGGACGTGCTGCAGCCGGATCTGTCGAAGTCCGGCGGCATCACCGAGGTATTGCGCATCGCCGCGCTGGGCTCGACGTGGAAGCTGCCCCTCTGCCCGCATACGGCGACGACCGGCATCAACATGGCCGTGACCATCCATGTGCTCGCCGCCATCGAGAATGCCGGCTATTTCGAGGGCGACATCTCCGAGCCCAATCCGTTCCGCACCCAACTGGTGTCCCAACCCTATAGCGTAGCGAGCGACGGCACGGTGCGGCCACTCGAAGCGCCCGGCATCGGCGTCGAAGTTGACGAGGCCTTCATGCGGGCCCATCCCTTCGAGGACGGCTTGGCCTATGCCGAGCTGAAGTGAACGGGCGCGCGGGGGCGGCGATGGTCGAGGCGAATGGGCGGAGCGACGAGCTCAACCAGGTCTTTCGGGTGGTGAACGACCTCGTGTCGTTCGTTCGCTACCGCCGCTTCGAGCCGGGCGAGAAGCTGCCCTCCGAGCGCGACCTGACGGCGCGTTTCTCTGTCGGGCGCGGGGTGATCCGCGAGGCGCTGGCCGTGCTCGAGGCGACGCGCTTCCTCGAGCGCCGGCGCAATTCCGGCATCTATCTGTCGAGCGCCAGCGACACGGTGAGCCTCGAATCGCTGGTGCTCTACGAGAGCGTCGGCATTCCTCTCGAACGCGAGGTCGTGCTGCAAAGCGTCGAGGTGCGGCGCATCCTCGAGGTGCAGGCCGTGGCGATGGCCTGCGAGCGCCGGACAGAGGCGGACCTGGTGGCGCTCGACGACGTTTTGGCGCGCTCCGCCGCGGCGCTGGCCGCCGACAGGTCGATCGCCGATCTCGACTACGAATTTCACATGGCCATCTTCCGCAGCACACAGAACGCGGTGTTCGTGCGGATGGTCACGCCCTTCTACCTGATCTCGCGCACCCGGCGCGACGCCTTCTTCGCGCAGAAGCGGCACGCGGTGGAGTCGCATCGCCAGCATGTCGAGCTGGTGAAGGCCGTGCGCGATCGCGACAGCGCCCGCGCCACCGACCTCATGGAAGGCCATATCGGGCGGATCGAAAAGCACTACCTGATGGACAAACCCAAAAGCCGAGGATGATGCCATGAGCGCCGAGCTGCCCACGCCAGATTATGCCAGGAATATGCGGCTCATCGGCTATACCGATGTCGGTGGCCGACCGGACGGCGTGCAGGTCATGGTCCAGAACGGCTATGCCTATATCGGGCATATGTTCTCGCGTGGCTTCTCGGTGGTCGACGTGCGCGATCCGCGCCATCCGGTGGCGGTCAACTATATCGAGGCGCCGCCCAACACCTGGACGCTGCACCTCCAGGCCCATGGCGACCTGCTGCTGGTGGTCAACGCCAAGGATCTCTATCGCGACGCGATCCTGCAGGACGAGCGCAAATATTACGTCGGCTCGATGCGCGACAAGATCGACGCCAGCGAGACCGGCTACAGCGCCGGCATGCGCATCTACGACATCAGCGTGCCCGACCAGCCGCGCGAGATCGGCTTCCTGCCGGTGCAGGGTGTCGGCACGCACCGCATCTGGTACGCGGGCGGGCGCTGGGCCTATGTCTCGGCGATGCTGGACGGCTTTTCCGACTTCATCTTCCTCACGGTCGATCTCGCCGATCCGACCCGCCCCGAGATCGCGGGAAAGTTCTGGCTGCCGGGCATGAACCTCGCGGCGGGCGAGACGCCGGCCTGGGACGACAAGAAGTGGCGCTATTCGTGCCATCACGGCATCGTCGCGGGCGACACGGCCTATGTCACCTGGCGCGACGGCGGCGTCGCCCTGGTGGATGTCGCCGACCGCGCCAATCCTCGGCTGATCGCCCACAGGACGTGGGCGCCGCCTTATGGCGGAGGCACGCACAATGCGCTGCCGCTGCCCGACCGCGATCTCATGGTGGTGGTCGATGAGGCGGTGCTCAACGACTGCGCCGACGGGCTCAAGCACACCTGGATCTTCGATATCCGCGAAAAATCGAACCCCATCAGCATCGCGACGCTGCCGACGCCGGCGGAGATCGACTATGCAAGGAAGGGCGGACATTTCGGGCCGCACAATGTGCATGAGAACCGCCCCGGCAGCTTCGTGAGCTCAAACCTCATCTTCGCTACCTACAACAATGCCGGCATCCGGGTGTTCGACATTGCCAACGCCTACGAGCCCAGGGAAATCGCGGCGCTGGTGCCGCCCGCCCCGACGCGGCTCATGGACCATCGGCCGGGCGTACCCCGCGTGCTGAACCAGAACGATGTTTTTGTCGATGCCAACCGCACCATTTTCTCGACGGACATGAACGGCGGCTTCTATGTCGCCGAGATGGAAGACTGGCCGTAGCGGCGTGTGCCGTACGGACATCGGTACCTGACAGCACCATCCTGCCGCCGCCGGCGGCAGCGCACCGGCTCGTCGCGGCGGCCGGTCGCATGGTCGCGGCCGCCTCTTGACACCAAAAGCCGAGCCTCATAGCTTCATTTTACACATGAGCACATACTGCTCATATGTGCAAACACCCAGTGCAGCGGGCTGGCTGGGTGTGGAGGAAAAGGTTCAGTCCGCAGCGCCTGTGGTTGCGACGATTTCCCATGCTCGCCAGTCGGGCAGGAAGCGGATGCGCGTTGTGGAGGATGTGAGATGACGATGTGGATAGGTGCCTGCACCTGGCCGATTACCTGGCAGGCGCCCTATGAGGATGCCATCAGGAAGGTGGCGGAGCTCGGTTTCAAGAGCACCGAGCTGGCGATCTGGCAGCCCGAGCAGATGGAGCTGTACTACACGCCGCAGAAAAACCGCGAGTTGCGCCAGCTCATCGAGGGGCTGGGCCTGAAGCTGACCAATGTCTTCTTCAACATGGAAGGCAAGGGCAGCTCCGATCCCAAGGTGCGCGCGGCGGCGGTCGAGACCTTCAAGCGCGGCCTTGATGTGCTCGAGCAGCTTGGCTCCCCGCTTATCAATATCACCACGGCCTATCCTTTCGACCTGCCGTTCCCCGACATCTACACCAAGCCGATCGAGCAGGAATTCACCGTCAACCTGCCGCGCGGGCTCGACTGGAAGCAGAACTTCAACGATCAGATCGACGTGCTGCGGCAGATGGCCAAGGCTTGCGAGGCGCAGGGCTCGATCCGCATGACACTGGAGCCACACCCCTGGCGCCTGATGCACAACAGCGCCGGCATGCTGCGCATCATCGACCATGTGGGCTCGCCCGCCATCGGCATGAATCTCGATCCCAGCCATTTGTTTCCGATGGGCGAGCTCGCGCATATGGTCGCCTACGAGGTCGGCGATCGCGTCTTCCACACGCACTTCTCGGACAATGACGGGCGCACCAACGCGCATTGGCGGCCGGGCAAGGGGCAGGTGGACTGGCGCGCCCTCATCCAGGCCCTCGATGACATCGGCTATAGCGGGCCGCTGTCGATCGAGCTGGAGGATGTTCCCGGCGCGGCCGGCAGTGCCAATCGTAACCGCAAGCCGGGATACGATCCGCAGATCGATCGCCAGATGGTTATCGCCAGGGAATATCTCGAGGGCATTTGCCAAGAGGTCGGCGTGAAGCTCGAGAGATAGCCTTTCGGGTCCGGGGCGTGCGGCGCGGCACAGTCGGGTCGCACGCTCTCCCCCACCTGACGATTTGAAGCCTCCATGAGCGCGTGAGGAGGAGTGTCGTGTTCGGCATAAACGATCGGTTGCGGCAGCGCGAAAGAACGCACGGCCCCATTCGCGTGGCGGTTATCGGCACGGGGTCGATGGGCGGGCCGCTTATCGATCAGATCACGGCCGCCCCCGGCATGACCGTCGATGTGGTTATCGACCTCAATCGCGACAGGGCGTGCAAGGCACTGCGCGATGCCGGCCTCCCGGACTCGCGGATAGCGGGCTGCGAAACCATCGCGGAGGCCGTGGCGGCGGTGGCGGCCGGCAAGGTTGTCTTTTCGGCGAACGCCTCGATCGCCTGGAGCCTCGACGCTATCGAATGCGTGGTGGAGGCGACCGGCGATCCGGCGGCCTACGCGACGATCGCCGTGGAGACGATCCGGGCGAAGAAGCATCTCGTATCTCTCAATGTCGAGGGTGACGTTCTCATCGGCCATGTGATCAGGATGCTGGCGGACGCCGCAGGCGTCATCTACACGGGCATTCACGGCGATGAGCCAGGTGTCGTGAAGGCCCTCTATGACGAGGCCGACGCCCTGGGCTTCGAGATCATCGCGGCGGGCCGGCACGACTATGGCGGTGGCGACGTCAAGTGGAACAAGACCAACATCGCACCGCTTCTGCAGAGCGTCAGCGCGCGCTCCGTGCAAGGCAATCTGGCGCTTTACGCCTCGTTCTGCGACGGCTCCAAGACGAACGAGGAGTGCTGCATGATCGCGAACGCGACGGGCCTCGTGCCGGACGTTCGCGGCATGCATGGTCCGTCCACCACCTATGACGAATTCGTGGCCAAGGTCCCCCAACTGCTGGACCTCAGGGAGAATGGCGGCGTGCTCGGCCGGGTCGGCGTCGTCGAGCGGATCATGCCGGCGGAGGGCGAAACCGCGCAGCCGGTCTGGTGCTTCGTCGTCGTGCGCATCAGGAACGAGATGCAGCGCGTGTTCATGACCACCATGTCGGGCGCCGGCGCGATGCTGGGCGCGAGCGGAACGCAGATCGGCGCGGCGCCGGGCGACAGGCAGATGACGACAGGCGTGTTCTATACGCCCTATCATTTCTGCACCGTGCAGACGCCGCTCTCCATCGCGCTGGCGGTCATCGATCGACAGGCGACGATTGCCCCCAAGGGCGATCGCCGCTTTGCGGATGTCACCTCCCTGGCGAAGAAAGACCTCGCGATCGGCGACGTCATCGACGAGATCGGCGGCACCTGCATCGCCGGGCGGGTCGACAAGGCCAGCATCGTCAAGAGCGAGAATTTGCTGCCATTCGCGCTGGGCCGCGGCGCGCGGATGGTCCGCGCCGTCAAGGCGGGGGACTACCTCACCTATGACGATGTCGATCTTTCCGGCGTTCCGCCGCTGCTGCTGCACTTGCGCCGGCTGCAGGACACGCTTTTCCCGCCCGCCGAGTAGGCCGCTCCCGGTCAACTTCGCATCGCGGCAGGAAACCTGGCGAGGAGAAAGAGCATGAAGGCACTGGTGAACTATGGCCCCGGCAGCATGCGGTACGAGGACTGGGCCGAGCCGGTGCTCGCGCCGGGGTCGGTCCTGATCGAAGTCGGAGCCTGCGGCATCTGCGGCTCGGACCTGCATCCCTATCGCGGCCACCCGGACGGCCGGCCGGTTCCCGGCGTGTGGGGGCACGAGTTCGCCGGCACCGTCCTGGAGGTCGGTCCGGGAGTGAGCAACGTGGCGCCCGGCGTCCGGGCAGCTATTCAGCCGCTGCTCTATTGCGGCACTTGCCCCGAGTGCCGCGCCGGGCGCGTCAACATCTGTGCCAATGCCGCGCTGCTTGGTGCCGCGCTGCCCGGTGGCTTTGCCGAGCGCGTGGCGGTGCCGACGCGGAGTGTCTTTCCTCTACCCGAAGGCCTCGATGTCGGCGTGGCAAGCCTGAGCGAGACGCTGGCAACGCCGGTGCATGTCTTTCAGAATCGCGAGCAGCCATTCCTGCGTTCGGTGATGATCTTCGGCGCGGGGCCGCAAGGCCTGCTCTGCACGCAGCTCGCCCGGCTGTCCGGCGCGCCGGTGATCGTCGTCTGCGACGTGATGGAGGAACGGCTGCGCATGGCGCGGGAGATGGGAGCGACCCACGCGATCGATTCGCGTGCCGCGGATCCTGTGGCGCTGGCGCGGGAGCTGACGGCGGGGCGTGGCGTGGACATGGTCATCGAGGCGGCCGGCCGGCCCCAGACGCGGCAGATGAGCATCGCGGTCGTCCGCCGCGCGGGGTCGGTCGTGTTCCTCGCCACCGGGCACGAGGCGACGCCGCTCGACTTCAGCGCCTTCGTGCCGCGCGAGGTCCGGTTCAAGGGTACGCAATGCTATACCGATGCCGACTTCGAGCTCGCGGTGGAACTGCTGGCGACAGGCGAGGTGGATGTGGCTCCGATGATCACCGAGGTGCCGCTTCGCGATGGCGCGGAGGCCTTCGAGCGGCTGGTGAAGACGCCGGGCAACCTCGTCAAGGTCATATTGCGCCCGTGATGGCATGTGGCTCCCGCGCTGCCGCTGCGGGCGCAGGAGTCTCTAATTATAGAACGCTGTAATATGCAGGTTAAGCTCGCCAAGGTGGGCAACCATGTCATTCGGCAGCTATCTAGATCATAGTTCTAAATTCTTTTGCGCAGCGCTACACGTTGCAGGCTTGACAGCCCTCCCGGTCATGGCTACGGTGCACATATGAGGATATCGTGCTCATATGTGCACGGGAGAAAAGAGTGAAGCTTGCCCTCAATGGTGCGACGACAATGTCCTCTCCGGTGGAGGTCGATATTGCGGCCGCGGGAGAGGCCGGCTTCGACGGCGTGGAGCTGTGGTGGACCAAGGTCCGCACTTATCTCGAAACGCATGCCGTCGAGCAGCTGCGCGAGTTGATGGCCAAATACCGGGTGACGCCCGTCGGCGTCTGCGCGGGCAAGATATCCCCGTTTCGCGATACCGAAGCGCGCCGCGCGCAGTTTGCGGAGGCGGTCAGGGTGACGGCCGCGCTCGACGCGAAGCGCTTTGCCGTGACCTGCGATGGCCAGCCCGCGCGCCTGAGCCAGGCGGATGCGATGGCTGCGCTGGCCGATGAGCTTGCGCACTATGCACGGATCGCCGGCGATCATGGCGTGCAGATTTGTCTCGAGGCCGTGGGGCGGCATTCGCTGGTCGATGGCCCGGCGCAATGCATCGAGCTGATCGAGGCCATCGGCGCGCCGGCACATGTGGGGCTGGTGATGGACACGTTCCACTATTTCAAGTCGCGCGTGCCGCTTGAGCAGATCAGGCAAATCCCGCGCGACAGGCTGCTGCTGATTCATATCAACGACACCGAGGACCAGCCGCTCGACGAGCTGACCGACGCGCATCGCAACTTTCCCGGCCTTGGGGTCATTCCGCTCGAAGCCCAGCTCGGGGCGGCCCTCGCGACCGGTTATGACGGCGCCCTTTCGCTGGAGACCTTCCGGCCCGACTACTGGCAGCGCCCTGCCGACGAGGTGGCGGTGGAGGCCCTCGCGGCCTGCCGCAACCTGCTCACGCGCCTGGACCTGCCGCATAGATAAAACAACGTTCTGCTGTACGACGACAACCGTCTGAAGAGAGAGAAGATGTCAATGTGGATCGGGGCCTGTACGTGGCCCATAAACTGGAACCCGCCCTATGAGGACGCCATCAAGAAGGTGGCGGAGCTCGGCTTCAAGAGCACCGAGCTGGCCATCTGGAATCCAGAGCAGATCGGGACCTACTACACGCCGCAGCGCACCAAGGATCTGCGCCGGCTCGCCGAGGATCTGGGTCTGAAGATCACGTCGGTCTTCTACAATCTCTATGGCAAGGGCAGCCCGGACGCAGCGGTGCGCGCCGAGTCGGTCGAGAACTTCAAGCGTGGCCTCGATGTGCTGGAGCAGCTCGGCTGCCCGCTGGTCAACACGCATACGGCCTATCCGTTCGACATCACCTTCCCGAATATCTTTGCGCGTCCGTTCGAGCAGGAGTTCAGCGTCGATCTGCCGCGCGGCCTCGACTGGAAGCAGAACTTCGAAGACCAGATCGATGTGCTGCGCCAGATGGCGCAGGCCTGTGAGGCGCAGGGCAGCATCCGCATGAGCATCGAGCCGCACCCATGGCGCCTCGTGCACAACAGCGCCGGTATGCTGCGCGTTATCGAGCATGTGCAGTCCCCGGCCATCGGGCTCAATCTCGATCCGAGCCATCTGTTTCCGATGGGCGAATTGGCGCACATGATCGCCTACGAAGTCGGCGACAGGGTGTTCCATACCCATTTCTCCGACAATGACGGCCGCACCAACGTGCATTGGCGCCCCGGCAAGGGCCAGATCGACTGGCACGCCCTGGTGCGGGCGCTGGATGACATCGGCTACAGCGGGCCGCTGTCGATCGAGCTCGAGGACGTGCCCGGCTCGGCGGGCCCCACGCACCGCCATCGCAACCCGGACTACGACCCGCGGATCGATCGCCAGATGCTGTTGGCCAAGGAATATATCGAGCGCGTTTGCGAGGAGGAGGGGGTAAGGCTGGAGAAGTAGCCAACCCCAAACCAAGAGCACACGAAATGGCCCCGTCCCTCAAGCAATCCCTGCTGCTGCGAAGCTGCTACCTTTATTACAAGGAGCAGCGGAACATAAAGGATATCGCGGAGCAACTCGGCATCTCGCGCTTTCGGGTCTCGCGGTTTCTGACCGAGGCCATTGAGACCGGCGTGGTGCAGGTGCAGTTCCTCGATCCGAGCATGCAGACCGAGCGCATGGCCCTGGAGCTGGGCAGTGCGTATGGCTTGCGGCGGGTGCTCATTGCGCCGACGCCGGAAAACGCCGACATCGAAAGCAAGCGGCAGGCAGTCGGGCGTCTGGGCGCCGAGCTGCTCTCGGACCTGTCGTCCGACGCAGTGATCGGCATTACCTGGGGCCGGACCGTCGCCCACATGGTGGAGAGCTTCGCCCCGAATGGGGCGAAGGTCAGCCAGGTCGTCGAGCTGGCAGGCGGGTTCGGCCAGATCAGCTCGTCGGTGGCGGCGCGTGTCGTCGCCCTGCGGCTGGCCGAAAAGCTCAATGCCGAATGCATCCAGGTGGTGGCGCCGATCATCGCCGACACCCCGCAGTCGGCGGCCATGCTGCTGGCGGAGTCGAGCATCGTTCGTGCGCTGGATCTGGCCGAAAAAGCCGACATCGCCGTGGTCGGCGTCGGCCCGGCCAGCCTCGATTCCCTGCTCTACCGCTCGAGCTATCTGACGGAAAAGGATTTCGAGCGGCTCGCGACCGTCAACGCGGTCGGCTCCGTCATCGGGCGCTTCTACGACATCACGGGCGCGCCCGTCGTGGCCGACCCCTGGGACCGCGTCGTCGGGCTGACGCTCGAGCGGTTCTGCCGGATTCCCGAGCGGATCGCGGTGGCCGCCGGCCCGTTCAAGATCGAAAGCATCGTCGGGCTGGCGCGAGGGCACCTCATCACGACGCTCGTCACCGACTCCGAAACGGCGAGCGCGCTCATGGCCTACCACCTCGCCCATGAGGGCGCGGGCGGCGCGGCGGCGGCACCCGCCGCCAAGAAGCGCAAAACTCCAAGAGGAACCCAGTGATCACCTATACCATCAGGCCGTTGCTGACAGGCTACCAGACGCTCGATCGCGGCGTGTATGCCACCTATGGCCACGGCTTGGGCCAGATCGTCGAGCTGCCCGTATTCGCCTTCCTCGTCGAGGGCGGCGGCCGCAAGATCCTGGTCGATACCGGCATGTCCGACACCGAGCAGTCGGTGCGCTACCACCATCAGGGGCGCCAGGAACCGGGGCAGGCCATCCACGAGCAACTGGCACGGCTCGGCGTCGGCTGCGACGAGATCGATACCATCATCTTCACGCATCTGCACTGGGACCACTGCTACAATGTCAAGCAGTTCCCGCGTGCCCGCCTGATCGTGAGCGAAACCGAGTACCGCTTCGCGCTCGATCCCATCCCGTTCTACTGGACGAGCTACGAGCACGCCAATAGCGGCCTGACGCCGCCCTTCGAGGGCTGCAAGTTCGACCTCGTGCAGGGCGAAGAGCAGATCTTCGAGGGCATCCGCGTCATCCCCACGCCGGGGCACAGCCCTGGGCACCAGTCGGTCGCGGTCGCCACCGAAGCGGGCACCTACGTGATTGCCGGCGACCTGTTCTTCGTGCGCGACAATCTGCTGCCGAGCAAGCAGAAGGGCTGGCCGATGACGCCGATCGGGCGCTTTGCCAGCATCATCGAGCTGTGGCGCAGCATGGAGACAATCGTGCGCCGGGCCGACTTCATCCTGATGTCGCACGATCCTTCGCAGATCGGCACCGACATCTATCCCGTAGCCGACCGCACCGCGGCAGCGCGCTAGGCGCTACGTACAGCCAATTGCGTATAACGAAATTCTAATTCGACTACCTATTGGACTGTGAACTGCGACAACGATCGGCCAGAGGAGGGCCATATGATCACGAAAACAGGATCTACCATCTTCGCGCTTGCGGTGGCGGGAGGGGCACTGCTTGCCGGCTCCGCGCTGGCGCAGGATGCCGAGGTCACGCTGCAGACCAAGGGCGTGACCGTCGGCTACACGTCGCCCAGCCTCGACAACGATTACTGGGTGAAGGCCAAGGACTTCATGGAGAAGACCGCGGCCGAGCTGGGCATCAATCTCATCGTGGCCCCGGCGACCACCGGCGACGTCAGCAACCAGCTCGACATTCTCAACCAGTTCGCTGCCCAGCAGGTGGACGCGGTGGTGGTTGCCGCGGTGGACTCCAAGGGTGTCGTGCCCGGCATCGAGATGCTGAACCAGGCCAATATCCCGGTGGTCAGCGTCGATAGCCTCGCCGGTGGCGGCAACCTCATCGCCAAGGTGGCGACGGACGGCAAGCGCGGTGGCGCGCTGCTCGGCGAGTATGTCTATTCCGTCAAGGGCGACGGCGGCACGCTGTTCCAGCAGCAGACCGACGTGTTCGTGGAGATCGCCGAAGATCGCGTGACCGGTACGGCCGACGTGCTGAAGCAGCATGGCTGGACGGTGCTCGGCCAGCCGCTCATCCCCTATGGGCGTGGGCCATCGCGCGATCTGGCGCAGGCGGCGCTGGTCGCCAACCCGGAGATCACGGCCATCAATGCGCGCAATGACGACACCGCGCTGGGCGTGGTTGCCGCCGCGCAGGCGCTGGGCCGCGGCGATGTCATGATCCTCGGCTATGACGCCCTGCCGGAAGCGCTCGATGCGATCGAGGCCGGCACCATGGCGGCAACGGTGTTCCAGGATCAGGACCTGATGTACGGCTTCGCGCTGCGCATGGCCGCCCTCTATCTGGGCTCGCCCTGGACCGGCACGGTCGAGTATCAGATCCCGCCGATCCTCGTCACCAAGGACAACGTGCCCGAGATCCGGGCCCGTCAGTAGTCATCCTCCCGAGCCGCCGCGAGGAGCCTTTGCGCCCCTCGCGGCATTCCTGGGGACCAACACGCGATTGAGGAGAGCCTGATGCACGAGGCTACCCGGAGTGATGCCGGCGGGAGCGGTCTGCTCGGTTTTCGCGCCTGGCGCGGCACGCGCTATGCCGGGCTGCTGGTGGCCCTGCTCGTGCTGGTGCTGGCTCTCAGCCTGCTGACGCCGCACTTTGCGTCCTATCAGAATCTCGTGATCGTGCTGCGCCAGATCAGCGTGCTCACCATCCTCGCCATCGCCACGACATTCATCATGATCGGCGGCGGCCTCGACCTGTCGATCGGCGCCACCATGGTGCTGGGGGGAATCGTCGCTGCGCTCATCCTGCACGATATGGGGCCGACGGCGCTGCCGCTGGCGGTGCTGAGCGGCATCGCGATCGGCGGGCTCGTCGGGGCCTTCAACGGGCTGCTGATCAGCCGCTGGAAGCTCAACCCGCTGCTCGTCACCATTGCCGTGTCGTTGGCGGTGCGGGGCTTTGCCTATCTTTCCACGGGCGGCAGGCTCGTCGGCAACCTGCCGGACGTGCTGACGCAAGGCATGTCGATGTTCATCCTCGGCGTGCCGGCGGCGTTCCTGCTCGCCATCGCGGTGGCGGCCGTCGTGCATGTGCTGGTGGCCAAGACGGTGGTCGGCGCCACCATCCGGGGCCTCGGGAGCAACGAGCGCGCCGCCGGCTATCTGGGCATTCCGGTCAACCGGTACATCCTTCTCATCTATGTTGGCAGCGGCGTGCTGGCGGGGATTGCGGCGATTGTCGCGCTCGGACTCGGCGGGTCGCTGTCGCCAAGCGATTATTTGGGCATCGAATTGCAGGCCATCGCGGTCTCGGTGATCGGCGGTGCCCGCTTCAAGGGCGGTGTCGGCTCCATTCCCGGTACCGTCATCGCCGCCATTTTCGTGGGCGTGGTGCTCAACGGGCTGATCCATCTCGGATTACCCTCATCCTATCTGAAGCTTTCCAACGGCACGCTGCTGGTCCTGGCCGTCCTCGTTGACAGCTTCCGTCGGCGGAACGATTTCGATGAGTGAGGCTGGCAAACTTGCGGCCGTGAGCGGCCAGGCGGCGCCCGAGCCGCGCACGATCGGGCAGCGCCTCGCTCCGCTGCTGCACAAATACGGGTGGCTGCCGGTCGGCGTGCTCCTCGTCGTGCTCGTCGTGATGTTCTCGGTGCTCAGCCCGTATTTCCTGTCGGTGCAGAACATCTCGAGCATCCTGCAGGCCGTATCGGTGATGCTCATCGTTGCCACCGGCATGACCCTGGTGCTGATCGGCGGCGGGATCGATCTCAGCGTCGGCTCGACGGCCGTGCTGTCCAGCACGATCCTCGCCGTGCTCCTGCGTGACTACGGCATCGACGCGCTGCCGCTCGCCCTTGCGGCCGCGCTCGGCTCGGGGCTTGCCGTCGGCCTGATCAACGGGGTGGTCGTCGGCCTTCTGGGTGTCAACCCGCTGATCATGACGCTCGGCATGATGATGGCCGTGCGCAGCATCGCCGAGTTGATCAGCTTCGGGATCGTGTCCGGCCTGCCGCCGCAGTTCGGCAGCTTCTTCAACACTCCCGTCGCCGGTTTGGTGCCGCCCTATGTGCTGATGGCGGCGGCCGTCGCCGTGGTGGGCAGCATCCTGCTGCAGCAGACGGTGTTCGGCGCCAATCTGCGCGGCGTCGGAACCAACCCGAAGGCGGCCGCCTATATCGGCATCCCCGTCCGGCGCTACCGCATCACCGTCTACGCGCTCAACGGCGTGCTGGCGGCGCTGGCGGGCGTCGTGCTGGTCGGGCGCACCAGCGCCGCGACCACCGGTGCGCTGGTCGGCTTCGAGCTCTACGTCATCGCCGGCATCATCATCGGCGGTACCAGCTTCCTCGGCGGGCGCGGCTCGATCATCGGCACGGTGATCGGCGTGCTCATGATCGGGGTCATCAACAACGGCATGAATCTCGCCCGCATCGATCCATTCTGGCAGCAGGTGGTGCAGGGGGCGATCATTCTTGCTGCGGTCTTCTTCGACGCGCGTCGCGGGTCGGCAAAGTAAGGTGACGTCATGAACGCTCCGCTGGATCGCGTCCCGGCAACTCCGCTCCTCGAAGCGCGGGGCATCGCCAAGAGCTTTGGAGGGGTCGAGGCCCTGGGCAGCGTCGATCTGACGCTGCACGAGAACGAGTTCATCGCGCTGCTCGGTGACAATGGTGCGGGCAAATCGACCCTGTGCAAGATCATCGCCGGTGCCTATGCGGCGGATACGGGAACGGTTTCCGTTGCCGGCCACGCGGTGAAGAACGGCAACATCCAGGACGCGCGCCGTCACGGCATCAAGATGATCTACCAGGATCTCGCGCTGTTCAGCGAGCTCGACGTGACGTCCAACCTCTACATGGGTGAGCAACTGCACCGCTTCGGCTTCCTGCGCAAAAAGGCGATGGAGCAGGGCGCGCGCCAGATCATCGAGCGGCTGCAGACGACGGTGAAGGTGCTCGATCGGGAAGTGCGCTACCTGTCGGGCGGCCAGCAGCATTCCATCGCCATCGGCCGTGGCGTCTATGTCGGCCAGCAGGCCCGCATCCTGATCCTCGACGAGCCGACCGCCGGCCTCGGGCTCGAGCAGAGCAGCAAGATGCTGGAGCTGCTGAAGACCGTGCGCAAGGACGTGGCGATCATTCTCATCACTCATCACATGGACCATGTGTTCGAGCTTGCCGACCGTGCGCTGGTGCTGCGCAGCGGGCGGCTCGCCGGCGACGTCAAGGTCGCCGACGTCGCGCCGCGCGATCTCGTCGCCATGATGGTCGGGGCCGCATGACGATGAAGGCGCTGGTTTCACACGGGCCGTTGCAGATGGCCTATGAGGATTGGGCAGAGCCCGACCTGCCGCCGGGCCATGTGCTCGTCGAGGTGGATTCGTGCGGTATCTGCGGGTCCGACCTGCATCCCTATCGCGGCATGCCGTCGCGCCGGCCCAATCCGGGCGTGTGGGGGCACGAGTTCTCCGGCACCGTCGTGGCGGCGGGTATCGGCGCTGACGCGACGCTGGTCGGCAGCACGGTGGCGGTGCAGCCGCTGATCTCGTGCGGGCGCTGTCCGCAATGCCAGGCCGGCCACACCAATGTGTGCGCCAATGCCGTGCTGATCGGCGGTCCGCTGCCCGGCGGCTTTGCGCAGCGCGTGGTCGTGCCGGAGCGGAACGCCTTCGTGCTGCCGGCCGGCCTCGGGCTGGCCACGGCCAGCCTCGCCGAAACGCTGGCGACGCCGGTCCATGTCTTTGAGAACAATGTCCGTGGCCTGCTGCGCTCCGTGCTGGTGATCGGTGCCGGCCCCCAGGGCCTCTTGTGCACGCAATTGGCGCGGCTCGTCGGCGCGCCGCTGATCGTCGTCGCGGACGTGATGCCGGCTCGCCTCGACATGGCGCGGCAGATGGGAGCCACTCACATCGTCAATTCGCGCGAGGCCGACGCGCTCGAAACCGTGCACGAGCTGACCGCCGGCCAGGGTGTCGATCTGGTGATCGAGGCGGCGGGGCAGTCGGCCAGCCGCCAGCAGGCGATCGCTGCCGCACGGCGCGCCGGCACGGTGGTGTTCCTTGCTACCGGGCGCGAGGCCACGCCCATCGACTTCACGGGCTTCGTGCCGCGCGAGGTCCATCTGCGGGGAACCCAATGCTACACCGACGCCGACTTCAGCCTCGCCCTGGCGCTGCTGGCGAGCGGCGAGGTGGAGGTGGCATCGATGGTCACCGAGTTGCCGCTGAGTCAGGGCGCGGAGGCATTTGACCGGCTGGTCAACGACCCCGGCGCGCTGATCAAGGTGACGCTACGCGCATGAGTGTCCGGCATGATCACGGCTCGCCCGCGGCCGACAGCGACGCGATAGTGGCACAGGTGACGCGGGTGGCGCGGCTCGCCTATGCCCAGCGCCTGCAGACCGGCAATGGCGGCAATCTGAGCGCCAGGCTGGCCGACGGCGAACGGATTGTCATCAAGGCCTCGGGTGTGTCGTTCGCCGACTGCGAGGCTGGCGGTCTCGTGACGGTCTCGCTGGATGGGCGAAAGCTGGCGGGCGAGGGGCAGCCCTCGCGCGAGATCGATACGCATCTGGCGATCTATCGCGCGCGCCCGGATGTGGGCGGCATCTTCCACTGCCATTCGCCGTGGGCCGTCGCGGCGGCCGTTTCCGGCGGCGAGCTGCCGCTCCACACCTTCCACGCGCGCTCCAAGCTGGGGCGCATTCCGGTGCTGTCCCTTGGCAGCGAGGCGTCGGCCGAAGTCGCCACCGCGGTGGAGGCATTGGTGCGCGAGGCGCCCGAGGTCAAGGCCTTCGTGCAGAGCCAGCACGGCATCTTCAGCCTGGCGGAGTCGGTGCCGACTGCCTTCTATCAGGCCGAGCTGGTGGAAGAGACGGCCAAGATCGCCTGGCTCCTGTCGGCCGGCGGCAAAGTTCCGGTCAACGGATGAGAACGCAGATGGTGCAGGCAAGAAATATCGCCGTCATCGGCACGCTGGATACCAAGGGCAAGGAGATCGGCTTCGTGCGCGATCTGCTGGCCGCGCGGGGGCATCGGCCGGTGCTCATCGATGCCGGCATTCGCGGTGCCCCGCAGGTGTCCGCCGACGTCACACGCGAGGCGGTGGCCGCTGCTGCCGGCACGACGCTCGATGAGCTGCTCGCCAGGGGCGACAAGGGTGCCGCGGTCCAGGCCATGGCGCGCGGGCTCGCCGCCGTTGTCGCGAAGCTGCGGGGCGAAGGCAGGCTCGATGCGGCGCTGGCCATCGGCGGCGCACAGGGCAGCATGATCGCGGCGCAGGCGTTGCAGGAACTGCCCGTGGGCGTGCCGAAGCTGCTGGTCTCGGTCATCGCCAATGGCCAGACCACCTTCGGCCCATTCGTCGGGACGCGCGACGTGCTGGTCATGCATTCGGTGGCCGATATTTTAGGGCTCAATCGCCTGACGCGAAAAGTGCTGACCGAGGCGGCGGGCGCCATTGCAGGCATGGCGGAGATCGCCGGCCCCGAGGCGGAGACGCCGCGGCCGACCATCGCGCTCACCATGGCGGGAGTCACGACCGCCGCGGCCATGCGCCTGCGCGAGGCGCTCGACGGGCTCGGCTACGAGGTGGTGGCCTTCCACTGCAACGGCATCGGCGCCAAGGCCATGGAGGATATGGTCGAGGCCGGCGAGCTGGACGGCATCGTCGATCTCAGCCCCCACGACGTGCCCGACGGGCTGTTCGGCGGGATCATGCCGGCGCATGCGGACCGGTTGCGCGCGCCGGTCCGGCATGGCGTGCCGCTGGTCTTCGTGCCGGGGGCGGCGGACTTCATCCTGTACGGGCCGTTCGAGCAGCTTTCCACCGAGCTCAAGGCGCGGCCGCTGGTGCGCCACAATGCCATCCATACCCATGTCCGCGCGACGCGCGCCGAGATGGCGGCCGTGGGCCGCTTTGTCGGGGAACGCCTGCGCGGCGGTCGTGGGTCGTCCCGTGTCGTCGTGCCGATGCGCGGCTTCAGCCAGCTCAACGTCGCGGGCGGCCCGCTGCACGACCCGGAGGCGGATTCCGGCTTTCTTGCCGGCCTGCGCGCCGCGCTCGCCGGAAACACGCAGTCCGGCGTCGAGATCATCGAGGCCGATCTGCACATCAACGACGAGACCTTCGCCGACATGCTCGCCAACCAGATCGACCAGATGGTTGCGGCGCGGCGCCAGAGCCCGCGGGAGCAGCAGTCATGACCGCGACCATACGCCTCGATACCCGCTTCTACCGGATGTTTCCGCCGGGCAACTATCAGGGCTATGCGACCGAGCCCTATGAGGCGGAGATCCGTCGTTCCTGCCTGCTGCTCGTCGATGTCTACGGCATCGGCCGCGAGGAGGCGCCTGCCGAGGACGGCAGCGAGCAGGGCATGACCTGGAGCGGCAGCGCGGCGGCCCAGCGCCATATCGTCGACAATGCGCTCGGGCCGGCGCTGGCCGCAGCGCGCGCCGCCGGCATGCCGGTCGTCTATGTCAACAACAGCGCACCGCGTATCGGGCTGCCGCATTCCGAATTTGGCAAGATGCAGCGCCGGCAGGTCGGCTGCGAGATCGAGTCGCGCTTCGCCGAGGACGGCATCGATCCGCGCGAGTATGAATATGGCGGCACCGGCTATGTGTCGTTTGCCAGCAAGCTCGCGCCGCGCGACAGCGACTATTTCGTGCGCAAGCATGTCTATAGCGGCTTTGTGGGCACGCGGCTCGACCTGCTGCTGCGCTATCTCGACATCAAGACGCTGTTCGTGGCCGGCTTCTCTGCCGATGCGTGCCTGCTGACGACCGTCATCGATGCCCTGTGGCACGACTACAAGGTCGTGCTGCTGCGCGACTGCACGTTGGCCAACGAATTCCCCGAGGACCAGGCGGAGCATCTGGGCACGCAGCGCATGGTGCGCATGATGGAGGCGCTCTACTGCGTGTCGGTCGAATCCGCCGAGCTCGTGCAGGCGCTCGCCTGAGCCTCGGATAGAGCAGAAGAAAGGTATTCCAATGCCGACGAAGGTTGCGCTGCTCGGTGCAGGTGGCAAGATCGGGGTGAGGATCAGCCGGAATCTCAAGGCGGCGCGCGACTACGCCGTCAGCTATGTCGAGATCGCCGCTGCCGGGATCGAGAATCTGAGACAGCTCGGGTTGGCGGTGACGCCCGAGGACGCGGCGCTCGCCGATGCCGAAATCGTCGTGCTCGCCGTCCCCGATGTCCTGATCGGCCGGCTCAGCGTGGGGCTCATTCCGAAGCTGCGCCCCGGCACCATCGTCGTCGGCCTCGATCCCGCTGCCGCTTATGCCGAGGTGGCTCCGATCCGCCCGGACCTGAGCTATTTCGTCGTGCATCCCTGCCATCCGCCGTTGTTTGCCGACCAGCGGGCGGCCGATGCGGAGACCGACTGGTTCGGCGGACGCGAGGCGCCCCAGCACATCGTCTGCTCGCTCTATGCCGGCCCCGAAGCGGACTATGCCAGGGCCGAGGCCTTCGCCCGCGCGATGTTCGAGCCGGTGCTCGCCGCGCATCGCATCAGCATCGAGCAGATGGCGATACTCGAGCCGGCGCTGGTCGAAACCTTCGCGCTGTCGCTGGTGGTGGCGATCGGCGAGGCGTTCGAGATCGTCGTCGAAAAGATGGGGGTGCCGCGCGAGGCGGCGCGGGTCTTTCTGCTCGGCCATCTGCGCACGCAGATGGCGCAGATTCTCGGCTTTGCCGACTTCCCCTACAGCGAAGGCGCGCGGCTGGCGGTGGAGCGTGCGCAGTCGCGCATTTTCCAGCCGGACTGGCGCGACGCGGTGTTCGACCTGCCGGCCATCCGCGAAAGCGTCGAGCACATCACCGGCCATTTCAAGGCGCCACGGGCGCCATAGGAGGCTGGCATGAAGATCGGCATCGTTTCGGACTCGCTGGCCACGCTCGACGTCGAGACGCTCGTCACGACGGTGGCGGCGCTGGGGATTGCCGGCATCGAGGTCAATACCGGAAACTGGTCGCGCGCGCCGCATCTCGATCTCGCGGCCATGCTGGCGCAACCCGCCGCCCGCCGTGACTTCATGGCGCGGCTGGACGATAGCGGCCTTGCGCTCATCGCGCTCAACTGCAACGGCAACCCGCTCCATCCGACCGATGGCGCACGACAGGCTGGCTGCGTGCGCGACACCATCCGGCTTGCCGGCCTGCTCGGGGTGCGCCGCGTCTGCCTCATGTCCGGCCTGCCGGCGGGCGGCCCGCAGGACAGCATGCCCAACTGGGTGATCTCCTCATGGCCGCCCGAGACCCATGAAATTCTCGACTGGCAGTGGAACGAAAAGCTGCTGCCCTTCTGGCGCGAGCTGGCGGCGCTCGCCGCCGCGCACGGCGTGAGCGAGCTTGCCGTCGAGCTGCACGGCAATCAGCTCGTCTACAACGTGCCGACGCTGCTGCGCCTGCGTCGCGAGATCGGCCCGGTGGTCGGCGCCAATCTCGATCCCTCGCACCTGTTCTGGATGGGTGCCGATCCGCTCGCGGCGATCGATGCGCTGGGCGATGCCATCATGCACGTTCACGCCAAGGACACCTATCTCAACCGGCCTGTCCGCGACGTGGCGAGCCTGCTGGACACCGGTTCGCTGACGGATATCGCCAGCCGGTCGTGGAGCTACATCACGCTCGGCTACGGGCACGATGCCGGCTGGTGGCGCGACTTCTGCTATCGGCTGCGCCTCGCCGGCTATGACGGCTGGCTGTCGATCGAGCACGAAGATGTCCTGCTGTCGCGGCTCGAGGGCGTGCGGCGCTCGGTCGAATTGCTGGCGGCCGTGATGCCGTCCGAGGCGCCCGATTTCGCGCCGGCCGACATCTAGGCGCGGCGCCGGGAGCGAGCGATGCCCTTTACGCTGTCCCTCAATACCAATCCGCTGGTCAACCGCTTCGCCGATCCGGACGACCTCATCGACACGGTCGCCTATCGTATCGGCGTGCGCGACATCCAGCTCACGCATGAGTTCCTGCACCCGGACTGGCCGGCCGAGCTTCGCACGCGGATGCTGGGCCGGCTGCGGCAGGCCCGGCAACGGGCCGGGGTGCGGGTCACCTCGGTGATGACCGGGCCTTATGGCCGGCTCAACTTCTTCGGTCATCCCGACGCCGGCGTGCGGCGCTATGCCGTTGACTGGTTCAGGCGGCTGGCCGATGGCGCCGCCGAGCTCGACGCCGCGGCGATGGGAACGCAGTTCGCCATTCTGGCGCAGCGCGACCATGACGATGCGGCGCGGCGCGCGGTGCGCATCGACGAGGCGCTCGCCTGCTGGGCCGAAGTGGCGGATCATGCCAGGGCAGTGGGTCTCGCATGGCTGTTCTGGGAGCCGATGTCGGTCGGCCGCGAATTCGGGCACACGCTGGCGCATTGTGCCGAATTGCAGGAGCGGATCGACGGCGCCGGGCTGGCCGTGCCCTTGCGGATGATGGTCGATATCGATCATGGCGACGTGACGTCCGCCAATCCGGCCGATACCGATCCTTATGCGTGGGCCGAGGCCTTCGCGTCGCGTTCTCCCATCATCCACGTCAAGCAGTCCTCGGTGAACAAGGGCGGCCATTGGCCGTTCACGGCAGCCTACAACCGAGATGGCCGCATCGTGCCGCAGCGCCTGCTCGACGTCATCCGGCGCGGCGGCGGCACCGACAACGAGATCTGCCTCGAGCTGTCGTTTCGCGAACGCGAGCCGGCCGACAGCCAGGCCGTCGCGATGATCCGCGAGTCCGTGGCGTTCTGGGCTCCCTATGTCGAAACGGGAGCGGTCGCATCATGAGCGCGCCATCTTGGGTCGGCACGAGCTGGAAGATGCACAAGACGCTGGCCGAGGCCGAGGCTTTCGCGGCGGCGCTGCTGGCTGCGGAGCGCAGCATCGACCCCGCCATCCAGCCTTTCGTCATTCCGCCCTTCACCGCCGTGCGTCAGGTCAAGGCGGCGCTGGCGGCGACGCGCATCAAGGTCGGGGCGCAGAACATGCATTGGGAGGACGCTGGCGCGTGGACCGGCGAAATCTCGCCGCCGATGCTGGCCGAGTGCGGCGTCGATCTGGTTGAGATCGGCCATAGCGAGCGGCGCCAGTATTTCGGCGAAACCGATCATACCGTTGGCCTCAAGGTGGCGGCGGCGCAGAGGCACGGGCTGCTGCCGCTGGTCTGCGTCGGCGAGACGCTGGCCGAGCGCGATGCGGGCCGTGCCGACGAGGTGCTGGCGCGGCAGGTCGCCGCGGCTTTGCAGTTCCTCGACCTCGGCGGCTCGCGGGCGATCCTCTTCGCCTACGAACCGGTCTGGGCGATCGGGGTCAACGGCATGGCGGCGGATGCCACCTATGCCGATGCGCGCCAGCGCCTGATCGGCGAGCGGGCGGCCGCCCGCCTCGGTGCGCGGCCCGCGGTGCTCTATGGCGGCAGCGTCAATGCCGGCAATGCCGCTGAGCTCATCGGCTCGCCACATGTGGACGGCCTGTTCATCGGCCGTGCCGCGTGGCAGGCGGCCGGCTTCATTGACATTTTGACACGGGTTTCGGCGGTCCTGCGGGGTTGATGCCCGGCGCGCCGACAGGGGAGGCTTCGAATGAAGATAGCGGTGGGTGCCGACAGTGCGGGCAAGCCCTTGCTCGACGTCGTTGCGGCGCATCTGGCGGCGCGCCCGGATCTCGAGATCACCGATTGCAGCAAGGGCGGCTTTTATGCCGATCTCGCCGCGGCTGTCGGGCAGCAGGTGGTCGAGGGGCGCTATGATCGCGCCATCCTGATCTGCGGCACCGGCATTGGCGTGTGCATCGCGGCCAACAAGGTGTCGGGCATCCGCGCCGCGCTTACGCACGACACCTATTCGGCCGAGCGCGCTGCCAAGTCGAACAACGCGCAGATCATCACCATGGGTGCGCGGGTCATCGGCCCGGAGCTGGCCAAGGCCATCGTCGATACCTGGCTGGCGGCCGCCTTCGACCCCGTGGGGCCTTCGGCCGGTAATGTGCAGGCTATCGACAGGCTGGATGTGGCGCGCCACTAGGGCCGGCGATTAGTCGGCCGGGTTCAGCGTGTCGTTGAGGCCGTCGCCGAGCAGGTTGAAGCCGAGCACGATGGCGATGATGGCGAGGCCCGGCCACATGGCCATCCATGGCGCCTCGGTCAGGAACTGGCGGGCGACGTCGAGCATGCTGCCCCAGGAGGGGGCCGGCGGGCGCTGGCCGAGGCCGAGGAAGGCGAGGCTCGCTTCGGCGAGGACGGCGACGGCCATGGTGATGGTGCCCTGGACGACGATGGGCGCCAGCACGTTCGGCAGGATATGTTCCAGGACGATCCGGCGGTCGCGCACGCCGAGGGCGCGCACGGCGGTGACGTAATCCTCGTTCTTGATCGACAGCACCTGGCCGCGGGTCAGCCGGATGAAGATCGGCATGGCCGAGACGCCGATGGCGATCATGGCGTTCTCGAGGCTGGCACCGAGGAAGGCGGCCAGCGCGATGGCGAGGACCAGGAAGGGGACGGCCAGCAGCGCGTCGGTGAAGCGCGAGATTATCGCGTCGATCGGGCCGCTGAAATAGCCGGCGATCAGCCCCAGCGGCACGCCCAGAGCGATGGCGATGGCGACGGCGATGATGCCGGCGGCGAGCGAGGCGCGGGCGCCGAAGATGACGCGCGAGAGGATGTCGCGACCGAGGTCGTCGGTGCCGAACCAGTGCAGCGCCGAAGGCGCCTGGCGTACGGACAGCCAATCCGAGGCGTTGGGGTCGAAGGGAGCGATCCACGGCGCGAAGATGGCGATGAAAACGAAGAAGAGCACGATGACGCCGCCGATGCGCGTGCTCGGATGGGCGAGAGCGCGGCGCAGCGCCGAGCGGCGGCGGCCGCCCTGGGGCGCGGCAAGCGGCGAGGTCGCGTCGCTCATGCGCGCAGCCTCGGGCTCAGCACAACATAGGCGATGTCGGCGATAAGGCTCAGCAGGATGAACATCACCGCGGAGACCAACACGACCGCTTGCACCACGGCATAGTCGCGGCTGAAGACGCCATCGACGATCATCTTGCCGAAGCCGGGGATGCCGAACACCTGCTCGGTGAGCACGGCGCCGGAGAGCAGCTCTCCCAGGTGCAGCGTGCTCGTCGTCACCACCGGGATGAGGGCGTTGCGCAGCGCATGGCGGGTGACGACCAGCGGCTCGCGCAGGCCCTTGGCGCGGGCCGTGCGCACATAGTCCTGCTTCAGCACGTCGATCATCGAGCTGCGCGTGTGGCGCATGACGATGGCGGCGGCGGCCGTGCCGAGCACCACGCTGGGCAGGAGCGTATAGCGCAGATTGTCGAGCGGCGAGACGAAGACGCTGACATAGCCGCCGCTCGGCAGCCAGCCCAGCGACACCGCGAAGAACAGAATGAGCATGATGCCGAGCCAGAAGCTCGGGATGGACAGGCCCCCGAGGCCGATCAGGCTGACGATGTAGTCGAAGGGGGTGCCGCGGCGGATGGCGGCGAGGACGCCGGCGGGAATGCCGATGGCGAGGGCGATCAGCATGGCCTGCAGCGAGAGCTGGATGGTCACCGGCAGGCGATCGAGCAGCATCTCGCCGATGGGCAGGCGGGTACGCACGGAGAGGCCGAAATCGCCCTGCAGGATGTCGAAGAGCCAGCGCAGATACTGTATCGGCAGCGGCTGGTCGAGGCCGTATTTCTGGCGCAGATAGGCGATGATCTCGGGGCTGGGCTCCTGGCCGGCGAGCGCCAGCACTGGGTCGCCCGGCAGCAGCTTCAGCAGGCTGAAGACCAGCACCGAGACGAGCAGCAGGGTAGGGATCGCGATCAGGAGACGTCGTGCGACGAAGGAGACCATGTCGATCCGCATCTCGGCCGGGAAAGGGAGGCGCCTGGGCGGCTGGCCCAGGCGCCATTGTCATGCCTGCGCCTAGTTGGCCGGCTTGATGCCGGTCATGCGCAGCAGGCCGTCGGGGTAGATATTGATGCCGGCCACGCTGGCCCGCGCGCCCCAGAACCAGGTCGGGTGGTAGAGCGGGATAGTCGGCCGGTCGGTGAGGTAGATATCGGCCGCCTGCTCGTAGAGCGCCTTGCGGGCCTCGACGTCGAGCTGCTGGCGGGCGGCGATCAGCACCTCGTCGAGCGCCGGCGAGGAGTAGCCGTTGAGGTTCTGGCTGCCGCCCGTGCCGAAGAAGGTGTAGAGCGTCGGGTCGGGGTCGGCGCGGCCGCTCCAGTTACCGATATAGAGCTCGAAATTGCCGGCGAGGTAGCGTTCGATCGCCGAGGAGGTTTCGAGCGGGAGCAGGTTGACGGTGAAGCCGGCTTCCTGCGCCATCGACTGGATGATCTGGGCGACGCGGCCGTCGGTCAGCGAGTTCTCGTAGGTGATCTCGACGGTCGGGTTGCTGACGCCCGACTCGGCGATCAGCGCCTGGGCGGCGGCGACATCGCGCGCCGGCATCGGGTGCTTGGTGCTGTAGTACTGGCTCGAGGGCGGGATCATCTGGTTGTCGGCGGTGAATTCGCCGTTGAACGCCACCTGATTGATGATGTTGCGGTCGATCGACAGCTCCAGTGCCTCGCGCAGCTTGGGATTGTCGGCAAGCACGCCGCCGCTCTCGCCGACATTGATGAACAGGTGCGAGACGGCGAGGCCCGGCGAGGTCTGCAGTTGCAGGTTGGCGTCGGCGCGGATGGTGGCGAGGTCGGTCGGCGCGATGCGCTCGGCCACGTCGAGGTCGCCGGCCTGCAGGCGCGACAGGCGCACCGTCGAATCCGGGATGATCTGATATTCGACGGCATCATAGCCAATCTCGGCGGCGTTCCAGTAGTCGGCGAAGCGGTCGAGGCGGATGAAGTCGCGGGCGCTGCGGTCGGCATATTTGTAGGGGCCGGCGCAGACCGGGTTGGCGGTGAATTCGGCCGTGGCCTGCGCGGCGGCCGGCGAGACCATCATGCCGGCGCGGTCGGTGAGCACCGATAGAAGCGGAGCGAACGGCGTCTCGAGCTTGAGGATGACGGTGTGCGGATCGACGACCTCGACCGAGGCGACCGGCGACAGCTCGGCGCGGCGGCTCGAGCCCTCCATGGTCTTCATGCGCTCGATGTTGAACTTCACGGCCTCGGCGTCGAACGGGGTGCCGTCCTGGAACAGCACGCCTTCGCGCAGGCTGAGCGTCAGCTCGGTATTGTCGTCGTTCCACGACCAGGCCGTGGCGAGCTTGGGCGTGATCTCGAGGTTGGCGTTGACGTCGAGCAGCTTGTCGCAAAGCGCCTCGAAAACGATGCGGCCGGTATAGGTGCCGCCCGTTGCCGGATCGAGCGTGTCCGGGTCGTCCTGGAGCCCGACGCGCAGCGTCTGTGCGCTTGCCGACGACATGGTGAGCGCGACGATGCCGGCCAGCACCATCAGCTTCTTGGAAGCGGTCATTGTGTGGTTCCTGATTTTCTGCCGGGCGCCCCACGCGTCCGGCTCCTCCGATGGCGAGCGAAGCACAGAAATTTTCTTTTGTAAAGTTTCCGAACCAACCAATCATATCTCGCTCAAAATCGTGCTCAGTTGCGCAGCCTATTGCGCAAATCCCTTGACTGCGCGAAGATTGTTCGCTCATTTGTTCGCGGAATTGACTAATAAGAGCCTCGAATGACCGACTTCACGTCTCCGGCAACGTCGCGGCAGCTCACCATGGGCACGGTGATGCGGGTACTGCTCGAGCGTGGTGCCGTCTCGCGCGCCGAGCTGGCACGGCTCACAGGCCTGTCCAAGCAGACCATGTCGGCGGTGGTGCGCGAGCTCGAGGAGGGCGGCTGGCTGCGCCTCGCCGGGCGGACCCAGGGCGCCGTGGGGCGCAGCGCGGCGACCTACGAGGTGTGCGCCGAGCGGGCGCTGGTCTTCGGCGCCGATGTGGGCGGCACCAAGATCCAGGCGGCCCTCGCCGACATGCACGGGCTCATCCTTGCCGAGATCGTCGAGCCGACCGACCCGCGCGGCGGCGAGCACGTCATCGGCCAGTTGGCGCGTCTCGCGGGCACGCTCTGCGCTCGCATCGGCGTCGCCGAGGAGCGCGTCGTGGTCGGCACTATCGGTATCCCCGGCGCTTACGACGTGCGGTCGCAAAAGCTGTTCATGGTGCCCAACATCACCGGCCTCGATGGCGTGCCGATCGGCGCGCGGCTCAGCGAGCTGGTCGGCTTCGATGTCGAGATCGGCAACGACGTCAACATGGCCGCAAAAGGCGAGCAGTGGCTCGGCGAGGGCCGCGACGTCGATAATTTCGTGTTCATCGCGCTTGGCACGGGCATCGGCATGGGCGTCATCAACGAGCGTCGCATCCTGCGCGGGGCGCGTGGCGGCGCCGGCGAAATCTCGACCCTGCCGATCGGCGCCAGCCCCTATGACGGCCGCACCGTCCATGCCGGCGCCTTCGAAACCTCGATCGGCAGCGTGGCGATCCGCGCGCGCTATGAAGGCGCCGGCGGCGCGCCCGGCCTGACGGTGCGGCAGATCTTCGATCGTCTCGCGGTGGGCGACAGGGCCGCCATCGCCACCGTCGAGGAGATGGCGCGGCTGCTGGCGGAGGCCATCCTTGCGGTGTCGGCGGTGGTTGACCCGGAACGCGTCATCCTCGGCGGAAGCATCGGCGCGCGACCCGAGCTCCTGGTGCGCGTCGAGCACTATCTGCCGCTGTGCATGGCCGCGCCGCCGCCCTGCGCCATCAGCCAGTTGGGCAGCCGCGCCGGGCTCTACGGCACCATCGCCAACAGCCTCGAAGAGCTGCGCGAGAGCCTGTTCGAGACGCCGCGCCGCGCGCCGCCGCGGCCGGACGCGAGGCTGCTGGAGGCGGCGCCATGACGGAGGACAGCTCAGATGCGTGAACGCGACTTCATGGTGCCCGGCAAGTCGGTAGCGCTCGCCCGCCACGGCATGGCCGCGACCTCGCACCCGCTGGCGACGCTCGCCGCGGTCGATGTGCTGCGCGATGGCGGCAACGCCGTCGATGCGGCGATCGCCGCAGTGGCCGTGCAGGGCGTGCTCGATCCGCACATGACCGGCATCGGCGGCGACTGTTTCGCGCTCTACGCGCCGGCGGGTGGAGCGCCCGTTGCCTATAACGGCTCGGGCCGCGCGCCACGGGCGGCGAGCCTCGAGCGCTGCCGCGCGCGCGGCTGGACCAGCATTCCAGACCTGTCGGTCGAGGCGGTCACCGTGCCCGGCGCCGTCGCCACCTGGTGCCGGCTGAGCGACGAGCATGGTCGCATCGGCCTCGAGCGCATCCTGCGCCCGGCAATCGACATCGCCGAGTCCGGCTTCACCCTGACGCCGCGCGTCGCCCTCGACTGGGCGCGCTATGCGGAGCGGGTGGAGGGGCATGCGCCGGCCGCCGCCCAGTTCCTCCCCGGCGGCCGGCCCCCCGCCGTTGGCGACAGCCTCGCCAATCCGGCGCTGGCGGTGACGCTACGCGCCATCGGCCGTGACGGACGCAAGGCGTTCTACGAGGGTGCCGTCGCCGCCGACCTGGTGGCGACGCTCCAGGCGGTGGGCGGCGTGCATGCAGCCGAGGATTTCGCGAGCTTCGAGGCGGAGCGGGTCGAGCCGATCTCGGTGCGCTATCGCGATCACGTGCTCTACGAATGCCCGCCCAACGGGCAGGGGCTCGCGGCCCTGATCATGGCGCGGCTGCTCGAAGGGTTCGACCTCGGCGACGTCCGCTGGAGCGCGGCCGACCGTATCCACCTGCTGGCCGAGGCGACCAAGGCCGCCTATCGGCAGCGCGACGCGCTGGTCGCCGATCCCGACTACATGACGGTGCCGGTCGCCGATATCCTCGCCGACGCCAATATCGAGGTGCTGCGCGCGCGCATCGCGCTCGACCGTGCCTCGCCGGCGGATGCCTGGGATCTGCCGGTGCATCGCGATACCGTCTATGTCAGCGTTGTCGATCGAGACGGCAATGCCATGTCGCTCATCAACTCGCTGTTCTTCGCCTTCGGCAGCGGTATCTATGCCGCGCAGTCGGGCGTGCTGCTGCAGAATCGCGGCGCCGGCTTCTCGCTCACGCCCGGCCATCCCAACGCCCTCGCGCCGGGCAAAAGGCCGTTCCACACGATCATTCCGGCCATGCTGATGCGCGACGGGCAGGCGGTGTGCAGCTTCGGGGTGATGGGCGGACAATATCAGGCGACGGGCCACGCGCACTTCGTCTCGCAGCTACTCGATCACGGCCACGACGTGCAGGCGGCCTCGGACCAGCCGCGCAGCTTCTTCGTCGATGGCGCGCTCAGCCTCGAGCCGACCATCCCGCAGGGCGTGCGCGCCGAGCTCGAGGCGCGCGGCCACGTGACGCGGATCGCGGACGAGCCGCTGGGCGGCTGCCAGGCGATCTGGATCGACCGTGCGCGCGGCGTATTGTGGGGCGCTTCGGATCACCGCAAGGACGGCATCGCATTGGGGTATTGAGCATGACGCCTGCCACCGCCGCGCCGACGGTCTCGGTCCAGCACCTTGCGCTCCGCCTGCCCCTGGGCGGCGACCGCGACTATGCGCTCAGCGATCTCAGCTTCGAGCTGCCGCAAGGGGAAATCCTGTGCATCGTCGGCGAGTCGGGTTCGGGCAAGTCGCTGTGCGCGCAAACGCTGATGGGGCTCTTGCCGCGCGCCATCCGCATCGAGCGGGGGGCGGCGCTGTTCGAGGATGTCGATCTCGTGCATCTCGATCCGGGCCGGCGCCGGACCCTGCGCGGGCGGCGCATCGGCATGATCTTCCAGGAGCCGATGACCGCGCTCAATCCGGCGATGCGCATCGGCGAGCAGATCATGGAGGTGTTCGAGGCGCACGACCTGCTCAGCGTCGAGGAGCGGCGGGCACGCGCCCTGGAATTGGCGCGCGAGGTACAGTTGCCCGACCCCGAGCGTATCCTCAAGGCCTATCCGCACCAGCTCTCGGGCGGCCAGCGCCAGCGCACGATGATCGCGATGGCGCTTGCGCTGGAGCCGGCGCTGCTCATCGCCGACGAGCCGACGACGGCGCTCGATGTCACCACGCAGGCCCAGATCCTCGCGCTCATCCGTGACATCCAGCGCCGGCGCGGCATGTCGGTGATCTTCATCACCCATGATTTCGGCGTCGTCTCCGATATTGCCGACCGTGTGCTGGTGCTCGAAAAGGGCATCGTGGTCGAGCAGGGTACGGCCGACGAGGTGCTGCGCAATCCGCGCCACCCCTATACGCAGGCGCTGCTCGCGGCGGTGCCGTCGGGGGTGCCGCCCGAGCGGCCGGCAGTCGTCGATCAGCCGGTGGCGCTCGCCGTCAGCGGTCTCACCAAGACCTATCAGTCGCGCATGGGGCTGTTCGGCGAGCTGCGCACCGTGCACGCCGTCAAGGATGTGAGCTTCGAGATCAGGCGCGGCGAGACGCTGGGGCTCGTCGGCGAATCGGGTTCCGGCAAGTCGTCGGTGGCGCGGCTCGTCACCCGCATCAACGAGCCGGATGCCGGGCGCATCCTGCTCGCCGGCGAGGATTTCGGGGCGATGCGGGGCGAAGCCCTGCGCGCCGCACGCAGTCGTATCCAGATGATCTTCCAGGACCCCTTCGCTTCGCTCAATCCGCGCCGCAAGATCGGGCTCGCCATCGCCGACGGGCTGGTGGCGCGCGGCGTGTCGCAGGCGGCGGCGCTGGCGCGGGCGCGCGAGCTGCTGGCGCTGGTCGGGCTCGATCCCAGGGCGGCCGAGCGGCTGCCGCATGAGTTCTCGGGCGGCCAGCGCCAGCGCATCGGCATCGCGCGGGCGCTGGCCCCCGAACCCGACGTGCTGGTCGCCGACGAGGCGGTGTCGGCGCTCGACGTGACCGTGCAGGCGCAGGTGCTGAAGCTGCTCGAAAGCCTCAAGACGCGCCTCAACCTCGCCATGCTGTTCATCACCCACGATCTGCATGTCGCCGCGCAGGTGTGCGATCGCATGGCGGTGATGCGGCATGGCGAGATCGTCGAGATGGGGCCGACCCGCGACCTCTTCCTCAATCCGCGCCACGACTATACGCGGGGGCTCCTTGCCGCCATTCCCGGCACCGCCCGCCGGCACTGACTCCGTTTCGAAAGGACGCGCCATGACCGCCGCCACCGACCGCCGCCCGCTGCGCATCGGCTTCATCGGATCGGGCTTCATCGCCCATTTCCATCTCAAGGCGCTGGTCGGCGTGCGCCATGTCGAGGTGATCGGCGTGTTCAGCCCGACGCCGGCGAAGCGCGCGGCGTTCGTGCAGGCCGTCGCCGAGCTTGGCCTCGGCGATTGCGTCGCGCATGCGAGCCTTGCCGCGCTGCTTGCCGACGAGCGGCTCGACGCGGTGTGGATCCTGTCGCCCAACCATACGCGGCTCGCGACGATGGAGGCGATTGCCGCCGAGGTGCGGGCCGGGCGCTCGCGCGTCGCCGCCGTCGCCTGCGAGAAGCCGCTGGCGCGCACCCTCGGCGAGGCGCGGCGCATGCTGGCGCTGGTCGAGGAGGCGGGGCTGCTGCACGGCTATCTCGAGAACCAGCTGTTTTCGACGGCGGTGGTGCGCGGCAAGGAGATCATCTGGCGGCGCGCCGTGCCCAATTCGGGCCGGCCCTATCTGGCACGGGCGGCCGAGGAGCATTCCGGCCCGCACGAGCCGTGGTTCTGGCGCGGCGACCAGCAGGGCGGCGGCGTGCTGCTCGACATGATGTGCCACTCGGTCGAGGTCGGGCGTTTTCTGCTCACGGCGCCGGGCGCGGCGCGGCAGAGCCTGACGCTGAAAAGCGCCAACGCCACCACGGCGATGCTCAAATGGACGCAGCCGAAATATGCGGCGGCGCTGCGCGCGCGCATGGGCGCCGAGGTGGACTACAGCCGCCGCCCGGCCGAGGATTTCGCGCGCGGCATCCTGACCTTCGCCGATGAGAACGGGCAGGAGCTGATGGTCGAGGCCACCACCTCATGGGCCTATGTCGGGCCGGGGCTGCGTATCGTCATCGAGCTGCTCGGCCCCGAATACGCGATGGAGTTCTCGACCCTCAACACCGGGCTCAAGGTGTTCATGTCGCGCGAGGTGACGGGCGCCCAGGGCGAGGACCTCGTCGAAAAGCAGAATGCCGAGCAGGGCCTGATGCCGGTGCTCGAGGACGAGGCCGGCGTCTATGGCTATACCGACGCCAACCGTCACATGGTCGAGGCATTCCGCGCCGGGTGCGCGCCGATGGAGACGTTCGCCGACGGCGTCGCCGTGGTCGAGATGCTGATGGCGCTCTACAAATCGGCCGAGACCGGGCAGGTGATCGACGTCGCGGCGGCCGATCTCGACGCCTATGTTCCGGCGGTGGCGCGATCGTGAGTTCCAAGCGGCGCCTGCCGATCGACGGCTACCTCATCGCGCTCGTTGCCACCGTCGCCCTCGCCGCCATCGTGCCGGCGCGGGGCGTCGGCGCCCAGATCGTGGACCATGCGACCTACGGCGCGGTGGCGCTCTTGTTCTTCCTCTACGGGGCGCGGCTCGCGCCGCAGGCGATCCTCGCCGGCATCATGCACTGGCGGCTGCAGGGGCTGGTGTTTCTCTCGACCTATCTGATGTTCCCGCTCATCGGGCTGGTCCTCGTCGCCCTCTGCCGGCCGTGGCTGGGCGAGACGCTGGCGCTCGGCCTCATGTTCCTCGCGGTGCTGCCCTCGACGGTGCAATCGTCCATCGCCTTCACCTCGATCGCGCGCGGCAACGTGTCGGCGGCGCTGTGCGCGGCCTCGATCTCGAACCTTGCGGGCATCGTGGTGACGCCGGCGCTGGTCGCGCTGCTGGTCACCAGCCGGGCCGGCGGCTTCTCGCTGAGCGCGCTCGAGGACATCGCGCTGCAACTGCTCCTGCCCTTCGCGCTCGGGCAGGTGGCGCGGCCCTTCATCGGCAAGTGGCTGGGCGCGCACAAGACGCTGACGCAGATCGTCGATCGCGGCTCGATCCTCATCATCGTCTATGCCGCGTTCAGCGAGGGCATGGTGGCCGGCATCTGGTCGGCGGTGGGCTGGCAGAGCCTCGCCTTGGTCATCGTGCTCGACGCGGTGATGCTGGCCCTCGGGCTCGGCCTAACCACCGCGGTCAGCCGGCTGCTGCGCTTCAGCACCGAGGACGAGATCGCCATCGTCTTCTGCGGCTCGAAAAAGAGCATGGCGTCGGGCATCCCGATGGCCAACATCCTGTTCGCCGGGCAGGCGGTGAGCCTCATCGTGCTGCCGCTCATGCTGTTCCATCAGCTGCAGCTCATGGTCTGCGCCTCGCTCGCCCGGCGCTACGGCGCCCGCCCCGATGGGCCGGCCTGAGCCGCGGCCAGGACGCGGTCGAGCTCGGCGGCGGTCGAGGTGCCTTCCATCGGGCCCTGGCGGGTGACGGCGAGGGCGCCGGCGGCGCCGGCGCGGCGGAGGTTTTCCGCCGGCGGCAGGCCGCGCTTGAAGCCGGTAACGAAGGTGGCGCCGAAGATGTCGCCGGCCCCGGTCGGGTCGCGCTCGGCGGCGGGGAAGGCCGGCTGGGCGAGCTCCGTGGCGGCGTCGATGTAGCGCGCGCCGGCGGCGCCCTGCTTGTGGACGATGGCGCCGACGCCGCGTGCGAGCAGGTCGCGGGCCGGATCGGCGTGGTCAGAAAAGAGCTGCAGCTCGTCGCCGCTGGGCAGGAACAGGTCGGTGGCCACCAGAACTTGTGTCATGGTGGCGCGCAGGCCGGGGGCGTCCAGCATCTCGCGGCGAATGTTGGGATCGAACGACACGGTGCCGCCGCGGCGCTTCACCTCGCCGATCGCCGCGAGGACCGCCGTGGCGATTGGCGCGATTCCGAGCGAGGAGCCGACGACGTGGAGGTGCCCCGCCCGTGCGAGCACCGCCATCGCCGCCGCGTCGAGCCGGACGTGGCGGCTGGCGCTGTCGCGGATGTTGAAGACGAAGGCGCGCGTGCCGTCCGCGCGGTAGCGCACGAAGGCGCTGCCGGTGGCGGCGCCATGGTGCACGGCGATGGCCGAGACATCGACGCCGTCGCGGCGCAGGCGCTCGAGGTTGAGCCGGCCGAAATCGTCGTCGCCGACCGCGCCGATCAGCGCCGCCGGTGCGCCGAGCCGCGCCACCTGGTCGATGAAGATGGCCGGGGCACCGGAGGGGAAGGGGCCGATGAGTTCGATGGGCTCGCGGAAGCCGTCGCCGGGGTGGACGGCCATGATCTCGACGAGGATCTCCCCGATGGCGACGATGGGCGGCACGTTCATCTCCCCTAGCCGCGCATGCTGGCGCGGAACTGGCGCGGCGTCGTGCCGGTACGCTCCTTGAAGACGCCGTAGAAGCGGCTGGCGGAGCCGAAGCCGCAGGCAAAGGCGATGTCGAGGATCGCCTCGTCGCTGTCGGCCAGCCGATGCAGCGCCTGCGCCAGCCGGTAGCGCAGCAGATATTCGTTGACCGGCACGCCCAGCACGCGGCGGAACGCCGTTTCAGCCGTGCTTGGATGGATGCCGGCCAGCCGGCCGAGCCGCGCGAGGCTCAACGGCTCGCCGAAATGGGCGTGCACCAGCTCGATCAGCGCCTCGACCCGCTCGGTCGGCAGATGCGGCGTACCGGCGGGGCGCGCGGCCGGCGCCAGCTCGGCCACCGCCAGCGAGACGCGGCGCAGGCGCAGCATCACCTCGTCGATGACCAGTTGGCGGTGGCGGGGCTCGCCCGCCCGCCAGTCGGCCAGCCAGCGTCGCGCCACGGCGAGATCGAGCGGGTCGGGCGCCGGCGCGGCGAGCAGCCGGCCCTGCATCAGCGCACGCTTGAAGCCGGCATCGAAGGGCTGCGCCAGGAACCCGGCCAGCGGCACATAGGCGCAGATCAGCGGCGAGCCGGGCGTGACCGCAATGACGCGATGCGGAATGGCGGCCCATAGCAGCACCAGCCGGCCGGCCTCCACGCGCTCGCGCCGGCCGTTGAACAGATAAGTCATGGTGCCGCTCTCGAGCAGGTTGAGCTCGACATGGCTGTGCCAATGCGCGGCCCCCATCGGGTCGGCGATATGGCGCTCGATGAAAAAGCTGCCATGCAGCAGCGACGGCGCTTCGGCCGGCGCCGATATGGGAGAAATCTCGTTCACGGCCGGATGAAATCCCGGATTAGCGGAGCTATGCAAGCCCTAACGCGCATCCCTCGCGCGAATGGGAGTCTTTCATGATCAAGATCTGTCTCGTCGGTGCGGGCAGCACCGTGTTCGCGCAGAACATTCTCGGCGACGTGCTGTCCACGCCCGGCCTCGGCGACGTCGCCATCAGCCTTTTCGACATCGACCCGGAGCGGCTCGCCACCTCCGAGATCGTCGCGCGGCGCATCGGCGAGGCGACCAAGCTGGGCAAGGTGACGGTGGAGGCGACGCTCGACCGCCGACAGGCGCTGACCGGCGCCGATTTCGTCATCCTGATGATGCAGGTGGGCGGCTACAAGCCGGCGACGGTCACCGATTTCGACGTGCCCAAGCGCTACGGCCTGCGCCAGACCATCGCCGACACGCTCGGCATCGGCGGCATCTTCCGCGGGCTGCGCACGATTCCGGTGCTCGAAGAGATCTGCCGCGACATGGCGGAGGTGTGCCCCAGGGCGCTGCTGATGCAGTACGTCAACCCGATGGCCATCAATTGCTGGGCGATCAAGGAGATCGCGCCCGAGATCGCCACCGTGGGGCTGTGCCACAGCGTGCAGCACACCTCCGAGCATCTGGCCGCGTGCCTGGGCGAGGACATCGCCGACATCGACTATATCTCGGCCGGCATCAACCATGTCGCCTTCTTCCTCAAGTTCGAGAAGCGCCATGCCGACGGGCGGCGCGAGGACCTCTATCCGCGCCTCAAGGCGCTGGCGGGCGAGGGCAAGGTGCCGGACGACGACCGGGTGCGCTTCGACGTGCTGAAGCGGCTGGGCTATTTCGTCACCGAGTCGAGCGAGCATTTCTCGGAATACACCTCCTGGTACATCAAGGAGGGGCATGACGAGCTGGTGCAATCGCTCAACATCCCGCTCGACGAATATATCCGGCGCTGCGAGCACCAGATCGCCGAGTGGCACACGCTGCGCCGCGACCTCGAAGGCGAAAAGCCTATCGAGGTGTGCCGCAGCAACGAGTATGCCGCCGGCATCATCCATGCCGCGACCACCGGTGCGCCGACGCTGATCTATGGCAACGTCCCCAATGACGGGCTGATCGCCAATCTGCCGGCCGAATGCGTCGTCGAGGTGCCGTGCCATGTCGATTGCAACGGCGTGCAGCCCATCAAAGTGGGCCGCCTGCCGCCGCAACTGGCCGGCGTGATCCGGCAGAACGTGTCGGTGCAGGAGCTCACCGTGCAGGCCGCGCTGACGCGCAAGCGCGACTACATCTACCAGGCGGCGCTGATGGACCCGCATACGGCCGCCGAGCTGACGCCCGACCAGATCTGGCATCTGGTGGACGACCTCATCGAGGCGCATGGGGAGCTGCTGCCGAGCTTTGCCTGAGCATCGCTCCTGCATCACAATCGATCACAATCGTGATTGACTTCTGATTGTTTATGATTCAATCCTGCTCACAAGGGCGCGTTTGAACCATGAATGGTGGAACCATGATGCAGGGCGAGGGGCTCAAGGTCGAGCGACTGGATGCCATAAGGGGCTATCTCTACGCGCACGGGTTTTCCACCGTGCAGGCGCTGGCCGATGCGGTCGGCGCCTCGCTCGCCACGATCCGGCGCGATCTGCATGTGCTGGAGAGCGAGGGGGCGATCGACCGTGTGCATGGCGGCGCGCGGATCGCCGAGGGCTCCTCGGTCGAGGTCGCCTTCCAGGAGCGCGCCAAGCGCCACCTGACCGCCAAGCGGGCCATCGCGAGCGCCGCCTATGCGGCGCTGGTGCCGCACGCCTCGATCTTCCTCGATGCGGGCACCACGGTGTTGCAACTGGCGCGGCTGATCCGGCTCAACCCGATGCCGCTGCGCATCTTCACCAACGGGCTCGCGGTCGCGCAGGAATTCCTCAATGTGCCCAATCTCAGCGTGGCGCTGCTGGGCGGCCAACTGCGCAGCGAGAATGCCTCGCTGGTCGGCCCCGAGGCCGAGGCGATGCTGGAATCGCTGTGGTTCGATCAGTTGTTCCTGGGCGTCAGCGCCATCGCCGACGACGGCGCGTTCTACAGCGTCGATAGCGCCGAGGCCAATCTCAACCGGCGCATGCTGTCGCGCGCGGCGGTGAGCCACGTGCTCGCCGACGCCAGCAAGTTCGGCACCACCGCGACCTATCGCGTGGCGCCGCTGACCAGGGCGCGGGTGATCACCGACTGGCACCTCGGCGCGGCGTGGCGGGCACGGCTCGCCGAGCTGGGGGTCGAGGCCGAGATCGTCGAGTCCGACCCGTCAAATGACTGACGTCATCGTCGGCATCGATGGCGGCGGCAGCAAGACCCTGGTGGCGGCTGCCGGGCTCGATGGCGAGCTGCAAATGCTCGTCCGCGGGCGGGCGACGAGTCCGCTCGAAGCCGAGGACTGGCCCGTGGCGCTGGCCGAGCAGGCCCGCCCCTTCGCGGGGCTCGCCGGCCTGCGGGCCGCTGCGGCGGCGCTGCCGGCCTATGGCGAGGTGGAACGCGTCTCGGAGGCGCAGCGCCGGCTCGTCGCCGAGCTGTTCACCGCCGTGCCGCAGCGCGTGCTCAACGACGTGGACGCCGCCCATCTGGGTGCCTTTGCCGGCGGGCCGGGCATCCTCGTGCTGTCAGGCACCGGCTCGATGGCCTGGGCGCGCGACGCGAACGGCGTTTCATACCGCACCGGCGGCTGGGGCGAGGTGGTGGGCGACGAGGGCAGCGGCTACTGGATCGGCAAGCAGATTCTCGGCGCCGTCAGCCAGAGCCTCGACGGCCGGGCCAAGCCGACGGCGCTGACCGAGGCGCTGTTCGCGCAGCTCGGCCTCGATGGCGGCAATGCCGTCAGCGAGCTCGAAGGCTGGGCGTCGCGGCTCGACCGCCAGCGCACCCGGATCGCCGCGCTGGCGCCGCTGGCCGGCCGCCTGGCCGATGCCGGCGACGATGCGGCGACGCGGATCATCGGCGCCGCGGCGAGCGAGCTTGCCCGGCATGTGCGCACGCTCGAGCGCCGGCTGGCGCCTGCCACGCTCGCCTGGAGCTATGCCGGCGGCGGCTTCGCCGCGCCCGCGCTGCGGCGCGCGCTGATCGCACAGATCGGCCGCGAGCCGCAGCCGCCGCGGCTGCCACCCATCGGCGGGGCGCTGCTCGCCGCCGCCCAGCATCTGGACCGGCCGGTCGGGAGGGACTGGATCGAGCGCCTGGCGCGTTCGCTCGAGACCGCCGAGCCCAGCACTACCGAAGGCAACCAACTCATACGTAAGGAGACAGGGAATGCGTAGAAGATTGCTGTTAACCTCCATCGCCGCGACGGCGCTCATCTTGGCGGCGCCGGCGCTGGCGCAGGACAAACCCCTTGCCGGCACGTCGATCACCGTGCTGATGCCGTCGCCGCAGGCGCCCAACATCGCCGCCGAGTTCGAGGCCGCGACCGGCATCAAGGTCGATCTGCAGACGCTGAGCTGGGACGACATCCGGCCCAAGCTGATCTCGGCGCTGATCGCCGGCACCGCGCCCGCCGACGTGACCGAGTTCGACTGGTCGTGGACGGGCCAGTTCGCCGCCGCCGACTGGTACCTGCCGCTCAACGACGCGATCGACGCCGACACGGTCAAGGACATCGCCGGCACGTCGATCTTCACCATCAACGGCAACCTTCTGGGCGTGCCCTACACCAACGACTTCCGGGTGATGCTGATCAACCGCAAGCACTTCACCGAGGCCGGCATCACCGACACGCCGAAGACGCTCGACGAGCTGGTGGCGGCCGCCAAGGCCATCAAGGACAAGGGCATCGTCGAATATCCCATCGGCATTCCGCTGTCGCCCACCGAAGGCGCCTCGACCACCTGGTACCTGCTGACCAAGGCGTTTGGCGGCGAGCTGTTCGACGCCGACTTCCAGCCGCTGTTCACGACGCCAGATTCGGCCGGCTACAAGGCGCTCGCCTTCGAGCTGCAACTGCTCCAGGACGGCCTCGTCGATCCCGCCGCCACCGGCCTGCGCGACGCGCAGATCAACGACAACTACTTCGCCAAGGGGCTGACCAGCATCATGATCTCGGGCGAGCCCGGACGGCTCGGCCAGATGAACGATCCGGCGCAGTCGCAGGTGGCCGGGGAGGCCGAGGCCATCCTCGTCGCCACCGAAAGCGGCCAGACGCGGAGCTACGGCCTGCTCGAGGCGCTCGCTGTGCCGCGCGCCTCGCAGAACCAGGCGGCGGCCATCGAGTTCGTGAAGTGGTTCACCTCGAAGGACTGGCAGATCGAGAACTACGGTACGGGCGTCCTGCCCACGCGCACCTCGGCGCTGGCCGCGCTCAACGATGCGGGCGAGCTGATCAGCGGCGACGTGCTGGTCGAGGAGTCCAAATATGTCGAGGCGCTGTTCCCGCAGGGCACGCCGACCTGGTATCCCGAGTTCTCGACGGCGGTGAACACCGCTATCAACAGCGTCGCCAAGGGCGAGATCACCGTCGATCAGGCGGTGGCCAACATCGCCGACGCGGTCGAGGCGGCGAAGGCCGAATGACGCTGGACGCCGCCACACGCAGCGCCGGCGGACGCCGCATCGCCCAGCGGGGCGATGTGGTGCTCGGCCTGCTCATGGTGGCGCCGATCGTCATCACCATGGCCGCGCTGGTGATCCTGCCGCTCGGGCAGACGGTGTGGGACAGCCTGCACCGCATCAACCCGATGCAGCCGGGAACACCTTTCATCGGCGCGGCCAACTACTCCCGCATGCTGGGTGACGCCGCGGCCGGCCGCGCCTGGACCAACACCTTCATCTATGTCGCCATCGCGGTGAGCGTCGAGACGGTGGGCGGGGTGCTGGCCGCGGCGCTGATCAACCAGGTGCGCGTCGGCCGGCAATGGCTGCTGGCCGCCGTGGTGCTGCCCTGGGCGCTGCCGGGCGTGGTCAACTCGGTGATCTGGCTGTTCATCTACCAGCCCGGCGCCGGCCTGCTCAACGGCATCCTCGTCGCCTTCGGGCTGCCGTTCGAGAACCATGTGTGGTTCAACGACCGCACGAGCGCGATCATCGCCGTGGTCACCGTGCATATCTGGCGCATGCTGCCGCTCACCATCGTCATCGTGCTCGCATCGATGCAGTCGATCCCGCAGCATCTCTACGAGGCGGCGCATATCGACGGGGCGACGCGCCCGCAGATGTTCTTTTCCATCACCCTGCCGCTGATCGGCGGCGCCATCGCGGTGGCCATGACCAATTCCACCGTCGCCGCCTTCAACATGTTCGACGAGGCGTGGGTGTTGGCCGGCTCCAGCCTCGAAACGCGGCCCATGCTGGTGCAGATCTATCTCGAGACTTTCCAGAACCTGCGCTTTTCCTACGGCATGGCGCTGTCGCTGGCGCTGACGGCGGTGACGCTCATCGTGTCGCTGATCTTCGTGCTGCGCTTTTACCGCACAACCCGGTTCGAGTGATGAAGCCCGGTCCCGTCCAACGCGTCGTCACGAGCTGCTGCGTCGGCCTGCTGTTGTTGTGGTCGCTGGGGCCGATCTACTGGACGCTGGTCAGCTCGGTTACGCCGGCGGCGGATTTTTCGGCGCGGCCGATCCATTTCTTCCCGCAGAACTTCACGCTCGATCATTTCTTGCGGCTATTGGGCATCAATGTCGAGCGCATCGGCGGCGTGCTGGTGTGGGAGCAGTTCCGCGCGGCGCTGTTCAACAGCGTCGCCACCTCGCTGGCGGCGACCCTCGCCTGCGTCGCCATCGCGGCGCTGGGCGGCTACGCCTTCGCGCGGCTCGAGTTTCCCGGCAAGCGCGCCATCTTCCTCGTCGTGGTCGCCACCCTCGCCATTCCCGGCTATGCCGTGCTGATCCCGCTCTACCGGCTGATGATCGGCATGAAGCTGATCGATACGTATCTTGGCATCACGCTCATCTACGTGTCGGCCTATCTGCCGCTGACGCTGTGGCTGATGCGTGGCGTGTTCGACGCGCTGCCGGTGTCGCTCGAGGAGGCGGCGCAGCTCGACGGAGCGGGGCGGCTGCGCATCTTCTTTTCCATCGTGCTGCCGCTGGTCGGGCCGGGGCTCACCGCGGCCGCCATCCTGACGTTCCTCGGCGCCTGGGGGCAGTATCTGGTGCCGCTGGTGTTCTCGCCGGCGGCGACCAAGCCGCTGACGGTGCTGATCCCGGAATTCGTCACCAAGAACTTCATCGATTACGGCCTCATCACCGCGAGCGGCACGATCGCCATCATGATCCCGGCGCTGGTCGTCATCTTCCTCAATCGCTATCTCGTCACCGGCCTGCTCGCAGGCTCGGTCAAGTAACACTAAGAAGGAAAGCCAATGGGTCCCACCGAGCAGACCATTTTCGAGCAGTTCCCCTATTGGCAACAGGCTGCCGCCCCGCTCGCGCCGCTCAAGGCGGCGGAGGTCACAATCTTCGCCGGCTGCGGCACGTCCTACAACCTCGCCATGTCGCTCGCGGCGCTCGCCAATGAAGCGGGCCGGCGCGCCATTGCCGTGCCGGGCGGCGAATGGGCCAGCCGCGCGTCGAGCTATTGGGCCAATCCGGCCGGTGCGCATATCGTCGTGCTGTCGCGCAGCGGCGAGACGACCGAGACCGTCGCCGCCGCCAGGGTCAGCCGGGCGGCGGGCATGTTCGTCACCGGCATCACCGTCGAGCCGCACAGCGCGCTCGCCGCCCATAGCGACCGGCTGGTCGTCGCGCCGACCGATCCGCGCGAGGGCATCGTCATGACCACGTCGGCGAGCCTCATGTTGCTGCTCGGCATCGCGCTCATCGGCCATGTCGTGTCCGCCGACGCCATCGCCGAGGCCGAGGCGCTGCTGCGCGCGGTGGATGCCGGCGTGCCGGCACGCTTCGACGGCCGCCGGCATTTCGTCTTCCTTGGCGGCGGCGCGCTCTACGGCGCGGCGGCCGAGGGGGCGCTCAAGCTGATGGAGATGAGCCAGAGCTTCACCCAGGCCTTCCATCCGCTCGAATATCGGCACGGCCCGATCAGCCTCATCGACGAGGGCAGCGTCGCCGTGCTGCTCTACAGCGCCGACCAGCGCGCGGCCGAGGCGAAGCTCGCCGGCGAGCTGCGCGGCAAGGGGGCGCTGGTGGTCGGGCTGGGCGGCGAGGGCGATCCGAGCTTTGCCGCCCCGACCGAGCCGGCGCTGGCGAGCCTCGTCTATCTGCCGGCGCTGCAGCTCATCGGCGAGCGCGTGGCGCAGGCGCGTGAGCTCGATACCGCCGCGCCGCGCCACCTCACCAAAGTGGTGACGCTGGCATGAGCGCAGCGGCCGAGGCGGGGCGCGACCGCGTGCTGTCGCTGCTCCTGGGGGCTGACCGCCACCCGGCGCAGACCGGCATCACCTCGGTCTGCTCGGCGCATCCGCTGGTGCTCGAGGCGGCGTGCCGCGAGGCGGCGTGCGCCGGCGCGGCGGTGCTGATCGAGGCCACCTGCAACCAGGTGAACCAGGAGGGCGGCTATACCGGCATGACGCCGCAGGCCTTCCGCGACTTCGTCTTCGCCATCGCCGAGCGCAGCGGGCTCACGCGCTCGCGCGTCATCCTCGGCGGCGATCATCTGGGGCCCAATCCCTGGAAGGGGCTGGCGGCCGAGGCGGCGATGCAGCGCGCCGAAGCGATGGTCGCGGCCTATGTCGCCGCCGGCTTCCGCAAGATCCATCTCGATTGCTCGATGGGCTGTCGGGGCGAGCCGGCCGCGCTGGCCGACGACATCGTCGCCGCGCGTGCCGCGCGTCTCGCCCGCGTCGCCGAGGCGCATGCCGAGGCAGCGGGCCTGGCGCCGCCGGTCTACGTCATCGGCACCGAGGTGCCGCCGCCGGGCGGCGCGACGCACGCGATCGAGACCATCGCGGTCACCGCGCCGGCCGCCGCGGCGCGCACGCTGGCCGTGCATCGCGACGCCTTCGCCGCGGCCGGGGCCAATGCGGCGCTGGCGCGCGTCCTGGCGCTCGTCGTCCAGCCGGGCGTCGAGTTCGGCAATGCCAATGTCGTGGTCTATGAGCGCGCGGCGGCGCAGGGCCTCAGCCGGTCGCTGGCCGAACTGGGGGGGCTCGTCTTCGAGGCACACTCCACCGACTACCAGCCGGCCAGCGCGCTTGCCGGCCTCGTTGCGGACGGCTTCGCCATTCTCAAGGTCGGTCCGGGCCTCACTTTCGCGCTGCGCGAGGCGCTCTACGGCCTCGATGCCATCGCCGGCGAGATGCTGGGGGCCGAGGCGCAGGGCCTGCAAAGCGTGATGGAGGCGCTGATGGTGCGCGATCCGCGCCACTGGCAGGGACATTACCCCGGCACGCCCGAGCAGCAATATCTGCAACGCCATTTCAGCTACTCCGACCGCATCCGCTATTACTGGACGCAGGCGGAGGCCGCCGCGGCGGTGGACGGGCTGCTGGCACGGCTCGACGCGGTGACGATCCCCGAAACGCTGGTCAGCCAGTATCTCGGCCGGCTCTATCCGGCGGTCGCCGCCGGCCGCGTGCCGGCGCGGGCGCGGGCGCTGTGCCTCGCCGCCATCGATCTGGCGCTGGTGCCCTATCGGGCCGCCACCGCGCCGCAAGGCGAGCCGCAATGAAGATCGGCGTCATGGGCACCGGCATGGTCGGCCGCGCCGTCGCCGGCAAGCTCCAGGCGCTCGGCCATGAGGTGCTGCTCGGCTCGCGCGATCCGGCCGCGCCGGCGGTGCGCGCGCTCGGCCTTGCGGCCGGCACGCATGCCGAAGCGGCCGCGCATGGCGAGTGGGTGGTCAATTGCCTGCCCGGTGAACCCTCGGTCGCGATCCTTTCGACCTGCGCCCTCGACGGCAAGCTCCTCATCGACATCGCCAATTACGACCATGCCGTCGATCAGCCCATCGCCGTGCCGGTGGGCGAGGCACTCCAGCGGGCGCTGCCGGGGGTGCGCGTGGTGAAGGCGCTCAACAGCGTCAGCGCGCATCTGATGATCGATCCGGCGCAGCTCGGCCGGCCCCACACCGTCTTCGTCGCCGGCAACGACGCCGCCGCCAAGGCAGCGGTCGCCGAGCTGCTCCGCCAGGTCGGCTGGCGCGATATCATCGATCTCGGTGACATCACCGCCAGCCGCGCCATGGAACAGCTCATCCCCCTGTGGATGGCCCTCGAACGCGTCACCGGCGGCCCGGCGTTCAACCTGGCGGTGATGCGGGGGTAAGCCCCGGTTCGCCGTTCACGTGCAAGTGGTCAAAAAGACGTTGCAATGGCGGGTGCAAGGGCGTCTGCTGAGGCTGTATGCACCTACCGGCGAGATTGCCCCTAGCGTTGCCATTGCGTGATTGGAGGTTCCCCGTGAACAGGAAACTTGCGATTCGATTGACCGGCGGCACGGCGAGCGTGGCCGCGCTCTTGTTCGCCGCGTCGTTCACCGCCAATGGGCTCGAATATCTGGCGCCCGCGGCGCCGCCGGCGCCCGCCGAGGCGCGCATCCTGGTGGCGCAGGCGACGTCGGCGCCGGTGCTGGTGTCGTACACGGCCGAGCAGGCCAAGCGCGGTGAGGACAGATACAAGCGCGACTGCGTCGAGTGTCACGGCGACGATCTGTCGGGCGGGCTGTTGGGCGGGCCGCCGCTCAAGGGCGCCGCGTTCGAGGAGAAATTCGGGCAGGGGGCGCCGGCCTCGGCGCTGTTCGGCTTCATGAGCACGGCCATGCCGCCCAACGCGCCCGGCCGCTATTCGCCCAGCGTCTATGCCGACATCATGGCCTTCATCCTCAAGAAGAACGGCTTCCAGCCGGGGGCCGAGCTGCCTTCCGACATCGACGCGCTCGACACTCTGACCGTAGAGAAGTGATCGGCGCGGAGCTGACCGTCCAGCTCGTCGTCCTGCGCTTTTTCGCCGGGCTCGTGATCATGACGGTGCAGGGGGCGACCGTCGCCGCCGCGGCGGTGGCGCTGGGCGACCATGGGCCACGCCATGACGGGCGGCTCACCCTGCTGCCGACGCGCCATATCGATCTGTTGGGGCTCGGCACGCTGATGCTGTCAGGGTTCGGCTGGAGCCGCCCGGTGGCGGTCGAGGCGGCGGAATTGCGCTGGGGGCGCTGGGGCCTTGTCGTCATCGTGCTGCTCGGCAGCGGCGTCCTGCTGGTGCTCGCCTCTGTCCTCGCCCTGCTGATCGCGCCGGCCCTGACGCTCTTGCCCTACACCGCCGGCCTCGCGATTGCCGCTTTCCTGCGGCTTGCGGCGCGGCTTGCGGTGTGGATGGCGATCTTCACGCTGCTGCCGCTGCCGCCGCTCATGGGCGCGCAACTGCTCGCTGCGGCGGGCGTGCGGCTGCCCGCCGCGGCCGGCACGGCAATCGGCTGGGGGCTCCTCGTCGTCTCCGCCCTCGGGGTGACGCGGCTTGTGCTGGCGCCGGCCTACGATGTCGTCGCGCCGCTGCTGCTCGGCGACGTGGCCGGCTCGGCGATCGGGGCCTTGCGGTAGCGCGCGACGATCGTGGCCAGCGTGCCGTCGGCTTCGAGCCTGGCGAAGGCCTCGGAAATGGCGCGCTTGAGGGTGATGTCGCCCTTCCACAGCCCGAAGACCAGATGGTAGCGCGTCAGCGCCGGCGGCATCCAGGCGACCGTCCAGCCATTGTCGGCGGCGAGGGTCGAGGCGAGCAGCGCCTCGGTCACGCCCGCATCGAACGTGCCGTCCGCGATGCCGGCAGCGAGGGTGTCGGTCGAGGTGACGATGCGGGCGGCGACGCCCTCACCGCGCAGGACACTGGCGAGGCCGATGCGGTCGAGCCCGGAGACCAGCGTCAGAACGCCCACCGTCCTGCCGGCGAGGCCGTCGAGCGGGGCAGGCGAGACGATGGCCCAGCCGGTGTCGGCATAGGTCGGGCCGGTCTCGAGGAAGGAGCGCGTCTGGGTGGAATCGACGACGCCGCCGGCCACCACCTGGCATTGCGAGCGGTTGAGGCCCCAGTTGCGCGGGTTGAAGTCGCGGCCCATCGCGGCGTTGGTGTTGAGGGCGAGCGTCACGCCGAGGCGCGTCGCCACGGCGCCGAGCAGCTCGATGTCGAGGCCGGGCAGGTCGGGGTCGCCGGTCACCAGCGGCGGGTAGCTCGGCGGCACGCAGGCGCGGATGGAGCCGGCGCGCTGCACTTCGCGCAGCGAGGTATCGGGCGGCAGCAGGCTGACGCCGACGAGCAGCGCCAGCACCGCACCGAAGCTCAGCCCATCGCGGATCGCGGCGCCGGCCACTTCAGCCTCACGCCCGGCGGAAATCGAAGAGCGCGATGGCGAACAGCACCACGCCGGCGCCGACGATCACCGTGACGCCCAGCCAGGGCGCGAACTGGTAATAGCCGATCAGCGTGCCGCGCAGCGCATCGATCGCATAGGTCAGCGGGTTGTACTCGACGATGGTGACCAGCCATTCGGGATAGACGACGCGCGTCTGCGCCCGGCTCAGCGCCGGATCGAGCGGGAAGATCGAGCTCGAGGTGAAATAGAGCGGCAGGATCACGACGTTGGAGAAGATGCCGAAGCCTTCGAAGCTGCGGATGCGGTTGGCGATCACCACGCCCAGCGAGGTGAGCGCGAAGGCCAGGAGCGCCATGAGGCCGATGGCCTTGAGCACGTCGACGAGGTTGAGCGGCACGTCGGCGAAGCGCGCCAGCACCAGCACCAGGCAGCCATGCAGCACGGCCACGGTGGTGCCGCCGAGGATCTTGCCGAGCAGCACCGTCGCCCGTGACAGCGGCGAGACGAGCACCTCGCGCAGGAAGCCGAATTCGCGGTCCCAGATCACCGAGACGGCGGACTGCACCGAGGTGAACATGATGTTGAGCGCGATGACGGCGGGGAAGATGAATTGCAGATAGGTGAAGGGGACGACGAAGGTCACCTCGCCATAGACCTCGCCGCGGAAATAGGGGTTGAGGCCGATGCCGAGCACCAGCACCCACAGGATCGGCCGGCTGACGCCGCCGATCAACTGGCCGCGGTCGCGGAACGAACGCTTCACCTCGCGCAGCCACAGCCCGTAGAGGCCGCCGAGCTGCACGAGCAGCGGCGAGCGCCGTTCCAGTCGTCGTGTCGCGCTCATTTCGTGTGCTCGCCTCCGCGCCGGCCAAAGGACAGGGTCTGCTCGCGCGCGTCCGCCGCCCGGTCGCGCAGGCCCCGGCCGGTCAGCGACAGGAACACGGATTCGAGGCTCGGCACCTCGATCTTCAGCGCCGTGATGCGCGTGCCGAACTCGGCGAGGATGGTGGCGACGAAGGCGTCGTCGCTGAGGAGCGTCAGCTCCTCGCCGGCCTGGCCGACCAGCCGGTCGGCGAAGCGCGTGGCGATGGCGTCGCGGTCGACGGCGCTGGCCGGCGTCAGGCGGAGCAGGGTACGGCCATGCGCCGCTTTCAGCGCCTCGGGCGTATCGAGGGCGAGCACCCGCCCGCTGTCGATGATGCAGACGCGGTCGCACCCCTCGACCTCCTCGATATAGTGGGTGGTGACCAGCACGGTGATGTCGCGCTCGGCGCGGAGCTGGCGCACATAGTCCCAGATGCGCTCGCGCGTCTGCGCGTCGAGCCCGACGGTCGGCTCGTCGAGCAGCAGGATCTCGGAATCGTGCACCAGCGCCCGCGCGATCTCGAGGCGCCGCTTCATGCCCGGCGACAGGCCGCGCACCGGCTTGTCGGCCCAGTCGGCGAGCTCGACCAGCGCCAGCATCTCATCGATGCGCTGCCGGCGCGGCCGGCGCGGTATGCCGAAGACGAGCCCGTGCAGGTCGAGATTTTCCCTGACCGTCAGCCGGTCGTCGAGGCTCGGCTCCTGAAAGACGATGCCGAGCCGCTGCCGGGCGGCGAAGGGCTGCCGCGCCACATCGATGCCGCCGACCCAGGCAGTGCCGCTGTCGGGGCGCAGGATCGTGCACAGGATGTGGAGCAGCGTCGTCTTGCCGGCGCCGTTCGGCCCGAGCAGGGCGAACAGCTCCCTGTCGCGCACATCGAAGCTGACGCCGTCCAGCGCCAGCGTGCGCCCATAGCGCTTGGAGACGGCGTCGAGGCGGATCGGCGGCTCGGCGTCCGGCATCAGGGCGCCGCCGTTGCCGGGAAGTCGTATTTCTCGAGAATGCCGGCGATGGTGCCGTCCGCGGTGAGCGCGGCAATCGCCTCGTCGATGGCGGTGCGCAGGAATTTCTGCTCAGCCAGCAGGATGCCGCCGACGCCCATGGCGGTGGGCGGCAAAGGCGTGGGCGCGATGACGTGCATCCCGGCATAGGCCGGATCGCTGCGCTGCTTGGCCCAGAAGCTGGGGGCCCAGACGAGGGCGACATCGACGGTGCCGTTGCGCAGCGCTTCGAGGGTGACGTCATTGGTGCCGAAGGGGAAGACCGGCCAGCGTTTCTCGGCCGGCAGCGCCGTCAGGTAGGCCACCAGCCTGATGTGCGCCGAGGTGCCGATGGTTGCGCCGATCGGGCGCCCCGCCGGCAGGTCGGCGAGCGCGTGAATGTCGGGCTTGGTGGTGACGAAGACATACTGGGTCTCGTAATAGGCGCGGGTCAGCACCAGCCAGTTGGGGTAGCCCTCGGGGATCAGCTTGAAGCCCATATGCAGGTCGCAATGCTCCAGCATGATCGCATAGACCTTGGTGATGTCCTCGATGACGATTTCGCTTTCTACCACGTAGCGCTCCGGCTCGAGCAGCAGGGCGCCGGCGACGGCGTCGGCGATCTCGCCGGCCACCTGCCAGTCGGGGTCGCGCTTGTCGATGCAGTAGCGCAGCTTCGATTCATCGAGCCGCCGGCCGATGTTCCACTGGCCGGGAGCGAAGGGGGTCTCGAAGAATTCGGGTTCCTGCTGCGCCGGAACCGGCATGGGCGACAGCGCGGCGAGCAGGGCGGCGATGAGTAGCGCCGGCAGCGCGGCGACGAGACGGGTGAAGACGGGACCGACGGGCAAGATCGAACCTCACAGACAAACCGGGCGGACCGGAAGCTTCCAGGTCCGCCCGGCCGGGTTTCGGAGACGCGCGACCGATCAGTCGGAATCGGGCAGCGCGAACACGTAGACGGTCGCCGGGTTATCCGGCGGAAGTTTGATCTCCGGCGTCAGCGACTGCAGGCGGCCAAGACCGGAGGCGAAGTTCGCCACCACCGCCACATACTGCTTGCCGTCGGCCTCGTAGGTGATCGGGAACGATTCCAGCGAGTTGGAGAGCGTCGGGCTGGTCCACAGCAGATCGCCGGTCTCGTCGTCGAACGCCATGAACTTGCGATCGAGGCTGCCCACGAAGACGACGCCGCCGGCGGTCGGCAGGGTCGAGCTGGTGACCGGCGGATGCTGCCGATACTGCCACACCTCCGACTGGTCGGTCAGCTTGATGGCGCGGACCTGGCCGATATTGCCGTCGCTGTCCGGTCGCACGATACGCGAGTAGGTCTGCTGGCCGCCGCCGGTATAGATGGTGCCCGGATCGAGCGGGTTCGGCGTGGTGTTGGAGCAGAACTCCACGGTCGGCAGGTAGAGCGTCTGGGTCCGCGGGCTGTAGGATGTCGCCTGCCAGGCCTTGCCACCGGGGTCGGCCGGGCAGTTGACGGTGGTCTCGCCGATGCGCGGCATGGCCTCCTGGTTGATGGTCTTCTCGCCGGTCACCGGATCGATGGAGGCGACGACGTTCTGTGGCACCGTCTCCCTCGCCCACAGCCATTCGCCGGTGGTGCGGTCGAGCGACTCGATGATGCCGAGCTTGCCGGTGGTCACCACCTGCTTGCGATCCTGGCCCTTGACCGGCAGATCGACGAGCAGGCGCTCATAGACGTAGTCGAGGTCCAGAGTGTCGTTCTTGAGGTACTGGTGATACCATTTCAGCTCGCCCGTCTCCGGCACGATGGCGAGGGTCGAGTCGGTGTAGAGCGCGTCGTTGGTGACGTTGGGATCGGAGCTCTTGGGCGACAGGCCGCCGATCTCCGCGTTCCACGGATAGGGTTGGCCGACACCCATGAAGACCAGGTTCTGGTCGGGGTCGTAGGCGCCGCTGATCCAGGCCGAACCGCCATGGCGGCTCTCCAGCGGCAGGCCGTTCCAGCTATTGCCCTCGGGCGTGTCGCCGCGGGCGACGGTGTGGACGCGCCACAGCTCGGCGCCGGTGTCGACGTCATGGCCGGTGATGAAGCAGCCGCCGGGCTGGCCGTTGCCGCAGTTGGTCATGCCCTGGATGACGACGCCATTGGCGACGATCGGGCCGGACGAATAGCCCCAGCCCTTCTTGAAGTCGGCAACCTGCTGGTCCCAGATCAGCTTGCCGGTCTTGGTGTCGAGCGCGATGATATGGGCGTCGCGGGTGGCGAGGATGAGCTTGTCGCCGTAGATCGCCTTGGAGCGTTCGCCGCTGGGGCTGACGCCGTCCGGCAGGTCGTACTGGTATTCCCAGATCAGTTCGCCGGTTGCCGCATTGAGCGCCTGGATCAGGTGCGTCGAGTTCTGGATGTACATGATGCCGTCGTGGACGAGCGGGGTCTCCTGCGTGCGTCCGCCCGGCGTCATGCCCCAGGCCCAGGCCAGTTGCAGCTTGCCGACATTCTCCTTGTTGATTTCATCGAGCGGGCTGTAGCCCCAGCCATTATAGGTACGGCGCCACATCAGCCAGTCGCCGTCGGGTGGATTGAGAAGCATCTCATCCGTCACCGGCGTGACCTGGTCGATGGCAGCGTCCTGCGCGAGCGCTCCGGGGATCGCCGTCGCAAGGGCAAGCGAAGACACCGCGAGAGCCGGCAACAAGTGGCGAGTAAGCCTTAACATGACATAAGTCCTCCTTGTTAACCTGCTTCGACGCTACGCGCCGGCTCCGGGGTCGTCAACCGGTTGCATTTGATGGAACGTTGTTCCGATCGGTCAGTAGGATAAGACTTTAGTGGCGCCGTGCGGCGCGGCGGAAAGCAGGCAAGTCAGCCACCTCCGTCGCGGTGCCGCCAGCAGGCTGGCGCCGACGTGTTGCACGTGATTGGCTGGCGATCCCGGCGCATCCGGGGGGCAGAGTGCGATGGTGTCGAGGCGTCGCCGCGGGCCGTCGTCAAGGGTATCGCCGGCCAACAGTATAGTGGCCTCGCCGATGCCGGAGCAATGGTGCGGCGCGTCGTCCGGCGCCGGCAGGGCGTCTCGATCGATCACAGAAGCGCGATCGGGAATCTCCACCCGCCCCGGCACTCACACGTCCACTCCTGTCAGCGGACAGGCGCGGATACGGGTGCGGGATGCACGTGGCCGGATTTCGCTTCCAGCGGCGATGGTGGTGCGCCGAACATATAACGACATGGCTGTTTACGAGTAACATGTCAGTGTGCTAATCAACGTGACATCAGCTCGTGGAGACAGTCTTGACCTCGCGCTTCGGTGCCTCAGCCGCCCTCACCACCCCGTTCCGGCCGGACGGAGCCATAGATTTCGAGCTGATGGTGGCCCACGCCCGAAGCTGCCTGCAGCGCGGCTGCCGCAGCGTCACGCTGTTCGGTACCACGGGGGAAGGCTGCTCGGTCGGCGAGGCCGAGCGCGACCAGGGCCTCTCGGCCATGCTGGAGGCCGGCATCGCCGGCTCGCAGCTCGTCGTGGGGGTGCTCGTCGATGCCGCCGCCGACGCCGCGGCGCAGGCCCGGCACGCGCTCGAGCGCGGGGTGCGCAACGTGCTGCTCGCGCCGCCCAGCTATTTCAAGGGGGTCAGCGACGACGGCGTGTTCCGCTGGTTCGCGGACGTGTTCGCGGCCATCGGCCCGTCGGCGCGCGACATCCTCATCTACAACATCCCCTCGGTGACGCAGGTCAAAATCAATCTGCCGGTGGTCGATCGCCTGCGCGCGGCGTTCCCCGCCATCGCCGTCGGCGTCAAGGATTCGGGGGGCGACTGGATCTACAGCGAGGCGTTGCTGCAGGCCCATGCCCGGCACATGGTGATCCTCATCGGCGACGAGCGCCATCTCGCCCAGGGCGTGCGGCTGGGCGGGCAGGGCGCCATCTCCGGCATGGCGAACTATGCGACCGAAGCGGTGGTGGCCATGTGCGAGACGGGCACCGACGATGCGCGCGTCGTGAGCTTCGTCGAGGCGCTGCTCAACCATCCCGTCACCCCCGCCGTGAAGGCGACGTTGGCGCAGCTCACCGCCGACGAGCGGTGGCTGGCCGTGCGGGCGCCGCTCGACGTCACGCCGCCGGATGTGCGCGCCGCCCTCGCGGCGCGCTTCGCCGAGCTGTTCGGGGCGGCGCCATGAGCAAGACGCCGCTCGCCGTGCAGGACAGTGGCGAGTCGGTGCCGCTGCGGGACCGTGCCTATTCGAGCTTCACGCGGCACCTTCTGGCGCGCGATTTCCTGCCCGGCCAGTTCGTGTCGCAGCGCGAGCTGGTGGCCTTCACCGGCCTGCCGCTCGGCGCCATCCGCGAGATCATCCCGCGGCTCGAGGCCGAGGGGCTGCTGACCACCGTGCCGCAGCGCGGCATGCAGATCGCCCATATCGATCTCAACCTCATTCGCGAGGCCTTCCAGTTCCGCCTGTTCCTCGAGCGCGAGGCGGTGGCGCAGTTCGCCATGAGCGCCCCGGACGCGGAGATCGCCCGGCTGCGCCGCGAGCATGAGGAGGCGCTGGCCGAGGGCGAGTCGGGCGCGCCGGGCGCCGATCTCGACGATCGCGCCCAGGCCATCGACTGGGCCATGCACGACACGCTCATCGCGGCGCTCGACAACGAGATCATCGCCAAGGCCTATCTGGTCAATTCGGTGAAGATCCGGCTCATCCATCAGGAGCGCTTCCGTATCGGTGGCCGCGTCGTCTCGGTGATGCGCGAGCACCTCGAAGTCATCGAGGCAATCGCCACGCGCGACCCGCAGCAGGCCGCCGAGGCGCTGACCCGACATATCGAACATGCCCGCAGGCTCGCCTTGCAGGTGTGAGCCGCCGGTCCGTCGTGGCCGCGGCATTGAAGAAGGCTGAACAGGAGGAAACCATGCCCAACTTCAAGCTCGCGTCGCCGACACGGCGGCAGTTCCTCGCCGGCACCACGGCGCTCGGCGCCGCCGGCCTTTTCGGCATCCGGCCGAGCTTCGCCGCCGAGGTCGACTGGAAGCGCTTCGCCGGCACGACCATCAACGTCAACCTGGTGAAGAGCCCGCGCAGCGACAACCTCACCGACCGCCTCGCCGAGTTCGAGGAGTTGACCGGCATCAAGGTCAACGCCGAGGCCATGCCGGAGCAGCAGCAGCGCCAGAAGACGGCCATCGAGCTGGCTTCGGGGCAGCCCAGCTTCGACGTCGTGCATCTGAGCTACCATGTGCAGAAGCGCCAGTTCGAGAAGGGCGGCTGGCTGGCTGACATCTCCGGCTATTTCGCCGATCCGACGCTGACGACGCCCGACATGGTGGAGAGCGATTTCGCCGAGGCCGGCATCGCCTTCGCCAAGGATGCCGACGGGGTGCTGCGCTCGCTGCCGCTGTCGGTGGACTACTGGATCGTCTACTGGAACAAGGAGCTGTTCGCCGCCAAGAACCTCGCCTATCCGACGACGTTCGAGGAAATGGTGGCCGCCGCCGAGGCGCTCACCGATCCTTCGACCAACACCTATGGCTTCGTGGCGCGCGGCATCAAGAACGCCAACACGCCGGTGTGGACGTCGCTGATGCTCGGCTACGACGCCACGCCGCTCGACGCCGAGGGCAATTTGCAGACCGAGTCGGCGGACGCGGTCGAGGCCGCCAAGCTCTACCAGCGGCTGATGACCAAGTCGGCCCCGCCGGGCGTCTCCGGCTTCAACTGGGCCGAGGCGCAGTCGGCGTTCCTGCAGGGCAAGATCGGCATGTGGTTCGACGGCGTCGGCTTCGCCCCGCCGATGGAGGACCCCGAGAAGTCGCGCGTCGTCGGCAAGGTCGGCTATGGCGTCATGCCGGCAGGCCCCAAGCTGCACGCGTCGGGCACCTTCGGCGACGGCATCGGCGTCACCGCGGCCAGCAAGAACAAGGAAGCCGCCTATCTGTTCTGCCAGTGGGCGGTGTCGCATTCGCTGGGCGCCACGCTGCTGCAGGCCGGCGCAGGTGTGCCCTACCGCAAGTCCATCCTCGAGGACCCCGAGGTGCGCGCCGGCGTGACCATGCCGGCCGAATGGCTCGATTCCGTGGTGGGCTCGGGCAATATCAGCCGCCTGGCGCTGCCCGTCATCATCCCGGTCACCGAGTTCCGCGACGTCTACGGCGTGGCGCTGACCAACATGATCGGCGGCGGCGATCCGGCCGCAGAGCTGAAGCGCGCGACGGCGGAGTTCGCGCCCATCCTGGCCCGCAGCGAGGAAGGCTGATGGCGGCATCGCCCAAAGTCGGGGGGCAGTCCGTGCGACTGACCCCCAACTACTGGCCGTTCGTCATTCCGGCCCTCGTCGTCGTCGCGGCGGTGATCGTGTTCCCCTGGGCCTTCACCGTGTGGATGAGCGCGCACCGCTGGACGCTCGGCCAGTCGCAGTCGTTCATCGGCTTCGACAATTTCGTGCGCCTTGCGACCGACCAGCGCTTCTGGGACTCGCTGGTCAACACGCTCTACTACACGACGCTGTCGGTCGTGGCCCCGGTCGTCCTCGGCGTCGTCGCGGCGCTGATCTTCGATGCGAATTTCCCGCTGCGCGGCGTGCTGCGCGCCGTCTTCGTCATGCCCATGATGGCGACGCCCGTGGCGGTGGCGCTGGTGTGGACCATGATGTTCCACCCGCAACTGGGTGTCCTCAACTATCTGCTGTCGCTGGTCGGCATTCCGGCGCAGGAATGGATCTTCAACAAGAATACGGTGATCCCCTCGCTGGTCGCGGTCGAGACCTGGCAGTGGACGCCGCTGGTGATGCTCATCGTGCTGGGCGGGCTGGCCTCGATGCCGCGCGACCCCTTCGAGAGCGCCGATATCGATGGCGCCAATGGCTGGCAGAAATTCTTCTACCTCACCCTGCCCATGACGGCGCCCTTCATCATGATCGCGGTCATCATCCGCAGCATCGATGCCGTGAAAAGCTTCGACATCATCTATGCGATGACGCAGGGCGGCCCCGGCACCGCCTCGGAAACCATCAACATCTATCTCTACAACACCGCCTTCGCCTATTACGACATCGGCTACGGCTCGGCCATGGTCGCGGTGTTCTTCATCATCATCATCGCGCTGTCCCTGATCCTGCTGTGGGCGCGCCAAAGGACGCTGTGGGTCAGCGCATGAAGCCATGAGCGCCAGGAAAATTATCCGCCGGGCGGGCCTCGTGCTCCTCGCCTTCATCGTGGCCTCGCCGGCGATATTGTTCTTCGTGTGGATGCTGTCGCTGTCGGTCAAGTTCGAGATCGACAACGGCGCCTATCCGCCGATCCTGATCCCGGAGCGCTTCGCGTGGAGCAACTACGCCAAGGTGTTCGCCGAGAACAATTTCCTGCTGTATCTGTGGAATTCCATTCTGGTCACTGGCAGCGCCACGCTGCTGGCGCTCATCATCGGCGTGCCGGCGGGGTTCGGCATCGCCCGGCTCAAGGCGGAACGTTCGGCGGTGGTCATCATGATCGCGCGCATGACGCCGGGGCTGTCCTTCCTCATTCCGATGTTCCTGCTGTTCCAGTGGATGGGGATCCTCAGCACGCTATGGCCGCAGATCATCATTCACCTGGTCGTCACGGTGCCGATCGTCGTATGGATCATGATCGGCTATTTCGAGACGACGCCGCGCGAGCTCGAGGAAGCTGCGACGATCGACGGGGCCAGCACCTGGCAGGTGTTCCGCATGGTGGCGCTGCCGATCGCGCGGCCGGGAATCGTGGTGGCGTTCATCCTGGCGCTGATCTTTTCGTGGAACAATTTCGTGTTCGGCGTGGTGCTCGCCAATCGCGAGACGCGGACGCTGCCCGTCGCCGTCTACAACATGCTGTCCTACGAGCAGGTGAGCTGGGGGCCGCTGGCCGCCGCGGCGCTCATCGTGACGCTGCCCGTGCTGCTGCTGACACTCTTCGCGCAGCGCCAGATCGTGGCGGGCCTCACGGCGGGGGCGCTGAAATAGGGCTGCGCGCCGCCTAAAGCTCGCGTAGCAGGCGCGCCGGCGCGGTGCGGAACACGCCGAGCACGCTGGTCGCGCCAAGCGCGGTGACGACGGCGACGGCGCCGAGGCCGACAGCCCCCAACGCCCAGCCATTGGTGGTGAAATCGACATCGAGCAGCGCGCGCGTCAGCGTCCAGGCCACGCTCACGCCGAGGATCGTCGCGAGAATGGCGGCGAATATGGCGAGCAGGAAGAACTGCAGCGCGAACACGCCGACGATTTCAGGCTGGCCGGCGCCGAGCACCTTGGTGATGAGCGCGTCGGCGCGGCGTTGCTGCCGGCCGGCCGCGAGGCTGCCGATCAGCACCAGCAGGCCGTTGCCGACCGCGAGGCCGCCCACCAGCGAGGCGGCGAGCGACAATTGTCCCAGCGCTTGGGTGATCTGGTCGAGCGTCTCGCCCACCGCGATGAAGCGGACATCCGGCAGCGCGGCGGCGAGGCTGCGCTCGACGGTGTCCTCGCGTCCGGGCGCAGCCTTCACCGCGCCCAGGAGGGTGGCGGGATAGGCCTCGAGGGTGCCGGGCGCGAAGGCGACGAGGAAATCGATGCCGCCCTGCCAGGAATAGTCGCGGAAATTGGCGACGGTGGCGGTGATGCTGTCGGCGAAGATATCGAAGGTAAGCTGGTCGCCGAGCTTGAGGTCCAGTCCGGCGCGCAGGCTCTGGTGCAGCGAGACGAGCGGGGCGCCGGCATAGTCCCCTGGCCACCAGTTGCCCTCGACCAGCCGCGAGGTCGCCGGCAGCACCGTCCGGTAGGTCAGCGGCACGTCGCCGGAGAGGAGGAACAGCGCTTCCGGGCCGCGCGGCTTGAGGGCGTTGACCGGCGTGCCGTTGACCGCCGTCACCGCGCCGCGCAGCATCGGGGTGGCCACGACATCGACGATGTCGCCGCCCGGCGCCTGCATGGTCGCGAGCTTTTCCGCCTCGTCGGCAAACAGGTCGGAGGCGACGAAGGTCGGCACGTCGAACACCGAGGCGCCCAGATATTCGTTCCTGAGGTTCGTTTCGAGCGTGAGCACGACGACCAGCATGGCGAGGGCCATGCCGATCGAGACGATGACCGAGGCGGCGTTCGAATCGGGGCCGGCAATGCCGCGCAGCGCCCGGCGGATGGTGGGGTTGGCCGCTTCCGGCAGGCGGCGGAGGGCGGCGATGACGAGGCCGATGGCGAGCCGGAACACCACGACGCCGAGCACGCTCACCAGCGCGAAGGCGGCGACGAGCACGGGGTCGCCGGTCATGACCGTGGCGAGCCACGCGAAGGCGGCGGCGGAGAGGATCACCGGCAGCAGTTGCAGCGAGGTGACGAGGCTGCGCCAGGAAAATTTCGGCGCGGCGAGGCCTTTGGAGCGGAAGAGGATGATCGGCTCGATGTTGAGCGCCTGCTGCAAGGGCAGGTAGGAAAAGGCGAAGGCCGTCACGAGACCGGCGGCGGCGGCGACGAGCAGCGGCTCGGCATAGAGCGCCGGCGGCAGCGCGACGCCGATCGCCTGGCCGACGATCGGCAGGGCAAGCAGCCCGGTGCCGGCGCCGGCGAGCAGGCCGAGGCCGACGCCGACCAGCGCCAGCGCCGCCACCTGCGCGAAGAAATGCGCAAATATCCGCCTCCGGCTGGCGCCGACGCTGCGCATCACGGCGATGACGGTGGCGCGTTCGGCGACATAGGCCGAGATGACGGTCCACACGCTGACGCCGCCGATGAGGAGCGAGGCCAGGCCGACGATCACGAGGAAGCGCATGAACAGGTCATAGTAACGCACCATCGCGCCGAGCGCGTCGCGCGGGGTCCTGATCGTCCAGCCGCTGTCGGCGAAGGCCGCGCCGATAGCGGCCTGCACCTGCTCCTTGTCGGGCGAATCCGTGAGCACCTTGTAGCGGAAATAGGTGCCGAGGCCGGGCAGCGGCGAGGTGGTGTCGGAGAGGGCGGCAAAGCCGTCGGTGCTGATCAGCGCCGGCAGGCCGAGGCGGAAGCCGCGCACCGCGCCGTCGGGCAGCTTGCCCAGCGTGCCGCGCGCCGCAAAGCGCGTGCCGGCGAGCTGGATCGTATCGCCCACGCGGGCGCCGAGCTTGTCGAGCAGCAGCGGATCGACCAGCGCGCCATAGGCGCCGTCGCGGAAGCCGAGGATTTCGTGGAGCTGCCGGCCGGGGGGCAGCGCCTCGCTCGCCACGGCGCCGATCAGCGGATAGTCCTCGCCCACCGCGATCAAATCGACGAAGGCGTCGTCGGCCGGCGATTTCGCCCGCACATTGGTGTCGATGACCACGGCGACCCTGCCGAAGCCGGCGATCCGCGCCAGCTCGTCGGCCGATGCCGGCCGGTCGGTGCGCGACAGCTCGACATCGCCGCCCAGGATCACCGCCGCGTCGCGCTCGACCGCCTGCCGGATGCTGGTGCCGACGGTGCTGACGCCGGCGATCAGCGCCGTGCCGACGGCGAGGCAGACGACGAGCAGGCCGAAGCGGCGGATGTCGCCCCGCATGTCCAGCAGGCCGAGATGGATCGCTGCCCGGATGCGCCGCATCATTTGCCGGTTTCGGAGAGCTCGCCGCGGGTCATGGTGAGCACGCGGTCGGCGCGGGCCGCGAGGCCCGGATCGTGGGTCACGAAGATCACGGCGGCGTGCTGCTCGCGCGCCAGGTCGAACAGCAGCTCGATGACGCGCGCGCCGGTGTTCTGGTCGAGGTTGCCGGTGGGCTCGTCGGCGAGCAGCAGGCTGGGGCGCGCGATCATGGCGCGGGCGATGCCGACCCGTTGCTGCTCGCCGCCCGACAGCGCCGCCGGGCGGTGGTGCAGGCGGTCGGCCAGCCCGACCGCGGCCAGCGCCGCGGCGGAGCGGGTGCGCGCCTCGGCCAGCGACAGCTCCGGCTCGGCGATCTCGAGGGCGAGGCTGACATTGTCCAGCGCCGAAAGCGAGGGAATGAGGTAGAAGCTCTGGAAGACGATGCCGAGCGTCTTGCGCCGGAAGGCGGCGAGCGCATCCTCGCTGAGCCCCGTGAGGTCCTGGCCGGCGATGACCACCTTGCCCGCCGTGGGGCGTTCGAGTCCGGCCAGCAGCATCAGCAGCGAGGTCTTGCCGCTGCCCGAGGGGCCGACGATCGCGACCACCTGCGCCGCCTCCACCTCCAGCGACACGTCGCGCAGGATCTGCAGGCGGTTCTCGCCGGTGCCGAGCGTGTACTCGACATGGGCTACCGAAACGAGCGGGCCGCCGGCCCTGGCGCCGCCCCCGGAAACCGTCGTGCTGCCGGTGTCTGTCACGACTCTTGCGTCTCCCGCTAGCGCGCGAATGGCACCTTGGCCGTCAGGACCTGGCCCGATTCGTTGAATTCGACCTCGTAATCGACGGTGATCGAGCTGGAATCGATCAGCGTGATCCGCGCGCCCAGCCGGACGGCGTTGCCGGCCCGGTCGGAGTCCCGCTCGACCAGATCGAAGACGATGGTGGTGCCCCTGACCCGGCCGATGGCGACGCCCTTGTAGCCGGCGTTCGATCCCATGATGGCTTGGTAGGTCTGCGTGGCGTCGTCGAAGGCGATGGTGCCGGTCACCGACAGGTTCATGCTCACCAGCGTGCAGCGGCCGGCATAGTTGATCTTGGCCTGGTTGCCCTTGCTCATGGTCAGCCGGCAGGAGAAGGGCTCGGGCTCGGCGCCGCCGACCAGCGCGCTGGAGCCCTTCCATTCGCCTATATAGCTTGAGAGCAGCGCCAATTCGGCGGGGCCGGCCTGGACCGGGACGGTGGCGAGCAGGCCAAGGGCGACAGCACCAAGAGCCATGAGCTGCCGTGCGAACTGTTGCATTGCGGTCTTCTCCGGCATCATCCCGGCGCGATTGACTGGGAAGGGTAGAGGGCTGGCGGCTGATGCCGCCCAACGACTACAGGAAACTCCCAACAAGGCAATAACCGCCGCGCGGGATCGCCGCATTGTCAATGAATTCGTGCCGCAAAAGCCCGCCGGATCAGGCGTGCGGCGCTCCGCGGCGCCGCACCGCCGCCGCGTCGAGCGCTCGCGTCACCTCGGCATCGGTGAGCTGGGGGAAATCGTCGTAGTGGTTGCCCACGGCCACGAACAGGTCGTGTTCCTCGATGCAGACCACGTCGTCGGCCTCGCGCCGCAGCGTGGCCAGCGTGTCGGCCGGGCCGACCGGCACCGCCAGCACCAGCCGGCGCGGCTTCGCCTGGCGGATCGCCCGCAGCGCGGCGCGGATCGTGGCGCCCGTGGCGACGCCGTCATCGACGACGATGACGGTGCGGCCGGTGAGGTCGAGAGGGGCGCGGCCGTGCAGATAGACGCCGCGGCGGCGCTCGATTTCCGCGCGCTCGGCGGCGGCGAGGCGCGCCAGCGTCTCGTCGGACAGGCCGGTCGCGCGGATGACGTCCTCGTTACGCAGCACGATGGGGTGGGCGCCGTCCACCACCGCGCCGGCGGCCAGCTCGGGCTGGCGCGGCACGCCGAGCTTGCGCACCAGCATGAGCTCGAGTGGGGCGTCGAGCGCCGCCGCCACCTCGGCGGCGACGGGGACGCCGCCGCGCGGCAGGGCGACGATCACCGGGCTGTCGGGCTTGTACGCCGCGAGCAGCGCCGCCAGCCTGCGGCCGGCCGCCGTTCGATCTGCAAAGCCCATGTCGCGGCCCCGCCGTTTCGTCCCGAGGTCAGGCGGCCTTGACCGTGATGGTCGTTTCGGGCTGCTTGGCCGCCGCCGTCCTGGGCAGGGTGACCGTCAGGATGCCCTTGTCGAAGCGGGCCTCGATCCTGTCGGTCTCGACGCCGTCGGGAAGCGCGAAGGCCCGCTCGAACGCGCCGAAGTGCCGCTCGTGCAGGTGATAGTCCTTGGCCTCCCGGCTTTCCTCTTCCTGCTTTTCGCCCTTGATGACCAGATTGCCGTTGCGCAGCGTCACCGCGAGCCCCTTGGCGTCGAGTCCGGGCAGCTCGGCGGTGATCTCGAAGGCGCCGTCGTTCTCGACGATATCGACGGCCGGCACTTTCCACTCGAAGCGGCGGCGGAACAGCGGCTCGACGTCGAAGGGGCCGGGCTGCGACGGCTTCAGCCAGCCTGTGCCGAAGTCTTCGAACAGCCGGTCCACCTCGCGGCGCAGCGCGTCGAAGGAAAACCAGGGTGCGGCGGCCGGCGCGGGAGCATTCGCTTCGGCCTTGACGGGAATCTTGCTCGCAATCTCGACCATGGGATGGTCCTCCATCTGATGAACGCCGGCAATGCTAGTGCCGGCAAGCCGCGCAGGTCTTGACGCCGATCAAGGCGCGGGCGGCGGCGAACCGCGTTCCAAAGGCGGGCGACACGGGCTGCTTACGCGGCGCGGCGTCCTGGCCTATACTGAGCGGGCGATCGCAGGGCTGGAGCGGGGGCCGAGGCGCTATTGAACACGTCAGATACCGTTGTGCACATCGTCGATGACGAGGAGCCCGTTCGCAACTCGCTGGCGTTCCTGCTGACCACTGCCGGATTTGCGGTCAGAACGCACGAGACGGCCACCGGGTTTCTGCGGCTGGCGCCCAGCATCGCCAATGGCTGCCTGATCACCGATCTCAGGATGCCGGACATCGACGGGGTGGAGCTGTTGCGCCGCCTGCGCGCCGCCGATGCCATGCTGCCGGCGATCGTGATCAGCGGACATGGCGACATCCAGATGGCGGTCGAGGCGATGAAGGCCGGCGCCCTGGATTTCATCGAAAAGCCGTTCAGCAACGAGGCGCTGCTCGCCGCCATCGGCCGCGCCGTGACCCAGGCCGCCGAGCAGCACGTTTCGGGGGCGCTGGCCGAGCAGGTGCAGCACCGTCTCGACAGCCTGAGCGAGCGCGAGCGGCAGGTGCTGGGCGGCGTGGTGGCTGGCCGGTCCAACAAGGCGATCGCCCTCGAGCTGGGCATTTCGCCGCGAACCGTCGAGGTCTATCGCGCGGCGGTCATGGCCAAGATGGATGCGCGCAGCCTCGCCGAGCTGGTGCGCCTGGTGATCGACTCGGGTGCGGTGCTGAAAAGCTGATCCGCCCTGCGGCCGCCCCTAGGTAGTTTCCCTAAGCCGCCGACCCGAATTTCCCCGCGCCGGCAATCCGCGCACCTTGCCCCCGTCGCTCCAACGGGGTCCCCGCGCACATGCACATGCAATCGGCGTTTCGCAGCAATCCACCCGCCGGCCTCCTCGCGGAGATGCAGCCGGCGGCCGCGACCTATTATCCGGCCGGCGCCATGATCTACGCGCAGGGCGACGAGGCCGGGCGGCTCTATGGCGTCGAGTTCGGCACCGTCCGCATCTGCCGCATGGCGGCGGATGGCCGCCGGCAGGTCACGGCGTTTCACATGGCCGGCGAGGTGTTCGGCTTCGAGGCGGGCGACGAGCACGAATCCTACGCGGAAAGCGTCGATGGCACGGCGGTGCGGGTGCTGCGCGGCAGCGGCACGGCGCCGCCGGCCGGCAAGCTGCTGGCGCTCGCCGTGCAGACGCTGGCGCGTACGCAGACGCATCTCATGGTGCTGGGGCGGCGCAATGCCAATGAGCGGATGGCGGCGCTGCTGCTTGACCTCGGCCAGCGCCAGGGCAGCGACGCGCTGGTGCACCTGCCCATGCAGCGCAACGACATCGCCGACTATCTCGGCATCACCTTCGAAACCGTGTCGCGGGCGCTGCGCTATCTCAAGGAGCAGCGCATCATCCGCCTCAGGGCGGTCAACAAGATCGAGATCATCGACCACGACGCGCTCGAGGCGATGTGCGCCTAGCGCTGGAAGCTGCCGCGCGCTGATCTGACCGGAGGTTCGAATGGGCTACGATTTCAGGGACAAGGTGGCGATCGTCACGGGCGCCGCCTCGGGCATCGGCAAGGCGATCGCGCAGGCCCTCGCCTATGACGGCGCGCAGGTACTGCTGGCCGACCTCGACGAGGCGGCAGCGCGCGAGGTGGCGGCCGGCATCGTCGCGGCGGATGGCGTCGCCGAGGCGATCGGGGTGGACGTCGCCGACGCGGGCGACGTCGAGCGCATGGTGGAGGCCGCTAAAGCCAGCTTCGGCGCCCTGCATCTGGCGGTGAACAATGCCGGTATCGCGGGCCCTGCCGCCGCCACGGCCGACTATCCGCTGGCGGGCTGGCACAAGGTCATCGACGTCAACCTCAACAGCGTCTTTTACGGGCTGCGCCATGAAATCCCGGCGATCATCGCGTCGGGCGGCGGCGCCATCGTCAACATGGCCTCGATCCTGGGCAGCGTCGGCTTCGCCTCGGCGCCGGCCTATGTGGCGGCCAAGCATGGCGTGGTCGGGCTGACCAAGGTCGCCGCCATCGAATATGCCAAGCGGGGCGTGCGCATCAACGCAGTCGGGCCGGGCTTCATCGACACGCCGCTGGTCAGCACGCATCTCGACGCGGCCGCCCTCGACACTATTCGCGGGCTGCATCCGATCGGCCGCCTGGGCACGCCCGAGGAGGTCGCCGCGCTGGCGGTGTTCCTGCTTTCGGACGCGGCCTCGTTCATCACCGGCAGTTCTCACCTCGTCGATGGCGGCTACGTCGCGCAATAGGAGGCGCGCACCTGCCGCGCATCGTCGCTTCGCCACACTTCACGCCTGCAAGCTGTCCCGACCTGAGAGGTTTGACATGATCAAGGATATCGCCATCCACCTGACCGGCTCGAACGAGGACGCCGTCCGCATCGAGCATGCCGCGGCGCTGGCCCGGATGTTCGACGCGCACCTCACCGGCCTGCAGGTGCACGAAATGCCACAGGTCCTGATGATAACCGACCCGGCGGCGTCGGGCTTCCTGCAGGACCTGATCGCCAGCTCCGTGGAGCGGGCGGCGGCAGTCACCGAGGCGCTGAGGCCGCGGCTCGCCGACACCGGCCTCAGCTACGAGTTGCGGCGGCTGGACCTGTTCCCCGGCCAGCTCGCCGCGGCGCTCGCCAGCGAGGTGCGGTTCTCCGACCTGTTCGTCGGCACGAGGCCCTATGGCGATCCGAACAGGCAGCAGCGCGTCGAGGAGGCGGTGCTGTTCGAGTCCGGCCGGCCATGCTTTTTTGCCCCGCCGGGGTATCGCGCGCCGGTCGGCTACGGGTCCGTGCTGGTCGGCTGGAAGAACACCCGCGAGGCGGCCGTGGCGCTGGCCGCGGCGCTGCCGATCCTGCAGGCGGCGGCGGAGGTCACCGTGGCGATCGTCGAGGAGGATGGCGCCAGCGAGCAATATGGCGAGGCGGTGGACCGCGATATCGGCCGCTATCTGAGCCGGCACGGGATCAGCGCCGAGGTCCGCCTCATCGGCGGCTGGACCAACGCCTCCGAGGCGCTGCTCAACGAGGCCGCCCGCTCGGGCGCCAAGCTGATGGTGCTCGGCGCCTATGGTCATTCGCGGCTGCGCGAATGGGCGCTGGGCGGGGTCACGCGCGACGTTTTGAGTCAGGCCAAAATTCCGGTATTCACGGCCCGCTGAGGTGCGTGATGAAGCTCAACAGGGAATGGCATCTGACCCATAGGCTGCCGCGCGGCGCCTCTCTCGAGGAGCGCCTCGACTGGCACATGCTGCACGCCGAGAACTGCCAGTGCCGCGAAATGCCCGAAGCGATCCGCCGCGAGCTCGAAGCGCGCGGCTGGACCGCGCCGTCGCGGCGCAGCCTCAAATAAGACTCCGCCCGTTTGGATCAGGTGCCGATGGCGTCGTGCACGGCAGCTGACAGCGCCGCGCCGAGCAGCGGCTTGGTCAAGGTCCGAAAGCTGTGCGCCGACAGGGCCCCCGACAGATCGTCGGCGAGCAGCACGACGGGCCTGTGGCTATTGACGAACGCCAGCGCCGCCGGCCCGTCACCGCCGGACAGCACGCGATGATCGAGCACGGTGCAGGCGAAGCGGCCGGGGATGGCCTCCGCTTCGGCGAGCGAGGCGGCCGTCGTGACCGAATAGCTTTCGGCCTCGAGCAGGAAGCGCAGCGAGGCCGAAACGACAGCAGCGGGGGCGACGACCAGCAGTCTGATCATGCGGCAAATCTAGCGCCGGCGGGCGGCACGCAGGTTGACCTAGGTCAACGCTCCGGCGGGCGCTGCAGGGCGCTCGCGTGCATGGTCAGCCGCACCAGCTCGGGCAGGCTCGCCGCCTGCAGCCGGTCCATCAGCGCCGTGCGGTGATCGGCGACCGCCTGCGGGCTGAGCCCGAGATTTTCGGCGATGAGGGGGGTGGAGAGGCCCTCGACGATGCCGCGCAGCACGTCGCGCTCGGTTTCGCCCAGCGCCGCGACGAGCGCGTAGGCGCGGACGCTACGCGCCGCGTCGGCGCGGCGGGCCTCCGGGTCCAGGGCGCGTTGGACCGCGCCGGTGATCGTCGCCGCGCTGAACGGCTTCTCGATGAAGTCGAAGGCGCCGAGCCGGAGGGCCTCGACGGCCATCGGCGCGTCGCCATGCCCGGTGACCACGATGGTGGGGAGGGTCGCGCCCAGCTCCGTCAGGCGTCGCAGAAGCGCGATGCCGTTGATCTCCGGCATGCGCAGGTCGGTGACCACGCAACCGTCCTCCAGCGCGCCGGCGCGCGACAGCAGCGCCGCCGCCGTCGCGTAGCTGCGGGTCGAATAGCCGGCCATCTCCAGCAGGAAGGCGAGCGAGTTGCGCACGGCGTCCTCGTCATCGACGATATGGACGGTGCCGCTCATGGCGCGGCGTCGAGCGGCAGGTGGAACGTGAATCTGATCCCCCGGCCACCGGGGCCGGGCGCGACCGCGATGTCGCCGCCATGCGACAGCAGGATGCGGCGCGAGATCGCGAGGCCGATGCCCATACCGCCGGCCTTCGAGCTGACGAAGGGCTGGAACAGGCGGTCGGCGACCTCGTCGGGGATGCCGCCGCCGGTATCGGTGACGCTCACCACGAGGCGCCCGTCGGCTTCGTGCGTCGCGATGGTCAGGTCCTTTGTCGGGCTGTCGCGCATTGCCTCGACGGCGTTGCGCATCAGATTGGTCAGGACCTGCTGGATCTGCACGCGATCGACGAGAACGACGCCGCTGCCTGGGCCGAACTCGAAATGCGAGCGGACGCCGCGCTCCTTCGAGCCGAGCAGGGCCAGCGCGCCGGCTTCCTCGACGAGGCGCTTGATGTCCTCGGGGCGCCGTTCCGTGCCGCCGCGGGTCACGAACTCGCGCAGGTGCCGGATGATGTCGCCGGTGCGGATGGCCTGCTTGGCGGCCTCGGTCAGTGCCTCGCGCACCTTCACCGCATAGCCCTCATGGCGCTTGTCGAGCAGCAATATGGAGCCCTGCACGTAGTTGGCGACGGCCGACAGCGGCTGGTTGAGCTCGTGGGCCAGGGTCGAGGCCATTTCGCCGAGTTCGCTCAGCCGTGCCAGGCGGGCCAGCTCCATCTGCGCCTCGTCGAGCTGCGCCGCGCTTTCCTGGCGCTCGGTGAGGTCGCGGATGAAGCCGGTGAAATATTGCTGGTTGCCGGCCGGCATCTCGCCCACCGCGAGGGTCATGGGGAAGGTGCTGCCGTCCTTGCGCTGGCCGACGACGACGCGGTCCATGCCGATGATGCGCTTCTCGCCGGTGGCGCGGTAGCGGGCGAGATAGCCGTCGTGCTGGTCGCGGTAGGGCTGTGGCATCAGCATCTTGACGTTGTGGCCGATCACCTCGCCGGGCTGGTAGCCGAACTGGCGCACGGCGGCGCGGCTGAAGGAGGTGACGATACCGTCGGCGTTGATCACTACCGTGGCGTCGGGCACCGCATCGAGGATCGATTGCAGATGCGCTTCGCGGGCGCGCAGCTCGTCGAGAATCTTCGTCTGTTGGGCCCGCGCGCGGCGGAGGATGCCGCCTAGCACCGCGATGGTGCCGCCGACGAGCAGGAACAGCACCACGTTGAGCCCGAGCGAGACCCAGCCATTGTCCCCGAGGATCAGGAAATAGGAGATCGGGGCGAGGGCGAGCAGGGTGGCGAACATGGCCGGCCACAGGCCGCCGATATAGGCGGCGAGCAGCACCGCCGGCACGAAGACGAGGCTGATCGCGGTGTTGGGGAGGAAGTCGTCGATGGCGATGCGGATGGCGAACGCCACCAGCACGCCGGCCAGTGCCACGGCGTAGGGGCCGAGCCGGGCAAGCCCGGAGGCGGGAAGGCCGGCCGATTGCGTCATCGGAAAGGTCTGCCCCTTCAGCATGGTCGACGCGACGCCGTGGTCACGGGGTCGGGCGACGATATGTCCTCGCCGGCGCCCCGACAAGGCGCGGGGATTTGCCGCGGGCCGAAAACGCACCGGCCGGCGCGAGGCCGGCCGGTCTGGGCAGAGGCGAGGCTGGCGCTCAGGCCATGCCGAGCTTGCCGCGCAGGGTCGAGAGGTCCTCGGCCAGCACGTTGACCTTGGCGGCCAGCACGTTGCGGTCGTCGTCGGTCAGCTCCTCATAGGAGGGGAAGCTGCCGTCGGCGGCCTGGTACTTGTCGAGCACGGCATCCACGTCGGCGAAGTTGGCGTCCACCCGCGCGACGAAATCGGCGTCGGTCACCAGCGGCTTCAGCAGGTCGTAGATCTTCTTGGAGCCGGCGAAATTGGCCTCGAAGTCCCATAGATCGGTGTGGCTGTAGCGGTCCTCCTCGCCGGAGATCTTGGTGGCGGCCACTTCCTCCATCAGCGCGGCGGCGCCGCCCACCACCACTTCGGGCGGGAAGACGAGCTCGGTGATGCGGGTATCGAGCGCCGTGACGTCGGCCAGCAGCTTGTCGGCGAATTCGTCGAGCCCGTCGGTGCTGTTGGTCTCCCACAGGCCGTATTCGATGCGGTGGAAGCCGGTGAATTCGGGGTCCTGCTCGGCCAGCTCGTAATCGTCGGCGCGCGCGTCGATGGGCGCGTCGAGATCGGCGAAGAGCTCGGCGATGGGCTCGATCCGCTCATAGAAGACGCGGGTCGGGGCGAACAGCGCCTTGGCGGTTTCGATGTCGCCGGCCTTCACCGCGGCGGTGAACTTTTCGACATTGGTCACCAGCTCGGCGGTGTTCTCGGCGACGTAGAGCTTGTAGTCCGAGAGCGGGCCGACAAGGTCGAGGCTGGCGTCCTGCGCCAGCGCGGCCGTGCCGAGGCCGGCCATGACGACGAGCGCCGCGGCGGTCGCCGCGTGATGTGTGAACATTGTGTCTAATCCTTTTCCTGTGCTGCAATCCGGGGCTTCGCCCTTACGGCGCGAACGAGTGCCGAGCCGAGATAGTCGTCGGGTCCGGCGACACCGGGCAGGACGAAGAAATAGCCGCCGCCGACGGGCTTGATGTACTCCTCCAGCGGCTCGCCCTCGAGGCGCCGCTGGACGGTGATGAAGCCGGCCTGCAGATCGGCCTGGTAGCAGATGAAGAGCAGCCCCTGGTCGAGCTGGCCGGCGCGGGTGACGCCGTTCGAATAGTTGAAGGGGCGGCGCAGCATGAGATTGGCGCGGCTCGCGACGGTGCGCGGATTGGCGAGGCGGATATGGGCGTCGTGCGGCGTCACGGCGCCGTCGGGGTCGCGTGTGTAGTCGGGCACCTGCCGCTCGCCGGCCGTGGGCGGCGCGTCGAGCGGCGCGCCGCTGGTCTTGCGGCGCCCGAAGATGCGCTCCTGCTCGCCGAGCGGCGTGCGGTCCCAGCGCTCGACGAAATTGCGGATGATGCGCACCACCTGATAGGTGCCGCCCTGTGCCCAGTCCGGCTCGTCGGCGCCGCCCGCCCACACGATGCGGTCCATCGCGCTATCGTCGTTGGAATCGGGGTTGGCGGAGCCGTCGCGGAAGCCGAGGAAATTGCGGGCGCTCGGCGTATGCCCCGAGGCGTCGGGCGCCACCGGCGGCACGCTGCCTTCCTGCAGCCAGTCCAGCACCAGATAGGACGCGAGCGATTTCACGATGTCGCGCAGGGCATGGATGTTGGTGTCCTGCACATTGGCGCAGAGCTGGATGGAGAGGTCGCCGTGGCAGCGCGCGGCGTCGAGTGCGTCGTTGCGGAATTGCGTCATGCGCTCGAGCCGTGCCGGGGCGAGGCCGGCGAGCCACGAATATTTCTCGAACAGCGAGGCGCCGAGGCCCACGGTGACGGTGAGCCCGTCCGGCTCGACCTCGGGGCCGAGCAGGCCGGAATCAGCGGGCGGCAGGTTGGGCGCGCGCACCGGCACCGGCCCGCCCTGGGTAAGGAAGCGCGCCCGTTCGGTGAGCAGGCGCAGCATGGCCTCGAAATCGTTGGGCGTGGTGAGCACGCTGGCAAAGCTCGCCACCAGCCCGGCGGCCGGGCGCGGCGTGGTGACGCCGGCCTGATGCGCGCCGTAAAAGGGCACCGCGTCGGCCTGTGCCGCGACGGCTCTGGGCGCGTCGCTGACCGTGGGCAGCGCGGCCTGCGCCGGCCCGGCGGCAACGAAGGCGCCGAGCGTCGTGCCGCTCAGGCCCAGCAGCAGGTCGCGGCGGTTGACGCCTTCGGGTCTGGAGCGGTCCATCTCAGGGCATCTCCAGCGCCGCGGGCAGGGCGGCGAAATCGTCCGCCAGCACGGCGAAATGCTGCGCCAGCGTCTGGCGCGCCTCGGCGTTCACCGTGTCGTAGGGCGGGAAGCTGCCCGGCGCGCCGAACGCGGCGAGACCGGCGTCGAGCGCATCGAGATCGGTGCCCAGCCGGGCCTGCAGGTCGGGCGCGACATCGCCCAGGAGAGGATCGAACAGCGTCTTGAGCCGGCGCAGGGCGGCGGCGCTCGCGGCGAATTCCTCGAGGTCGGTGCCGGCATAGAGGTCCTCGCCGGCGGTGACCTGCGTGTCGGCCATGAGCCGCGCCATGTCGGCGGGCGCGGCCATCAGCAGCGCGGGGTCAATGGCTATCTCCTTGAGCCGCGCCTGCAGGGCCGTGAGATCGGCCACCAATTGCTCGGCCACCGGTGCGAGGCCGGCCGTGGTCTGCTGCGCGAACAGGCCGTATTCGAGCCGGTGATAGCCGGTGAAGCCGGGGTCCGCCTCGCGCTGGTCGAGATAGAGCGGCAGGGGGTCGATGCGGTTCTCGAGGTCGGAAATGCGATAGGCCAGCGGCTCGATCTGCCGGTAGGGCAGGCGGGCGGCGTGCCAGGCGGCCTTTGCCGCGTCGAGATCGCCGGCGGCGATGGCGTCGCGCAGCCGGGTTGCCGCCGTCACCGCCTTGCCGGCGCCCATGATGGTCGTCACGCGATATTCGGAGAGCGGCCCGAGGAACTTGCGGACGGTGACCTCGCTCGCGGCGTCGGTTGCCTCGTCGGAGTCCAGCACGTGCAGCACGCCGCGCGGGTTGCTGAGCAGGCCGCAGCCCATCTGGTAGTCGCCGGGGCGCAACTGCACGCTGAGGGTCTGCCGGAAGCCCGGCGCGATGTTCTCGCGCTCGGCCACCACCATCACGCCGTCGAGGATCTCCCATTCGATAGGGCGGTCGGACTGGTTGACGATCTCGAAGGTCCGGTAGCCGCCCGGCACGGTCAGCTCGTTGGGCGCGCAGCCGGCATCGACAATGGTCATCAGCGCATCGGCGGTCTGGCCCCGCGCCGTTTCGGCGTTGCGCAGCGCGGCATAATAGAAGGCCGCGCCGCCGGCGATCGCCAGGAGGGCAGAGGCGGCGACGGCGCCCCAGAGCAGGCGCTTCGCGTGGGGGCGGGGAGCGGGGGTGGTCATGGATCAGGAGGCCGCCGCGCCGGCCGCGGCCGCTGGCTGGTGCGGGCGCAGGAAGAAGAACAGGGCGAGGGCGAGGAAGACGAGATAGACCGCCACCTCGCCGAGGGTGGGGGCGTCGCGATAGCCCAGCAGGCCCGCAAGCACGGTGCCGAGCGGGCTGGTTTCGGGCAGCACGGCGCTCAGATCGTAGACCTGGGTTTGCAGCAGGTTCCAGATGCCGGCCTCGTGCAGGGCCTTGAGGCTGCCGGCCAGCAGCCCGGCCGCGACGAAGATGATGAAGACGCCGGTCCAGCGGAAGAACAGCCCCAGATTGAGCCGCAGGGCGCCCGCATAGATGCCGTAGCCGACGGCCGCCGCGACGAGGAGGCCGAGCAACGCCCCGAGCGGCGCGGTGGCGTCGCTGCTCTGCTGGAAGATGGCGAGGAGGAAGAACACCGTCTCCAACCCCTCGCGGGCGACGGCGAGGAACACCATGGCGATCAGCGCCCAGGCGGGCGCCGCGCCGCCCTGCGTCAGGGCCTTGTCCACCGAGGCGCGCAGGTCGTGCCCCATGGTGCGCGCCGCCTTGCGCATCCACAGGACCATGGTCAGCAGCACGGCCACCGCGATCACGCCGACGATGGCCTCGAACAGCTCCTGCGCCTGCTGGGGGAAGCCGGCGCTGGCCAGTTGCAGCCCGGCGCCGGCAAAGAGCGCGACGGCGGCGGCGAGGAACACGCCGATCCATACCGCCGGCAGCCAGGCGCTCCGCCCGGTCCGGGTCAGGTAGCCCGCAATGATCCCGACGATCAGGGAAGCTTCGATGCCCTCGCGGAGCATGATCAGGAACGGCGCCAGCATGGATGTCTTGCCCGGCAAAATCGACTGCACGTCAGGGGCGCCAAAATATGACTATTTCAGACAAGTTCAAGCCGGCGCGCGCAGCAATCGTCGGCGCGCCGCGGCAATACGGCGTCAGAGGGGCCTCGGCCGGGGCGCGATTCAGCGGAAGGCGGGGATCACGTGGCGGCCGTAGCCGGCGATGATCTCCTCCTCGTCGCCGCTGTCGAGATAGATGTTGAACTGCGTCGTGCCGGCCGCTTCGAGCTCGCGGAGCTTGGCGATGTGGGCGTCGGGCTCGCCCAGGACGCAGAAGCTCTCGACCACGTCGTCGGTGATGAAATCGAGGAATGGGTTATCGGCCTGGCCGTGCTTGGAATAGTCGTAGCCGCGGCGCTTTTCGATGTAGCTCGTGAGGCTCTTGGGCACCTGGTCCGAATCCGCGCCATATTTCTCGACGATGTCGGCGACGTGGTTGCCGACCATGGCCGGGAACCATTTGACGTGCTCGATGGCGCGCTGCTTGTCGCCGAAATAGGCGGGGGCCGCCGCCATGGAGCGATAGTTCGACATGTCGCGGCCCGCCGCCCGGCCGGCCGCGAGGCACTGGTCGGTGAACCATTTGCACAGCCCCGGATCGGCGATCTGCAGGACGACGCCATCGGCGTGCTCGCCGGCGGTCTTGAGGGCGAGCGGGCCATAGGCGGCGATCCAGCTCGGCATCTCGTGGCCGACCGCCCAGGGGAATTTCACCGCGGCGGGGATTTCGCCATAGGTCACTTCCTCGCCGCGCACCATGGCCTTGGTCTTGGCGATGAACTCGGCGACGCGGGCGAGCGTCGCCGGCTTCTTGCCCATCACGCGCATCGAGGAATCGCCGCGCCCGACCGCGAGGTCGAAGCGGCCGCCGCTCTGCTTGGACAGCGAGCCGAACATCGAGGCGGCCACCGACCAGTCGCGCACGTCGGGGTTGGTGACCAGCGGGCCGAAGCGCATGGACTTCGTGTGCTCCATGCACATGGCGATGGCGGCGTAGCAGTCGCGCCACAGGATATGGGAATCGTAGAACCAGCAATAGGTGAAGCCGGCATGTTCGGCTTCCCGCACCAGATAGCGGGCCCGGTCGGCATCGACGAAGCCCTTGAAGGTGATCCCGAATTCCATACTCGCATTCTCCTGCGATCGAAATTTTACCGAACGATCAAAGTTTGGCGGGCGGCGCGCAGTTGTGTCAATCGGATTCCGGCGCATCCGGCGCCGCCGGGCGGTCGTAGACGACGAGCGGGTGGGGGCTGCCGGGCAATTTCACGACGCTGGCGTGGACGCCGTAGACGCCGAGCAGCAGTTCGGGCGTCAGGATATCGGCTGGCCGGCCATCGGCGGCGATCCGGCCGGCCTTGAGCACGATGAGCCGGTCGCAGGAGCGGGCGGCGAGGTTGAGGTCGTGCAGGGCGAGCACGATGGTGCAGCCCGTGGCGGCGCGGCGGCGCAGCATGTCGAGCACCAGCAATTGCGCCTGGATGTCGAGATGGCTGGTCGGCTCGTCGAGCAGCAGCAGGCGCGGCTCCTGCGCCAGGGCGCGGGCGATCTGCACGCGCTGCTGCTCGCCGCCCGAAAGGGTGTTGTAGAGCCGGCCGGCGAAGTCGGCGAGGCCGAGCGCGGCGAGCGCGGCGGCGACGACGGCCTCGTCATGCGCGCCGGGGCGCGCTTGCCAGGGCGACTGGAAGGGCAGGCGGCCGAGCCCGACCGCGTCGCGCACGGTGAGGCGTTCCGGGGTCGTCGCGACCTGCTCGACATAGGCGCAGAACTGCGCGCGCTCGGCCGGCGGCCGGCCGGCGAGATCGGCGCCGTCGAAGGCGATGCTGCCGCTGGCGAGGCGCCGCAGCCCGCCGATCGCCGCGATGAGCGTCGATTTGCCGGCGCCGTTGGGGCCGATGAGGCCCGTCACCTCGCCGGTGGCGGCGGTGAAGCCGGCGGCGGCGACGAGCGGGCGGTTGTCCGCCGTCACCGTGACGTCCGTGACGACGAGGCCGCTCATGTGACCCGCCGGTAGCGCAACAGGATCAGTAGGAAGGCGGGCGCGCCGATGAGCGCCGTGACGATGCCGACGGGCAGCTCGCGCGGATCGAACAGGGTGCGCGCCGCCGTATCGGTCCACAGCATGAAGATGGCGCCCACCAGCATCGACAGCGGCAGCAGCAGGCGGTGGCGCGAGCCGACGGCGAGGCGCACCGCGTGCGGCACGACGAGGCCAACGAAGCCGATGGCGCCGCCGACGGCCACCATGATGCCGGTGAGCAGTGCCGTGGCGGCCAGCAGCGTCCAGCGCAGGCGGTGGATGTCGATGCCGAGGCTCGCCGCCGCCGCGTCGCCGAAGGCGAAGGCGTCGAGCCCGCGGCCCGAGAAGAGGATGACTGGGGCGCAGAGGACGAGGCCGAGCGCCACGAGGCCGGCATCGGCCCACAGCGTGCCGCTCAGCGAGCCGAGCAGCCAGCTCAGGATCTCGCGATAGGAATCGCCGGTGGCCGTCCAGAAGATCAGCAGCGAGGTGGCGGCCGAGGCCAGCGCGGCGATGCAGATGCCGGCGAGGATGGCGCGGGACGGGGTCGCCCCGCCGAGGAGCTGCGCGATCAGAAGGGCGAGCACCAGCGCCGCGAGGCTGCCGAGGAAGGCGCCGAGCGGCATCAAAAGGGTGGCGCCGGCGAGAAGGAAGATCACCGCGCCGAGCGCGGCCCCGGAAGACAGCCCGAGCAGATAGGGATCGGCGAGGGGGTTGCGGGTCAGCACCTGCATGACCGTGCCGGCAAGCGCGAGGCCGGCGCCGACCCCGAGCGCCGCGAGCACGCGCGGCAGCCGCAGCTCCCACACGATGGCGTCGCGCAGCGGCGACACGGGGCTGTGCGGCAGGCCTCCCAGATGGTGGAGGATCGTCGCCCAGGTCTCGGCCGGCGAGATATTCGCGGGGCCGAGGGTGATGGCGACGGTGGCGCTGGCGAGCAGCAGGGCCCACAGGACCAGATAGGCGGCGACATGGGCGACGTGAGCCGGCCGCGGCGCCATCAGGGCACGGGCAGATCGAGCGCGGCGAGCTGGCGGGCCATGTCCACCGCCGCCGGCACGTTGCGCACCCCGGCCTCGGAGGCGGGGAAGGGGATGACGAGGTAGCGCTCCTTGGCGACAGCCTTGAGCTTGCTGGTTATGGGGTTCTCGGCCAGCAGCCTTTTCTTCTGTGCGACGGGGTTCCAATCGGAATCGACGAGCACGATGACGTCGGGGTCGGCGGCGACCACCGCCTCCCAGCTCGCCGAGATCCAGCCGTCATCGACGTCGGCGAAGATGTTGCGTAGCCCCAGCGCTGCCATGATCATGGCGGGCGCGCCGCTGCCGGCGCCGACATAGGGCGCCTTGGTACCGGACGAGTACCACAGCGCGGTGAGGCCGCGCTTGTCGGGGGCGAGTGCCGCGAGGCTCGCCTGCTGCGCGGCGATCAACGCCGCCGCTTCGGCCTCTTTGTCGAATATCGTTCCAATCTCGGCGATCTCGTCGAACAGTCGCGCGAAGGTGAGCGGGGGCGGCCGGATCGTGCGGCAGGCGGCGGGTGCCACATAGCTCTTGACGCCGAGCTGCGCCAGCGTCGCCCGCTCGCCGGCGCCGTCGGCGGCGAAATTGCTCTCCCAGCCGCCATAGATGAAGTCGGGCTCGGTCGCGAGCACCACTTCGGGCGCCGGCAGCTTGTCGGAGAGGATCCTGAGGCCGGCACCCGCGGCGGCCAGCTCGGGCGGCAGCGGCCCGTCCGGGAAGCCGACGCCGACGATGCGCGCGCCGAGGCCGAGCGAGAGCAGCAGCTCCGTGGCGGTGGACTTGATCGTGACGACCCGCGCGGGGGGCGCGTCGAACGTGACCGTCATCCCGCAATTGTCGAGCGTCAGCGGATAGATTGTGGCGGCCGCGGCGGGGTCGGCGAAGGCGGCCAGGCCGGCGATGAGCGCGACGGCGGCGCGGTGCATCGTCAACTCCCCTGCCTGGCCTTCATGGCCGGGGCGGGCGGCGCACCGGCCAGCTCGGCCCGCGCCGCGTCGTAGCCGAGCTGATAGGCCTCGGCCGAGCCGAGGCGGAACATGTCCTCCTCCAGCGGCCGCAGCAGCGTGCGGGCGCCCGGCGCCTCGAGGCCGGCGACCAGCCGGCCGAGGCCGCGCATAATGGCGACCGGCAGGCCGCCGGTCTTGCCCTTCACCAGGTCGGCGGCGCCGGCGATCTCGTCGGCGAGTACCGAGATGGTGGCGTGGAGCGGGCGGCCATTGGCATCGGTGCCGCCGCGCAGGTCGTCGGCGAGCTGCACGCCCGCGGCGCCGATGGCGACGTCGGTCTGGCCGACGCGCCAGGGGCGGCCGAAGGTGTCGGTGACGATGACGCCGAGCGCGAGGCGCAGCCGCGCGCGCAAGGCCGCGCACAGCGCGCGCGCCGACAGGTCGGGGTCGGCCGGCAGGCGCAGCGCATAGCCGTCGGGAACGTTGGACATGTCGATGCCGGCGGCGGCCATGATCAGGCCCTGCGGCGTCTCGACGATGCGCGTCGTGCCGTTGGGCGTGACGCGCTCGGCGACGACGCGCACCGTGTCGTCGCCGAGGGCCTTCTCGCGGTCGGCGGCCGGCACGAGCCGGCCCTCGGCCTTGGCGACGATCTTGCTGGCCACCACCAGGATGTCGCCCTCGGCGAGCGCGAGATCGCCGTCCACAGCGGCCGTAGTGGCGATGGCATCGAGGATGAGCGTCGCGAGATCGTCGCCCGGCTGCACCTCGGGGATGCCGGGGACGGCCCAGGCGGTGAAGCGCGCGAGGCTCACGTCAGGGCTCGCAGGCGCGGCAGGACGTGCTCGGCATAGAGCTTGAGGAAGCGGCTCTGGTCCGGGCCCGGCGCATGGAACACGAGATGATCGAAGCCGTAGTCCATATAGGCCCGGATCGCCGCGACATGCGCATCGGGGTCGCTCGAGACGATCCAGCGCTGGGCGACGCGCGCGATGGGCAGGCTCGCGGCGAGGCGCTCCATCTCGGCGGGGTCCTCCACGGAATGCTTCTCCTCGGCCGAGAGCGACAGCACCGCCCAGTGGCGGGTGTCCGCGAGGGCGCGCTCGGGGTCGGTGTCGAACGACACCTTGACCTCGATCATGCGCTCGAAGGGCTCTGCCGTCAGATCGGCTTCGGCGCGGCCGCGCGCGACATTGGGCAACAGCTCATCGACATAGAGCGCGGCGCCCTTGCCCGAGGTGCAGATGAAGCCGTCGCCGGCCCGGCCGGCGTATCTGGCGTTGAGCGGTCCGCCGGCGGCGATGTAGATCGGCACCGGCTCGGTGGGCCGGTCGTAGATGGTGGCGTTGACGGTCCTGTAATAGTCGCCGCTAAAGCTGACGCGGTCCTCGCGCCAGAGCTGGCGGATGAGCGTCACGGCCTCGCGCAGGCGCGCCGAGCGCTCCTTGAGCTCGGGCCAGGCCATGCCGGTGGCGGGGACCTCGTTGAGCGACTCGCCGGTGCCGACGCCGAGGATCACGCGCCCCGGAAACATGGCGCCGAGCGTGCCGAAGGCCTGGGCCACGACCGAGGGATGCAGGCGGAAGGTCGGGGTCAGCACCGAGGTGCCGAGGATGATGCGCTCGGTGCGGGCGAGCGCCGCCGCCATCCAGGCGGGCGCGAAGGGCGCGTGGCCGCCGGTATGCTGCCAGGGCTGGAAATGGTCGCTGACGAAGACGGAGTCGAACCCCGCCTGCTCCGCCTCGACGGCGAAACCGAGCAGCGTGCCCGGAGCGAACTGCTCCGCCGATGCCTTGTAGCCGAAGCGCATTGGCCGCCTCCCGCGAAGAGCCGATATTTGATCGTTTGGTCAAAAATGCGTCGCAGTCAACACTTCTCTTTTGTCAGCGGGGCGAGGTCTGTTCTCTGTCGAGGGTGGTCGTGGCACCTTCGACAGATCCGCCAGCTCGCGACGATCAATATCTGGCAGTAGCGGCGGGACGCTCGCCGTCGGCGGCGCGTGTCGCGTGGGCGGTGAGAAATCTCAGGTTTTTCGCGCGAATGTTCATTTACGCCCTCGCCGCCCCCGTTGAACCATAGCCGGCAGAGCTGTGGCCGGCCGGGGGAGGCGGGGCGATGCGGATCGGCGTCAATACATGGGTGTGGGTGTCGCCCTTCACCACGCAGGATTTCGACCTGCTGCCGAAGATCAAGCGCATGGGCTTCGACATCGTCGAGGTGGCGCTGGACGATCCGGCGCTGATCGATGCGGCGCTGCTGCGGCGGGTGGCCGACGACAATGGCCTCGGCATCACCATATGCGGCGCCTTCGGGCCCAGCCGCGACATTTCGAGCGAGGATGCGGCCGTGCGCGCCTCCGGCCGCGCCTATCTCGAGGCGGGGCTGCGCTTTGCCGAGGCGGCGGGCAGCACTTTGTTTTCGGGGCCGGTCTATTCGGCCGTCGGCAAGACGCGGCTGGTGTCGGCCGACCAGAAGCGGCAGGAGCGCGACTGGTGCGTTGCGAGCCTGCGCGAGTTCGGCGCCTCGGCGCGCGATGCGGGCGTGACCATCGGCGTCGAGCCGCTCAACCGCTTCGAGACCGACATGATCAATCTCGTCGAGCAGGCGGTGGCGCTGATCGAGGAGGTGGGCGATGCCGCCTACAAGGTTCACCTCGACACCTTCCACGGCAATATCGAGGAAAAGAGCCTGCCCGGCGCCATCCGCCGCGCCGGCAGGCTGCTCGGGCATTTCCATGCCTGCGAGAACGATCGCGGCGCGCCGGGCAGCGGCCATATCGACTGGCCCGGCATCCGCGAGGCGCTCCGCGACATCGGCTATGACGGGCCGGTGGTGATCGAATCCTTCACGCCGGGCGCGGTCGAGATCGCCAAGGCGGCGGCCATCTGGCGCCCGCTCGCGGCCTCGCAGGATGCGCTGGCGGAAGAGGGCGGCCGCTTCCTGCGCTCGCTCCTGGGGTGACGAAATTTACGAGGAGGACAGACCGCGATGGCCGAGCGAGCCAATAATTTTCCGAAGCTGCACAATGCGACCTGGCCCGGCGTGGTCGGCAAGGGGGCGCCGGATTCCGAGCCGATCATCGCGCTCGACACGCTGCTCGAGCTGACGGCGAAGGCCGATGTCGGCGGCGTCAAGTTCGACGGCGTCGATCTGTGGCTCGCCGAGCCGCACATCTCGATCGACAGCAGCCGCGACGACATCAAGCGCGTCGTCGATCATATCGCCGGCTTCGGGCTCGAGGTCGGCTCGTTCGTCGCGCCGATTTGGGCCAATGCCGGCGGCGGCTCGGCCATGGGCGACGCCGAGGAGCGCCGGCGCTTCGTCAGCCAGGTGCGCAAGGCGGCCGCCATCGGCCAGCAGATGCGCGAGCTGGGCATCCGCCCCACCGGCGGCATCCGCGTCGATTCCTCGACCAGCGTGGCGGCGTGGGACGCCGATCCGGCGGGCAACACCAGGCTCATCGCCGAGACCTTCCGCGAGGCCGGCAAGGCGGCCCAGGATCACGGCGAGTTCATCGTCGCCGAGGGCGAGATCTGCTGGGGCGGCATGCATTCGTGGCGCGAGAACCTCAATCTGCTCGAAGCCATCGGCATGCCCGGTGTCGTCGGCTACCAGGCCGACATGGCCCATTCGATGCTGTTCGTCATGGGCTACAATGCCGAGCGCGACCGGCTGATCCCCGCCGATTACGACTGGCAGGACCGCTCGGTGCTCGATGCGGCCTACAAGAAGGTCGCCGATGCGCTGCGCCCGTGGACCTATGATTTCCACGTCGCCCAGAACGACGGCACCGTCTTCGGCTCGGGCGATCACGAAAAGACCGGCCGCCACGTGCAGATCACCGACCCCAACGGCAAGCTCGACGTGACCAAGCACGCCGGCTACTGGCTGCGCGACGGCAATGGCGAGCTGACCCGCAAGATGCGTCACATCTGCTGGGACGGCTGCATGTTCCCCAACGCGGTGATGACCACGCAGCAGACATGGAACGATGTTCTGGCGGCGATGATCAAGGTGCGCGACGCACATGGCTGGATCGAATAGGCAGAAGGCGCAGGAGCAATGAGCAAGAAACCCCTCCGTATCGGGCTTGTCGGCGCCGGCTTCATGGGCCGCACCCACACCAATGCCTTCCGCCAGGCCGGCAAGTTCTTCACGCTCGAGCATGAGCCGGTGTTGCAGGCCATCGCCACGCGCCATGCCGAGAGCGCCGCGCGCTTCGCCGACAATTGGGGCTATGCGAGCTCCGAGGGCGACTGGCGGCGGCTCGTCGAGCGCGACGATATCGACCTCATCGACATCGCCAGCCCCAACGACACGCACACCGAGATCGCCATCGCCGCCGCCGAGGCGGGCAAGATGGTGATGTGCGAGAAGCCGCTCGGCCGCACCGCCGCCGAAGCCGAAAAGATGGTCGCGGCGGTCGAGGCGGCGGGCGTCGCCAACATGGTGTGGTACAATTATCGCCGCGTGCCGGCGGTGACGCTGGCCAAGCTGCTCATCGACGAGGGACGGCTGGGTCGCATCTTCCACTACCGCGCCAAGTTCCTCCAGGACTGGACGATCTCGGCCGACGTGCCGGTCGGCGGCGCGGCGGCGTGGCGCCTCGATGCCGATGTCGCCGGCAGCGGCGTGACGGGCGACCTGCTCGCCCACTGCATCGACACGGCCCTGTGGCTCAACGGCCCGATCGACTCGGTGACCGCCGTCACCGAGACCTTCATCAAGCAGCGCAAGAGCGCCGTGACCGGCGAGCCCGCGCCCGTGAAGATCGACGACGCCAGCGCCTTCCTCGCGCGCTTCGACAATGGCTCGCTGGCGACCTTCGAGGCCACGCGCTACGCGCGCGGCCACAAGGCGCTCTATACGCTCGAGATCAATGGCGAGAAGGGCTCGCTGGCGTGGGATCTGCATGATCTCCATCGCCTGCAATATTTCGACCACGGCGATGACGGGCGGCTGCGCGGCTGGCGCTCCATTCACATCACCGATTCTGATCAACCCTATATGAAGCATTGGTGGGTGCCGGGGCTGCAGATCGGCTACGAGCACACCTTCATCCACCAGGCGGCCGATTTCATCCAGGCCCTCGACGGCGGGCCGGCGGCGGCGCCGACCTTCCGCGACGCGCTCGCCACCGACTACGTCACCGACGCCGTGCTGGCCTCGGCGCGGTCGCTGCGCTGGGAGCAGGTCGGCGGCTGATCCGCCGGCGGATGCTGCCCCAGGAGGCCGTGGAGTCCCTCCCTCCACGGCCTCTTTCGCCGTGCGCCCGTGTCGCGCCGCGTTCCTGCTGAACTCAGCGTGCAGTTTGTGTATCGTGAGGCAATGCTGCCGGTGCGGCGCGCCGGCAGGGCTTGCGGGGAGCGGGGATGTCGGCCGAGTGCAACGTTGCGGTCATCGTGGAGACGTCGAACAGCTACGCCCGCGGCATCCTGCGCGGCATCCACGAATATGCCCGCCCGCGCCACTGGACGCTGCATCTCACCGAGCACGGCCGGCACGAGATCGACGAGTCCTTCGCCGGCAACTGGACGTTCGACGGCGTCATCGCGCGCATCGAGACCGACCGCATGGCGCGCATCATCACCGCGCTCGACGTGCCGACCGTCGATGTGAGCGCCGCGCGGCTCGTCGAGGGCATCCCCTGGGTGGAGACCGACGACGAGGTCATCGCCCGGCTGGCGCTCGAGCATCTGCGCGATTGCGGCCTGCGCAATTTCGCCTTCTTCGGCGACCCGTTCTACAACTGGTCGATCTGGCGCCAGCACGCCTTCGAGCGTCTGGTCAAGCAGCCCGACCCGACGCGCTCGCGCATCTTCAACCTGCCGGCCCGCACCGAGCCGCGGGTGCGCTGGTGGACGCAGCGCGAGGCCATTCACGCCTGGCTCGACAGCCTGCCCAAGCCGGTCGGCATCTTCGCCTGCTACGATGCGTGCGGCCAGCAACTGCTCGAGATCTGCCGCTATTACGGGATCATGGTGCCCGAGGACATCGCCATCGTCGGCGTCGATAATGACGAGCTCCTGTGCGAGATCACCACGCCCAGCATGTCGAGCGTCATCCCCAACGCGCTGCGCACGGGCGTCTATGCCGCCGAGATCCTCGACCGTATGATGGGCGGCCAGAAGCTTGCCGGGCGCAAGCATTCGATCGCGCCCCTGGGCGTGCGCAAGCGTGCCTCCACCGACGTGCTGACCGTCGGCGATCCCTATATCGCCGAGGCCGTGGCCTTCATCCGCCAGAACGCGCACAAGAACATCCGCGTCGAGGACGTGCTGGCCACGGTGCCGCTTTCGCGCCGCGTGCTCGAGGAGCGCTTCCGCAAGGCGCTCAACCGCACGCCGCACCAGGAGATCCTGCGCGTGCGCACCAATGCGGTGCGCGAGCTGCTGCTCGAGACCGACATGTCGCTGTCCGAGATCAGCGACGCGCTCGGCATCGAGCACCCCGAATATCTGAGCGTGTTCTTCAAGCGCGAGACCGGCTATACGCCGCGCGAATATCGCGACGTGGTGCGCGGCCATTCCCTGCCGGACGTGCCGCAATGACGGCCGGCCGCGGGCGCCGCCGCCGGCGGGCCACGCATGGCAAATATCTCAAAATTCTCGCGCGAATGCTCATGGTCACGCGGCGCGCCTAGCCCCTACGCTCCGCTCGGAGAGGTTGGGGAGGAAGCATGTCGAAACTGCGTGTCGGCCTTATCGGGCTCGGATTCGGCTCGGAATTCATTCCGATCTACCAGGCGCATCCCTATGCCGAAGTCGTGGCCATCTGCCAGCGCTCGCGCGGCCGGCTGGACGAGGTCGGCAACCGCTTCGGCATCGACACCCGCTACACCGATTTCCGCGAAGTGCTCACCGACCCCGATGTGGATTTCGTCCACATCAACAGCCCCATCCCCGATCACGCGCCGCAGACCATCGCGGCGCTGAAGGCCGGCAAGCATGTGATGTGTACCGTGCCGATGGCCACGACGCTCGAGGAGGCGCACGAGATCGTCGGCCTCGTGCGCGAGACCGGCCTCAAATACATGATGGCTGAAACGGTGGTCTACAGCCGCGAATACCTGTTCATCAAGCAGATGTACGACAAGGGCGAGCTCGGCCGCATCCAGTATCTGCAGGCCTCGCACCCGCAGGACATGGAGGGCTGGCCCGACTACTGGAAGGACATGGTGCCCATGCACTATGCCACCCACGTCGTCAGCCCGCTGATGGCGCTGGTCGGCGGCATGGCCGAGTATGTGAGCTGCTTCGGCTCGGGCGCGGTCAATGACGAGGTGGCGCGCCGCACCGGGGCGCGCTTCGCCGTCGAGACCTGCCACATCAAGATCAAGGATTCCGATGTCGCCGCCCATGTGTGGCGCTCGTTGTGGGACACGGCGCGGCAATATCGCGAAAGCATCGACGTCTATGGCTCGAAGAAGTCGTTCGAGTGGGAGCTGATCACCGGCGAGCAGCCGGTGCTGCACACCGCCAAGCGGCCGGAGCCCGAGATCGCCGAGCGCGTCGAGGTGCCCGATTTCGCCCATCTGCTGCCCGAGCCGATCCGCAAGTTCACGCGCGGCATCGTCGATGAGGAGCATCTGTCCTTCATCCAGGGCGGCGGCCATGGCGGCTCGCATCCGCATATGGTCAACGAGTTCATCACCGCCCTGCGCGAGGATCGCGACCCGTTCCCGAATGTCGAGCAGGCGGCCAACTGGACGGCGGTGGGCATCTGCGCCCACCAGTCGGCGCTGCGCGGGGGGGAGATCGTCGCGGTGCCGGACTTCACCAGACGCTGAGGGCCGGCATCGATCGGCGGGGGGAGCATGGACGAGATCCTGAGGCTAGAGAACGTCTCCAAGACCTTTCCAGGCGTGCGGGCTCTGGACGACATCTCGCTCGTGCTCAATCGCGGCGAGGTGCTGTGCCTGTGCGGCGAGAACGGCGCGGGCAAGTCCACGCTCATCAAGATCCTCTCCGGCGCGCAGCCGCCCGACGAAGGCGGCCGCATCTTCTTTGACGGCCGCGAGGTGACGCTCAGCCCGCACAGCGCCCTGCGGATGGGAATCCACACCATCTACCAGGAGCATATCGTCTTCGACGACCTCGACATCGTCGAGAACATCTTCGCCGGCTTCGAGATCACCCGCTGGGGCCTGCAGCAGCGCCAGCAGATGCGCGCCGAGACCGAGCGCGTGCTGCACTATCTGAAGAGCGACCTGCGCCCCGAGCAGCGCATGCGCGATCTCACCAGCGGCCAGCAGAAGATTGTCGAAATCGCCAAGGCGCTGGTGTTCAAGAGCAACGTCATCATCCTCGACGAGCCCACCGCGTCCTTTTCCTCGCGCGAGATCGGCAATGTGCTGGACATCGTGCGCACGCTGCGCGCCGACGGCATCGGCGTCATCTTCATCTCGCACCATCTCGACGAGGTGTTCGACATCGGCGACCGCGCCATCGTGCTGCGCGACGGGCGCAAGGTGAGCGCCTATCCCATCGCCGGCCTCACGCGCTCGACGCTCATCAAGGACATGGTCGGGCGCGATCCGGCGAGCTTCTACCAGCGCGAGCCGGTGACCCCCGGCGAGGTCGTCTTCGCCGCGCGCCACGTCACCGGCAATGGCGTCCACGACATTTCGTTCGAGCTGCGTCGCGGCGAGATCCTGGGCGTGGCCGGCATGGTCGGCTCGGGCCGCTCCGAGCTGATGGAGGTGCTGTTCGGCAGCGCTCCGCTCATCTCCGGCGAGATCGAAATCCACGGCAAGCCGGTGCGCCACGCCAGCCCGCGCGACGCCATTCGCAACAAGATGTGCTTCATCACCGAGGATCGGCAGGGCACGGGCCTGTTCCTCGAGAAATCCATCGGCGAGAACGTCGCCGTGGCCAATATGGTCAATACGCGCAGCCTCATCGCGCGCCCCGCCGACGACCTGAGGATCGGCGCGCACTACATCAAGCTGCTCGGCATCAAGGCGCCCGGCGCGCGCACCCGCGTCGTCAACCTGTCGGGCGGCAACCAGCAGAAGGTCGTGCTGGGCAAGTGGTTCAACACCGGCGGCGAGATCTACATCTTCGACGAGCCCTCGCACGGCGTCGATGTCGGCTCCAAGCAGGAAATCTACAAGATCATGGTCGACCTGCTGAAGGCCGGCAATGCCATCATCATGGTGTCCTCGGACATGCCCGAGGTGATCTCCATGAGCGATCGCGTGCTGGTGTTCGAGCAGGGCACGATCGCCGGCGAGCTGGTTGGTGAGCAGATCGCCGAGGAGAACATCCTCACCCTTTCGATAGGAGACCGAAAAGCGTGAGCACCTCCGCTAAGCCCCAGGGGCAGGCTCGGGAGTCGATCTTCAAGCGTCATGAGAACCTCACGGTCCTGACGATCTTCGTGGCCTTCGTGCTGATCATCGTCTTGACGCAGCTGATCTCCAGCGGCTTTCGCGAATACCCGACCTTCATCAGCCCGGTGAACATCCTCAACATCCTGCAGCAGGTCTCCGTGCCGGGGATCGTGGCGGTGTCGATGACCATGGTCATGATCGCGCGGGGGATCGACCTGTCGGTGGGCATGCTCGCCTCGCTGGTGTCCATCGTCGTCTCGCTCGGCGTGTCGCGCTGGGGGCTGGGCGTCGTGCCATCCATCGCCATCGGCATCGGCGCGGCGGTGGTCCTCGAAACGCTGATGGGCTTCATCATCTCGCGCACGCGGGTCGAGCCCTTCATCATCACGCTGGGCGGCATGATCGCCTTCCAGGGCATCGCTCTCTTGCTCTCCAACTCGCGCGAGGTGGTGATGCAGGGCGAGCTCGACTTCCTCACCACCAACCTGCTGGGCGGCATGCGCGATCCGGTCACCGGGCTCGTGCTGCGGCTGCCGCCCTATGTGCTGATGTTCTTCCTCGTCGCAGTGCTGGGCGGGCTGATGCTCAACTACACCAAATATGGCCGGCGCCTCTATGCGGTGGGCAGCAATCCGCGCGCCGCCTTCCTCGCCGGCATCGACGTCAAGACCATGACGCTGTCGGTCTATGTGATCCAGGGGCTGCTCGTCGGCATCGGCGCGACCATGCTGCTCGCCCGCATCAATACCGGCATCATCACGCTGGGCACGGGGCTCGAGATCGACACCATCGCCATGGTGGTCATCGGCGGCACGGCGCTGTCGGGCGGGCGCGGCAATATCGTCGGCACGGTGATCGGCGTGCTGTTCCTCGGCTCCATCGCCAACGCCATGAACATGCTGCGGCTGCCGTCCGAGGTGCAGTTCCTCACCAAGGGCCTCGTCGTCATCCTCGCCGTGTCGGCGGGCGACATCTCGTCACGCATTTCGGAATACCGCGCGCTGGTGGGCGAAAGGCGCCGGGTGCGCGCCGCGCCGCCGGCGGCATCACAGGAGGGAGGGCAGGACGACTCGGACATATCTGCACGCTCTTAAGGGCAAGAACTACCAATCACGACAATCAAGGGAGTAGAACTATGCAAAGCACGGCTTTGAAACTGATCTCGGCCCTGGCCTTCGGAGCGATGGCGTTCACCACCGCTGCCCAGGCCGACGGCAAGGTCATCGGCTACTACATGGACGCCTCGGACGACTTCTACAAGGCGGGCTACGAGGTCTTCAAAACGCTGGCCGAACGCGAAGGCTGGACCGTCATCGACATCGTCGGCCAGGGCACGGCGCCCGAGCAGATCGCGGCGGTGGAGAACTTCATCACGCAGGGCGTGGATGCGGTCCTCGTCGTCCAGAACTCGCCCGAAACCACCTCGCGCACGCTGAAGCTCGCCTCCGAGGCGGGCATTCCCGAGTTCCACCTCACCCATAACCCGCCGAACGAAGCGGGACTTGCCGGTTTCGCCGGCTATGACTGGGTCTATGTGGGCGAGCTCGCCGGCCAGTCGGCGATGGAGCATGGCGTCAAGAAGCTCATCATGATCGAGGGCAAGCTCGGTCAGGGCACCGCGGCCGGCCAGACCGGCGGCTTCCTCAAGGCCTATCAGGATGCCGGCAAGGACATCGGCAACCTCGCCGACAGCGTCGGCGTGAAGGGCGCCGGCGGCGCCGATCTGGAGGTCGTCTTCTGGGGCTCGGGCGGCTGGTTCGCCGATCCGGCCAAGAAGGTGATGCAGGACGCCATCACCAGCCTCGGCCCCGACGGGTTCGACGGCGCCTATGTGCAGAACGACGAGATGATGGCCGGCGCCATCCAGGCCATGGAAGAAGCCGGCCTCAACCCCGGCGACTACTGGCTCGGCTCGTCCAACGGCAAGGAGAAGTCGTGGGATTGGGTCGAGAACGGCACCACGACCATGGACGTGAACGAGACGCCGACGCTGGAGGCCGATATCGCGCTCCAGCAGATGAAGGCGTATTTCGCCAACGAGCCGTACAAGAAGGCCGTCTTCGTCTCGGTGATCCCGTTCACCAAGGACAATCTGGACCGCGCCAAGCTGGTGCCGTTCATCCATGACGACTACCTCGCCAAGCGCGAGGCGGGTGCCTTCATCTACGACATCAACGATCCCAGCTTCCGCACCAACCCGGACTACTGAGCTCGTTCTCCTGCACAACGACGAGAGGCTGCCCCCGGCAGCCTCTCTTTTCGTTTTTGGCAAGGCGCCTCCATATTACAGCTCCGGGGCGACAAGCTCGCCAATCCCGGATGGAATGACCAGCTCGGCGCCGGTCACCGCCTGCACGTCATCGATGCTCATGCCGGGCAGCTTCTCGCGCAGCACGAAACGCGCATTCTCGATGTCGATGACGGCGAGACTGGTGTAGACGCGCGTGACGCAGGCGACGCCGGTCAGCGGCAGGCTGCAGCGTTTCACGAGCTTGGGCCGTCCATCCCTGGTGACGTGGTCGGTGATCACTGCCACCCGCTTGGCGCCGTGGACCAGATCCATCGCCCCGCCCACCGCCGGCACGCCTTTGGGACCCGTCGACCAGTTGGCAAGATCGCCCGTTTCGGCGACCTCGTAGGTGCCCAGGATCGCGATGTCGAGATGGCCGCCGCGAACCATGCCGAAGCTGTCGGCATGGTGGAAGAAGGCGGCGCCGGGGCGCAACGTTACGGCCCTCTTTCCGGCGTTGATGAGGTCCCAATCTTCCTCGCCCTCGGGGGGACCCTCGCCAAAATTGAGAATACCGTTCTCGGTGTGGAAGATGGCCTGTCGCCCCGGAGGCTGAAACCTGGCCACCATTTCGGGAAAGCCGATGCCGAGATTGACGTATGCGCCGTCCTCGATGTCCTGGGCGGCGCGCCAGGCGATCTGCGCATTGGAAAGCCGGGTCGTCATGCGTAGGCCGCCCCGGCGCGGATCAGCGCCTCTTCCTGCTGCGGCGCGGGAACGCAGACGATCCGGGTCACGAAGATGCCGGGGGTGATCACCTGTTCGGCGTCGATCTTTCCGGCTGCGACGATGCGGGTTGCCTGCACGATGGTGAGCTTTGCCGCGGCGGCCATCAGCGGCGAGAAATTCCGCGCCGCCTTGCGATAGGTCAGGTTGCCCATCGTGTCGGCAAGCTCTGCCTTGAGCAGCGCGGCGTCGGCTTTGAGCCAGCGCTCCTGTACATACATGCGGCCGTCGAACTCGGCGGTTGGCTTGCCTTCCGCCAGGTCGGTGCCGAAACTCGTCGGCGTGTAGAATGCCGGTATGCCGGCCCCGCCGGCGCGGATGCGTTCGGCCAGGGTTCCCTGCGGCACCAGTTCGAGTGCAATCTCGCCAGCCAGGTACTTTTCGGTGAAGGCGCGGGGATCCGACGAGCGGGGAAACGAACAGACCATCTTGGCAACCATGCCGGCGTCGATCATGGCGGCTATGCCGATGCGGCCGTTGCCGGCGTTGTTGTTGATCACCGTAAGGTGCCTGGGGCTGCCGGTCGCCATGAAGCGATCGATGAGCGCATGGATCAACTCGACCGGTGCCCCGGCGCCGCCGAAGCCGCCAATCATCAGGGTCATGCCGCTTTCTATGCCGATGACGCTGGCGGCCAGGCTTTCTACCGTCTTGTTCATGCGCGTCTTCCGCTTGCTCTCTCGCTATTGGTTCTGCTGGCCAGCGCGCCAGCCCGCTTCCGAAAGGCGAGGTGGATAAGGTCCAGGCATTCCGGGTTGATGAGGGCACTGTCGTTGGCGATTGGCCGGTCGTGAATCACGTCGCGCACGGCGATTTCGGAAACCTTGCCCGACACCGTGCGCGGCAGATCCGGGACCGCGACGATCATTGCCGGAACGTGCCGCGGCGAGGCGCCCGACCGGATCGCGCCACGGATGCGCGCTTCGAGTTCGGGTCCGAGCCTCGCGCCGTCGTCGAGGCGCACGAACAGCACGATCCGCTGGTCGCCATCCCATTGCTGCCCGACGGCGATGCTCTCGGCAACTTCCGGCACGCCCTCGATCTGGCGGTAGATTTCGGCCGTGCCGATCCGGACGCCTCCGGGGTTCAGCGTCGCATCCGAACGGCCCAGAACGATAAAGCCGGTGTCGCGCGCCTCGATGTAGTCCCCATGCGTCCAGACGCCGGGGAATTTCTCGAAATACGTCGCGCGATAGCGATGGTCATCGGGATCGTTCAGGAACCCCACCGGCATCGACAGGTGCGCATTGCGGCAGACGAGCTCGCCGGGTTGGCGGAGGACCGCATTGCCGCGCGCGTCGAACGCGGCGACGTCGAGGCCGAGCATCGCGCCCTGCAGCTCGCCCCGGCGCACCGGCAGGGTCGGGACTCCGCCGAGAAAACAGCCGCAGATGTCGGTTCCACCGGAGATCGACGCGAGATGAACGTCACGCTTCCAGTCGTTGTAGACGTGCGCAAAGCCCTCCGGCAGCAGCGGTGAGCCGGTGGAGAGCACGGTGCGCAGGCGCCCGAGCCGATGCGTTTCGTTTGGCCGCTGCCCCAGTCGGCGCATGGCTTCGATGTAGCGGGCGGAGGTGCCGAAGATGGCGACCTCCTCGGCATCGATGAGCGCCGGTAAGCGGGCGGCATCGGGCCAGGTCGGGCTGCCGTCATAGGTGACCAGCGTCGCGCCGCTCGCAAGGCCACTGATCAGCCAGTTCCACATCATCCAGCCGCATGTGGTGTAGTAGAAGAAGCGATCGTCGCGGCGCAGGTCGCAGTGCAGGCGATGCTCCTTGAGATGCTGGATCAGCAGCCGCCCCGCGCCATGGACGATGCCCTTGGGCCGACCGGTCGTGCCGGAGGAGAAAAGGATGGCGAGCGGCGCATCCATCCCCTGCCGGACATAGGCAATGGGGGCCGGTCGGAACGGCGCCAGCCAGTCTTCGAGCGAAATGGCCCGTTCCTCGGCAATGCCCTCGCCTGGGTCAAGAAAGATGATCCGCTGCGGGGCGCCGGCGGCGACCACCGCGGCAATGCTCGCGCGCGTGTCCACCGGCTTGCCGGCATAGGTGCAGCCGTGGACCGCGACGAGAACCTTCGGCGCCACCTGGCCCAGCCGGTCGGCAGCGGCGCCGGGACCGAAGTCGGGGGAGCAGGAGGCCCAAACCGCGCCCAGCGCGGCGGTGGCGAGGTAGAATGCCACGGCCTCGATATCGTTGGTCACGAGGCCCGCGACACGATCCCCGACGCCGACGCCCTCGGCAGCCAGCGCCTGGGCGCATCGCGAGACCAGCGCCGCGAGGTCCTTCCGCGTCAGTTGGCGCCGTGTCCCGTCCTCGCGGCAGGCGATGATGGCGATCCGCTCGTCGGCATCGCGCAGCATGTTCTCGGCATAGTTTAGCGAGGCGTCCGGAAAGAAGCGCACGGCCGTGAGGTCTGCAGCCGGTTGCCAGACGACGTCGCCGCGCGACCCCACAATGCCGAGATGATCCCACAGCAATGCGTGGTAGGCCTCGGGTTCATCGACGGACCAGGCGTGGAGGCCCGTGTAGTCGGTAGGGGCGAAGCCGGCCGCGGCCGCGAAATGGGCCAGATGCGTTCCAGCGACGCGGTCCGCGCTCGGGCGCCACAGGATGTCTTCCGTCATCGCCGTTATCGCTCCAGCGCCAGGGCGATCCCCATGCCGCCGCCGATGCAGAGCGTCGCTACGCCGCGTCGCACGTCCCGGCGGCGCATCTCGTGCACGAGCGTGACGACGATCCGTGCTCCGGAGGCGCCGATGGGGTGCCCGAGCGCAATGGCGCCGCCGTTGACGTTTACGCGGGCGCGGTCGAGCTCCAGTGTTTCAAGGACGGCGAGCGTTTGCGCCGCGAAGGCCTCGTTGATCTCCCACAGGTCGATGTCGCCGATGCTCCATCCGGTCCGCTCGAGCAGCCTGTGGGTTGCCGGTATCGGACCGATGCCCATGATCTGCGGGTCGATGCCGGCATGGGCCCAGCCCGCGATGCGGGTGAGCGGCTCCAATCCCCGCTCTGCCGCCAGCGCAGCGGGAACGATGACGAGTGCGGCTGCGCCGTCGTTCATGCCGGAGGCGTTTGCGGCCGTCACGGTGCCGTCCGCGGCGAATGCGGGGGGCAGGCGGGCCATGGCGGTCGCGTCGGCATCGTGCCGGATGTGCTCGTCGCGCGCGACCGTGGCCGGCCCCATCTCGATCGGTACGATCTCCGTCGCGAATTGGCCGGCACGATCGGCTTCGGAGGCACGGCTCTGCGATTCGAGGGCGAAGGCGTCCTGCGCTCTGCGATCTATGCCGTATCTGCGCGCCACCGTTTCGGCCGTGACGCCCATCGCGACCTGGTGGAAGGCGTCGGTGAGGCCGTCGTGGGACAGCGTATCCCGCAGGGCGAGGTCGCCGAACGGTCGGCCCTGTCTCACCGCAGCGACGTGCGGCGCGCTGGACATGCTTTCCTGGCCGCCTGCGACGACGATCCTGGCGTCACCGAGCGCGATCTGCTGGGCCGCAAGGGCGACGGCCCGCAGGCCGGAACCGCACACCTGGTTCACCAGCATGGCGGGCGCTTTGTAGGGGATGCCGGCGGCTACGGCTGCCTGCCGCGCCGGATTCATGCCTTGCCCGCCAGTCAGCACCTGGCCAAGGATGGTCTCGTCCACCTCGTCGGCGGCGAGCTGTGCATCGGCGAGGGCTGCCTCGATCGCGGCGGCGCCGAGACGGTGAGCCGGCACCGTCCGAAAGGCGCCGTTCAGCTTGCCGATCGGCGTCCGTCGCGCCGCAACGATGACGACGTCGGAGGCGCTGCTCATGGGGGCGTGGCCGCGGGTACGACCCGCCCCCTGCATTCGCCGAAGCCGATATCGGCGTAGCCGTCGCGCTGGCAGCGCGCGGTGAGGAGGACGGTGTCGCCATCCTCGAGATAGGTCCGCCGCTCGCCTGACGGCAGCGAGATGGGGGCGCTGCCGCCGCGTGTGATCTCCAGCAGCGATCCGAGCGCGTCGCGGGCCGGGCCGGATATCGTGCCGCTGCCGATGAGATCGCCGGCGCGCAGATCGCAGCCGCCCGTCGTGTGGTGGGCTATCATCTGCGCCGCGGTCCAGTAGAGATGCGCCGTATTGGTGGAGGAGATCAGGTGGGGCGGGATGCCGGCATCCGCCATGGCGGCGGTTTGCACCAGCACCTCGACCTCGCAGGATAGGCCGCCCATCTCCTGGTCGGTGGCGTCCACCAGATAGGGCAGGGGCGTGGGGTCCGTGGCGTTTCGTGCAAAGGCCGGTCGGCGAAACGGCGCCAGCGCTTCGGGGGTCACTACCCAGGCCGAGAGCGTCGAGAGGAAGTTCTTGGCGGTGAACGGGCCGAGCGGGCGGTATTCCCAGGACTGGAGGTCGCGCGCCGACCAGTCGTTGAGCAGGCAATAGCCGGCAATATGCTCGGCCGCCGCCTCGATGGCGATCGGCTCGCCGAGCGCGTTGCCCGTGCCGATCAGGATGCCCAGCTCGGCCTCGAAATCGAGCCGGGCCGAGGGCGCGTGGATCGGCGAGGTTTCGCCGGGCGGCAGGATCTGTCCGACGGGCCGGCGCAGCGGCGTGCCGTCGATCCGCACCGACGAGGCGCGGCCGTGATAGGCAATAGGGACGTGCCGGTAATTGGGCAGGAGCGGCTCATCGGGCCGAAACAGCCCTCCGGCATTGGTGGCGTGATGGATGCCCGCATAGAAGTCGGTGTAGTCGCCAATGGCCACCGGCATATGCATGCGGCAGTTGCTGGCCGGCCGTAGCAGATCGCCGGCGACGGCTCGGGCGGCATCGGCGTTCGTGCCGTCGGTGCTCAGGAGGTCGAAAACGGCGCGGCGCAGGGTGCGGCGTGGCTCCGCCCCCGCGGCGAAGAAGGCGTTGAACGTCGGTTGCGCCGCGAGGCGCGCCGCCTCCAAGGCGGTACCTCGCAGCAGTCCGCGATCCGCAAGGGCGAGGAGGTCGAGCACGTGCTCGCCGATGCGGATTCCGCCGCGAGGCTGGCCGTCGCCGTCGCTGAAGATGCCGAGCGGCAGGTTCTGCAGCGGAAATTGTGCGTGATCGTTGGCCGAGGGGCACCACGTCTGGCGCTCCCGATCATGCGTGGCGTCGATCATGCCACCGCTGCCGGAGCCAGGACTTCGATGTCGGTGATCACGTCGATGACGGTCAGGCGCGGCGTCGTGAGAGCCGCCCCGAGGGCGGCCTCGAAGTCACCGGGGTGTTCGACCCGGATGCCGCGCGCGCCGATAGCCTCGGCGAGGGCCGCGAAGTTCGTTGGACGGAAGGTCCAGAGTTCGCGCGCCTTCTCCGTCTGCGTGCCGCCATAGATGCGATCGAAGCCGCGCTTGGACTGGTTGCCGCCGCCGTTGTTGTTGACGACGATGACCGCATTGATACCCCAGCGCAGGGCGGTCTCGATCTCGGCGATGTGGTACCAGAAGCCGGCATCGCCGGTGAAACAGATGACCGGCCGCTCCGGCGCCGCACATTTCGCGCCGAGCGCCGCCGGAAAGGCCCAGCCGAGATGTCCGGCGCTGCGCAGGTAGGATTGCTGCGGATTGGTGAGGTCGTAAAGCCCGCCCATCCACATGCCGGCGTGACCCGTGTCGACCACCATGATCGCGTCGCCCGGAGCATGCCTCGTCAGCTCGGCACAGATCCGCTCCGGCCGGATCGGCACCGCGTCGCTGCCGAGGGCGCCAGCCAGCTCCGCCCGCCAGTCGGCGGTCAACGCCTGCACGCGGGCGATCCAGCCTTTGCGCAGCGCGGCGGTCGAACGGTCGGCAGCGGCGAGCATCATCTCGAGCGCCGAACGGGCGTCGGCAAGGAGCGCGGCATCCAGGCGGTAGTTGCGACCGAGATTCTCTGCTTCGATGTCGATCTGCAGGATGCGCGCGCCGCGGGCCGGGAGGCGCCAGAAATGCGTCGTCATGCTGCCGGTCTCGCTGCCGATGAAGCAGACGAGATCGGCTTCGAGGAGCGTCCGGTTGGCCGCGGCGCGCGAGTAGGTGCCGCATACGCCGACCGACAGGGGATGGACGCCCGGTATCGTATCCTTGCCATTGAGCGAGGTGGCGACCGGGATGTCGAGCGCTTCGGCGAGAGCGACCAGCGCCGCGCCACCACCCGACGCGCGAACGCCGCCGCCGGCCACGATCACCGGCCGCTCGGCTTGCTGCAGCAGCGCCAGCAGGCGGCCGACATCGTCATGGGAAGGCAGCGGGCGGTGCGGCGGCACGCGCGAAGGCGATGCCGACACGTCGGTGTCGAAATCGGCTTCCTCCTGGTCGAGCTGGGCTTCATTGCCGCGGAACTGCAGATGTACCGGACCGGGGCTGTCGCTGACGGCCACCCGGAAGGCCTGGCGCAACATGTCGGGGATGCGGGCGACATCGTCGATCGTCGCGTTGAACTTGGTCACTGGCTCGAATGCCGGCCCGTCGTCCAGTTCCTGGTAGACCTTGCGGAACTTGGTCGAGGGGTCGCGGCCGCCGGTGAGCGCGATGACGGGGGAATGCGCGAGATAGGCATCGCGCAGTCCCGCTGCGAGGTTGAGGGCGCCGATGACCTGCGCCATGCAGATGCCTGGACGGCCGGCGGTACGGGCATAGCCGTCCGCCATGTAGGCCGCCGCTTTTTCGCCGTGTGCGTGGATGCGCCGGATATTCGTATGGAGCTCGAGCTCGGCCATGGTGCGGCGGAGAACCGCCGGCACCATGAAGATATCGGTCACGCCATACGCCGAGAACATTTCCGCGAGGGCGCGGGCACCCGTGGTGCGTGTCATGTCGCTGCCCGGTGCCTACTGGATGCCGAGGCGGCCCAGCAACTCGTCGATGCGCTCCTGCGAGAGATCGGCCTCCGCGGGCAGGAAGTCCTCACCGACCGACGGGCAGGCCGGGAAGTCCTTGACGATGGCGGAGGAACCGCCGCTCAGCGCACAGTTGATCTTCTGCGAGTCGAGCGTGAGGAACCAGGCCATGAAGACCTTGGCCGCATTGGGGTGCGGTGCCTTGGCGGTGATGCCCCAGGAATGCTGCGGCCCCATCGGGTTCACGTCCGAATGGTCGTTGGGAATCGACACGCCGATCGGCGCATTCTTTTCCATGAATGGCTGGGCATGCGCATAGGCCGGCGGAATGACCAGCTCGGCGCCGCTGGCGGCAACCTGCTGCACGCCCTGGGTGCCGCCTTCGACCAGCGTGAAGTTCTGCGTCTTCAGCTTGTCGAGATATTCGGGGCCGTAGGTCTTGTCCATCAGGTCGAGCCAGGACATGTAGGAGGACGAAGATCGCGGATCGACCAGGAGGCCCTTGCCGCGATAATCGTCCTTGAGGATGTCTTCCCAGGTCAGCGGGATGCGGTCGCCCTGCACCAGGTCGGTGTTGTAGGCGATGAGCATGATGCCTTGCAGGGTGTTGATGTAGTGCCCCTTCTTCACGTTCTCCGGCCATTCGGCGAGGATGGGGATATCCGCCTCGCTGAGCGGCGCGAACCAGTCGGGGTTCGTGTCGAAGAGCTCGGTCGCGGAAAGGTCGAGCACGTCGGGCGTGTGGACGCCGGCGCTGACTTCCTGCACGTAGCGCGTGGTCAGCGGATTGGTGGCGAGACGCAGGACGTTGACCTCGATCCCCGGCACGGCCTCCTTGAAGGCGGCTACGGCGGCGTCCACCACCGGGGCGGCCGAGCTGGCATAGATCACCACCTCGCCTTCTTCCAGGGCGGCGGCGAGGACGTCCTCGCTGACGCCGGTGAACTGCTGGGCGATGACAGCAGTCGAGCCGAGTGCGACACCGGCGAGGGCGGCCAGCCCCAGCAGCGCATTAGTCGTTCTTCCAAGCATTGCTTCCTCCTGATGATTTGTCCGATCCGGCCGGACCGGCCTCCTACTCGTCGCTGGCTGTGCCTTCTTTGTGGGCCCAGGTCGACGTTGCCGCGGCAAGGATCTTGCCGTGAGCATCGAACATGTGCGCCTCGACGAAACTGAGCGTGCGGCCGCGCTTGAGCAGCCGCGCCTTGCAGGTGACAGTGCCTGGGAGCACGCCCCGCAGATATTGAATCTTCATTTCGACGGTCTTGCCCTGGCTGATCGTCTTGCGGATCAGACGCCCCATGCAGGTGTCGAAGATGACGCATACGAGGCCGCCATGCAGGGTGCCCTGCAGATTGAGCATGAACCCCTTGACGGCGAATTCGATAGTGCAGGTGCCATCGCCGAACTGCGGGTGCAGGTCGAGCAGGCGGGTGATGAACGACGTCGGCTCGGCGTCTGCGGCCGGCACGAGAGCGGCTTCGAAGGCCGCACGCGCGTCCTGCTCGTCGATGCCGGCGGTGCCTGCGGTCATCAGAGCGCCACTCCGCGTTCCCGCATCGTGCGGAGCTTGTCGTCGCTGAGCCCGAGCTCGCCCTTGAACACGGCCTCGCTGTCGGACCCAAGCTTGCGTCCGCCCCAGCGAATGGCGCCCGGCGTCTCCGACATCCTGAACAGCACGTTGGGCATGCGGATGGTGCCGAGGTCGGCATCCTCGACGGGCGTGACCATCTGCCGGTGGACGACCTGCGGGTCGCCCATCATGTCGGGAATGGTGTAGACCGGCGCGAAGGTCACCGCGGCCCTCGCCGCTTCGACCATGACCTCGTCGCGGGTCCGCTGGATCATCCAGCTCGCTACTGCCTCGTCCAGCAGATCGACGTGCTCGGCGCGGCCCTTGCCGGTCTTGAACCACGGCTCTTCTGCCATGTCCGGCCTGCCGACGAGGCGGACGATGCGCTCGGCGAGCTCGTTGGTCGCTGCTGAAACGCCGATCCACTTGCCGTCCTTGGTGCGATAGGTGTTGCGCGGCGCCGTATTGGGCGAGCGGTTGCCGGTGCGCTCTGTCGGGATGCCGAGCTGGTCGTAGCGTACGATCGGAAGCGCCATGGTCGACATCAGCGGTTCGAACACGGTGAGGTCGATGACCTGGCCGCCGCCGCCGCGGGCATCGCGGTGATAGAGCGCCATCATTACCGCCGCCACGCCGCTGAAGCCGGCCATGTAGTCGGCCATGGCGAACGGCGGCAGCGTCGGCGGGCCGTTGGGCTCGCCGGTGAGATGCGCGAAGCCGCTCATCGATTCGATCAGCGTGCCGAAGGCCGGCCGGCCGACATAGGGGCCGTCCTGTCCGAAACCGCTGACCCTGAGAAGAATGAGACCCGGATTGACCGCCTTCAGCCGGTCGTAGCCCAACCCCCACTTCTCGAGGGTTCCGGGGCGGAAGCTCTCCACCACGACGTCGGCGGACTTGACCAGCTCGAGGAAAACCTCGGCTGCCTCCGGATCGCCGAGGTAGAGGCCGATGCTGCGCTTGTTGCGGCCGGCGACTTTCCACCACAGCGGCGTGCCGTCCTTCAGATTGCCCATGCGACGCATGCCGTCGCCGCCCTGGGGGTGCTCGATCTTGATGACTTCCGCGCCGAAATCGCCGAGCACCTGGCAGCAGGTCGGCCCGGCCACGACGTTGGCGACCTCAAGAACGCGCAGGCCGCTCAGCGGGCCTTGATGCTCAACCTCAGACACGTAGCAGCTCCTCCTGTGCCGACCCTTGACCGTAGAAAGATTATTGTCAACAATTTTCATTTGAGAGTTTGCGATCTGGGGGCTTTGGTCGCTCGGCGGTTTGGGCTACGTCTGATGGTGTGCCGCACAGGCCGCTGCGTTCACTGCTTGGGAGATCTGCCTGCCGATGAGCGGGACCACCTCAAATCTGGCGTCACACCTGACCGTCGATCCACTCGATGCACCGCCCCTGCGCTTCAAGGTGGCGGAGCGGCTGGAGAAGATGATTGCGGACGGCATCCTCAAGCCGGGCGAGCGGCTGCGTGAGAGCGAGCTGGCCACCATGCTGCAGGTCAGCCGTGGCCCGATCCGCGAGGCCCTGCAATTGCTGGAGAACGATGGCTGGGTCGAGGTCCGGCCGCGTCTCGGCGCGCGCGTGCGGGAGCGGTCGACGCGCGAGGTGTGGGAGTATTTCGACATCCGCAGCGTCCTCGAGATCCACGCCGCCAGGCTCGCCGCGTCCAGCACGGACGAGGCGGGGCGCAAGAAGCTGACGAAGCTGATGGCCGAGGCGCGCGCCGCCGTGGATGCGGACGATCTCGATGTCCTGCGCGACGCCAACCGCCGGGTGCACCGTTTCATCACCGAGCTCGGCGGCAACGAATCGCTGACCCTTCTCGTGCAGCATCTTGGGCGGCGGGTCTACGCGTTCACGCAGCGGACGCCGCATCGCGCCAAGGAGGTCTGCAAGGAGCATGGCGAGATCGTCCAGGCGATCCTCGATCGTGACGGAGACAAGGTCGTCGAGCTGATGACCGAGCACAACGGCCTGAACTGGCTTGCCTACCAGCAGCATGCGCAGAGTGCCGCGCCCGGCGAGAGCGCGCGGATCGGCACGGTTGCCGACACCTATTGAGCGGGGGGCTCGGGGAAGGAGCCCACGATCTCGGTGGCTGCCCGCTTGAGGGCGATGAGCCTGCGGTCGCGGTCGGCCAGCAACTCGTCCGCCGGCCGGCCTCCATAGTCGAAGAAACCGCGTCCGGCGAGGACGCCGGTCCGGCCTTCGGCGATGAGCCGATCGAGGATCTCGTAATGATCGGTCGGTGGCGGCGAGCGGTAGCTTCCATTGGCGATGAGGCGCTGCGTCAGCGCGAGGCCGCCGAAATCCGACTTCATCACGTGCCCGAGCAGCATCATGCGGCCGGCGAGACCATGCCGGATGGACGCATCGATCTCCTCGGGGCCGGCAATGCCCTCCTCCAGCAGCGAGAGGACCTCGCGGGTCCAGGCGGCCTGGAGACGATTGGCGATGTAGCCTGGGATGAAGCGGTTGAGGACGATGGGGCGCTTGCCCATGCCGGCCACATAGGCGCGGACGCGCTCGATCAGCGCCGGGTCGGTCCGCGGGTTGCCGACAATGTCCACGAGATCGACGATGTAGGGTGGCGCATACCAGTGCACGATCAGCGTGCGTTCCAGCCGCCGGTCGGGGACCAGCGGGAAGACGTCGAGGTTCGACGTGTTGCTCGCGATGACGGCCTCGGGTGGTGCGAGCCTGTCGAGTTCCGCGAGCAATGCCCGTTTGATGTCGGCATTCTCGACCACGGCCTCGATGACGAGGTCGGCGTCCGACACGGCCTCCGCCAGCGTCGGCACGAAGCGGATGTGCTCGAGAGGATGCGGGGCATGGGCCTCGACCTCGCCGCTTTCGACGAGCACGTCGAAGGCGGCGCGGATCAAGCCCGCGGCGCGCGCGAGCGTTTCCGGCTGAACATCGGTGACCGTCACGTTCGCGCCGGCCAGGGCGTGGACCAAAGCGAGGCCGTGCCCCATCGTCCCGGCCCCGAGGACGGCAACATTGCGGAACATGCCGGCTACCTCGTCGCTGCGAAGGGAGTCTCGAACTTGTCCTCGAAGAAGGTAAGCGGAGGACGCGCCTCGGGATCGGTGATCACATCGATCAGCGTCGGCACGGTGCTGGCCAGCGCCGCCTCGAGCGCGGGCCTGAACGCCTCCGGTCGCTCGACGCGCACGCCGTTGGCGCCGCACGCACGGGCGATTGCCGCGTGGTCGACCGGGCTGAAATAGCACGCATCGGTGTGGTGGCCGAACTTCACGTCCTCGGCGTCCTTCTGATAGCCGAGCACGCGATTGTTGAGCACGATGGTGACGACGGGCAGCTTGAGGCGCACCGCCGTCTCGAGCTCCGCCCACGAATGGGCGAAGCCGCCGTCCCCGGCGAGGACCACGACCGGCGATTCCGGCTTGGCTGCCTTGGCGCCAAGCGCCAGCGGCAGGCCCCAGCCCAGCCCTGCGAGGCCGCGCGGCGCGATGAAACGTGCGCCCACGGTTCGCGCTGTCAGGTAGTTGGCCATCCAGATCGAGGAGTAGCTGGCGTCGGCGACGACGATCGTCTCCGGTGTCAGCAGGCTGTCGAGGTCGTGCATCAGCCGCTCCGGGCGAACCGGCACGCGATCTTCGGTGCTGATGGCGGCGGTCAGCGTGCGGAACGAAGCGAGCCCCTTGGCAATGGCGGCCTCGAGCGCCGCACGGCCCGCCGCCCGCTTCTCGACGCCTGCCTCGAGCAGGGCCTCGCGTAGCGCGGTAAGACCCAGCCTCGCGTCCCCGATAAGGCGCGCGGCACGATAGTTCCGCCCCACCTCGGCGCCATCGATGTCGAGGTGGATATATTTCGCTGCCGAGGGATAGAGGCTCCAACTGTCGGTGCCGTTCTGGTTCGCCTTGGTGCCGACGAGCAGGATCACGTCGGCGTCGGCGACCAGCGCGCGCAGGTCGCGGGTCCGCGCGCCGCTGCCCATGAAATAGCCGACGATGCCGAGCGAGAGCGGGTGCGTCTCGGCAACGCTGCCCTTGCCCATCACGGTGGTCGCCACCGGCAGGTGGCAGCGCTCCTGAAGTTGCGCCAGCTCCTCGGCCGCATCGGAAATGTGGATGCCGCCGCCGGCGATTACCAGCGGCCGCTCGGCGCCGGCGAGCAGCGCGGCGGCCTCCGCCACGGCATATGGGTCAGGAGCGGTGCGGTCGAGTGGAAAGCTCCCCGGCGCCGCGAGGCGGGGTGTCTCGATTTCGGGTTCCAGCAGAACGTCGGCGGGGACCAGCAGCACCACGGGGCCGGGGCGGCCGGTGGCCGCGATGGTGAAGGCCAGATCGACATAGTCGTCGATGCGGTCGGCGGAATCGATCCGCCGTACCCATTTGGCGCAGGCATCGAACAGCCGGATGTGGTCGAGTTCCTGAAAGGCGTTCTTGTCCGTCGTCTTGCGCGCGACTTCCTGCACCAGGGCGACGATCGGGATGGAGACCTTGAGCGCCTCGCTGAGCGGCGCGACGAGCAGGGCGGCGGCCGGTCCGTTCTGCGCCGTGACCACGGACACCTTGTGCGAGATGCGGGCATAGCCGTCCGCCATCGCACCGCCCATGTTCTCCTGCCGATAGGCCATTTGGCGAATGCCGGTGGCCGTGGCCTCGAGCTGAAAGGCACTGGGCAAGCTCTGGCCGAACGTCACTTCGACGCCGTGCCGCCTGAAGGCGCTCACCAGTTGCTGCGCCGCGGTTCTGCTGGACATGTCAAACTCGCTTGCTGTGGATCAGAGGGTGCCGGATGTACCGAAGAGCGCGGTGACCTGGCTCGAAAGCTGGCCGCCATTGCCATGCACGAGGGCGATCTCGGCTCCATCGACCTGCCGGGCCCCGGCCTCGCCGCGGAGCTGCCTCACCGCCTCGATGATGAGGAAGATCCCATACATGCCGGGGTGGCAGCAGGAGAGGCCGCCGCCATTGGTGTTGAAGGGCAGCTCGCCACCCGGCGCCAGCCGGCCGCCTTCGACGTAGCGGCCACCCTCGCCCTTGGGGCAGAATCCGAGGTCCTCGAGAAAAAGGATCGGGTTGATGGTGAAGGCGTCGTAGAGCTGGACGAGGTCGACGTCGTCCGGCGTGAGGCCGGCCATGGCGAAGGCGCGCGCACCGGAATCCACCGCGCCCGTGACCGTGAGGTCCGGCATTTGCGAGATCTGCCGGTGGGTGGTCGCCGCGGCGGCGCCGAGCAGATAGACCGGCTTGTGCCGCATGTCCCTGGCGCGTTCGGCAGTGGTCAGGATGACCGCGCCGCCGCCATCGGTCACGAGACAGCAGTCGAGCAGCGACAGGGGGTCGCTGACCATGCGAGCGGCCAGCACCTGCTCGATCGTCAGATCGTCGCGCATCAGGGCATCGGGATTGAGCTTGGCCCATTGGCGGGCAGCGACCGCGACTTCGGCAAGCTGTCGGCGCGTGGTGCCGTACGCGTACATGTGCCGCGCCGCAGCCATGGCATAGGCGCCGATCGGGCTGCGCGGCTTGTAGGGCGCCTCGAACGTCATCGGTTCGGACAGCGTCATCAGCTTGCCGCCGGCCGACCGCTGGTTCGAGCCGTAGCAGACGCAGGCAATCTCGCACAGGCCGGCCGACAGCGAGAGCATCGCCGGCACCAGATGGGCGACGAACGAGGAGCCCCCGATATTGGTGCCATCGAGGACGTTCACCTTGAGCCCGAGATATTCCGGCACCGACATAGCCGGCATGAACTGCTGCAGCGTCGTGGTGAAGATACCGTCGATGTCCTTGACGGCGATGCCCGCATCGGCTGCCGCCGCGCCGACGGCGACCGCCAGTTGGTCGAGGGAGGTCTGGCCGGGCGTGTTCCACGCGGGGGTGGTTCCGACACCGACCGCAGCGATGGCGCCGCGCAGAGTCATGGTGTTTCCTCGAGTGGGCGGAACAGGAGCAGAGGCTCGCCCTTGTCGTCGGTGCCAACGAAGGCGACGACGGGCAGGCCGATGGTCACGGCTTCGGGGGCGATACCCTCGACCCGCGACATCAGGCGCGGCCCTTCGGCAAGGTCGATGAGCGCGAGGTTGTAGCTGCCCCCCGCCTCGGGCTTCTGGCGGATCACGGTCGTCGAATAGACCGTGCCGCGGCCCGAGGCCTCCTCCCAGGTGAAGCGTGCTTGCCCCGAGAACGGGGAAATGGTGCGTGGATAGAAGAAGAAGCGGCCGGTCTCCTCGCACCGTTGCAGCAGCAGCCGCCCGGCTCCCAGTGCGTTGCGGTAGGTCGTTTCGGGGGCTTCATCCGCCTCTTGGGTCGTCATTGATCAGTCTTCCGGCGTGCTGAGAACGGCATGGCGAGATCGCCGAATCGCCGACCGGACTCGGCCAGCTCGACCAGCAGGGGCGCCGGTGCGAGGGAGGCGAGGCCGAAGGCGTCGTGAAACTCTGCGAGACGTCGGCAAATATGGCCGAGGCCGATCTGGTCGGCGTAGAACATCGGTCCACCCCGCCACGCGGGCCAGCCGTAACCGTGGATCCAGATGACGTCGATATCGCCCGGCCGGGCCGCTACCCCTTCGGCCAGGATGCGCGCGCCCTCGTTGACCATCGGAAAGATCATGCGTTCGAGGACGTCCTCTTCGCTGATCTGCTGCCGGATGATGCCTGCCTTTGCCGAGAGGTCGGCGATGATGGCCTCGACCTCTGGGTCTGGCGTCGGCTGGCGGCCGCCATCGGCGTAGAGGTAGAAGCCCCGCCCGGTCTTTTGTCCCAGGCGGCCGCGCTCGTACATGGCGTCGTAGGCGGCGAGCGGTTGCCCGCGCGCCTGCCGCACGCGCCAGTTGACATCGACGCCGGCCAGGTCGGTCATCGCCAGCGGGCCCATGGGAAAACCGAACTCGGTCAGCACGCGGTCGATGTCCTGCGGCAGGGCGCCGTGCAGCAGCAGCCGATCGACTTCGACGGTGCGCTGGCCCAGCATGCGGTTGCCGACGAACCCGTCGCAATTGCCGACGACCACGGGAATCTTGCCGATGGCGCGGGCCAGGGCGGCAATGGTGGCGACGACCTGCGGATCGGACTTTTCGCCGCGCACCACCTCGACCAGCTTCATGATGTTGGCCGGGCTGAAGAAGTGCATGCCGACGACGCGCTCCGGCGAAGCTGTCGCGCCGGCGATGGCATCGATGCTGAGGGTCGAGGTGTTCGTCGCAAGGATCGCGGGCGCCGGCAGGGCCCGCTCGAGGTCGGCAAACACCTGCTGCTTGAGCGCCAGATTCTCGAACACCGCTTCGATCACGATGTCGGCGTCCCGTATCGACGCCGCGTCGAGCGTGGCTCCTTCGATGAGCGCCATGCGCTCGTCAGCCTCGCTTGCCGTGAGCCGCCCGCGCGCGACGGTCGCATCGTAGTTCCGCTTTACGCGCGACAGGCCGCGCGCAACGGCGTCGGCCTCCGGCTCGACCATACGGACGGTCCGGCCGGCATTGGCGAAGCACATCGCGATGCCGCCACCCATGGTTCCCGCACCGACGATGGTGACGCGCGCCGAGGGGAGCAGCGGCGTCGCCTTGTCGATGCCGGGCGGTCGCGTCGCCTCGCGCTCGGCGAAGAAGGCATGGCGCAGCGCCGCGCACTGCTCGCTCGCCTCCAGCTCTGCAAAGAGATGGCGCTCGAAGGCCAGCGCATCGGCAAGGGGCATTCGGGTTCCCGCCGCGATGGCCTCGAGGCAGGCGACGGGCGAGCGCTGCCGGCCGGCACGCTTGCGTATCGGCTGGGCCAGCGTTTCGAGCTCGTCCGCCGTGATGGGAGGAAAGGCGCGATCGCGGATGCGTGGCAGGCTCCCCCGCGGCAGGCTTCGGGCAAAGGCCACGGCGTCCTCGGCGAGGGGAGCCTCTGCAATGCGATCGATGAGCCCGATCTCTGCCGCCTTGGACGCGCTCACGGGCTCGCCGCTGGTGATGATGGACACCGCTTCCCTTGCGCCGACGAGCCGGGGCAGAAGCTGCGACCCGCCGGCGCCAGGGAGGAGTCCGAGCTTTACTTCCGGCATGCCCAGCCGGGCGTCGGCGGTCGCGAGCCGGAAGTGACAGCCGAGCGCGAGTTCGAGGCCGCCGCCCAGGGCCACGCCATGGATGGCGGCGATGACCGGCTTGGTCATCGCCTCGATGCGGGCCATGAGATCGAAGACCCGCGGCGCCTGCCGGGGCTTGCCGAATTCGCGGATGTCGGCGCCGCCGACGAAGTTCCGCCCCGCCCCCATCAGCACGACGGCGTTGATAGCATCGTCCCTGTCGGCGGCCTCGAGAGCTTCGAGCAGCGCGACGCGCAGGTCATGGCTGAGGGCGTTCACCGGCGCATTGTCGAGAATGAGAATCCGCATGTTGCGCTCGTCGCGCATCAATACGGATGCTGCCTGTGTCGGCTCTGCCACCATGCCCTCCCGGTTGGCCAGCAAAACTGCTCTGTAGTTTGCTAATTGTCAACAACATACAATCTTGAAATCTGCGAGGCGACGTGACAGGTTTCGGAGCAGGGAGGAAGGTGCATGCAGGACCTGCTGCTCGATGAGAGCAACGGCATCGCGACGGTGACGCTGAACCGTCCCGACCGGCTCAATGCCCTTTCCGATCCCATGATCTTCGGGCTGATCGAGCTGCTCGACCGGCTCGGGCCGCGGGCCGATATCGGCGCGATCGTCCTTACCGGGGCAGGGCGGGCGTTCTGTGCCGGGGGCGACGTGAAGGCCATGGCCGCGACGGTCGAGATCGACGTGGAGGCACGGGTCGCGGCGCTCAAGCGCAAGCATGCCGTGATCGAGCGCCTCCGCTCCACACCCAAGGTGGTCGTCGCCGCCATCAACGGTGCTGCGGTCGGGGCGGGGCTGGCGCTGGCGCTCGCCTGCGACTTCCGCATCGCCGCCAGCTCGGCACGGCACGGCGCGACCTATGCCAAGGTCGGCCTTCCCGGCGACTACGGCATCTCGTTTCTCCTGTCGCAGGTCGTGGGGCGGCCCACCGCGCAGCAATTGCTGTTCACCGGCCGGATCGTCGAGGCCGACGAGGCGTTGCGTCTCGGCCTCGTCACGGCGCTGGCCGAATCGCCGCTGGCGGCGGCGATCGCCTTCGCGGCCGAATTCGCCAGCGGCCCCCGTCTCGCCTACGGCATGATGAAGCGGGTGCTGTTCGAGTCCGACCGTGCCGCGCTGTCCGCCGCGCTCGATGTTGAGGCGCGGTCGCTGATCGAGGCGATGCTCACCGCCGATCACCGCGAGGCCGCCGCGGCGTTTGCGGAAAAGCGGCAGCCGGTGTTTCACGGGCGATGACGACAAACCTCGCTGGCCGCACGGCCCTCGTCACCGGCTCCACCAGCGGCATCGGGCTCGCCATCGCCCGGCGGCTGGCGCGCGATGGTGCCGCGATCGTCGCCCACGGGCTCGGCAGCGCCGACGACAATGCCGGTGCCCTGCGCGAGATTGCGGCGGCGAGCAGCCAGCCCGTCCGGTTCATCGGCGCCGACCTCCGGCGGCGCGGCGAGATCGAGGGCATGATGGCCGAGCTCGATGCCGGTCTCGACATCCTCGTCAACAATGCCGGCATGCAGCGCGTGGCCTCGATCGTCGATTTCGCGCCCGGCGACTGGGACGACATGCTGGCCGTCAACCTGTCGGCGAGCTTCCACACCATCAGGCTCGCGCTTGCGGGCATGCGCCGGCGGGCGTGGGGGCGCATCGTCAATATCGCCTCCGTCAGCGGCCTGGTCGCCGCGCCCAACAAGGCACCCTATGCCGCGACCAAGCACGGGCTCGTCGGGCTGACCAAGGCCGTGGCGCTCGAAACGGCCACCGATCCGGTGACCTGCAACGCGGTCTGTCCGGGGTGGGTGCTGACGCCGCTCGTCGAGCGGCAGGTTCAGGCCATCGCCGAGCGCGACGGCCTTCCCTTCGAGGCGGCGGCGGCCAGGCTGATCGGGCTCAAGCAGCCGTCGCGCGCGTTCGTGCGCGCCGACGATGTCGCCGCCGTGGTGTCATTTCTCTGTTCCGATGCCGGCGAGCAGGTGCGCGGCGCGACCTGGACCATGGACGGCGGCTATGTCGCCGCGTGAAGGAGTGTGAGAGCGATGTCCGACTACGCGATTGTCACGGGTGGCGCGGGGAGCATAGGGGGCGCCATCGCCGCGCGTCTCGTCAAGGATGGCTTCAGGGTCGCCATCGTTGACCGCAACGAACCGACGTCCGGCTCCCACGATGCCTTCCTGCGCATCGACCTCACCGATAGCGGGGCCATTGCAGAGCGCGTCGGCGCGTTCTGCGCCGAGCACCGCGTTACCCGCCTCGTCAACAATGCCGGCATCATCAATCCCGCCGCGTTGCTCGATACGACCGTCGAGGATTTCGACCTGGTACTTTCGATCAATGCCCGCGCCGCGATGACCATGACCCAGGCGGTCGTGCCAACGATGCGCGAGGCTGGCATCGGTCGCATCGTCAACATCGCCAGCCGCGCCGCGCTCGGCAAGGAGCTGCGCACCGCCTACGCAGCCAGCAAGGCCGCCCTCATCGGCATGACGCGGACCTGGGCCCTCGAGCTTGCGCGCAGCGGCATCACCGCCAATGCCATCGCGCCGGGCCCGATCCGCACCGATCTCTTCGATGCGGCGAATCCGCCGGATGCGCCCGCCACGCAACGCATCATCGAGGGTGTCCCGGTGGGATTTCTCGGCGAACCGCGCGACGTCGCTGCGGCCGCTTCATTCCTCGTCTCCGACGACTCCCGCTTTGTGACGGGCCAAACCCTCTATGTCTGCGGCGGCATCACCGTCGGGCTGGCCCATTAGATAATGTAGATCGCAAACTGTTTACAAAATGAGACCTCGGGCCTATCGTCCGCTCAAGCTGGCGGAAGATCGGCTCTATGACATCGTAGGCTTCGGGGAGGAGCGATTTGAACAGCATCGTCACGGATCACGCGCAACGCGGTGTGGTCGCCGAGCGAGCCCCTGCGCGCATCCGCGTTCGAAACCTCAGGAAATCGTTTCGGCGGCATGGAGGCGGCGGCGAGGTCATTCCGGTGAACGACATCACGCTCGACGTTGCGGCGAACGAAATGGTCGTGCTCCTCGGGCCGAGCGGCTGCGGCAAGACCACGCTGCTGCGCTGCATCGCCGGACTCGAAACCCCCGATAGCGGCGACATCCTCATCAACGGCGAGCCGGTCTACTCTTCGACGTCAGGAGTTCTGCTGCCCCCGAACAAGCGGCCGATCAGCATGGTGTTCCAGTCCTATGCGCTGTGGCCGCACATGACCTTGTTCGACAATGTCGCCTACCCGCTCCAGGCGCGGAACGTGCCGGCGCGCGACATCAAGGAGCGGGTGCTGCAAACGCTGGATGTCGTCGGCCTCGCTTCGCTCGCCAGGCAGTATCCTGGGCAGATCTCGGGCGGGCAGCAGCAGCGCGTCGCGCTCGCCCGTGCGGTTGTCTCCCAGACGGGGGTCGTGCTGTTCGACGAGCCGCTTTCCAACGTGGATGCGCGCGTGCGTGAGCAATTGCGCCTCGAAATCCGGCGCATGCAGAAGACGTTCGGATTCTCGGCCCTCTACGTCACGCACGACCAGAACGAGGCCATGGCGGTCGCCGATCGCATCGCCGTGCTCAATGACGGCCACATGGAGCAGATCGGCGTGCCCGAACAGGTCTACAACCTGCCGCGTACGTCCTATGTCGGATCGTTCATCGGCAGCGCCAACATCTGGAAGGGCACTGTGCAGTCCGTGGACCCGGACCGCATCGTCGTCACGACGCCCATTGGTCCCGTGACGATCGATGCGCGCTCGGAGCTGATGGTCGATGCCGCGCAGGCCGTGCCGGCGGGCGACACCAGGGTGCTGGTGCGCCCGGAGTCGGTCGAGGTGCATCGCACCGCGCCGCAATCGGCCGCCAATGTCTTCGAATGCACGGTGGATACGCGGGTCTTTTTCGGCTCCAACACCGAGTATCTGCTGACCATGGGCGACGAGCGCATCCGCGCATGGATACCCGGCATCTCGAACATCCCCGAACGCTCCACCGTCTGGGTCACCATCGAGCCCACGCGGCTGCGCCTGATTGCTCCGAGCATCGGCGGTGACGCGGTGAACGGGGATAGCTGACATGGCCAGCATCGAAACGACCGAAGCGGTGCCGACCCGCGGGCTCAGGCTGCGGTTCACGCCTTTCCAGGCCCTGTCCGCCGCCGTGGCGCTGCTGGTGGTCTTCTTCGTTGTCTATCCCGCCATCGTGATGCTGGTGCGCGTGTTCTATATCGATGGCCAGTTCAACACCGAGGCGTTCGGCCGCGTGCTCGGCACGACGTGGCTGGTGCCCACGCTGCTCAATACCGCCATCGCCGTTCTCGGCGGCGGCACCGTGGCGATCGTCACCGCCTCGCTTTTCGCCTGGCTCAACGAGCGCACCGACGCGCGGCTCAAGGTCATCGGCGACATCATGCCGATCATCCCCCTTCTGGTGCCCGCCGTCGCGATGGCCATCGGCTGGGTATTCCTTGCTTCTCCGGGTGCCGGGTTCATCAATGGGGCGTTGCGCGCGGTGTTCGCGCCGTTGGGGCTCAACGTCCAGATCAACGTCCTCTCCTGGCCGGGCGTGATCTTCGTCTACGCCCTTTATTTCGTGCCTTACGTCTACCTGATCGTGGCGGCGGCCTTCCGCAACATCGATCCCGCGCTCGAGGAAGCCTCGCGGCTGTCGGGGGCGAGCATGTGGATGACCCTGCGGCGCGTCAGCCTGCCGGCCATCAAGCCGGCGCTGATCGGAGCGTCGCTGCTTATCGTGATCGTCGGGCTGTCGCTCTACTCGGTCCCCGTGGTGATCGCCAATCGCGCCGGCATCGATATTCTCTCGGTCCGCATCCTGCGCTCGCTCAACTTCGAGTTCCCCCCACGCACCGACCAGGCGATCGTGCTGTCGCTGTTCATGCTGGCGGCGATTGCCGTCGTCTGGATGATCCAGCGCAAAGTAACCGGGTCGGGCAACTTCGCCACCATCGGCGGCAAGAGCGCCCGGCATGTGATCGTGGAGCTCGGCCCCTGGAAGTGGGTCGCGCGCACCTTCATGTTCGCCTACATCCTGTTCACGTCCATCCTGCCGCTGGCGGCGCTTCTCATCGTCGCCCTGCAACCGTTCTGGCGTCCGGTCATCGACCCCTCGACCTTCACCCTCGACAATTTCTACGATGCGTTGATCGGCCGCCCCGTGACGCGGGAAGGGCTGATGCACAGCCTCACGCTGGGCATCATCGTCGGCATCGTCGGCATGCTGCTGGCTACCCTGATGGCGCTCTATGTGAAGAATGCTCCGCGTGCCATCGGCCGTGTTGTGGACGGCACCATGAAGTTCCCGGCGGCGCTCTCGCACATTGTCATCGCCGTGGGCTTCCTGCTGGCATTCAGTGGACCGCCATTCTACCTGTCGGGGACTTTGGTGCTCCTCTTCATCGTCTACATCATCCTGCATCTGCCCGAGGCGTCCATCGCCGCGACGGCGGCCGTGTCGCAGGTCGGAAAGGACCTGCTCGAGGCGTCGGAAACCTCCGGTGCCTCGCAGAGCCGGACGTTCAGGAAAATCCTGCTGCCCCTGATCGTGCCCGGCTTCGTGTCCGGGTGGGCGCTGCTGTTCGTGCTGACGGCCGGCGAGCTCACGGCCTCGTCCCTGCTCGCCGGCATCCGCAACCCGGTCGTCGGCTTCGTCCTGCTCGATATCTGGGAGCAGGGCACGTTCGGCACGCTCGCCGCGCTCGCCTTCACGTTTACCCTGATCACCAGCACGGTGGTCTTCGTTGCGACCCTGATCAGCCGCCGCGGTTTCCATTCCCGCTAACCGAGGGGCGGGGCGAAAGCTCCGCCCTCAGGCATGAAAGCACCAGCCACATCGGGCCCGTGGGCCAGCGCCGCCGTCTTCTTCACGCATGTGATGCTGCACCAGGTGGTCATCATGGCCGCCCGCGTCACCACATCCTACCGCGTCATCGAGCTTGGCCTGCCGGTCGAGTGGCTCGGGGCGATCGCCGCCACCTTCTCGCTGGTGCCGCTGCTCACCGCCGTCGGCACCGGTTCGCTGATCGACCGGTATGGGGAGCGGCCGGTGCTGCTGCTTGGCACCGCCTCTGGCGTTCTTGGCGCCGCCGGCCTGCTTCTGCTGCCCAGCTCCCTGATCGTGCTGATCGCGTGCAACCTGCTGCTGGGCATGTCGCATCTGTTCTGCGTCATCGGCCAGCATGCCTATACGGCGGGCAGCGGCGACACGCTGCTTCGCGATCTGCGCTTTGGCCGATATACCGCCGTGCTGTCCCTCGGCCAGGTGCTGGCCCCCTTGCTCATGACCGCGGCCGGTGGCGACGGCAGCGTTCCCAGAACGGCCGACCTGTTCGCGCTGGCGGCCATAGCGGCCGCCCTCAGCGCTCTCGCCGTCCTGCTCATGCCCGCCAGTCCGCGCCCGCCGCGCTCGGAGACGATCCAGAAGGTCGCCATCCGGTCGGTGCTGGCCTATCGCGGCGTCTTGCCCGCGATCCTGGTCGGCATCGCCGTCATGTGCTCGATCGATCTTCTGCTCATCTACCTGCCCGTCCTGGGTGTCGAAGCGGTGATACCGGCCGCGACGATCACCGCGTTGCTCACGGTGCGTGCCGCGACTTCTTTGCTGTCCCGCCTGATCTATGGCTTCCTCATCGTCGCCATGGGGCGCCGGCTTCTGCTCGCCATGTCCATGGCGACCGTCGCCGGAGGGCTCGCGGCCCTTGCCTTGCCGGTGCCGGTCTGGGTGATGTTCGCGGCGATGGTGATCGCCGGCTTCGGCATCGGCGTCGCCACGCCGCTGACGCTGAGCTGGATCACGGGGATCGTGCCGGTGCATGTGCGCGGCTTGGTCCTGTCCCTTCGTGTCGGCGGCAACCGGCTCGGCCAGTTCGGCTTGCCGCTCGTCGCCGGCTTCGTCGTTGCCGGGTGGGGCGTGGCGCCCATCTTCGCGATCCTTGCCGTGCTCCTGGGCGGGCTGTCGGCAGTGAGCTACGCGACAATTCGCGACACCTGACGACATTCAGAATGAAAATTGTTGACAATCCTACGTTGCTAAGCCGATGGTCTTTTCGTCTTAGGAGGAGCATCCATGAGCCCCACACCCCAGCCCGAACTGGTGCTGTATTCGGTCGAAGACCGCATCGCGACGATCACTCTCAATCGACCGGAAAAGCTGAACGCGTTCACCGACGATTCGGTCTTCCAGCTGGGTGCGATCTTCCGGCAGTTCGACGTCGATCCGGATGCGGACGTCGCCGTGATCCGCGGCGCCGGCCGGGCGTTTTCCAGCGGCGCGGATGTGCTCCAGCGCCAGCTTCGCCCGCGTGAGGAACTGGTCAAGTACGGAAGCCCGCAGGCCTGGGGCGCGCAGGCCAACGAGCTGCTCGTCCGCGCCACCAACTGGAAGCCGATCATCAGCGCCGTGCACGGCTATGCCATCGGCATGGGCCTGGGTCTCATCCTCGAAACCGAGCTCATCGTTGCCGAGGAAGGCGCCAAGTTTCAGGTCACCGAGACCTCTCGCGGCCTCGCGCCGGTGCGCTACTGGGCCCTCATGAACCAGCGCGGCGGCGGCAGCTTCGCCATCGAGGCAACCATCACCGGTCGTTTCTTCACTGCCGAAGAGGCCTTGGCGGCCGGTGTCATCGATCGCGTGGCGCGCAAGGGCGAATACCTGCAGGTGGCTTACGACCTGGCGCGGCAGGTCGCGCAGAATCCACCGCTGAGCGTCCGCGCCGCCGTGCGCGCGCGCCGCTGGTACATGGAGCAGGCGGAGCGCGAGGCCTATCTGCAGACGGCGCCGCTCAAGCTCCACCTCACCGAGGACTTCCACGAGAGCGCCAAGGCCTTCGCGGAAAAGCGCAAGGCGGGTCCCTTCAAGGGACGTTGAGCGACGGGGAAGCGAGGCTGGTCAATGAGCATCTCGACGCAATTTCGGGAGCGGCTCAAGGACGCTTCCCTGCTGACCGACATGGCGCTGGTTGGCGGAAGGTGGCGCGCCGAGAGCGCCAGCGGCCAGCGCTTCGACGTTCTCGACCCCGCGACCGGCGAGGTGATCGCGAACCTTCCCGACATCGGCATCGGTGAAGCGCGGGAGGCGATCGATGCCGCCTGGGCGGCGCAGCGCGACTGGGCGCGCCGGACCGGTATCCAACGCTCGCGCGTGCTCAAGAAATGGCACGCGCTATGGCTGGAGCATGCCGACGATCTGGCCGTCATCCTCACCTCGGAGCAGGGCAAGCCGCTCAGCGAAGCGCGCGGCGAGATTCTCTATGGCGCCAGCTTTCTCGAGTGGTTCGCCGAGGAGGCCAAGCGCGTCTACGGCGACACCATCCCCGGTCATACCGAAGCGACGCGCATCATCGTCCTCAAGCAGCCGGTCGGCGTGGTCGGCGCGATCACGCCGTGGAACTTTCCGAATGCGATGATCGCTCGCAAGGTCGCGCCGGCCCTCGCCGTCGGCTGCGCGATGGTGGCCAAGCCCGCGCGCGAGACGCCGCTTTCCATGCTTGCCCTGGCGGTGCTCGCCGAACGCGCCGGGCTGCCCCTGGACCTGTTCTCCGTGCTGACGATGGCCGGCGGCAGCGCGTTCGGCAAGGAGCTGAGCAGCAATCCGAAGATTGCCAAGATCACGTTCACCGGCTCGACCGAGGTCGGGCGCATGTTGATGCGGCAGGGGGCCGACCAGATCAAGCGGCTGGGGCTCGAGCTTGGCGGCAACGCGCCCTTCATCGTCTTCGACGATGCCGACCTCGACGCCGCCGTCGATGGCGCCATCGCGTCGAAATACCGTAACGCCGGCCAGACCTGCGTCTGCGCCAACCGGCTTTACGTGCAGGACGGCGTCTATGACGCTTTCGTTGAGCGCCTCGCCGCGCGCGTCTCGACGCTGCGTGTCGGCAACGGCCTCGATCCCGACACGACCGTCGGCCCGCTCATCAACCAGAAGGGTGTCGAAAAGGTCGAAGCTCACCTCGCCGATGCCCTCGCCAAGGGGGCTCGCGTCGTCCGGGGCGGCAATCGCAGCACGCTCGGGCCGCTCTATTTCGAGCCGACCGTGCTGGCCGACGTCACGCAACAGATGCTGGTGGCCCGCGAGGAGACGTTCGGCCCGCTGGCGCCCGTCATTCGCTTCGGTACCGAGGAGGAGGCGATCGCGATGGCCAACGACAGCGAGTTCGGTCTGGCCGGCTATTTCTTCGCTCGGGACATCGGCAAGGTTTTTCGGGTGGCCGAGGCGATGCAGGTGGGCATGGTCGGCGTCAATACCGGCATGATATCGACCGAAGTCGCGCCGTTCGGCGGCGTCAAGCAATCGGGCATCGGGCGCGAGGGCTCGAAGTACGGCATCGACGACTATCTCGACATCAAGTACGTCTGCCTCGGCATCGCAAGCTGAGCTGCGGCAGCCACCCCACGCAATATCAGTGCTTCGTGGTGCGGCTCGAAACCTTAAATGGTGACCCCGGCGCGATTCGAACGCGCGACCTTAGGATTAGGAATCCTACGCTCTATCCGGCTGAGCTACGGGGCCATCGGCGAGGGACATAGCAAAACCGGGCGCCGCTGCAAACCGGCTGGCGCCCGTCGGCCCCGTGCCCGCGCGGCGGCTATTGCGCCGGGGCGCTGCCGGCATCGGCGGCGCCTGGCTCGGCGGGCACGTAGTCGGGCGAGAAGGTGCCGAGATAGGCGATGAGGTCGGCGAGCTGCGCATCGTCGGCGATGCCGGCGAAGGTCATCTTGGTGCCGGGCACGAAGTCCTTCGGCTTGTGGAGGAAATGCATGAGCGTTTCGGGTGCCCACACCAGCCCGCCGGCGCCGGCGTCCTTCATGGCCGTGGAATAATTGTAGTCGGTGCTGCCGGCGACCCGGCCGAAGAGCGCGTTGAGCTGCGGGCCGACGCGGTTGGTGGCGCCCTCGCCGATGGTGTGGCAGGCGGCGCATTTCTTGAAGACGGTCTTGCCGGCATCGGCGTCGCCGGCCGCGAGGGCCGCGCCTGAGGTTATGAGGGAAAGGGCGGCAGCCAGCAGCAGAACCTTCATTTCGAACTCCAAATCGGCAGGTGATCGGGGGCGCGGGCGCTCTGGCCGGGGTCAGCGGGCGTCTCTCACGTCGCGGCCAGTCTAGCGCAGGACGCCCGCCAAGGCGAGGGCCGCGCGCCAGCGCGCCAGCGCGCCGGCCGCGGCCGCCCTCAGACGGCGAGATAGTCGCGGCGCAGCGCCTCGTCGGCCAGCACGTCCTTCGCCGGTCCCGCAAAGGCGACCTCGCCGGTATCGAGGATCACCGCGCGGTCGGCGAGGCGCAGGGCGGCAATGGCATTCTGCTCGACGATGATGGTGGTGATGCCCAGCGCCTTGATCTCGTTGAGGATGCGCTCGATCTCCTCGACGATCACCGGGGCGAGGCCCTCATAGGGCTCGTCGAGCAGGAGGAGCTTGAGGTTGCGCGACAGGGCGCGGGCGATGGCCAGCATCTGCTGCTCGCCGCCCGACAGGGTGACGCCCTCCTGGCGGCGGCGCTCGGCGAGGCGGGGGAAGTGGCTGTAGACGCGCTCCAGCTCCCAGCCATGGCCGGGCGCCACCTGGGCGAGGGTGAGGTTCTCCTCGACCGTCAGGCCCTGGATGATGCGGCGGTCCTCGGGGACGAGCTGGATGCCGGCGCGCGCCGCCTCGAAGGCGCGTAGCCGGTGCAGCGGCGTGCCGTCGAGCCAGATCTCGCCGGCGTTGAGGGTCGGCGCATCGACGCGCGCGATGGCACGCAGCGTCGAGGTCTTGCCGGCGCCGTTGCGGCCGAGCAGCGCCAGGATCTCGCCATGGCGGATGTCGAAGCTCACGCCCTGCACGATGTAGCTCTCGCCATAGAAGGCGTGGATGTCGCGCGCCGAAAAGAACGGCCTCGCGGCGCTGGCGGCGGCGGGGGCGGCGGCGGCCATGAGCCCGGCATCCATCTCGATGGCGCTCATCAGTGGGCCTCGAGCCGGTGGGCGCCGCCCAGATAGGCTTCCTGCACCCTGGCGTTGCCGCGCACCTCGTCGGGCAGGCCCTCGGCGATGATGCGCCCGCCCGACAGCACGGAGATCCTGTCGGCCAGCGAAAACACCACATGCATGTCGTGTTCGATGATCACCTTGGTCATGCCGCGCGCCTTGATCTTCTTGAGCAGGTCGATGGTGGTGTTGGTGTCGTGCCGGCTCATGCCGGCGGTGGGCTCGTCGAGCAGCAGCAGGCGTGGGTGCTGGATGAGGCACATGGCAAGCTCCATGCGGCGCTTGTCGCCGCGGCTCAGCACGCCGGCATGGGTGTGGCGCCGCTCGCCGAGCCCGACATCCTCGAGGATGGCCTCGGCCTCGGCGCGAATTTCGTCCTCGCGCTCCAGCGGGCGGAAGATGTTGACGCGGAAGGCGCCGTCGCGGCGGGCGAAGGCGGGCGCCATGACGTTCTGCAGCACCGACAGCTCGGGGAAGATCTCGGGCGTCTGGAAGACGCGCGCCACGCCGAGCTGGTTGATCTCGTGCGGGCGCTTGCCGGTCAGCACCTGGCCGTCGAACACCACGGCGCCGCTGGTCGGCGGCAGGCGGCCGACGATGACGTTGAGCAGCGTCGATTTGCCGGCGCCATTCGGCCCGATGATGGCGTGGGTCTGGCCCTCTTCCACCTGCAGGTCGATGTCGGCCAGCGCGTGCAGGCCGCCGAAATGCTTGTGCACGTCGGCCACGTGCAGAACGATGTTGCGGTCGGCTTCGGGCATTGTCACTCCGCCGGTTGGACGCGCGCGGCGGCGCCGCTATTGGGGCGGCTGCGGCGCCGGAACAGGGCGGCGAGGCGCTTGACGCCTTCGACGATGCCGCCGGGCAGGAAGCACACGATGAGCACGAAGAGCAGGCCCAGCGTGAGCTGCCAGCCATCGCCGACGAACTTGCTGGTGATCGCCACCACGCCCTCGCGCAGCCCCTCGGGCAGGAAGCCGAAGGCCTGGGTCAGGATCTGCTCGTTGAAGGCCGAGAAGATGTTCTCGAAATACTCGATCAGCCAGGCGCCGATGACCGGGCCGATGAGCGTGCCGACGCCGCCGAGGATGGTCATCAGCACCACTTCGCCCGAGGCCGTCCACTGCATGCGCTCGGTGCCGGCGAGGGGGTCGGTGATGGCGAACAGCGCGCCGGCGAGGCCGGCATACATGCCCGAGATGACGAAGGCGGTGAGCGCGTAGGGGCGCGTGTTGAAGCCGGTGTAGTTCATGCGCGTCTGGTTGGACTTGATGGCGCGCAGCATCATGCCGAAGGGCGAGGCGAAGATCTTCTGGGCGAAGAAGAAGGCGACGAGCAGCACCAGGGCGGAGAAGTAGAAGCCCTCCATGCCGGTGAAGGTGTGCCCGAACAGGCTCGCCGAGGGCAGGCCCTCGCCGCGCGGCGCGAGGGCGGAATCGATGAGGCGCGGATCGTTGAGGGTGATGAGCAGCGAGGTCTCGCCATTGGTGATGGGCGTCAGCACCGAATAGGCGAGCACGTAGCACATCTGCGCGAAGGCGAGGGTGAGGATGGAAAAGTAGATGCCCGAGCGCCTGAGGCTCAGATAGCCGATGACCAGCGCGAAGACGCCCGAGACCAGCACGGCGAAGACCATCGCCGGGATGGCGTCCATGGTCAGAAGCTTGAACGACCATACCGCCGTGTAGGAGCCGACGCCGAGAAAGGCCGCGTGGCCGAAGCTCAGATAGCCGGTGAGGCCGAACAGGATGTTGAAGCCGATGGCGAAGACGGCCGAGATGACGAATTTCTGCATCAGGGCCGGGTAGGCGGCGCCGAGCGGCTGCAGCCAGAGCGGCATCGTGAGGACGACGAGCGCGAAGATCGCGAAGACGAGGAGGTCGCGGCGCGGCAGGGTGAACAGGCTCATCTCAGCTCTCCATCATGCCGGCCCGCCCCAGCAGACCGCGCGGCCTCACGAGCAGGATGATGACGGCGACGAGGTAGATGATGATCTGGTCGATGCCGGGGATGATGGCCTTGACCTCGTTCATCGAGGCGAAGCTTTGCAGGATGCCGAGCAGGAAGCCGGCGGCGACGGCGCCGGGCAGCGAGCCCATGCCGCCGACCACGACGACGACGAAGCTCAGCACCAGGAAGTCCATGCCCTGGTGGTAGTTGGGCGGCAGCAGCGGGGTGTACATGACGCCGGCGAGGCCGGCGACCACGGCGGCGAGGCCGAACATGATGGTGAAGCGGCGGTCGATGTTGATGCCGAGCAGGCCCACCGTCTCGCGGTCGGCCATGCCGGCGCGCACCACCATGCCGAAGGTGGTGAAGCGCAGGAAGGCGAACACCGCGCCGATGATGCCGACCGAGAACAGGAAGTAGATGAGCCGCCATAGCGGATAGGTCAGCACGTTGGGCGCGAGGCCGATCCAGGTGCCGACGTCGAAGGCGCCGCGCAGGCTCACCGGCATGGGCTGGCTGATGGGGTTGGGCCCGAAGATCGACTTGACGATCTCCTGCAGCACGATGGCGAGCCCGAAGGTAACGAGGATCTGCTCGGCGTGCGGGCGCTTGTAGAAATATTTGATGATGCCGCGTTCCATGGCGATGCCGACGACGAGCATCACCGGGATGGCGAGCAGGATGGAGAGCGGCACCGAATAGTCGATCAGCACCTGGCCCCACTCGCCGAACCAGGTCTGGGCGAGCGAGGTGCGGATCTCGAGCGGCGTGCCCCAGGCGGTGGTCTGGGTGGGGTCGATGATCACCGTCTCGTAGGTGATGAGCAGGCGGAAGGTGACGGCGCAGAAGGCGCCGAGCATGAACAGCGCGCCATGGGCGAAGTTGACGACGCCGAGCGTGCCGAACACCAGCGTCAGGCCGAGGGCGATGAGCGCGTAGGCGCCGCCCTTGTCGAGCCCGTTGAGCAGTTGCGCGAGAATAGCTTCCATCTGTCACCCGCCGCGGAAGAACGGGGGTCGGCGCGGTTGAGGCGCCGGCCCCGCTGGAGGCGCCTCAGCAGGCGGAGGCGGTGTCCGGGCCCAGCTCGCCGCCGAAGATCGCCGGATCGTAGGTGACGCTGTCGCGCGAGGCGGTGGCCACCACCTCGAGCAGGTCGAACTCGTTGGCCGGGTTCTCCTTGCCCTTCACCGCGTAGATCTCCTTGAAGCACTGGTGGTCCGAGCCGCGATACAGCGTCGGGCCGTTGCCCATGCCGTCGAACTCGAAATCCTCGAGCGCCTTGATGACTTCCGGCGGATAGAAGGTGCCGGCGCGCTCGCAGGCGTCGGCATAGAGCAGCGCCTGCACGTAGGAGGTGTGGGCGATCTGGCTCGGCGGCTGGCCGTATTTGGCGCCGAACGACTTGGTGAAGGCCTGGCTGGCCGCGTCGGTGAGCTTCCAGTCCCAGTTGGAGGTGCCGTAGACGCCCTTGATGTTCTCGCCGAGGCCGTGCGCCATGAGGTCGGAGACGAGCGGCAGCACGATCTCGAACTGCTTGCCGTTGGCGGTGCGCTCCTTCATGCCGAACTGCACGGCCTGGGTCAGCGAGTTGACGCCGTCGAAGCCGTAATGGTTGAGGATCAGCACGTCGGCGCCCGAGTTCAGCACCGGCGTCAGGTACTGGCTGAAGTCGCCGGCATTGACGGGGGTGCGCACCGGCGGCAGCGTCTTCCAGCCCAGCGCCTCGGTGGCCTGGCGCATGGATTCCTCCTGCGTCCAGCCCCAGGTGTAGTCCGAGGTCAGGTGGTAGGCGACGCGGTCGGTGCCGTATTCCTTGCCGAGGATAGGGCCGAGCGCGATGCCCGACTGGTAGGCGTTGAAGAAGTGGCGGAAGCCGTAGCGCTTCTTGTCCTTGCCGGTGGTGTCGTTGGAGTGGGTGAGGCCCGCCATGTAGATGACGCCCATCTCCTGGCACAGCGCCTGCTCGGCGACGGCGACGCCCGAGGACGAGCAGCCCGAGATCATGATGGCGCCGTCGCGCTCGATCATGCGGCGGGCGGTGTCGCGGCCGGCATCGGGCTTGGTCTGGTCGTCGCCGGTGACGTAGGCGACCTTCTTGCCGAGGATGCCATTGCCCTTGAGCGTCTTGGACGAGAAGGTCGGCAGCAGCCCGCCATCGCCCTCGCCGTTGAGGTGCTCGACGGCGAGCAGGAAGGCGCGCTGCTGGTCGGCGCCCTCGTCGGCATAGGCGCCGGTGAGCGGCATGACGAAGCCGAGCGTCACGCTGTCGCCGGTCGGCGCGTTGCAGAACTCCTGGGCGTAGGCGCCCTTCGAAAAGATCAGCGGCGAAACGCCCGTGGCCAGAATGCCGGCGAGCCCGCCCTTCAGCACGCCGCGGCGGCTGAAGCCTTTCAGCTTTGTCATGTGCTCCTCCTCAGGCGTGGGGCGCCGGTACGTCGCCAACCCCTCCACGCAATGGACTCACTATCGGGCGACATGCAAAGGCCTGCAATATGTGCATGATATTTCATGACAATCTTGTAAATCATTGGACTTGCTCCGGTGGAATTCTGTCAATAGATTTACAAGGCAGCGGCGGGGGAGGGCGTCATGCGGGCACCGATCGGGCTCAGGGTGGCGTCGCGGCGGCACGCGCTGGGCATCTCGCAGGCGGCGCTGGCGCGGCGCGCCGGCATCTCGGCGAGCTATCTCAACCTCATCGAGCGCAACAAGCGCCATGTCGGCGGCTCGCTGCTGCTCAGGCTGGCCGCCGAGCTCGGCGTCGAGGTCGGCGTGCTCAGCGGCGACAGCGAGCACCGGCTCATCGCCGAGGTCGAGGAGACGCTGGCCGACCCGGTGCTGGCCGGCACGGCGCCGCCCTCGGCGCACGACCTCGTGGCGCAGCAGCCGGCGGCGGCGGCGGCGCTGGTGCAGCTCCACCGCGCCTATCTCGGCGCCACGGCCAGCGCCGACGACTATGCCGACCGGCTGCGCTCCGATCCGCTCCTCGCGCAGTTGCTGCACCAGATCCTGTCGGGCATCACGGCGGTGCGCTCCAATGCCGAGATCCTCGAGGACGTGGCCGATCTCGACGAGGCCGAGCGCGGCCGCTTCGTCGCCGACATCGCGGCCGAGATGCGGCGGCTGTCCGACGTGGCGCGCGGCCTCATCGCGCAGTTCGACGTCGATGCGCGGGCGCGGCGCTTCTCGCCCATGCGCGCCCTCGACGATCTGATCTTCGAGCGCGACAATTATTTTACGGCGCTGGAGGATGCGGGCGCGGCGCTGCGCGCCGAGATCGAGACGGCGGGCCCGTTCGGCGAAGCGGCGCTGACCGCCCGCCTCGCCGACGGCTTCGGCGTCAGCGTCGTGCGCACCCCGGCGCGCGAGCCCGATGCCGAGGGGTTCCCGCGCCCCTATCACTTCGACGCGGCGCGGCGGGCGATGTCGTTCCATGCCGGGGCTACCCTCGCCACGCGGCAGTTCCAGCTCGCCCGGCTCTATGGCGAGCTCAGCGCCGCCGGCGTGCTCGAGGCCGAGGTGGCGGGGGCGCAGCTCGCCTCCGAGGTGTCGCGGCGGCTGGCCTATCGGGCGCTCGGCTCCTATCTCGCCGGCGCCATCGTCTTTCCCTATGCGCGCTTCCTGGCCGATGCCGAGGCCCTCCATTACGACGTCGAGGCGCTGCGGCAGGCCTATGGCGCGAGCTTCGAGCAGGTGGCGCACCGGCTGGTGACGCTGCGCCGGCCGGGCGCCGAGGGGCTGCCCTTCGGGTTCCTGCGCTCCGACCCGGCGGGGCGGCTCACCAAGCATTTCCCGCTGCCCGGTCTGCCGCTGCCGAGCGCCGGCCATGCCTGCCCGCGCTGGGTGATCTATGGCGCCTTCGGCGCGACGGGCAGCGTGCAGCGCCAGATCGTGCAGTTTGCCGACGGCTCGCGCTACCTGTTCGTGGCGCGAGCGCAGGCGCGGCCGGGGGGCTTTTATGCCGACCGGGCGGTGCCGACCTCGATCATGCTGGCCTGCGACGTGCTGCATGCCGACCGCACCGTCTACGGCGCCGGGCTCGACCTGGGTGACCCTGCCCATGACGTGCCGGTGGGCCCGAGCTGCCGGCTCTGCCTCAGGCGCGATTGCACCGACCGGCAGGAAGAGGCCTATATGGCCGGCGGCGAACCGGCCGCGGTGCGCGCGCCGCTGGTGCCGCGCCGTTTCGATATTGGCGAGGGCGGCTGAGTCCGCCTAAGCTGTCGCGCTGTCCGGCAGGAGGGCCGGCAAGAGGGGGGTGCCTGTGGCCGTCGATGTTCTCATCGCCGAAGATGAGCCGAGCATAGTGAAATCGCTGGATTTCATCCTCAGCCGCGCCGGCTGGTCCATCGACTCCATCACCGATGGCGACGCGGTGATCGGCGCCATGCGGCGCAGCCGGCCGCGGGTGGTGGTGCTCGACGTCATGCTGCCGCGGCGCTCGGGGTTCGACGTGCTGAAGCAGATGCGGGCCGATGCGCTGCTCAAGGACATCCCGGTGCTCATCCTCACCGCCAAGGGGCAGGCGCAGGACCGGCGCACGGCCGAGGAGCTGGGCGCCGACCGGTTCATCACCAAGCCCTATGCCAATGCCGAGGTGGTGGACGCCGTGCGCGAGCTGATGCAGCGGACGGAGGCCTGAGCATGGAGCGCCGTAAGCTCGAAAGCGCGGCGCTGTTCTTTGCGGTCTTTGCGGTGATGCTGATCCTGCCGCCGCTCGTCGGCCTGTTCCAGCTCGAGCAGCGCGCCTTCGGCGTGCCGGTCGGCATCATCTACCTGTTCGTGAGCTGGGCGGTGATGATCGTCGGCACCTGGGGGCTGAGCCGCCGGCTGCCGCACGAGCAGGAGGCGAAGCCGGACGGCGAGGACGGGCACTGATGCTGACGCCCGATTTCGTCATCGCCACGGCGGTCGGCTATGTGAGCCTCTTATTCCTCATCGCCTATGTGAGCGACCGCCGGGCGCGCCACAAGAAGGCGGGGTTCCTGCGCTCGCCCATCGTCTATACCCTCGCCATCTCGGTCTATTGCACGAGCTGGACGTTCTACGGCGCGGTCGGCTCGGCGGCGCGCAGCGGGCTCGAATATCTCGCCATCTATCTGGGGCCGACGCTGGTCTTCGTCGGCTGGTGGTTCATCCTGCGCCGGCTGGTGCGCATCAGCCACAGCCAGCGGCTGACCTCGGTCGCCGATCTGCTCTCGTCGCGCTACGGCAAGTCGAGCCGGCTGGCGGTGCTGGTGACGGTCATCGCCGTCATTGGAATCGCGCCCTATATCGCCTTGCAGCTCAAGGCGGTGACCTCCTCCATCCAGGCGGTGGCAGGCGCCTCCGAGTTCGGGCGGGGGAGCCTCGCCGGCGTCGATGAGGTCGGCCTCGCCTTCGGCGTCGCGGCGGCGATGGCGCTGTTCACCATCCTGTTCGGCACGCGCAACGTCGATGCCAAGGAGCAGCATCTGGGGGTCGTCGCCGCCATCGCCTTCGAGGCGCTGGTGAAGCTCACGGCGCTGCTGGCGGTGGGCGTCTTCGTCGTCTATGCCGGCGGCGGCTTCGAGGCGATCTTCGCGCGCGCCGAGGCGCAGGGCATCGGCATCTATTCCGCCCAGACGTTCGGCGACCGCTGGCTGGCCATGAACGTGCTCGCCGTCTCGGCCATCATCTGCCTGCCGCGCCAGTTCCAGGTGACGGTGGTCGAGAATTCCGACGAGAACCATCTGCGCACGGCGAGCTGGGCGTTCCCCGGCTACATGCTCTTGATGAGCCTGTTCACCGTGCCCATCGCGCTGTTCGGGCTGACCACCATGCCGGCCGGCTCGAGCCCCGACATGTTCACGCTCACCGTGCCGCTCGCCGCCAACCAGCAGGGGCTGGCGCTGTTCGCCTTCGTCGGCGGTTTCTCGTCCGCCACCTCGATGATCATCCTCGAATCCATCGCGCTCTCCATCATGGTGTCGAACCATATCGTCATTCCACTGGTGCTGCGCTTCAGCGCCGGGCGCGGGGCCGATGACGGGCGCGGGGTGAGCCGCGTGCTGCTCAATTCGCGGCGCTTCTCAATCGTCCTGATCCTGTTCCTCGGCTTCTTCTACTTCTCGCTGACGCGCGCCTCCGATGCGCTGGCGCCGATCGGGCTCATCTCGTTCGCCGGCATCGCGCAGTTCATGCCGGCGCTGATGGCGGCGCTGTTCTGGCGTGTCGCCTCGCGCGCCGGGGCGACGGCCGGCATCGCGGTGGGGTTCGTGCTGTGGGCGTGGACGAGCTTCATGCCGAGCTTCCAGTCGTCGAGCCCGCTGGTCGCGCAATTGATGGCCGAGGGGCCGTGGGGCATCGGCTGGCTGCGCCCGCAGGCGCTGTTCGGCTTTACGGGACTCGACCCGCTGGTGCACGCCGTGTTCTGGAGCCTGTTCCTCAACACCGCGGTCCTGGTCGTGGTTTCGCTGCTCACCACGCAGTCGGCGCTGGAGCGGGTGCAGGCAACGCTGTTCGTCGATGTGTTCCGGCGCTACGGCCACCCCGATGCGAGCCTCATCCGCGGCTCGGCCACCGCCGACGATCTGTTCTTCGTGGCGCAGCGCGTGCTCGGCGCCGAGCGCGCCACGGCGCTGTTCGCCGACCTGCCCGAGGAGGGCGAGGCGCCGTCGCCCGAGTTCATCGGCCGGTTGGAGCGCGAGCTGGCCGGCTCCATCGGCGCCGCCTCGGCGCATGTCATGCTCTCCAAGGTCGTCTCGGGGGGCGCCGTGTCGCTCGAGGAGGTGTTCGAGATGGCCGGCGAGACGCGGCAGGTCATCGAGTATTCCCAGCAGTTGGAACGCACCTCCGCGCAGCTCCGGCTGACCGCCGAAAAGCTCGAGGAAGCCAACTCGCAGTTGCGCGCCATCGACAGCGAGAAGGACGAGTTCCTGAGCCAGGTGAGCCACGAGGTGCGCACGCCGATGACCTCGATCCGCTCCTTCTCCGAGATCCTGCTCGACGAGCAGGTGCTGACCCCGGACGAGCGCGGCCGCTTCGTGCAGACCATCCATGCCGAGAGCCTGCGGCTGACGCGGCTGCTCGATGACATATTGGGGCTCAGCGCGCTGGAGCATGGCGTCTCCGAATGGGAGAACGCGCCGATCGATGCCGAGCTCGCCGTGAGCCGCGCCATCGAGGTGTGCTCGGCGCTGGCGCGGCAGCGCGACATGCGCGTGGTGCTCGGCGAGCGGGTGACGCGGGCCATGGTCGCCGGCGATGCCGACCGGCTGTGCCAGGTGCTCATCAACCTCATCTCCAACGCCATCAAGTACAACGACTCGCCCGAGCCGGTGGTCGAGGTGCGCTCGCGCACCGGGCGCGGGCGCTACATCGTCGAGGTGGCCGACAACGGGCCCGGCATCGCGCGCAGCGAGCGCAAGCTGATCTTCGAGAAGTTCGCGCGCGGGCGGCGCGGGGCGCTGGCGGCGGGGGCGGGGCTCGGCCTTGCCATCTCGCGCCAGATGATCGCGCGCATGAACGGGCGCCTTGAACTTGTGTCAGGCTACGAGCGCGGCGCATGCTTCCGCGTGACGCTGCCGCTGCTGCCCGAGGCCGGCCAGTCGGGATAGGCGGCGACGGTGTGGATGCGGCGGCGGTCGCGATGCTCCTCGCCGAACGGGGCGACGGCCCACAGCCAGCGGCTCTCGGGCGGCGGCAGGAGGCGGCCGTGCAGCAGGTCGTATTCCTCGAGGAGCGTGCCGGCGCGGTCGAAGACGCGATAGTCGATGTCGGTGACCAGCGTCACCTTCATTTTGAGCGCGCTCAGCCCGTCGAGATGGGCGTCGATGGTCTGCCGCTCGTCGCCCTCGGGGGCGGCGCGGCCGAGCTGGCTCAGAAGGTTGAGCGAGATCACCCAGTCGAGATTTTCGATGGCGTTGAGGAAGGCGAGGGGGTGCGTCTCGCCGGGCGGCGCGAGGTCGCGCCAGATACGGGTAACATTACCATATGTTCGCGTTCTTTTGACCGTAGTTTGCAGGTGCGCGACGTCGATCAGCAGCACTTCGCCGAAGGTGCGCGCGAGGCTTTCGAGCGGCACGTCGAAGAGCGGGCCGGCGCCGAGCACGGCGACTTTGCGGCGCGGTGCGACCTCGTCGATGGTGGTGTCGAGCACCGCGCGGGTCTTGTTGAGATGCGGCGTCCAGGCCCGGAACTGCCGCTCGCCGCGCGCCCACAGCCCGACGGCATCGACCAGAAAGGGCCGGAATTCCGGGGGTGTGCGCCAAAAGCTGCGCGCATAGACAAAGCTTTCGGCCAGCATGGTCCGCACATAGCAGCGCCTGTGGCGCGAGCGCAACAGGCGCCGCGATCCACCCGGCCTGGCGGGATTTTCGCCGCAATTTCGTGCACTCTGCCGCGCAGTTCTGGTGGGGCCGGTTTTGCGCGCAAGACATGCGGTTTTCGGCGCTGTGGCCGCTTCGTTGATCTCGACCGCTGCCGTCATGGCCTGCGAGGGGCTGCGCGACGGCCCGCGCGGCACCGTGACCGAAATCGTCGATGGCGACACGCTGTTGCTCGATACCGGGCTGGTGGTGCGCCTCATCGGCATCCAGGCGCCGAAGCTGGCGCTCGGCCGCGACGGGGTGTCCGACTGGCCGCGCGGCAACGAGGCCAGGGCGGCGCTCAGCGGGCTCGCCCTCGAGCGGCAGGTGCTGCTGCGCTACGGCGGCGAGCAGCTTGACCGGTACGGGCGCACGCTGGCGCAGGTCTATGTCGTGGGCGACGAGCCTATGTGGGTGCAGCAGGCGATGCTGGCGCGCGGCGCGGCGCGGGTCTATTCGTTCCCCGACAACCGCGCCTGCCTGCCGGACCTGCTCGCGGCGGAGACGGTGGCGCGCGCGGCGGGCCTTGGCATCTGGGCCGATTCTTACTACAGGGTGCGGCGCGCCGACCGGCCGGCGGACCTTTTGCCTCTCGCTGGACATTATGAGCTCGTCGAAGGCCGGGTGCTCCAGGCCCAGCGGGTCGGTGGGCAGGTCTTCATGAATTTCGGCCGTTACTTCAAAGAGGATTTCACTGCCGTGATCGATGCGCGCGCCTTGCGCCTGTTCTCCGGTGAGGGCCGCGACCCGCTTCGCCTCGGCGGGGCGCTGGTGCGCGTGCGCGGCTGGATCGAGGACCGCGACGGCCCGCGCGTCGCCATCACCCATCCCGAACAGATCGAAGTGCTGGCGGTGCCGTGATGCTGCGCTCCGTGCAAGGCCTCGCCGCCGTCCTGCTGCTGGTGCTGCTTGCCGCCTGCTCGAGCGTGCTCGGGCCGGGGGTGAAGGTCTCGACGACGGGCGACAACGCCGCGCCGCCGGTGGCCGATACGGGCGACCCGGAAGACGACATGATCGGGGCGCGCGAGAACCCGCGCATCGTCGCGCAATATGGCGGCATCTATTCCGACCGGCCGGCCGAGATCATGCTGGCGCAGATCGTCGGCAAGCTGCTGGCGGCGGCCGACCAGCCCAATACGCGCTTCACCGTCACCATCCTCGACAGCGCCGAGGTCAACGCCTTCGCGCTGCCGGGCGGCTATATCTACGTGACGCGCGGCATCCTCGCGCTCGCCAACGACAAGAGCGAATTGGCGGCGGTGCTGGCGCACGAGATCGCGCATGTGGTGCTCAAGCATGCACGGGCGCGCACCAACCGCATCCGCACCACCGAGATCGTCGACAAGGTGGTGACCGGCGTGTTCGGCGCCGATCCCAGCACCGACCAGTCCTCCAACCGGGCACGGCTGTCGCTCGCCGCCTTCAGCCAGGCGCAGGAGCTGGCCGCCGACAAGGAGGGCATCATGATCGCCGGCAAGGCCGGGTTCGACCCGCACGCGGCGGCGCGCTTCCTCGGGGCGATGGGGCGCTTCGCCAAGTTCACGGCCGGCGACGCCGACCAGGGCGACGATTTCCTGAGCTCGCACCCTTCGACCCCCGACCGCATCCAGAAGGCCACCGAGAATGCGCGCGCCTTCTTCGGCGCGCCGGGGCTGGGCGAGCAGGGGCGGGCCGACTACATGGCGGCGATCGCCGGCCTCGCCTATGGCGACAGCCCCTCGCTGGGCGCCGTGGTGGGGCGCAAATTCGTGCATCCGGGGCTGAAGTTCACTTTCAGCGTGCCCGAGGGCTATGCGCTGCAGATTTCGCGCGGCGCGGTGGTGGGCGTCGCCGGCGATGGCGAGGCGGTGCGCTTCGACAGCGCCGAGGTGCCGGCCACCATCTCGCTCGCCGACTATCTCAAATCGGGCTGGATCGCCGGGCTGAAGCCGGAAACGGTGAAGGCCGGCAAGCAGGGCGGGTTCGACACGGCCTCGGGCGTCGCCGCCACCGAGCAGTGGAACTTCCGCGTCGAGGTGGTGCGCTTCAACGGACGGGTCTACCGCTTCATCTTTGCCGCCCGCATCGACAGCGAGCTGTTCGCGCGCGGCGCCGCCGAGACGCTGCGCAGCTTCCGGGCGGCGACGGCGGCGGACCTGCGGGAGGTGAAGACCACTGCCATCCGCACGGTCACGGCCGGGCCGGTGGATACGGCGGATTCGCTGGCGCGCCGCATGGCCGCCGTGCCCAACGCGACCAACCTCTTCTACATCCTCAACAATCTCTATCCGGGCGATCCGGTGACGGCGGGCGCCGCCTACAAGATCGTGACCGTGCAGTAGAAACGAAAAGGCCGGCATTGCTGCCGGCCTTCAAGATTATTGCGCAGTGTCCGTGGCTCAGGCCGCGGCTTCCTCGGCGTCGGGCTCGGTCTTGGGACCGCGGCGCGGGGATTTCTGCAACTGCTTTTCGATGAGCTGCACGGCCTCGGTGAGGGTCAGCTTGTTGACCGCGGCGATCTCGCGGCTCATGCGATCCATCGCCTGCTCGAACAACTGGCGCTCGGAATAGGACTGCTCGGGCTGGTCGTCGGAGCGATAGAGGTCGCGGACCACCTCGGAGATGGCGATGAGGTCGCCCGAGTTGATCTTGGCCTCGTATTCCTGGGCGCGGCGCGACCACATGGTACGCTTGACGCGGGCCCGTCCGGTGACGGTGTCGAGCGCCTTCTTGACCACGTCCTCGTCGGCCAGCTTGCGCATGCCCACGGACTTGATCTTGGCGGTCGGCACGCGCAGCGTCAGCTTGTCCTGCTCGAACGAAATCACGAACAGCTCGAGCTTGATGCCGGCGACTTCCTGCTCATCGACGGAGGTGATCATCCCCACGCCATGAGCGGGATAAACGATATACTCGCCGGTCTTGAATCCAAGGCGCTGCACTGACTTCTTGGCTACCATGAAATACTCCTTTGACGCCGCCGCCGGTCCGGTTCTTTGCGGAAAGACCGTCCCTTGTTACTTATGGTGCAGTAAAACCCTCACCCCGTCCGGCCTCCGCTAGACCGTCCGTCGGGTCAGATTGTCGAACCTGTCAAAAAAAGAGTGCCTTGCGGCACACAAAGGGCATCTGCATCGATGTTTTGAACCTTAACACAATTTTCCGGCAAAATCAAAGTTGCCGAGTCGATCGGGTTAACGGTTCGCGGTCGCCTGCGTCTGATGTTGATGGACATGCCCAGCAAATGGGCACTGGCGGGCGCCGATGCAATGCCAGCGACGATCAGTCGCCCTGGCCGGGCGCCTCGGAGAAATACTTCTCGAGCTTGCCCTCGACGCCGTCCATCTCCTTAGCGTCGGCCGGCGGGTCGCGCTTTTCGGTGATGTTGGGCCAGACCGAGGCGTATTTGGCGTTGAGCTCGAGCCAGCTATCGAGGCCGGGCTCGGTGTCCGGCTTGATCGCCTCGGCCGGGCATTCGGGTTCGCACACGCCGCAATCGATGCATTCGTCGGGGTGGATGACCAGCATGTTCTCGCCCTCGTAGAAACAATCGACGGGGCAGACCTCGACGCAATCCATGTACTTGCAGCGAATGCAATTGTCCGTGACGATGTAGGTCATTTGGCGCTGGCAGGTCCCGAAAAACGAGGGACTCGGCCCGGTCGGCGCGGCGTCCGGGGAGGTCGGGACGGTGCTAACGCGTTTTGGCGCCTGCCGCAAGCCGAGCGGGGGGCAGCGCTTTGCGGCGGAGCGCCGCGCCCCGCAAGGCGATTTCAGGGCTGCGGCGGCGACAGATCCTCGTAGAGGCCGCGCGCTTCGGCGGGCGGGCCGCGGCGACTGCCGGCGGCGACGACGCGCCAGACGATGAGACGTGCCTCCAGCCCGACGGTGAGCACGTCGCCGGGGCCGACCTGGCGGTCGGTGCGGGTGGTGCGTTCCGAATTGACGCGCACGGCGCCGGCCTCGACCAGCCGCTGCGCCAGCGTGCGCGACTTCACCGCGCGCGAGAAATAGAGCCAGCGGTCGAGGCGCTGGGTCGGCAAGCTAATCCTGCTTGGGCGTGCGCAGCGCGGCGAGGGCGGCCCAAGGCGAATCCGGGTCGAGCGCGACATCGCGCTTCTCGCGCGGCCGATGCTCCTTCCAGTCCTCGCGGTCGCGCTTGCCACCGAAGCGCGGCTTGCCGCCCTCCTTGCCGCCGTCGCGGAAGGGCTTGCCGCCGGCCGGCTTGTCGCGATCGGGGCGGCGGAACGGACGCGGCCGCCCCTCGCCATTGGCGGCCGTGTCGGCACCGGGCGGTGCGCCGCCGGTGGCCGGCCGCTGCGGGCGTGGGCGCTTGTCGTGGCGCGGATGGTCGGGACGGCGGCCGCCGGGGAACCACACCTCGTCGAATTCGGGCTCGGCCGGGGCGGTGGGCGCGGCGTCGGCGGGCGCCGCTTCGGCGGCTTCGGCAGCTTCGGGCACGGGGTCGGCCGGCGGCGCCGCGGCGCCGAGATCGGCCGTCGCGGTTTCGACGGCGGCGGCTTCCTCGGCCACCGGCGCGGCCTCGCCGGGCGCCGGATTCTCGACGGCCTCGGCGGTCGCGACGTCCGGCGGTGCCGGCGGCTTGGGCGTGCGGCGCACGCGATAGCCGAGCGAGGTGAGGATGGAGGCGAAGTCGTCGCCGGCGGTGCCCAGCAGCGAGGTCATCTCGACCGTGACGCGGAAGCCGTTGGCCTCGGCGGCGCCGGGCGGCAAGTCGCCGACATGCGTCTTAGCGTCGAGCGCGATCAGCGGGCGGATGATGTCGGCGAGGCGTTCGAGGATGTCGACGCGCACGGCCCGCTTGCCGGCGACCTTGAAGCCGGCGATCTCGTAGAGGCGCGGGGCCACCTCGGGGTCGATCTGGAACGATGTTCGCCCCGACAGCACCGTATGCGGCAGCTCGCTGACGCCGGGCTGGCGCACGCCGCCATGCTTCAGCGCATAGAGCACGAGGGCGAGCTCGCGCGGTGCCGGCTTCAGCGCCAGCGGCACGTAGATGTGGTAGGCGCCGAACTTGACGCCGAGCTTGCGCAGCTTGGCGCGCACGTCCTGGTCGAGGCCCTTGACCTCGTCGGCCACGGCGGCGCGCGGCAACAGGCCGAGGTTCTCGTAAAGGCGGTAGGCGAGGCCGCGTGCCGTGCCGTCGAGGTCGGCGGGCGCCTCGAGGGCCAGCACCGGCTCGAGCACGGTGTTGACGTGGTGGCGCAGCCACAGACTTATGCGGTCCGCGACGCGCTCGAGGTCGGGGCCGGTGAGGCTTTCGTCGGCGAGCACGATGAGGCGCGGGGCGAACAGGCCGTCGCCCTCGGCGAGGCTCGCCACCACTTCGCCGCGCCAGCGCAACTGGCCATCGGTCGAGAGCACGAACTCCTCGTTGGGAGCGCCGGCGAGGCGGTCGGCGCGGCGGGCGATCTCGGGTGCCACGGCCTCGCGCGCGGCGCCGGCCAGCGCCTTGGCGTCGGTGTCGCCGTCGGCACGCGCCAGGGTGAAGCGGAAGCCCTGGATCGAGCCGATGAGATGACCCTCGAGACTGATCTCGCCGCGGTCGTTGATTTCGGGGGTGGCCATGGATCTGTCTCGCAAGTGTCGCATCAGCACGCTGGTGCGCCGGTCCACAAAACGCTGAGTGAGCCGCTCGTGCAGGGCGTCGCTCAGCCGGTCCTCGATGTCACGGGTCTTTTCGCGCCAATGGGCGGGGTCTGCAAGCCAGTTTCTCCGGTTGGCGACGAAGGTCCATGTGCGAATCTGGCGGATCCGGTTGCTGAGCGTGTCGATGTCGCCGGCGACGTTGTCGCAGAAACGCACCTGCTCGGCAATCCAGTCGGTGGCGACGGCGCCGTGACGCCTGAGGTCGGTGTAGATGCGGGTGACGATCTCGCCATGCTGGGCCGGCGAGATGTCGCGATAGTCGGGCAGGCTGCAGCATTGCCAGAGCAGCTCCACCGCCTCGCGGCCGATGGCGAGGTCGCCGGCCTCGTTGCGGGCGAGGAATTCGAGCGCCTGCTGGTCGGTGGCGACGGGCACGCGGGTCAGGGCGCGCGCGCCGGGCGCGACGTCGAGGCTTTGGCGGAGCGCCTCGAGCGAGGTGAAGTCGAGGTCGGGGTTGCGCCACTGGATCTGGCGCACCGGCTCGAAATCGTGGGTTTCGAGGGCGACGACCAGCTCCTCCTCGAAGGGCGCGGCATTGCCGGTGACGCCGAAGGTGCCGTTGTGCATGTGGCGGCCGGCGCGGCCGGCGATCTGGCCGAATTCGGCGGGGGTGAGCGGGCGCGTCTGGCGACCGTCGAACTTGCGGTCGTCGGCGAAGGCGACGTGGTGCACGTCGAGGTTGAGGCCCATGCCGATGGCGTCGGTGGCGACGAGGAAATCGACATCGCCGTTCTGGTACATCTCGACCTGCGCGTTGCGGGTGCGCGGGCTGAGCGCGCCCATCACCACGGCGGCGCCGCCGCGCTCGCGCCGGATCAGTTCGGCGATGGCGTAAACGTCGCGGGCCGAAAAGGCGACGATGGCCGAGCGCGTCGGCTGGCGCGAGAGCTTGCGGCTGCCGGCGTAGCTCAGCGTCGAAAAGCGCGGGCGGCGGATGATCTCGGCATCGGGCAGCAGGGTGCGGATCAGCGGCGCCATGGTGTCGGCGCCGAGCAGCAGCGTTTCCGAGAGGCCGCGGGCGTTGAGGATGCGGTCGGTGAAGACGTGGCCGCGATCGAAGTCGGTCGCGACCTGGATCTCGTCGATGGCGAGGCAGTCGACGGGCACGTCGAGCGGCATGGCCTCGACCGTCGCCACCCAGTAGCGGGCCTGCGGCGGCACGATGCGCTCCTCGCCCGTGACCAGCGCCACGGCGTCGGCGCCGACGCGCGTTAAGATGCGGCCATAGACCTCGCGCGCCAGGAGGCGCAGCGGCAGGCCGATCATGCCGGTGCGGTGGGCCAGCAGGCGGTCGATGGCAAAGAAGGTCTTGCCGGTGTTGGTCGGCCCGAGGATGGCCTTGAGCGAGGCGGAGGCGGTCATCTGCCGGCCTATGTAGGCGACGGCGCCGCCGCCGCATAGGGCGTTGGCGATGGGCAGCGTTAACCTTCGGCACAAAATGAGAACGAACAGGGGGAGAATCGGCTGCGGCGCGGCAATGCCGGTTTGTTCCCTACTGCATGTGGTGGTGCGGCCGCGCGAGTCGGGCTAGCGGGCCTGTTCCGGTGCGCGCGAGCCGCTCCAAGCCGTTCAGATTGCTTATGAATTGGTTGATTTCGGCGGTGCGGCGGGGCGAATCGGCGAAAGGTAAAGCAGGGGTAAACGCGCGCTGGACGAAATTCTTTCGGGCGGTCACGCTCTGAGGCCCGGCAGCATGGGGCCTGCCGGCGCGACGTTGACGAAAAAGCCGTTGACCGTGCCGGAACGGCACAGGGCAAATCTTTACCTCGGGTTAACCATAAGATCGGCGTTGGCTGCCGTGCGTGCCGGACACGCCCGTGGGCTGCGCCGTTTCGGCACGGCGTCAGTCGAGGCTGGTCAGCACCATGGAGAGGTCGCCCATCGAGGTGGTGAGCAGCACCCGGTAGGGGATCACATAGCCGGTGTCGCGCAGCGGCGCGTACCAGATGAGGATGCGATCCTCCTCGGCCAGCGAGCGGGTGACTTCCGAGGTGGTGAAATGGCCCGAGATGGGGCGGTACTTGACGCTGCACAGCACCACCGGGCCCTGATAGCCGGTGCGCTGGCTGGTCGCCTTGTCGTTGCGCGCGAAGGTGAAATCGAGATCGAAGCGTTCGACGCCGGTGAAGATGCGCGCCTTCTGGTCGCAAACCGAGCGGTCGAGCGGGCGGCGCAGGACGAAGCTCGACAGGAAGTCGTTGACGCCGCCAAGCTGCTTCCGCTCCAGCGGAATCCTGTCGATGTTGTTGACGATGGGCGGCTCAATGACGAAGGCGGTGACGCTGCCCTTGGCGTATTGCACCTTGATGGAGAAATCCTCGCCATTCGTGCGGGTCATGAGGTCGAAGCGCTGCGAGGCGAGGCCCGCCGGCGTCACGGTGCCGGCCGATTCCACATGCGCGGTGCCGCTCGCCACCAATTGGGCAACGCCCGACACATTGGCGTCGAGCACTAGCGAATAGGCGCTGCCGTCGTCCTCGAAGCGGAATTTGGCGGTGGCGATGATGGTGCCGCCGAGATTGACCACGTAGGAGGCGTTGGCGCTGGTGGCGGCCTCGGCCGTGCTGGTGCCGCCCAAGGCGGCGAGCAGCACGGGCAGGGCCCGCACGAGGCGGAAGCGAGCCAATCGGACCTTGTGGTTCATGCTGCTTTCCGTCGGGGCGCGAATCGCGGGAAGGCTCCAAATTGCCCACGCCGCATGGCGCTGGCAAGGCAAAGCCGGCGCTTCACTTGACGGCGGGGCCCGGTTTCTCTATGGAACCGCCTCAATCACGTGAGACCTCGAACCCAGTGCGGGAGATCGTCCTGCCGCCGGGTCGTTTTGACAGGATTTTGACATGGCACGCCGCTGCGAACTGACCGGCAAGGGTGTGATGACCGGCAATAATGTGAGCCACGCGGTGAACCGCACGCGGCGCCGGTTTCTTCCCAACCTGCTCAACGTGTCGCTGATTTCCGATGCGCTGGGGCGCACGGTGAAGCTGCGCATCTCTGCGCATGCGCTGCGCTCGGTGGAGCATCGCGGCGGGCTCGACGCGTTCCTGCTCAAGGCGCGCGACGAGGAGCTGTCGCCCAACGCGCTGGCCCTCAAGAAGGAAGTGCGGGCCGCCTCGGTCGCCTGAGCCGCCGTCAATCCTCGCTTTCGATGCCCGCCCGTTTGGCGGGCATTTTCGTTTCCGGCTTTGCCTCGGCGGGGCCGGGACGCTACAACGCCTCCCGCGCGCCGGTCTCATGCCGGAGGGCGCGACCAGAAAGGTGCGATATGTTCGCTCGCTTCGCCGTGGCCGTGGCCGCGATGGTGGTGGTCGTCACCGCCTCCAACATCCTCGTGCAGTTCCCCGTCGAGGCCGATCTCGGCCCGCTGCATCTGGGCGACATCCTGACCTGGGGCGCCTTCACCTATCCTTTCGCCTTTCTCGTCTCCGACCTCACCAACCGGCACGAGGGGCCGCGCCTGGCGCGCCTCGTCGTGGTCATCGGGTTCGTGGTGGCGCTGGGGCTGTCGGCGTATCTGGCGACGCCGCGTATCGCCATCGCCTCGGGCAGCGCCTTCCTCATCGGGCAGTTGCTCGACATCGCCGTGTTCCAGCGGCTGCGCAACCGCTACTGGCTGGTGCCGCCGCTCAGCGCCTCGCTGTTCGGCTCGCTGCTTGATACGGCGATCTTCTTTTCCATCGCCTTCGCGCCGGCGTTCGGCTTCGTCGACCTCGCCTTCGGTATTGAGGACGGCTCGCTCGGTTTCGGTGCGCCGTGGCTCGGCTTCGGGCCCGAGGTGCCGCTGTGGCTGTCGCTGGCGAGCGGCGATTTCAGCGTGAAGTTCCTCGCCGCCCTGCTGCTGCTCGCGCCTTACCGGATGCTGATGGGGGCGGTGCTGCCGCCGCGTCCGGCGATGGCGTAGGGGCGGGCTAGCTTGCCTTTTTCCGTGGTCGCCCGCCCTTAGCGCCGTTCGCACGAGCCGCTGCAGCCTTCGCGGGCGACTTCGCGCGACCGGCGAGCTGAGCCATGTATTTGCGGGTGCCGAAGAGACCGGCGAGCAATGCCGGTATGGCGTGATCTTCGTTCAGACTCTCCCAATGGAGCCCATAACCAAGAGCAATCACCTCGACTTGGGCCAACTCGTCGTCGGTCGCGTCCTCCAGACCCTGCGCCCGTCGGGCAGGAAATGCGAATGTGCAATCGTTATTGAGGTCCACGATGATCCGCCCCGATTTGCGATCATAGCGAGCCGCAGTGGCGCGAGGCTCACGTTCCCACAATTCATCGCCGCGGCGACGGGCCTGCTCAAGTTCGGCGTCAGTGATTTCAACCATGAATCCTGCTCCATTGCTTCAGCAGCTCCATCTGCGCTTCCTTTACTGCTTTCAGCGCTCGTCGCTGCTCGGCATTGTTCATGCCTTTGGCGTAGTCGATCACGGGCGGATGCGTGGCATCACCGAGAAATATTCTCGCCACTCCATCGCCAATCACGTGAACGTGGGGAGGCTCGTGGTCGAACCGGAAGATCACCACCCTAAGTCCGTACGTCTGCAGCACAGTGATCATTGGTCTCTATAACCCAACGCGTTGGGTTTTTCAATCGGCGAGGGTGAATTCGAGCAGCAGGGTGCGCTGCCAGTCGTTGAAATTGTCGTCGGAGACCATGGTGATGCGGGTTTCGCCGCCGGGCAGGGTGTGCACGGCGAGGCCTTCCATATTGTCGAGATCGCCGCCAGCGCCCTCGAACAGAATCTCGCCCTGCATTTCGGCGCCGGGCTTCACGTTGGCGGCAGGGACGCGGATGAGCTTGGCGGCGAAGGTGACGAAGGCGATGCCGCGTTCGAGCACCAGCAGGTCGCCATTGGGCAGGAAGGCGCAGTCGGTCGGGTTGGTGCCGCTGCCCGAGCGGTAGCTGAGCGGCCCCCTGTCGTTGCGGCCGAGCAGATAGGCCGAGTGGGCGCCGTCGCCGGTGATGATGCCCTCGGTGAGCAGCAGGGTGGAGCCGGCGATGGGTGAGGCGGGCGGTGCGATGCACACGGCTTCGAGCGTCTCGTTGGTGCGGGCGTCGGTCAGCCAGGACGGGATGGTGACCTCACGCGCGGCCCCGCGTGGAACGCCGTTCTCGAGGCTGAAGTCGGCGACGCGGGTGAGGTTCTCGAAGCCGACGCGGACGCCGGTGGGCACGCCGTCACGCTCGATTACCGCCAGCGCCTCGGCGTCGCGCACATAGGCGCGCGGCAGCTCGGCGCCCTTGGAGTTCTGGATCGGCTCGCTGGTGACGCCGACCAGCGACAGCGGCGCGCCGGCATCGTCGTAGATGAGCTGGCCGGAGATGAAATTGCCGCGGTCCGAGACCGCCGCCAGCCGGCCGTCGGGGCCGGTGAAGCCGAGGCCGGAAAGCCCGCCGAACGTGTCGTGCACGCTGGTGAGCTGCAGGCCGCCGCGAAACACGAGGCCCTGCACGGTGCCGCCGATCGGCACGTTGCGGAAGCTGGTGATCGGGATGGCGTTGACCGCCACGTCCTCGGCGGCGGCAGCGCCGGCCGCGAGCAGCAGCGCCGCCGCCAGCGCCGCGACGCGCCGCCTCATCCGCGCCTGGCCCGGCGCGACTCGCCTGGCGGTTCCTCGTCGAAGAGCGCCGCCAGCTCGTCGGTCAGGGCGCCGGCCAGCTCTTCGGCGTCGAGCAGCGTCACGGCGCGCCGATAATAGCGCGTCACGTCGTGGCCGATGCCCACGGCGACGAGCTGGATGGGCGAGCGCGTCTCGATGTCTTCGATCACCTGCCGCAAATGCGCCTCGAGATAATTGCCGGCGTTGACGCTCTGGGTGGAATCGTCCACCGGCGCACCATCGGAAATGACCATCAGGATGCGGCGGTTTTCGGGCCGCGCCATGAGGCGCTTGCGCGCCCATTCAAGCGCCTCGCCGTCGATGTTCTCCTTGAGCAGGCCCTCGCGCATCATGAGGCCGAGATTGCGCCGGGCGTGGCGCCACGGCTCGTCGGCGGCCTTGTAGATGATGTGGCGGATGTCGTTGACGCGGCCCGGATTGGCGGGGCGCCCGGCTTCGAGCCAGGCCTCGCGCGACTTGCCGCCTTTCCAGGCGCGGGTGGTGAAGCCCAGGATCTCGACCTTGACGCCGCAGCGCTCGAGCGTGCGTGCGAGGATATCGCCGCAGATGGCGGCGATGGTGATCGGCCGGCCGCGCATCGAGCCGGAATTGTCGATGAGCAGCGTTACCACCGTGTCGCGGAAATCGGTGTCGCGCTCGACCTTGAAGCTCAGCGCTTGCAGCGGGTCGGTGACCACGCGGGTGAGCCGCGCGGTGTCGAGCAGGCCTTCCTCGAGGTCGAACTCCCAACTACGCGACTGCTGCGCCATGAGGCGGCGTTGCAGCTTGTTGGCGAGCCGCGCCACGGCGCCGGCAAGGTTTTCGAGCTGCTTGTCGAGGAGCGTGCGCAACTGCTCGAGCTCTTCGGGCGGGCAGAGCTCGCCGGCCGTGACGATCTCGTCGAACTTCTGGGTGAAGATCTTGTAGGTGAACTGGTTGGAGATCTCGCGGGCGTTGGCGCCGGGCGGGGGCAGGGGCGCCTCGTCGCCGGCCTCGCCGGGCTGGTCGTCCTCGGAGTCCTGGAAATCCTGCTCGGCGCCCTCGGTCTCGCCGGTCTCGTCGCTGTCGCCGGGAGACTGCTCCTCCTGGCTCTCGGAGTCCTCGCCCTCGCCTTCGCCCTGCTCGGGCGTCTTGTCGGCATCCTCGCCCGCTTCGGGGTCCTGGTCGTCGCCCTGCTCCTCGTCCTCGCCATCGGCGTCGTCGAGCTCGCCCTCGGGCACGAGGTCGAGGTCGCGCAGCAGGTGCTTGGCGGCACGGGCGAACAGGTCCTGGTTCTCGAACTGCGTGAGCAGGCTGGTCAGCGACAGGCCGGCCTTCTGCTCGATCTCGGCCTTCCACAGATCGACGATAGCGTTGCCCGAGGGCGGGATGGCGATGCCGGCCAGCCGCTCGCGCAGGATGAGCCCGAGCGCCTCGGCGAGGGGGGCGTCGTCCTTGCTCGCAACCTCGGCGAGGTTGGAGCGGAACAGCCGGTCGTCGAGCATCTCGTGGATGTTGCCGGTCATGCCGGGCATGCGCAGGCAGCCCAGCGCCTCGACGCGGGCCTGCTCCAGCGCGTCGAAGGCGGCGCGCGCCTCGGGCTCGGCGGGGGCGCGGCGGCGATGCACGGTGGGGTCGTGGCTGGCGAGGCGCATGGCCATGGCGTCGCCCTGGCCGCGGGCGATGGCGACGTCGCGCCGCGTCGGCAGGCGCGGTAGGTTGGCGAGCCGCGCCCGGTCGGCGGTCAGGAGCGGCCGGTCGGCCGAGAACGTCACTTCGAGCTCGGGCGTGCCGGCGACGGCGCGCACAGTGGCGCCGAGGGCGGTCTTCAGGGCCGCCGTGCCGTCGGGCTTGTTCGGCTTGCGCTGCGGAGTTTGAGCCATCCTCGTCGTCCAGTCAGATAGGCGAGGGAAGGCCCCCTCACCCGGCCCTTCGGGCCGACCTCTCCCCCGAGGGAGAGGTAGGGTTGGGCACGATATCGCCCCATCGCCACCTCTCCCTCGGGGGAGAGGTCGCCGCGGCAGCGGCGGGTGAGGGGGCCTTGGCGCCTACGCGGTCACGGCGAGGTTGGCGGCCGATTCCGGCAGGTCCTCGCCGAAGACGCGCTGGTAGAACTCCGCCACCACGGGGCGTTCGAGCTCGTCGCATTTGTTGAGGAAGGTGAGCCGGAAGGCAAAGCCGATATCGCCGAAGATCTGGGCGTTTTCGGCCCAGGTGATCACCGTGCGCGGGCTCATCACCGTGCTGAGGTCGCCATTGATGAAGGCCTGCCGGGTGAGGTCGGCGAGGCGCACCATCGAGGATACGGTCTTCCTGCCCTTGTCGGTGTTGTAGCTCTTGGCCTTGGCCAAGACGATGCCGACTTCCTTGTCGTGCGGCAGATAGTTGAGCGTCGTGACGATCGACCAGCGGTCCATCTGGCCCTGGTTGATCTGCTGGGTGCCGTGATAGAGGCCGGAGGTGTCGCCGAGCCCGATGGTGTTGGTCGTCGCGAACAGGCGGAAGGCCGGGTGCGGGGTGATGACGCGGTTCTGGTCGAGCAGCGTCAGCCGGCCCGAGGATTCGAGCACGCGCTGGATGACGAACATCACGTCGGGGCGGCCGGCGTCGTATTCGTCGAACACCAGCGCGATATTGTTCTGCACCGCCCAGGGCAGGATGCCGTCACGGAACTCGGTGACCTGCTTGCCGTCCTTGAGCACGATCGCGTCCTTGCCGACGAGATCGATGCGGCTCACATGGGCGTCGAGATTGACGCGCACCAGCGGCCAGTTGAGGCGCGAGGCGACCTGCTCGATATGGGTGGATTTGCCCGTGCCGTGATAGCCCTGCACCATGACGCGGCGGTTGAAGGCAAAGCCCGCGAGGATCGCCAGCGTGGTGTTGCGGTCGAACAGGTAGTCGGGGTCGCGGGGCGGGGTGTGCGCGTCGGGCTCGGCATAGCCCATGACCTTCATGTCGGTGTCGATGCCGAACAGCTCGCGGACGGAATATTCCTTGTTTGGCAGGTTGGTGTATTCGGCCATTTATCGGGACTCTGGAAAAGATCGGGGCGGCCGCGGGCCGCCCGTGAAGATGCGGGCTCTATAGCAGCATCGTTCCGGGGACGGTAGGGGGCAGGGCCGGCCGGCTCAGATGCCGGCGCGCCGGGCCGCGACGGGGTGAATCGCCGCTGGCCCGTGCAGGCGCCCGGCCAGGCGCGTGAAGCCGGCCATGACGTTGTGCCGGTGGGCAGGACGGCGGAAATGCCGGGCCGAGACCTGGTAGTGGTAGAAGACCAGATCGCGCATATAGGGCGCCGGCAACCCGGCCGCAACCGCCTCGAGCGCGGCCGGCAGCGCGTCGGAATCCGGCGGCACGAGGAACAGGCCGAGCCGCAGCCGCTCGGCCGGAGCGACGGCGAACAGCGCCTCGGCGGCAGCGGCGAGGCCCGGCCGGTCGCCGGCGGCGAGCAGCGCGGTGCATTTGAGCACGGCGAGATAGACATGGAAGGTCGAGCCGGGCGGCGTGAGCGCGATGCCGTCGTCATAAAGGCCGACGGCTTCGGCGAAGGCGCCGCGGCACATGCGCAACTGGCCGAGGGTGGCGAAGGCCGCGGCGAAGGCGGTGCTGCGCGCGAAGGCTTCCTCGGCGAGGCGCTCGGCCAGCTCGAAATGGCCGCGATCGACGAAGAACAGCAGCTTGGCGGCACCCAGCGCCAGCAGCGGATGCTGGTCGATGGCCGCCAGCGCGCCGAGCGCCAGATCCTCCATCTCGTCCTCGACGGCGGCCCATTGGGTGGGCGTCGGGACGCGGCCGGGGGCGACCTGCTGCAATAGCCTCGCGTAGAGCGCCATGCCGGCGCTCAGCCCGAGCGCGGGATCGTCCGGCCGCTCGCGCCGCGCCGCGGCGATGCGGGCCTCGCTGGTGGCCCAGCTTTCCGGCGACTGCGTCATCATCAGCGCGGCGTCGTGCAGGCGCACTTCGAGCGGCGCGTCGCCGGGCCGCGTATGCGGGGCCGGCAGCGCCTCGATGCTCCAGATGGCGTCGCGAACCCGGCCCGCCAGCGCCTCGGTCGCGGCGGCGTCGGTGCCGATATGGCGGAAGCTGCGCAGCACCTGGCCGGTCGTGCCGTGGGCGAGCAGAAGCGCCACGTGCAGCACGCCGTCGCGGGCATGAAAGCTGAGCTCCAGCCAATAGGCGAAGCCGCTGCCGCCGGCCGTGGGCCGCAGGATAACGGGGCGGTCCGGCCCGGCGAGGCGGCCGAGCGTGGCGGTGAGCGCCTGCGCCAGAGGCAGCGCCAGCGCTGCCGTGTCGGCATCGCCCAGCCCCGAGCACGGGCCGACGAGCAGGAAGCCGCCCGCCGCGGGCTCGGGGCCGGGCGTCGCGATCCATTCATAGCCCTCGCCGTAGCGCGTGGCGATGAAGCGCGGCCGGCGCGCCGGATCGCCCAGCTTGGCGCGTAGGCGATGGATGAGGAAATCGATGTTCCTGTCGATGGCGCCCGAGCCCTCGCCCGAGACGGCATCGAGCAGCCGGTCGCGCGTCAGCAGCCTTCCGGGATTGGCGATGAAGCAGCCGAGCAGCGCGCGCTCGGCCCGCGTGAAGGCGATTTCCTGCCCGTCGCGCGTGGCGGACTGCAGCAGCGGATGGAACGCCAGCCCCTCGAATTGCCTGCCCGTATCCACGCCGTTCCGGCCCTCCGCCGGAACCCGGCAAGCAAATAATCGAGCAACAATCGGCGGCTAGGTCAAGCAGCGGGCCCCGCGCAGGCGCGGGCCTCAGTTTTGGGGGAAATCATGTCGCACGCGTCCGCCGTCACCTGTAGCCCATCCGTGCGTCGGCGCGCCGGCCGGGCGCTGCTCCTGGCCGGTACGGCGCTGGTCGCCGTGACGGGCGCCGCGCTGGCCGATGACCCGGAAATCCTCGATGGTCATGGGTCCGCTGTCGTCTCGGTCGTGCCGTCTACGCTGGAGAGCAAGACCTACATCATGCTCAATGGCGGCTTCCTGAATCTGGGCGGCTATGTGAGCGCCGGCGACGCGGTTTTCGACGTGCAGGACGGCAGCATGCGCTTCTCCGACGCCACTGATGCCGGGACGGCGACGATTTCGCTGGGGCCGACGAGCATGGTCGAGTTCGCGAACACGGCGTCCGGCGCCGCGGCAGCCGTGACGATGGCGGGGGCGGCGCTGCTCGGCCTCCGCCTGCACGACGGCCCCAGCTTCGTGCTGGGCTCGCTGGCCGGGACGGGCGGCGTGGTCGATCTGCGCGACGTGACGCTCGAGCTGGGCGGCAACGATCTCAGCACCAGCTTCGCCGGCGTCATCGGCAAGGCCGGCGAGGTGGCGACGGGCGGGCTGACCAAGGTCGGGACCGGCACCCTGACCCTTGCCGGCAACAATCTCTATTCGGGCACGACGACGGTGGCGACCGGGGGGCTGGTCGTCAATGGCGACAGCAGCGCCAGCGACGTTCTCGTCGAGGCCGGCGCCTGGCTCGGCGGTACCGGCAGGATCGGCGATCTCGACCTGTTCGGCATGGTCGCGCCGGGACCCGTGACGGCGGGGCTGGGCGGCACGCTGACCGTCGCGGGCGACGCCATCCTGCGGTCGGGCTCCACCTATCTGGCGGATTTCACGCCCACCAGCCACGATCTGCTCGACGTCGCCGGTACCGTCGCCATCGCGGGTGGCACGGTCAAGGTCGCGGCGCTCGATCCGCATCTCAACTACAGCACGGCGCAGACGCACCAGATCATCGCGGCCGGCGCGCTCATCGGGGCCGGCAATCTCACCCTCGACCTCGGCTCGCCGCTGCTCTTCGGCAAGCTGATAGCAACCGGCGACACGCTCAGCGTGCAGCTCATGCAGGCCAAGGGGTTCGATCAGGCGGCGAGCTCCGAAAAGGGCAAGGAGGCGGGCAAGGGCATGAACGAGCTGCCGGACACGCCGAGCATCCTCGCCATCAAGAACCAGTTGCTGGCGATGAGCAGCGCAGAGATCGACTCCACCTTCGAGGCACTGGTCACGACGCCCGACGCGACGCAGAAAATGAGCGAAGTTGCGGCCAGCATCGCCAAGCCGGGCGCATCCGCCGCGAAGCCCGGCGCCACGCAAGGCAAGCTGGAGGCGGCGGCGGGCGCCAGCAAGATCAAGACGCAGGTGCAGGGGCAGGCCTCGGCGCAGAAATCCGCCTATGTCGCGCTGGTCGAGACGCCGTCGCCGGCTGGCGTGGTGGCCATCGAGGCGGCGGAGCAGACGTCGATTGCGGCGCAGATCTGGAGCGTCTGGCTGGCGCCGGTCGGGGCTTATGGCGAGGCCGCCGCGGGGCCCGGCACGGTGACCTGGTGGTCGGGCGGGCTGCAGGGCGGCATCGAGACGACGATCGGGCGGGGCGAGGCGGAGCTGACGGCGGGCCTGTTCACCGGCTACCAGCGCACCGGCATCCGCGCCACGGCGCCGGCCAGCACCGTCGAGGAGAGCGGCGGCACACTCGGCGCCTATGGTACGTGGCAGGAGGGCGGCACGGCGCTCAGCGCGTCGCTGGCCGAGACGGTGCAGATGGTCGCCAGCCGGCGCGTCCTCAGCATCGGCGCGCTCGATTACACGGCGGCGGCGAACTACCTGCAGTCGGTCACGTCGCTGTCGGCCGAGGCGGCGCATACGCTGGAGCTCGGCGACGGCTTCGCGCTGACGCCGCTCGGCAGCCTCGATGCCAGCTTCGCCTATCATGGCGGCTACACCGAGACGGGGGCCGGGCCCGTGGGGCTCGTTGTCGATGCGCTGGGCGAGTGGCGGCTCGATGCCGGCGTCGGGGTGGTCGCGGCCAAGTCGTTCCGCGCCGAGACCGGCACGCTGACGGCGAGCGCCAGCGCGACCTATCAGCGCGTGCTGGTCGATGGCGCCGACACGCAGACCATGCGCTTCGTCGGCGGCGCGGCCACGATGGAGGTGGAGACGCCGGCCGGTGATCGCGACCGGGCTTTGCTGGGGCTGGGACTCACCTATCAGGACGATGGCGGCTTCAACGCGGCGCTCTCCTATGCGGGGAGCTTTTCGGCCAACAGCCAGACGCATGGGGTGAGCGCCAGCCTCGGCAGCGCCTTCTGAGGCTCAGCGCCGCGTCGCGAGCCAGATCATGTGGCGGGCGCCGCGGCCGCCCTGGCGGGCGCGCGTCGGCACTTCGTCCACGATGAAGCCGGCTTTGCCGAGGCGGCGGGTGAAGCCGGCATCGGGGCCTGCGGCCCAGATGGCGAGGACGCCGCCGGGGCGGAGCGCGGCGCGGGCCGTAGCAAGGCCGGCCGGGGCATAGAGGGCGTCGTTGGCGCGGCGGCTCAGCCCATTGGGGCCGTTGTCGACATCGAGCAGGATGGCGTCGCAGGCGGCCGGCCGGCTGGCCATCGCGGCCAGCACGTCGCCGGTCTCGAGGGTCACCCGACTGTCGTCGAGGCTGCCGGCATGGAGCGGCGCCAGCGGCCCGCGGGCCCAGGCGATGATCTCGGGCACGAGCTCGGCGACGGTGATGCGCGCCGCGGGCGGGGCGACGGCGAGCAGGGCGCGCAGGGTGAAGCCCAGCCCGAGCCCGCCGACGAGGATGGCCGGGGCGCGGCGGGCGGCGAGCCGCGCGAGGCTCAGCGTCGCCAGCGCCTCCTCGGAGCCCGAGAGACGGCTGTTCATCAGCTCGATGGGGCCGGCCATGATGGAGAACTCGCTGCCGCGCTGCATGAGGCGCAGCGGCGCGCCGTCGCCGGGGACGCGGGCGGTGGCGAGCTCGATCCAGGGCAGCATGCGGCCTCCCGCGCCTCTCAGGCGTTGACGAAGCCCTTCTGCTTCAGGTGCGTATAGGCGGCGATGATCGAGCGCAGGCGCTCTTCCGAGGCCTTGTCGCCGCCATTGGCGTCGGGGTGGTGGATTTTCACCAGGGCCTTGTAGGCGCGCTTGATCTCGTCGGACTTGGCGCCGGTCTTGAAGCCCAGTGCCTCGAAGGCGCGGCGGTCGTGCTCGTTGACCTTGATCTCGCGCTCGGGCGCCGGCCCGCGCGCATTGGCGCGGCGGTAGCGGGCCCAGATGTGCAGCGGATCGGCGAAGCGCTTGGTACCCGTCGCGTTGGGGTCGCGCTTGGGCATGCGCGGGCCGGCATAGGCGCCGGGCTTGCTGCCCAGCCCCCAGCTCGGGCGGCCGTCGGTCTCGGCGGTCTGGTAGAGATGGCGCTCGCGCTCGGTCTCGCTCATGTCGGCAAAGAAGTTGAAGGCGGTGTTGTAGTGCCGCACATGCTCGAGGCAGAAATGGTGGTACTCGCCTTCGAAGCGATGGCCCTTGGGCGCCTTGTAGAGGCCGGGCTGGTCGCAGCCTTCCCACGCGCAATCGGGCACCTCGGCCTGCACCTGCGGCGCGGCGTGCCGCGGGTTGATGCGGATGCGGTCGAAAAGCTTGGAATCGAGCTTCATCAGTCCTAGTTACGCCTAAGCAATTCACCAACCCCCAAGAGGGTCACCCATATGCCTGTTCGCGACGCGATTGTTGCAAAACTTTCCGCAAAATTCGCCCCGACCCACCTTGAAGTGACCGACGAGTCGTCGCGACATCAAGGCCATGCGGGCGCGCGCCCCGGCGGCGAAACGCATTTCCGTATCCGCATCGCCTCGCCGCTGCTCGCCGGTCCGCGCGTGGCCCAGCACCGCGCCATCATGGCTGCCCTCGATGCCGAGATCAGGGGCGGCATTCATGCGCTGGCGATCGAGGTCGTGCCCGAAGACGTCCCGCCTGCCGCCTGAGATAGGCCGTTCGCCGGCGGGCCGCAACGGCGCATGCGGTCGCAGCGGGCGCCATTGCGGCAGAATGCCGGCCACGGCGCGGCGGGTCGTCAAGAAGCCGGCGAAGTTTTGCCCGTCTCGGGTCCTAGAACCCCGCGCATTCCCTCTCTCTCGCCGGGGAGGGATAGGGCGGGCCCTCGGGCCCGTCCGTCCGGCGTCGTTTCATCCTTGCGGGGGTGGGACCCAGTGGTTCGTATGGAGTCGATCTGGACCCCGGCAGGAGGCAATTCCGCTCGCGCGGCGCCGGGGTGACGCCGGATTCGGGGCTCAGGCGCCCCGTCGCATGTCGTCGAGATAGGCCCGCACGGCGGCTGGATCGACGTTCTTCTCGATGAAGCTGAGCCCGATGCCGCGGGTGAGGATGAAGGTCAGCGCGCCGCGCACCACCTTCTTGTCCTGCGCGATGGCGTCGAGCAGCCGCTCGGTCGAGGGCAGCTCGCCGGGGATGTCGGCGAGTTGCGTCGGCAGGCCGGCGCGGCGCAGATGCGCGGCGATGCGGCCCGTGTCCTGGCTGGGCGCGAGGCCGAGGCGGGCCGAAAAGCCGTGCGCCAGAACCATGCCGATGGCGACGCCCTCGCCATGCAGCAGCCGGTCGGAAAAGCCGGTCGCGGCTTCGAGCGCGTGCCCGAAGGTGTGGCCGAGATTGAGCAGGGCGCGCACGCCCGTTTCCTTCTCGTCGGCCAGGACGAAACGCGTCTTGGCGGCGCAGGCGCGGGCGATGGCCTCGGCGCGGGCGGGGCCGCCGGCGAAGATCTCGGGCTGCTGCGCCTCGAGCCAGAAGAAGAAGGCCTCGTCGTCGATGAGGCCGTATTTCACCACTTCGGCATAGCCGGCGGCGAACTGGCGGGGCGGGAGCGTCGCCAGCGCGTCGATGTCGGCGAGCACGAGGCGCGGCTGGTGGAAGGCGCCGATGAGGTTCTTGCCGTGCGGCGAGTTGATGCCGGTCTTGCCGCCCACCGAGCTGTCCACCTGGGCGAGCAGGCTCGTGGGGAGTTGCACGAAATCCATGCCGCGCCGGGCGATGGCGGCGGCAAAGCCGGCGAGATCGCCGATGACGCCGCCGCCCAGCGCCAGCACGATGTCGCCGCGCTCGAGGCGGGCGGCGAGCAGGCCCTCCACCACCTCGTTGAGCCGGGCGATGGATTTGCTCGCCTCGCCATGCGGCACGGTGATGGTGGCGTGGCTGAGGCCGGCCGCGTCGAGGCCGGCCAGCAGCTTGGGAAGCTGGGCCTTTTCGACCTCGGTGTCGGTGACGATGCCGAAGCGCCGGCCCGGAAACTGCGCCGCGAGGCGGGCCCCGGCGCCGGCCAAAAGGCCCGGACCGATGAGGATGTCGTAGGCGCGCGCGCCGAGCGGGACATGGACGCGGATCGGCTCGTCAGCCATGAACTTCTCCCAGGTGGGCGACCAGCGCGTCGATGACATCGCTCGCCACCTGGTCCTGCGGCACGTCGCGACTGACCACGGTGACGTCGGCCTCGGCGTAGACGGGGTAGCGGCTGTCGATCAGCGCCGCCAGCGTTTCGCGCGGATTGGCGGTCTTGAGCAGCGGCCGGTTGGAGCGCCGTTGCACCCGCGCGAACAGCACATCGACATCGGCCTTGATCCATACCGATACGGACGACGCCTTGATGAGGGCGCGCGTCTCGGGATTGATGAAGGCGCCGCCGCCGGTGCCGAGCACGATATGGTCGTCCTTGAGCAGGCGGGCGATGACGCGCGCCTCGCCGGCGCGGAAATCGGCCTCGCCATGGGCGGCGAAGATGTCCTCGATGCTCATGCCGGCGGCGCGCTCGACCTCCTCGTCGCTGTCCGCGAAGCGGCGGCCGAGGCGCAGGGCGAGGCGGCGGCCGACGGTGGTCTTGCCGGCCCCCATCATGCCGACAAGGGCCAGCGGCCGGCCGGCGAGCAGCCCGACCAGCCTTTCGGCCGACGCATCCTTGTGCGGCATGGCGACAGTCATAAAGGGCCCCTCACGCTGGCGCGGTTGAAGCGTTAGGGGAGGGTAAAGTCAATCCTGCTAAGGCTGCGAGGGCGTCCCGCCTCCTTGATCGTGCCACACAATGGCGGGAGACTGCCTGCCATTGCCTTGGGGGCTTCATGCCGACACTTATCCGCCTCGTCATCGTGCTCGCGATCCTCGCCGGCCTCGGCTTTGCCGGCATGGTGGCGCTGACGGCGATGGTCGATCCCGGCGAGAAGGAGGTCACGGTGCGCATTCCGGCGCGCGAGCTGGTGCCGCCGGCCGCCTCCGACAGCATCGATCTCGACGACCTGCCGGCGCCGGTGAACGTCGTGCCGCGCGAGGAGAGCGCGCCGCCGCCCGCGGCGGCCGGAGACGACGGGGTGCAGACCATCGAGGCGCCCGGCACCGAATGAGCGGGGTCCATCTCATCGAGGCTTTCCTCGAAATGATGAGCGCCGAGCGCGGCGCGGCGCGCAACACCATCGCCGCCTATGGCCGCGACCTCGCCGATTATGCCGGCTTTCTCGCCGGGCGCGGCAAGGGGCCCGAGAGCGCGGCGCGCGACGATGTCGTCGCCTATCTCGCGCGGCTCGACGGCGAGGGGCTGGCGGCCGCCTCGGCGGCGCGGCGGCTTTCGGCGCTCAGGCAATTCCACCGTTTCCTGTGCGCCGACCAGATCCGGTCCGACGATCCGACGCGCATCATCGCCAGCCCGCGCGCCAGACGCCCGCTGCCCAAGGTGCTGTCGGTCGCCGAGGTGGACCGGCTGCTGGCGACCGCCGAGGCCGAGGCGAATGCCGATGCCGCGCCGCAGAAGCAGGCGGCGGCGCTGCGGCTCTACGTGCTGCTCGAATTGCTCTATGCCACCGGCATGCGGGTGTCGGAACTGGTGAGCCTGCGCCGGGCGGCGGTGATGCGCGACGCGAGCTTCCTGACCGTCACCGGCAAGGGCAACAAGGAGCGCGTCGTGCCGGTCAACGACCGGGCGCGCGACGCGGTGAAGGCGTGGCTGGCGACGCTCGCACCCGGCCCGTGGCTGTTTCCGGCGCAGGGCGAGGCGGGGTATCTGAGCCGGCAGGTGTTCGCCCGCGACCTCAAGGTGCTGGCCGGCCGTGCCGGCATCGCCACGGCGCGCGTCGCCCCGCATGTCCTGCGCCACGCCTTCGCCAGTCATTTGCTGCAGGGCGGGGCCGATCTGCGCGTGGTGCAGACGCTGCTCGGCCATGCCGACATCTCGACGACGCAGATCTATACGCATGTGCTCGACGAGAAGCTGCGCACGCTGGTCGAGACGCACCACCCGCTGGCGGAGTAGGGCGGGCGGGACGCTGGGGAAGGCCCCCTCATCCGGCCTTCGGCCACCTTCTCCCCCGAGGGGAGAAGGGTGCGGGGCGAGGGCGTGCCGCAACCACCATGTCAGTCCCGTCTGCACGGGAATCCAAGCTGAGGGTGGGCGCGGGCGAGGGTCGTGGATGCGTCAGCGCGTCCAGATGGTGAGGGTGATGCCGGGGTCGAGGGGGGTGGTGGCGGCGAGACGGAGGTCGGCGGCGGGGAGGATTTCCCAGGGCGGGCCGGCGGTGAAGCAGGGGATGCCGTCGGGGAGCGTCACGCCGGCGACGGTGACCAGCTCGAAGCGGGTGAACAGCGGCAGGAACAAATCGAAGACGGTGCGGCCGCCGGTGACGGCGATCGTGCCGTGGGCGAGGCCGAGCCGGGACAGCGCCGTGCCGAAGGCCATGCCGGCGGGATTCCAGCGGATGGCGAGGGGGTCGGCGGTATCGAGGGTGTCGACGCCATGCGTCACCACCAGCCGGCGGCGGCCGGGATTGGGGTGGCGCTCGTGGCCGAGCCGGCCGAGCACGACGAGCGCCGCCGCGTCGAGCGCCGCCTGGAAGCGGGCCCAGTCCTTGGCGTTGTGCAGCGCCCTGGGCGTTCGCCCGTCGGCGGCGGCGATGTGGCCGTCGGCGCTGACGATGGCGTGGCCGACAATGGCGACAGATTGGCGGATGCTGGTCACTTGCAGTCGTAACTCCCCGTCATTACCTGCAATTGTTCAGGCTATTGCCATAATGGCTTCGTTCCTAACGGGCATGTAGAGGTGTGTCGCCTGCCGCCCATACCACGATCCACAGGGAGTCCATCGTGTTCGACATTTCCAAGGCCGCGCTGCTCGCCGCCGCCCTCTGCCTTTCCGCCGTGCCGACGCTGGCCCAGGACAGCGGCAACCCCACGCTGGAGCTTGAGGCGCCCGCCGCCCCCGACGTGCAGCAGGGGCTGGAGCTCGATGACGCTGGCGACGATGGCGCGGACGATGCGCAGGTGTTCAGCGAGGCGCCGGAATTCGCTGTCGATATCGAGGTGCCGGTGATCGCCGCGCTCGAGTCGTCGATGGACGAGGCGGCGCTGCGCGAGGTGTTCACCGGCAAGCTGTTCGAGCATGCCGACGCGCTGGCCAAGCTCACCGCGACCAGCATCACCATTCCGAAGATCACCGCCAACGTGACGGTGAAGGTGGAAGGCGAGACCGTCCGTTCGCAGCTCACCTACAGCGACGTGGTGATCAGCGGCGTCAAGGACGGCCATGCCGAGACGATCACCATCGGCGCGATGGACACGGTGTCCGACGAGGGCACGTCGCATTACGGCCCGACCACCCAGGACGGCGCCGACCTCAAGCGCACGCTCGAGGTCTTCGGCATCGTGAGGGGCGACCCGACGGCGCCGATGACGCCGCTCTATAACCACTTCCACACGGCGAACGGCAGCCAGGTCGGCCCGCTCTATGCGTGCGACTATGGCGAGATCACCGTGCAGCAGAGCGTCGGCCGGCCGGTGAAGGTGGGGCTTCAGGACACCATCGCGGCCTTCGAGGAGCTGGCGAGCACCGACGGCGCGCCGTCCGAAGCGGCGATCACCACGGTCATCGGCTATGTCAGCGACCTGCTGCGCAGCTTCGCCGGCGGCAGCGCCAGCGTCGATGGCATCTCGTGCAACGGTCCCGAGGACGGGCCGCCGGTGACGGTGACGATCGACAACGTGCAGAGCGGCGACTTCCAGCCGGGCGTCTATCCCGATTTCGTGGTTAGCGGCATCAGCGTCGATGCGGGCGAGCTGGGGCATGGCGCGCTCGGCGAGATCGTCTTCAAGCAGACCGACATCAATCCGCTACTCGACGGGCTGGAGGCGGCCGGCGGGGCACTGAGCGATGCGTGGTTCGAGGAGAACTGGCGCAGCCTCATTCCGGCCTTCGCCGGCCTGTCGTTCGCCGGGCTCGATATCGACGCGCCCAATCCCGAGCAGCCCGACAGCCGGGTGCAGGCCAAGGTCGAGGCGTTCGATCTGAGCCTCGGCAATTATCGCGAGGGTATCCCCACCCAGGTGTCGATCCGGGGCGACGGCATCGACGTGCCGCTGCCGCAGGATTCGACCGATCCGCAGGTGACGATGCTCCTGGCGGCCGGGCTCGAGAAGATCAATGTGAGCTTCGAGGCGACGGGCGGCTGGGACGAGGCGGCGCACAGCATCGCCATCGACACCGTGTCGTTCAGCGGGCTCGACCTGGGCGGCATGATGCTGAGCGGCGTGCTGGGCAACGCGACGCCGCAACTGTTCAGCAGCAATCCCGAGGTGGCGACCGCCGCGGCGCTGTCGCTGACGGTCAAGTCGATCCATATGACGCTCACGGATGACGGCATCGGCGCCATCGCCTGGCCGCTGGCGGCGGCCGAGGAGGGCGAGACCGACGTCGCCGCGTTCCGCACCAGGCAGGCGGGTGTGATCGAGGGGCTGCCGACGCAGCTTCTCGGCTCGACCGAGGAGGCGCGCCAGCTCGGCGCGGCGCTGGGCGACTTCATCGCCGGACGGGCGGCGACGCTGCATGTGAGCTTCACGGCGATCAGCGAAAACGGCGTCGCGCTGCCGCTGTTCCTGGCGGCCGAGGAGGATCCCACGGTGCTCGCCGGCCAGTTCACGGTCACCGGCTCGGCCGAGTGAGGCCGGGTTGACTCCTTTATCCCCGCTCGCCACTTTCCGGCCATGATGGGCAGCGACAGCGCTGCAAAATCAAAAGGAAAGTGCGGGCGGGGATGCAGTCCTATCTCGATTTCGAAAAGCCTGTCGCCGATCTCGAAGGCAAGATCGCCGAGCTCAAGTCGCTGTCGGGCGAGGCCCGCGCGGTGTCGATCGACGACGAGATCTCGGGGCTGACGGCGCGGGCCGACCAGGCGCTGGCCGACATCTACAAGAAGCTGACGCCCTGGCAGAAGACGCAGGTGGCGCGGCATCCACAGCGGCCGCATTTCTCCGACTATGTGAAGGCGCTGATCAGCGAGTGGACGCCGCTCGCCGGCGACCGCAAATATGCCGAGGACCCGGCGGTGCAGGCCGGCTTCGGACGCTTCGAGGGGCGGCCGGTGGCGATCCTCGGCCAGGAGAAGGGCTCGACCACCGAGACGCGGCTCAAGCACAATTTCGGCATGGCGCGGCCGGAAGGCTACCGCAAGGCGGTGCGCATCATGGACATGGCCGACCGCTTCAACATTCCGGTCGTCAGCTTCGTCGACACGGCGGGGGCCTATCCGGGCATCGGCGCCGAGGAGCGCGGGCAGGCCGAGGCCATTGCCCGCTGCACCGAGAAATGCCTCGAGATCGGCGTGCCCAACCTCGCCATCATCATCGGCGAGGGCGGCTCGGGCGGGGCCATCGCCATCGCCACGGCCAACCGCGTGCTGATGCTCGAAAACGCCATCTATGCAGTGGCCTCGCCAGAGGCCTCGGCGTCGATCCTGTGGAAGGATGCGGCGCGGGCGCAGGATGCGGCCAACAACATGCGCATCACGGCGCAGGACCTGCTTGGCTTCGGCATCATCGACGGCATCATCGCCGAGCCGGCGGGCGGCGCGCACCGGCACGCCGAAACGGTGATGGCGGCCACCGGCGCGGCCATCGCCAAGTTCCTCGGTGATTTTCCGGGGACGCGCAGCAAGCTCGAAGTGCGCGAGCTGCGGCGCGAGAAATTCATGGGAATCGGCTCGGCGCTGAACTGAGGGGGGCGGGGGCTTCACAAAGTCGTGGTGTGGCGCGGCGGTGACTGTGCGGTAACCATGGGGCGTGTAGTCATGGCGCGTTGTCACGGGGCAGATTCGACGAACATGAACGTGCCGGTTTCCAAGCTCTTCGGCTTTGCGATGGTGCTGGCCGCCACCCTGATGCTGGCCGCGTGCAGCGGCATCGCGCCGAAATCGTCGGCGACGCGCGCCTATCAGTCGCTGAAGCAGGCAACGGTGAGCCGGCTCACCGAGATGGGCTCGTCGCCGGGCGAGGCGATGATGATCCGCATCTTCAAGGACTCCAACGAGTTCGAGGTGTGGAAGCGCACCAAGTCGGGCAGCTTCAAGCTGTTCAAGACCTACGACATCTGCGCCTATTCGGGCACGCTGGGGCCGAAGATCAAGGAGGGCGACCGGCAGGCGCCCGAGGGCTTCTACAACATCACGCCGGGGCTGATGAACCCGAACTCCAACTATTACCTGGCGTTCAACACCGGCTTTCCGAACAAGTTCGACCGCGCCTGGAACCGCACCGGCTCGGAGCTGATGGTGCATGGCGACTGTTCGTCGCGCGGCTGCTATTCGATGACCGACGAGGCCATCGCCGAGATCTACGCGCTGGCGCGCGAGAGCTTCGCCGGCGGCAACAGCGTCGTGCAGATGCAGATCTTCCCGTTCCGCATGACGCCGCGCAAGCTCGCGGCCCATGCCAGGAATCCCAATATCGATTTCTGGATGAACCTCAAGGAAGGCTACGACCGCTTCGAGCTCAGCAAGACGCCGCCGCAATGGGACGTGTGCGAGAAGAAATACGTGTTCGCGCTGAGCGGGCCGGGCGGGGCGGCGCTCGATGCGCAGGGCGCCTGCCCGGCGCGGGGCGACGATCCGCTGCTCACGGCGCTCAAGGCCAGGCAGGCGGCCGACACGGCGCAGTTCGAGACCGAGGTCGCCGCCATCGACGCGCGCGCGCAGAAGGCGGCGGCCGAGGCCGCAGCCGCGGCGGCGGCACAGGCCGCGGCCAAGGCGCGCGGCGAAGCTGTGGGCGGCTTCTTCTCGGGCCTCATCGGCGGCGGCGCGCAGGCGGCCGAAACGCCGGCGCCGGAGCCCACCCCGACCCCCGCGCCGGCACCGTCGCGCGGCTGATACCCCAAGTTTGACACGATCCTCGGCCAAGGGGAGACCATGAGCCGGGGCATGTCGTCATGAATCGCGCGCTGGGCGTGGTGATCGCGGGGCTGGGCCTCGTCGGCCTCCTGGCGGCGGGCGGGCTTATCGCGCCGGTGGTTCAGGGCTATCTTGGCAGCGGCGGGGGAGACAGGACGATTTCAGACTCTGGGTTCGACCGCACGCGGCTCACCGGGGCGCTGGCCGACAGGGGCTTCGCGCTGGGCCAGCGCGCCTATGTGCGCATCTTCAAGCGCGAGCACCTGCTGGAGCTGTGGATGGCGGATGCCGGCGAACGCTTCCGGCTGTTTCGCTCCTACGAGGTCTGCAAATATTCCGGCGGGCTCGGGCCGAAGCTCGCCGAGGGCGACCGGCAGGCGCCGGAGGGCTTCTACCGGGTGGCGCGCGGCCAGCTCAACCCCAATTCGCGGCATCACCTCGCCTTCAATATCGGCTTTCCCAATGCCTTCGACCGCGCGTTGGGGCGTACCGGCTCGTTCCTCATGGTACATGGCGGGTGCTCGTCCATCGGCTGCTACGCCATGACCGATGCGCAGATCGACGAGATCTACGCGGTGGTCGAGGCGGCGCTCAAGGGCGGCCAGCCGGCGGTGGACGTGGCGATCTTTCCCTTCCGCATGAGCGCGGCGGCGCTCATGGCCGAGGCCGACAACCCATGGCTCCCCTTCTGGCGCGAGCTGAAGGCGGGGTTCGACCTGTTCGAGGCAGACGGCACGCCGCCCGCCGTGGCCGCCTGTGGTGGGCGCTACGTCTTCGGCGCCGAGGCTGCGGCGCCCGGCTGCACGCCGATCGCGGGGTGGGCGTGATGGACAGGATCATCGCGCTGCTCTCGGCGCTGGTCGGGCTGATCGCGCTGGGTGGGGCGCTGCTCGTCCACAACAATGCCGACGCGGCGCTGACGCGGCAGGCGGCCGAGATCGCCGAGCTCAGGCTGGCGCTGGCGGCGCCGCCGGCCGCACCGGTTCCGGCACCCGCGCCAGTGCCGGCGTCGGCCGTGAACGAGACGGTGGTGGCGGCGCTGACGGCGCGTGTTGCCGAGCTCGAAGCGATGGTCCGCACACAGGCCGCCGCGCCGGTCGAGCCGCCGGCGACGGCGATCGCTTCCCTCGCCCCCGCGCCGGCCGAGTCGGCGCCGGCGGCGCTCGCGGTGGACGGGCCGACGACCGACTGCATCCCGCTCGGCACGCGCTTCATGGCGCAGGCCGGCGACAGCTACCCGATCTGCCGCACGCGCGCCGTGGTCAACGTCTCGGCGGTGGACGAGGGCAGCGCCATCATCGAAGGCGCCGGGCCGGTGGCCGCCGGCGGCTTCGGCAATCTGCCGATACAGGGCTGCACGATCATGGTGTTCTCAGCCGACCTCAGCGGCTACGCTGAGATGCGTGTGAGCTGCGTGTAGCGCCGTTCCAGCATTGGCCGGAGAGCCGGCGCCAGCGGCCTCGCCTCAGAAGCTGCCGTGGCAGTGCTTGAACTTCTTGCCGGAGCCGCAGGGACAGGGGGCGTTGCGGGAGACGCCGACGAGCAGCTTGGGGTCGATGGGCCTGAGCCGTGGATCGGCCTCGGCGACGTCGCCACCCGCGCCGGCGAGGGCGCCGGCGGCGGCCAGCCGCGTGCCGATGGTGCCACTGACCTGCGAGGCGGCGTCGTTCTCGCCGGTGGTCGGGTCGATATGGACGGCGCTCATCGGCGGCAGCGGCGGCGGCTCGGGCGGCTGCATGCGGATCTCGACGAAGCTCAGTTGCCGCGTCACCATCTCGCGCATGTCGGTCAGGAGCTTCTGGAAGAGGTCGTAGGCCTCCTGCTTGTATTCGTTGAGCGGATCGCGCTGGGCGAGGCCGCGCCAGCCGACCACCTTGCTCAGGTGATCGAGCGTCACCAGATGGTCGCGCCAGAGCTGGTCGATGGATTGCAGCAGCAGCGATTTCTCCACCTGCCGCATGATCTCGGGCGAGTATTTCGCGACCTTGGCGGCGGCGGCTTCGTCGGCGGCCTTGGTGAGGCGCTCGCGCACCACTTCGGCGTCGATGCCTTCCTCCTCGGTCCAGTGCGTCGTGTCGATCTCGAGGTTGAGCTGGGTCTTCAGCTCCTCGTCGAGCTCGTCCATGCGCCACTGCTCGGGGTAGGAGCGCTCGGGAATGTGGCGAGCGACGATGGCATCGACCACGTCGCGGCGCATGCCCTGGATGGTCTCGGCGACGTCCTCTTCGTCCATCAGTTCGAGACGCTGCTCGAAGATGACCTTGCGCTGGTCATTCATCACGTCGTCGTATTTGAGGATGTTCTTGCGGATGTCGAAGTTGCGCGCCTCGACGCGGCCCTGGGCGCGCTCGATGGCCTTGGTGACCCAGGGATGAGTGATGGATTCGCCGTGCTCGAGGCCGAGCTTGCTCAGCATCGAATCCATCGATTCCACCGGGAAGATGCGCATCAGATCGTCCTGCAGGCTCAGGAAGAACTTCGAATGGCCGGGGTCGCCCTGGCGGCCCGAACGGCCACGCAACTGATTGTCGATGCGGCGGCTCTCGTGCCGCTCGGTGCCGATGACCATGAGGCCGCCGGCGGCGAGCGCCTTCTCCTTGTCGCGGGCGATCTGCTCCTTGATGCGCGTGATTTTGGTCTTGCGCTCCTCGCCTTCGAGGCCGGCCGCTTCCTTTTCGATGCGCATTTCGAGATTGCCGCCGAGCTGGATGTCGGTGCCGCGGCCGGCCATGTTGGTGGCGATGGTCACGGCGCCCGGCACGCCGGCATCGGCGATGATCTGGGCTTCCTGCTCGTGGTGCCGGGCATTCAGCACCTGCATGTTGGCGATGCCCTTTTTCTGGAGCAGCTCGGCGAGCATCTCGGATTTTTCGATCGAGGTGGTGCCGACCAGCACCGGCTGGCCGCGCTTCTGGCAGTCGATGATGAGGTCGGCGATCTCGTTGAACTTCTCGTCCGCCGTGCGGAAGATGGCATCGTCCTCGTCGAGGCGCTGGACCGGCACGTTGGTCGGGATGGTGACGACCTCGAGCCCGTAGATATTGGCGAATTCCTCGGCCTCGGTGGCGGCCGTGCCGGTCATGCCGGCGAGCTTCTTGTAGAGGCGGAAATAGTTCTGGAAGGTGATCGAGGCGAGCGTCTGGTTCTCGGGCTGGATCTTGACGCGTTCCTTGGCCTCGAGCGCCTGGTGCAGGCCTTCAGAATAGCGCCGGCCCGGCATCATGCGGCCGGTGAACTCGTCGATGATGACGACCTCGTCATTGCGCACGATGTAGTCCTTGTCGCGGCTGAACATCTTGTGCGCGCGCAGGGCCGAGTTGGCGTGGTGCACGAGGTTGACGTTGTCGATGTCGTAGAGGCTCTCGCCCTTGAGCAGGCCGGCCTCGCGCAGCAGGCCTTCGAGCTTTTCGGTGCCCTCCTCGGTGAAGGTCACCGAGCGCTGCTTTTCGTCGTGGTCGAAATCACCCTCGCCGATGTCCTTCATGATCTCGTCGACGGCGATATAGAGATCGGAGCGGTCCTCGGTCGGGCCCGAGATGATGAGCGGGGTGCGCGCCTCGTCGATGAGGATCGAGTCCACCTCGTCGACGATGGCGTAGTCGTGGCCGCGCTGCACCATCTGGGCGCGCGAGAACTTCATGTTGTCGCGCAGATAGTCGAAACCGAACTCGTTGTTGGTGCCGTAGGTCACGTCGGCGGCGTAGCTGGCCTTGCGCTCGGCGTCGGAGAGGTCGTGCACGATGATGCCGACGCTGAGCCCGAGGAACTTGTAGATCTGGCCCATCCACTGGCTGTCGCGGCGGGCGAGGTAGTCGTTAACCGTCACCACGTGTACGCCCTTGCCGGCGAGCGCGTTGAGATAGACGGGGAGCGTCGCGACCAGCGTCTTGCCCTCGCCGGTGCGCATCTCGGCGATGGCGCGCTCGTTGAGCACCATGCCGCCGATGAGCTGGACGTCGAAATGCCGCATGCCGAGCACGCGCTTCGAGGCCTCGCGGACCACCGCGAAGGCGGGCACCAACAGGTCCTCGAGCTTCTTGCCGTTGGCCAGCTCGGCCTTGAACTGAGCGGTCTTGGCCTGCAGCTCCCCGTCGCTCAGCTTCTCCATCTCGGCTTCGAGGGCGTTGATGGCTGCGACCTTCGGCTGGTAGCGGCGGACCTGGCGGTCGTTGGCAGAGCCGAAAATCGCCTTGGCGATGGAGGCGAGGACCATTGGGCGTTCCTTGTCTTGATGGCGCCACTTTCGGGCGCGGGCGGACGGTTCCCAGGGCGCCCGTCGGGGCACGAAAACTGCCGCTTTTCGGGCGTTTGAAAGCGCTGGCGTATGTAAGAGCGGGGGCCTCTATTGTCAACGGAGCGCAAATGCGCGACACCACGGGGACGCGCGCCGTGGGGGCCGGCCGCCCTCACGGAGCAGACGATTTCATGACTTTCACGAAAAAGGCGGCGACGCCGCGCGGCCTCGTCACAATCCTCGTGCTGGTGCTCGGGCTGGCCGCCCTGCCGACCAGCGGCTGGGCCCAGGACGCGGCGAGCTCCGCCGAGCCGCCCGCGGCGGCGGCCGAGCCGGCGACCCCCGAACCCGGCGCCGTGGTGGCGACGGTCGGCGGCGAGGCGATCACCGAGGCGGACCTCGCCTTCGTGGCCGAGGATATCGGCGCCGACCTCAATTCCATCCCGCCCGACCAGATCCGCGCCGTGCTGCTGACGCAGATGATCGACCTCAAGCTGATGTCGCAGGCCGGCCATGCCGCCGGCCTCGAGGCCGACGAGCTCTACAAGCTGAGGCTCGAATACCTGACCGACAAGGCGCTGCGCCGTGCCTATACGACGCAGAAGGTGTCGGACACCATCAGCGAGGACGAGATCCGCGCCGAATACGACAAGCAGATCGCCGCCATTCCCGACGAGGACGAGGTGCATGCGCGTCACATTCTCGTGACGACCGAGGACGACGCCAAGGCGGTGAAGGCCGAGCTCGACGCCGGCGCGGATTTCGCGACGCTGGCCAAGGAGAAGTCGATCGAGCCCAACGCCAAGCAGTCGGGCGGCGACCTCGGCTATTTCAAGCAGGCGATGATGGTGAAGCCGTTCGCCGACGCGGCCTTCGCCATGCAGGTGGGCGAGGTGTCGGAGCCGGTGCAGACGCAGTTCGGCTGGCACATCATCAAGCTCGAGGACCGGCGCCAGGCGGCCAAGCCGACGCTGGAGCAGCTCGCCCCGCAGATCGGCCAGCAGCTCTACATCCAGAAATACCGCGCCATGTTCGACGAGCTGCGCAAGGCAACGAGCATCGACATCCCCGACGAGGCGCTGCGCCAGCAGGTCGAAACCCGGCTCGGGCCGGCCCAGTAGGGGCACCGGCGTAAGGCAACCGCAGATGGCTCCTTCCGTTTCTCCGCTCGCGCCGACGAGTTTTGCCGAGCTGCCGGCCATCGCCGGCGTGCGCTTCGCGACGGCCGAGGTCGGCATCAAGTACACCAACCGCACCGACGTGCTGCTCGCCGCCTTCGCGCCGGGCACGACGGTGGCGGGCGTCTTCACCACCTCGAAATGCCCCTCGGCGCCGGTCGATTGGTGCCGGGCGCAGCTCAAGGCCGGCGTGGCGCGCGGGCTGCTCGTCAATTCGGGCAACGCCAACGCCTTCACCGGGGCGAAGGGGCGCGCGGCGGTGGAGCTGTCGGCGCGCCACGCGGCGGCGGCGCTGGGCGTCGCGCCGGAAGAGATCTTCCTCGCCTCGACCGGCGTGATCGGCGAGCCGCTGCCGGCCGAAAAGTTCGAGACGTCGACGCGCGACATGGCGGGCCGGCTGCAACCGGGCCCGTGGCTGGACGCGGCCAGGGCCATCATGACCACGGACACCTATCCCAAGGTGGCGACGGCAAGCGTCGATTTCGACGGCGTGCCGGTGGCGATCTCGGGCATCGCCAAGGGCTCGGGCATGATCGCGCCGGCGATGGCGACGATGCTGAGCTTCGTGTTCACCGACGCGCCGATCGCCGCGCATGTGCTGCAGGACCTGCTGCAGCCGCTGATCCAGCGCTCATTCAACGCCGTCACGGTAGACAGCGACACCTCCACCTCGGACACCTGCCTCGTCTTCGCCACCGGCAAGGCGCCGATCGACGCCATCAACTCGGCCGACGATCCGCGCGCCGCGATCTTCGCCGAGGCGCTGGGCGACGTGCTGCACGAATTGGCGCTGCTCGTCGTGCGCGACGGCGAGGGCGCGAGCAAGCTGGTGACGGTGACGGTGGAGGGCGCGGTCTCGGACGAGAGCGCTTTCCGCGTGGCGCAGGCGATCGCCAATTCGCCGCTGGTCAAGACCGCGATCGCCGGCGAGGACGCCAATTGGGGCCGCGTCGTGATGGCGGTGGGCAAGGCCGGCGAGCCGGCCGACCGCGACCGCCTCGCCATCGCCTTCGGCGACTTGGTGGTGGCCGAGCGCGGCGAGCGCGCCGCGGGCTATGACGAGGCGGCGGCCTCGGCCTATATGAAGAACGAGGCGCTGGAGCTGCGCGTCGGCCTCGGGCTGGGGGCCGGGCGGGCGACGGTCTATACCTGCGATCTCACGCATGGCTACATCGACATCAATGGCAGCTACCGAAGCTGAACTGGCGCTGCCGGGGCCGCTGGCCGTCGAGCGCGCCAGCCTCGACGCCTGGCCGGGCATCGAGGTCCTATGGGACGGCGCGTGGGTGCGCCGCTCCGCGCACGGCTTTTCCAAGCGCGCCAATTCGGTGCAGCCCTTCGATCCCGGCGACGATGCCGACGCCGAGGCCCGCCTCCTCGCGGCGGCGCGCTGGTACGAACAGCGGGGCCTGCGCCCGGCCGTGAGGCTGACGCCGCTGGCGGGGCCGGGCGTCGTCGCGGCGCTCGACCGGCTGGGCTGGGTGGCGGTGGATGCGAGCCACCTCTTCGCCATGCCGCTGGCGGCGACGACCGCCGATCCGCGCGGCGAGGTGCTCGACGCGCGCGATCCGCGCTTTCTCGCCGTGCAGGAGCGGTTGCAGGGCTATTCGGCGGCGGCGCGCGACGGGCTCGCCGCCATCCTCGGCGCGCTCCGCGTGCCGGCGGCTGGAATCGTGCTCCATGCCGAGGGGCAGCTGGTGGCGTCGGGGCTGATGAGCATCGCCGACGGCATCGTTGTCACCGGCAACGTCATCGTGGCGGCGACGGCGCGGCGCCGAGGCTATGCCGCGGCGATGCTGCGCACCGGCCTCGCTTGGGCTTACGAGGCGGGGGCGCGCGTCGCGGCGCTCAACGTCGCCGCCGACAATCTCGGGGCGCAGGCGCTGTACCGGGGCCTCGGCTATGCGCGGCACTACGACTACGGCTATCGCGTGCCGGGGCGCGCGGCATGAGCGGCAAGCCGATCCTCTTCGTCGTCGCCTGCGCGCTGGTCGATGCCGACCGGCGGGTGCTGATCGCGCAGCGCCCGGTGGGCAAGCAGCTCGCGGGGCTGTGGGAATTTCCCGGCGGCAAGCTCGAGGCGGGCGAAACGCCCGAGGCGGCGCTGATCCGCGAGCTCGACGAGGAGCTGGGGATAGCGACCAGGACGGCGTGCCTCGCGCCGTTAACCTTTGCGTCCCACTCTTACGAAAGTTTTCATCTTCTGATGCCACTTTTCGTCTGCCGGAAGTGGCAGGGCGTGCCGCAAAGGCGCGAGCACGCCGCCCTCAAATGGGTGCGGCCGCAGGCCCTGCGCGACTATCCTATGCCGCCGGCCGACGAACCGCTGATCGCCCCGCTCTGCGATCTGCTCTGACGCGAGGACGTCATGGGACTGGTCTGGCGATTTGCCGGCGACGACAGCGGCGCCACCGCCATTGAGTACGGCCTCATCGCGGGGCTCCTGGCGGTCGCCTGCATCACCGCCTTCGCCGCCTTCGGCACGAGCCTCACGGGATTGTTCAACTTCGTCCGCGACGAAGCCGGCGACGCCCTGGACAAAGCCATCGGCCAAACGGGCGGATAGCCTGCTTCGCAGTCTGTTTTTCCCCACTGTCCTAATATGGCGGGTGGGGCGGGTCAGTGCTGGCCGAGGACTTTGGTCAGGCTGATGCGGGCGCTGCCGGGTTTCAGGGGTTTTTGCTGGCTTTCGTGGGGGGCCCAGCCGCTCAGCCAGACGATTTCGAGCGTGGCGCGGACGCGGCCGTCGGGGTCGGCGGCGAGCTGCTCGTAGGCGGCGGCCGCCGCCGCGATGAGGCGCGGCGTCGCCAGGCGGTCGGGGCGGTCGGCGAGCGGATTGGAGGCGCCGAGGCGCTTCAGCTCGCGCATCAGGGCCAGCGGGCTGTCGTAACGCACCGTGTGCGGCTCGACATCGCTCACCGGCAGGGCGAAGCCGGCGCGCTGCAACAGGCCCCCCGCGTTGCGCAGCGCAATGAACGGCGCGACGCGCAGGAAGGCGCCGCCGCCGAGCGCAGCATCGGCGCTGAAGAAGGCCTCGCGCAGCTCGGTGAGGCTGTCGCCGCCGATGGCGGCGGCGAGGAACAGCCCGTCAGCGCGCAGATGCGCCCGCACCCGCGCGAGAAAGCCGGGCACGTCGTTGACCACGTCGAGATCGAAGATGGAGACGATGAGGTCGTAGTCGCGCTGCGGCAGCTCGAGCGCCTCGGGATCGACGAGTGGCAGGCCGGCGACCGGCAGCAGCGTCGAGATGCGCTCGAAGGCGAAGGGGCCGCTGGCGCTCTCACCCGTGGCGGGCAGCACGGCGGCGTCGGGGCCGAGGATCGCGGCGCGGGCGAAGCGGCGGCTCACCGTGACGAGGCGCGGCGCGAGGTCGGCGAGGACGAGCCGGGTGACGAAATCGTCGTGCCCGGCCGGCCGGCGCGCCAGATGCCGGGCGACGAGGGCGCGATCGACGACCTTTGGCGCAACGGCGATTTCGGGCATTGGCGGCACCCCCCGGCGGTGGCAGGATGGCGTTATGGAGATGGGGGGGCTCGTTGTCAAAACCGGCCGGCGGGCGGGCGGCGCGCTGCTCGACCAGCTCTATCCGCCGGCCTGTCTCGCCTGCGACGCGCCGCTCGGCAGCGCCGACGGCCTGTGCGCCGCGTGCTTCAGCCGCCTGCGACCGATCACCGCGCCGCTCTGCCCGGTGCTGGGGCTGCCTTTTGCCGCCGCGCTCGGGCCGGATGCGGTATCGGCCGAGGCCATTGCCGATCCGCCGCCCTTCGGGCGGGCGCGCTCGGCGGTGGTCTATACCGAGCTGGCGCGGGCGCTGGTGGGGCGGCTCAAATATCGCGACCGGCCGGAGCTGGCGCGGTTCTGCGCGCGGCTGATGCTGCAGGCCGGCGCGGAGCTGTGGGGGCCCGACGCGGTGCTGGTGCCGGTGCCGCTCCATCCGCTGCGCCGGCTGACGCGGCGCTACAACCAGTCCACCGAGCTGGCGCGGGCGCTGGGGCGGCTCACCGGACTCGCGGTGGCGCCGGGGCTGGTGGCGCGGCGCCGGAACACGCGCCCGCAGGTGGGGCTCAGCGGCACGGCGCGGCGCCGCAACCTCGCCGGCGCTTTCGTCGCGCGCCCCGAGGCGGTGCTGCGGCTCGCCGGCCGGCGGGCGATCGTCGTGGATGACGTCATCACCACCGGGGCGACGGTGCGCGCCGTGAGCCGGGTGCTGCGCGATGCCGGCCTGGCGGCGGTGGACGTGGTGAGCTTCGCGCGGGTGGTGGCGGACGAGGCGTGACGTGCTCTCCGGCGCCGCGGCCGAGCCGGTTTCCACCGGGGCTTGGGCAAAGCCAGCCGGTGCGCCATATAAGGGTGGGTCGAGCGAAGGTGACGATGCGCAAGGTTGAGATCTACACGACGTCCTGGTGCCCCTATTGCAGCGCCGCCAAGGCGCTGCTCGACGACAAGGGCGTCGGCTATGAGGAGTTCGACGCCGACGACTCCGAGGTGCGCGCGGCGATGATCCAGCGTGCGCATGGGCGGCGCACGGTGCCGCAGATCTTCATCGGCGAGGTGCATGTGGGCGGCTATGACGACATGGCGGCGCTGGAGCGCGGCGGCAAGCTCGACGGGCTGCTCAGCTGATGGTGCGCATCGCCGCCCTGCAGATGAATTCGGGGCTGGCGCCAGAGCCCAATCTCGAGGCGCTGGCAGCGCTGGCGCGCCAAGCGGCGGCGCAGGGCGCGCGCTATGCGCTGAGCCCCGAGGTGAGCGTTGTCTTCGCCGAAAATCGCGCGGGGCTGGCCGCCGTGGCGGGGCCGTGGGAGGACAATCCGGCGCTGGCGCGCGGCGCGGCGATTGCGCGTGACACCGGGCTGTTCCTGCATCTGGGCTCGCTCGCCGTGGCGCTGCCCGACGGGCGCTTCGCCAACCGCTCGGTGCTGTTCGCGCCGGATGGCGGGATCGTCGCGACCTACGACAAGATCCATTTGTTCGACGCGACGCTGCCGGGGGCGCCCGCCTATCGCGAGAGCGCCACCTATGCGGCGGGCGAGACCGCCGTGGTGAGCGCCGCGGCGGGGCTGCGGCTCGGCTTTTCCATCTGCTACGACGTGCGCTTTCCGGCGCTCTACCGGGCGCTGGCCGAGGCCGGGGCCGAGCTCATCGCGGTGCCGGCGGCATTCACCGTGCCGACCGGGGCGGCGCATTGGCAGGTGCTGCTGCGCGCCCGCGCCATCGAGACCGGCAGCTTCGTCGTCGCCGCGGCGCAGGCGGGCCGGCACGAGAACGGCCGGCAGACCTACGGGCATTCGATGATCGTCGATCCGTGGGGCAGGGTGCTGGGCGAAATGGACGGCGCGGGCACGGGCGTCGTGGTCGCCGACATCGACCCGGCGGCGGTGGCCGAGGCGCGCGCCCGCGTGCCGGCGCTTGCGAACGCCAGGCCGTTTTCGCTATCCATTAACCCCGCCGGCGCAAGCTCGGGCAAAGAGGTCTAGGCGCGTGATTCACTATTCGCTGGTCTGCGACAAGTCGCACAAGTTCGATGGCTGGTTCGCCGACGCGGCGGCCTATGACGCGCAGAAGACGCGCGGCCTCGTCACCTGCCCGATCTGCATGACCAATGCGGTGGACAAGGCGCTGATGGCGCCGGCGGTAAGCCGGCCCGAGAGCGAGAAGGTGTCGCTGTCGATCGGCCATCCGCAGCACCGGCAATTGCGCGAGGCGATGCTGGCGCTGCGCAACAAGGTGACCAGCGAGGCCGATTATGTCGGCGACCGGTTTGCCGAGGAGGCGCGCAAGATCCACTTCAAGGAAGTGGACCCGCGCGGCATCTATGGCGAGGCGACGCGCGAGGAAGTGAGCGCGCTGGTGGAGGACGGCATCGATTTCATGCCGCTGCCGAACCTGCCGGAAGAACACAACTAGCAGGTGACGCCCGGCACTGGCGAAGCGGGCCGGATCGGCTAGTATCCCCCGTCCGGGGGGCTCGCATTTGACCGACGTGTTCATTTCCTACAAGCGGCGCGTGCGCCCCCAGGTCGAGCGCATCGCGGCGGCGTTGCGGGCCGAGGGGCTGGAGGTGTGGTTCGACGCCGCGCTGGAGGCGGGCACGAGCTTTTCGGCCGAGATCAGCGCGCAGGTGCGCGGCGCAAGCTGCATTCTCGTGTGCTGGACCGGCGATGCCTTCCCGCAGGGCGGCGACCGCAATGGCTGGGTGCTGGGCGAGGCGCAGATCGGCCGCGAGCGCGGCGTGCTCGTGCCGGTGATGCTCGAGCGCTGCCCGCTCGACCCGCCCTGGAATACGCTCCATACCGAGGATCTGACGGGCTGGCTGGCGAAGCCCGGCACCGACGATGCCGCCTGGCGCCGTGTGCTCGCCGCCATCGCCCGGCATGTCGGCCGTCCCGACCTTGCCAGCCGCGTCAGCCTTATGGGCGAGTCGCGGGCGGCGGCGCCGGAGCGCGCGCCTCCCGCGTGGCTGATGCGGCCGCTGCCGCAGCTCGTGCTGCTGGCGGTGGCGCTGGGCGGCGGGCTCACCATCCTCGCCACGCTGCTCGGCGCCATCGTGCCCGGCCTCGGGGGCGCCGGCCCGTGGCTCGTCGCGACGATTATCTGCTGGGCCAGCGCGCTGGCGCTGGTGCCCTTGGTGCTGGCGCTGCGCGGCCTGGTGACGCCCGTCCGTGCTGGCCTCCTCGCGCTAGGCCCGCTGCTGGTGTCGCTGGCGGCGGGGGCGCTCGGCTATGTCGTGATGAACACCGTGTTCCCGTCGTCGGGCTGGCTGATGCTGCCGAGCGCGCCCACCGTGGCCGCGACATTCCTCCTGCCGCCGGCCCTGATGGCGCTGCTGACCCCCATCGCCTACCGGCGGCTGGTACCGGGGCTGGCGGACGTGCTGCGGCGCCGGTGGCTGGTGACGGCGATACTGGGGCTGCTGCTGGTGCCGGCGGCCGTGTTCATGGCGGGACTGGCCGTGTTCGGCAGCGCCGATGCCCGCTGGGCGTTGCTGGCATTCGGCGCGGCGTGGCTGGGTTGCTTCGCGGCGCTGCTGGCGACGGCGTTCCGTCAGCTTGCGGCGCGGCCGGCGAGGATCATGTAGTTGATGCCGAGGTCGCGGCTCTGGCGCCATTCGCCGGCGAGCGGGTGGTAGACGACGCCGGTGCGGTCGAGGATGGCGAGGCCGTTGCGGGTGATCAGCGCGCCGAGCTCGTCGGGGGTTAGGAAGCGGTGCCACTCATGCGTGCCGGGCGGCAGCCAGCGCAGCACGTATTCGGCGGCGAACTTGGCGAAGGCGAGGGCGCGCGCCGTGCGGTTGATGGTGGCCGAAAAGAGCAGGCCGCCGGGGGCGACGGCCTGCGCGCACTGGCGCATGTAGGCGGGCACGTTGGCGACGTGCTCGACCACCTCCATGTTGAGCACGATGTCGAAGATTTCATGCGAATCTACGACCTTTTCGAGGGTGGTTTCACGGTAATCTATGGTCAAGTCCAGGCGCTCGGCGTGGAGTCGGGCGACGGCGATGTTCTTCGTTTCGGGATCGATGCCGGTGACGGCGGCGCCGAGCCGGGTGAGCGGCTCGCTGAGCAGCCCGCCGCCGCAGCCGATGTCGAGCACCCTGAGGCCGGCGAGCGGCTGGCGCTCGGTCTCGTCGCGGCCGAAATGGCGCAGCGCCCAGTCGCGCACATAGCCGAGCCGCACCGGGTTGAAGCGGTGCAACGGCTTGAACTTGCCCTCGGGGTCCCACCATTCGTCGGCCATGGCGGCGAATTTGGCGAGCTCGGCGCTGTCGAGGGTGGTGTCGCTCATGGGGCGGCGGTCCGGGGGGCGCGCCGGTCGAGGATGGCGAGGCCGACGATGAGCAGCACGGTCAGCAGCACGACCGGGTAGACGATGAGGTTGACCACCGTCCAGCCGCCGACGGCCAGGAGGCCCCCCGAGGCGAGCGAGGCGACGGCGACAACGGCGAACAGGACGAACTCGTTGACCGCCTGGACGCGGAACGCCTCCTCGGGGCGGTAGAGGTCGGCGACCATGGCGGTAGAGGCGATGAAGCCGAAATTCCAGCCGACGCCGAGCAGCACCAGCGCCACCCAGAAGTGCCACAGGCTGGTGCCGGCGATGGCGACGGTGGCCGACAGCGCGATGAGCAGCAGGCCGGCGGTGGCGATGGCCGATTTGCCGAAGCGCGCAATGAGCCCGCCGGTGAAAAAGCTCGGGGCGAACATGGCGATGACGTGCCACTGGATGCCGGTCTGCGCGTCGGCATGCGAATGGTGGTGCTCGATCATGGCGATGGGGGTGGCCGTCATCACGAGGCTCATCAGCGCGTAGGAGGCGACGGCGGCGACGAGGGCGACGACGAAGCGCGGCTGGCGCATGATGGTGCCGGTGGCGCGGCCGCCGGCGGCGAGCGGCGGGGGCGGCGGCACCTCGAGGCGCGACAGCGCCAGCATGGCGAGGCCGAACAGCACGACGAGGACGAAGAACGGGCCGGCGAAGGGTGCGTCGGGCAGCAGCGCGCCGGCGTGGATGGCGATCTGCGGGCCGACGACGCCGGTGACGATGCCGCCGGCCATCACCCAGGCGATGGCGCGCGGCTTGTAGCTGGGCTCGGCGGCGTCGGCGGCGGCGAAGCGGTATTGCTGGATGAAGGCGCTGGCGACGCCCATCAGCGCGAGGCTGATGCAGAAGCTCCAGAACGAGCCGGCCATGATGGCGAAGCCGGTGAGGGCGGCGCCGAGGCCGCCGGCGGTGGCGCCCAGCATGAAGCCGGCGCGGCGGCCGATGCGGCGCATGGTGAGCGCCGCCGGCATGGCGGCGGCGGCCGAGCCGATGACGTAGGCGGCGACGGGGATGGTCGCCAGCTCCGCCTGGTCGGGGGGCAGGAGGGCGAGGCCGACCAGCCCGCCGGTGCCGATGGCGATCGGCCCCGCCGAGCCGCCGATGGCGGAGGCGAGGGCCAGCAACAGGGCGGCGCGGCGGGCCGCGGGCAGGGGAAGCGGGGCGCTCATGGCCCTCTCCCTTATCCCGAAGGCGCGCCGTCCACCAGCCGTCAGGCCGCCGCGGGCGCCAGTTCGTAGGTGCCGAAGGTCCAGATGTGCCCCTCGGGGTCGCGAACCGTGTATTCGCGGCTGCCATAGCTCTCGTCGCGCAGCGGCAGGAGAATCTCGAAGCCGGCGGCGACGCTGCGCGCGTGGTGGGCGTCGGGATTGTTGACGACGACGAAGAAGCTGGCGGTGACGCCGCCGGCCGCGTCGGGCTGGCGCATATATTTGCCGAAGGGCGTGTCGGCCACCGGGCCGATCATCAGCCCGCCATGGCCGAAGCCGAATTCGGCATGGACCACTTGGCCCGCCTCGTCGCGATAGACGGCGCCGGGCACAAAGCCGAAGACATCGACGAGAAAGCCGTGGGCGGCGGTGCAGTCGCTATAGCGCAGGACGGGAATCAGGTTGGCCGTGGTGGGGCGCGCATCGGTGCTCATCGCAGGTCTCCTTCTCATGGGGGCGGAGAGCTTATGTTGTTCTTGTTTTGTTCACAAGTGTAAAATGGCTTCGGAGACGATCAGCCGCGCGTCGTCAGCCAGTCGAAGGCTTCGCGAAGACAGGCGTTTGCGTTCGTCGTCACGGGGGTTCCGTGGGCCATCAGCACCCGCTCGACGGGCCAGGCGAGGATGCGGGCGAGGGCGGCGCGCGCGGCGCGGCGGTCGGTGAAGGCGACGCGGAATTTGCGCGGCACGGATGGTTGCGGGCCGACCATGCCGTCCCATCGCGCGACGATGCCACGCCAGCCCGGAAACCAGCGGGGAGGGAACTGCTGGAGCAGATCGGTGAAGATGACGGTGCCGCTCGCCCGGTGAAAGAACACGACCTCGGTCGTTATGGCGTTGCCCGGCACCACGACATGCTCGATGGCGCCGGACCATGCGGCCACCGCAGCGGCTCCCAGCACGGTGTCGAACGCCATGTCCCGGCGCTTTTCCGGCAGGCCGGGCGCGGCGTAGAGCCGGGCGTCGGGGTAGGCCCGCTGCCAGTCGGCGATGAAGAGGTGATGCAGGCCGTTGGGGGCGACCAGATGGCGGACCGTGCCGAGCGCGTCGATGTCGGCCTGCAGTTCGCTGGTCAGGGCGACGGGCGACCAGACGAACAGCGCGTCGTCGGGCAGCCGGATGACGGCCATGCGCGTCGGGTAGCGAAAGCCCAGCGCGGCGGCCACCTCGGTGCCGTCGGCAAGCCATATGTCGTGGCCGAAGGGGGTGAGCATCCTCACCCCTTTGGCCGGCGCATCGGCGCCGGCGGCCGCGTGCCGATGCCCTCGACGACGATGCGGACGAGGCGCCCGATGTCGTCCGGGCCAAAGGCCCCGCCGGCGAGGGCAGAGAGCATGGCCTGTCCATAGATGCCGAGCAGCACGAGCGCCATGAAATCGGGATCCTCGTCCCGGCGGATGCTGCCCTGGTGCTGGCCGAGGACGAGCAGGTCGCGGACGAGGCGCTGGAAGGAGGGGCGGTCGGGCGGTGGCGCCAGCGCGGGCCGCTCGGCAGGCGCGAGCGCCAGCCGCGCGAGGGTCGGATTGGCGAGGCACCAGCCGGCACTGTCGCCAAGGACGCTCTCCAGGAGCGCGAGAACGTCCTCATTCGCCGCCATGCGCTGGCGGTAGATCGCGTCGCCAGCCTCGACACGGGCGATGAGACGCAGGGCGATGGCCTCCTTCGAGCCGAACAGGTTGTAGACGGTCTTGCGGGTCAGCCCGGCGCGGCGGGCGATCTCTTCGACCGAGGTGCTGGCGAAGCCCAGCTCGCGGAACGCCTGGTCGGCCGCATCGAGAATGAGGGTGCGGGAGCGCTCGGTGCGCTTCGGGGGTGTCATAGCTTACACTATCGAGTAAATTTACTCATATGTAAATAATGATGGATGCTCGGTACCGGCGCGCCGGGCAATGCTGTTGATCGGCGGGGCCCTTTGTGGCATGTCCGCGCCGGTTTCAAAGCGTACCGCCGGGTTCCCCCACGTGCCGGCGAAAGGTTTCCCTTGGCCCGTATCGTCATGAAGTTCGGCGGCACCTCCGTCGCCAATGTGGAGCGCATCCGGCAGGCGGCGCGGCACGTCAAACGCGAGATCGACGCCGGCAACCAGGTGTCCGTCGTGGTGTCGGCCATGTCGGGCAAGACCAATGAGCTGGTCGGCTGGGTCAATGACAGCTCGAAGCTGCACGATGCGCGCGAATATGACGCCGTGGTCGCCTCGGGCGAGCAGGTGACGGCGGGGCTGATGGCCATCGTCCTGAGCGAGATGGGCGTGCCGTCGCGCTCGTTCCAGGGCTGGCAGGTGCCGATCCACACCGACGACGCGCATGGCGCGGCGCGGATCGTCGAGATCATCCCCGACGAGTTGACCAAGCGCATGGAGGCGGGCTGGGTGCCGGTCATCACCGGGTTCCAGGGCATCGCGCCGGCGACGAAGCGGGTGACGACGCTGGGGCGCGGCGGCTCGGACACCTCGGCGGTGGCGATCGCGGCGGCGGTGGGCGCCGACCGCTGCGACATCTACACCGATGTGGACGGGGTCTATACGACCGACCCGCGCATCGCCCCCAAGGCGCGGCGGCTCAACCGCATCGCCTTTGAGGAAATGCTGGAAATGGCCTCGCTCGGCGCCAAGGTGCTGATGATACGGGCCGTCGAGATGGCCATGGCGCACAAGGTGCGGCTCGTGGTGCGCTCGAGCTTCGATGACCCGGAGGCGCCCCAGATCGCCCCGGATGGAACGCCCGGCGTGCCCGGCACGCTGGTTTGCGACGAGGACGAAATCATGGAAAAGCAGATCGTTGCGGGCGTCACGCTCGCCAAGGCCGAAGCCAAGATCACGCTCAGGGACGTGAAGGACAAGCCGGGCGTCGCCGCCGCCGTGTTCGGGGCGCTGGCCGACGAATCCATCGTCGTGGACATGATCGTGCAGAATATTTCGGACGACGGGTCGGTGACCGACATCACCTTCACCATCCCCGACAGCGAGTATGACAAGGCGGTCAAGGTGCTGGAGGCGGCGCGGCAATCGGGCGCCGTGGACTATGAGCGGATCACCGGCTCCAAGGGCGGCGCCAAGGTGTCGGTGGTGGGCGTGGGCATGCGCAACCATGCAGGCGTCGCCGCCTCGATGTTCAAGGCGCTGGCCGACAAGGGCATCAACATCCAGCTCATCACCACCTCGGAAATCAAGACCTCGGTGCTGATCGACGACGAATATGCCGAGCTTGCGGTTCGGGCGCTGCATACGTATTACGGGTTGGACAAGCCGGGCGCCTGAGGAGCCTCCTCCGGCCCCAAAAGGAGGCGGTGCGGGGCCGCGACGGGGATGGCGACAGCGACAAGCGGGCCGCGCGTGCTGCTCAGGCAGTTGCGCGAAACGATGGCGGAGCCGCTGGCGTCGCAGGAGCGCCTCGACAAGATCGCCCAGCTCATCGCCGAGAACATGCGCACCGACGTGTGCTCGTTCTACGTGCTGCGCGACGACAGCGCGCTCGAGCTGTTCGCGACCTATGGGCTCAAGCGCGAATCCGTGCACATGACGACGCTGAGGCTGGGCGAGGGGCTGGTCGGGCTCATCGCCTCGCAGGCCGAGACGCTCAACCTCGAGAACGCCCCGGCGCATCCGGGCTTCGCCTATCGGCCGGAGACGGGCGAGGACCCGTTCATGGCGTTCCTCGGCGTGCCGGTGCTGCGCGCCGGCCAGACGCTGGGCGTGCTGGTGGTGCAAAGCCGCGCGGCACGCCGCTTCGGCGAGGACGAGATCGAGGCGCTGCTGACGACGGCGACGATTCTCGCCGAGATGATCGCGACCAGCGAGTTCGACGCGCTGATCAAGCCGGGCCAGGACATCGATTTGAGGCGCCCGCGCAGCTTCACCGGCCAGTCGTTCAGCGAGGGCATCGCGCTCGGCAAGGTGGTGCTGCACGACCCGCGCGTCGTGGTGTCCAACTTCATCGCCGAGGATACCGAGCATGAGGGCCGGCGGCTCGATGCGGCGCTGGCGACGATGCGGCTCTCGATCGACGACATGCTGAGCCATGGCGACATGGCGACGGGCAGCGAGCATCGCGACATCCTCGAGACCTATCGGATGTTCGCCAACGACCGCGGCTGGGTGGACCGGCTGCAGGAGGCGATCGCCAATGGCCTCACCGCCGAGGCGGCGGTGGAGCGGGTGCAGAACGACACGCGGGCGCGCATGCTGCGCTCGACGGACCCCTATCTGCGCGAGCGGCTGCACGATTTCGACGACCTCGCCAACCGGCTGCTGCGGGTCCTGACCGGCAACGGCATCGCGCCGGCCTCGCACGAATTGCCCGAGAACGCCATTCTGGTGGCGCGCAACATGGGGCCGGCCGAGCTGCTCGAATATGACCGCACGCGGCTTCGGGCGATCGTCCTCGAAGAGGGCGGGGCGACGGCGCATGTGGCCATCGTCGCGCGCTCGCTGGGGCTGGTGGCGGTGGGCCAGGCCGACAGCATCGTGTCGATGGCCGAGGCGGGCGACGACATCATCGTCGATGGGCCGGCGGGCATCGTGCATCTGAGGCCGACGCGCGAGCTGGAACAGACCTATATCGACAAGGTGCGCATCAGCGCGCGGCGGCGGGCGCACTACCTGGCGCTCAAGGACAAGCCGGCGGTGACGCGCGACGGCGTCGCCATCACGCTTTTGCACAATTCGGGGCTGGTGGCCGACCTGCCGATGCTCGCCGATACCGGCGCCGAGGGCGTCGGGCTGTTCCGCACCGAATTGCAGTTCATGATCGCCTCGCGCCTGCCCAAGGTGCAGGAGCAGGTGGAGCTCTATCGCGAGGCGATACGCCTGTGCGCCGGCAAGCCCATCGTCTTCCGGCTGCTCGACGTGGGCGGCGACAAGGTGATCCCCTATCTGCGCTCGATGCCGGAGGAGAACCCGGCGATGGGCTTCCGCTCGCTGCGGCTGGCGCTCGACCGGCCGGGGCTGCTGCGCACGCAGGTGCGGGCGCTGCTCACCGCCGCCGATGGCGGGCCGCTGCGCATCCTCGTGCCGATGGTCACCGAGACGTGGGAGTTCGTCGCGACCAAGCGGGTGATCAGGCGCGAGCTGGAGCGGCTGATCCGGGCCGGCGGCACGCCGCCCTCGGAGCTCAGGATCGGGGCGATGATCGAGGTGCCGTCGCTGCTGTTCGAGCTCGACCATGTGCTGCCCGAGGCCGATTTCGTTTCCATCGGCTCGAACGATCTCATCATGTTCCTCACCGCCGCCGACCGGGCCAATACGCGGGTCTCGAAGGTGTACGATCCCATCGCCATGCCGCGGCTCAGGGCGCTGCGCCATATCGTCGACATGGCGAGCCGCTACAGTGTGCCGATCACCATGTGCGGGGAGCTGGCGGGGCGCACCATCGAGGCGCTGGCGCTGCTCGCCATCGGCATGACGCGGCTCTCCATGTCGCCGCCGGCCATCGGGCCGATCAAGGAGATGATCCTCGGCATGGAGCTGGGGCCGATCCGCGCCGCGGTGGCCGAGGCGCTGAGCGAGGGCCATCGCGGCGGCGCGCTGCGTGAGCTGCTGGTGGCGCTGGCGGAGCGGCAGGGGCTGGTGGTGTGACGGCGCTCCCGCGCTCCGCCCGAATTATGGATTTCTAGACGATGGCCAATCTTCCCGAGGACAAGCTGGCGCAACTGGAGAAGCGCTTCGACAGTGTCGAGGCGGCGCTGGCGGCCGGGCCGTCGGCCGAGGCCTTCGTGCGGCTCTCCAAGGAATATGCCGAGCTCGAGCCGGTGGTGAAGCCCATCGTCACGTGGCGCAAGGCCAATGCCGATTTGGCGGTGGCCGAGGAGCTTTTGGGCGCGGGTGACCGCGAGATGGCCGAGATGGCCGAGGCCGAGATCGCCGAGTTGAAGCCGCGCATCGCCGCCATGGAGCAGGAGATCCGCGTCCTGCTGCTGCCGCGCGACGCGGCGGATGAAAAGAACGTCATTCTGGAAGTGCGGGCGGGCACGGGCGGCGACGAGGCGGCGCTGTTCGCCGGGGATCTGCTGCGCATGTACCAGCGTTACGCCGATTTGCGCGGCTGGACATTCAGCGTGCTCGAGGAAAGCCCCGGCGAGGTCGGCGGCTACAAGGAGGTGATCGCCAACATCTCGGGCAAGGGCGCCTACGCGCGGCTCAAATACGAGAGCGGCGTGCACCGCGTGCAGCGCGTACCGGAGACCGAGGGGTCGGGGCGCATCCACACCTCGGCGGCGACGGTGGCGGTGCTGCCCGAGGTCGAGGACATCGACGTCGATATCCGCCCCGAGGACATCCGCATCGACACGATGCGCTCGTCGGGGGCCGGCGGCCAGCACGTCAACACCACGGATTCGGCGGTGCGCATCACGCATCTGCCGACCGGCATCGTCGTCACCTCGTCGCTCAAGAGCCAGCACCAGAACCGGGCGCAGGCGATGGTGGTGCTGCGCGCCCGGCTGTTCGAGGCGCAGCGCGCGGCGCGCGACACGGCGCGGGCCGATGCGCGGCGCGAGCAGGTGGGCTCGGGCGACCGCTCGGAGCGCATCCGCACCTACAATTTCCCGCAGGGGCGGGTGACCGACCACCGCATCAATCTGACGCTCTACAAGCTCGACCGGGTGATCGCCGGCGATGCGCTGGACGAATTGATCGAGGCGCTGATCACCGAGCACCAGGCGGCGCAGCTCGCCGCGATGGAGGCGCTGAACTGAGCGCAGCGCCGACCATCGGCGTCGCCTGGCGGCTGGTGCGCGACCGGTTTCGCGCGGCCGGCCTCGCCAGCCCCGAGCTCGACGCGCGGCTCCTCGCGCAGGCGGCCTTCGGGCTCGACGCGATGGCGCTGGTCCGGCGCGAGCGCGAGGCGCTGCCGGAGCCATGGGGCATCAACCTCGAACGCTTCGCGCTCAGGCGCCTCGCCGGCGAGCCGGTGAGCCGCATCATCGGGGTGCGCGGCTTCTGGGGGCTCGATTTCGAGCTCGGGCCGGCGACGCTCGATCCGCGCCCCGAGACCGAGATGATCGTCGCCGAGGCGGTGACCTTCGGCGAGGGACGGGGGGCGCTGCGCTTCATCGATCTGGGGACCGGCACGGGGGCGATCGCGGTCGCGCTGGCCGAGGCGCTGCCCAAGGCGACGGGGATCGCCACCGACCTGTCCGAGGAGGCGCTGGCGGTGGCGCGGCGCAACGCGGCGCGGCACGGCGTCGCGGGGCGGCTCGAGTTCCGGCCGGGCGCCTGGTGGCACGCCGTGCCGCATACCGAGCTGTTCGACCTCGTCGTCGCCAACCCGCCCTATATCGCGAGTGCCGAGATCGCGGGGCTGCAGCCCGAGGTGCGGCTGTTCGACCCCATGCTGGCGCTGGACGGGGGCTGGGACGGGCTCGAGGCCTATCGGGCCATCGCCGCGCAGGCGGCGCGCCGGCTGAAGCCGGGCGGGCTCATGGCGCTCGAGATCGGCGCGACGCAGGGGCTGGCGGTGGCCCGCATCCTGGCGCGGGCCGGCTTCGGCCGGGTCGAGATCAATCGTGACCTCGCGGGTCTTGACCGGATGGTCACGGCTTCCCATTCTTGAGGAAACCGAAACCAGACCGTGGGCTTTGGCGATTTTCCGCTTGGCAAAGACGGGGCGAAGCGGCTAGTTTCGGGATGCTGTCAGCGGCGCATGTGATGCGCGGCGGTGACGGCCACCCGCTCATCGGCGATGCCGGATTGCCGGCAAGGGTAACCCGGATATGGACCCCGGCCTGACGTGATGAGCCAAAAGTGGTTCAGCCAGAGCAGCTTTCGGACAGGACCCCGCCCCTAGGGCAGCCCGGCAGCGGGCGCCGTCGGCGCAGGAGAGCCTTGCCACAAACGCAACGCACACAGGCTCATTTTGAAGGCGTATAGCGACCAATGAGACCAAACCAGAGCAACAAGAACCGCCAGCGCGGCCGCAACAACAATGGCGGGCGCAAGCACGTCAACCCGCTGAGCCGGAACTTCGAATCCAACGGCCCGGACGTGAAGGTGCGCGGCAACGCCGCCCATGTCGCCGAGAAATACCTGCAGCTCGCCCGCGACGCGCAGTCCTCGGGCGATCCGGTGCTGGCCGAGAACTACCTGCAGCACGCCGAGCATTATTTCCGCATCGTCGCCGCGGCGCAGCCGCAGAACCAGTTCCGCGACCAGGCGGGGCAGGTGCAGGAGGTGGACGAGGACGACGACTTCCCGCCCATCAACGACCGCTTCGCCTCGCCCGACCCGCAGCGCTTCAATCCGCCGCCGCAGCCGCAGAGCGAGCCGCAGCCCGGCCTGCCCGCCGAGGGCGAGGAGGCCGCGGGCGGCGAGGCGGCGCCGGTATCGCAGGCCGAGACGGCCGCGGGCGGCGAGGACGGGCAGGCGGGCGAGGGCGACGGCCCCCGCCGCCGCGAGCGCAGCCGCCGCCGGCGCGGCCGGGGCACCGGCGAGGGCACGGCGGGTGGCGACCCCGCCGATGCGCCGCAGCCGGAGGTGGGCGAACTGCCCGCCTTCCTCACCGCCAGCACCGCGGCGGAATAAGCCGGCCGGAACGGAGAGTTTCAGCCAGGGGCTTCCTCCGCGGCCCCCTCCACCACGCTTCGCGTGGTCCCCCTCCCCCGTGAACGGGGGAGGAGCCCGACTGCGAGGGTCGGGGGTTTCAGTCGGGATCGTCCCCGCCCCGCAGGCGACGGAAGGGGGCGCACGCCCTCCACCACGCTACGCGTGGAGCCTGACTGCGAGGGCCGGGTGAGCGCCCCGGCCTTGCCCCTTTTTCCCTGCCGAACCCTCCCTATATCTTGCTCAGACGTCACGGGAACGTGCCGCATGTGCGGGCGTTTGACCGGAATCAACGCTTCGGCGGCCGGCTTCGCGCCTTATCGGGCGGGGCGGTCGCGGCAAGAGGAGAGTTGCCTTGAATATCGAGAAATACACCGAGCGGGCGCGCGGCTTCATCCAGAGCGCGCAGCAGATGGCCCTGGGGCGCGGGCACCAGCAGTTTGCGCCCGTGCACCTGCTCAAGGTGCTGATGGACGACGACCAGGGGCTGTGCTCGGGGCTGATCGAGCGCGCCGGCGGCGACGCCAAGGCGGTGCGCGCCGGGCTCGAGGCGGCGCTCAACAGGATTCCGCAGGTGTCCGGCGACGGCTCGCAGCTTTACCTGAGCCGCGAATTGGCGCGGGTGTTCGACACCGCCGAGCAGGCGGCGCAGAAGGCCGGCGACAGCTTCGTCACGGTCGAGCGACTGCTCCTGGCGCTCGTCATCGAGAAGGACACCGACGCGGGCAAGATCTTGAGCTCGGCCGGCGTCACCGCCAATGCGCTGAACGCCGCCATCGAGGCGATCCGCAAGGGGCGCACGGCCGATTCGGCCTCGGCCGAGTCGCAGTATGACGCGCTCAAGAAATATGCACGCGACCTGACGCAGGCGGTGCGCGACGGCAAGCTCGACCCGGTGATCGGGCGCGACGAGGAAATCCGCCGCACCATCCAAGTGCTGAGCCGGCGCACCAAGAACAATCCGGTGCTGATCGGCGAGCCGGGCGTGGGCAAGACCGCCATTGCCGAGGGCCTCGCCATCCGCATCGTCAATGGCGACGTGCCCGAATCGCTAAAGGGCAAGTCGCTGCTCGCGCTCGACCTCGGCGCGCTGATCGCCGGGGCGAAATATCGCGGCGAGTTCGAGGAGCGGCTCAAGGCCGTGCTCAACGAGATCACCGCGTCGGACGGCCAGATCATCCTGTTCATCGACGAGATGCACACGCTGGTGGGTGCCGGCAAGGCCGATGGCGCGATGGACGCCTCGAACCTCTTGAAGCCGGCGCTGGCGCGCGGCGAGCTGCATTGTGTGGGCGCGACGACGCTCGACGAGTATCGCAAGCACGTCGAAAAGGACGCGGCGCTGGCGCGGCGCTTCCAGCCGGTGTTCGTGAGCGAGCCGACGGTCGAGGACGCTATCTCGATCCTGCGCGGGCTCAAGGAGAAGTACGAGCTGCACCACGGCATCCGCATCTCGGATTCGGCCATCGTGGCGGCGGCGACGCTTTCCAACCGCTACATCGCCGACCGCTTCCTGCCCGACAAGGCCATCGACCTGATGGACGAGGCGGCGGCGCGGCTGCGCATGGCGGTGGATAGTAAACCCGAGGCTCTGGACGAGCTCGACCGGCGCATCATGCAGCTCAAGATCGAGCGCGAGGCGCTGAAGAAGGAGACCGACGAGGGCTCCAGGACGCGGCTCGAGCGGCTCGAGGAAGATCTCGCCGGGCTCGAGGAAGAGGCGCAGGCGCTCTCCGCCAAATGGCTCGCCGAGAAGGAGCGCGTGCAGGGCAGCCAGAAGCTCAAGGAAGAGCTCGACGCGGCGCGCAGCCAGCTCGAGATGGCGCAGCGCTCGGGCGACCTCGCCAAGGCGGGCGAGCTGGCCTATGGCGTGATCCCCGGCCTCGAAAAGCGCATCAAGGATGCCGAGCAGGCCAAGGGCTCGGCGGAAAGCGACATGGTGTCCGAGGTGGTCACCGCGTCCGACATCGCGCAGGTGGTGTCGCGCTGGACCGGCATTCCGGTGGACCGCATGCTGGAAGGCGAGCGCGAGAAGCTGGTGCATATGGAAGGGGCGCTGGGCCAGCGCGTCATCGGGCAGGAGGAGGCGGTGGTGGCGGTGTCGCGCGCCGTGCGGCGCTCGCGCGCCGGCCTGCAGGACCCGAACCGGCCGATCGGCTCGTTCATGTTCCTCGGCCCGACCGGCGTCGGCAAGACCGAGCTCACTAAGGCGCTGGCCGAGTTCCTGTTCGACGACGAGCACGCCATGGTGCGGCTCGACATGTCGGAGTTCATGGAAAAGCACTCGGTGGCCCGCCTGATCGGCGCGCCGCCCGGCTATGTCGGTTATGACGAGGGCGGGGTGCTGACCGAGGCGGTGCGGCGCCGACCCTATCAGGTCGTCCTGTTCGACGAGATCGAGAAGGCGCATCCCGACGTGTTCAACGTGCTACTGCAGGTGCTCGACGACGGGCGGTTGACGGACGGGCAGGGGCGCACCGTCGATTTCCGCAACACCATCATCATCATGACCTCGAACCTGGGCGCGCAGTATCTCGTCGAGCTCAAGGAGAACGAGTCGGTGGAGCTGGTGCGCGGCAAGGTGCTCGACGCGGTGAAGGCGGCGTTCCGGCCGGAATTCCTCAACCGGGTGGACGACATCATCCTCTTCCACCGCCTGCAGCGCGGCCATATGGGCGACATCGTCGATATCCAGATGGCGCGGCTCGGGGCCCTGCTCAAGGATCGCGACATCACGCTGGAGCTGACGCCCAAGGGGCGCGAGTGGCTGGCCAATGAGGGGTACGATCCGGCCTATGGCGCCCGCCCGCTGAAGCGGGTGATCCAGCGCGAGGTGCAGGACCGGCTAGCCGAGGCGATCCTCGCCGGCGACGTGCTGGACGGCCAGACGGTGACCGTCGATGCCGGCGACGGTGGGCTGCTGCTGGTGCCGACGCTGGTCGGCGAGCCGGTGGCGTCCGCCGCGTAACGACAAAGGGCCGGTTCCAGGACCGGCCCTTCATCTATCCCAAACGGACTCAGGCGCCGCCGGGGCTGCCGGGGGCGGCGTTGGCGACCTGCACCGGGGCGGCCTCGCGGTGCATGAGGTCGTTGATCTGCGCGATGGTCTGCTTGAAGGCGGCGGTCTCCTGGGCGGGCAGGGTGTGGTCGCGCGGCAGCTTGACGCTCAGCGGATCGACGAAGCGGCCGTTCACCTTGATCTCGAAGTGCAGGTGGTTGCCGGTGGAATTGCCGGTGGAGCCGACATAGCCGATGAGCTGGCCCTGGCGCACCCGGACGCCGGGCTTGATGCCGTCGGCAAAGGCGCTCTGGTGGCCGTAGCCGGTCTCGTAGCCGTTGACGTGCTTGATGAGGATGTAGCGGCCATAGCCGGATTCCCACTGGGCGCGCTCGACGACGCCGTCGCCGGCGGCGTAGATCGGCGTTCCTCTCGGCGCGGCGAGATCGACGCCCGAGTGCAGGATGCGCTTCTTGAAGATGGGATGGACGCGATAGCCGAAGCGGCTGGCGAGCCGTCCGCCGCCCTGCAACGGCCGCCGGGTGAGGAAGCGCTTGCCGGTCTCGCCGTCGGGGTCGAAGAAATCCACCTGCCCGTCATTGGTGCGGTAGCGGTAGAGCTGGCGCGTGGTCGAACCGAGTTTCAATGCCACATAGAGCAGGTCGTGCTTGCCCGCAGCATCGGCCTCGGTCTCGAGGATCTCGATGGAATCGCCGGCCGAGATCTTGCGCGTCAGATCGATGTCGTAGGCGTACATGGCGACGATGCGCCGTGTGATCTCGTCCTCGACATCGTGCTTGCGCGCCGTCTCCCAGATGGCCCGGTAGATGCTGGGCAGGTTGGAGACGTTGACCTCCTCGACGTCCTCGTCGGGGAACTGGATCTCGGAGGGGGCGAGGCCGAGCACATAGGCGCCGCGGTCGGTGAGGGCGACGGTGGCGGCGT